>Ga0307433_1000001_pt1 | contig 775160 bp, 735 predicted proteins | sample SalMarWE160210MG_FD_202166 | JGI IMG/M metagenome (GOLD analysis project Ga0307433, IMG submission 202166) | Salt marsh sediment microbial communities from the Plum Island Ecosystem LTER, Massachusetts, United States - WE1603-210 | ecosystem: Environmental > Aquatic > Marine > Intertidal zone...
ACGTTTATTCTTTTTTACTATCTTGGGGTCAAACTCTCCGTCACGGTCCCTGGGAACTTTTATATCAATCTTTCCATGATCTGATTTTATGGTCTTTTTGGAGTGACCATTACGGGAATTAGGAGTGGCTTTGTTCTTGTAGTCGTACTTGGAGTATCCCAGATCCTCTTCAAGTTCTGCTTCCAGCATCTCCTGGATGGTGTTTCCAAAGAGATCCTTTAGCATCTCTTTGATGTCATTAGTGTCCTTTAGATTGTACTGCTTGATTAGCTTTCTTAGTAGTTCTCTACTTTCATCAGGCATTTTATGTCCTCCTCTAAACTATTTTTAATTTTAGGTTAGTTTAGAGGTTTACACAAAATTATTTACAGACTCCAGCTAAATTTCTTTTACATCCTTCCTGTGCATTTAAACTGATATATTAACCTCTACCTAGCCTGGATAATACTTAATACGTCCCTTGGAGATTGATATCCTATAATATATTTCGCCAGATTCTACATAATACATATAATTTTGGTATAAATCCTCTCCAATTGTAGATTATAAAGCCAGCATACTTCTTCTAGTAAAAACATATCTATCGTCCTTCAAAAGATTAAACTTTTTCACTTAGGGATTAATATTTTTTATTCAAATTTTTTATCAATATTTTTCAACTTTTTATTTGATTTTCTATTTTCTTTCGATTATACTAAAATCATAAAAATAGAGTTAAACTAATGATTACAAAAAAGCAAAGAGAAATTCTAGATTTTATAAAATTCTTTTCTCAAAGGAAGGGGTATGCCCCTTCCTTCGTTGAAATAAAGAATCACTTCAAACTTTCTTCTGTATCTACTGTTCATTTTCATATTACTAAACTGAAAAAGAATGGATATTTAGAACAACTAAAAAATAAAGCGCGTTCAATTAGTGTACCTGAAAAAGAATCACTTATAAAAATTCCAATTTTAGGAACTATCGCCGCAGGTGAACCAATAGAAGCAATACAAGAAAACGAATTTATCTCTATACCAAAAACCAAATTACCCAAAAACGGAAAAATTTATGCTCTACAGGTACGCGGGAATAGCATGATTGATGAAAATATACGAAACGGTGATGTAGTGTTAGTCAGGCAGCAAGAAATCGCTGAAAATGGTCAGCGTGTTGTTGCTTTAATAGATAACTGCGAAGCTACGCTTAAAAAAATTTACAGAGAACAAAATAAGATTAGATTACAACCAGCAAATAGCAACTATGAGCCAATAATCATTAGAAAAGGTAGGGATATAAAAATTCAGGGTATAGTTGTTGATGTAATCCAAAACGAGGAAGAGCTACAGGCAAAAAAACTTCCACCTACAATTTTAAGAGATAATATAAAATCTCTATCTTTTAATAAGATAATATTAGGTGATGCTCTAGCTGAGTTAAAAAAACTGCCAGATGAAAGCTGCGATGTTATCATTGCTGATCCTCCTTACAATATTGGGAAAGATTTTGGCAATAATGAAGATAAACTAGAATTAAATGACTATATCTTATGGTGCAAGGAGTGGATAAATGAATCCATTAGGATTATGAAACCTACAGGTACGATGTTTATTTATGGTTTTAGTGAGATTTTAGCTCATCTTTCCGTTGAAATACCAATCAAAAAAAGATGGCTTATTTGGCATTATACAAACAAAAATGTAGCTTCATTAAACTTTTGGCAAAGAAGTCACGAGTCAATAATTTGTGCATGGAAAGACAAGCCTAACTTTAATAGAGATGAAATTAGAGAACCATACACTGATAACTTCTTAAATGGAGCAGCCGGAAAAGTAAGAAAAAGAACAGTAGGCAGATTTAGTAACGGTAACAAAGAAACTATCTATAAAGCTCATGAGAAAGGAGCACTGCCTCGTGATGTTATAAAAATTCCAGCACTAGCAGGGGGTGCCGGAATGATTGAGAGATGGTTTTTATGTAAAACATGCAATGATGTCTTTGAACCATTAAAACTAAAAGAACACAGCAAACATAATATCGTTAAACATCCAACTCAAAAACCGCTTGAGTTGTCAAAAAAACTAATTTTGTCAGCAATGCCAAAAAAAGATGGTATTGTCTTGGTGCCTTTCGCTGGTACCGGATCTGAGTGCGTAGCAGCTAAGAAATTAGGTAATTTTTATATTGGATTTGAAATTAATCCCGATTATATAAGAATAGCAGAAAAATTTTTAAATTCGGTAAACTTTATACCACAATTATTTTAGAAACCTATCTATCTCTACTTTTTTAACTTCAAAAGCATAAGGGGTAAAAATCACAAAACAATTTTTGAGTGCTCGCGTTCGTTTATCTTTTTGAAACCTTAAATAAGGTTTCCTAAATTCTCCTTTTATTGTTTTTGGATTTGACAAACAAGAAGGAACCTCGTATTTAATATCTATTACTTCTCCTTCTAATTTACCCTTTCGTGGTAGAGGCCTGCCACTCTTTACTCCGCTATAACTGGTTTTCTTAACCTGGTAATTCAGAAAGTTTCCTTTGTATTCAACCCTAATATCAGCACCTTTACTATCTAGTTCTGCAGACATAGAGACTGAACCTTCCCCAAAAACAGACTCAGCTACGTATCCAGCATGTATTTGTGTTATTAATCCTGCCCAAGTTCTATAAATTCTTGCCTCAATGCCACGGTAAAAGCAATCTTTGCATATTGTTGACTTTTCTCTAAATTTTTCTAAAAGCTTTGCTTTCTCTTTTATATATCTCATATAGAAATCTTCAAATGTAAGAAACGTTTTCTCATCCCAATACACTTTATATAAAAGTTCTATAGCTTGGATATCCTTAGACAAGTCCATTTCAACAATTTTAATATTACTATACTTTAGTCTATAATATTTAAGATCTACTGACTCTAAAAATTTTTCAAATTTATCTAATAACATAATAAAATTACAAAAAATAAGACATCAGCTTTATATAAGTATTTGCAAATTGCCTTAACTCTATCACGTCAATTTTCCCATTGTGAATGAGTATCTTTAAAATATTTTCTATTGTAAAATAACTTTCCATTTTTAAATACTTTATCTATTATTTATAAAGTGTCTTGCCTAAATAACAAAATCCCAAACCGTTTTTTTAAGGAATTAAAGGATATTATTTTTTATTTTCAATATCTTTTTTTGATCTTATTCTTTTTCTTATTGTAAGAGGATGCTCTGCTCTTGCTTTTATTTCTTTAAAATATTTTAATTTATCGTATTTGCTCATATATTTTTTTATTTATTAAAATTATAACTTTGCTTTATTAGGTAAAAAACTTTTTCCAGATCTGATTCTTTTTCAATTTTCACCTCATAATCACCATTTCCCCAATGTCCAATTGGCTTAGGTTTGGTCAAATCTCTTGCTAGACCTTCAGGATCTTCTAGCTGACCACTTTTCATATTAAGAAATATTTTTAAAGAAGATACTTTAATTACAACATCAACAAAATTGGTAGATGTTTTATAAGCAATGTATTTAGCTTTCGGTTCTTCAATTATGCTTTCATCCAAAGAGGTGATATTCTCTCTTAATTTATAAAAAAGCGAACCGGTTTTCTTACTAGCTTTATTAATATGATCATTTATTGAATAAGTTTTTTGAAATATCTTTTGTTTTTCTTTTTGCTTTTTTGCTTTTTTTGTAATTCCAGACATAGAAATTTTAATCTTTTGATAATTATCAGGTTCTAGATGCAAAATATTATTATCGTAAATTCTATATCTTAGTAGCTCAATATTTATTGGTAAGATATCTGCAGTATCAAGGTCAAACTTATTATAGTTTTCAGCAATACAAATTACTCTTGGTGAATCCCAATCAATATCAATTTTGATTTCATTTTTTCTACATAAAATATCAAAATCTGATTTATGGTCTAAAAGCCATCGTAAGTAAGAAAGACCTTGGTTTATTACATTATCATTTTGTGTCTTTTTGTATTCAATGATTACCGGTGAACCATTTCTATCTATCCCCAAAGTATCAATTCTACCCCCAAAACTAGTTGAATATTCTCTAGCTAAAAATGTGATATTTAATAATTCTTCCAGATTATTTTCAAATAGTAATTGAAGATCTTTCTCTAAACCTAAATTTTTTACAACTATTTTTTTTGCTATTCCGTTTTTTATTTTGAATAAAGCCATAAATATACTTTTCCTTTTTTTATATTCTAACATTTTTACAACTTCTTACATATTTTAACTATTTTTATTAAAAATTGTAATTGATGAATTTAGAACCAGGCCATAAAGGAATTAAGTAACTTTAAGAATATCTTTAATAAATATGCCCATAAGTTGATATTTCATACACTAAGAAGATAGTTGGAGAATAACCAACTATCTATTAAATACTCAATTTAATTTTTCCTAAAATAATTCTTGTACTAAATAGAAAAAATAAATTGTAAAAATACCTATCCCCTGTATAATTAACCTTGTACAATTTAGCCTGTGCAGTGTAAAAACTGTAAGGACACCTTAAGAAATATACCCTATTTAGCCGGCTTATAAGATAAAAAATAATTGGAGTTAGCCTGTAAGCCGAGTTATATACCAATTCATACATTACCACCACTCCCAAACAAACCACAAAACCCTATTATTTCAACAGCTCCCTAAACCTCTCCTGTAACCTTTCAATTTTTGGAGATATAACCAGCTGACAATATGACCCACCCTCATTACCTGCATAATAATCCTGGTGGTAATCCTCTGCCAGGTAAAAGGTATCAAGTGGCTTAACCTCTGTAACAATTGGATCGCCATAAACCTTACCCTCTTCAAGCTCCTCAATCAACTTCATTGCAGTCTGCTCCTGACTCTCGCCCTCATACAATATAATAGAACGATATTGTGACCCCCTATCATTTCCCTGCCTGTCCGGTGTCGTGGGGTCATGAATATAAAAAAATACTTCAAGCAGCTTCCTATAGCTTATAACTTCCGGGTCATATTTAATCCTTATCACCTCGGCATGCCCGGTATCCCCGGCCGAGACCTCCTCGTAAGTAGGACTCTTAACCGTTCCGCCCGCATATCCGGACTCAACGGCTTTTACTCCCTTAAGCTTTTCAAATACTGCCTCCATACCCCAGAAGCATCCGCCGCCAACCACTGCTTCCTCATAGCTTCCAGCATCTTCCCCTATATAATCATCACCGGTTTTTTCTTCCATAGCCGTATCACCGCACCCTGTACAAATAATTAACCCTGCTATAAATATAATACATAAAAGCAATAAAACTCTCTTCATATTCCATCCCGGCTACCTTCTAAGCATTAAAAACATGATACCGTTAAAAATAAAAATTATATTAAGCACACTTACATAAATTAAGAGATACTTAAGGGCTGAAACAATGTTATAGATACTGAATGAATCTATTGTCCTGTCAAACAAGTCTGATATTTCCTTAAGGTCCTCCGATATCTCTACAAGCTCATCCCCTGTTCTTTCAACATCGGAAGCATTGGTCTCAATATTTTCCTGGGTTGCCTCAAGCTCTCCGGAAAGAGTAATAAGGTTATCCCCTATATCGCTAAAGTAGTCCTCCGCATCCTCAAGGGGCTTAAATCCAAGAATTTCAAAAGACACTATATCTGCAATTTCACTGAAAGCCATCCCTGAATCATAGGATATCTCCGAAGCATAGCTTAATGTATCCCCGGCAGTCAGTAAACTCTCCTCAATATTACCGGTAGTCACCCCGGAATTTTCAAGCACTCCTGCAACATCACTGGTAGCTTCAGAAACTGAAAGAGCAAGACTGTGGACGTTATCAAAATCTTCCTCATGCGAGTTTAAAACTATAATGCCTCCAAAAGAAAGAACCGACCCGCACAATCCAAACAAGATGGAAATAATTGAAAAAACAGTTATTATTAATCTTTTCATATCAATCTATAAACCCGCTACTCTTCCTTGAATTCATCCGGATAGATTACGGTCCCGCTTTTTCCCTCAAGCGCACCCCCGGCCAGTTCAATAGCCATAAACGCCTCATCCGGCACTTCAAAAGGAAATTTTATATCCCACTGTGAAGCTCTCTTAAAACCGAATCTGAGGTAATAGTCTTTATGGCCCACAACGACTATTGAATCATATCCAAGCTCCGTAGCTAATTCCATTCCACTCTTAATCATTTTTGTACCAATCCCCCGTCTCTGCAGCCCGGGGATAACCGCTATGGGCGCAAGCATGAGTGATTTAAAAACGGAACTTCCAGAAATTTTTATCTCCGAAAAAAGAATATGGCCGACAACTTTGCCACTTGCTTCGGCAACAAGCGAGAGTTCGGGAATAAAACTGCTGCCCTCTCTTATCCTTTCAACAAGCCTACTTTCATTTTCCTGACCGAAAGCTAATTTATTTACTAGGTAAATGTCTTTATAATCTTTTTTTTCTTCTTTCCTTATTAATACGTTCATATCAGGATAACCCCCTGTAAATTACTAACTTAAACAAGTTTAATTTTTTAACACGTTAAATGCAATGCGCACACGACCTTTTCCTCCATACAGTTCCTGTTATATTCTTCTACTGCTTCAGAAGTTTTCATAGCTTTAAATTCTATCCGCATAACCTTTAATTTCTCTATTAATTTATCACTTACTTTCATAAGCCCGTATGCGCCTGTACCAATGATTAATAGCCGGGGCCTGTATTCCATTATTTCTAAAATATCATCCTCCGCCAGGAAATGACCCGACTTTCTCCTCCAGTCTGCGGCTATATGGTCAGGGAAGATAATCAGATCTTTTATAAATTTTTGATTATCTACCGTTACGCTACCGAAGATATATGAATTTATCATGATATATATTCTTTAAATTTAGCCCTATTAGCAAATACTCCAAATAATTTCTTTGTTAAACTCAAATACTATTATCTCTAAGATTTTTAATACTTCAATAAAAAAATGAAATTAAATATTAACGTGCAATTTAACCGGCCTGCCTTTCCGGAATAACAGTGACTTGCACAAGTCACTGGTTAAATAAAATATTTTCGGGTAAAATATTTCTATATTTTCAATTCAATTGACAATGAGGAAGGTTAATATGGAAAATCAGCATAAATGGAAACTTAGTATGTGGCAAACCATTATACTCTTTAGTTTTTTAGTAATGGTAGTTCATGCACTGGGAACTTACTTTTTTGACTACTTTGCCGGTACAGCAACCATAGGATTTGGAAAAATGGGCGAGGTTACCGGAATAGGCATGTTCTTCATTTATATGACTGGCTATTTTACAGCAATAATTATAATTCTGCCAATTCTACTTTTTAAAAAATTTGGCATTGGCACAATGATCTTTATACCATATGCCGTTATATGCTTTTTTGTAGAGTACTATTACGAATGGCACTCTGTTCAGTTTCAGGTATTAAGAGGTATATGGGCGGTGTTTGGATGGGCTATCGTAGGGCTTCTAATCGGTCTTTCCGCGGATGTTGCCTTTAGATTCCTGCCTTACAGGGTCAGTGTAAGATTAAAGTCAATAATAGCAGGTATGCTAACGGGTATTGTAAATTTTATCCTGACCTTACTTGCAATGCTATTTTTTTACAGGTCACCAATGCCAGTTTCACCGGTTGTCCACGGTTCATTTTTGGGGGTGGCTTATTTCTGCTTGCCCTGGCTTATTATAAATAGCGGTTTTGGCGGATACACAGCCTACGCAATCTCCAGGGAATTTAAAGCGTAAGATTATAAAAAAAATTTAATTTATTACAACTGGATAATTTTAAATACAGGAGGCAAACATGAAAATACTCATTGCCTACGGCTCGACATACGGAACCACGGAAAAATGCGCCAGCATCCTTGCAGGGATTCTAAAGAAAAAAAATTATGAGGTTGACCCTGTGGATCTCAAAAAAAATAAAAGAGTAGATCCTGAAGACTACGACCTTATTGCAGTAGGCGGCTCATTTATCGCCTTCAGAATGAATTCCGCAGTAAGAAAGTTTGTAAAAAGAAATCTAAATACCCTTCTTAATAAAAAAACCGCCATTTTTATGTGCGGCGCAGATGATGGATGGGAAGATGAAATAAAAAAGGGGTTTCCTGAGGAGCTGCTAAAAAAGGCAGTATTAAAAGGATATTTTGGATATGAGATAATCTGGGATAAGCTTAATCCAATGATTAGAAAAATAATACAGAAAGCATTTAAAACCACCGAAACAATATCAAAAATAAACCACAAAAATATAGAAAAGTTTGCTGATGACATCATAAAAGCTTTATCTTAAGTATATATCTAAAATATTTATATACACTTTTATTCCTTAACAATTATTTTTTTTGATATAATTGTCCTATGATAAAAGATGAACTTAAAAGTTACCTGGACAGTAGTGAATTTAAAAAAACACCGGAATCCGGAGGAGGTAAACGCAAGCCATCAGGAAAAGAACCAATCTTTGTCATCCAGAAACACTTTGCTACAAACTTCCATTATGATTTTAGACTGGAGGTAGAAGACGCTCTTGCTTCCTGGGCAGTCCCCAAAGGCCCTCCGGAAGCTCTCGGAACAAAACGGCTTGCTGTCCGCACAGAGGACCACCCGCTTGAATATTCAGATTTTGAAGGAGTTATACCTGAAGGGCAGTATGGCGCCGGTGCGGTAATCATATGGGACAGGGGCACTTATATAAATTTAAGGAAGAATAAAGAAGAAGAAGACACTGATATGAAAAAATCCTTAAGTGAAGGGAAAATTGAAATCTGGCTTAAGGGCGGGAAAATAAAAGGGGGCTACTACCTTATAAGGACCGGCATGCAGAATGATAAGGAGCAGTGGCTTTTAATTAAGGCCAGAGATGAAAAAATAGATGTTACCTAACCAGGATTTTTTGCCGCTTCTATCCTTTCCATTATCGGTGGGTGGCTGTATAGGAAAAATTTATATTTACTGTTCAAAACGAACCGGTATTATGAGCTCATCATCATATTCACGAAGGTCGGAAGGGTTGTCTTTTTCTAAAACCAGATATCCTATTTCCGTAGCAGGTCTTTCAAATTCAATCTCTGCTCTGAACGGTACGAAATCTTCCGTCATCCAATCATTAAGCGCCTCAGCATAATGAACTGCGATCTCCTCTCCACTCCCGTCCAGAAGCCTAACGGGAAAATTAGCCTCAAAAAACCAGGTCCCCCTTGCTTCTCCTGTAATTATAAGAGGGCTTGAAATAACCTGACTGGGCCGGGGGCTTTCTACTATTATATCCTTTTCTTCTTCCTGCTCATCTAAATCCTCCGGGGCCTCTTTCCCCTCTTCTTCTTTTTTATCTTCACCGGCTACTGTAGATTCCGGTTCGTCTTCTTCACCGCCAGGCGCTTCTATAGCTGTATCTTCAGAATCTTTTATTTCTATATCCCCGGATTCTTCATCTCCGGGTAAAAAATACGTGCAGGAATAAAAAGATAAACTTAAAAATAATACCACAGCAATAAAGAAAGATAATATATATTTTATTTTCATATCAGTCCGCTTTTTAAAAATAATTACGCTCCCCTTATCACCTGAATTTTACAGCAATAAATTCTGCTTTTCAATTCAAATTATCCCACAGTAAAATATCCAGATTGAACCTGGAGATTTACCCTTTCCTTATATTAATATAAAAAAAGATATATAATATTCCTTTAGTTAAAAATAAACACTATTCTGCACATCCGGGCATTTTTAAAAATTTTTATTCAAGGAGATTTTAATTATGCAAAAATCTTTCTATTTACCTCTTGTACTACTTCTCATATCAGTGATTATATGCTTCCAGCTTGCAGGCTGCAATGGAACCGAACCGCAGGATGAGGTATCAGAAGAGGCCGCAACTGAAGAAGCTGAAGGGGAAGGAGGAGATGAAGAAGAGGGAGAAGAAACCCCTGATGGTGAAGAAACCAGTAAAGAGGAATCTAGTGATGAAAACGGGGATAAAGAGGAACCGGAAGAACCAACATCAGATAAAGAGCAGAAGGAAGAAGCTGGCGAAAATGATGAAGAAGAAACCAGTGAATCAAAGGAAGCGCCCGCTATAGAACTAAGTATTTATGAAGGACCGCTATATTCAGAAGAAGATGATGTCTGTTACTACAGAATAGAGGCCATAATTACAGGAAACCCTCAGCCGGAAGTAGAGTTTTTAAAAGATGACAGTAATAGTGCCTGGGGGGAAGGAAAATGTCAGGTTAATCTCTATAATCCCGAAGATACCTATAAGCTTATAGCCACCGCTACCAATTCAGAAGGAAGTGCCACTGCTAGTTTAGACCTGTGCTGGGAATGTGAACTGGAAGAAGATGTAGAAGCCCCCGACTTAATGACATCAAATCTCCAGGATTTGATACAGTCAGTAGAAATGGAAGCACTGCTGCGCCCCTATGTAATCTTAAGTCCCGTAAATATTGGATATGCAATTAAAAATGATGGCATAAACTATGAATCGGTTATAATCGGTGACTCAATACAGAATATGGATGTAAGGGGATTTTTTGATTTTGACACCACCGGTTTAATTGGTAAAGAAATAGTATCCGCCACACTCGCACTCAGAAACCCGACTATTTATGGAGACCCTTCATTTAAGGGAAACTGCATAAAAGTTATGAACCTGTACCATTTCACGCAGCTTGACAGTTATAGTCTGGGCAGCGGGGTTATCGTAAAGGAAGATTGCACCGGAAACATGGATATAGTTGTCTCCGAGTATCTGGAAGAAATAATCAGGGATACAATAGACCCCAGATGTGGAAACAAGATGTTAAAATTTAAAATATTTTACACAAATGATTCTTCAGATGGAGACTCCCAGATAGATGCAAGAGAATATGCAAGGGAAGATATAAGTCTGATTGTCTGGTATAACAACTAGATTTTATCTTATTTATATCAATAAGATGATTAAGCTTTAGGAGAAGTTACTATGATATTAAATAAAAAAATATATTCCTTCATACTGATTTCAACATTAGTGGTAATTTCAAGTTTTACTCTCTCCTGCGATACTATTTTTACTGCAATAGAGGACGCGGAAAAAGAGGCAGGAGATGCTGAATCTTTTGAATATTATGAAGAGGTCTCAGTAGAGGAATTTACGGGAGAAGAAATTGGAGTACAGGAACCTTCCGAAGAAACCGCGGATGAAGAAGAATCGCCAGTAAAATTTACAGGCGCAATTCTAAAAAAGCTGGATGAAATAGAAAAGAATTATTCACTTGAATTCAGGCAATACCTGGAATCCCTTGAAAAAAATTATCTGGAAAGCTTATTAAACGATGATAGTGAAATAAAGAAAGAATACGATCTTTTCCAGTGGATAAATTCATTTTCTAAAAATGATATACTCTTTACCGCCGATGAAAATACCTTTCCGGATGAATGGTACAAATCCCCAATTAACGCAAAAGCAGAAAGTTTACCTGAAGGAGAAATGGAAAGATCAAAAAATATAGTAATAGCTGCTCTTCATAAATATCCCATAGAAATTTTAAATTACAACCTGAAAAATGTATATGTATTAAAATCCATGAATTTTTTTGGAGCCGACTACGGTGGAACAAATTCAATAGATGCAGTTTATTTAACCAACAATGGCGTGGCTACAAGCTATACCAATGCCTATATAGAGGAATCATTCCACCACGAATTTTCCAGCATATTACTTAGAAACTATGGGTATTTATTTAATGAAAAACAATGGAGGGATATTAATCCTGAAGGATTTGAATATTTTGATGAATCAACCGGCGGGTCAGGCGCAATTAAAGAAGGAAAGGCATCAAAGGATTTCAGTTCAGAATTACATGAGTCAGGATTTTTATACGAATATGCCCAGTCAACTATGGAAAATGATTTTAACTCTTTTGCAGAAAATATTTTTATGGGAAATGAAGTTCTTTTTACAGTTTCGGAGCAGTATGAAAAAATTGAAATGAAGCTTAATTTAATCGTATCATTTTATAACACCATACATCCCCAATTTACCATTGAATATTTTAAAGGACTTTAAAAATAAGGGGATAAATTTCTTAATATGTATAATTATTTAACGTAATAATCTGGATCTTTTTCTTCTTATAATTTTTGTAATTAAGAAATAATCTATTGTCATCGGTTATAAATTTTCCATTAAAATACTCTGCAGTTGCCAAAAATATACCATCATAAACGCTTTCCTTAATATCAATTGCTATTTTTACCGCTCCCTTTAATATTTCCACATCGATGTAAAATATTATCCCCATGTTATATAACTTATCAATTATTTCTAACTGTTCACTTCTATATTTGTTAAGTTTACTTTTTAAAACATTCGCCATCTCAAATACAGCCAGTTCGGGTGCTATTATTTTAATTTTATTATCCATATACATGCTTAAAATAATATCTGCTTTTTCTTTTCTATTTTCGTTATCCTTAAAAAACCACTTTACAATAACCGAAGTATCCAGTATCAATAATTCCCCTTTGTTAAAGGAATTTATAGAGCTTTCGGAAACTAAAAAAACATTTCTATCTAATTGTTCTCCATTTTCCTTATAATCCATTTTATCCCGGCTAACCTTTCCGCTTTTCATTCCTTAATTTCCTGATGTCAGCAGTAGAATCCCAGCCCTTAAGTTCCTCTCCAAGCTTATCTCTCATTTTTACTATATCTTTAACTGCTTTCTTTTTTCTTTCTTCCAGAATTTTTCCTTCCAATTCAGTAAAATAACTCCTAATTGCTTCTCTTATCAGTCCCGATCTTGTTGAATTTATTAAGTATCTATATCTATCTAACTTCTTCAATGTATCATCTGGAATAGATATATTTATCCTGGACATTATTTATCTCCTTATAATTACTTTTGACTTCTTTAACTTCTATTATCACATTATACTACACAATAAAAATAAGTAAAAAGATATGTATTATTTTACACAATAATAATCAACCGGAATCATTTATAAAAACAGACTGCTTTAACTCCCAATCCTAAGACAATGAAGAGCACTTATAATTTTTAAATAAGTAAATTCCATTTAAAGAAAAGTAAAAAATCAAACCGGTAGATTCCTGCGGTTAAAAATAACAATTGCACTACCATACAGGACAGCAGCAATTAAAATAAGGATAATAAACGCTACAAAAGTAAAAGGTGCACGCTCAATAATATCAGCAGGCCTGTATAGAGCAAACAAAGAGAAGTTGCCAATCCATTTATAATCAGGGTTTACATTGGATAACATATTTATTACGAGAAACAGTACCGGGATACCCCCACCTAAAGCAAGAGAATATTTTGTTTCATTAAAGATGCAGGAAGATAGGAAAGATATCCCGCTTATAACATAAAATGCAAACATTGCACCAAGATTCAGCAGTAAAAACCCCTTAATATCAAGCTCTCCGGGAAACATCGCCTCACTCATACCAATACCAATAACAGTTACAACCCCGAATAGCAGAGTTACAGACACAAGCATATAGGCTGCCTGAGTGGTTATAATCTTAAGCCGTGTATTGGGAGTTGAAAGCAGATACGCCATTGAACCCCTGTCAACATATCTGGCAACAAGAGCATTTGCAACTATAATACAATAAATCATTGGGAACATAATGATAAGAAAACAATAATAGTAACTGGCGATAAATCCTGTCAGGCCAGTAAAAACTTCGGAATAACCCATAGCATTTGCCAGCCCCTCCGGAAGCAGTCCAATCATTTTTTCAATTTCAAGGTCATACATGGGAATGATTATAGCTAAATACATAATCATCACCAATAAAATAACTACACCTGTCACCCAGTTTGCCCTTGTTGTGGTTTTAAATAGTGCAAAACTCATTCTTCTACCTTTTCCTGCCCGTAATATTTCAAAAATACCTGTTCCAGACTCTGTGTCTTTATATCAAGTCCCCGCACCCTACATTTGTTAAGACCTGCAATAAAACCATCAAAATTATCTCTTACCACCACATCAATATGATTACCCGAGATATTCTCAATATCCAGACCACTTTCTTTTAATTTCCTGATATCTTCATCTGAAGCAACTGTTACTGTAATAACCTTTCGCCGAGCGGCTTTCAGGGAATTTATATCCTCAACTGCAACAAGTTTGCCCTCTCTGATAATGCCTGCCCTATCACAGGTGCGTTCGATTTCATCAAAGTTGTGGGAAGACATAAATATGGTCTTACCCCTGCTTTTTTCTTCCAGGATTAATTCTATGAAAATATTCCTCATTAAAGGATCCAGTCCTATAGTCGGCTCATCCAGCACGTATATGGCGGGGTCATGCATAAAAGCTGCAACAATAGCAAGTTTCTGCTTCATTCCTTTAGACATCCTCCGTATTTTACCGGAAGTGTCCAGCTCCAGCCGGGATATCAGCGAATCAGTTCTTAACCGGTCTTTCAAACCCCTCATTGCTGCCATAAAATTAAGAAACTCCATCCCCGTCATCCCGTCAAAAAAGGCAGCCTCGCCAGGTATATAACCCATATTTTCTTGAATCCTGGCAGCCTGCTTCCTGCAATCCAGCTCTCCTACCCTGCAGCTTCCATTATCTGCATTTAAAAATCCTAACATAACCCTTATTGTAGTAGTTTTACCGGCCGCATTCGGCCCAAGATAGCCGAATGCTTCACCCTCATTAATTTTAAACGATAGGTCAAAAACACCCTTTCCACTGCTATAAATTTTGGTTAGGTTCCTAATTATAATAATGGACATATACTTATTGGTATTATTATTTAATTCTATATCACTTAATTTTCAAGTTTAGAAATTAATTATTTTTATGTCAAATGCTTTAATCCTCTTTTCCAATGCAGCTGAATGAAAATTAAAAACTTCTTTTTATTAAATAATTCATGTATCATTGAATAACAATCATATTATCCAGTCTATCAAACTTATAATACGGATATAACGGGTAATAAAATAATTAAATCAGAATCATACTTTAAAACAAAAATAAAGATCCTGCTGTTTCTATTATTTATTCCGCCTATATTTGGAGAGGTTCTTTCCGGATCAACTACGCCATTGGAGTTTATAAATCCCATAAGCCTTATAGTCCTTACTTTACTTTATGGAGGAGGAGCCCTTCTTATAAGAGAGCTAAATGCAAGATGGAAACTGGGGTGGGGTATCATTTTCCTGCTCATTTCCTATGGAATAATTGAAGAAGGTCTTATGGTCCAGTCTTTTTTTAATCCGGGATGGGAAGACCTAAATGCATTATCGGGGTATGGCACCTATTTTGGAGTCCAATGGAGCTGGACTATAATGCTTGTTATATTTCATGGAACCATGAGTACTTTTATACCTATATTAATAACCGAAATTAGCTGGCCTGAGTATAAATACAGGCCCATCCTGGGAAAGAAAGGCCTGATCTTTTTTATCTGCAGTTTTACCGCTGTATTTTTATGGGGATTAATTTCTATAGGTTTCAGCAAAAATTATTCCGGCATATACAAACCGGATATAACCACCCTTGTTTTAACTTTCATTCTGGTAGCAGGCCTGGTCTTTGGTGCATACTTAAGCAGGAAGGTTAAGTTAAATTTTAAAAAAATATATATACTTCCTGTATTTTTATTTGGCCTGATAGGTTTTTTGTTTCAGGCAACAAACCTGTTGCTGACAAATTTTTTGGCCTTTCTAAATATAAGAGCAGAGATAACCCTAACTGTTCAGGCATTATTATTCATACTTCTAATTCTTTTCCTGGTTTTACAAATATTTAATAAAGATGCTAAAAAGAAGCATCTTATCTCATTTATTTATGGTTCAATTCTATTCTGGATACTACTGACCCCTATTCTTGAATTTAATGAAGGAGACAGGGGAATCCTATATATTGGAGCCATTGGCTTATTGCTGCTTTCCCTCTGGATTGTTTTAATCCGGAAGCGTTTAAATAAAAAGATTTAAAAAAAGCTATAGAGTTTATATCAGACTGAACTTAAAAAAAATAATAGTAACATATACTTACCAGTATATAGATTTATATATAAATAAAGATTATTATAAAAAGCAATAAAATTTAATAAATAGAAATAAGGATATTAAAATGCAACCTGTAATAAGTATAAAAAATGTTAAAAAAGCGCTTGGAGACCGCGAGGTCTTAAAGGATATAAGCTTCACTGCAGGAAAAAGTGACATCTTTGGTTACCTCGGTCCGAATGGCGCTGGCAAAACAACTACCATAAGGATACTTCTCGGCCTTCTGCAGGCAGATTCCGGTAATGTAGAGGTTCTTGGAAAGAATATCAATTTAAGCGAAACCAGAAGAAAAATAGGATTTGTGCTTGATTCCGATGGATTATACGAAAATATGACAGCAGAGGATAACATGGCTTTTTATACCCGTATATACGGTGTATCAGAAGCTGAAGAAAGGATAGGTAGTCTTCTAAAAATAGTAAATCTTGATGACAGAGCCAGAGATATGGTAAAAACCTATTCAAGGGGAATGAGGCAGCGGTTGGCTTTAGCCAGGTCAATGGTCCATGACCCGGAAGTTCTTATCCTTGACGAGCCCACTGCAGGAGTTGACCCTTCAGGGCAGATAGAAATAAGACAGATAATGATTAACATAGCCCGTAAGGAAAATAAGACTATTTTTCTAAGCTCCCACAATCTTGATGAAGTGCAGCGTATCTGTAACCGCATCGCCCTGATAGACAGGGGTAAAATAAAGCTCTATGGTGAACTTAAAAGTCTGCGGCAGGGAATGGGAAAAGGCATGGTTGAAATAAAAACCAGGCAACCTATTCCGGAATCACTTGAGTTAGAAATAAAAAGCCTTCCGGAGCTGGGGTTAAAGGAAAAAATGGATGAAATGCTTATCTTTTCACCCACGGAAGGAACCGGGGTGTCAGAGATAATAAGCTTTCTTAACAGCCGGGGGGTAAAAATTGAAGAAGCAGTAAAGAAAGAAGCATCACTGGAAGAATTGTATTCTACAATCTTAAAAGAGGCAGAGCCATCATGAGATATACAAGTTTAATAATAAAAACCAGCATTAAAAATAATATTCATTTTAAGATCCCGCTTATTATCTATATTATTATAACGTTAATATGTGTTGTGGGTATTACAGCAATATTTAGCATAATTTCCATTTCCCCTGAAATGGAAAAAGAGCTTACTGATATATCTCTTCTGGAGACATATCTCGGTGTGATTATGTATTCTACATGTACTATCGGCGTAGGTGTAAATTTAAATGCATTCGCATTCCAATCCATAACCAGGGAAAAAACCCGCGGCAATATTGAATCACTACTTGCTACCCCTCTTAAAGCTGGAAGTATCTGGGCAGCCAAGAGTATAGCCACTTTTATACCGGGACTGATTGTTGGAGAGTTTCTCACGATTCTGGTTATGATTGTTATCAACTATATTTATTTTATTCCTGAAATAGGCTTTATATTCAATCCCTGGACAGCAGTCAGCACTTTTATAATTATTCCGCTTATTTTTCTGAGTCTCAGCCTGCTTTCCCACCTTGTAGGGCTGACCAGCAGAGCCGCCAACGGTAATATTATCGTCCAGATTTTTCTACCGGTTTTTGCAAACGTTATGATTAACCTTTCAATTCATCATGTTCTGGAAATTACTTCCTGGACTTTTACCGCAATTAATCTCGGGATAGCTGCTGTAATTATCATTATTTCTATATTCCTAATGCGCCGTCTTACAAAGGAAAGAATAGTACTGTCAGGTTAGGAGTTTGATTTGAAAAGAACAAATCTTATTTTAAAGAGAGATTTCACAGAACTAAGGAAAACAAATGCTTTCCTTATAGTAACCATAATATTTGCTGCTGTAACCATTGCTGCCGCATTAACCATAAGCATTATTTTAAAACAAAAGGAATGGATATCCCATCCGGCAGCAAGACCCATACTTGAAATAATAATAAGCGTTACGGCTTACTTTCTTCCAGTTTTCGTATTAATTTCATTTATCTGGTCTTTTGCCAGTCTTCCCCTGGTTAAAGAAAAAGTAAGCGGAGTCATCACTTCCCTGCTTGCCACCCCGCTTACTGCAGGAGAAATCCTTCTGGGTAAGAGCCTGAATATTTTTCTTCCCGGGTTTGTTATTTCTACTATCTCCACTTCAATTGTTCTTCTTACAATAAATTTTACTGCGATAAGGCCTGCTACAGGAGATATCATATTACCCATCCCTTCGTTAATTATAGGTCTTATCATAAATCCCCTTCTCTTCTTCGGATTGACTCTCCTTATTGTTCTCCTTTCACTGGCAGACAATCCCGATATAGCAATAGCACCCTCATTTGTAATAGGATTTGGTTTAATGATGGGAATTCCCCTGGGGCTGGCCACGGGAAAAATAGACCTCGTCTCCTGGTCCTTCACCATGTGGTACCTTATAGGGGTTATAGTATTCTGGATAGTCATTCTCTGCTTTTTACCGCTTCTTACAAAAGAAAAAATTATCCTTTCAAGTAAAGGGGAACAGATTTAATATCCTGCTGAAACTTAATATCACATCGATGACATCCTGGCATTTTCCCATAATTTATTCATTGAAACTAACAAAATTGTAAATTTTTTCGTTTATATATAAAAAGAATATTTTAATGGGGGTTTTAGATGATTAAAAAAATTATTACCGGAATAATAATTACAGCTTTTCTTATTCTTGGTGGCGCAGGTTCCATTTATGCTTTCCAGAAAGAGCAGGTAAAAATGGATACTGCAGACGCTGATACGGAAAACCAGTTAATTCCATTAGTAAATTCCAGCTGGGAAGACTCTGCAATTCAACTTAAATGTAATAAAAATAATAAAAATTATTTAGCCGGGGAAAACAGATACCGGCATAATAATACTTTCAGAAAGAATGAAGAAAATAATAATTGCGAACTCGAAAAAAATAATTACTCCTGGCAGTATAGTTATAATCATAAAAATAAAGACTGCAGTGAAGATAACCGCTTTGAATATAATTACCGTCATAACCAGACACATCAAAATTCCCTTGTTAATAATGAAGACAATTTTCATCAAAGGCAAAACCATAACAATAATAGCAATAATCAATAATAAAGATATAGAGAGGTAAATAAAAAATGAAACTTAAAATAAAATTAAAAATCATAGTGGATATATTTTTACTAATTGCTGGTTTATTCAGTACTGTAACCGGAATAGTACTTCTAGCAAGCCCATCCGGCGCAGGAATGCACAGAGGACTTAGAACAGATGAATTGATATTAGGTCTTACCAGCAGAGGGTATGTAAAAATTCTGCATGACTGGAGTTCAATTATACTTATATTACTGGTCGTTTTTCACCTTATTTTAAACTGGCCTACCATACTCTGCTATATTAAAAGCATTTATAGAAATGTAATAAAGCAGAACAGCAGGTGTAGTTATGAAAATTAAAATGGAAATAGTATATAATTAATGTTTACAGCAGCACTTTACTAAATTTATAGCAGTAAGTATAAATGGCAAACATTAATCTATATCTTAAAAATTTTAAAAAAGATGGTAATAACATATGGTTTGAAAAAATTTATACTCTGTTTTTACCCCGAATATACAGGTATTTTTACCTTAGATTATTTGACCGTCAGCAGGCAGAGGACCTTACCAGTGAGGTTTTTATAAGAGTATATAAAAATTTACGGAAAACTAATTTAAATACGAAGACTTTCCGGGCATGGATTTACAAGATTGCATCTAATTTACTGATAGACCATTTTAGAAAAAATAGACGATATGTTAAGGATAAGCCTCTTGAAGAAATAAATAATAAATTAATCAGTAGTGATATATTAATTAAAAATAGTCCTTTATTAAAAAAAGAACTGGGTTTTGAAAACATAAAACTCATAGAAGCAATAGGGAAACTGACAAAGCTACAGAAAGATGTAGTTATCCTTAAATTTTTAGAAGATTTTGATTACGAGACTATATCAAAAATTCTGGGTAAAAAACAGTCCTCGGTAAGAGGGATATCATTCAGAGCTCTAACGAAACTAAAAGATGAAATTAAAAATAATATATAAATACTATAACTATGAAAGAAAATATTGAAAAAATATTCAACAGGTGCTTGAAATTAATAGAAAAAGAATACAGCATAGAATACTGCCTGAAAAAATACAGTAAATATAAGACTGAGCTCCAGGAATATTTTAATACAATGAAATACCTTAACAATTTGAAAAATATAGAACCTGAAGACATGAATATAAGTGTAAGTCTTGATAAAATTTATAGCGCTGCTGAGAATATTACAGAGCCCGCAATTAATAAAATTAAACACAAAACTAAAACTACTAACAACGGCGGAAGAATCCCTTTTTTAAAACCCGCTATAGTGTTTACATCTATTTTAATAGTATTATTCTTCTCTTTTGCAGGCACTCTTTATGCCTCCCAGGACAGCTTGCCTGGAGAAAATCTCTACCCTGTTAAAAGGGCAGCAGAGAATATACAGTTATTCTTATGGCCCGAATCAAGAAAAGGCCAGGTTCATTTCAAATTCTTAAATAATAGAATATATGAAGCCGATACGTTGATGGAATCCGAAGAAAAGAACGATATAGAATTAATAGAAGAGCTTATCATTGAAATAGACAAAGAATACTATAAATGTAAAGAATATAATTTTTTTACAAATAAAAATGAAGAAGGAATAGTCTATGCCATTAATGATATAAAGAATAAGTATAAAAATAAATATAAATACAGGGAAAGCAATCAGAACACAGAAGAATATAATATATATAATGGGAATAACGATAACAGTAGTAAAGAAACCACGGGTAACGAAGGAAATACAGAAGGAAATGGAAGAAATAGAAAAAGAAGAAGTAACGAAAAGTAGGTCCCAGCAACATTTTATTTTTTCTCTAAAAATTTTAAATATTGTTAATAACTTTTTATAAAATTAATTTATCATTATTGTGGATTTTAACTATATTACTACCCAAAAATATTGAATTAGTTATATAGTCTGAATTACAATATGATTCTTTCTGTTTCTGGCAGTATATGATATGTTTGAAATGTAAAAAATTATAAAGAATAAAGGGACATAAACTATGAATAAGAAATATCATCGCAAGAATGAAGACAAGAGGCTCTTGCAGGCGCCCATATCTTTATCGCCTGATTTTGTAAACACCGACCCCTGGCGCGTACTGCGCATTCAGGGCGAGTTTGTTAATGGATTTGACACACTTGCAGAAGTAGGTCCCTGCATTGCTATTTTTGGTTCTGCACGCACCAGGCCCAGTGATGATTATTATAAAGCCGCTTTAAAAACTGCCGCCCTCCTTGCAGAAAACGGGCTCGGGGTTATTACAGGAGGAGGACCGGGTATAATGGAAGCTGCAAATAAAGGCGCCTTAAAGGCCGGCGGTGTCTCCATAGGTTGTAATATAGAATTGCCCAGGGAGCAAAAATCAAATAAATACCAGAACATTTCACTGGAATTTCGCTATTTTTTCGTACGCAAGATGATTTTTGTTAAATATTCTGTAGGATATATCATTTTCCCGGGAGGTTTTGGCACGCTGGATGAACTCTTTGAAGCATTAACGCTTTCACAGACCGGTAAGATTGAACATTTCCCTGTCGTGCTATATGGTAGCAGCTACTGGAAAGAATTATGCGGATGGATTAACAGCTGCCTGGTTAAGAAATACTCTACAATTGACGCTGTAGATATGAAACTTTACAGGATAGTAGACGACCCGGAGGAAGCAGCCAGCTATATTATAAACTTAATAAAAAGCAATCATCTCATCTGAAAAAATATAAGGAAAATAAAATTATTTCCGGCTTAATAAACATTTTAAGAAAGCTATTGTAAAAAAAGTCACTCATACCCCGTAATTCAGATATTTTTTAGCCGCAGGGTTTCCCAGCCTTCCCCATAAAATAGCACCGGCAATAGTTCCAACAGGCACACTGAACATAGTAAGAACCAGTATAGCTCTTCCCAGGGGGACCGAGTAAGACCTCCTGTTCTTTATTCCTATAAGCGCAATTATTACAACGGTAAGATAAATTAAATCTAAAATAATATTAAATACAACTATCAGGATAAAAATTCTTTGAGGCATTGTTTGCTCTAAATTCAATCCCATTTTTATATACATCAAATATAAACGGGGAATGTAAAAAATGTAAAAAGTATTAATTATAGTAGAAATTACCGATAACCCTAATATAATCCAGTACAGTATCCTGATGCCTCCCAACTGCCTGCTGCCTTCTCTAAGCTCCTCGCCTGTTAACTCAACCATTTTTTATCTCCCTTCATTAAAAATTTAAAAATTAACTTAAAAAATATAATACTTTCATTTTATCACTGGCTATTATTTATATCTTTTATCTTATTTTTAAAATAAAAATATACTTATCTGTAATTTTTATTAAACAATCTAAAAAAAGTCAATTATAAAATTTATACAGTAATTATTAACTGAAATATAGTGAATTAAAAGAAAAATATTTATAACAACAAAAACTTATAATAATCATAATTCCCATAAACTCTATAAAAATTTATAAAAATAGAATAACCTATTTTTATAATAATCTATCCAGCTATCTACCTCTGCATATTTCCTTTTTGATTTATCCTCCATAAAATATATAATATATAAAAAACATCAACCTTTTATGACTTTAAGATATGACTGATTTAATAACAGCTGACATGGAAAACACTATAGCAGAATTTTTAAAACTTCTACCTTTATTTATACCTGTAATTGTAATTGAGTATGGACTCATGATTTTTGCTCTGGTTAAGGTCATCCATCATGAAGTTTCATATCTTCCAAAATGGGCCTGGATTCTAATTATCGTTCTTATTAATATTATCGGGCCGATTATTTTTCTTTTAGCAGGAAGGAAGAAAGAAACAGGAAATGATTGAAGTCACAGGTCTAAGCAAAAGATACGGGCGCCTTGAAGCTTTAAAATCTATAAGTTTCAGGGTAGAAGAAGGAACTGTATTTGGCTTCATTGGCAGGAACGGCGCCGGCAAGACAACCACCATGAATATCCTGACCGGACTTTTGAAGTTTGATAAGGGCAAAATATTTATAAAAGGAAAAGATTTCTTAAAAAACAAGCACAAGCTTTCAAAATTAATTGGCTATTTACCCGAGACCCCTTCATTTTACGATTATATGAACTCCTATGAATATTTGAGTTTTATTGGCGGAATAATAGGGTGCGATAATAAGAACCTCAAAACGACTATTAAAGAATTACTGGAAAAGGTTAAACTAACCAAACAGGGAAAAAGACGCATTAGTGGATATTCAAGAGGCATGAAGCAGCGGCTGGCGCTTGCAGTAGCATTCATGAACAATCCTGAAATTCTTTTTCTTGACGAACCTGCTTCTGCACTGGACCCTGAGGGGAGAATGGAGATGTTGGAACTCCTTGAAGATTTGAAGGATGAAAAAATAACAATTTTTCTTTCTACCCATATTTTAAATGATGCAGAAAAAGTCTGTGACAGGGTATGTATTATAGACGAAGGAAAGATACTGCTAAGCGAAAATCTATCCAGTTTACATAAAACATATATCCAGCCAATCTTTGATATTGAATTTGAAGATGACCCGAAAGACAGGATTGAACCATTAAAAAAACTTGACTGGGTTGAGAATATTAAAATAGACAGACACAGAGCAAGCATTTATGTTAAAGATATAAATACCGCCAAAAGGGAGGTTCTAAAGGAAATTTCAAACCTCAACACCGGTATAATAAGCTACCAGGTAAGAAAAAGCACACTTGAGGATATCTTTATGAGAATGGTAGGTAAAAATGAACTCATTTAAAGCTTACTTTAAAAAAGAAGCTATTGAAGCCATCAGGGCCAACAAATATCTCATTTTATTTACCGGTACTGTTTTCTGGGCTTTGCTTAATCCATTAATGTTAAAGCTTTTACCCATAATAATGAGAAATTATGTTACATCTGAAGTAGCTGACCTCTTTACTTATTTTAACCGTGATAGCGCCTTCGCCAATTTCCTCGGTGATTTATTTGAGATGGGGACACTCTTTATAGTATTTTCTCTTATGGGGTTAATCTCCAACGAAATTTATGGAAAAAAGCTAACTTTCCCTTATTCAAGGGGAGTCAGCCCTACCGGAATGGTGCTCGCAAAATATATCCATTACGCAACTACCATTAACATTTTTATATTGATAGCTTTTATAACTAACTATTTTTATATTAACTATCTATTTACCGATGGGATACTATCAATCGGGATTGTCCTGAAATCAGCACTTTTATATATGCTATACTATTGCACACTTCTATCAATACTTATTTTCTTCAGCAGTATTTTTAAAAGAAGTATTCTTGCAGGAATAACCACCCTGGTCCTTGGATACAGTTTAAGTATATTTAACCAATTCGAAACTTTAAGATTTTATTTCCCCAATTATCTTTTATATAAAGCGGCAGATATATTAAACGTTTTTGACGGTTCCCTTACTAAGACTGTCATTATCTCTCTCTGCATAATTATACTACTTGTTTTTTTAACTATATACCGAATGAAAAAAATTGATATCTCCTGAAGATTGCAAGCAGCCGGGAACTAATTAACAAACCTTGCGTATATATCCCCACTGAAGGAAGTTTTGCTGGGTATGGATAGAATAATCTCGCGTATTTCACTGCCGGTAACCCATTCATCCAGGGCAAAAGTCATCGTTTCACCGAATGAGTAATTAAACTTTACATTCCCAATCCCTGATAGATGCTCTATCGATTTTAAAGTCTTTTTAATAAGTCCTGTTGTAGGTGTAAATTCAAAAGAGATTATTTTAATTGATTTAGAAAGGCCACTAATAACCTCATCCTCAAAACCTTCAACATCTATTTTACACATAACCGGACTCCCATATTCTTCAATTAATTTATCCAGAGTAGTAACAGGGACAGTAACATTCTTATTCCATTGAAAAGCAGAAGTGGATGTAAAAAACATATCGCTTTTCTTAACACTTTCTATCCATTCATCCGACATGGATGAAACAGTATGTGAGTCACTGAGTATTAAGTTCCCTTTACCTTCTTCTGCCCCAAGCGCCTTATGAATTAAAACTACTTCACTGTTATTTCCATATTCCTTCTTTAATTTTTTCATACAGCTATCCTGGGGTTCGACAGCTACTACATTAGCTCCAAGCTCAAGAAAAACTCTGGTCCTATTACCTAAATTTGCACCAACATCAAAGCAAAGGTCGCCTTTGCTTATAAATTGAGAGTAAAATCTTATTAACTTTCTCCTGCTTAGAAAATTTGATATGAATAAAACCGTGGTATATATAATATTATATAATCTGAGAAATCTTAACATCCTGACAAAAATACTTAGTGCTCTTATGGGTATCAATCCAGACTTGGTACAGCTTGCTTTGCTGCCTTTCCTCATCTTAATTTTTCCTATATAATTCATAATTTTTAATATAAAAAATTAAATTTTTCTAAAACTATATTTTTTAGAAAAAAGTGTTGCCAGATAATATAGCTAGCTAAAATAATACATACAGCTACCAAAACCTGCAGCGTATAGCTAAGGATAATATTAGCAGATAAAAGAAATGATAATTTATTTATATAAATATCCTCTGAATAGTGTAAGTCCAAACTTTCTTTTATCTGCTATTTAACCGAATTAACCGGACATAAAAACCCGGTTATCCATATAATCTTAGTATCTTCTAAATTCTCTCTTCGGTCTTTCTCTTCTTGGACGAGCTTCATCAACTTTTAAAGTCCGCCCGACAAAATCAGTACCATCCAGTTCCTCTTTTGCTTTTTCTGCTTCAGCCGGATCAGACATTTCTACAAAACCAAATCCCTTACCTGGTATTATGTCAATCTGGTTGACCTTACCATATTTAGAGAAAAGCTCTTCTAGCTGCCCGTTTGTAGCAGAATAATCAAGATTTCCTACATATAGCTTACTACCTTGCATTTACCTAACCTCCTTTTAATTAATTCCTCAAGTCTAATAACATTACCTCCGGAGGTAGAAGCAAGATAATTGCTCTAACACTATGAAGAAACATTATTAAACATAAGATAGTTAAATATTATAACTTTTTTTATAAAAATATCCAATAATTCTTTTACTAAGCCGTAAATTGATAAAGTTGGATATTTTTTCAATATTGTCCTGCCCGTATTCCAGTAAAGGATTAAATATTTTTAACAAACAAATTGTTATTTTAAACGTCCTCTTAAATATAGCATAATACGAATAATGAAGTTATAATGTTTAGAAAATAAAATTTTTATAGTAATTATGGAAGTTTCGGAATTTATCAGGAATATATGGTTAATATTACTCTGCTATCTTGTGGGAGCAATACCTTTCTGTAATGTCATATCAAAAGTCCACAGCAATAAGGACTTAAGAGAAATTGGAGACAAAAACCCGGGCGGCTGGAATCTCATTTTTAACATATCAAAATACTGGGGAGCCTTTGGAATTATACTGGATCTGCTTAAAGGTTTTCTACCTTATTTTATTGTCTTAAGGATTACCGGTTCAGAAATAATAGCCATACTTGCAGGGTGTGCTGCCGTAGCCGGCCATAATTATTCACCTTATATGAAACTATCGGGTGGTAAGGGACTGGCTGCCACTATGGGTTTTCTTCTTGCCATAAGTCCATTTACCATTTTAGCATTTGGGGCCGGTATGCTCCTGTCTCTATTTTTAATTAAAAATATGATATGGTCAGTTATCTCAGCACTTGCTTTTTCAAGCATATTCCTGTGGCTTTTTAAAGACTCCCCGCTATTTTTAATTATGGGTCTTTTACTTCTAATAATTATCATCCCCAAATATATAAACCATTCAATAACCATTGGCCATAATCTTAAATTTAGAAAGGAAAAAACTTTAAGAGATTTATTCACGCCAAAGATAAGGTAAGAACTTTATACTACCTGAATTTATATTTTTAATTTGTAGCTATCATCTACAAGCGTAAGGTCATCTTCCCTTCTGACATCATATACCCTGCCCTTCCAATTCACTCCAACCCCGGCTATGGTGTTAAAGATTGAATTTACAGCAATTAGCACCAGGTAAACAATGGTAAACGGATGCAACAATATATCTACGGCTCTACTCTTAAACCTTATGGAAAGAACTATCCTGGTAATCAAAATAATTGCTATCTGCAGGACCATAAGTTCTATCATAATCATCGGCCACTTAAAAAGGATTGCAGGTATAAGCCATAAAAATGGAAATAACAATACGGCAGATACCAGAACAATGATAATTGATATGATGTGAAGTTTATAATCAAAAGCAGCAAATAAAACTTTTGAATACCCCCTGATTACTTCCCTGAAGTTTCTATAACTCCTGCAATACAGGTTATTCCGGCCATCAAAAATCATAAACCTGTATCCAGACCTTTTAACCCTTTTTGATATTTTAATATCCTCCAGCACTTCACTCTTAACAGATTCATGACCTCCAATTTTTTCATAGACATCTCTTTTAAAAAGCATAAATTGACCTATTGCAGTACAAAAGAGTGCACTTTTTGCCCTTTTTACAAGATAAAGGGGCATGAAACATAAAATCATATAAACCCCAAAAGGGACCATCATCCTTTCATGTATCGTAACCATTATTTCCTTTGAAAATATAGAGAGCGCACCCAGTTTATTTCTTAAAAGAGATGCTACCGAACTGGAAACAGAACCGGGAAAGTGAAGGGTGTCAGCATCAGTAAAAATAAGATAATCTCCTCTGGCATACCCTGCCAGTTGATGACAGGCATAGGGTTTACCCATCCACCCCTTTTTTAATTTTTTACCATGATACAGTCTTATTCTTCTGTCTTTTTTTGAAAGTCCTCTAACTATTCCTGCTGTGTTATCAGTAGAGCTATCATCAAGTACCAGTATCTCAATATTTCTATAATCCTGTTTTGCCAGGGACAACAAGCACCTCTTTATATTTTCCTCTTCATTCCTGGCAGGGATAAGTATTGATACAAGAGGGTTTTTATCCAGTATATCCTGCGGCAGTTTAAATCTTGATGTATCCTTGAAAAGAAAGTTATTTACTAAAAAGTTAAGCAACATGAAGAGAAGAATTCCGGTAATAGCGTATTGATATAATAAAAATATATCCATATCTAATTTAAATAATTAATGCAGCTATTTATTTGTAACTAAGCATTATACCATAATTTAAAAAAAAGTTACGAAAGCATCTTTATTAATGTTCTGGCATTCTCTATAGCATAGGCCTCCGCATCATTGTTAAAATAGATGTAAATTCCGGTATTTTTGTTCAAATTTTTTTTAATAAATGCCGCAATTTTTTTTATCTCTTCTCCTGAATAACATGAACGATAAAGCTCACCTGAACCATGCATTCTTATATAACAGAGATTTGCCGTAATTTCTTCCCTGTAGGGAAAGCCGGGCGATGATGAAATAACAATAGCGCATTTATATTTTTCAAGTAACTTATATATCTCTTCTGTAAACCAGCTTTCATTTCTAAATTCAAATGCATATTTATAATTTTCCGGAAGTATTTCTAAAAATTTCTTAAATACTTCCCTATCTTTTTTTAAATTGGGCGGCAGCTGAAATAAAAATGGGCCTAATTTTTTTTCAAGCCCATCTGCTGATTCAAATAATCTTCCGAGCGGTTCCCTGCAGTCTTTAAGTCTTTTTATATGGGTAATGTACCTTGAAACTTTTACAGAAAAGATAAAGTCTTCTCCTGTATTTTTTTTCCAGTTGTTATAAGTTTTTTGTTTCGGCAAATGATAAAAGCTGCTATTTATCTCTACAGTATCAAACTCTTTTGAGTAGTAGCCAAGCCACTTATTTTTCTTAATATCCTCTGGATAAAACCTGCCAATCCAGTGATTATAGCTCCATCCGGAAGTTCCAATATGAATTAAGGGATTAACCATATTAATATTAAATCTAAAAAATAAAGAATTCTTTAATTAATATAATAGATTAACCTTCCAAAAATTTATACCTTGAATGCCAATAAAATCAATTAATTTTTGCAGAATAGAACTTTTAAATACTGCTACCTGCCAATCATTTTAAATTAGTAGGCATACAGCTTCCCGTAGGGTCGGTGCGAACATGGAATTAACTTAATATAATCACTTCTGCTAACCGGTGCCTTAATATCATCAGAATTAAAAAGGTTATTATAATTGTTAATGTATTTATCAAGAATAGGCAGGTCATCATTATCCAGCCCTGCTTTTTTCACTTCTCTTCCCAGCTTATAATCTTCAACATCTCCCCTTATATATATTCTTCCACCATGCATGCCTGTTCCTGTAAAACTTCCTACAACGCTACTATCCTCGCCACTTTCGTTATTTAAAGTAAAAATTTCATTTTTCCTCTTATATAAACCAAGAACAATAATAACACCCCCTGCCATGTATTCTCCTAAAAAATTGCCCGCGCTCCCGCCAATAACCATTACCGGTACTTTTTCATGGTATGATTTCATATGGATACCACCCCTGAAACCAGTATTTCCCTTTATATATATTTCTCCGCCTCTCATTGAATAACCGGTTATATCTCCTGTGTCTCCGTGTATTATTATCCTTCCTGAATTCATTGTATTTCCTGTACCATCCTGTCCATTACCAAAAACCTCAATTACGGGTCCATCCACAAAAGCGCCCAGGTCATTTCCCGGGGTTCCGTGTATATTTATAAAAATATTGCCCTTCAAGCCATCCCCTATATATCTCTGGCCCAGAACATTATTTATAATAACCTTCTTATTATTCCCTCTTATGTTATTATTTAAAAATTCTCTTACCTTCAGGTTCAATTCCCTGTAATTTATATCTCCTGCATTAATTAATAGGCTCATACCTCTATCCCCTCTCCTGTAACAAGGTGCTTTTTATAGTCAGCGGGTAAATTAATTATTCCAAAATATTCTCTGGAGATATTACCCTTTACACTGCTTATATCTATTTCATTTTTAATCAGACCGGCATAAATTCCGGCTCTTTCTATATTTCCTACCATTATCAGCCCTACTACTCTGTTATTTCTTATTACCACTTTTTTATATCTCTTTTCTTCCGGGTTAAAAACTTTAACCACTTCAGTGTTTTTTTCATTTTTCTCATCAATAGCAGCCAGCCCCATAGATATTGTAGGAATCCCCAATATTTCAATTGAATTCATAAAAAAGCCACCATTATACTTTTCACTCCCTCCGGCCATATTGATCCCGGCAATTGAGCCCTGCCTTACTGCCAGCGGCCATATTGCAATATTTCTTTTTTCATCCAGCAGCATATCCCTGGCTTCAACAACATCTCCCGCAGCATATATATTTTTTATTGATGTACGCATATAATCATCCACTACAATTCCTCTTCTTATTTTAACTGAATTATTTTTAATAAAACCAGTAACCGGCCTGACCCCAACAGCAATTATCAGCAAACTGCACTCTTCCTCCCTGCCATCCTGTAACCTGTATCCGGAAATACTGCCATCCTTAATAAAAATCTCCTCAATGGTACTATTTTTATAGATATTACTTCCCCTGCTTATTATCCTATTTTCAACAATAAACGAAGCTTCCCTGTCAAATGTTGCCGCAAGTATTCTGTCGGCAAGTTCAATTATGCTAATGTTCATGCCCATTCCCAGTAATGCTTCTGCAGACTTTAATCCAATTAACCCTCCGCCAAGTATGGAAACCTTTCTTATATCATTTTTTTCTATAAAACTTTTAATCTCTAAAGCATCATCCAGAGTAGTAAGAGTATAAATTCCTTCAATATCCCTGTAATTCTCATTATTTATAGAATCCAGTAATTTGCCCTTCTTATCCCGGTTGCCACCGGCTATATCTGTGCAGCTGGTTTTAATCCCGGGAATAATAGGCTGTCCTCCGCTGGCAATAAGAAGCTTTTTAAACTTATATATATCTTCATTGCTGCAGATTAAAAAATCCCTATCCGCTTCAATAGATATTACCTTTTTATTTATATGTAAATCTATATTATTATTCCTGTAAAAATCCTTTCCTTTAAAGTGGATCCCCTCCAAGTCCACTAAACCTTCCAGATAATATGTTATAAGTGGTTTAGAGTAATTCTTGTAATTCTCCTCAGTGAGTATGACAATTTTACCGGAGCTATCCAGCTCCCTTATACTTTCGGCAGCGGCAAGCCCTGCTGCCGAATTACCAATAATAATATAATCATATATTTCATAAATTTCTTTGATATTATTCTTATCCTTCATTTTTAACTTTCACCTTATTTCTCTCATCAGTATCTTTTTCCATAAACTTTAATGCTTCATTAGGGCAATTTTTAACACATACAGGCACCTCTTCATCAATACATAAATCACATTTAGATGCTACCTTCTTTTCTGAGATATCCCTTTTTATAACACCATAAGGGCATGCCATAATACAGCTCCAGCATCCCACGCACTTATTTTCATCACATACAACAGCACCTGTATTTTTATTCTTCTGCATAGCTCCCGATATACATGCCTCAACGCAGGGAGCATCCTGACAGTGCCTGCATTGTATTGCAAAGGAGTTATATCCTATCTCCTCCACAATTAACCGGGGTATTATATCTGATTTCTCTTCCTTAAATGTCTTTATAATCTTCTTGCTTTTAGAATGTTTTACCTGACAGTATATTTCACACAATCTGCAACCTATACAATATTCTTCCTGAATATATATTCTTTTCATTTTTTATCACCAGGCCTCCCCGGCATGTTTTATCCCAAGTATTTTAAACTCCCTATCAGTTAAACCCACACCTCTTAAATGTTCCCTGTTCCCCCTAAGACTTTCAATAGCATTAATCCCCACTCCTCCGAGCATCTCCTTTATTTCAAGAGACCACCCCTTTAGAAGGTTTACAAGCCTTCTTGTCCCTATCTCCGGGTTTAATCTTTTAGTAAGGTAGGGATCCTGAGTTGCAATTCCCCAGTTGCATTTTCCTGTATAACATTTCTGGCACAGGTGGCAGCCCATAGCTACAAGTGCAGCAGTTCCTATATACACTGCATCGGCACCCAGCGCTATTGCTTTAACTACATCCGCACTGGAACGTATGCTCCCGGCAGCTATTACAGAAGCCCTGTGCCTTATTCCCTCTTCTCTTAACCTCTCGTCAACAGAAGCAATAGCAAGCTCTATGGGTATACCTACATTATCCCTTATGACCTGCGGAGCAGCTCCCGTACCTCCCCTCATTCCGTCAATACTTATAAAATCGGCTCCAGCCCTTACAATACCACTTGCAATAGGTGCAATATTATGAACTGCTGCTACCTTAACCCCCACAGGTTTTGACCAGTCTGTAGCTTCTTTTAAAGCATAGATTAACTGTGCAAGATCCTCTATAGAGTAAATATCATGATGGGGAGCCGGGGAAATGGCATCCGTTCCTTCCGGGATCATTCTGGTATCAGATATATCCCTGGAAACTTTTTCCCCCGGAAGATGTCCTCCAATTCCCGGCTTTGCACCCTGGCCTATCTTGATTTCTACAGCGGCTCCTTTATTTAAGTAATCAACATCTACTCCATATCTTCCTGAAGCAACCTGTACAATAGTATTCCCGGCATATTTATAAAGGTCCTTATGCAAACCTCCTTCACCAGTGTTGCAATAAGTACCGGACTCAGAAGCAGCTTCAGCAAGAGATTTGCATGCATTTAAACTGATAGAACCATATGACATAGCTGAAAATATAATGGGCATTGAAAGTTCCATCTGCGGATACAATTTTGTTTTAAGCTTCGCTGCATTATTATTGGAACCGCTCGCCATTTCAAATTCAAGATTATCAGGCTTTCTCCCTATGAAGGTTTTTATCTCCATCGGCTCCCTCAAAGGATCAATAGAAGGGTTAGTGACCTGCGAAGCATTAAAAAGAATCCTGTCCCAGTAAATAGTATATGGTTTATTGCACCCCATTCCAGTAAGGAGAACTCCGCCGGAATCTGCCTGCCTGTATATATTTCTTAAATGTTCTTCCGTCCAGTTATGGTTAATCCTAAACTGAGACTCTCTTTCTTTAATTTTTAATGCATCTGTAGGACAGAGACTCTCACATCTATGGCAGCCAACGCACTTACTGCTGTCACTGTATATTACATCACTGTCCCTGTCATATTCATGAACATCATTAGAACATTGCCTTACACAAACCTGGCAGGATATACATTTGCTGAGGTCTCTTTCTATTTTAAATTCAGATTGATTTAATTTTAAAGCCATTTTTAATCACCTGTGACTTTACTTTACCAGACTGTCCTGGATTTTTATTTTTTTCTTCTTCCTGTAACTGCTGTCTCTGCTGCTTCTTTTATCAACGCTTTTTTTCTCTCTCTTATAAATCTTTCCTATTACTGGTTCACCGCCATCCGGCTGCCATATAACATCAGGAGAAGGGCAAACTTTCCTTATCGAGGCCTCCTCACTGGAAATAAAAAGATAACTATCTTTTCTTGCTGCCACAAGAGGTCTCAGTTTTATTCTGTCATTAAGAGCATACATGTAACTGCCATTACTGACGATTATACTGAAAGGTCCATTAAGAAGCGCACTTCCATATACTATTCTTAGCGCCTTCAATATTTCCCTTTTTTCACAGGGCATTCTTTCTATTTCTTCCCATAGTGGTGAGGATAAAATCAAGTGGACCAGCCCGATATCAATTTTTTGCCTCCGGACTATAAGGTCAAACAAATAAGTAATAACCTCGGTATCGGTAGAAAGGGCACACTCATAACCAAAACCACTCACCAATCTCTTATTTGTCCCATACGATGATAATTCACCATTATGTACAACCGACCAGTTGAGTATTCCAAAGGGATGGGCCCCTCCCCACCAGCCGACACTATTTGTGGGAAACCTGCCATGGGAAGTCCACAGATAACCCTGGTATTCATCTAATTTAAAAAATACCCCTATATCCTCCGGGTATCCGACTCCCTTGAAAATCCCCATATTCTTCCCGCTTGAGATTATGTATGCCCCGCTAATATCCCTGTTTATTCTCATAACAAAATCAACAATTCTATCTTCTTCTTTTCCGCCAGTATCTCTATCCATCTCTCTATGGGATATGGAATTATCTTTTATATTTAAAAAATACCTGTGCGTAAGAGGAGGGCTTTCTATACGCTGCGTCTTTCTTGTGGGAATCTCTTCACTTAAAAGTACCTTAAAACTTTCTCCTATCCTGTCTTCGGTTTGCCTCTTTGCTTCTTTATCATCATAAATGATATGGAAGGCCCAGTTATTTTCAAACTGGGGATATATGCCATAAGCCGCAAATCCCCCGCCAAGACCGTTAGACCTTTCATGCATAACAGAAATTCCCTCTATTACAGTTTCTCCTCCGAATCTTTTGCCAGATTCATTCATAACTCCAAATACCGCACATCCAGACGGAATCTTAAACCGTGAAAAATTTTCTTTTCTATTTTTACAAGTTATGCTCATATCACATAATCCATCTATTAATTAAAACTTTAAATCTCTTAATACATCCAGACTAATCCTTAAAAAACAAAAGCCCTCTCAAAACATCTCTGTTTCAAGAAGGCTTCTTTACCTTCAATTTCTAACTGTACATCTTTATACAGGAAAACAACTTATTTAATTTTTCAAGAAGATAATACCAATAACCCAGCTTTTGTCAACTCTTTTTTAATTCCGGTTATTTATATTCTTCTTTCATATCCTCAATTGTCATCGGTTCATAGTCGCCTGCATGGCCGGCAGTCCCAAAATCAATCATTTTACTTTTAACTGTCTTATATACTTCTTCCCTTGCTTCACCAAAATATGTCCTCGGGTCAAAAGCATCAAGATTCTCGCTTAGATATTTCCTTACTGCACCCGTCATTGCCAGTCTTCCATCAGTATCTACATTTATTTTCCTTATCCCTCTTTTTATAGCTTCCTGAATGCTCTTTATGGGAACTCCCATAGTCTTCTCAAGCTTGCCGCCATACTTATTTATAATTGCAATCAACTCCGGTGGAACCGATGAAGAACCATGCATAACCAGCGGAACTCCGGGTATTTTTTCTACTACTTCATTAATTATATCCAGAGCAAGTTTTGGCTCTGCTTTAAACTTATATGCCCCATGGCTTGTCCCGATTGCCAGTGCAAGAGCATCAACACCGGTAAGCTCTATGAATCTTACCGCATCATCAGGGTCGGTAAGTCTTACTTCTCCCGAGCCGACACCATCTTCTATACCTCCAAGAGTTCCGAGCTCGCCCTCAACTGATACTCCAAACTTATGGGCATAATCAACTACCGATTTTGTTACAGAAACATTTTCTTCAAATGTCGTAGGCGTTTTTGAATCCTCTTTTAGCGAGCCATCCATCATAACTGATGTAAAACCCAGCTCAATTGCCTGCTTGCAGGTCTCTAAACTATTCCCATGGTCAAGATGCAGCACAATGGGTATGCCGGGATTATCCTCAACTGCAGCCGCAGCAAGATGTTTAATATAAACCATGTTGGTATATTTTAAAGCTCCCCTGCTTGCCTGAATAATTACCGGCGATTTTGTTTCCTTTGCTGCCCTCATTATTCCCTGAATCTGTTCCATATTATTAACATTGTAAGCTCCCACTCCATAGCCTGCTTTTATTGCTTCATCCAGCACTTGTTTCATTGGTACTAACGGCATTAATCCTCCTTATAACTCTTTTAGCATTAATATATTTAAAATTTTAATCTTTAAAAGATTTACCCACGGTAAATCTTAACAATTATATCACCAAAAAAAATATTTTCTATAGGGATTTTAAAAATATTGCGTGTTGTGATATTACAGTCTCTTCATATCACTGGAAAGAATTATTGCCTCTGCTACTTCTCTCATTGATTTGCGGTTGTCCATTGCAAATTTCTGTATTTTTCTAAAAGATTGCTCCTCACTCAGACTCTGCTCTCTCATCAGTATTCCTTTTGCCCGCTCAACTGCCTTCCTGGTTTCAAGCTCTTCTCTTATTACCCTTGTTTCTACCACCAGCCGGTAATTTTCAATCACTATGGCTGCCTGGTCTGCCACTGTCTTTAAAATATTTACTTCATAATCACTAAAATCATGGGGCTCGGAAGTATATACATTAAGCACCCCTATAACTTTACCTTTTACATGAAGAGGGACGCAGAGTAGGGAAGCCAGTCCTTCTTTCCGGGCAATTTCCTTGTTCCTGTAAATTTTATTTTCAAGTATATTATATACAGTTATCGGCTTATTCTCAGAAGCCACTTTGCCAGCAATTCCCTCACCTGGTTTTAAAGGATTTTTATTTATATATTCTTTGCTTATACTCTGGGTAGCTTTAATCGTAAGTTCTTTTTTTCCAGGGTCAATAAGCATCAGCGAGCATATCTTGGATCCCATAACCTCGGCAGTAACCGTAACTATAAGCTGGAGGATATCTTCAAGATATAGGTCAGAAGTTATAGCTCCGCTTATCTTTGACAGGGCTTCTATAATATCCTGCGCATTTTCTATCTCTCTTTTATTGCTATCACCCATACAACCAAATCCTCCATCTTGCATTAAACCTGAAAAGCTTAATTCCTTTAAATCTACTATATTATATACAAGTTAGAAAATTGAATAAAGATTATAGTTAATTTAAAATTTACAGTCTTCTCAAAGCTTATACTTTTATAATAATAAAACAGGGCCAATAAAAATATTCAAATCCCTGTAGCAGCCTGCTTTTTTTCTTTATGATTCATTTAAGCCCGCTGCGGGTATTTACAAAAAATCGCAATATAGATAAAATCCAGAGAGTCAGTAAGTAGTGGGGATGGAATGTGGCGCATTCGTCTAGTGGTTAGGACATAGCCCTCTCAAGGCTAAAACAGGGGTTCAAGTCCCCTATGCGCTACCAAAATCAAATTACTTTAAAATGAATTAATTGCTTTCAGTAAACCACTCTTTGATATTCTGAATATATTCTGGTGTTGCCATTTACAATTGATTTATTTATAGTTTCGTTTTTACGTACCTAAATCAAATTCATCAGGGTCAGGCCCGGTCCTATGATTTATATTTAAACTTTCAATCGTTTTTATATCTTGGTCCGATAATTCAAAATCAAAAACATTCGCATTGCTGGCGATTCGATCTTCTTTTGAGGATTTTGGTATCGTGATGACGTTTTTCTGAATATCCCATCTTATAATCACCTGTGCAACTGTTTTATTGTATTTTTTTGCAATCCCCATTAGAATTTTGTTGTCTAGTAGAGTTTCGTTGTCCAACAAAGCACCCCCGCCAAGAGGACTCCAGGCTTCTGCAGATATCCTTTTTTGTCTCATATATGTAAAGAGTTCCGTCTGCAAAAACCAGGGATGAAATTCTACTTGATTGACGGCAGGAACGACACTACATTGTGTAATGATATTCTCTAAATGGCTGATATTAAAATTGCTTACGCCTATGGCCCTGACCTTTCCATCCCTGTATAACGTTTCTAATGCTTTCCAGGTTTCAATATATTTGTTATTTTTGGGAACTGGCCAATGAATAAGATAAAGATCCAAATAATTTACCATCAGCCTTTCCATACTATTTTCAAAAGCTTTTAATGTCTCGTCATAGCCTTGGTCCGAATTCCATAATTTTGTTGTTATAAAAAGATCTTCTCTTTTTATACCGCTTTTTTTTATACCTTTTCCCACGCCTGCTTCATTGCCGTAAATCATTGCGGTATCAATGCTTCTATATCCGTGTTTTATGGCTTTCTTTACACAATCTGCCGTCTCATCATTGTCATTAATTCGAAAAACGCCAAATCCAAGTATTGGCATTTCTATGCCATTGTTTAATCTCATATAATCCTTGATAGATTTATACATGTTGTTACCCTCTATTATAATCAGGTATATTATTTCACAGTTTAAAATAGTTTTAAATAGGATATTAAACCTATTAAACAAATTCTGGAATAATAACTTCTTCACTTAACAGTAAAATCCGAGTTCGAATTTCGTCCGCTATCTCCTAATAGCATTAATTAGAATTTTAGGAGAACAAATTTACTTTATTAATTTCTTTAATTTTTCTAATTGTCTTAAAATCCGGTTCGAAATTTCAATACTTGGGGCTACCAGCTCTAGAGTCAATATAAATTATGCCACTATTACTTGGAATGTAAGTTTCGTTTTATGTTCACTAATAATTTAAATATTTGTCCAGTATGAGTTTTGAAATAATTTCATAGCAAAATTTCAAGGTTTTTAAATCTACCATTTATTTATATGAATCTTTTGTTTATCGTATCTATCAGGAGTTTCCTTTTTTTCTGCCGGGTGTCCAATAGAAATTATTGATAATGGTATAACCTTAATAGGAAATCTAAGTAATTTTTTTAATCCATCTACGACATCTTTTTTTGGATATGCACTTATCCATACTGCACCAAGTCCTAGATATTGAGCTTCAGTCAGAATATTTTCTGTTGCAGCGGCACAGTCTTGATCCCAGTAACTTGCCCAGTCATCGGCATGTTTTTCTTTTTCTAAATTACCACAGACTACAATAGCTAGAGGTGCTTCTTTTAGCATTTGAGAGTAAGGATGTATTTCTGTGATGGCGCTCATTATATTTTTATCTTTTATAATAATAAATTCCCATAGTCGCTGATTATAACCTGATGGTGCAGACATAGCAGCCCTAAGTAAATTTTCAATATCACTGTCGGATACTGGTGAGCTTGTATATTTTCTTATGCTTCGCCTTTCAAATATTTCTTTCATTATTTTCTACTCCTTAGAAATCTTCTATATAATTTTGTTAAATCTCTAATCTAAAATAACATTATTTTTTATTTTATATAAAATAGGATGCTTTTAAAAGCTAATAGATATTTTAGACTTTAATTCAATCAGTTCCTTTACAATCCGGTTCGAAATTGAAATATTTGGAGCTACCATTAATTTTTATAAAACTTGAGTCCCTTTTTAAGCAATTTTTCTTCCCATATCATCTGCAGCAAGGTAAGACCTTCTGTATAATCAGTTTTAGATTCATTTTCATCGTATTCAAGTTTTTCGAGTATCTCAATTTTAAAGCATTTTTCGCCCTTTACTTTCCATTCTTTTTGAAGCTCCCTAACTGGATGACTTCCAATTTCCAGTTTAAATTTTGTACTGTTTATCCTGCTTTTTAAATCTTTTGTGCTTTCGATATGAAACTTATTAGAGCATTTGGAACAGACAATAAAAACACCCATTTCTGGTTTAATATTCCTGTATTGTTCTTTAAGCTGCTTTCTCCTATCCATACTAGAAATATTACTACAATTATTACTCTTATTACAAATAGAAAATAGCTTATTTTAAAATAAATATTCTATTATTATTAATTATGTTAATTATAAACTTGACATTATTAATATTATATACTATATTTCTTAATATTATTAATATTTATCATTTAGGGGATTAAAATGACTCAGGATTGGAAAGAACTTACAGAAATGACCCGGGGTGCCAGAATTGAAGTTGAACGGGTCAGGTTAAAACACAATGGAGTTACTATTGAGGGAATCTTTGAACTCCCACCACTTGCCCGGCTGACACTTGAAGACCAGATTTTTATTACTGCATTCATAAGATGTTTTGGTTCCATAAAAGAAATGGAAAAACTTTTTGGAATAAGTTATCCCACAGTTAAAAACAGGCTCTTTAGAATTGCTGAAAAGCTTGATTTTGTTGAGATAAATCCTCCGGCTTCAAAGAGTGAGGTACTCACTCAACTGGACAGGGGAGATATATCTGTAGAGGATGCAATAAAGAAGATGAGGGCAGATAAATGATACCACTTACAATGAGACTGGGCATTAAGAAAAAAACTGGAAAAAATTTTTATCTATGGCTGCCCCTTTTTTTAATATGGTTAATTTTTATACCAATTTTTATATTGCTATCACCACTGGTTTTGCTTATAGCACTGATACTGTGGCCTACAGGTAAAGGTAAGATTATCCTTTATTTCTTCCCCGTATTTTTCAGGCTAATCTGGTGCATGTCGGGATTAAATGTGGATATACAGACTAAAAGCGGCACTTTTTATTTAAATCTATTATGAACAAGGAGAAAAGAAATGAGTGAAGAAAGGAAAAAAATTCTGGAAATGCTTACAGAAGGAAAAATAAACGTAGAAGAAGCTGAAAGACTATTATCAACACTATCAGAAGATACCGGAACCGCTTCAGATAATTCCGGAAAAACTCCCAGGTACTTAAGGATTATGATTGAGCCAGGCCCAGAAAGTAAAAATCAAGATAGGGTAAACGTAAGGGTACCATTGAAATTGATCCGGGCGGGCTTAAAACTGGCCTCATTTATACCCAAGGATGCTCAAGGCAAAGTGAATGAAGCTTTACATGAAAAAGGTATAGAAGCAGACTTTACCAATATCAAGCCGGAAAATCTTGATGAGCTGGTAGGCCAGCTTAATGACCTCACCGTAAATATTGAAAGCAAGGAAACCGTAAGAGTATTCTGTGAATAATACAAGCAGTTAGAGGCATCCTCTTCGGTAAATAGAATGAGCGAAGGTTAACCTTCGCTCATTTTTTTATCTCAAACCTGTTATTACTTTTTTAATTAATTATAAGTAACATGCAGATTAACTTCATCAACAAGATAATCCCATCCATCCCACTGTCCGTCAGAGTCAGTTGCCGGTGTCGTGTATCTAATCCTGATACGGAATTTTGATTTTCCATCATCAATAGCTTGCTGGAGCTGCGTTTTTAGATTTGCGCTGGTACATGTAATGTCGGGATTATTAAATGATTGAATGGATGTATATGGAATATTAAAATCTGCCATCTGCAGTGCGTCTGATCCCCAGTCTACAGCATCAATCCATAGAGAACCCATAAAAGTAGGATCGCCCCATACCTGTTCAGGGCTCATAGACAATGTTGCTTCTGTAATATTAGCACCTGATAGTCCACTGATATCAAAGCTCATATATCCCCTGCATATATCATCTGTAATAGAATCACCTGCAAACATACTATTATGAGGATAAAATAGACTTGCAGTCCATATTATATATCCTCCTTCGTTTGATATTACGGGAACATCAGTTTCCGTTACTGGCTCCGGACATCCCCAGCTTAAGTTTATTGATGCAGAAGCAGTCCCTTCTGAATTGGTAGCTGTAGCAGTCAGGGTATAGGTTTCGGAAGGGTCACTGAGATTAACCTGTGCTTTTTTAGACCCCCAGGCACTGTGGCTGTCATCCTTGCTCCATTCAACTGCAGGGCTGGGAGTTCCTGCAACTGTTGCCTTTACCCTGTAGTAGCATATACCGTCCGCAGGTGTCGGTCCTTCATATATCTCAAGAGCTATAGTAGGAGCTTCTCCTTCTATAGCTTCTTCTTCCTCTTCCTCCTCTTCTTCTTCACCGTCAGGGGTTTCTTCTCCCTCTTCTTCTCCTTCTTCTCCTTCGCCTTCCCCTTCAGCTTCTTCAGTTTCCTCGCTGCACTCGCCGGAAAGAACAATTGAAGAAGTAGCCGTGCCGGCCAGATTAGTTGCTGTAGCTACAAGGGTGTAAGAATCACCAACCTCTACCCCTACCTCTGCCCTGCCAGAGCCAAGAGATTCTACATTATCATCGTCGCTGAACTCAACCTCAGGGTCAGGATTACCTTCTACCACAGCTTCTACCCGATAGTAACACACCCCTTCAGATTCTGAATAGTCAGGCCCGTCATATATCTGAAGCTCAACAGTTGGAGCTTCTCTTTTAATACCACATTGAGCAGATATACTTACCAGGCAAATTGAGGTGATAACCGCAAAAATTAAAAGTAGCTTTTTATTTTGCATATAGGCCCCACTTTTTTTGATTTATAAAGAAAGTCTTAAAACATATTATACATTATTATCAAAACAAGAAAAGTTTTTAGATATAAGTGAAAAAGAAGATAAAAACTTGCCGGTTAGATAATCACTATTATGTTAAATAACACATGAAATCTAATTACCTTATTAAATATCTGTATAAATATTTAAATAATATGATGATTTTTCTTTCTTTTGACTATAAAATATATCTGATGCTATTTTTATAAATGAAATACTTAAATCCGGTTAAACGCACTTGCTAATAATAAAAAGAAATAAAAGTAATAAATTTTTTTTAAGATGGATTCTTTAAATTTTCCTGAAAATTTTATTTTTGGAACTGCAACTTCGGCTTTTCAGATAGAAGGCGCAGGTGAGACAGAATGGAAAGGTTTTACAGGAGCTGACGGAACAAAACTTGATATTGCCGTTGACCACTACAGGAAATACAGAGAAGACTTAAATTATATATTATATCTGGGCAATGCTTACCGTTTTAGTATGGACTGGTCAAAACTACAAAAAATTGCATATGGTCCATTTGATAATAAAGTAGTAACCCATTACATGGAAATCTTTAAAACCCTTAAAAAGAATAATATGAAAACAATGCTGGTACTAAATCACTTCTCAAATCCTTTATGGTTTGCTGGTAAAGGGGGCTGGACATCAAGTGATTCAGTTAAAATTTATTTTGATTATGTAAAAAAAGTACTGGAAAATTTTTCCGGCTATATAGATTACATAAATACATTTAACGAGCCCGGCGCCTACGCTATCATGGCATATATCCTAAGAGAATTCCCTCCGAAAAAATTCAGTCCCCGGCAGAGAAACAAAGTCCTTAATAATATGAGCAAGGCGCACAGGGAAGTTTACGATTATATTAAGGAGAATTATCCACATATAAAAGTAGGAATATCACATGCCTGCATGTTCACCCAGACTATTAGTAAATGTTCTCTCCGGCAAAAGTTTTTAAGATGGTTTCTTGAGCATTACATGTTTGAGAATGTCCATGAGCTTTTTACAGCAGACAGGAAAGTAGATTACATCGGATTCAGCTATTACGGAAGAATATTAATTTCAAAATACCTTATTATTGCCTATGAAAAGAGAGGCAGAGAAGTCCTTGACCGGCTTGGCCTGGAATATGATGATATGTGGGAAATTTATCCCGAAGGTATATACCATTTAATAAAAAAATTCTATAAAAAATATTCCCTGCCAATAATCATCACCGAAAATGGTACCTCAACGGATAATGATGAATTCAGGACCAGGAATCTTTATAATCATTTAAGTTACATAAAAAAAGCCATTGATGAAGGAATAGATGTTAAGGGTTACTTTCACTGGTCCACTTTTGATAACTATGAGCTTGCTAATGGGCCATCCAGGAGATTTGGCCTGGTCTCTGTAAATTACAATTCTCCTGATCTGAAAAGAGAGATTAAAAAATCAGGTGAATATTATCACAAGATTTCAAATTCAAATAAATTATTAAAATACAATCATATATAACATACAGTAAGTATATAATTAGCTACATAGAAAATCTTGCCTGGCATATGAATTAAGAAAAATTAACCGGTAAAAAATATTTTAATTTAAAACTTGTATTTTCTTTATACATAACTTAAGATTGTATAAAAGTTTTTTTATAATTTTATTTATTATTTTACGATGTATCCATTCTTACTATATCAGTATATTGTCGCTGCAATTCTTGCGATTTTTTTATTAAATTTCATAATTAATAATCTCCTATTCAGAAAAATATCAAATTACACACTTCCCGAACATATAAAGAAATCACCTCCTCTTGTATCAATACTTATCCCTGCCAGAAACGAAGAGTTTAATATAAAAAGGTGCATTAAATCTTTATTAAAGCAGGATTACAGCAACATAGAAATACTGGTACTGGATGACAATTCAGTTGATAATACCCCGTTAATTGTCAAAAATCTTGAAAAAAAAGACAGCAGGGTAAAACTCTTTACCGGTAAGCCATTAAAAGACGGCTGGCTCGGTAAAAGTTACGCTTGCTGGCAGTTATCAAAACATGCAAAAGGAAAGTATCTTGTTTTTACTGATGCGGATACTATCCATTTTAAAAATTCAATCTCAAATTTAGTTGGCACACTTATAAGGAATAAACTGGATGCATTGTCAGCGATCCCCAGACAGATAATGACCACCCTCCATGAAAGAATGGTAATAACCTGGGTTCATTTTGGAATTATGGTTCTGCTTCCCCTGGTGCTGGTGAAGAAATCCAAACACCCCCTGTTCAGTACTGCCAACGGCCAGTGCCTGTTATTTAAAAGCGAAGTTTATGAAAAAATCGGAGGGCATAAATCAATAAAGAATAAAATTCTGGAAGATATACATATCTCAAAACAGGTAAAAAGATGCGGTTATAAAATTATGATATTTGATGCAAGTAGAAGCATACACTGCAGGATGTACAGAAAATTCAGCCAGTTGATAAGAGGATTTTCAAAATTTATGTTTGCAGCCTTTGATTACCATGTACTTACCATTACAGTGGTAATTTTAATAATCTCGGCACTATTTTTACTCCCCTTTATTTTCTTACCCCTGGGGATATTTATTTTTAATTGGTCTTATGCTACTACCAACCTGATCATCATCCAGATTTTTTTTATTCTTATAATGAGAATTATAATGGCAATACGGCTCAGGGGCAGGGTCTCCGATACTTTCCTTCATCCTCTCTCAATGATATATATAATACTTATCTGCATTAATTCTGTTTATCAGGCGAAATCCGGTGAAGGAGTACCCTGGAAAGACAGAAGATATGATGTAACCAAAAAAGATTACCTGGATCTTATAAGCGATGATAAAAGTCAAAAAATATATCACTAAATATTAAAAAATCCTACCTCAAACCTTTTACTATATAAATCCTTAAATTACTTTAACTATCACCAATATACCCGGCTACCATATCCCCTACTTCACTTGTGCTGTAACCCATTTTCCCGGCACTCAAGCTTTTTATTTTCATACAGGCGTTTGCCACAGCTTTCTCCATAGATCTTGCTGCTTCCTTTTCTCCCAGATAATCAAGCATCATCCTTCCTGCTTCTATTGCTGCAAGAGGATTAATTACATTCTTACCTGTATATTTTGGAGCAGACCCGCCTATGGGTTCGAACATAGATGTTCCCTCCGGATTTATATTCCCGCCTGCTGCAATTCCCATTCCTCCCTGAATCATTGCTCCCAGGTCGGTAATTATATCTCCAAACATATTGGGCACAACAATGACATCATACCATTCCGGATTCTTTACAGTCCACATACAGGCAGCATCTATATGATTATAATCGGTTTTAATCCCGACAAAATCCCCGGCCATTTCCATAAATGCTCTGTACCACAGGTCACCTACATATGTCAGTACATTTGTTTTATTTACCAGGGTAATCTTGCCGGCTTTCCCTTCTTCTTTCCTTGCTCTCGCAAGATTAAAAGCATACTTTAAGCAACGGTCAACCATATGTCTATCGTAAACCATCAGCTGGGTTGCAATTTCATAAGGAGTGTCTTTTCTAGTTATACCGCCGTTATCCGTGTATAGCCCACCTGTATTTTCTCTTACCACTATAAAATCTATATCTTCCGGCTTTTTATCCTTAAGTGGACAGTCAACACCGGGGTAAAGCTTTACCGGTCTTAAATTTATATACTGGTCAAGGGCAAACCTCAATTTCAATAAAATTCCCAGCTCTAAAATTCCCGGCTTAACATCCGGATGCCCTATAGCTCCAAGATATATTGCCTTAAATTTTTTTAGCTCGCTAATTGCAGAATCAGGAAGTATTTCTCCTGTTCTTAAATACCTGTTTCCTCCAAAATCAAACCCTGTAAATTCAAAATTTATATTATGTTTTTCCCCTACAGCTCTAAGAACTTTTTTACCTTCCTCTATAACTTCAGGACCGGTACCATCTCCAGGTAGAACCGCAATATCATAATGATTTAGTTTAGTCATCTCTTATCCTCCGCAAGATTTAAAGTGATTACCTCTATATACTATATAAATATTTTAGTTTTGTCTTTATAAATAACAAATTATTTATTAGGTGCAACGTTTATTTCTGGATATATTATAGATAGTTCATATATGTAAGAGAGTTTCTTTAAATATAATCTTTCTAATTACAATTTTATTTAGTGCCCCTCGGTTAGCGCTTTTATTAAAATTGCTACATAACAGAAAGCTATGGGAGGAAAACCGAATATGGTGAGCATGAGTCCTTTTGACATATAGTTACTTTCCCTTGATTCTAAAATATTGAGAATTACGCTTAATATAAGCAATATACCTGAAGAAGCCATCAATAGTATAAAAAATGCTAGTACCGTATAGCTTTCCCAACCTATGCCTATATTAACACCTGTAAAAATTGCCAGTAACCAGGATATAAAAGTTAAGTAACCGGTTATCAAAACGGCTAGTCCTATATTTTTATTTTTCTTTGCTTTATCCATTTATAAACACCCTCTTATAAATCAATCTGAAACTCTTTTATTAAAATACAGGGTGCAGGATGAAAATAACATCAGAGCCAGGAATACATAGAAAGGAAACCATATTTCATTAAAGAAATTAAACGCCTCCACAAAAAATTGGGTAATGAAGATTCCGGCTGCTATAACTATAGACGCTATAATGGTAAACAGACTTGCCCTGGTTATATCCTGGTACTGCTTCTCATCATACCACCCACCTGTTCTTTCCCTGACTTTGATTATTAGCCAGTACAAAACTATTAGAACATATGGAATAACTGCTACTAAGCTTATTGAAATAATCCCGGCATCTACAGCCCATGGGGGTATTGGATATACATTTGAATACAATAAAGAAAAAATTATAATAAGTACCAGACCTGAAATTCCGCTTAAAACCCCAACATACTGAGCATTGATAAATATTGAATCATCTTTTAAAACTTTTTCTCTGCCTTTTACGTATGTTGACCTCCCGGTCAGTATAAGAAGAGCAACCATAAGAATATAAAAAATAAAATGCAGCGCCTGACTTATAAAAAGGATAATAAATTCATCAGGAAGCCCAAAAACATATTCTTTTGAAATATCGCTTACAAGCGCAAAGTCTCCAAACAACATAAGAAAAGAAATAATACCGGTAAAAAATAAAAAAGAACGGAGGAAATTATCCCTTTTAAAAAAATTCAGCTGCAAAATTAAAGTGAACATAGCCAATAGATGGAAAAAAGCAAATACGATATATGCAATTGCAGCAGGAATTGAAAAATTATTGAGAAAGCTTCCAACATCCCCCATATCAATTATCTCTGCCCTGAGTATTATAAAGAAAACATTCACAAATATAAAACCTGCAATTGCAATTAAACATAAAATTAAAGTGATATTATTGCTTATTTTTAATATTCTTTTCATTTTTTTATTCTCCTTTATTAATTACCTGTTTTAATCCTTATCAAGATAAAAAATCTTATCAACAGGTTTCTTAAAAAATTTAGCTATTTTTAAGGCAAGCAGGACAGACGGGTTAAATTTACCCTTTTCTATAGAATGTATCGTAAGCCGGGTTACACCTATAGCATTTGCCAGTTCCTGCTGTGTAATTTCGTTATGCTCAAAACGGCATTTCCTCAAATCATTCTTAAGTTTTATTTTTTTTCCTTTCAACATATATTAATACCCGTATAAATTTATAATATCAGTCAATGTATATAAATATAAACATAATGTATACTATTATATACATTATGTCAATAACTTTCTTAATTTTTTATTTTTTATAGAACTAAACTAAGATTTTTCATGAAAATATTTTGTAACTTATATACCAAAAAACCGTTTATTATATAAATGGTATAATAGCAATGATGATAGTTTTGAAATAATAGCACCGGATATAGGTTTTATTTACACTGTAAATTTAACCTGCTTGGATAGCAGTTATTTTTATGTAGAATTATAATAAGATTAAAAAAGAGGAAAGAGAAGATTTATAATGAAAATTTTACTTGTTTACCCTGAATATGAAGAAACTTTCTGGAGTTTCAAAAGAATTTTAAGAATACTGGGAAAGAAAGCTGCATTCCCCCCTCTCGGGCTTCTTACTATTGCAGCAATGCTTCCCGACGATTTTGATAAGAAATTAGTTGATATGAATATTGAGATGCTGAAAGACGAGCATATCAAATGGGCAGATTATGTCTTTATAAGTGCAATGATAGTGCAAAAAGAATCATCAAGAAGAGTTATAAATAAAGTTAAGAAACTTAAAAAGCCCATAGTTGTAGGGGGACCCCTTTTTACAACCGGCTGGGAAGAATTTACCGATGCTGACCATCTCTTTTTAGGTGAAGCAGAGGAGATTTTCCCCGGGTTTGTTGAAGATTTAAAAAAAGGCAAACTTAAGAAAATGTATTCCAGCAGTAAATTCCCTGACATTAAAAATACTGTTATACCCGACTGGAGCCTGATTAATGTAAAAAACTACAATTCATTATGTATCCAGCTCTCCAGGGGATGTCCTTTTAACTGCGAATTCTGTGATGTAGTGCTTCTTAACGGAAGAATACCCAGGACAAAAAGTAAGAAACAATTAATAAGTGAGTTTGAAGCATTATATAATCGTGGCTGGCGTGCTGGCGTATTTTTCGTAGATGATAATTTTATAGGGAAAAAATCCACACTAAAAAAGGAGTTCTTGCCAGCAATTATAGAGTGGCAAGAAAGCAAGAAATATCCTTTTTCCTTTAACACCCAGACATCAATTAACCTTGCCGATGATAAAGAAATTATGAACCTAATGGTAGAAGCCGGGTTTACTTCTGTTTTTGTAGGTATTGAAACACCTGATTCCGATAGTCTGCATGAATGTGGTAAGGTGCAGAATGAAAACAGGAATTTAATAGATTCCGTAAAGATCATCCAGAATTCAGGTATGGAAGTTCAGGCCGGTTTTATTGTTGGTTTTGATAATGATAAAGAGTCAATTTTCCAGCGTCAAATAGATTTTATACAAAAGAGTGGAATTGTTACCGCTATGGTTAGCGTTCTTAACGCATTGCCCAAGACCAAGTTATACCAGAGATTAAAAGAAACCAAAAGATTGATTAAAAGCAGCACAGGTGATAATACAAAATTTTCAAGTTTAAATTTTATCCCAAAAATGGACAAAAAAGTACTTATGGATGGCTTTAAAAAGATTTCATCTACAATCTATTCTCCAAAGGCATATTATGGGAGAATTAAAACCTTTTTAAAAGAATACAGGCCAATAAGAAAAAAATTGCCAAAAATAAAGATGTACCATATAAGGGCGTTAATCGGCTCAATATGGCTTCTTGGCATAAGACAAAAAGGCAGACGTTACTTCTGGAATTTAATTCTCTGGAGTCTTTTCAGGCATCCATCTCTTTTCCCTCATGCCATTGGCTTTTCTCTGGCCGGAATTCATTTCAGGTCAATATCTTAAGTTAATTTATAACTTTTATTGCCGGCGCAATAACAGAATAACTTAAGAATTTATAATAAAGATATTTTTTAAGGGTATAGAAGCGGAATAATATAAAGTAACTTTATTATTACAAATAATGGTAAAGGTTCAGTTCTTTAAACTGTTTTTTAAAAAAATTACGAATTGCCGGTAATTTCTTATATCTTTAAAATCCTGCTAAGTATCGGTTGCTCTTAACAATTCAGCGCATCTTTCAGGTAAAATAGTGTTTACATTAATCCCGGACCCTATCTCAAAGCCCGCTCTGGTGATCAACTGGGGGACTACTTCAATATGCCAGTGATAGAACCTACTACCTGCCTGATCAATGGGAGTGCTATCTATTATATAATTATAATCAGGGTCATCCAGAAGATTGTAAAGTTTTTTAATAACAGTTTTCAGATTTGTTGCCAGACTTACAATATCGTTTTCTGAGATTTTAGCAAAGCAGGCCTGGTGTTTTTTTGGTAAAATCCATATGTTATAAGGGACTGCAGAAGCATAAGGTGCCAGAGCAATAAAACCTTCATTTTCATATATAATTCTTTTTCTAATTTTTTTCTCGTAAGCTATCATTTCGCAATACACGCATTTACCGAAGTCATTAAAATATCTTTCCGATTCACAAAACCTGTTCCTGACAAAACTGGGAATAAATGGAGTAGCAACAAGCTGCGAATGAGGATGCACCAATGAAGTGCCTGCTTTATTTCCATGGTTTTTAAAAATTACTATAAGCTTATTATTTTTATTACTGCTTAATTCAATAAATCTCTCTCTGTATGTCCTTATCACATTTTCAACCTGCCCGGACTCAAGCTGGCACAGGTTATCGTTATGTTTTGGCGATTCGATGATTACTTCATGACTGCCTGTTCCATCAATTTCAAGATATGGTCCTGCTGCGCTCCTTTTAATATCCGTTTCAGTTTTTCCTCCTGGCTCCAGAATCGGAAATTTATTGGGCACCACCCTTACCAGCCAGCCGTCGTCACCTTCAATAGTAAAAACCTCTTTTGGTGTCATATGGTCATTACCCCTGCAAAAAGGACAACATGGTTCATACTCGTTTAAAACTTTTTTTTCCTTTACTTTTTTAAAGTCAGTCGGTCTACCTGACCTATCTCCCGCAAATATTGTCCAGTCTTTGGTTATAAGATCCTGCCTTATTACAGACATATGTAAATACCACCATGGCTGTTCATATATAATCGTTTTTATGGTAATTTATGTTTAGCATAAATATAGCATTCTTACAATAAGTTTTAATTTTAAAAATGGATAAAGAGAAGTTTGAAGAAATAATACTGGATACCCTTGAAAATCTTCCCCCCAAATTTAAAGATAAGATAAAAAACCTTGGTATTGTTATTGAAGATGAGGGGATAAACTCAACTTTAAAAAACAAACAGGGAAAATACACACTTGGTCTTTACCAGGGTCTCCCTTCCACAAAAAAACCTGGGAAAAGATACAATTTTCCCGATAAAATAACCATTTATAAAAAAACACTGGAGAGAATAAGCAGAAATGACGAAGAACTGGAAAGAAATATAAGGAAAGTTGTGCTCCATGAATTGGGACACTATTTCGGGCTTGACGATAAAAAATTAAGAGAGCTTGGTTATTAATCTAAAAAATTCTTTTTACTATATTTATACAATATTTTAAAAAGATTTAAGCTAATACCCCATAATACCTGATAAAATTAGTTTCTTTTTTCTATTAAATTATAAACTTCCTGGAACCGGCTAAAAATTTCTAAGTATAATAACGATTTAAGATACAAAATATTAAATGCTTGATGTTCAAGACTCTATTATTATAATAGAATAATAAACACTATATAATTTAATAATATATAGATAAAAATAAAAAAACTTTTATACTGATTTATATATAAAGAATAAAATAGGAGTTGAAAATCTGATGACAGAAGGAAAAAGTTACGAATACAAAAAAGCTAAAACAAAAATACCGGAGGAGCTTCCTCTCCTTTCGTTAAAAAATAGCGTGGTCTTCCCTTTTCTGGCGACACCATTAATTGTAGGCAGGAAAAAATCACTTGAAGCAATTAGAAAGGCAAGTGATGAATATAAAGTTATAGTGGTTGTAGCCCAAAAAGAAGAAAACAAAGAAGATGTGAAAAAAGAAGATCTATATGATGTTGGGACTATATGCGCTATAAAACAGCTGGCGAATGTATCGGAGAATGAGATTAAGTGTATTGTTGAAGGCATCTCCAGAATAAAAATAAAATATTACATACAAACAGAACCATATTTCAGAGTAGCAACTGAAAGGATTAAGGAGATACCGTTTGTTGAGGATGAAGAGACAGAAAAACTTAATACCACTATTAAAATGCAGGTGGAAAAATTCATTCAGCTGGGTATCCCACTGCCCACTGCATTTGTAGTAGCGGCAACCAATATTTCCAAAACTGAAATTCAGGCTGATTTGTTTGCTTCATATTTACTTTCAAGCACAAGTCAGAAGCAAAAGATACTGGAAGAAAATGACCTGAAAAAGAGGTTAATAAAATTATCTGATTTTCTGGGTGAGGAGCTTAATAAATTTGAAGTTCATTCCCAGATAAGGGATAAAGTCCAGAAAGAAGTAGGTAAAACTCAAAGGGAGTATTATCTACGCCAGCAGTTAAAAGCAATTAAAGATGAGCTGGGTGAATATGATGAATCCATTGCACTTACTAAAGACCTGGAAAAGAAATTAAACAGGAAAAAATTGCCAAAAGAAGCAATGGATAAAGTTAAAAAAGAAATACAGAGACTGGAGAACATACCCAGCATGTCTCCCGAACATTCTTATATAAGAACCTATGTTGAATGGATGCTGGATGTTCCATGGTCTGAAAAGACTAAAGACATACTTGACCTGAAAAAAGCAAAGAAAATACTTGACGGCGACCATTATGACCTTGAAAAAGTTAAAACTCATATACTTGACTATCTTGCAGTAAGAAAATTAAAAGGTAAAACAACCAAAGGTCCCATACTCTGCTTCGTTGGTCCTCCAGGCGTTGGTAAAACTTCCCTTGGGCAGTCTATAGCCAAATCACTTGGAAGAAAATTTATAAGAATGTCAATTGGCGGAATAAGAGATGAGGCCGAAATCCGGGGACATAGAAGAACCTATGTAGGAGCACTCCCGGGCAGAATCCTTCAGGGGCTTAACCAGGCAGGTACAAATAATCCTGTATTCATGCTGGATGAGGTTGATAAAGTTGGTGCTGATTATAGAGGTGATCCCTCATCTGCGCTTCTTGAAGTGCTTGACCCGGAACAAAACAACTCTTTCAGGGACCATTACCTTGAAGTGCCGTTTGACCTCTCAAATGTAATGTTTATAACTACAGCAAATATACTGGACACAATCCATCCGGCACTCAGGGATCGAATGGAGATTATTGAAATACCAGGCTATAGCTCTGAAGAGAAGGTTCATATAGCTAAAAAATTCCTTATTCCAAAACAGTTAAAAGAGCAGGGAATAGAAAAATATCATACTGAATTTAAAGAGGATGCCATCTCAACAATAATTGAAGAATACACCAGAGAAGCCGGGGTAAGGAACCTGGAGCGCGAAATAGCAAATATCTGCAAAAAAGTTGCAAGGGAAATAGTTGAAAAGAAAGAATACCCCAGGAAAATAACTGCTGAAAAAGTAAGAAAGTATCTGGGCGTTTCAAAGGTTTTACCCAGTGAAATAGAAGAAAAAAATAATGTAGGAGTTGCAACAGGCCTTGCTTACACCCCTGTTGGTGGTGATATATTACTTATTGAATCCACTTATTACAAAGGTAGCGGAAAATTAATACTTACCGGAAAACTGGGTGATGTAATGCAGGAATCTGCAAAAGCTGCCATAAGTTATATACATTCAAAGGCAAAAATCTTTGGAATAAAAGAAGAGTTATTTGATAAATCAGATATACATATTCATGTCCCTGCAGGAGCAGTCCCCAAAGACGGCCCATCAGCAGGTATATCGATAACTTCTTCGCTTGTATCAGCATTTACGGGAATACCTGTACTTAGAGATGTCGGCATGACCGGAGAGATAACTTTAAGAGGCAGGGTACTCCCTGTAGGAGGGCTCAAGGAAAAGCTTCTTGCAGCAAAAAGAGCAGGACTTAAAAAAGTTGTACTGCCTGAAAAAAATAAAAAGGACCTTGAAGAAATACCTGCAAATATATTAAAAGGATTAAAGCTCGAGTTTGTAGAGAATATTGATGATGTTATAAAGCATACTCTTGAGAAATATCCTTTCAAAAAAAAATAATATAAAAAGTAAAAGTATGAAGGAACCCGCCGAAGAACTGACCATGAAGAAGCCCCCGGATTTTAATCCTACTTCTGATATACAATAAATTATTTTAACATTGTCTTTTATTCCGGGGAGAGTTTTTAATTTAACTATATATTATTCTTACTTTCTTCTTTTACTGGTACTGCCATATCTTAAAAAACTCGTCAATACCAAAAGGCCCACCTGAGACAATTTAAACTTTTAGTGTCTGAAATGTCTCTTTCCTGTAAAAATCATCGGAATCTTATTTTTATTGCAGCTATCTATAACTTCTTTATCCCTTATTGACCCGCCGGGTTGTATAATTGCCTTTATACCATTTTTAGCAGCAAGATCAACTACGTCTGCAAATGGGAAAAAGGCATCTGAAGCTAGAATTGAACCCCTGCATCTCCCGTTTGACTTTTTAATTGCTATTTCTGCTGAATCAATCCTGCTCATCTGCCCTGCACCAACCCCCACGGTGCTTTTATCCAGAGCCAGAACAATTGCATTTGACTTAACGTTTTTTACTATCTGCCATCCAAACAAAATGTCGTCCCACTGTCCGGGCTCGGGGCTGGTTTCAGTAACTACTTTCATATTTCCCCTGCTATCTATATCAACATCAAAGTCCTGTATAAGTGCTCCGCCGTCAACACTTCTAATATCTACCTTCTCGGATTTAAAATCATCCGAATTTAAATTATTTAGATAATCATCCAGCTCTAAATCTATCTTAAGTACCCTTAATTTTTGTTTCCCTGCTAAAATCTTAATAGCTTCCTCGTCAAAATCAGGTGCTATTAGAACCTCTACATATTTATCCATTAAAAATTCTGCTGCCTCTGCCGTCCATTTTTTATTACTTGCAACAATGCTTCCAAAAGCTGAAACAGGGTCACACTGGTATGCTTTTCTGTAAGCTTCTTCAACAGAATCCCTAATTGCAGCTCCACAGGGATTGCTATGCTTCATTACTACAACACAGGTTGAAGAAAATTCCCTGACAATCCCAAATGCCGCATTCCCATCCAAAATATTATTATAGGATAGTTCCTTTCCCTGAAGCTGCTCTGCGCCTGTAAAATTTTCCGGACCGCTGCTGGGAAATTTATAATAGGAAGCTCTCTGATGGGGATTTTCACCATATCTTAGATTCTGTATTTTAACAAGGTCCAGGTTCAGACTATCTTTAAAATCACCTTTTCCATTTCTCATACTGTCGAGCCCCTTTCCTGCCGGGCTTCCACTTTCTAGATTCAGGTAATCCCTTACCGATATATTTGAATTACTAAAATCCCGGGTCTTATTTTTAAGGTAATTGAATATCACACTATCGTACTCACAGGTATGCTGGAAAGCTTTTACTGCCAGCCTGAAAAGTGTATCAGCGCTGATTTGCCCTTCATTATCCTTAATTTCCTGCCCTATTTTTTTGTAATCTTCAGGGTCAACTACAACTGCCACTCCTTTATAATTCTTAGCAGCGCTCCTGATCATGGTAGGCCCACCAATATCAATATTTTCTATAGCTTCTTCAATTGTAACATCAGCTTTTGAAATAGTTTCCCTGAATGGATACAGGTTTACCACTACCATATCTATTAACTTTATATTTAAAGAAGAAATCTCGCTCATATGTTTCTCATTACTGCGGTCAGCCAGTATCCCCCCATGAATATAAGGATGAAGAGTTTTTACCCTCCCATTTAACATTTCAGGTGAGCCAGTAAATTCTTCCACTTTCTTTACTTTTATCCCTGCTTCCTCAAGTTTCCTGAAAGTTCCTCCTGTTGAAATAATTTCCACTTCTGCTTCCTGGAGCGATTTTGCAAAATCAACAATTCCTTCTTTATTGGAAACACTGATTAAAGCTCTTTTTATTTTTACTTTCATTTTTACTCCCCATCTATCTTTTCTTTGTCTAAAATTCTTGCTTTCCTCCCATCTATTTCAAGTCTATCCTCGCAAAAATATTTTACTGCCAGTGGATAAATTTGATGCTCTACCCTGTGTATTTTGCTCTCCAGCTCTTCTACACTATCACCCTGGTCAACAATCACTGCTTTCTGAATTATTATCGGCCCGCTATCAAGCTCTTCTTCAACAAAATGTACTGTAACTCCTGTCACTTTTACGCCATAGTCAAAAGCATCTTTTATACCATGAGTACCTTTAAATGAAGGCAGTAGGGCAGGATGAATATTTATAATTTTATTTTTAAATTTACAAACAAATTCCCTGCTTAATACAAGCATGTATCCTGCCAGGACTATAAGGTCGATTTTCTCCCTTTCCAGAAGTTCTATAGTTTTTGTATCATACTGTTTCCTGTCACTGTACTCTGAAGAGTCCATGAAGATAGCTTTAATGTTATTTTCCTTTGCCCTGTCCAGAGCACGGGCATGTTCATTATTGGAAAACACAAGAACTATATCACCGTTTAAATCATTACTTTTAGTGTAATCTATAATTGCCTGCAGATTTGACCCAAAACCTGAAGCCAATACTGCTATTCTTTTTCTTGTATGCATCTAATCTCTTTTTATTATTACTTTCCCTTTGCCCTTTACAATAGTACCTATATTATAAATATCTTCTTTCATCTCTCCTGCAATATCTTTTGCTCTGTTAAACTGGCCGGGGGGCATAATTATAACAATTCCAATACCCATATTAAATACCCTGAACATTTCTTTTTTACTAATATCACCCAGCTCCTGGAAAAAATCAAAAATTTCCGGAATCCTCCATCTTCCTTCCTTTATTAAAGCATCCATATCTCCGGGGATTATTCTATTTATATTTTCATAAAATCCCCCGCCGGTAATATGAGCAATTCCATGTATTTTAACTCCATTTTCAGTCATTTTATTTATTATCCTTGAATACAGTCTGGTAGGCGTTAGAATAAAATTCCCGAGTGACATGCCGCCTGTCCATTTATATTTTCTGTTAATGTCTATTTCTTTATCTTCTATTAACTTCCTTATAAGGGAAAACCCGTTACTATGAATACCCGAAGATGATATACCGGCTATCATATCTCCTTCTTCTACCAGAGAAGGATTTATAACAGCTTCTTTCTCCACAATTCCTACTGCGAATCCGGCAATATCTATATCATCCCTGGCGCTCATACCGGGGTGTTCAGCAGTTTCTCCCCCTATAAGAACAGTATTACAATAAATACAGCTTTTAGAAATAGATTCAATTATCGTTTTTATTTTCTCTTCATCTATCTTTTCACAGGAGATATAGTCAAGGAAAAAAAGAGGCTTTGCCCCACAGCAGATTATATCATTTATACACATTGCTACCGCATCCTGTCCTATATCTCTATAATTATTTAATTTTTTTGCCAGCATTATTTTTGTTCCCACACCATCAGTTGAAGATGAAAGGACAGGGTTTTTATAACTACCCAGGTCAAGCTGAAAAAGGCCTGAAAAGGAAGACAGGTCACCAAGCACGTTATTTGAGAAGGTTGAAGTTATTGTTTTCTTGAGCTGGCCAAGAACATCTGAAGCTTTATCTATGTCTACTCCTGCAGAACTATATGAATACCCTTTACTTTTTTTCATTTTATTTTTATCAAACATTAGAGGATATTCTATCCTCTCTATCTATCGAATATTTATCAAACTTAATACTATCCGGGATAGGAACCGGGTAATCACCATTAAAACATGCAAAACAAAATTTATCTTTTGATTCCCCTATTGCTTCAATAAGACCATCTATGGAAAGGTACCTGACGCTATCTACTTTCAATGATTTTCTTATGTCCTCTAATGTCTTATGGCTTGCCATAAATTCTTTTTCTGTAGCCATATCTATACCATAGTAACAAGGATGCAGCAGAGGAGGTGAACTAATCCTCATGTGCACTTCCTTTGCACCCGCATTATATAACATCTTTATTATCTTCCTGGAAGTATTGCCCCTTACAATTGAGTCATCCACTACCACCAGTCTTTTTCCCTTTATAACTTCTTTTAACGGATTTAGTTTAAGCTTTACCCCTATCTCTCTTGTTTCCTGCACCGGCTGTATAAATGTTCTTCCTATATACCTATTTTTAATAAAACCTTCTGCATACGGAATTTTTGACTCTGCAGAATAACCTATCGCAGCAGAGGTTCCAGAATCAGGCACAGAGATAACAATATCTGCATCAGCGGGAGATTCCTTCGCCAGCTGCTGGCCCATCCTGTGTCTTACCTGAAACATATTTTTATTGTGTATATAGCTGTCAGGTCTTGCGAAATAAATAAGTTCAAAAACGCACATTGAAACTCTATCCACCGGGAGCATCATCTGCGAGCGAATTCCGTCCTTATCCAGTATCACTGTTTCACCCGGGTCAATTTCCCTTATAAATTTTGCATCAATTATATCCAGTGCGCAGGTTTCTGAAGCTATTATGTAATTACCATCCAGACTGCCAAGTACCATCGGCCTGAACCCATATGGATCCCTGACTCCAAAAATCTTATCCTTCGTTAATATAAGCAATGAATAGGAGCCCTTTATTTGGCTAATAGCTTCTTTAATTGCACCTTCTATGGTTTCCTTATCAGAGCTCTCTATAAGAGATGCTATAACCTCTGTATCTGTAGTAGTTTCAAACCTGATTCCTTTTTCAATCTGCTCTTTTCTAATTTGCTTTACATTAATCAAATTTCCATTATGAGCTATGGCAAAACTTTCATTTCTAAACATTCTATACAGCGGCTGCGAATTCTTCCATATATTCATCCCCCTGGTTGAATAACGGGTATGACCTATACCGATATCTCCCAGAAGAGGTGCAATATTTTGCTTATTAAAAACCTGTGATACAAGACCTAAATCTTTAAATATTAAGATATCTTCCCTGTCTGATACAGCTATACCGGCACTCTCCTGCCCCCTGTGCTGCAATGCCTGAAGACCATAAAATATAATTTCCGATACTTTTTTGCCGGGTGCGTATATACCAAATACCCCGCAGCTCTCATTAAGCTTTTTATCCGGCATAATATTATTTGTCAATTTAAAAACCTTCTTTTAGCCAAGCAAACAAAGCTATTATAACAAATAAAATCCTAAAATAAATAAACTATTTTTAATAAAAATTAACTGCTTTTTTCACACCACTCCCTGGCATTTTGAAACATCTTAAGCCACGGAGAAACTTCTAAATCTGATTCCCAGCTCCCAGGCACCCATGGCCACTGCCAGGGTAAAAATGTTCTCTCGGGATGAGGCATCATGGCAAGATGCCTGCCATCAGGTGAACATAATGCAGTAAATCCTGATGGAGAACCATTTGGATTAAAAGGATATTTCTCCGCAGGCCTTCCTCTATCATCCACATAAATTATTGGGGCAAGGCCCCTCTTAGATACCTCTGACAATATTTCAGGATCAGGGCAATACAGGTGGCCTTCCCTGTGCGCTATCCATATTCCCAGAATTGAATCCTCCATGCCTTTTAGCATTATAGAGGGACTTTTTAGTATCTTTACAGATACCCACCGTGATTCAAACCGTCCTGAAGGATTGCTGATAAATCTTGGTTGTCCTTTTTCCGGTATCCCTTCCCAGGGCACCCACCCCAGAAGAGTCATAAGCTGGCAACCATTGCAAACCCCCAAAGAGAATGTATTTTTTCTCCTGTAAAATGCATCAAACATTTTTTTCAACTCCGTGCTGAACTTTACAATACCAGCCCACCCTTTAGCACTGTCCAGAACATCAGCATAAGAAAATCCTCCTACAAATACAGCTCCCCTGAATTTATCAAGATCTACCCTGCCGTCAAGCAAATCAGTAATGGTAACATCCCAGGGCTCAAACCCTGCGGCAAAAAATGCCGAAGTCATTTCCCTGTCACCATTGCTGCCTTCCTCCCTGATAATGGCAACTTTCGGTTTTCCTGATTTTTTTAAAAGCTCCAATGGAGTATCATATGGCCTGAAAGAAAGTTTATATGATGGGCCGGGGCGGTCATGAGATTTTGCCTGCACCCCTGCCAGGTTAACATTCATCTGATGTTGTTCAAGCTCATCACTTGTTGATTCCCACCAGTTCAAAAGTTCAGGTATGCCAGCATCCAGTTCAATCTTCTTACCATTATAAATACGCAACCTTCTTTCTTTCCGGGTTGAGCCCATAACTATAAAAGGAATATCAGATTTATTTAAAATACTGGTGATTTTATCTTCATTAAATGGTAAATATTCAATAACCAGTCCCAGTTCTTCTGAAAATAGCCAGGGGATTATTTCAACCTTCCCGGTGATTTTTATTTCAACCCCGCAGTTTCCTGATAATGCCATTTCTGTCAGTGTAGTTATAAGTCCGCCGTCACTTCTGTCATGTCCTGCAAGAATTAAGTTTTTCTTTATAAGCTCCTGCACTGCTCTAAAAGCTTCTGCTAAAAGAGAAGTGTTTTCTACATCAGGTGAAGAATTTCCTACCTGCCCCAGTACCTGTGCCAGCGCAGAACCACCAAGACGATTTTTACCCGCGGCAAGGTCAACAAATATCAGCCGGCTTTCACCCGGTTTTTTAATGTCAGGCGTTATCACTCTGGTTATATCAGGCATAGAGCTGTAGGCAGATATAACCACCTGGTCCGGAGCTTTTACAGTTTCACTACCTACCTGGGCTGCCATGGAAAGACTGTCCTTACCACCATCGGCAGCAATACCAATTTCTTTCATTATTTTTCTTATAGAAACCGCAGCTTTATGGAGTGCAGACCCTCCGCCTGGCAGCTTTGCCGCCCACATCCAGTTTACAGAGCATTTTATATATTTGAGCCCGCTTATAAGTGCCCAGACCATATTGGTCAGTGCCTCCCCTACTGCCATACGGGCACCCGCTGCAGGGTCAACCATAACTTTTACCGGCTGTTCACCTATGGAAATAGCAGCACCGGTAAGTCCGAAATGACTCTGTGCTATCACCGATACATCAGAAACAGGAAGCTGTAACGGTCCGCAACACTGCTGGCGGGCAATAAGTCCTGTTACGCTACGATCAACTTTCCTTACCAGGAATCCCTTGGATCCCACTGAAGGTAACTTGAATATAAGTTTTAACAAATCCTCTATCGAAAGATCAGATGGCAATTCAAGCGGCTTTAATTTTTGTTTGATGCTTTTAAGTTTAAAAGTTTTTTGAGGAATATTACTTAATATTTCATTTAAATTCAGGTCAACCGGGCTGGAATTACTCCAGCTATCGTGAACTACAATTCGCCCATCGCCGGTTATCTCTCCCAGAACCTCGCAATTTACTTTTTCACGACTGCAAATTGTCCTGAATTCATCAATACGTTCTGTTTTTATAAGAAAAGCATTACGCTCCTGATATTCAGCTCCCCATATTTCGAGAACTGACATTGTCTTGTCCCCTACCTGGATTTTCCGTATATCAATCCGCCCGCCTGCCGGCTCAACCAGCTCTGTTAGAACATTACAGGGCCCGCCTGCACCCTGGTCATGTATGCTCATAATGGGGTTATGTTCTCCCATTTCTATACATGCCCTGACAACCCTGTTCATCTTTTGCTCCATCTGGGCATTCCCACGCTGCACAGCATTAAAGTCAAGCTCCTCCCTGTTCTCACCCTGTACCATACTGGAAGCAGCGCCTCCGCCTATCCCTATCCTATATGCAGGTCCACCAACCTGCACTATTTTCATCCCTTTCTCCGGCGTATTCTTTTTTATATGGCAATCATTAATCTGACCTATTCCGCCGGTAAACATTACTGGCTTTACCCACTCACGGCGCTTGCCAGAGGGTAATCTCAGACCAAAAGACCTTGTGAATCCCTGAATTACCGGCTCGCCGAATTTGTTTCCGTAATCCGATGCACCGTTACTTTCATCTATTAGAATTTTCAGAGGATACGCCAGGTTCGAAGGATAATCAAACTCCGCATTCTCTCCCGGAATTAAGTAACCCGGTATATTCAAATTCCCGGTGCAGTATCCCGCTGTCCCGGCTACGACCAGTCCGCCTCTACCAGCTGCCTGGACATCACGTATCCTTCCACCGGTACCTGTTTCAGCTCCGGGGAACGGGGCGACTCCACAGGGAAAATTATGGGTCTCAGCAGTAAATATTAAGTGATAGGTAAGCTCACTTTCCCTGAAAGGCGAGCAGATACCGGGACGTTCCGGTATTATAGTTGATATCTTAAAACCGACAATCCCGCTTGAGTTATCCTTAAATGCGATTAAGCTATTTGAGGGATTAGCTTCAAGCGGTTCCTTTATTATTTCCATAAGGGCTTCCGGAGCCGTGACACCGTCAATTACAAGTTTCCCTTTAAAAAACCAGTGCCGGGAGTGCTCGCTGTTAGACTGGCCCAGCTGGAAGCATTCAACATTGGTGGGGTTTCTCTTTATAACATTAACAAACAGATTGTGATAGAAACTTATATCCCACTCATCCATTCCCAGGCCTAATTTCCTGTTAAAGTTTTTCAGAGCATCTATACCCTGCCCCTGGCTATCATCAAATTTACCTTCTTCACCTTTTTTTTCTTTTATCAGGGGGATTAAATATACCCCCTCCGGTTTTATTCCAATTTCAAAATTATCCAGGGGTTTTTGATATACGCACTCCGTCATCCTATCGTGATTCTTGCTTAAAAATTCTGAACTGTCAGCATCCCGGGGGATTAAGTAGCATCTTGAACGCTCAAACCGGGTAACTTTTATTAAACCACATGAACAGCAGATGGCAACTGCATTAGTTGAAAACGCAGTTTCAAAGTTTAACCTTGGACCTATCTCAATTACCTTTTTATGCCTATTACCAGAGAGTGATTCTTTCCCAAATTTTTCAGGTTCAAATGTTTCGGCAATAAGCCATTTGAGTATTTTCAATTCTGATATGCTTAAGGGTTCAGAAGTTTCAATGTAGTAACAATATTCAAAGTTCTTATCAATAAGCCGGTAAAACCGTTGAATCATTCTTATATGTCCCTTATCTTCACCAAAGCCAGAAATATAAATATTTATTAAGCAAAAATTACATACAATTAATTTTCTTTAACTTTAATATTTCCCAATCTGTTAATAATTTCATCTATATATTTCAAATGATATCCAACATCAAATAATTTTTCCAGGTCCTCTTTACCCAGAAAGGAGAGCACCTCTTTCTTCTTCATAAGATTTTCTTTAAAGTCGCCTTCGCTGTCCCATGCTTCAAGAGCTGCCCCCTGTATAATAGCATAAGCATCTTTTCTATCCATACCTTTTTTAATAAGTTCCAGCAATATTCTCTGGGAAAAAATAATCCCGCCGTATTTCATTAAATTTCTTTTCATATTCGATTCAATTACAATCAGGTTATCAATTATAGATATCATTTTGTAAAGCATATAATCAAGTAAGATAAAACTGTCAGGGATTATTATTCTTTCTGCTGATGAATGTGATATATCCCTCTCGTGCCATAATGCAATATTTTCCATAGCAGCTACGGCATTTGACCTTAATATCCTTGCCAGCCCGCATATTCTTTCACAGATAATAGGATTTTTTTTATGAGGCATGGCAGAAGAACCTTTTTGGCCTTTTGTAAAAGGCTCTTCAACCTCCCTTACATCTGTCCTCTGCAAATTTCTTATCTCAAGAGCTATCTTTTCCAGAGTAGCTCCATAAATTGCCAGGGCTGTAACCAGCTGTGCGTGCCTATCCCTCTGAAGAATCTGTGTAGATACAGGAGACGGTTTTAAATTAAGGATATTGCAAACCTTTCTCTCCAGCTCGGGTGAAGTGTTTGCATAAGTGCCAACAGCTCCTGAAATTTTACCATACCTTATATTCTCCTCTGCCTGCTTTAATCTTTCAAAATTTCTTGCTATCTCAAAAGCATAAACACAAAATTTGAATCCAAGTGTAATTGGTTCTGCATGAACCCCATGAGTTCTTCCTACCATAACTGTATGGCTGTACTTTTTTGATTTTTTCTTAAAAATATCAAGCAGCTTTTTAGTTTTACCCTCAATCAAATTCGCCGCTTCCATTATCTGAAGTGAAAGAGCAGTATCACCCACATCCGAAGATGTCAATCCATAATGAAGATACTTAGATGATTCTCCGATATAAGAAGATACGTCTGTCAGGAAAGCAATTACATCATGATTTGTTTCTCTCTCAATCTCGTTTATTCTTGAGATTCTGAATCTTGCCTTTTTATTTATATCTTCTCCTGCCTGCCGGGGGATAATCCCCAGCTCTGCCTGAGCTCTTGCTGCCGCCTTTTCAACCTCAAGCCACTTGGTAAATTTATTCTCTTCACTCCATACCTTACCCATTTCTTCTAAAGTATATCTGGGAATCATCGCTTCTCCTATGATAAAAATACTAATAGAAATTAAGTGAACTTTTAACGTGCGCAATCATCAAAATAGAGCTTACCTATATAAGTTCTTCCAGTATCTTTTCTCTGAATGTTTGATAATTTTTTGAGTCATTAAGATCAAGCAGCTCTTCGCCACAATCAAAAAATACCTGGTCATAATTCTTAAGGCATAAATCAGAAACCTTTAAAAGCCATTTTCTGTTAAGTTTCCAGCTCCTTAAATCTCTTAACCAGTTTCTTTCACTGGCAGGGATGCTATCCTTTATAAAGCTATCAAGATTCCTCGATTTTTTAGAAACCTGCAATAAGAAATCTTCTTTATCCGTTAGAGATGAAATATTTGCTATACTTAAATCCCTATCTGCTTTCACGAATTTCTCCCCTGTCAATGTTACAAATAATTTAATCTTTTTAACATATATATTGTATTATTTATAATCTTTTTTTAAAACCTGAATTATTTTATTTAACCAGAAAATCTATTCTAAAAAATAATTCACGACAGCATAGCTTTATTTAAGGTAATCATCAAGAAAATCTTTGACCTCATCTTCATCTACAATTAAATAGCTAACTCCATCTATATAAGCCGGTTCCACAGGTATAGTTAACCAGTTAATTTCCTTACTTGAGAATAATAGCACAAATCCCAGGGAACCAAAATCCCACACCGTAAGGTCAGACCTTGTCTGTTCATTTAAGACTTCAATTATCCGGGGAGCACTGGAAATCATTGAAAAACTAAATTTCTGTTTCATTACTTCACTTAACAGATATTTCTGCCTGTCTACCCTGTCAAGGTCAGCTCCCGCAGTTGACCTGCACCTAACAAACGAAAGGGCCTCTTCACCATTCATTAGATAGGTCCCCGGGTCAAAATCTGCCCCTGATAATGGGTCATGTAGGGCTTCCTCTACTGTTATTTCCACTCCGCCTAGTATATCAATAATTTCTTTAAAACTCCTAAAATTTACTACTATAACTTTATCTATCTGGATATCAGTCAGCTTGTATATTTCTTCTTTTATCATTTCTTTGCCGCCGTATTTGTAAGCCGCGTTAATTTTACTCCAGCCATAATCCTGCAACTCAACCCTCACATCCCGTGGAATTGAAATAAGGCAATCTTTACTGCCCCAGCTGCTTATATGATATACTATGATGGTATCTGTCAGTCCTTCAAACTTGTTATTCTCTTCTCTTTCATCTATTCCAAGCAGCAGTATATCATTATCACCAGGATTTAAGCTTACAAAATAGATAAAAAGGAATACTGCAACAACTATGACAAAAATAATCAGTATAGTAATGAAACAACCTCTAGCTTTATTCATATCTTTTTATATCTCCAGGGAAATTTCTTATATTATGCGTATCCGGTACGAGACAAATAATACAGGGTGTGTAATAATTTTTCAATGGGATCTGTTGTTTCAATTCTTACATTAGCAGGAGCTTTAACCGGAACCGAAGTATAGTTTATTACTACTTTAACACCGGCCTTGACCAGTATATCAGTAGCTTTCTGTGCTGAATGAGGCGGGACTGCCAGAATTGATATTTCTGTATTTTTCTTCCTGAATATATCTTCTATTCTATTTATACTCAGCACCTTATGCCCCGATATCACTTTACCTATAACCCCTTTATTATTGTCAAAAACGTCTTCTATTCTGAATCCAAACCTTTCCAGCATTTTATACTTTAGAATTGCCTTTCCCAGATTACCTGCCCCGATTAAAGCGATACGGACAAATCTATTATATCCAAGGATTTTGTTAAAGGATTTGATAAGATCATCAATATTAAACCCAACCCCCCTCTTACCTTTTATTTTGAAATATACAAGGTCTCTCCTAACTTCTGCGCTGTTAACTCCTGTGCCCCTGCTTATTTCCTTTGAGGTTGTTGTCCTCTTACCATCTTCTTTCAAATGCACAATATATTTTAAGTATTGCGATAGTCTTGAGATAGTTCTTTCTGAATATATCTTCTCTGACATCTACAAATCCATCCTTTATTTATTTTTTATAGAAATACTTTAGGAATACTTTGTATCATAATTGTAACAGGACGCTGCCTCTTTTACAATAATAAGGTTCACTAAAGATAAAATAGAGAGGATCTATTAACTACTCACTTTAAAATTATATATCCCATCCTCTCTTTTATAAGTTCTTCCGCAACTACTACATTTGATTTTATCTTTATTAAAGATAAGAGCATTTTTTCTGCATGAAGCACAGGTTAAAATACCCTCCAGATTTCCTTTATCTTCAAAACAGACATCTTCATAATCAGGTTTTTCAAGAGCACACTTTATAAAAACACTTGGTCCCAGAGGTATAAAGGAAAACAGATTCTGACAAATCCTTTCAAATAATATAAGGGTTTTTGTACCGGGGAATTTTTTCATTAAATTAATTCTTAAATTGGAAACACTGATTAACTTCTTTATTGAAAAATTTCTTTCTTTTATAAGATTAGATATATATCCGGGATGAAAATTTAATATAGTCTCTCCTACCTGTGATGGTTCTAAGTTGAAAGGAGAACCTTCCACCCTTCCCGCCAGAAATCTTAATATGTTTTTAAAATTTCTTTTATTAGCAAATTCTAAGAAATACAGGCCCCCGTTTTTAAGTATCCTTGCAACTTCATCAAAATATTTTCCCGGATTTTCAAGATGATGTATCATTCTCACAGTCAATATAATATCTGCACAATTTGACCTTATGGGAAGACCGGTTGCATCAGAAGCAATAAAATATATTGATGACATTTTTTCAGGGTTGTTTTTTAAAAACTTTTTTATTCTACTCCTGGCACTTTTCAAGTTTTTCAGTGAGTAATCAACCAGCACTATTGTCCCAAAATCCTTATATTCATTAAAAAGCCTGCCATACCCGCATCCAATATCAAAAATTATTTTATCTTTCTTATCTATCCCTGCCAGCAGTCTTTTTAGAGCAATTCTTTCCGAGCGATCTTCATATAATCTTTTATCATTTTCCCAGAATTCCCTGTAATCATAACTTTCATAGTCTGTTTTCCTTAAATTCACCTTCTAATATACCTTTCTACTTTCTGTTAATATAACAGTTAATAATATAATACCCTGAATAGCTGTAAGTCCATATTCTTGCTGAGTTACCCGCTGCTGCCGACAGCTTGACGACCTATTTAATAAAAATCTTTCTTTCTATCAAAAACTATTTAATATATTTAGGGCGGCTATTGATAATCTGGCAATTAATTTTATAACTCTTTTTTTATCTTCTTTTCCCCCTTTCATAAATTATAAATTATACACAATATATTAGCCACTCTAAAAAAAATGCAGGAAAACCACTGTTTCAAATAGGTTCTCCTGCATTTCTATACACTTAAATATTATTTAAACCCGCAGTTAAAACTGAACTGGCCGGCTAAGTCATTACAGGTTTTTTGCTTTTTCCTTCTTTCTGCCTGCCTTACCCCCCTCATTTATTACCGTGCTATTTCTCTCCAGAACAGTAAGCTGGTTAAACTCCAGACTTGCTGCCACAATATCAGCAGTAATACTGGTAATATTATATTTTTTACCTTCTTTATTTTCCCAGCTTCTTAAGTTCATATGCCCGCTTACCAGTATTCTATCTCCCTTTTTTAAAGCAGCCGCGCAATTCTCTGCAAGACTGCTCCAGGCAGTAATATTAAAAAAATCTACGGATTCTGCTTCCTTCCCGTTTCTATCAATCCACTTTTTGTTCGCTGCAAGTCCCATCTCTGTAATTGCTACCCCTTCATTGGTATATTTAATCTCGGGGTCGCGGGTTAAATTACCCAATAAAAATATATTATTTACATAATTCATATCTTTCCCTTCTTATAAAATTGTGTTAATTTAAAAAAACTATAAAAACTTCAATAATTAAACTCGTAATAATCACAGTAGTTGAAGTGTTCATCCCATGGATATAAGACTTTTGCTTTAGATGTAGAGGTGATCGTGCTTTTTCCTTCAATTAAGTTATCCAATATAATAAATCTAACATTTTTTTCTACTCTAACCATCACCTCGTCATAATCAAAGCCGCACCCGGCCATGGTGCAATTATTCAATTCTGCAACCTCTCTGGCTATCTCGCAGCACCCTTCATTATCAAAAAATAATAAATTTTGGGCCACTGCCAGTGAAGCTGAATCAGAAGCCTTTTTTGTTTCCTCCCTTGCTATAAAAATCTGGCAGAGGTCTAAAATAACTACAAATAAAATTAAAAAGATAACCAGCACAGCTATAGTTAAAAAAGAAATATTGCCACGGTTCTTTAATACTAATTTTTTCAGTAACATTCCATCCTCATGTTGCTTTTTACCTTTATTAATCCATTACTTCCTTTAAAAATGCCGAGCAGAGAGGAAACACCTCCGGCATTATATGTAATAACTACTTCAACCATATCCCCGGCTTCCCTTGAAGAACTATTTTCAGGAATAATTTTTACATTAATCCTGTCCCTATTAAATCCCGAACAAACTTCCCTTATGCATGCTAAAGCTCTGCTATTTGAATTAGTAGTTGCTACTACTCTTGCTCCCTCACGGGCAGCCTGCTCCAGAACATTTTTTTGATAAACCATCATTCCTAAATGGGAAACGGCCAAAATTATCAAAACAAGAAAAGGAATAACAAGGACAAATTCAAGTGAAGCCTGTGCATTTGTTTTACCGGCTAAAAACCTTAAATTTTTTTTATTTTTATTCATTCCTGACAATTTTTTAAATTTATAACCATTCCCCATTTTATTACTCAGCTTATAAAGACTTTTTAATCAAATTCCTAAACCATCGAGGCAATTTTACCGAAAACTTTTGATATAACATCTATTATCAGAGGTTTTCCCACTGCAATTAATATTGCACTTATTACTCCTGCAATCACTGTAACCAGTGCATATTCAAGAGTTGATTGCCCTCTCTGATCCCAGAATTTAATCCTCGCATTATTTATTAGTTTAATTTCACTCACCTCCTTCCTTCTGATAAATCCCTTTGCCCGGCTATATCCTGTAAAACCCCCACCTCCTTTCCGGCATAATAATCAATGCATCACTTAATGGAATGATATTATAAATTTAGCATAATTATTTATATGTGTAAATACATATTTATATAAATAATAATATTTTCGTGCTCTTATTTTATTGGAATTTTTTATTGCTTTTTGTTACTATCCGATTTTTTTATCATAAAAAGTATTAATCATTGTATAATTAAAGTAATATAAACAATGTTATTGACTTTTATATTAATAAGTATTAATATTTATATGGATTAAAAAATTATATGTTTTATTGAAAATTCTAAATTTTGTTTCTGTAATAGAGGCGATGACTTACATCCTGCTATCTGGGCACTAGGGATGTAACGAGCAGAGTGGTGCAACCGGCTATTACTTTTTTATTTGCAGGTAATAAGTCATCTAGCCTCTAGACTAGGTGTTTTTTTTTTGGGGAAAATTAAATGAAGTTAAAATTAAAAATAATATTAATAATAATATCAGCAATAACTCTGGTTGCTGCTCTTCCTTTATTTAGCGCTTTTAATCTTAAAGCATCAAAAATAGATAGCAGTTTTATCGAGAGCAGCACTTATGAAATAGAAAAAATAGAGCAGGCAGCAGTAATACAGAAAAATGTATCCGTAAAGGATACTTTTACAGATTCAGAGGCAATACTATCCAGAATAGAAAATAATCTTGAAAGGGAGATAAACAACATATATGAAGAATATGAAGCTGAAGTTCTTGGAAGTACTACTACAACTGTACAGCCCACTGTTTCTGATATTGTTGTTGTTAATTCTCCTGCCAATCTAAATGATATTGAATCATCAATACTCTACCTTATTAATAACATAAGAGTTGCAAATGGATTAAACGCTCTTCATGCAAATCAAATATTAACTGATATAGCAAGGTCAAGATGCAATGACATGCTTGCTAATTCTTACTTTTCCCATTATACCCCTGATGGGCGGAATATCTTTAATAGTCTGCAGGAAAATGGAGTTTCTTATGTAAATGGTGGAGAAAATCTCGGACAATCCTCACCTGCCTCTCTGGGTACCCCCCAAGCATTTATAGACGCCTGGATGGCAAGCCCCACTCATAAAGCAAACATACTGAGACCTGTATATAACAAAGTAGGAATTGGCATAGGAGAGAGTGGAGGCAGAAGAATAGTGGCTACCGTATTTACCAACTAAAATTTTTGAACCTTTCAATTTACGGACGCCTAGAAAACACCCCGGAAACACCGGGGTGTTTTAGTTTACAGGACTAAAAATTTAAAAGGTTCCCTCCTATAGAGTATACAAGAGGACCTCCCACAAGTATTATAAAGGAAGGCATTATTAAAAAGACCAGGGGAAATAATATCAGAACTGCTTTTTTCCTTATTTCCTTCTCCAGATTCTGATAAGATTCAAACTTCATATAATCAGATTTTCTTTTTAATATATCATTTATGGAAGATCCATATCTCTCTGCCTGCATAAGAAGAAAAATAAAATTCCTAAATTCATAGGAATTACTCCTGTAAATAAGATTTTTATATGCCTGAAATTTGCCTGTTCCAGTATCAATATCTTTTATGAAATTAGAAAGTTCTGAAGAAATGCTTCCCCTGTATTTTGAAACTACAATCTTTATTGCATTATAAATATTTTGTCCTGATAATGTCGCTACTGCAAGCAGGTCAATAATATCAGGCAAATCCCTTTCTATTTCCTTCCGCCTTTTGCTACTAAATCTCAAAAGTATTATATCGGGAATAAAATATCCCACCGCCCCGCTAATAATACCCGGAACAAAATTGTTTACATTGCTGATGCCCGTAAAACAGCCACCGATAAAAAACACAAATAATAGAATCACTTTGTAACCCATAAAAGATTCTATAGTAATATATGTCTTGCTGCCAGCTTCCTGTAGTTTTAACAAATCAACATTTTTATTTTCCACTTTAAAAAATTTTTTACTTATTAATACACTACCTATTTTAGAGGAAAGTGAATTTACTTTACTCGTTAACTTATTTAAAATTCTTTTTGCTATATAGCTGCTGCCAGCAGATCTCCGCTGATAAAAATTTTTATTTTTTAAAAAATAAAACAACATAAAGCAGATGAACATGTAATAAATAAAAATAATTAAATATGCAAACATATGCTATCCATTAAAATTTTCAATACCAATTATTTTCTTAATAATAACTATCCCTATAATTTCCAGGGCCCCACCTGCGGCAAGAGATATAATCCCTGCACCGGTAGAAAAAAAATCCATTACCGTATCACTAAAAAAAATACACATTAAAATTAAAACTATAATGGGGAATATTGAGATAATATTACCCGAGTATCTACTCTGCAGACTCATTGTCTTTACTTTAGACTTTAACTTGAGATTATGACGGATGCTGTTTGATACGCTGTCAATTATTGATATCAAATCCCCTCCTATCTTATTATTAATTTTCAAAGAACTTACCAGCAGGTCAACTTCCCTACTCCTGCATCTCCCGGAAAATCTATCCAGGGCTTCGTCTAGAGTAAAATTTAATTCAAGCTCATTAGCTGTATCCACTAAATACTTATTAAGAGGATTCTTAAAATACCCCGCAGATGACTTAAAAATATTCCTTATTGTGTTACCTGCTTTAAGCATTACTGCCATATTGTTTAAAAATTCAACTATTTGGTTGTTAAGGAGGTCTTTTCTCTTCTTTTCAAAACCATTTAAAAAATCAATTATATAAATCCACAGGCAAATACCGGAAAATATACTGAAAATAAAATTTCTGGAGAGCAGGAAAAGACAAAAGGACAGGATAGCAAATATAACCACTCCTAGAATTTTCTTACCGCTTCTGCCCCTATCTAAAATATATTTTACTATACTTATTTCACCGTAACTTCTATATTTATTTAAAATCCTCACACCAGGGCTAAATAAATGTGCGATATTTTTTAAGCCGTAAAGCATTAATATTATAGCTATAAAAGAAATAGCAAAAAATAATAAATCACTGTACATTTTCAACCCCAAAATCAAAATCAAGCCCGCAATTTTTTATTTTCTCTATAAATGAAGGCAAGTAGCCAGTAAAACCAATACCTCCGCTTAAGTAGCCATTTATATTTCCATTAATATTATTTTCCCTGTATTTAAAAATATCCTTTACCTCCAGAATTGTACTGCTTCCAATAGATTCACTTTTATTCACCAGCTCACTTATCTGAGATAAAACCCTCCTTCCATTTTTTAGCTTTTCCAGATGAATAATCATATTAACTGATGATGCTATCATCCTTCTTGCAGTAGAAGGGTCCAGATTTAATCCTGACATCAATATCATTGTTTCCAATCTACTTATAAGGTCCGCTGGTGAATTAGAATGAACAGTCGTCATTGAGCCGCTATGCCCGGTATTCATTGCCTGGAGGACATCTACTGCCTCCGCTCCCCTTATTTCCCCTACTATAATTCTATCCGGCCTCATTCTCAGTGAATTTCTTACCAGATCCCTTATTGTTATTTCTCCCTTACCTTCAATATTCGGAGGCCTCGACTCAAGCTTTATGACATGCGGTAAATTTAAGTTTAACTCCAGTGTCTCTTCAATTGTTACAATCCTTTCAGCAGGTTGAATAAAATTTGATATAACATTTAAAAAGGTTGTCTTGCCAGTAGAAGTAGCACCACTAACTATTATATTTAATTTACTCTTTACGCAGGCTTCAATGAAAACTGAAGCCATATCATTTAAGGTACCTTCCCTTTTTAAATTTTCTATATCCATTATTTTTTCCTAAATTTTCTTATAGTAACTACCAGATCACTTATTGTTACCGGCCTTAAAACCACATTAATCCTTGAACCGTCCTTAAGCCGTGCATCTACCATCGGCGAACTTTCATCCAGTCTCAAACCCAGCGGGCTTAATATTTTATCAACCAGGTTTTTTATGTGATTATTATCCCTGAAAAAAATTTCTGTTTTTTTTATAATATTGTCTTCTTCAATATATACCTGGTCAAAATTATTTATCATGATTTCAGTTACCTTATCATTTCCCATCAAAAAACTTACCGGTCCGAAGCTAAAACTATCCTCGTAAATTTCTCTGGCCATCCTGAGAACTTCTTTCTGGCTGATTATTATTTTTTCTTCCTCCATTATTTCACTTAAATTCTTATCAATTACTTCCAGCATGCTCTCAGGCGGCAGGTTACTTAGATTCTCCGGCTCAATCCTATTTAAAATCTTTGCGTTTAAATCATTTAGTGCACCAGTTCTATCATAAACAGGATTCATAAATTAAAGTCCTCATATATTTTTTTTGAGAAAGCAGATATATTATTAACAGTCCTGAGATTGTAATTAAAAACCGAATCAGGTCCCCTGTTAAGCATTAAAAACTCAATATCCCTGTCATAGGGAATAAAAGCATTTACAGGATACTTTAATATTGAATTTAGTTCCGAGGCTGAAACAGCAGGTCTTTTATTAAATTTATTTATTAGGATATCGCAATTATAAGAAAACTCATCACAAATTATATTCTTTACCATCAAATTTAGATTATTTACAGAAACCAGATCAGGCAGAGATATAAAAACATATTTATCAACAAGATCTTTCATGCTAATCATATACTGGTTATAAAGATAACCTGGAAAATCTACGCATATAATATCAAAATGCTCTTTAAGAATATTCAGTAATTTCTCCATGTAATCCCCGTCAAAAAATTTATTTCTTTCCAATCTCACCGGAGGCAATATCAAGTTCAGACTGTTTTTAAAATTAATAACCAGTCTCTTTAATATTGAAACATCCATCTCATCTATAACCTCCTCCACATCTCCAAGATCTCTGTAATCATTATCCACCAGATTAAAGATCAATCTACTGTCCTTTTTGCCAATATTTAAATCAAGAAGTAAAATATTTCTGTTAGTTTCCCTCGCAAGATAAGTGGACACGCAATAGGTTATAAAGCTGCATCCACAACCGCCTTTGCTCCCAGAAAAAAATATAATTTTTGATTCGCTACCATCTAATCTATCCATGATTTTGCTCCCTTCTTATATATCCCAAAATTAAACAAAAAATACTTCATTAAAACAGCAATTTCTTTAATATACAAACTAATTCCCGTGACAAATTGATAGGTTAATCACCCCCCTCCCCAGCGCCTTAAAAATCTCCTCTGCTTCAGATTTAGTTAGATAGAAAGTGATAATAAGGTAATCTTTAAAATAAGTGTCTGTAAAACTTTCTTCGGTTACCTGGCCAAGTAAGAAATTTTCTCCATCGCCCCCTTTATCCAGGTAATTTTCTTTCTGACCATTGTTTATTAATACTATTTCTTTTTCAGATATGATTGTCCCGGAAAAAAGACTGCCACTTTCCTGATTATAATAAGTTGATATAAGGTCAATTTTATCTCCTTCCTTAATCAGCGACCTATCCCCATAAAAATTTACGGGGATGCTTACCGCTCTTAAACCACCGGGTATATAAGATGAGAAGCCCAGATTGATTCTGCTTATATCTTCTCCTGCTTCAAGCTTATCCTCTGTAATAATTTCACCTTTTAAAATATCCACCACAACTTTCTTCCCTACAATTTCATTTTTATCCATGATAAATTTCCCACTGAATATGTTTGAAGGTATCTCTTGTATCTTTATTGATCCAGCTTCAATTTTTTCATCCTTTTTTATATCAATTTCAGCAATAAACACCCGGTTATAACCTATATTTTCCGGAATTTTCTCCTTAAGCCCGCTTATGTACCAGAAAATAAAAATTCCCCCTGCCAAGGCAATTATTATGAAAATAATTCCTGTTGCTCTCTGTCTTATAATTAATGATATTCTATTCATATTTACCTGCTTATTTTTTTATATCCGGCTTTAACTACAGATACCCGTCTATCTCAATCCCCTATAATTTATTGCACATTATCACATTTGATTATTTATGTAAATATATAAATAAAATAAAATAAGCTACCCCTGGAAATTCCGAGTCCTCTTAGAGATACATGCCATTAGTGGTATAATTATTTTCATATAAATTTTTTTTAAAATATGGCTTAAATTATGAGTGAAGCTTACTTTTTCTTTTGTAAAGGAAAGAAACTATCCAGGAAAGGCCAATGCCTTGAAGCTATTATGCTTCTTGAAAAAGCTAAAAACCTGGAGCCGAAAAAAGGTTCTATAAGGGAATTTCTCGCCAGCTCCTATTATAACTGCGGTTTTTATAAATCAGCCAAAAAAAATTTTATAATGGCCCTTGAAATAGATGCATCCAATGATTTCGCACACTATGGCCTTGGTTTATGCCTGATTAGGGAGAATAAACTAACCAGAGCAGTTGGGCATTTTAAAATAGCAGCTATTATGAGTCCCGGTTCAGAAAAGTATAAAGAAGTGCTAAACAAATTCACATAGTTGCCAGAAGCTCAAGAGAAGCTCACTATGTCTGTTACCTTTAAAGTAGTTTTGTCTATTACGCCTGCCATCACTTCTAAGACAGAAAAAGCATCCTTTACGAATGGAGTTATCCTGAAAGGTTTTAAATTGCAATAGATTGCTAAAACCCTGTTATTTTTATCCAGAAATACAACATCTATTCTATATCTCATCCCTATTGTGTGTATACTGTTACAATTTTTTATAAGGAATCCCTGTTTATCCGTCAATTTCCTTTTTAATATTAATCCAAATGATTTGCTAAAAAAATTTCTTGCTTCTATCACATTAGCAACAACTAATTCTTCTTTTACTTTACCCTTATCTTCGGAAATAACTTTAAAAACTTTCATTAGATATCCCGGGATTAACTAAATCTTTCTACCCGCCGCCAACAGGCATTTATTAAAAATATACACATAAATAAAGCGCATGGATTACTCTATGCTTTTGTAAGTACTTTAATTTAATTAATTTTTATATAAGAGCAACTTTTTTGAAGCTGCTTAAAAAACGGAACTTATTCAAAATATAACCGGTTATTTGCCAAGCTCTTCCTCAACCTCTTCCTCTCCGGCTTTCAGCTCTTCTACCTGTTGTCTGTCTATTTTTAAAAGCAGTGACTGAAACTCCCCTACATGAGTCTTTTCTTCTCTTGCTATATCCAGAAGAATTTTTTTAATATCATTATTTTCCGTAGCTGCCGCCAGCTGCTCATATAAAGTTATTGCATCCAGCTCTGCAATTATACCTGCTCTTAAAATTTCCTTATCTATATTTTCCCTGCTTACTTTCTTTAAATCAATCGGCATTTCAGACAGCATACTAATTACTCCTTTCAAACTCAATAACTTTTATTTAAAATAACTTATACCATAAAAACCTAAAAATTAATTTCCAATCCTGCAAACCTTAACCTTTTAAAATTACCTGCTTCCGTTTAATCCTTGATCTTAAAAGTCTTAAAAACTTCATCAAAAGTTTCTATACTCTCATCAAATTCTCCCTGCTCTGCAGTAAAAGTCAGAACCCAGAAATCTGATTCATTCTTGATTATATACTGAGCCGTGCCTACATCAGCTCCACCAACCTCCTGCTTAATTAGTGTCCTTCCTACTTCTTTATAATTACCAAGGGAGACAACATCCTGTTCCACAATATCAAATTCATTCCCTGCTTCTTCGTATTTTTCTACGAGGTCTTTGTATGCTAAATCCATATATTCTTCAATAGAAAGAGCCCCCTCAGCTTCACCGGTAATAGTTAAATTATTTACATCTCCTCCTTCGGCAGCTTCCGAATCATATCCAAAGAACAATAGATATACTTTATTCGCCTCCACATCAGCAGCCAGTTCATCCTGCCCTAAATCTTCAAGGTCCTGAACAACAGAATCCAGCTCTTCCTTGGTGCCGCCTTCCCACTTATCCGGTAAAGTTATTTCAAAGTCGCTTCCAATAAATTCAACTATAGTTGGCTGCAATGCTGCAGCTGAATTGCATCCTGATATGGCTAAACTTACCGATAATGTTAGTATAATCACAATTAAAATTGAAAAAACTTTCTTCATAATCTCCTCTTATTTTACTGTATTACTTTTTATTAATTTACCCAGAGTAAAATACATTATATCAGTTTTAGCTCTACTTGTTAGCTTTAATTAGTCAATTTATAACCTGTTTGATATTTCATCCCAGCCCTTTTTTAAATTTAAATGTTCATCAAAGCCATAATTAATAATATAATACATGAAAACCTTTAAAAATGAGAAAATCATAATGTTGCATTAAAAATCAAACAAATTAAATTTATGCATATTCTTTATTGGAACATTACTTATCAACTATGCTAGTTAGTTTTCCATACTTTTATTTAAAGGTGGAATTTATGATTTCCCGAATTCACTCCTATACAGTATTGGAGGATTAAGTCCTGCCATTATTGCTATTTTATTAATATTAACCAGACAAAAAGAAGACATATCTAGCTTTTTTAAAAAAATGAACATTCTATTTAATTCTACAATTATGGCCAACCGTTATTAATACAATAACGTATCAAAGCAGGATAAATCGTTTGTGCTTATCCACACACATCAATTATTTTCCCGATGTATATTTCAGAATCGAGTCTTTAGTGCCTTGCAACCATTCAGTGGCTTTATCGTTCGCATTAACCGACCAGGGAAAAGCACAGGGGTACTTCTTTTTTTCAACTAACTTCAGCCGCGCATACACGCTCTGATCAGTTTTAAGTTCAGGCCAATCATATGACTTTTGCTGTGCCGTAGCAAACTCGCCAATAAAACATGGATAATTTTTAGAGAAAGTGTGGACCGGAAGAGTTTCACCTTTAGGATAATAATGAAACTGATGAAGTGTTATTCCCAGATTAAAGTAATCCCAGCTACTATTTTTAAAAGTACCCGCTTTTGCAAGACCTGCTGTCGATTTGAACTTAGCCGCATTTATGCGTCCTATACCTTCCTTGATAAATGCCTTCATGTTAACCATCTTAACCGTTTTATTCCCGGTATCTCCATTTGGATCACCTTCAGTCACCCACTCGGGTTCGTTTATTATTTCCCAGGCATAGATTGCACCTTTGTAATTTTTCGATATATTCAGCAGAGGAGTTAATACTCTGTCAAAGAATTTCTTCCTTTTGGAACTATCGTTTAAAATATCAGAGCGCCCACATTTTACAGAACCGGCTACTTTTGTGGGATTGCCCGGAAAACACCAATGAAAATCAATTAGCGAAGGGACGATTTTCATATTATATTTGTTCATCAAACTCAATAACCATTTAAAGTCTTCCTTAATCTGCGAATAGTCTCCAATACCGGAATATTTCTTTAACTCTGGCGGGTCATCAAACCGCCACTGTCCTTTTCGTTTTGGATCCGAATCCTTATGGGGTGCATGTTTCCCTATGCCATAAACCAAACCATCAGAAAGAAGGAACCATCTTACAGCAAAAATACCAAGACTCTTTAATTCTTTAATGTCCTTCTCAATTTCGCTTTTCCAGTTAGTTCTGCTCCACCCTGTAGGAGAATTGCCAAAATCCCACCCATAATTTTTCCATGGATAATTAATCCCGACTTTAATTAAAGTACTGGTAGGAGTAGCTAAAGTTCCTTTTCCCTTAGGTACTGCTTTATACGCCACCCTGCCATCCCTTCCAATAGGAGCAGTGGTTAGAATCTTACCGGTATCACCCATGGGAGTCTGCGGGGTTACTTCTTTGTTAAACATAGATATGCCCCCATTATTCACTTTCAACTTCTACAGGTGGAATGAAAATTTTTTTATAAATTTCAGCAGCAGTTTCATCCTTATCTTTTATTATTTTTTGTCCCATTTCTTCACGTTTAATTTTCGCTACCTGCAGATCGTTAGCAAGAGTCTTTGCCCGGTTAGTTTCCTCCTGCAGCCTGTTTGAATATTCATCCAGAGCATTACCCTGGCCAAGCAATGCATCAACTATTATACCTTCAGTCCGAAGCACATACTTTTTAGCTGAAAGTATTATACCGGGAACCGCAATCTCGGTAGTGGTTGCCTTATCCTTATATTTTGATACTTCATCTTTCTTTACCCTTAAATATTTATGGGTAACAGTACCATTTTTATCTTTTACCTTTTTTTCCTCTATAAAGCTGCAGCTCTTATCCTCATAGTCATAAATATACGTTAATTCGTCAACAATCGATTTTCTAACCTCATTCACTTTTGATGCTATAAGTACCTTATTCAGTAATGAATCGAGATCAGGAATACTCACTTCTTCGTAAGATTTTGTGAAACCATTGAAAAAAGCCACCCGTACATCTACCAGGTGAAGAAGTGTAATAAATTCCTGATTCATCTGTCGAAAAACAAAGTTAAGCGTCCTGCTTACATTTATATTCTCTATTTCACGCTGTATCGAAGTTTCTACGCCTGTCTTTTCCTTGACCTCATAACTAGTATCAATTTTAACATCTCTTTTTGCAGAAGCTTTCGCAGCGTGCTTGGATGTTGCACTTGAGGCATTCTTGGCAAATTCTTCACGGGCGGAGTTAGAACCTCCTTTTACTCCACCACTTACTTTAGCACTTCCCCAGCCCCAGCTGGCTTTCGCCTCTGCTTCAGCATGATAAGAAAAGGTTTCATTATAAGCAGACTTATTAGACTGCTCCTTCTGGAGCGATTTCTCAAAGTCATCAGAGCTCTCGTTTGAAAAGGAATCAAAAATACTGGAAGCACTTTTTGTGGTTGATTCCGTTTTTGTGTATGTCTCCACACTGATAGTTGTTTTTTCTCCCGGCAGGAGAGAGAAAGTCTTTATAGTCCTGCCTGCACCATAATTACCAAGATATGAAGAAAGGCGATATGTTTCCACAAGCATTAGTCTCGGTCGTGTTTTTTGCGGCTCCGGGACAAAATTGTACGTGTAAGTACCAAACATTGTCTGGTATATATTTAAAATCTCTTTATTCATTAATCTTCCTGTAACTATATCTGCATTCAGGTTCTCAAGCTGAATATCAACAGGCTGGTTGGCCTTTACAGTCATACCAGGATTTTGTTTTTCAATTGCATGCACATTTACGGTATCCATTCTGATATTCCCAAAAAGTTGAGAATCATAAAATCCAGTTTTCATTGCACGGGAGACCTGGTTCTTCACAGACGTTTGATCTGCGCCTGAAAGAACTTTTGCTAGCGTTACTATTGGTATTTGTTTGGTATTCGTCTTAAAATAAGCCTGCGGAATATCAAGCTCAATATAATTACTCCCACTGTAAGATGTAGGTTCCGGAACATTATAACTTAGGATTGGAGCCTTGCCTCCCGGTTCAAGCTTAATCATAGGATCATTTTTATTTGTCATGATTTCTCCTCCTTATTCAATAAATTTAAATGGCATTTATAGTGGAGCTTAGCCACTTTTAATATGAAATTCTTAACATACAATTTATTTTATCAATAATTATGGATATTCTTCTCTGGCCTGTATAATCAAATCAACCATTCGGCCGCCTCCGCTGGCACTGTTTTCATCAGAACTCTGGCCACTCTGTACCGAAACCACTCTCGGCCATGATTCACCAGACCACCAGGCAAAAAATGGACCTCCGGATTGACCTGGCCATACATCTCCCCGGTGCCAGATACGCTGGTGGCTCCTTGCATCCCAGAATGATCCATCAAGTGCGATATCTCTTTCATAGGAAGGGCGTTGTCCTGCCGCCAGATCTCCAGGATAACCGATATGGCGCCAGTATCTTTCATGATCCCATGAATCAGAATATGTTCGTGAACCCATCCAGCCGCATGTATCCCCGAGGCGGCGATCAAGCACCAGAACAACATAATCCTGCCTTCCTTCCGAGCGGCTTAGCGTAGGTCCATATACCTTTTTATATGCATACCATCTGATAGCCCAGGCCTCTCCAAAAGGTGTACTACCATCAAAATACGAAGGCCTGAATCGAACCCATCCACTTGTATTGCCAGAACCCCAAACTATAACATGACTTACTGTTAAAAGATGTCTTGGCCCAATGAGGACGCCACTTGCATATCCTCCGGCAGTGTCCACTCTCCCTACTGTACACCAGGGAAAGGATGTATCTAAAAAAATGTACCTATTATCCGGAGAGAAAATGGTTGTTGCTCTGTGATATCCTTTAACTCCGGGTTTATCGCTAATAAATTTAGGAACTATGAAATCTCTGGTAATTTTTAATGGGACAGGACTCAATGGAAGATGGTCAGGCAGATAACCGCTCAAATCGGGTAATCCCAATTTTGCATCACTTATCATCTTATCTGTTACTCTGGGTGTCTTGACTGTAGACCCCTGTATATCGGAAGGGAAAACATGCGTGCCGAGCTGTACTGGTTTAATTCTAACTTTAACCCTGGTGCTCTTGCCTAATTTTTCACCATTTGCTGTCTTATGTTTTAATGGAGCTTTAACTCCCTCTGAAGATAATTCTGAAAATACCTCAAGCTTTCCCGATGAAGCAATTCTGATATCTAAATCATATGCAAAATCTTTAATAGCTTTTAAGGGTTTTCTGGGCTTAATCTCTTTAAGCAGTTGTTTTTCAGTCAGAGGAAATGGTGCGGTTTTTATTTTCTGATGAGATTTCTTTTTTTGTTTGCTCATCAATATACCTTCTTCTAGACCCTGGCTAATGATTAAAAACGATTGAATATAAAAAGATTGTTACAATCTTTTGGATACTAGAAATATATGATAATTATATTTTTCCATAGATTTATTTTTATATAATATATATAACTAATATTATATACACCTTTAAAATACAAATCAATTATGTATCCAAAAATAGTTTTTAAAATAGAATTCTAAAAAGGTTTTTTGAATCTAAAGAATCCTAAATTTTTGAAAAGATTATTGCTCTAGTGATGGCCAAGTTTACGAGATAAAAAAAAGAGAGAAAAGTTAAAAATTATAATTACCTTAAAATTAAATAACTCAAGTATTATTGCGGACCCAACTGATTTAAAAAATCTTTTATTACTAAAAACAGCGCTGATTTTTATCCTTAAGACACTCTTTTAGATCACACTTATAGCAGATTTCATTCTTGAGGTAACCTCCATCAAAAAATTCCTTTATATTGTCAAGAGTAGTTACTGCAATATTATGGATGGCCTCAGCTGTAAAAAATCCCTGGTGGGAAGTAATAAGTACATTTGGAAAAGTCATAAGTCTTGCAAGTATATCATCGGATATCATTTCTGTTGAGAAATCTTTAAAGAAATATTCCCCTTCCTCCTCATAAACATCCAACCCTGCCGAACCCAATTTACCACTTTTGAGCATTTTTATCAGTGCCCTGGTATTTATCAGCTTGCCTCTTCCTGTATTGATGATCATTACTCCATCTTTCATCTTCTTTATGGTATCTTCATTAATCATATGTTCAGTTTCAGGGGTAAGCGGGCAATGAAGTGATATAACATCCGCTTTTTTAAAAAGCTCGTCAAGGTCTACGTATTTTATACCTGCCTCTTTCTCATATTTCTCATCTTTATAAACATCGTAGGCAAGAATTTTCATACCAAAACCCTTTAGTATAGAAATAAGGCACTTCCCTATCTTACCTGTTCCAATAATTCCTGCTGTTTTACCGTTCATATCAAATCCAAGCAGGCCATTGATCGAAAAATTTCCATCGCGTATACGGTAATATGCCCTGTGCGTTTTACGATTTAATGCAAGAATCAATGCAGCGGCATGTTCCGCAACAGCATAAGGCGAATAAGCAGGGACACGAACCACGTGAACTCTACCAAAAGCTGCCTTAAAATCAACATTATTGTACCCGGCACTGCGCAGTGCAATTACTTTAATATCATGTTTATACAAACTCTCTAAAACCTTTTTATCAATAGTGTCATTTACAAAAGCGCATATAGCATCAAAATTATAAGCCAGCTCTACAGTTTTTGGATTAAGATGTGTATCAAAATAAGTTATATCAAAACCAAAATCCTTATTTACACTATCAAATGATTTCCGGTCGTATGGTTTAGCATCAAAGAAAGCAATTTTTTTGTTTTTATATCCCATTTCCCTCCTTGCAGTCTTTAGTTACGGCCTAAAGCTTTCTATAAAATTCATTTTACACAAGGAAACAAAACCAATATTAAAAGCTATTTGCACTATACATTATATATCCTGTAGAATCAAAATTTTTGCAGAACCTCCCGGCCCACTACACTTATCTTAATTATTGTATCCTCTTTTTTATTTTAGATAAAAAAAACAATAAATAAAATTTTATAGAGCTAAAAAAACTTAAGTTTATTAAAAACTATTTTAGTAAGAAAGGAAATGGAAAAATCTATTTTCCATTTCCTTTCTATTATTTACCTCCCGGCCAAATCGATATTTATTTTTTTCTGGGATTATTCCATAAAGCTGTTTTAACTTAACAAACTTTGTTGTAGAATATATCTAACTTTGGACCTAAAAACTCAAAAAACATTTAAGAAATATAAAAATTTATCTAGATAAGGTTAATTTTATGGAAGAAAAAATTTTTAATCATGTAGCTCTTACTATAAATGATTTATCTGAAATAAAAGACTTTTATATTGATATTCTGGGGCTTGAGCTTATAAAAAAGTTTACATTACCAGAAGAGATATCAGGCAAAGTTTTTAACATTGAAAAAGAAACCGAGGTAACTGTAGTTGGCAGGAATGACTTTGCAATTGAACTTTTTAAAAGCAATAAAACCAGCCATAGAGACTACCGGCATGTATGTATAGCAGTAAGCAACAGGGAACAGGTAATAAAAAAAGCCAGGGAAAATAATTATCCCATAATTATTATAAAAAGAGATATCTCTGACCTGGTTTTTATAAAAGACAGATCAGACAATTTATTTGAAGTAAAGCAGTCCTGACCTTATCATAAATAATTGTAACTTTCATACTAACAATCTTTTTTATTATTTTTCCCAGACATGTGCATGACAGTTATCAATAGAAAAAGAAAAATTTAAAATAATAACGGTTGGCTTTCCATTAAGCATACTTCCCCAGGAAAGCTGCTTTTCTGACTTCCGGAAAGGACTGTCAAGAAAATCCAGCCCTAAAGGATCCAAAAACCACAGGAAATCATATCTTTCCCCATTAAATTTTTCATATACATCACAGCTAAGAATCGTAGAGTTCTCATCTTCAACAAATTCCATATCGAAATTACCGGCATCTGCTTCATAATCTTCCTCGAATTCCTCTTTTTTTACATCAAAAAAAGCAGATTTATCTTCCAGAATTTCCGAAAAGTTTTCTTCATCCCATAAAACCGTTTCCTGATAACGGAGGACATTACCTTCTGCATCTATCCTTATAATTCTTTCAGCTTCACTTATACTTATTTCTGTAGAAGCCCCCTTTTCGCTGCAGCCAGAATAAAGCATTAATAGACCAAATAGAATAACTGCCAGCATAATTATTAAACTTTTTTTAAATCTTTTCATTTAATAGCTGCCTTATCCTATTTATATAACTTCTTATCAATAGACCCGTCCGGGAGCATACAATCCGGGTGCATCTCACCTTTTTCTTCCATCTGATAACGGACGCAGCTTTCCCAGTTTCCCTTACAGTATAACTCTACCCATTTTTTATTCAACATCCCCCTCTCGTAAAACTTTTTCATAGGGCAAACCTGATACCACTTACACTCAGATAAAAGCACTTTTAACTTACTGTAATTTTTTGTCATCTCATCCTTAATAGAATCATTATATAGAACAGCAGCAGGATGCTTCAGGGGGAACACTTTCTTACTATCCAGTAAAAAGATCCTGGAATAAATATTATTAAATTCTAATTTTGAAGGCAATGGAACATTATACCTGCCAAATATGTATTTAGTAGCATAATATCCAAGCGGCACCAGCACCTCAGGATTTATTGTATCTATTTCTTCATCCAGATATTTACTGCAACTTTCAACCTCGTCCTGCTTTGGTTTCCTGTATCCCGGCAGCATACATTTAATAAGGTTTGTCATATAAATTTCTTCTCTATCAACACCTGCTTTTTCCAATAACTCATCCAGGACTTTACCGGAAGGTCCTATAAACATCTTTCCTTCTCTGTCTTCATTCTCCCCGGGTGCCTGCGCAATTAACATTAATCTGGCATTTATATTCCCTTCCCCGCAAAGAGCATTTATCCTGGTTTCAGATAACCTGCACTTTCTGCATCCCCTTATCTTTTTATTTAACCTTTTAATTTCTGTAATCATAGCCTTCTACAATTAATTAAAGTGTCCTAAAACTATATAGTAAAAATATTTTTTCTTACCTGCTGAACCCATTGATAAAGCAATGCTGGAAAATAGTCTTACAATAAAATTAAAAACCTGTAACTTTTTAAAAAATTATGTTTTTATTTTTTAATCACTTTTAACTTACACCTATAACAAATCTCATTCCTGGGATATCCTCCAATAATCTTTTATTTTAAAATATGCCTCTTTTGGTGTTCCGTCACTTTTAACTAACCCAGCATAACACCTCCACCCGGCCTCCCAATCAGTTGGATTAATCTCATCATACGTTATCTCTTGAAAGTGATAAATGAAAATACCTATAATTTTAGGATCTTCATAGGCCAATTTTAATGTTCTATACAATTGACTAGCTTGCCATTTTTCACTATAGCCGCATTCAGGTGGATATTTCCAATCCCAGTATTTTTGATACTCAGGATCAGTTCCCCCCGGGTAAAAAATCTCCCAAATAAAAATTTCTTTCCCAATTGATTCTATATTATCTATGGCATTACGCAGATTGTTAAGATCACCTTCTTGCAATGTTCCATAATGGTATTCCATCGCTATAATGTCGAAATCAACATCTTCATCTATTAGTTGTAGTGCACCTTCAACCTCGTGAATTGCATTTGGTGGTATTTCTTCATGATAATCAGTCCATGAACCAAAAGAAATTGCTATTCTGGCATCAGGATCTATCTCTCTCATTAATCTAACCTGCCATTTTATCCATTCTTTCTGCTTCTCCCAGGAAAGACCGTCACCACCCAGATTTATCTCTTCTCCGACCAACCACATGCTTACATCGTTTTTATAACGGGATACCATTGCCTGTAGGAATGAACCATAATTTTGTTTAAGTCGGGGATTAGACAACCTATTTTCCAACCAATCAGGCGCACCTTCTCCAGCAATATAAAAATCATCATCCCCTATTGGTGCAAAAAGAGGACCTACTCTAAATATTATGTGCTTATCCTTATTGTTACTGGTTAGATCATCCAGCTCTTTCCAATTAAACTCATAATCTACAGGTTCTATCTCAGGCCAGAAGAAGCCAGGTGCTGTATAAGCTACATTTTCATTCAGGTCTTCTTTCAGCTCTTTTGCATAACAGCTGTCTAACATCTCCTTATGCCCTACTTCATCAACAAGAAACATAAAAGACAACTTTTTTTCTTTATTATCTTCCCCGCTAGTAAAACTACAAGAAGTTAAGATTACACACAGAATAACAAATGCTACAAAGATTATAATGATTGAATAACTCTTACTGCACATCAAAACGACCTTACATATATTCATTTGTAATCTTATCTGACACTTTAAGGATTGAATGATTTACAAAAGATAACTTTATTAAATCTCTGATTACTCTTTTATCCTCCGTCATACGAAATGTTATGTTCATTATTTTGTTATTATTTACATATTTTAAAAAGTTAGATTCCGGAAAGATTTAAGACAAAGCAGATATCTGTATGTTCAATCGGGGTGCCCCCGTCACGCAAAACATTCTGCGGCTTATTATTTACAATATAGCGGATAAATCCCATTTTCTTATAAAATGCAATTCCTCTTTTACTATTCTTATATACCGTAAGGTAAATATAATCAAAGGACTTTCTGCACTTTTCTTTTAAATTCTCAACCAGGGAAGATGCAACGCCTTTCCCCATACAATCACGATTCACTGTTAAATACTTTATCTCGCAGGTTTTTTTACCAAAAGCATAGTTACCTAGAGGTTTTGCCAGGACCATTCCCATAAGAATATCATTTTTAATATATAAAAATGAATATCTGGAATACAGGTTAAAATCGTCCTGCACTTCTTTATATATCCTGTTAGCAAATTCATCCGAAATAAATTTAATATTTCTAAGCAGTAAAACAATTTGATTTTTATATTTATCAAGATAATCTTTATTCAATTCAGTAATCATAACTGACCTTTTATTTTAATTTTTAAATAGTTTTATCTAAGTACCCTTCCGCAAAGTCAATCTGGTCGGGATGGGGGGATTTGAACCCCCGACCTCAGCGTCCCGAACGCTGCGCGCTAAACCAAGCTGCGCTACATCCCGAAAAGTCCTGATTCCCTATAATTTTATATTTATAGCTTTATTATTCTACCAACTAAAATTAAGATTTTAAAGAAAATATAGATAAGCCCGCATATACTTATCAAATAAAGGTAAAAAATCTTTTTTATTTTACCATTAGGTAACTGCCACTGGAGAGCGGCTGCTTTCTAACTTCTTAAATTTAATTTAAAATAATTTCTAACTTCTCTTAAATTATTAAATTTCTTAAAGATCATTGCCTTTACTTCTTCCGACGGTTCTACCAGATCAGGAACCATAACAGGCAGCATCCCGGCTCTATTAGCAGCTATTATCCCATATTCCGAATCTTCTAAAACTATGCAATTTTCTGCTTTAAAATTCATTTTCCGTGCTGAACTTAAAAAAATTTCCGGGTCGGGCTTCCCATGTTTTATTTCATCACCACAGGTTATCAAATCAAAATATTTCTTTGTGTCTGATAAGCCAAGCAGCATCTCTGTTCTACTCCTCCTTGTTAATGTAGCCAGAGCTATCTTTAACCCCTTTCTTTTAAGATACTCCAAAATCTCGTGTATACCATCTTTTAGAGGTATGCCTTTTGAAAGGATATGGCTCTCTGCTAATTTTATTTTTTCATTTCTTATTTCTTCATAGGGAAATGTTTTTCCATAATATTTTCTATAAACCTCCCTTGATTCTGAAATACTCAGACCTATCGTTTCTCTAAAAACTCCATCATCAATATTATAATTAAACTTTCTACCTGCCTCCTTCCATGTTCTAGCTGCAAGTCTTTCAGTATCAAACATCAACCCATCCATATCAAATATTACCAGCTTAATTTCATGTTTATCTATCTTCATTAAACTTTGCCACTTCCTTATATTCTAACCTGTCTATAGCTAAACCCTTTATAATTATACATGCATACTATAAAAAGAAATCCCCTTTTCCTACCAGAAAAAACTTAAAATATTTTTTAACATCTATCAATACATTTTATGGCTTCCCCGAAACTTGTGATTTTAAAGAACTTACCTTTCATTTTATTTATTCCCCGCGTTCCCTTAAAAATCCAGCACAGGTGCTTCCTGAATTCCCTTATGCCTCTATCTTCTCCTTTAAAATAAATCAGAAACTCCAGGTAAAGCTTTACAAACTCTTTTTTCCAATCCATATCTGGTTCAAAATCACTATCTATTATCAAATCACTGCTACTACCTGAAATAGATATTAGCACATCCATTAAGAACCATAACCTGCCTTTTGCCTTTCTACCAATCATAATTCCATCACAATCAGTATAATCCAGCACCTCTTTTGCTCTTGCAGAAGAATTTACATCACCGCTTACAATCACCGGTATCTTAACATTCTCCTTTACTCTTTTTATTAACTCGTAATTAACTTTCCCGGAAAATCCCTGCTTTACAGTTCTTCCATGAATTGATATAGCCCCTGCTCCTGCACTTTCTGCAATCTTTGCTATACTTAAAATATTAATACTGTTTTTGTCCCATCCTATCCTTGTCTTTATAGTCAGCGGTTTCTTTAATATGGAAGAAAGCTTTTTTATCATCTTTTCCACTTTATCTTCATCCTGTATAAGATACCCGCCACTTCCGGCCTTTAATATTTTGGGAACAGGGCAACCCATATTGATATCTATGATATCGGCCTTATCCTCAATCCTTACTGCTGCATCTGCCATTACATCAATATTAGAGCCGAATAATTGCAACGCACAGGGCTTTTCATAGTCAGTAACACTGCTTAAAGCCAGGCTTTTTTTATGCCCATAGTGGATCCCGTAACTTGTAATCATCTCGGTAAAGTTAAGAGCTGTTCCAAAAAAATTTGCAAAAATCCTGTATGTATTATCACTTATACCTGCAAGAGGCGCCGTTATCACAGGATTTTTTATACTTACATCTCTAATTTTAAATGAGTACCCCCGGGGGCTAAAACCAACATTAGCATCCGGAGTTGCATTGCCATCGGGTATTAAATTATGCAGCAGTTTATTAAAATTCCTTACACTGGGATTTATATTAGAATCTGATTGATTATTGTAACAATTACTCTTAATCCGGAGGTTTTTACTTCTATAATCACTGAGAAACCTGACTACCAGTTCTTTAAGTTTCCCCGTAAGTTTGGCTAACTTGAGAGTTCCCACATTATTAAAAAATTATCCTTAAAAATTTTTACCTATTTCTTACTTATTCTTTTTAAACAAAATCGCAAGACCTTTTAGAGTCAACTCAGGGTCATAGAGTCTAATCCACCTGCTTCTCCCCATCATCAGGAACGCAAGTCCCCCTGTCGCAATAACTTCCGGCCTGAAATCACCATCTTTCTTTTTCTGCTCCTCAATTATCTTATCCATAATAAAATCCACCTGGCCAAGAAACCCATAAAGTATTCCCGAACGAACTCCATCATAGGTATTTTTTCCTATTACAGAATCAGGCCAGCTAAGGTCAACTTTAGATAATTTAGCTGCATAGTTAAAAAGTGCCTCTGATGATACTTCTATACCAGGGGCAATTATACCGCCGGTATATTCCCCCCTGGAGGATAAGATGTCAAAGGTGGTTGCTGTGCCAAAGTCCATTACTACTACCGGATACCCATAAATCTCTTTTGCTGCTACTGAATTTGCAATCCTGTCTGCTCCTATCTCATCAGGATATTCATAATCAATTTCCAAATCTGATTTTACCTTATTGCTTACAATAAAAGGGTCCAAATCAAAATATTTATTGCTCATTCTTATAACTTCATCAATCATACTCGGGACAACACAGGAAACGGCGACACCTGTTACTTTGCCCGGATCAAATTTAGAATTTTTTAAAAAATTAAAAACTAAAGTTCCAATTTCATCAGATGTTTCACGCCTTGGTGTAGACATCCTCCATGAGGACAGACTCTTATCATCTTTAAAAAGACCAATAACTGTCTGGGTATTGCCGATATCTATAGCCAGCAACATTTTTTTAATTCTCTCTGTCTTACGTTTATATAATTAGATTGTTTTAGATTTTACATTAAAAATATTTAAATAAAAAGGCTGGTAGTAAAAAAAAAGTATGTTCCCTGGATTATTCAAGATATTCTAAATATTATTACCAATAGAAGCTATCAAAATAATTTCATAAAGCTTTCATATATTGTTATTAAACCGGGACCTAAAATCATGATTAAAAGAGCCGGTAATAAAAGAAAAACAAGTGGAAAAACTAACTTAACAGGGGCCTTTATACCCGCTTCTTCTGCTTTAACACTTCTCCTATTTCTAATCTCTGACGCCTGGACTCTTAATATCTTACCTATCGAGATTCCCAAAATATCTGCTTGGATGATAGCCGCAACAAAAGTATCCAGGTCGGATACGCTTGTCCTTTTGACCAGATTACGGAAAGCCTCCCTCTTTGAATAACCCACATTCATCTCATTCAACATTTTGTTAAATTCTTCACCCAGAGGGCCCTTTACATTATCTGCTACCTTGGACAGCGCTATATCAAAACCCATCCCTGCTTCAACAGTTATAGTCAGCATATCGAGAGCGTTTGGCAGCATCCTCCTTATCTCTTCCTGTCTTGAATTTACTTTATTGTTCAGGTAAATATCCGGGAAAAAATATGATAGTGGTATAAGCGCCAGTAACACCAGAGATATAATTAAAGAAAGGTCAAGAAATATTGATAGCAGTATAAAAATTATTAAAAATATTACTGCAAATATAAATTTAATCATCAGATAAACATTAACTTCAATCCTCTCAAGAATCCCTGCTAACTCGAGCTTGTGTCTTGTGGTTTCCGTAACCCCCTTCGGGTTAATTTTTCTAGTTGCATTAGCTATCCTCCTGAAAACAGGCATTATTACTCTCTCAAAAAAGGAAGGTGTCCTTACTGCCTCTTCTTCCCGCATGCTGTAATAGGACAATCTGCTTATTACGTTATCCTCACTGTTTTTCCTGGAAATTACAAGCAGCCCTATGGATAGGACAATCAAAAATATTGCTATAAAAACCAATCCTGTAACTACATATATAGCATACATCGGGTATCTTGAGTATAATGACATCAATGCTGACATCATATATCTTTACCACCTTTCATTAAGCTTACTTTAAAAAACTTATACTTTTATTAATAATTTCTATATAAATTTTTAAAAATATTTTATTTATACCAATCAATATTTAATCTGAATAATTTTTAAAATCCATATTATTCCTATAACCATCATAATGCCTGCGCCAAGCAGCATTAAAAGACCAATTTTTGTTGTAAACAACAGGCTGATATACTCTCTGTTAAAAAATGCAAGCAGTAAGCCAACCACCACAGGAAGAGCTATAAGAATAATTGCTGACAGCTTTCCCTCCGATGTAAGAGCCTTGATACGGTTCATAACCCTGTCTCTTTCTCGTATAGTGTCGGATATAGTGCTCAGTACCTCTGATAGATTGCCACCAACCTCTCTCTGAACATTTATAGCCATAACAGTCCAGTTAAAATACTCACTTTTTATCCTCTCTGCTAAATTTCCCAGCGCCTTTCTCTCTGCTATCCCCATCCTCATCTCGCTTAACATCCTTCTAAATTCCTCGGATAAGGGAGGCTTTGATTCATCCACCACCATACTTAATGCCTGGTTAAAACTGTATCCTGCCTTAAGGGAACCGCTTATTAACTGGAGTGCATTGGGAAGCTGCTCATGAAATTTTTTCAGCTGCTGCGCTGTTTTCATATTCAGCAGCATAAAAGGACCCAAAACTACCACTATTACAACTAGCAATGTGATAATAGGATTTTTGCTAAAATAATAAGCTACCATACCCAGAGTTGTCACCACAAATAAATGAAGAGTTATGAACTCTCCACTTCTTATTTTCATTCCTGCTCTTTCCAGTTTAGACTCAAGTAGTTCAATAAATCCCCTTCTGGTAGCAAATTTTGAAATAATCCAGATTATCCATCCTAAAAACCCTTTCCTCTTCTCTTCTTCTCCGCCATATTCAGCTTCTTCCCCCTCTCCACCTGCAAAGCCATACTCCTGTGCTTTTTCCCTGAGAGTCTTTCTTTTTCTAGGTATAAACAGAACCAGTGAATAAAGAAAAAGGGAAACAGATATAAAAACAAAGGCATATAAAATTATTTTTGCCCACCAGGTATTAAAAAGTGTTAAAAATAAATAATTTATGGAATCAAATACAACCTTTTTGGGAGGTGAAGAATAATATGGATTTTCATAACCCACTGAAGCAGAACTGGAAATATCCATTTTCTCTACATCAACACTTATTTCTATATTTTCAGCATTTGGCCAGAGACTTGTATAGGATATTTTATACTGATTTGTTATTCTCCTTGATATTTTTTTATAAAGCTCCTCAAGTTCTTCAGAATCCACTGCAGTCAGCAGCTCGCCACCTGTGCTTTCCGAAATATATCTAATATTCTCAGGGTCATATTCCGGTGAAAGTAATGCTATTGAATATATGCTTACTTCTTCCTGTTTTGCTCTTTCAATAACCTCCTCGGCAGTATGACTGCTTGCAGTATCAGCCCCATCTGATAACACTATCAGGTACCCGTGTTTTATAATCTCTCCGCCCCTGAACAAATCACAGGCTGCATAAATACCGTCAAACAGGGAAGTATCCCCCTCTGCCTCTATCCCTGAGATAGAATCCTCTAATTTATTATGGTCTGAAGTAAAACCTGAATGGATAATAACACTGTCAGCAAAACTTAATGCCGCAGTTTTATCTATTTCCCTCATCTCATCCACAAAAAGGGACACCGCGCTAATAGCATCTTTAATGGGCTCTCCTTCCATGCTTCCGCTTGTATCTATTGCCAGAACTACCCCTATTGGCTCGGCTATCTCACCCAGTGCTTTAACCGAAAGGTTGCTTACGTTTTTTCCATTCTCCAGCACAATAAAATTTTCCTGTTCTAAATTTGTAGATTCCAGTAGTGAATCTTCCTCAAAGTTGATATAGATATCTATCTTGGGGTAATAATCAAAGTCAATATTTTTTATTAAAATATCCCCGGACTCCTGGGCATAAGCCGGCAGTGGGGAAATAAAGACCATGGAAAAAATAATAATCAAGAATATGATACTTAATAATAAATATCTTAATTGCTTTTTTATGCTTAAAAATGTAAAAAATTTACACATTTTGAAAGTAAAATTTATTTTAGATAATAATCTAATTATTACTTCTGTCTTTACCAAATAAAGATAATTATTTATCCTTTTTTATTTAAGACTACAGTATTATAACTTAACTGTATCCCAGTTTTACCGGCAGCTTCTGAATTTATATTTGTAACTAAGTTTCTCTTTTAAATATCCCACCCGGTAAATCAATGCCAATATTATTCAGTTTCTTAATAAATCCAGGTCTCATTCCGGTTGATTTAATCCTACCCTTAAATCTTCCCTCTTCATCTACGCCCATATAGTCAAATACGAATAAATCCTCTAAAGTGATTATGTCTCCTTCCATACCCTGGACTTCTGTTACTTTTGTAAATCTCCTGGTCCCGTCTTTTAACCTGTTCATATGCACTATAAGATTTATTGCAGATGAAATTTGCTCTCTTATCGCTTTCATTGGTATATCTATCCCTGCCATTAAAACCATGGTTTCCAGACGTGACAGTACATCTCTTGGAGAATTTGCATGGACAGTACTTAAACTTCCATCATGGCCGGTATTCATTGCCTGAAGCATATCCAGAGCTTCGCCTCCCCTTACTTCTCCTATAATTATACGATCCGGTCTCATACGTAGTGCATTTCTGACCAGATCTCTTATAGTTACTTCTCCCTTTCCTTCAATATTTGGAGGTCTTGCCTCCAGACGTACAACATTCGATTGGTTCAACTTGAGCTCAGCAGCATCTTCAATAGTGATTATCCTCTCACTGCTCGGAATAAAGGAAGATAGGACATTTAGTGTTGTAGTTTTTCCAGTACCTGTTCCTCCTGAACAAATGATATTCATCCTGCCCCTTATACATCCTTCAAGAAAATCAGCTACTTTTTGCGTGCAGGTGCCCATTCCTACAAGGTCTTCAATAGTGAAAGGTTCAGCAGAAAATTTTCTTATAGTAATCGTTGGCCCATTTAAAACCAGGGGGTGAATAATTACATTTACCCTTGAACCATCGGGGAGTCTTGCATCAACATAGGGTGAAGACTCATCAACTCTTCTTCCTACCCGGCTGACAATTTTATTTATTATCTGCATTAAATGAGCTTCATCAAGAAATATCTTATTCGTTCGGTAAATCTTACCAAATTTCTCTATATATATTTTTTTGGGATTATTAACCATAACTTCAGTTATATCATCATCTTTTAAAAACTCTTCTATAGGACCGTAACCTGTTACATCATTTATGAAATCATTTATTACAGCACTCTTTTCCTCACTTGTGAGAGGATAGGCATTTTTTTTTAATATCCTCTGGACTTCACCCCTTACCCTTAGACTTAATTCGGCATCACCGATATTTTTCCTGTATATTACATCTGAAAGTCTCTCTACCAGCTCCTGGTGTATTTCTTTTTTTATCGTATTTATCTGTGAAGACCGGGCAACACTTTCTTTATCCTTTTTCTTATAAGGTTCATTTTTAGTCCCATTGTTGATATTTTCCATCTTTTTAATTTTTTCTTCCAGGTCCATTAACGATCACTATCCTTCAAGCTCAGAAATTTGCAATCCTATAATTAATAATTACTATTTCTGCTACCTTTTTTTTGAATCAGATATAAGTTTAACAAGCTTATGTATACTTTTTGCCACTGCAGAGCGCGGCGCGTCCAAAATTACCGGTATCCCTTTATTTACAGATATTGGCACTATCCTATCGCTGGGAATAGCCACATCTACTTTCCTCTGTATGGTCTGTTCAATCTCTTCCAGAGTGATACCAACCTTACTATCCGCGCGGTTAAGAATTACATATATGTTTTCTCTTGGGAATTTCAACTGGTCCAGCATCTGTAATGCAATTTTCAAATTTTTTATGCTTGGTGTATCCTTACTTGTTACAATACAGAGATAATCTGTATCCCTGAGAATATCTAAAATATCATCCGAGAAATAAGATGCAGTATCCACAATTGTGTAGTCACTTATTTGCGACAGGTTTTCCAGAATCTTCATGGTAACTTTACTATTTATCCCTGTACCCTTGGATAAATCAAGCGGTGCCGGGAGTACTCTCAGCCCCGAACTGTGAGTGGTCAAAAAGTCATGCAGAACTTTTGGGTCCAGCTCATTAATAACAGGAAGTATGTCATAAACTGAATATTTCGGATTAAGATTTAACATCAAAGCTATATCGCCGAATTGATAATTTGTATCAAAAATAGAAACTTTTTTCTTGGCACTATCTATAAGACCAACAGCAAGATTAACAGAGATAAAAGATTTGCCTACTCCTCCTTTGGTCCCAAAAACAGTAACTCGTCTGTGAGCTACTTTTCTTTCCCCCCTTTCCCCTGTATCCTCCTGCAACAGGCTTTTCCCCGCCCGCTCAATTGCTTCTTTCATATCACCATAGCTAAAAGGTATTTCAAGAACATCGTGTATATTTAGTTTCAAAGCCTTCTTCAGCAGCTCAGCTGACATTCCTCTTGCCAGTAAAATTATTTTGACAAAATAGAGACTGGAACGATATGTCATCAGAAGACGTTCAATATCATTGAGTTTATATGCCGGACCTACCCAGATTAAACAGGGCTTCCTTTCAGTAAGCAGAACTTCCAAATCACCAAGGTCCGTACCCGTTCTTGTAATTTCCAGATCTGGAAATTTTTCAAGCAAATATCTTACCTTATCTATGTTATCTACTTCTCTATCAATTATAGCTACTTGTATCTTACCCATATCCTTTAAATTCCTTTTAATTTTTTTATTTTTTGTGCTTTCAGTCAAAAATATTATCAAGAGTTCTGCCGGGCGTATCTTCTTTTTCAATGCCATCCACTGGTACCAGAGCAAGCCATACACTGCCTGATTCTTCTGAAAATACAAGTTTCTCTGAATCCTCGGGAGTCACAGCTAGAGTGATTGTAGTAATTTCTTCCGATGTCCTCTCCGTCCTGGTCTGTACCCCCAGTATCTCTCCATTTTCACCTGAGCTGGCCGTTATTTCCCTGGTTCCCACATATAAAACTTCTACATTCCATAAAAGTGTTCTTGTAAACTCTTTTTCAATTTCTATAGAAGACCCTCCGGATTCCACAACTCCTTCTCCTGCAAGCTCTTCACCTTCTATACCAGTTTCCTCTGCCTGCTCCTCTCTATCAGAAGTTAACCTTTGTTCGGGAAAGAATGTGGCTATCACATTTACCCTATCTCCCACATTTATAAGATTTGAAACTCCTATTACTTCATTAATCGGAATTGAAACTGCTATCATACCATCGGGTATTACAAATACCAATCCCATTTCTTCCGGCTTTGCGAATTTAGTAGTGGTAATCTGCTCACCTTCGTTAATATGGTTGGCCACTACATATCCCTCGTATCCATCCAGAGAGGTTAAGGCTCCTTCTGCAATATATTTCCTTGGAACACCTTTAGTTTCCACCATTTTTTCCTCAAGCAGAACTTCAACCGGCATCTCCTTTGGGATATTCTGCACTGCCACCAGTACTTCAACCTTTTCAATCTCTTCTTCCATTGATGCCCTCATACCGTTAATGTACACAATCACACCAAAGACAGCTGCCGCTCCTATAATTAGCGCCAAAATAAGTAATATAATTCTTAATTTCATATTGTTTCCTTAATATTTTATTATATAAATATTATAAAACATTTTTTATGTTTTTTCTATCTAAAAAGTCTTATTCCTCTTAATCCCACAGTCTTATTACTTTTAAACCAACAGGTGGATCAGCAATAAAAGCTTCTATTTCCCCTTTATTTATAATCAATGCCTGGTGAATGAATCTGCCTCTGATTTCAGTCTTTGAACCATGCCCATGACCATGACCTGTAGTATATATCTCAGTTATAATAAACGGGGCAAATGCTTCTATCTCAACCCATACTTCCGGCCAATCTCCGGGATCTTCTTCCCACCACTTCTGCAGCTCGGTATCATAAATAATAGGGACCATAACAAACTGGTCATCATTTCTTGAGAGCTTTATTATGGAGTAATAATCATAAGTCAGTTGGTCAAATTGTTCCCAGGTATCTATTCTGGAATTCACCCCTTTCTCGGTATCTTTTATTTTAATACCCCGAGTGAAAATCAAGTCCCCTTCTTCCAGGGGTTCCTGGTAACCATTAATTATCCTGTCTTTATATCTCTTTTTCCAATTTTTCTTATCCTCAGTCGTATCCCAGGCGATAAAATCGCTATCTTCCATTTCTTCGCTTATTACCTTTTCCTCCCCCGCTTCACTCCAAAGCCAGCTTCTCCAATTTGTTCCCTCCGGGATAACTGCTGCCCAGGGAGCTACACCATATACCTCAACAGGACTGCCGGCCACCGCTGTTGCCTCTGCGCTTATGCTTACCGTATCCATGCCAAATATCCTGGCAAAATACAAAGGTGCCTCACGGTTGGATAAAGTTACAGTTATGGTGTCATCCTGGGTATAGGTAGAACTTATTTCTATATCCTCTGCAGTATGGTCACGGCAGTTATACGCAATATCAACATTATTTTTCTCCGCATACTCAACTGCAATATCGACAGCAAGCTCATAGCTCTCGGGTAGTTCCTGCGCACCCGCCAGTGAAGCAGCATCAGCAACAGTCTGATAGAAACCCCTTTTCTGGTAAAGGGAACCAACATCTACAACCAGCGCAGTTATTCCCAGCAAAACCACAATAATAATAACAATTATTAATGCTACCTGGCCCTTCTGTTCTAGAATTTTTTTTTTACGGATTTCTTTATATATCTTCATTTTAATTGATAAGATATTATGAATAAAAAATTATAAAAATAATTTATTTTTCCTTTCTCATAGTTGCCTCGCCTCTTAGTTCAATAGGGCCCCATCTTCCTGCCATTGGAATATCTATAAAAAAGATTTCCCCTATTACGGTAACTCTTACAGGATTCCCTATTTCGGTACCTTCCGGATACACCACATTTACTGATTCAATTTCAACACTTGGCGCGCTGTCTATTACTGCCTGTTCAAAAGCAGCGGGGTCTTCTTCATGAAGACCTACTGCAGCAAGTCTTACTCCTTCCCTCGCCGCATGGGTAAGAGCTATGTAATTATTATAAGCTACCCCGAATTGTATTATACCGAAAACAAGCATAATAAGTATTGGAAGGATAATGGCAAATTCTACAGCATTTGAGCCCTTCTCACAATATAAAATTTTTATTGGCCTTTTCATTTTAGTTTACAAAAAATATTATTATAAACTATTATACCCAATAATTTACATTATTGGGTATAATTTAATTTCTAGTTCCACAGCTTTTAAAACTGTGGAACTAGTATATTCCTACAATTTTCTTTTAATTTGCCGCTAACTGGCATTCCTTGCTTTTATCCTATACTGACGCAAGCGCAGCAGTTGCAGCGGTAAATGCATCTGATATCTCCTTACCAAGTAAACCTGCAGCTGTAATTATTGCAAGAGCAACTAATGTAATTATCAATGCATACTCTGTAGCACTTGCTCCCCTGCTGTTCATAATCCTTACGTACAATCCTAATATCTTCCTCATTTTTCCCCCTCCTTTTATAAAATACTTTTTTTATTTTTTTATTTCTTTTCTCTTCTATTCTACTTTTAACGACTCAAAACTTTTTTAATATTTAAATATTTATTTTTTTTATTAAATGTTTTATTAAATATCTATAATTAATGTTAATAAATTATTTCTATTTTGTCAACTATTATTTAATTATTTTTATAACTTTAATATTATATTAATATTACTACTTATATTAATTTATAATTAAATATTATTTCATGTCGTTATATCAAAAATTTTCAAGATATAAAAAAACCGGCTTCACAGCCGGTTGCACTACTGACTCCTTACATTCAAAAGTGCCCAATTAATAGAATGTAAATCAAAGTCTCTATCCTGATAAAAAAATTATTAATTTTCAAAAAAACATTAATAAAAAATTGCAATATTAAATTAACAGAATTAAATATAAATGTCAAGAGAAAATAATTAAATAAAAAATATAAAAAATATTAAAAACAAAACAAATAATTAATAATATAAATATAAACTAAATAATTGCGTAATTAATTATATAAAATTAAACTGAATTCTAAATAAACAAATTCAATAAGCAAAAATTTGAACTTAAATTATAAAGAAGAAAGTTTTAACATACCGATTATTTACCCCGGCAGGTAAGCAGCTATTCTTTTTTATGTAATACTATATCTCCAACTTCATACTTTTCTTTAAAAGTTTCAGCAACTATAGAACACTTTATTTTTAAAAGGAAAAAAATGTTTTTATCCTCATCACATAATACTTCGTAATTACCCTGACCTTTGGCTATAACAAGGTCTGACTCATCATATTCATATATAAAACTTTTTGAACAGTAAGGAAGAATAGCTGCCGGCATATCAAGACCCGTACTTATAACATTTACATAATCAACCATTCCAACATCTAAAGCATCTTCCATAGTAGCATCATTTATAGCCGGGCCGCCTCTCACTGCATAAGTAATTTTTTCCCGGGGCAAACTCTCTATGAAAATTTTATCTAGCACTATCTCTCCTGCATTATCACCTATAAATAAAATTTTTTTTGCCTCATCAATATTTTTTTTTAGTAACTCTACTTTTTTTCTATCCAGTTTTTGTGAAAAAGATTTTTTTATTGCTTCATCTAGAATTTTTTCATTTAAAGTAATCCCCGGTCCAAAATCAATAATATTTCCCGCCAGCGATATTCTCAGACTGGTTTCAAACGGGTTCTTTGAATTTTTTATTACCTCTTTTAAATTATTTTCCATCCCGAGAACAATACTATTATATTTTTTCTTAACCCTGCTGTAAGGGTCTGCTTCTGGTAATATTTCCTCCATCATTTTTTTAATTTTTGCCTGGAGGTTAAAACCATAACTATCCATATCAAATTTAGACGCTATTATTAAAGATCTCCTCAAAACTTCTTCGTGTATATTTTTATCGTCCGTCGCCATTTTTGCAGCATCAAGTGCCTGCCTTAAATAACATGAGATACATTCAAGTCTTAATTTCATAACTGTAATCCTTTAAAATAATTAAAATATTTTTTTTAAAAAATATAAAAATTTTTATTAATTTAAAAAAATAAATTATCACTTCCCGGCTCTTATCACTATAAAAGACCCTTCTCCATAACCCGGCTTTATTTTCTCTATTTTATTTATCTTACCAAGAGTGCTAAAAATAGTCTGCCTGAATTTAAAATTTTTAAAACCGGTTCCCTTTAATAATTTTATTATCTCTTCTGCAGTAAAAAAATTTGCTACCCCATAAAAAACACTTTTGCTCTTATTTTTTTGATATATTTTTCCAACTCTACTGTTCTTATCTACAAAACAATTAATAAAAAACCCATCAGGCCTTAATATTCTGTACGCTTCAGAAAAAGCTTTTTTTGTATCATCCAGAAAGCATACTGTGGTCACCATTAAAACTAGACCAAAACTGCAATCTTTAAAAGGAAGATTCTCTGCAGCACATCTTTTTACTTTTATGCCTCTTGCCATAGCTATTTTTCCCATCTTATTTGATGGTTCAACTCCCAACCTTATACCCAGAGGTTCAGCAAACCTTCCGCTTCCCACCCCAATCTCTATACCATCCTTAAAATCGGGCATAATTTCCCTAATAGCTTTAACTTCAGATTGGTATACATATTTATTGTCGTAAAACCACTTCTCGTATTTATCCGGATACTTCTCAAAAGGCTCTATCCTGGGCATTAGTCCGTATCCCCCCACCAGCCATCGTAAAATCTCTTAAAATGCTGCTTCATATATTCTCCTTCTTCAACTTCCTTAGTCTTGCCGGCTTTAAAAGAAATAGGATATTTTATACAGTAGTTTATAAGAATTTCATATGAATTGTTTATCTCTTTAATCTTTTCTTCGTATTCCTTTTTACTTTTGCTTTTACTATGCCTGTCCGGATGGTATTTTAAAGACAGCTCCCTGTATTTATTTTTAATCTCCTGCATGCTTGAAGTCTCTCCTATCTCCAATGTCTTCCTTGCTTTATCAATATCTTTAAAACTTATTAATTTTTTCATAATTATTTGCTCTTAATTACTTATTAAAAATTAAAACCAATGATTTATCAAATATTATATAATTAATTGAAGCAAGCTTATTTAAGCTTGCTTCAATATCATTTCTAAATTAAACCGCAGTCACATCTTTAAGCTAATTTTAACTGAAAGATACAGATATATAAACTTATGCTTTAATATACTAGTACTATAATTCAAACTCTAATTACTGGATACCTGAAACTCATAAATACAACCAGTATATTTTATATCTGCCCTCCATAAATTAAGCTTTAAAAAATTTTTGAAATAAACTGCTATAGATAATATAACATCTAATCTCTTAATTTCTTAACTGCTATCTCTGCAGCATTACTTATCTGGTATGCAATAGGCGAAGCAGTCAGGGCAGGATGCGTTCCCATCTGGAAAATTGCCATATGACTTGCAATCATCTTTTCATGAATGCAGCCGCCAATCAAATTTATTAATTCTCCTCCTGATTTTGCTCCTACCAGCTCTCCGCCAAGTATGATGCCCGAACCTTTTTCAAATACCAGACTAACTTTTAAGTTACTGCTGCACGGCATACAACCTGGATGACAATTTGGGGCTTCTGCAGTTCCAACTACTATATCGTAACCATTCTCTTCTGCCTCATTCACAGACATTCCTGCTCTCGCCAGTGCTGTCTCACCAATAACAGTTGAAAAGGTACCTATTACTCCTTCGTTTATCCTGTTAATCTTATATAAGTTAGCAGCAGCAATCCTCGCCTCGTTGGTCGCAACAGATGCCAGCATCAGGTTGCAGGGCTTCTTATTAAAGAAAGAAAATTTTTCGCAACAATCACCGCATGAAAAAATATCCTTCTCGCTTGTCTGCATATACCTATCAACTACAATTGCTCCTTTCTGGTTAATCTCAATTCCTGACTGCTCTGCAATTTTTGAATCGGCTTTTGCCCCTACTCCCACTAATAAAACATCAGCTTCTATAGTCTTTCCGCTGGCTAATTTAATCCCTTCTACTTTCTCATTTCCAACAATTGATTCTACTTTCTCGCCAGAAAAAATTCCTACGCCTTTCCCTTTCATCAAATCTTCTGCCATCATGCATGTCGACTCACTAAAAGTGAGCATAAGGCAATGGGGTAACATTTCTACAATGGAAATTTTTATATCCCTGTCTTTCTGGCACTCGTCTGCAAATTCTATTCCTATGAACCCGCCGCCAATAATAACCATATTTTTTGACTTATTTATTTTTTCCAGCATATTGCTGAGATATGCTACGTCCTTTTTAATTACAAAAGAATTTTCCTTGCCAAATCCTTCAATCGGCGGCTCTACAGGCAATGAACCAGTTGTTATTATAAGCTTTTCATACTTTACATCTTCGCTTCCTTTAATTTTTACTACCTTTTGCTCCTTCTCTATCTCTTCCGCTTCCCCTATTATCAGGTCAATATTATTTTTTTCGAGTACCGAGTCTGGTACTAAATTTTTCTCAGGTGAACATACTGTTCCAAAAATATAAGGTATGCCACACGGAATCAATACACTTTTCTCTTTCCTCACTATTAAGATGCTCTTATCAGAATAAAACCTTCTTGCAGTAATACCAGCAGTTAATCCTGCTGCGCTCCCTCCTATTATTACAATGTCATACTCTTTAATTTCTTACCTCCAGTTTCAATTGATAAATTATTAACAAATGCCCATAATTTTAATATAATTACTTGATTGTGTAAACTTAAATTATATGTATTTTTATAAAAATTGAATTGAAAATCTTATGTTAAAATTAATTAAGCATTTTTAAAATATTTAAATGATTAGAAAAATTAAAAATGGAAAAACAATCCTTTAAAAATTATGCAATTGTCTCCTGCGGGACAATGGCCCCCGAATTAAATTACCTGCGAAAAAGCGGGTTTCTTGATGCTGACAAAATTCTTTACACAAAACCTGGAAGGCATGAAGTTCCCACAGAGCTCAAAAGCCAGCTAATGGAAAAAATAAATCTTGCCAGGAAACATTCTGAAAATATAATAGTAGTTTATGGGGGAGAGTACTGCTACATTAATGTAAAAGAACCGTTTGAGAGTATAGACCATATAATAAGAAAGCAGGGTAAAAATATTACCAGGATAAATGCCAGCCATTGTATAGATATGCTGGCCAGTGAGAAAGAAAGAGAAAAAATAGCAAATACTATAGCCGGGGGCGAAAAAATTTACTGGCTTACACCGGGATGGATACTTTACAGGCAGGAGGTTTTTCAGGACTGGGATAAGGCAAAGGCAAACGAAACTTTTCCGAAGTACACAGGAGGAGCTGTTTTACTTGACGGGATTGAATTCTGGGAAAAATATAGTGCATACAATCCTGAAAAAATTCTGGAATTCTCAGACTGGATAGGTCTCTGGATTCAACCTTATAAAATATCCCTTGAGCATTTTAAAAAACTCCTTTTGGAAAAATTGGATAAAAATAAATAATAAATAAAAATTACAGAAATATGAAGAAGATGACTTTAAGTGATTGAAAAAGATATTAAAGAGAAAATCAAGAAAATTTATGAAGTTCTACCAAAATTAAATGACAGGCGCTGTGGGTACAGGACATGTGGTGAATTTGCAAAAGCGGTAGCTAAAGGAGAAGCACCCTGTTATGGGTGCGTTACCGGTGGATATGAAACAGCCAGGAAGGTATGCGCAATTACAGGAGAAAAAATTGATGATAAAGAAAAATTTTCACCTAAATATAACCATAGAGCAATGACATTTGCCGGTATTCCTGATAGGCCAGTGGGCAGGGGCAGAAGATACAGGAACCGTTATTATAACACCACCGGCTTTCCCGGTGAGAGTACATATAATTACCGCAAGCAGGGTATGGGTCCAGGGCAGGAAGAAATTATTCTCTCGCAACAGGCGGACCATATTAAAAAACAGCTTCATGACATAGAAAAAAGATTAAAAGAACTTGAAAAGGACAAAAAGAAGTAGAAAATGGTTTATATTAGCCAGAGAATAAATTGTGTAAAGAGTATTAATCTATTTTATTATAAAAAAGATTATGTTAATTTTACAGCAAGGTCTTCTACTGAAACAGGTATAAGTACTGCCCGGACAATAAAAAAATCTAAAAATCTTTATACTATTTTTAAATTAATGAATTAAAAAGCAGCTCATACGGAAAGAAGGAGGAAACAAAAATGCCCTGGATAGATAAAGGGAAATGTACAGGTTGTGGTATTTGTTTGGAAAAGTGTCCAGTGGATACAATACTTATGGAAAATGAAAAAGCTGAAATAGACATGTCCGGTTGCATCCGTTGCGGTAGGTGCCATGGCGTTTGTCCGGAAAACGCTGTAAGGCATGATAGTGAAAAAATACCGGAAAAAGTAAAAGCAAATATAATAAAAACAAAGAAATTTATGGATGCATGTGAAAAATATCTTGCCAACCCGGACGAGGGGGAGAAATGTCTTGGCAGGATGATAAAGCATTTTAAAAGTGAGAGGATAATTGCTGAAAAAACTTTAAAAGAGCTTGAATCACTCCAGCTTGCATGAAAAAGCATGAGGTTAACATACGGGAAATAAATTTATTGAAAATAAGTTTAGAGAAAAAATATTTAAAGATATTATGATAGAGGAATTAAAAAACAAAACTCATTTAGACAAAGTGAAAAAGAAAAATAATAATTGCGCAATTATTATTTTTTACTCTAATTCTTCCGAAAAAAGTAAAAAAGCACTTGATATATTAAAAACACTCAAAAAGGAAAACCAGAAAGCTCCCATATTTGGAGTAAATGCCTCAAAGGTGCGGGATATCCATCCCATTTACGGAATAAATACAGTTCCGGCAGTCCTGGTCCTTAAAGAAGTAAAAACTTCCAACATAATATACGGTGTTCATGATAAGGGTTATTATGAAGCATTACTATATGAAACCCATGCATTTAAACCATCAGGTAAAGGTGGTAAAAAGCACCATAGAGTTGTCGTCTATACCTCACCTACCTGTTCCTGGTGCGGAGCAGTAAAATCATACCTTATTAAGAATCGCATCCACTTTAGAGAGGTAGATATATCCCGTGATGAAAAAGCTGGCCAGGATTTAATAAGGAGGAGCGGGCAATCTGCTATCCCTCAAACGGAAATAGACAGCAGGATTGTAGTCGGATTTGACAAAGCAAAGCTTGATTCTATTCTGGGTATAAGAAACGGATAAAATAAAACAATATGAAAAATATAGAAGAAAGGATTAATTTATGAAAAAGATCCAGCCAATAAACAACTACGTTTTAATAAAGCTGGCTACAGAGAAGGAAGAAAAAACAACAAGTGGAATAATTATCCCCGATACTGCTAAAGAAAAACCCAAAGAAGGTGAAGTTGTTGGCATAGCCACAGGAGCTTCAGAAGAAATAACTATCGGTGACCGTGTAATTTATAAGGAATACTCCGGCACGGAGATAAAACACGAAGGAGGGAAATATATTTTAATCCCAGCCGAAGATATTTTTGCTAAATATGTAGATGTTGATTCTATCTAAATATTCTTAAAATGAGGTAACCTTTTTATTTTAGTGTTATTAAGAATATATAGTAACACGTAAAAGAGGGGGAGATAATGGATTCTTCTGAAAAAAATAAAAAAATTGAAGTTGAGATAAGTGAGCTGGAGGACCAAATTAAAGAAAAAGAAGCAAATCTCCCGGCTCATTCCATCACGCCGGGGATGACTCAAGAGATAGAGGATCTGGAAGAAGAACTTAACAGTAAAATAAAAGAACTTAAACAAATAGAGTCGGATTAAGTGAAGCAATGCAACCTTAGATATCCGGAAATATGTTTGTGCCCTGTCAGGGTACTAAATTTTTATCCGACCCTGTTTTTTTAATCCCCTTCCTGGAACTATGCATGTAAATCTTAATATAGCGGGTAAGCAGCCAGAGTATTAAAAATAATTATCCTTTTTTAGGAGGTTTAAAAAATGAGTAATCCAAGAGTAAAAGTTAAGGGAAAAAGATTTATATATAGAACAAATTTAGAGATGACCGGTAAGGGAAAAGGAGTAATTGATTCTGCGGATAAAACTCCCATTGAAATAACAACCCCGGTTGAATTTGGCGGAATACCAGCAACCTGGACCCCTGAGGAGTTAATGCTGGCATCTGTTAATGCCTGTCTAATGACAACATTCTCCTATTATGCCAGTAAAAGGGGCCTTAAGACCATAAGTTATGAAAGCTCCGCTGAAGGAATAATTGAACTGGTTAAAATTAAATATCAATTTTCCAGGATAACAATCAAGCCAAAGGTAAGAGTTGGGTCGAGGGACGATGTAGAGACAGTAGAAAGCTTACTAAAAATTTCCAAGGAGGGCTGCTTTGTTTCAAACTCTTTAAATTTTGGAATTATCCTGGAGCCAGAAATAGAATCAGTTTCTTAATTATGATTATTTTATTATTGCAGGAATAAACAGATTACTTTCAGATAAGAATTTATACGTTTTAAAAAAATATACCAGACTTAGATTTGCGAAAGGACCCTTTTAATGAGTAATTATTATCCGGAATCCAAGGTTGAAATTAGCGGTGCTGTAGCAAGACACTACGACATATTAATGAATGTTATAACACTGGGAAGGTATTCGTTTTTTATCCAGAAAATAATTTTACTTATGGAAATTAAACCAGACCATAAAATAATTGATTTAGGGGCAGGAACAGGCAGGAATGCCTGCCTGATGATGAATCAACTTTCTGCAAAAGGAGAATTCCTGGGTCTTGATATCTCTGAAGAAATGATTTCTCAATTCAACAAAAATTGTGCCAGGTTCCCCAATGCTAAAGTCATCAATAAAAGAATTGACAGGGAGCTGGATTATGAAACTTATTTTGACAAGGCATTTATTTCTTTTGCTTTACATGGATTCCCCCAGGAGGCAAGGCAGCAGATTATCAGGAATGCCTTTAATGCATTAAAAAAGGATGGTGAATTCTTTATATTGGATTACAATGAGTTCTCATTAAAAGAGATGCCTTTTTATCTAAAAGTTCCTTTTAAGTTTTCTGAATGTCCCTACGCTTTTGACTTTATTGAAAAGGACTGGAAAAAAATTCTATCCAGTGAAGGATTTGGCTATTTTAAAGAATACTTCTTTTTTAAGAAATACATAAGATTGCTAAAAGCAAAAAAACTGTCATGATATAGATTAATGATAAATATATTAAATAAGACATTTTTAATCAGGATATAAAATTTTTTTAGTGCTAATTTTAAAAAAGAAAAAACCGGCTGAAGGAGGTTAGGGATGTGTCTTTCTAAAGTTTATCTGAGAGAGGAAGGCAAAGATAAAATAGTACTGGAAGAAGCTTCCGGTATTATAGATAACCACGGGACCCTTGAAGTGCTCTCAATCTTTGGTGAGAGCAAGAAAGTAAAAGGTTATTATATAAGAGAGATTAATTTTCTCAACAATAGCACAGTCCTGTATAAAAAGAAGTGAGATTTAAATGAATAACCAAAAGAAAGTTGAGCCCGATATCAAAAAATTAGAACTTTTAATGTCTTACTGGATTAATCATAATAAACAGCATATTCGTGATAATGAGACATGGCTACATAAGATAGAAAATATGGGGCTCAAAAAAGTTGCATCCGAGCTAAGAAGGTTTATTGCACTTTCAGAAGAAGCAAATGAACATATTGAGCTGGCAAATAAGAAATTAAAAGAAGATTATGTGTCAAAAACAAAAAAAAACACTTAAAGAAAATAAGTCACAGCCAGAGCCGGGTAAAAAAACTCCCGGGTATAAACCTAAGAGCTTTAAGTTCAGGCAGATAGGAATTATTAAAACTCCATATATTGATAGCGCGCCCTACCAGCCGGTACGGGAAGATAAAGGAGAATTTTGCATAGAGGTTGACCCGCAATATATAAATGGGCTTAACAAGCTTGCTAAATTCCATTACATCTACGCCATGTATTATATACACCGTATAAAGAAGAAATTATCAATGACTGTTCCCGCACCATGGACTGATAATACAAGAGTAGGCGTATTTGCAAGCAGGTCACCAATCCGCCCAAATTCCATCGGGCTTAGCGTTGTCCGTATAAAAAAGATTATAAATAACAGTATTTTTACATCAGGGCTGGATGTATTTGACGGGACTCCACTTCTTGACATAAAGCCATATGTAAAAGATCTTGATTCTAAAATTGATTCTAATTATGGCTGGATCTCAGATATAAATGATTACAAGCATCTTCTTTTACATATAAAAGGCATTCCTCACAATTATTGATTATAAGTATAGCAAACCATAAAGCAACCATCGGAATTCAATTACCTCAAAAAGAGAAATAAAATAAAAATCCCTTAAATAAAACAACCCGGATTAGCCTATTCATTACTTTGCCTTCTCTATAGCTTTCCTATGGCAATATGGAATACAGTCATAGCAACCAATACAGAGACCTGTATTAATATACGGTATCTCGTATGGTTCTTCCTGTTTGATAACTTTTTTTTTGCATGCTTTTATTGCTTTGCATATGCCACTTTTACATTCTTCAGGAACACATTTGCTATAATTAACTACAGCTATTTTGCGGGGCATGATTGATACTTAACCTCTGATTTCTAGTCTCCCGGAATCCCGGCAGCTTTTAGTATATCGATTACCTTTTCTTCTTTGCCAATAGCCATTATATGAACACCGTCACAAATTTCTTCATCTTTTATTCTCTTTATCAAACCGCCGGCAACTTCTATCCCCTTTGACAGACCTTCTTCTTCCGGCACTTCTGCCATCTCATCTATCAAACTCCGTGGAACAATAATACCGGGGACATTCCCATCCAACCACTTTGCCATCCCGGCACTAGCCAACAGCACTACTCCCGCAAGTATTTTTACATCCTTATTTATTTTCCGGCTATAATTTACAAATCTTTTTAGTTCATTCAGGTCATAAACTGCCTGGGTCTGGACAAAATCAATGCCGGCCTTTACTTTTTTCCCGTATTTAATGAGCTGGGGCTCGATTGGTTCAGCAGAAGGAGTGGCAGTTGTACCAATACAGAAATCAACTCCGCCATCAAGCTTATTGCCAGCTAAATCTTTTCCTGAATTCATATTACGGATAAGCTGAATCAACTGAACTGAATCAATATCATAGACAGGCTTAGCTTCAGGGTGGTCCCCCATTTTAAGAGCATCCCCTGTAATGCATAGAACATTTTCTACACCCCTGGAAAAAGCAAAGAGGAGGTCAGCCTGGATTGACAATCTATTCCTATCACGACAGGTGACCTGGAGTATTGGTTCCACTTCACGCTCTTTTATAAAGAGACAACCTCCCAGGGAAGGGTATTTCATTACAGCACTCTGGTTATCTGTGACATTTAATGCGTCAACTTTAGTCTTAAGAAGCTCTATGTTATCAATCATTTTTTGTACATTGGTTCCTTTAACCGGGCCAATTTCGGCTGTCACTATAAATTTGCCTGACTTTAGTATTTTTCTAAATGGTTCAGCCATCTATGCTACCTCCTATTTCTAATTAAATTATTTTTAAAACCATTTTAAGATAAACATTACTCAAGAGAAATAGGCTCTACTTCCAGCTCCCGCGGTCTCCGGGCCTTACCCCAGTCCTTTGGAGGGAGAATTTCATTCATCTTTTCAAGTTCTCCTAATTCTTTTAACCTTCTATATATTTGAACCCACGCACAATCCATATCAGGATTCACCTCGCATTTCCCGTCTCTCCTCACTCCGCCGCATGGCCCATTGAGCAAACCTTTTGGGCACTGGGTCAAAGGACATATACCGCTTACCTTTCCCAGTTCGCAATCACCGCACTGAATACATTTTTCCTTAAATAAACTGGGGCCTCCACCCATATGACCTACAGGATTAGTTGCAGGATAAATGGACTTTATCAGGCCGAATTCTTTCTCTATAATTTCCCGCATCACCTGCAGGCCATCGCCACAACTTAACATAAGAACAGCATCACAATCATTAATCTGCTTTCTATAACCGGAAATTCTTTTACTGGACCATGGAGCATAACAAGTAAATTCTCCAAATGGTACCGGTATGGCAGCCAGCACATCCTTGCCATTCTCAACAAGGATTTTTTTCATTTCATTAACCTCAGGTTCTCCACCTGTGCGAAAAATAGTAGCACATCCACCACACCCGTATATCACTATCTTTCTTTTGCCCTCCAGATAACCAAGAATTTCTTCAATAGGTTTTTTTACCTGCCCTATCACTACTTTTACCCCCTTATGCCAAATATATTAAAATAATATTGATATTTAAAAAAATACCAGGGATACCAATAATCCCTTCCCTTTAAGTTATACCTGCTTACTTAAAAAATTTACTTTTTACTCCCTTAGGGCATCAGTAACATAATAAAATGCTGTACTACAAAATTCTGTAGTCCTAACATAAAAACGTTTCCTTCCTACCATTAAACTTCCAGTGTCAATCCTGTTTTTATATGGATATAATCTCCCTTATACACTTCTTTAAAAATTATCTGTGCATCATCTCCCGTGCAATGAGTGGGACCGGCCTTCTCTATTCCCAGTTCTTTAAACTCCTCCGCTATAGGCCTTACTTCCCCTGCACCTTTATCAAGCAGGTGAAACCCACCGAATACCAGATAAATTTTTATACCGGGAAAATCCTTTCTTACATGATTTATAATCTTTATAATACCTGGATGGGAACAGCCAGTAGCTATGGTAAGCCCCTTCTCATTTTTTATAACAAGTGCCTGTTCGCCTATATACCTTCCTTTATACTGCCCTGCAATTTCGCCTGTTACAAAGATATTATCTATAATCTCTGTAACCCTATCTGTTTCTATAAGTTTGCCTTTTAATTTTTTAACCTTTCTCTTAAATTCCGGGCTAAAACCAGGGCATGCATAAACTTTTAGCCCTTCTCTACTTTTTAAAAGATGCCACAGGCCTCCAGTATGGTCCCAGTGGTCATGGGATATTACCACCATTTTTATTTTACCAGTATCTACCTGCAAGGTTTTTATGTTATCTAAAAGCCATCGACCATTTTCCCCTGTATCAAATAGTATTTCTCCATTAATTAAAAAAGAGACTCCCCACCCAACATGGAGACCTCTTGTTATTGATTCCTTATCATAAAGAACCTGAATCCTCATTTTTTACCTTCCTAAATCTTTTGTTAAAACCCAAACCGGTAATTATCACTGTTATATTTCAATTTTATTTAATAATTTTCCAAAATACAAAAAATAATCTGTTTTAAAAAATTTACATAATTTTAACTAACTTCTTATGTCTGTATATTATTGATAATCTGAATTCAGAATAGGTTCCCTGCTATTCCTTACAGGCAATTTAGCTTCATTTAAGTATGTACGGAAATTACCAATTTTATCTTTTTACCTTTATTCAGATTACTGGCAACTATATACTGACTGCTCAAGTCCAGGTTTTTTATAAGATTTTTATGAGAGCTGTAGCTTCCAACCAGGCCAAGACCCTTTTTAGTTAAGATATAAACAGGTATTCTCCTTGAAAGTTGCATTATCGCTCTCTTACCTACTGTCTTCCTTAACTCTTCTGATGCACAGCTCCAGACAATGTCGGTATGTCCTCCTATTTCCATAATCCTGTTCCTGGTTATCCCAGTGGTGCAAACTGCCAGAGATGTTAAAGATATTTTTAAATCCTTTTCCATTATTCCTTCAATGGGGGATGTATAGAAAATCCTGTTCATGCGTGCCCCAATTCCCTGGACAATCTCTGGCTTATCTACAATTACTGTTCCGGCTCCCTCGCAAAACCACCACAGCCGTGTCAACTGCCTTTTCTTTTAAAGCATACATCAGAATCTCTGAGGCCCCGTATGGCATAGCTATATTTTTCTTGAATAATTTACGCTTTTCCGTAAAACATCCAAATTCAGATATCTTGGACTCTATTGCTCTTTTAATAGCATCCTTAACTACAGACAGATTACCGGACGAATCTATATCGCTGTATAAAACCCCTGCAAGGGGGCAACATTTCATACTGGGTTTTGTAACTTTTATTACTCTACCATTTGATATGACAACATATGAAGAATAAAACCTTATGATATGCAAGTCTCTGGAACCACTGTTATAAGAGTTATTTTCGATATGTTTTTTAATGGATCTTGCATCTTCACTTTTGCTTAGAAAATTTTTAATTTTTTGCCGGTCATTACCTTTTACAGCTTTAATTATATTAAAAGAGATACTTATATTCAGGGCGTACTCACTTCCGGGCATTACTTGCCCTCTGCACACAATCAATCTCCACTAATTTCCCTCTTCCATTTTTTTCCTAAGCATTTCCCATATATTACCCAGCTGTTCTGTAACCCGGTTATCCGTATATTCTATTACTGTCTTCCCATTGACAACTGATTCTACTACAGCTTTACTAAATTCTATTTTACCAAGGACTTCAATATTTTTATCTTTAAACCATTGCTCTATTTTTCCGGTTATATAAGAATTCAAATCGTATTTATTTATTATAACTTTTACCTCTACATTAAAGTGATTAGTAACATCAACCAGCCTCTTTGCATCGTGCAAACCCGATAGTGTAGGTTCAATTACTATAACCACACAATCTACACCTGTTATAGAAGCAATCACCGGGCAGCCGATACCTGGTGAGCCGTCTATAATAACCCATTTATAATTCTTATCTTCAGCAATTTCTTTTGCTTTCTGGCGGACCAGTGAAACTAATTTTCCTGAATTTTCCTCAGCAATGCCCAGACGGGCATGAACCATTGGACCAAACCGCGTCTCTGAAACAAACCACTTACCGGAAATATTCTCTTTCATCTCTATTGCATTTTCAGGACAGGCATAACTGCAGAATGCACATCCTTCACAGGAAACAGGATCTATAGTAAAAACATCTTTTACCGCATCAAACCTGCATACTCTTTTGCAGATGCCGCAATTAGTACACTTCTCTTTATGTATGAAAGCAGTAAATCCACTTTTGAAAACATATGATTCTTTAATCTCGGGATCGAGCAAAAGGTGCAAATCTGCTGCATCAACATCACAGTCTGCTATAACTGTATCTTTAGCCAGCGCTGCAAATGAGCCAGTAATAACTGTCTTCCCTGTTCCTCCTTTTCCACTTATAACCACTATCTGTTTCATTTAATTATCCTTATAGAATCTTTCCACCTTTATTTAACTCAATATCATTTTGTCTTTTTATCATTTATAATCTTTTCTATCTTTTTATATAAATCACCAAATTTACTTTTATATTCCGGCAGGGACCTTACAATAGTATCTCCATTTGAATAAATCTCAGCTATCTTTCTATCAAAAGGTATTCTCATTAGGATAGGGATACCCTCCCGGGCACAATACTGGTCTATTTTTTCATTACCTAGATCAGAACGATTAATAATAACACCGGAAGGTATTCCCAGTTTCCTAACCACTTCAACAGCCAGTGAGAGATCATTTAATCCAAAAGGTGTGGGTTCTGTCACAAGAATAACAAAGTTTGTGTCTTTAATTGTTGTAATCACAGGGCAGGATGTTCCCGGCGGGGAATCAATTATTACTGTTTTTTCCTTATCAATACATTTTTTCACTTCTCTTATAACCGGGGGAGACATCATCATTCCGACATTTAGTTTACCATGTACAAACCTGATATTGTTTTTCCTCCCGGTTTCAATAATACCTATTTCTTTATTCTTTTCATCTATGGCTTTGAGGGGACAGAAATAAGAGCAGGAACCACAGCCATGACACAATTCCGAAAAGATTATAACTTCTTTTTTGACAACAGCAATCGCATTATATGCACATACTTCCTGGCAGCGCCCGCATCCATTACATTTATCCCTATTTACTTCCGGAACAGGGATAGAAACCGTGCTTCTGTTCTCTATATCAGGTTTTATAAAAATATGACAGTTGGGTTCTTCAACATCACAATCTACCAGCTGGATATTGCTCAATGACAGAGCCAGATTAACAGCTACCATTGTTTTTCCTGTTCCACCTTTGCCGCTGGCAATAGATATTATCACTACACTGCTCTCTTTCTCTAATTACCTCTACCCATACCAAAATGCGAATCAACATCAGGGCTGCTTGTCTGTTTATATTCTCCCTTTTTAAATTTCTCTATAATGTCTTTTATAATGCCAGTGGCTCCCGAATAAATTTTTATAGATGCAGCAGACAGAACTCTGAAAGCATTGGGTCCGATATTGCCGCTTATTACTGCTCCTATGCCCATATCAGAGATCCTCTGCGCTGCCTGTATACCTGCACCCCCGCCTGCCATGCTGCTTTCATTATTAACAGCTTCAAAGCTTCCGCTATCTGTATCATAAATAATATAATAAGGACACCTTGCAAATCTCTGGTCCACATTTGATTGCAGCGTATCCCCATTAGAAGAAATAGCAACTTTCATTTTCTCCCCCTCTTATTTAAAAAAAATTATTTAAATGTAACCAACCTTTTACCGCATTCAGGGCATTTTATCTTACTCAATTTATATTCCTGTACCTTCCCATCCAGGTCTTCTTTTTTAATACGGTAATGATAGGTCCCCTTAAGGCATCTGGTTTTCATAATATTCTTATCCGAGATATAATTGCCACCTTCAAACTTCAACGCTTTTCCTTCAATTATTGCAGTTATAATTTTATTTCTTGCAGACTTCAACAATCTCTGAAAAGTAGACCTGGATATACCCATAACCCTTGCGCCGTCTTTTTGATCCAGACCCTGTCTGTCCTTTAAATTAAGGGTTTCAATTTCTTCCAGTGTCAATATAATTTCATCTATCTTTTCCAGTGTAACACCATCTGGCTTATAATATACAAACAATGGTACAGTGTTCACTATCTTATTAATTACCGGTCTTGCTGACATCTCTATTCCCTCACCATTTTTGTTCCACATTTCGGACAACTTATTTTATAGCAGGGTTCTCCGAGTCTATGTTCAGCTGTGGTTCCACACTTCGGGCATACACATTTTCCATCGGGGCCTAGACTCTGGCCTCCCATTCTGCCTCTTCCACTACCACGGCCTAACCCTCTTCCAGTTCCAGGGCCCTGACCTGCCGGTCCTGTTCCATCTCCTCTTGGCATTTATAACACTCCTTTCAAGATAATTAAAATTTTTTAATACTATAAAATAACCAGCAACCAGTTATTTGGGCACTAGGTCTTTTCAACCCCGTACCCTTTCCCCATACCTGGCTTGTAGATACTTTCTCCCCCTTCCAGGGAACCACTTATTATTTTATCTATAATTTCTTCAATTTTTCCTTCAACACCAAGTATAGTTTCAACGCCTTCCCGGTTAAAATTGGCTTTTGCTCTCATTCCCATTCCGCCTGCTACTACACAACTTACTCCAATCTTCCCAAGATAGCGGGGAAGATAGTTAGGGTGGTGTCCTGGATTTTCTATAGTCTTTTTATCTACCAGCTCATTATTTTTAATCTCGATAATTGTAAATTGGGGGCATCTTCCAAAATGAGGGGAAACTTCATCCCCGTCAGTTGAAATAGCAATCTTCATACTCTCTTACCTCCTGTTTTAAAATAATACGCCATATCATTACGAATAACACGCTCTATCTCACCCATGGCCAGCAATTTATTGATAAATTTTATCACTTCATTGAGGTTAAGACCAAGAGAAAAAGCTATTTCTTTAATACCTACCGGTCTTCTTTTAAGTAATTCCATTATTTCTTTCTCAATTTCTACCATATTACTGTCATATTTTTTATGGCTTACATCACCTATTATCCGGGCTCTTTCACCAAGAATATCCTCTATCTCTTTTAACCTTTTAAATGAAGGTATTTTTACGGAATATCTTCCCTTGTATTCACCCAAAGACCTTACCGGTGTATTTAAATGAATCTTTTCAATGCCATCTCCCAGACTTTCTATTATTTGCTTGAATTTATCCGCATTATCCAGGTCATCATTTATCCCCCCGAGCATCATTATCTCCAGCCATATATTTCCACTAAAACTGTCTATTAATTTCTTCAAACCTGATATATTTTTATCAAAATTGATTCCCTTCGAGGGTCGGTTTATTTTCTTAAGCAGGCGGTCATCAGGTGCATCCAGAGAAACCTTTATCAAATCCGCTGAATTTATATCATCAATAACCTCATTAAAACTGAGAATGCCTCCACTGGTAAGAACGGCTACAGGAATACTGGAATTTTCTTTTGCAATATTAATAAGTCTGCCAATATCACTATTAAGGGTTGGCTCACCTGAACCAGAAAAAGTGATATAGTCAATATATGGGTAACTTTTTATCCTTTTTTTAAGCTCATCTTTAAATTCCGTAAAATTAATATCAACATATTTCTTTCTCTCTATGGTCTTATCTGTAGTTTTACCAAGCTGGCAATATATGCAATCATATACGCATACCTTAAGGGGAACTAAATCCACCCCCAGGGAATAGCCAAACCTCCTTGATAACACAGGTCCATAAAACAAATGGCTTTCACACTCCTTACTATTAAAAATATACCTTTTTTATATGATTTACAAAAATACAAATTTTATTCCGGGTTTTTATTACCCTTAATAACGGGGTATTCCTGCTAACACATTAACCAACACGCTATTTTACACTTAATATAAAAAGTAGCCCTAACAGTATTAAGTTAAAGATAATTTTATTATTTTATCTGATATATAACTGAAAGCTTCACTTACAGGTGTACCATTTTTATAATTCTTTAAATATACATTTCCTTCATCACTCAGATTCATAACCTCATTGTCATAAGGAATCCTTCCCAGAAACTCAACATTCATCTCCTTGGCAACCTGCTCGCCGCCACCAGTTTTAAAAATATCTATCCTTTCCCCGCAATGAGGACAAATAAACCCGGACATATTTTCTATAACTCCTATAAACGGTATTTTTAATTGCTGCGCGAACTTTATACTCTTTCTGGCATCTATTGTAGCCATACTTTGTGGAGTTGTAACCACAATACCCCCGTTAAGGTCAGGTATAAGCTGAACTACACTCAGCGGCTCATCTCCCGTACCTGGCGGAGAGTCAATAATCATATAATCAATATTACCCCAGTTAACATCACTTAAAAATTGCCTGATTAATTTCATTTTCAAGGGACCCCTCCAGATAACCGGGCTATCCTCGGTTTCCAGGATTGAAGCAGTACTTATTACTTTCATATCCGGGAAAGCCCTAATCGGCTCTATTCTATCATCTTTGCCTGACAGTCTTTGTTTTTCAAGACCCATTATTTTTATTACATTAGGGCCATGGATATCTACATCAAGAATACCAATCTTGTAACCTTTAGTCATTATTCGATAGGCCAGGTTCACTGCCACAGTAGTCTTACCAACGCCTCCCTTGCCGCTAAAAACCATAAATTTATTTTTTACTCCAGCCATATTCTTTGTAACTTCGTCATTCATTTTTTCTTCACTCATCTATCCACCTTATAAATAATTTTTAGGAAGCATAGATATATACCTGCTTTAAAACAGCTTAATTTTAAATATTATATCTTATACTTCCTTTTTATAACTTGTATTTATTTCTTTTTTTTCTCTTCCCCGGACAGCTCTTCCATCCTTGTCTTTATTTCATCTAACTGGACCTGCAAGGCCTCGGACTCTCTCCTTAATATTTCTTTTTCCTGCTCCGGATCTACATCAGAGACATAAGGATTCCTGGCCACACCACCCCATTCAGGATAGCCGGCATCATATCTGCTCCATCCGGGAAGACCTGTAGCATAATACCTGTTTCTATAACCACGGCCGCCAAATCCTCCTCTGAAACCTCTGCCGGCAAACCTTCCTCCATAAGCATTCATATATCCAGGAGTATTATAACCAGCGCAATATCCGCTGGCTCTTCCAGTCATTGGACCTACTCCTGCAGGTCCTGTTCCGTCACCTCTTGGCATTTATATTACCTCCTTTATATTATAATTTTCTTTTATTTTGTAAATCAAATCAATCTAATTAGTAATTATGAACTTATGACCATAATTAATTTTAATGAACATATGCCCATAAGTCAAGATAACACCAGGATAATAAATTATTCATACTGCGTAGAACAAAACCTTAAGAATAAAAAAAATAGCCAGTTGCCATTTGCTATTTTTCAGTCATGCAATTTCCATTCCTTTACCAGATTTACCTTCTCTGTAAGATTTGCTTTTTCAATAAAACTCTTTATGTCGCTTCCTTTTATTTTAAATTCAGGATTAATTTCATTTAATGGAATTAAAACAAATTTCCTCTCTTCTATTCCGGGGTGGGGTATGGTTAAAAAATCAGAATCTATAGACATACCTCCATAATATAATAAATCAATATCAATAGCCCTCGGGCCATATCTCTTATCCTTTTTACCGCTAAATCCAGACTCAATCTTCTTTAAATACCCCAGCATTCCAAAGGGGCTAGTTTTCTCACTTACTTTTGCCTTTAATACAATGTTGTAAAAGTAATTCTGGTCCTTAAGATACATTGGTTCTGTTTCATAAATGGAGGATACTTTAAGTACATCAATATTCTTATTGGCATCAATCATTCCGACAGCTTTCCTTAAATTATTTTCCCGGTTTCCAATATTTGACCCCAGAGACATATAAACATCTAATTTGGTTCCTTCACTATTCTCTAATTTTCCCCCTTCCATACTTTCCACACTTTTTCGATCAAGCGCATATTCAATCCCTACAGACCCAAGATTCTCCTTTATTGGCGGAGAGGTTTTTTCTATTTTTACAGATACTCTCTCTACCAGAGGCGACATTTCCATAATCCTTATTGCTATTGTTTGAGATAATGTTTCAAGGAGATTAAATCTATTACTGCTATTTATATCCTTTAAGATTTTTATAGCTTCTGAATAATTTACCGTATCTCCCAGATTATCACTATCTAAAAAACTGTCTTTATCAAGGAAAATTTCAACATTAAAACAAAAATTCTGGCCACCCGTCTTCTCACTTTCTTTAACACCGTGGTAACCGAATAAATTAAGATTTTTTATTATTATTCTGAACATTTTAAAAAGATAATACTGATAAAAATATTAAATAATTAATGTTTTATTTGATTTAAAATCCACTGGATATTCTTCTTGCAACCTCTGCTGCCCTTGCTGTTTCTTTGACATCATGCACTCTTAAAATATCTACCCCATTTATAATAGAATAAACTGCTGCAGCAATGCTTCCCTCAAGTCTCTCTTCAACAGGTAAATCAAGAATACCTCCAATAAATGATTTTCTTGATGCTCCAACCATCATCGGATACCCCAGCATCTTAAAATCTTTAATCTTATTTAATATTTCAAGGTTATGCTCAATTGTCTTACCAAATCCTATTCCGGGGTCTACGATTATTTTTCCTGGCTCAATACCGGATTCTATTGCCGCAGCCGTTTTATCTTCAAGAAAATCATAGATTTCATCTATCACATTATTATACTTTGGATTCTTCTGCATATTTTCCGGTGTTCCTTTAATATGCATTATTATTAATGAAACACCGCTTTCTGCAATAATAACTGTCATATCCTTACCCATAGAAAGACCGCTTACATCATTTATGATATGTGCCCCTTCATCTATAGCTTTTCTGGCCACTTCAGGTCTGCAGGTATCAGCAGATATTAAAATATCATAATTTTTTTTGATATATTTTATTACCGGGATTATTCTATCCATTTCCTCTTCAAGACTTACCGGAAGAGAACCGGGCCTGGTTGACATTCCTCCCACATCAATTATATCTGCTCCTTCACTGACTATAGTTTCAGCCCTCTTATATGCTTTTTCTTTTTCAAAATAAAATCCGCCGTCATAGAAAGAATCAGGTGTTACATTTAATATCCCCATCACAAGTATCTTTTCATCCAGATTAAATTTCTTTGTGCCAATCTTAAGTTGATTATTTTTTGATTTACTTTCCAATCTATCCATATAGGTTTTTAAATCACTGGATAACTCCTTTAATCCAAATGGCTGGGATTTAATTTTAATAATCAGGCTCTCTATTTTTTTTGTTGTTCCCTGAATAATAATATCTGTTTTTTTACTATCCCCTCTAATCGTATTCCTTGATGTAACAACATCTCCGCCTCTTGCAAGCATCTCCTGTTTTAATATATTTGCAGCCAGCGGGCTTACTCCCCTTATTTTTAGAGAAACCGGAAAGATTTTATCTATCATCAGACGGGAACCGTCAGGTGAAGCTCCTACCTTTTTATACTCCTTTAACCCTTCCTGCCTGTTTTTTATATTTAATGCCCTTATTCTATATTTCATACACTATTTATTTTGGTTGATTAGTGCCAGCGCCTCAGCTCTTGAAGCTGGATTCTCCCTGAACAAACCCCTGACAACAGAAGTAACAGTTATTGTTCCTGGTTTTTTTACACCTCTCATACTCGTACACAGGTGTTCCGCCTCAACTACTACCAGGACACCCCTCGGCTTAATTTTCTTCATAATGGTATCTGCTATTATTGAAGTTAACCTCTCCTGTATCTGAAGTCTCTTAGCAACTATATCCAGTACCCTTATAAGCTTACTCAGCCCGATAATCTTTCCGCTTTTATTGGGAACATAAGCTATATGCGCTTTCCCTATAAAAGGGGTCATGTGATGCTCGCATACCGAATAGAAAGGAATATCTTTCACCAGAATTATCTCATCATGACCTTCGTCAAACATTGGCTCCAATTCTTTGGAAGGGTCCCTGCCTATCCCGCTGAATATTTCTCCATACATATCTGCAACTCTTCGCGGAGTTCCCTTAAGGCCTTCCCTGTTTGTATCTTCCCCGATACCCTTTAATATCAGTCTTACCCCTTCTTCTATCATCTTTCTATCCAATATTAAACTCCTATCCTAAATTAAATTAATGATATAACTATAATTGATATTATAGATTATAAATATTAAAAATCACTTACAAATATACTAAAAATGATAACAGCCCCACGATGCATTTTTAAACTTAGTAACTTATAAAAGGCAATGTAACCTGTTCTTGTGATAATACTTGAAATCTGTGTATAAAATGCCTGATTATTTATTGAGTATTGGAAATATCTCTCTTAAATAAAAGTTATTATTTTATTTCTTCCCGGCTGATTTTACCTTTTTCTTCTTTGAACTTTTCCCTGACTTTTTCTTAGGAACACATGAACTCTTGCTCTCATCTTCCAGCTGCTTTACTCTTTTTACTTTCTTGCTTTCTACCTTTGACAATATTTTAAATATCTCTTCTCTTGTTAAAGTTTCTTTCTCTATTAATTTCTCAGCCAGGTTATTAAGATTTTCCTTATTTTTAGTAAGTATCTTTTTCCCATACTCATAACTTTCCGTAATCATCCTATGAACTTCCCTATCTATAGCAGATGCTACTTCATTTCCGTAATGAGGCCTTGAAGCGATTTCCTTTCCTAAAAATACTTCGTCTTCCTCTCCTTTAAATGCAATTGGACCCAGCTCTTTGCTCATCCCGTATTCTGTAACCATCTTCCTTGTAATTTTTGTAGCTCTCTCCAGGTCATTCTGGGCTCCAGAGGTTATATCATTAAAGTTCATTTCTTCGCTTATCCTGCCTCCCAGAAGCTGGGTAACGTTATCAATCAGTTCGCTCCTTGACTTTAGAAACCTGTCCTCTTCAGGAAGGGTAATCACATATCCCAGCGCTCTTCCCCTTGATATAATAGATATCTTATGTATTGGATCTGTATAGGGCAGGATATAAGAAAGTAACGCATGCCCCGATTCATGATAAGCAATTATCCTCTTCTCTTCCTCCGATATAATTCTTGTCTTTTTCTCAGGTCCTGCTATGACTCTTTCTACTGCTTCTTCTACTTCAAACATGGATACTTTTTTCTTGTTATGCCTTGCTGCTAGAAGAGACGCTTCATTAAACAGATTGGCAAGGTCAGCTCCTGTAAATCCGGGTGTTTCTTTGGCTATAGTTTTTAAATTAACTCCCTTATCCAGAGGCTTACCCCTGGCATGTATCTCGAGTATCTCCTCCCTGCCCCTTAAATCCGGCCTGTCCACCACAATTTGCCTATCAAATCTTCCAGGCCTTAGCAGCGCAGGGTCAAGTATATCAGGCCTGTTTGTAGCTGCGATCAGTATTACCGTATTTTCAACATCAAAACCATCCATTTCTACCAGCAACTGGTTGAGGGTCTGCTCCCTTTCATCATGACCTCCGCCCAATCCGGCTCCCCTGTGCCTTCCCACTGCATCAATTTCATCCATAAACACTATTGACGGCTGATTTGCTTTTGCCTTATTAAATAGGTCTCTAACCCTGGAAGCACCTACACCAACAAACATTTCAACAAACTCAGAACCACTTATACTGAAAAAAGGTACTCCGGCTTCACCTGCTACTGCCCTTGCCAGCAGAGTTTTACCTGTCCCCGGAGGTCCATATAAAAGTACGCCTTTGGGGATTTTTGCTCCCATAGCTTTAAATTTATTTGGATTTTCAAGGAATTCTTCAATTTCCCTTAATTCCTCTACAGCTTCATCAACTCCTCCAATATCCTTAAAAGTAACTCTCTTTTTACTTTTATCTACCATTTTAGCTTTGCTTTTCCCGAATTGGAGTACTTTGGATCCCCCGCCCTGGAGCTGGTTCATCATAAAGAAAATCAAACCAAACATTATAACAAAAGGTATGGCACTTACAAGAATCTGAATCCATATTGATTGATTCTGGTTATCTACCTTAAAATGTATATCATTATCCAGTAACAACTGGGTAATATCGTAATCCTTTAAAAACTCCGCTGTGAACTTGGACCCATCTTTTAACTCACCCTCCACTATGTTATCTTCTCCTTTAATCACCAGCGGCGTGGAGGTGCTTATCTCATCCTGCTTGACTGCTTCAACAAACTCGTTTAAATTAAACTCTTTAACCACAGGTGTAAGAAAGAGGGGATTCCTCAATATCAAAAAAACAACTGCTATCAGCAGAATTAATAATGCAACATTCTTTATTGCTCTTTTATTAAATCCTTTATTATTTTTCAAATTTTATAACAACTCCTTATGCTTTTATTCTCATCACATTTTAGATGATAATATAATTACTATCCATTTTCAATATACCCTATAAAGGGGAAATTTCTGTATTTCTCCTCTAAATCAAGACCATATCCTACCACAAACTTGTTAGGTATATCAAATCCTTTATATTTAACCTTATTTTGCGTTTTTCTAGGAACATTTTTATCCAGGAGTGCACATACTTCAATATTTTTTGGATTCCTGGCCTTTAAATTCTTAATAAGGTAATTTAGGGTTCTTCCTGAATCTACTATGTCCTCTATAATAATTACCTCTTTATTCTCAATGCTGAATTCCAGATCCTTGGTTATCCTTACAATACCAGAGCTTACTTTTGAATTGCCGTAGCTTGAAACAGCCATAAAATCAAAAGTAACAGGTATCTTAATTTCCCTGCATATATCAGCAATAAAAATAAATGACCCCCTTAAAACAGAAACCAGTACAGGATTTTTACCCCTGTAATCCCCTGTAATCTTATTCCCTAATTCCTTTACTTTGCTGGAAAGCCTTTTTTCATCAATAAGTATTTTTATTTCTATATCACCATACACAACTATTCTCTCGCCATCTACTTCTTTAAATTTATATAGCCCCATTAATTACCTCTCTTAACCGTTAATTACCCGTGTTAGTTTGAACATGGTTTCATTAAATCATATAAAATTTAATTTTAAAATAATTTTAAATGAAGAACTTCTCTGGTATTATCAGTTACCTTTACCCTTTCATCAATTCTGCAATTCCCTACCCAGACTATTTTTTCCTTATCTATAAATACAGGAATAGACTTCCTCAAATGTACGGGAATTTTATTATCAACAAAAAAATCCTGCAATTTTTTCTCCTCATTCATGCCCAGGGGATAAAATTTATCTCCCTTTTCCCAGACTCTCACTTCAATGGGCAACTTAATTTCTGAATAATCCATATAAGCTTCCGTATTCCCGGCATTCTTTAAACTTATTTTATCCTTATCATATTTAAAAATTTCTGTTAACAGCTTGCGGTCAAAGCTATTTAGCTCCATCTTTTCCCCGATTTTAACCTCTACCTTTTTATCTGCACGCTTTCTCCCTTTTTTCGCACCCACATCCTTTTTTAAAAACCCCGCAAACTCATCCGGATAAAATTCATCATGAGTTATATTAATAAAATATATTTTACTTCCAATCTTACAGACTTTTATTCTTCCGCCCGGCTGGATAACCTTACTTTCCCCTCCGTGGGTGCATATTTTTAAAATATCATCTATATTTTTAAAGCTTATATCTTCCAGATCCCCGTTTACCATCTCTATTGCTGATAATACAATTCTCCTCCGTACAGCTATATCTTCCTTTATAATCTTCCCTATAGGTATTTCTATAAAGACCGGCTCTCTTATCTCCCCATCTTTCTTTATAGAAGCCATATCTTCTAATCTTGACAAAGAATATCCGGACAGGAAATCATCTTCGTCCTTCAATATACGTAACGCCCTTAATATATTATTTTTAAAAGAACCACCAAAATGCTTGCTTATAAATGGTATGAGAATATTCCTTATCCTGTTTCTAAGATATATGTTTTTAACATTGGTCCTGTCCACGCAATAAGCTATCTTCTTCCTGTCAAGATAAGATTCAATATCTTTCCTTGATATTGCAATAAGGGGTCTTATAAATTTACCTGCCACCGGCTTTATTCCCGAAAGCCCTCTGGCGCCTGCTCCTCTAAACAAGTTTATAAAAAAGGTTTCTACATCATCATCTGAGTTATGACCCGTAGCAATTTTATCTATATTATTTTTTTCTGAAATCTCCAGCAATTTACTTATTCTTATTAACCTCGCACCTTTCTGGAAAGAGAGGTTTCTTGACCTGCACCACCTTGAAACATCAACTTTTCGCTCAAATAACTTAATATCCAGTTCCCTGCACATTTTTTTTACAAACAGTGAGTCTTTTGTTGATTCACCGCCTCGCGTTATATGGTCAAGGCAGAAACCAAAAAGGTCCAGGCCCAGAACCGGTCTTAAAAGATAAAAAAGGTGAGTTAAAAATGTAGAATCAGGCCCGCCGGAGATTGAAATTAATACCCTGTCACCTCTTTCTATCATATTCCTGGATTCTATAGTTTCCAGCACCTTTAAGATAATACTGTTCCTGGCAAATCCATATTTTTGAATTTCTTTAATTCTAAAAATCATAGTACTTTCTTTTAGAAGAACCGGATAAAGATATCGGTTAAATATTATCAAAGATTAAATTTAATCTCTTTATACTGTTTGCCCTTCCACTTCTCCGGTCAATGTCAATTACAACTGCGTTTATAAGGCAATCACCTTCCGCGACAGTAAATTTCTGGGGCATCATGGTAATAAACCTTTTTATGATGTTTTCTCTCTTCACCCCAATCACAGAATCCCTTGGTCCGACCATACCCACGTCAGTAATATAAGCAGTCCCTCCGGGGAGTATCCTTTCATCAGCAGTCTGGACATGAGTGTGCGTTCCCAGAACTGCGCTTACCCTGTTATCAAGATACCACCCCATTGCAATTTTTTCAGAAGTAGCCTCAGCATGAAAATCCACAATTACTATCCGGGTTTCTTTTTTAACACGTTCCAGAATTTTATCCATACACCTGAACGGGCAATCATAATAATCTATAAATATCCTGCCGCAAATATTTATAACGCCAATCTTATTATTGTTCCTATCAGACATAACATGATATCCTTTTCCCGGTGTTGCCGGAGGATAATTTGCCGGTTTTAAAAGCCGTGGCTCCTGTTCTATATAATCATATATCTCCCTCTTTTTATAAATATGGTTACCCGAAGTTACTATATCTACCCCTGCATCAAGCAATGTTTTACAGATTACAGGGGTAATGCCTATCCCTCCTGCCGCATTTTCACCATTGGCAATAGTAAAATCTATATCATTTTCATCCACTATAGACTTAAGCTTCTTCTTTAAAACCTCCCTTCCCGGCTTGCCAAAAACATCCCCTAAAAATAATACTTTCAATTTATACCCTTCTAGCTTTTATTTCATAAAGTTCTTTTAAATAATTTTTTCCATTTACTTTTGCACGCACACTCCCGAGCTTATTCTTTCTATTTATCTTTTATAGGCAATCATATCTATTTCCAGAATGCTATCTTCCATTCCTCATCTTCTTCTTTAACCAGGGAAACTTCTATATCTTTAAATACCTTTTCTTCACCATCATAAAAATCAGTCAAATCTATGCACACTACAACTATATTGTTCTTTATTTCCACCCATTTAACATCTATGGATACGATATCAGTAACATTTTTAAATTCGTTACAAAAATCTTCTACGTCACCCTTTCGTTTATCCCCATTGCTTAAATATTGATATGCCTCTTCAAAATTTTTATCAGATAATAAATTAAAGAATTCATTTACTAATTCTACTGCCTCATCCATATCATCTTCCGCCGAAAATCTATTGACAACGGACCTCTTTATATCTGAATAGGTATCACAGGAACATAAGCTGCCAGATAAAAAAAGAATAATAATTGCCAAAAAAATATTTCTGGCCGCAAGAGCCAGGAAATTATATTTTTTTTTCTTTAACTTTCCTAAAAAATCATTCATTGCAAACTTTTTTTTAAAAAATTCCTCTCTTTTTCAATATAGAAAATACCAATAAATATATTTTAAAAACATATTTAGATTATAATTTAAAACTGATATTAATAAAAATGCCTGCTGCAAAGACATTTTTTCATGGCCGCTTGCCTCTAGTACTTTTTTAAAATTATAAAGAAGCAGTCTAATAAACGCAATCTCAATTTAAAAAAAGAAACTTTAATATTCTATATCCCATAATAGAATATAGATTTCTGTACTATTTATTAGAAATTTTTCCGGTAGTATTTCCAGCATACATGTATCTTTAAAATCTTCTTTATATGCAAGGTATACTTATTATCATTTTTTGGGGAAAAGTATTATACCTTTAGAATATGCTGTCTTTAATTGGGGGAAAGCTCATTCTTGGTAGCGGGGATAGGATTTGAACCTATGACCTTCGGGTTATGAGCCCGACGAGCTACCAGACTGCTCCACCCCGCGTTGAATTTAAAATTACATAATTATCTTTTACTGCTGTCATTCCTACCGCAGAAACATATTATAACCAATTTTGTATTTTTTTCAAACCCGTTTTTAAGTCATGATCCTTGTTTATTATTCCCAGAATAGTTTTACTATTATATTTGATATGACTTCCTGAATATAATATGTTTCTTTAGATGTTTAATTACCATAAAGCCGCAAAAGCCCGGCTTTATTTCTTAGATAAAAGCTTGTCTATACCCTCGGCCGCTACTTTTGCATCCGCTATTGCAGTTACCGCATCAAGATTTATATTTACGATATCACCACCGGCAAAAACTTTCGGGATTGATGTCTGTCCGTTCTCATCAACTTTAATCTTTCTCCTTTTTGTAAATTCAAGTTTCTCAAAAAGTTTTTCGGGTATAAATGAAAAATCAGAGCCCTGTCCAATTGCTTCTATTACCATATTAGCTTTCAAAAACATTTCTTTATCTTTATAGAAGGTCGGTGAAAATCTTCCCTTTTCATCAAATACTGACTTAACCTTCACACATTGAAGACCTTTTACATTCCCTTTTTCATCTAAAACAACCTCTTTAGGACCCCAGGCAGGATTAAACTTTATACCTTCTTCCTTTGCTTCCTCAATCTCTTCTTCCTTTGCCGGCATTATATCCCAGTCTTCCAGAGATATCATTTTAGTTGCAACTTCCTGTCCGGGATATTGCATATGCTGAAGGCGAAAAGCTTCCCTGGCCACGTCTATAGCTACATTGCCTCCACCTATAACTATAATCTCCTTATCTACTTTAACTCCTTTACCAATCTTATTCTCCTGCAAGAAATTAAGTGCCAGAAGGGCTTTCTCAAAATTTTTAACCCTGGTTGAGCGGCTCACAGTAGCACCTATACCAATATAAACTGCATTGTAATCCTTTAAAATATCCCCAAACAACACATCTTCTCCAACAGTTGTGTTAAATCTAAATTCAACTCCAAGAGAAGCAATATAGTTTACATCCTTATCAATTGCTTCTACAGGCAATCTATAAATCGGAGGGCCTATTCTCATCATTCCTCCGCCACCCGGCAAAGAATCAAAAACTGTAACATCATGTCCTTTCATTTTGAGGAAATAAGCTGTTGACAGCCCTCCCGGGCCTGCTCCTATGACAGCCACTTTCTTACCCGATGATTTGGATGGTGCAGCTTCCAGAGCATCCTTATAATTTTTTATAGTATCAGCAACATATCTCTTCAACCATCTAACTGCCACAGGTTCGCCCCTTATGCTTAAAGAGCATGCATCCTCACAGTACTTCATGCATACCCTCCCACAAATAGCAGGAATGGGGTTATCTTCATATATCTTCCTTAATGATTCTTCGGGTTTATCTTCATAAATCGCACGGATGTAGTCAGAAATTTTTAAATGCGCCGGGCAGGCCTCCTCGCATAATTTACATTCAAGACACCTTGAAGCTTCCCTCTTTGCTTCCTCTCTGGAATAACCTATTACCTGTTCAATAAATGACAGCTTCCTTTCTTCGGGTTTAACCTGGGGCATTTCCACTCTCTCCGGTTCAAACAGAGCATACTTTAGGTCAGATGCAAAACCTTCATAATCTTTTTTACGGTGGTTAAGACTTGCTTTGAGTATTGAATATTCCTTATCAGGAACAAAATCTTTGTTATCGGATTTTTCATCTTTTGGAATAAAAGTAAAGGTGTCCTTTTTAAAATGAATGTGCAGATAGTCCCTTGATAGTCTTAATGAACCAGCAGGGCAAATATCCACACACAGACCACAAAAGCAACACCTGCCGTAATCTAGCCGGGGTCGTTCATTCTTCTTACCCTCTGTGGGATTTGATTCTAATTCAGTAATCTTCACCATTTCAATTGCCTTGTTAGGACATATATCAGCACAATTCCCGCAGCCGGTACATTTATCCCAGTCATTCAGATGAAAGCCCCTGTATCTAAGTGCTGGCTCCTTTCCCTCAAAGGGATATTTTAAAGTCTTCGGTTTTTTAAAAAAATATTTAATAGCCCTAAACGGACTTAATAAACTTGGCTTTGCCATTTTTTATCCTTTCAATATATTTACTCAACTCCTGCATTCAAAAACTAGATTACCTGTCTATTTCAGGTGCAACTATGTATAAACTTATCATGATATTACCAACATCAGCGATACTTGCATTTTTTAACACTTTTTCTAAAACTGTCAGACCATGCGGATAAGAAGGTGTCCTGAAGTGTACACGATAGGGCTTATCTCCATCGTTACTTACAACATAAAGCCCCAGCTCACCACGGGAAGACTCACATCTTACATAAGCTTCCCCTTTCGGTATAACCCATTTAAATGGGTTTGGCACTTTATTATACACCTCTCCATCCGGCATTTTATCAATTAATTTAAATATCATATGAACACTTTCAATCATCTCATCCCTTATGATCCACACTCTCGAATATGCATCCCCATCTTCTCTTGAAGGAACATCCCATGGCACTTTATCATAGGCAGCATAAGGTTCGACTTTCCTGATATCATATTTCATGCCGGTTGCTCTGAGTGCCTGCCCTGTTGCTCCCATTTCTTTTGCTTCTTTCTGTGTTATTTTCCCTATATCTTTTGCTCTCTCATAAAAGATACGATTATTAAAAAATACAGCATCATAATCCGGCACACAACTACCTATACTATGCAATGTATTTACTATTTTCTCCTTAAAACCATCCGGGAAATCACGCCTGACCCCGCCAGGCCATATGTATATATGATAAACCCTGCCACCGGTAAGTTCTTCAAATAGATCCAGGATAAGGTCACGGTGATACATTGCCCACTGGGCAACAGTATCAAAACCCAGCATGTTAGCATAAGCCCACAGTCCAAATAGATGAGAGCCCACACGGGCAAGCTCCAGATAAATGCTTCTTATGTAATGTGCTCTTTCCGGAACCTCAATCCCTGCCAGTTTTTCCACTCCCATTGAATATATCATCTCCATTGAATCAGGCTCTACCACATTAATCCTGCACACCATGGGAAAATTCTGTATCCATGTCCTTAGCTCCATAAGTTTTTCAAAACCTCTGTGCAGGTAACCGGGATTAGCTGTAGCTTCTAAAATTCTGTCGCCCTCAACCTTCAGGGTTATACTGAAATTTCCAACCATGCCCAGATGCTGGGGGCCAAAATAAAGTTCAAGTTCTCGTTTACTCATTTCTTCCCATCCTCATTTTCAACAAAAGGAATTTCATCAAAAACCTCTTTCACATATTTTCTGGTATCAAAATCCTTCCTAAAAGGTGGTATCTTGTACTCTCTTTCCAGAAAAAGTGGAGTTAATCTTGGGTGACCTTTAAAATCTATCCCGAAAAACTCATGAATTTCACGTTCATAGGGCTCAGCATTTTCAAAAATAGAAATTACAGTAATAAATTCCGGGTTTCCCCTGGAAATTCTTGTTCTTAAAATTATATTTTCCTTCTGCTTGTCATCATATATATTATTATCCTGCATATAAGCTGACAAAATATAAACCAGCTCAAATTCTTTATCCTTCTGCCAGTCCACACAGGATATAAGTGCCAGATGGGCATATCCTTCACTTTTAAGTAAATCCAGGATAGATAAAACTGTATCTTTCCCGGCATTTATAACCATCCTGTTGCTTTCAGGAACATCTACCCTGACATTATCAAAAGCTAATTCAATTTTTTTCTTAAGTAACTTCACTTTCTTTCTCCCGGAAACATCTTGTTTCTTCAATAATTTTTTAATGTTTTCTTATATTTATAACCAGCTACGTTTATTTAATCCTTTATGGACTGGATCCCTTCTTATCTTCTATTGGAAATAACGGGGGCCATTCCATCTTTCCGTAAAGTTTTTCCTGATTTGCACGGTAATATTTATAATTTTTTCTATATTTTTTATAACCATCTGCCATATCCTTATCAATCAATGTCCAGAGATGAGTCACAGCAACAAAGACTGCCTCAGGCCTTGGCATGCACCCTGCAATCCAGCCATCTACAGGAATATATTTATCCAGGTGTTTTATAGTATTATATGAATCCCAGTACATGCCTCCGTTTATGGGGCATGACCCAAAACCTACTGTAAACTTTGGCTCAGGCATCTGTTCATATGTTCTTATAATTGACTTTAAAGTTTTTACCGAAACATAGCCCGTAATTAAAAATAGATTTGCCTGCCTTGGTGTAGCCACCGGCATCACGCCGAAACGTTCCGCATCCCACCTGGCAGTTATAGACGGGGGTATCTCGATAATCCCGCACCCGGTACAGAAATACACCACATGGAGTGAATACTTTTGCCCCATCTTTCCCGGAGCTTTTATCCATTTTATTAGTTGATTTCTATCCATTCCTTATCTCCCAACTATTAAAACTATAACCAATCCCGCAAAAGCAAATAGTGTAGGCCATCTCCATAAATATCTAATTGCCTGCTCAATCCTTAGCCGCGGATAAACAGCATTTATAAAAAGGCATATTACAAATACCACCAGCATTTTAAGGGAAAAAGCAAGCCCTGTCAGGAAAGACACAATACAACCTAAACCTGCTGAAGTCAAAAAATTTTCCACCGGAACTAATATATCACCCGAACCGCCCAGAAACAGGTTCACAAAAAGGGCAATACCGATAAATAGACTGAATGCATGTTCCACGGTTGCCAGGGCCAGAAACTGCCCGCCATATTCCGCCATGGGTCCCGAAGAGATTTCCTGCGGAGCACCAACAACCTCGAAAGGCCTTATTCCCATTATTGCAGGGAGAACAAGCAGGTAAGATATACCGGATAATAATAAAGGCAGAGAAATTATAGACCAGCCCATATTCTGTTGCGCTTCTACTATTTCCACTATGGAAATAGTCTTATAATATGTCATTAAAGAAAGCAGTATAAAAAGCATGGGTATTTCATAACCTAAAGCTAAAATAAATTTACGGGAAATCCCAATACTGATATTGGGGTTAGCTGCTTCGCCGCCGCTTAATGCAATCCCCAGAGGTGCCAGAAGCATCAAGTATAAAATTACCAGTAAACCACCCGAGCCACTTAATGGACAGATTTTCCCAAAAGGTAAAAATAAAACTACAACTATCGAGCCGGCAATAGAAAAAACTATCCCCAGGTTAAATAAAATTCCATGGCTTACACTTCTCTGACTGAATGACCTGATTATATCAATAATGGGCTGGGTAACCGGCGGACCATAACGCCAGTGTATCCTCGCCATAATTTTCCTTGATAATCCAAGAAAAAATATTCCTATAATAAATGCTATAATTGGTAAAAAAATCATCCAGATAATATTCATTTCCAGACACTCCAGTTCAATTGAATAAATATCAACAACGCTATAAACAGTACTATATACATAACATAGTTACCCACATCACCTGTATAAACAAGCCGTATCTTACCACAAAGTTTGCGCGTCCATCCGGTAAGCTTAACGTAAAATATATCAATAAAGTCCTTTAAAAAAGGCGAAATCATCCGATATAGCGGATTATAAAAATCAACTGTATAGTGGTATCTATCCCGAGGTACATATGCTCCGGCAGCATAGTTATTATCCTGGTCAACTTTTACTGCTCTCCTTCCTGCCTTATAAATCAGCCAGATAATAATAACGGCAATAATAACAGCAACAAAAATGTTTACAGTATTTAATGTACCGGTCTCGGAAGAAATACCCCATAAGTTTATATTCAAAGACTCGAAACCAAAGGATGTCACAATATTATTAATAACCTTTAATGGTATTCCCGGAAGGATGCCAAAGAGAACAATAATTAAGCTAAATATAATCATTGGAATTTGCATGCTAAAGGGCGCTTTTTTAATATCCTTATATTTTTCAGGAAGCTGGCCAAGGAAGATATTATGGATTAGCTTATAACTATAAAATATAGTTCCCCATGTTCCTATCAATGCAGCAAATGCCAGGAAAGGTGAGCCTTCAAGAATTAACGTCTTATAAATCAGCCACTTGGAAATAAAACCATTGGTTAATGGAACTCCTATTAATCCGCAAACACCTACTAATGCCCCAATAAAAGTTATGGGCATCTTCTTAATTAATCCGCCCAATGAATTCAAATCCCGTACTCCATGGGTTCTGTATTCAACTGCCCCTACGACCATAAAAAGGAGTGCTTTAAATACAGCATGGTTTAAAAAGTGGAACAATCCACTTGTAATGCTTAAACTTGTTCCAAAGGCAATTCCCAGGATTATATATCCTGCCTGACCTACAGTTGACCATGCAAGCAGCCGCTTTGCATCATTCTGGAGAACAGCTATAAATGAAGGGATAATAATAGTAATCGCACCCAATATTGAAAGTATATAATGAAAACTTAACAGTCCCTGCCCTAAATTAAGAAAAACTTTTAACCCTATTACTACATATATAATAAGAAAAAACCCATAAGTACCCATCTTTATCAATATTCCGGAAAGTACAGCACTAAAAGGTGATGGAGCTTCTGAATGAGCGTCCGGAAGCCAGGTATGAAATGGCAAAACAGCATTTTTTACGCCGAAGGCGGTAAAAAATAAGAGTAAAAGAAATAATATATATCCAGAAGAAGCAGAGGGCACATCCGCAGCAAGTTCCGTAATAACCAGGGTCCCATAGCTCCCGTAAAGAGAAAGCATTCCAATTAGCATTGCCACAGAACCTACTATTGACATAATAATATATTTCATACCCGCAGCCAGAGCAGGACCACGATTATAACTTATCAAGAGAAAAGTGCTCCAGGACATTATCTCCCAGAAAATATAGAAGGAGACCAGATCACCGCTTAATACAATACCCAGCATGCTGGCGTTGACCAGAAGCATCATTAAATAGTAAAAATCTGTTCTTTCTTTCTTCTTTATATAACTCAAAGAGAAAATAATAGAAAGTGCTCCTACAATAGCTATAGTAATGGCAAAAAACCATGAAAGTGTATTTAACCTTAAATATAAATCAAGATCTAAAAATACCAGATAAAAAGCATTTTCTATTGATTTGCCATAGAAGAGTGCAACCATAACCACTGACGCACAAGAAGCAAGAACAGCAAGAACATCCCGCAACCTTTGTGATAACTTACCTGAAACATAGGTCACCAGTGCACCGCTAAATGCGATTATAAGTAAAAGCTTTAAACTCATCCTAAAACACTCCTGATATATTCTACTTTATCTAAAAGGTCCATAGCAGCCGAGTTCAGGGTATCATCTAAAAATCTGCTGTATATACCAATACCAATAATTAATATCACCAGAATAAATATAGGAATTAACGCTATAATAGGCGCTCTTTTCTTTACCGTACCGGCTTTTTCTCCCCTGAAATAAATAACCTGAATTACCCGGAAGAAATATGCTCCTTCAATTATCGTTCCCAGAAGCACAAGCCCGACCAGCACAATATATAAAATACCTTCCTCGGCAAGTGCGGATCTAATTATTAAAAATTTACTGAAGAAACCTATAAAAGGTGGCAACCCTACTATAGAGAAAGCACCAACTGTAAAAGCCAGACTTGTGTAAGGCATTTTTCTACCCATTCCCTCAAAAGCAGAAATATCCATAGAACCCGTCCGTTGTATCATATAACCTACTGTCAGGAATAATAGCATCTTACCAAGAGTATGGCTTACCATCTGGAACAATCCGCCAGTTACTGCATCCGGTGTAAATATAGCAAATGCAAAAACAATTAACCCAATCTGACCTATACTGGAATAGGCCAGCATCCTTTTTATGTTTTTCTGGCTAAAAGCGCACATTTCACCTATAAGCAGAGTCAACACCCCTAAAAATAGCAGGAACATGGGGATATTTGAGCCCCCAAATATTGTAAATATAACTCTTACAACTGCATAAAGACCTACTTCAATCGCAATTCCAGATAAAACAGCACTGATTGATGAAGGAGCAGAAGAATGGGCATCAGGAAGCCAGGCATTAAGTGGAAATATAGCCGCCTCCACACCCAGACCGCTAATAACCAAAACCAGCGGGACAAATATAGATATGTTGCTAACCGATGTTATATTCCGAGCAATATCAGCCATATTTAGCGTACCAAAAAGACCATAAAGAAGTCCTATACCCACAAGCAGCAAACTTGAGCCAACCGCCCCCTGAATCAGGTACTTTAAGGCTGATTCAATTCCAGCTTTATTTCCTAAATAAGCTACAAGGGAATAAGATGAAATACAGATAATTTCAAAGAAAACAAAAAGATTAAAGATATCACCGGTAAGAACAACTCCCGTAGCACCTGTAAGCAGCAGGATAAAAAGTATATGGTACTTTTCCTGTGGACCTTCTTTTATATAATCCAGAGCATATATGGAAACCAGAAGACCTGCCAGAGCAATTAAAGTGGAAAAAAGGATACCAGCCGGCCCTGCTACAAGATTTATGCAGAATGGTGGTGAGAACCCGCCTATAGAAATAATCATCGGCTTATCCAGTACTTCTGGAATAAGCAGCAGTGATATAATAAGATTAAAAGCAAAAGCAATTACCGGAATAAACCTGACTATCTTTTTTGAAATAAGCCCAATTAAAGGTAATGCAAAAGCAAAACCCAGGGGTACAACAATTAATAGTACAGGGTTTACCATCTTTGCTCCTTTATTTTACGTAAATTAAGTGTTCCGTAATGACGATACAACCTTATAGCCATTGAAAGGGCTAGAGCAAGAATTGCTACCCCAATAACAATAGCAGTCAGGACCAACGCCTGGGGAACAGGGTCAACCATAATAGCAGAATCCAATCCGGGTTTTGAAAAAATAGGTGCAGTACCCTGTTTAATATAGCCAACTGAAATAAGAAATAAATTTACGCCTGTCTCAAGTATACTGAGGCCAATGATAACCTTAATAAGGTTCCTTTTAATCAAGATAATTAAAAGCCCTATAAATACAAGCCCAAAGGCCCCTATATAGTAAATATAGTTATCCAGAAAATCTACCACCGAATTAGATAATAAGTCCATATTAGCTATTCTTTAATACCCCGCTAATGTTATTTTTAATTTATTTACATTCAACTTTATTTATTCACTTTCCTCTATCAGGTTATCAATCACACCAGTTAATTCTGAACCAACCTTAAATCCAATAGCAATATAGATAATAGGGATTATGCCTGCACTTAAAAGAGTATTGGGAACGCCTCCGGGTAAAAAGTTCAGAAGAAAGTAACCCCCAATGCCCAGTCCTATTAACCCTACTATGATAAATACAAGTCCTCCTATAGACTCTATTACTTTTGTCAGTACCATTGCTGGTCTTTTTTCACGGCAACCCATATAAATTAAAACAAAGGCAGAGGCAATAATTGCTCCTCCCTGGAAGCCTCCGCCAGGAGATAGGTGGCCATGTATCAAGACATATAATCCAAATAAAATAATTAATGGAAATAAAAACCTGCAACCCGTATATACTACCAGACTTGCCGGCTCTATCTTTTTCTTCCCGGCCTTACTTTTTTTACTGGTAGCCAGTACAGCACCCAGGCCAACGGCAGCTATAAAAAGTATGGTTACTTCACCAAGAGTGTCAAAACCCCGGTAATTTACTACTACTGATGTAACAATATTTGTAGCTCCAGTTTCTTCAACTCCATTATCAATATAATATTCTCCTACCTGCGTCGTGGACTCATTAAAGGGAATTATTACAAGTGAGAGTGTAATCCCTAAAGCAATTATAACTAATAAAAGTATACTAATTATAATTCTCACTCTTCATGCCTCTTGGTTCTTATAATAGCAATGATAAAAACAGCAGTAACCAGGGCTGCCCCTATTGCTGCTTCTGCCATAGCAACATCCGGCGCCTGGAGTATATAAAATAGCACTGCAGCAATTAAACTAACCAGACAGGAGGCGATTACTGCACCAAGTAAGTCTTTAAAAACACAAGCAGCAATCGCTGCTATAAGCATTAAAATTACCAGAAGAGAAACCATAAAAATTATCATTTTTTACCTCTCTTATTGAATTCTTCTGTCTTGTCTACCACACTCCTGTCACATAAACTTACCCCGCTTTTAAGTGATGCCCTTCCTAGCGCATGGCTTGAAATCGGATTAGACAAAAGAATGAATAATGCAATAATTAAAGTCTTCCAGAACCAGTCCGGCTGCATTATGCCCACTCCTATAACAGTTAAAAAAGCTCCCAGGGTAGTACACTTCGTCCCTGCCTGGACACGGTTATATACATCAGGCAGTCTGAATATCCCGAGACTTCCCAAAAAAAGGAACATTACTCCGATCCCTGTTAAAACTTCTCCTATTATTAAACGCAATTTAAATACCCTTCTCTAAAAATCTGGCAATAGCAACCAGCCCCACAAAAGATATAACAGCATAAACCAGAGAAACATCCAGGTAAACATATCTTTCAAAGATAAAACCTAGAAAAACCATAAAGGCAACAATAATTGTGGTTGCTGTATCTACTGCTATCGCCCTGTCTGAAGCAGTAGGTCCTTTTAACATACGTAAAAGGCAGAGTATGATAGCTATTCCTATAATTGCTAAAAATATATAAGAAACTATTTCATTCATGCAAATATCACCCTCAAATATTTCTCAAACCTCTCCCCTATAGCTTTTGTCGCCTCATCTATATTTTCTGTACTCACATTTATCCAATGAATCAGAAGGGTATCATCAATTATATCCAGCGTAAATGTTCCGGGTGTTAAAGTAATAGAATTTGCCAGAATCATTTTAGCAATATCTGACTTAAGTTTTGTCTTAATAATAACTATACCCGGCTTTATTGGCATTTTAGGATGAACTACCCGGTAAGCGACGTCAAAATTTGCTACTATAATTTCTTTAAAAAGTACGATGATATATATAATAGAAAATGCGAACCTTTTCAAACTTACCGGTGGTAATTTTAATTCAAGATATCTCCTGCTTATTAATAAGGAAAGGATGAAACTTATAGAAATACCGGTTATAACTTCCTGTAAATTAAAACTTGAAGTAAGAGCAAGCCATATTAACTCCGATATTACAAACAAATACAAAAAACTCTTAATTTTTTCACCAAGTCTGTAATTACTAGAAACCATTATTTATTATTTAATATACGCTCTTAATAAAATGACCTTGCGCGAAATATTATCCACTTATACAATATTGATACAATCTTACTTATCTAATTTCAATAATAACACAAAGAAACATGTTCGCTGTATTTTTTGGCAATCTTTATTTCATGAAGTATTTTTAAAAAATTACCATATTATTGACTAAAAGATTCTTGTAAATCTGACAATTTTGCTTTTACTCTTTCATTATTCTACGATCCCTGTAGAGCTTACAACCTTGAATGTCCTATTAATTTTAACAGGACCTTATCTCCGGAGCAACCTTTTGCTTTAATCCCGACCGGATAAGTTAATGCAAGATTCTATGAAAAAACATATAAAAAGTCAAATGTTTGAGCTTGATTTATAACGATACCAATACTTTATTTTATTAACCAGGGAAGCCAGGTATATATATGCAGTATCTTTACTGCTTTTAGAAAAACCCGGTAATATATTTTATGAAGATGCCGATATTTGCCACAGCAAGAGCGATAATAGTTGCCGGTATAGAAAGTTTAAGCCACCTTCCCCACCCAATTGACTGTCCTCTTTTTTCCATAGTTGTATAAGCCACCAGGTTGGCAGAAGCTCCCACAGGAGAAAAATTACCTCCTATATCTGCACCCAGTGATGTTGCCCATACTAGTATTGAAAGCGCCGGAACCCCGGCAAATTTAACAATATTTTCCAGTATATAAGACATTGAAAGAGCAAAAGGAACATTATCAACAACACCGCTTATAACACCAGAACCCCATACAATAGTACTTAAAAATTCCAGGTGATTACCCTTAAAAAGATTGGTAATAGAGTTAGCGGCCACCTCTATCACCCCGGTATGTTCAAGCCCTCCTACCACCACGAATAATCCCATAAAAAATAGTATCACTTCATAATTTACCTTTGATATAATTCTTTCCGACCTCTTACCACCCAGCACAACAAGCATTATAAATGCAGGTACCATAGCAGCAAGGGGAGCTGTGAGAGGGATGTGGATAAATTTTTCTATATAATTATGGACAATCAAAAATAAAATTGCTGTCCCGAATGCACAAAGCCCTACCTTAAATTGTTTTTTGTCCTCTATTGCTTCTGATGGTTCCATGTTACCCAGTCCCAACTTTGGGCCTTCGCCAAGTGATATGATAGATTTACGGTTTACAAGATAACAATAAAGAAGGGTAAAGGCACCTGCAACAATAGAGATAGGCCCGTTATGAATTACAAAATCATTAAAATAATAACCAAGCTTTAACCCTAAAATTACATTTGGCGGATCCCCCACCATAGTTGCCGAACCCCCGATATTGGCCAGCATTACCTCCGTAATTATTAGCGGGGCTACATCCATCTTGGATATTTTACAGATTTCATAAGTCAGTGTAGCAAAAAAAAGCATAACGGTAACGCTATCCATGAAAGCTGAAAGAAATGCTGTCATAATAGGAAAAAATATAAATATTTTAACAGGAGAATAATTTAACCACTTTGCAAGTACAAGAGCTAAAAAAGTAAAAAATCCCGCACCGGATAAAGCAGCTACTATAATGAACATGCCAAATAAAAGGCCAATAGTATCCCAGCTTATAAACCCTACCGCCTTAGTTATATCAAAAACATTAAACAGAATCAGCAGCAACGCTCCTATGAATGCAACTACTGTCCTATTTATTTTTTCTGTTGCGATAGCTATATAAGTTAATACAAAAATTACAATCGCAACCAGGGCCTTGTCCAATTTTCTTCCTTATCTTTATCCGATACTTTTATCTTTCATTAAATAAAAATTAATAAAATCCTACCACCAGGATTTTTAAAAAACAAATCTTATAAAAAAAATAAGGAGATAAACAATGCATGAATATTAACAATTTTTCTAAGCTAACTGCCTCTCTCTTGCTAACAGGCATATCCGGTTTTTTTATTATCTTTATTGTAATTATATTAAACTATTCCTGCAGGACTCTTACTAATTAAACTTTAATAATCATAATACGTTCTCTTTGATTATAATCCTCCTGTATAGTTATTTCCTTCGGGCTAATAACATCCCTGGAGATTTTCTCCAGGAAAGTCCCCACTGCAGGGTCAATTTCAAATAAGATATAACATAAATCATTTGACAGGTACGGTTTTATTTTATTAAGAATTTTTTTATACACCTCAAGACCGGTTTTACCTGCCAGAAGGGCACCTTCCGGCTCATATTCCTTTATTTCAGGCGGCAGATTTTTATAATCTTTTTCTGAAATATAAGGAGGGTTTGATATTACCATATTAATTTTACTTTTATACTTTCCGAAAAAATCTGAATTCCCTTCCGGTACCACATCGCACTCAATAAACTTTATTTTATTAGCTTCCTTACTTCCCAGAATATCCCGGGTATTTCCCTCCGCTATACTAAGGGCATCAGAATTATTATCAGTAGCTATTATCTCCCAGAGCTCATTTGATGTTTTTAATTTATTTGCAATTTCAAAAGCTATACTTATTGAAATAGCACCGCTTCCAGTGCCAACCTCTAATATATTAACTTTTTCTCTGCCTGAATAATTTTTTAAAATCTCAAAAGCTTTATCTACCAAAAGTTCTGTTTCCGGCCTGGGAATTAATACTCTACTATCTACATGGAGTTTTATTTTCCTGAAATGCGCTTCCTTCAAGATGTATTGAATAGGGACATTCTCTAATCTTTTCAATATATATTTCTTGTATAAGGCAAGTTCATCTTTTTTTAAAACGCGGCCATAGTTTAGATATAAATTTATTCTATCCAGTTTAAGAACTGAGCTTAAAAGTAGCTCTGCAGACAATCTGGGTTGGCTAATATTCTTACGCCTAAAATAATTTATTGCCCAATCCAGAATATTTTTTACATTCCATATTTGCAACTATAGCTTAGACTCCTATCTTTTCTATTTTCTTTTCATTATCTGCATTTTTTAAAGGTACAGTTAATTGTCCCAGGTCGCCTTCAAGAATTTCATCAAGCTTATATAAAGTTAAATTTATCCTGTGGTCAGTTACTCTACCCTGGGGATAATTATAAGTTCTTATTCTCTCGCTTCTTTCCCCGGAACCTATTTGCATCCTCCTCTTCTCAACCTGCTCATCTGTCTTTTTTTGTTCCTCTGCTTCTTTAAGTCTTGCCCTCAAGATTCGTAAAGCTTTCTCCTTATTTTGAAACTGTGATTTCTCATCCTGGCATGTAACCATCATACCAGTGGGCATATGTGTCACCCTGACTGCTGAGTCCGTTGTATTTACAGACTGTCCCCCGGGTCCACTTGACCGGAAAACATCTACCCTCAAATCAGAAGGATCTATTTGAACATCCACTTCCTCTGCGACCGGAAGTACGGCAACTGTAGCTGTTGAAGTGTGTATCCTACCCTGTGATTCAGTAGTGGGAACTCTCTGAACTCTGTGAACTCCCGATTCATACTTCATGGTTCCGTAAGCTCCCTCACCATCAATTTCAAATATTATTTCCTTAAATCCGCCAATTCCAGTAGAGTTAGAACTAAGTATGGCATATTTCCATTTCTGGCTTTCAGCGTATTTTGTGTATAAACGGTAAAGAACTTCTGCAAATAAAGCTGCCTCATCGCCTCCGGTTCCTGCCCTGATTTCAACTATAACATTTTTATTATCATTGGGGTCTTTGGGAGTTAAAAGTATCTTTATCCTTTTCTCCAATTTCTGTTTTTTATCAACATTTTCCCTGATCTCATCCTTCAGGAACCTTTTCATTTCCTCTTCTTTTTCAATTTTTAACATGCCCTCTGCTTCTTCAATAGAAGAAAGAATTTTCCTGTATTTCCTGGCAATACCTACAATCTCCTCGGTCTCGGCTATTTTTTTCCCATATTCCTTCAATTTTTCCGGATTACTGGAAACCCCTGATTCGGAGAGCTTAATGGTCAGCTTTGAATAATTTTCCTCATATATTTTTAATTTGTCCAACAATGTTTTCATATTAACCTGCCTTCAGTGACTCTTCTGCCTCCAGGACTTTCTTAAATGAAGCTATTGCCACCTCTATCTGGCTTTTATCCGGCTCCCGGGTAGTAATCTTCTGAAGAAATAGGCCCGGATAAAAAAATATTCTAACTATTCTGTTACGGCTATATTTTCCTGCAAGTCTTATAAATTCATATGAAATACCTGCTATAGCCGGTATTAAAATAATCCTTGATAGAACTCTCCATAATAACGGCTGCCTGCCCAGAAGGGCAAAAACAAATACTGATACTATCATTACAATAAGTAAAAAATTAGTCCCGCATCTCATATGCAGGGTACTGTACTTTTTTATATTCTCCGGCTTTAGTTCTTCATTGTTTTCATATGCCTGTATGGTCTTATGTTCCGACCCGTGGTATTGAAAGACCCTTTTTATATCTCTTAGCTGTGATATTAATAAAATATACATTAGAAACAACCCGATTCTTATCAAACCTTCAAGAAGATTATATACAAAAACATTTGGAAAAAAATCATAAAAAGTCTTTCCAATCAGAGGGGGGAGTACAAAAAAAATTCCTACTGAGAATGCCAGAGCAACTATAATAGATATAACCATATCCTTCCTGGAAAATTTTATATCCTCTTCTGTAGCTTCATTTACAGAATAATTTAAAGCTTTGAAACCCAGTGATAAGCTTTCAAAAATAGCTACCACACCACGGATAAAAATAAAACCCAGCACCTTATTTTTACCGCTCAAAGCACTTTCCTTAAAAAGTTTTGTTGATATAGTATTATCGGATCTCCTGACAGCTACAGCCCAGAAGTTCTTACTGCGCATCATAACGCCTTCTATAACCGCCTGCCCCCCTATCCGGTATTTTTCTTCAGACATTGAAATCACTCGCTTCAGGAGGATTATCACATTGAAATTTACCCTCCGGGCAGGGGCCTCTCAGACAGGGCGGCCCGGCTTTCTCAAAGACTATAGGGGCAACCTTCTTCACGAGTTTCAACATTTTTATTGCCAGCTCCCTGATTTCCCACTGCGCTCTGTTACAGCACCTTACCGTAAAAAAATGTAAAAGCTCTCTGCCATTCATTGTAACAATTATTTTTGTTTCTGATGCATTTGGTAAAATGTACCTTGCATCCTCCGCTTCAATGCCTTTATCCAGCAGTTCTTCATAAAGGTCATGAATATTTGAAATCATTTTATCAAACCTGTCCTTACATTCTTTATCTTCTTCTATAGAAGGCGGGGTTATATATTCAAATTTATCACGTAATTCTACATATCTTTGAGACTGCTGGTTATATGAAGCCATTCTGTGCCTTACCAGCTGATGGGTTAAAGCTCTTGATACTCCTTCTACGGCAAATGTGAAGCTAACATGTTCAACTGTACTATGATGACCGCTTTCTATTACGAACCTTACCAATTTCTCTATACTCTCACGGCTAAGTTCATCCATGAGTTCATCTGCACCAATAGGTGAATAACACAATCTTGCAGCTACTGCAACTGCCCTTTCCGGTTCTTGTGTATACTTAATTAAATTCACCTTCATTAAAGAACCTTCCCCTATCTCTTGGATTTTGTGAGTCTCTTTTTGAATCTTTCTACTCTTCCACCAGAGTCAACCAGTTTCTGTTTTCCAGTATAAAAAGGGTGACAGTTAGAGCATATCTCAACTCTTATCTCTTTTTTCGTTGACCTGGTCTTAAAAGTATTGCCACAGGAACAGGTCACTGTGCAATCTAAATATTCCGGATGTATACCTTTTTTCATTTTAATAAATCCTTACTATTACTTAATATATATCTTAGCTTAATTATTCCAAATCATAAATGTTAACACAAATATTTTTAACCGTAAATACAGTTAAATAAAATTCAACGGAATTATTTCATAATGTAATGTTAATTTATAGTTATATAATAGTCTATGATTACTATTACATGAAAGGTCTATTATATACAGAACAGGATAAAAATCTGGTCAATTTTCCTTACCGGTTCCAAATACAGCATACTGCCCTCCACCTGCTAATTTTGCTCTGTACATAGCAGAGTCCGCAGCTGAAAAGACTTGCTCGGCCTTTTTACCATCTGAAGGGTAAGATGCAATGCCTATGCTTGTAGTAATAGGCAGCAGTGTTCCGTTTGGGGTAGAAAATGGATGCTTATCTAGAATAAACAGAATTCTCTCTGCAACGGATATTGCTTCTGAGATGTCGGCTTCAAGAAGGATAACAGCAAATTCATCTCCTCCATATCTCCCGGCCACATCTATCTTACGGCATGATCTCAGAATAGACTGGGCAACATCATTAATAACAGCGTCTCCTGATAAGTGACCATATATATCATTAAATGATTTAAATTTATCTATATCAATCATCAGAATAGATACATGCCTATTAAAGCGGTGTGCACGGGCAAGCTCCGTGTGAAGATATTCATCAATGTAGCGTCTATTCCAAACTCCAGTTAGATGATCCGTGGTCGCAAGTTGTTTGGTTTTCTCATATAGACGGGCATTCTCAATCGCAATAGCTGCCTGGTTAGCCAGTAGAGTGAGTAAGTCGCATTCCTCTTTGGTGAACGAATGAGTCTTAAGAAATAGTACATTTAGAGTACCTGATACGCCCCATTTTCCCTTTAGAGGAAAGCTGCCCATAGAGCGTACACTCATTTTTCGGTAATCAGGTTTGTTGGTGAGAGGATTATTCATTACGTCCTCAATAATTCTAGGTTTTTGTTCCTTAATAACAGTGGCAACTAATCCATCCTTCCTCGGCCAGCCCATAGAGTGGTCCTTCGCCTGTGGTGACCAGGCGGCCGCCCGTTTTGTGAATTGTTTAGTTTCAGGATCACGGGAGAATATATGGACTAAATGCCCGTCTGTTAACTCCAGGGTACTCTCTGCTATACACTGAAGGACTTTGGATATGTCTAAAGAAGAGATAAACTCCATCCCTACTTTTTGAAGAGCAGTCATTTCCTTTAAACGTCTTTGTGTTTCGTTGTATAGACGGGCATTCTCAATCGCAATAGCTGCCTGGTTAGCCAGTAGAGTGAGTAAGTCGCATTCCTCTTTGGTGAACGAATGAGTCTTAAGAAATAGTACATTTAGAGTACCTGATACGCCCCATTTTCCCTTTAGAGGAAAGCTGCCCATAGAGCGTACACTCATTTTTCGGTAATCAGGTTTGTTGGTGAGAGGATTATTCATTACGTCCTCAATAATTCTAGGTTTTTGTTCCTTAATAACAGTGGCAACTAATCCATCCTTCCTCGGCCAGCCCATAGAGTGGTCCTTCGCCTGTGGTGACCAGGCGGCCGCCCGTTTTGTGAATTGTTTAGTTTCAGGATCACGGGAGAATATATGGACTAAATGCCCGTCTGTTAACTCCAGGGTACTCTCTGCTATACACTGAAGGACTTTGGATATGTCTAAAGAAGAGATAAACTCCATCCCTACTTTTTGAAGAGCAGTCATTTCCTTTAAACGTCTTTGTGTTTCGTTGTATAGACGGGCATTCTCAATCGCAATAGCTGCCTGGTTAGCAATAGTTGATAGAATTTCAATTGTATGTAAATCATAAGCATCCTCATACTCATAGCTTTGAACAGCAAGAATACCGAAGACCTTGCCGCTGATGGTAATAGGAACTCCTGCGTAGCTTTTAGCTTTTTTATCAATAGTTGTAATACCAAGTTTTTTATATATAGCACTAATGTCTCCACTGATAAGAAGAGGTTTATTGGTACGGATTACATATTCTGTTCTCCCACTACCAAACTTGCGGCGACTTTTACCATTAGGCCGTGCTTTTCCATTTATCATATCAATTACATTATTAAGCTCTTCTCTGTCTCTATCATAAAGAGAAATATAATAGTTAGAGATATCCAATAGCTTACATGTTTGTTTATAGGTTAATTCCCATAGCTCATCAAGTTTCTTAGTAGAAGCTATAGCACGGCCGATCTTGTTAAGAATGGCTAATTCCTTAACTCGGTGCTTTTCTCTATTGTTGGTATATTTATATTCAGTGTTATCCCAGCTTCTACTCATAGATTCTTACCATTCCCTACCAACATTACTAAAATAATATTTCTTATCTATTGTAAATCTTTATTAATTCAGTCTTGTTTCATCCGTTAGCATTTATTAACATGTTCTTGCTTCGCATAGCATCTGTTATTTCTATCTGAAATTATGTATAGTTTTGAAAATATTTCCCTAATTAAAAAAACCCAGACTGTTTAGCCTCGGGTAATTAAATTTTTTAGCTTTTTAAAATCGAATTTAAATTAATATTCTACCTGACTCAGAATTTTAATTCTAAATTCGTATATAATATTATGATACAAAAGATCTAAATTTCTTAACTAAGTTTATTTTAACAGATATAATCTAGTATGTAAAATACACCAAGGCAATTTTTCTACTTATTGCCTCACTTAAAAAAATATTCGAAAGGTCATTAGTTACCTCATCTGAAAAATTATCTAAAATAGCATGCCAGTGGACATTGATATACAGATTTATCTAATGATTACCTTACTTCAAAGATATATATATAATCATTTATGATTAAAAATAAGACATAAAAGGATTTTTAGCCTAGGACGGACTTACAACAAAGCTTCAACCTGTAATTACTGTACTAATAACCTATTTCTTTTTTTCTTTATTAAAACTTGCTCTTATGGCTTTCAGGAAATCCCCGTTAGATTTAGTATTCTTAATATAATCTATTAATTGCTCAAGGGCTACTTCAGGTTCTTTCTCATAGATTAACCTTCTGAGCTTCCACACTACAGCTGCCTCTTCCTTATCCATAAGCAGCTCTTCTTTTCTAGTCCCTGACCTGGTTATATCAATTGCCGGGAAGATCCTTTTATCTGCAAGCTTCCTGTCAAGATTAATCTCCATATTACCAGTTCCCTTAAATTCCTCAAATATAACATCGTCCATCCTGCTGCCTGTATCAATTAATGCTGTAGCCAGTATGGTAAGACTTCCGCCATTCTCAATGTTTCTTGCTGCACCAAAAAATCTTTTAGGAGGGAACAATGCCGAGGAATCAACACCTCCGGACAGGACCCTGCCGCTGGCCGGGATTGAAAGGTTATAAGCTCTTGCCAGACGGGTTATGCTGTCCAGAAGAATCAGGACATCTTTGCCATGCTCTACCAGTCTTTTTGCCCTCTGGAGAACAAGTTCCGCTACCTGTATATGATTATCAGATGGCTGATCAAATGTGGAGCTTATTACTTCCCCCCTGACAGACCTTTCCATATCAGTTACCTCTTCAGGTCTCTCATCAATTAGCAGCACTATAATATATACCTCGGAGTTATTAGTAGAAACACTGTTTGCAAGGTCTTTTAAGATAGTTGTTTTCCCTGCTTTTGGAGGCGACACTATAAGCCCCCTCTGGCCTTTCCCTATTGGTGCAATTAAATCAATAATCCTTGGAGTAATATTATCAGACTCCTTTGTTTCCAATCTCAGCCTGTCCATTGGATATACAGGAGTCAATTTTTCAAATGGTACCCTTGTTCTTACAAACTCAGGGTCTTCCCCGTTTACTTTTTCTATTCTTAACAGGGCATTATATTTTTCACTCTCTTTTGGCGGACGGACCTGGCCATATACTTCGTCACCCTGTCTTAACCGGAATCTCCTTATCTGAGACTGGGAAACATATATATCATTTGATCCTGCCAGATATCCGCTTGTCCTCAGGAAACCATAGCCATCAGCCAGTATATCAAGTATACCTTCCATCCTCTCTTTATACAGGTCAAATTCAGCTCTCTTTCCTGACGCCCTTCCTCTTTTTTCTTTTACTGCTTCTCCTCCAAAAGTTCCTCTCTCCTCATATTTCCTTTTCTCTTTTTCTATAAATCCAGTTTTTTCCTCACCTTCAAGCTTTTTTTCAACAGCCATTTCTTCCGCAGTCTTTTCTTCTGATGGAGATTTTACGGATTCCATACCATTATCTGATGCTTCCTCTAATATCTTTTCTACCAGTTCCTCTTTCTTTAACTTAGAAATTCCCTGTATATTAAATTGTCTCGCAATAACTTTTAAATCAGACAGAACTTTATTATCAAGAAATTCCCTGTTTAATTCTTTTATTTCAGCCATTAATAAATACTCCTTTCATATGCGGTCTCTCTTATATCTAAATCCCTATTTTTTTATGTCTTTTGACTTCCTAAGTTTGCTCAACCTTTTTAATAGAATAAAAATAATAGAATATCCTCTAAAACGATGGTTTAAAGTCTCCTGACTCGTTTTCTACTGATAATTCCCCAAGCTGATAAATATATTTTAAAAAGGATTTTTTGTGTTACTTATTCCAGTTGAAAAACTTCCTTACGAAACATATACAAGCTCACATACATAATAAAATTTTAGAAACTCAAGACATGATTTTTTTGGAGAAACCTTTATTTTATGTCATTATTAAATCAAAATGAAATTTTCTTATATAATATATAGATTAAATTGAAAAAAATCAAGTAGAAATTTCTCGTATGAACTTTTGGCATTTTACCTATCCCAATAGTGCCTGCCATAAAGAAATAATTTTAAAGTATTTTTAAAGAGAAAAACTCTTTACAGTTTAATGGAGGGATCCCGATAATAAGATCCCCCCACATATCCTAATAGATATACAATATTTTTTTATGCAATAAATTAGAATTTCGGCAATTTACTTAATGCTTCCTTTATCTTCTCCTCTGGATACTTATAGTCAACAAGTTTACCCGACAGATATGCATCATAAGCAGCCATATCCACATGCCCGTGCCCGCTATGAGCTATAAGGATAGTCTTTGCCTCTCCGGATTCACGGCATTTTAAAGCTTCATCAATAGCCACCTTAATACAATGATTTGTTTCCGGAGCACTTATAATTCCTTCAGTACGTGCAAAAGTTATTCCTGCTTCAAATGTAGGAGTCTGCGGGACTGCAATTGCCTCGACAAAACCAAGGTCAGCCAGATGACATATAATTGGCGCCATTCCATGATAACGGAGCCCGCCTGCATGAATGGGTGCAGGGATAAAATCATGCCCCAGCGTATACATCTTAATAACCGGCGCAAGTTTTGCCGTATCCCCATAATCATAAGCATAAGGGCCTTTTGTCATCGTAGGAGCCGCGGTCGGCTCAACATTAATAATTCTTAAATCAGGTTTTTTACCTTCAATTTTATCCCTTACAAAAGGCAGGAAGAGACCCGCAAAATTTGAGCCCCCGCCGACACACCCGACGATAATGTCCGGATATGCATCGGCTTTTTCTACCAGCTTCTTTGTCTCCAGACCATTTACTGTCTGGTGCAGGAGCACATGATTCAGTACGCTACCAAGAGAATAATGCGTATCATCACGGGAAACAGCATCTTCTACCGCCTCGCTTATTGCCAGCCCCAGGCTTCCCGGGCAGTCAGGGTCCTTTGCCAGCATATCTCTTCCAACTTTTGTATCCTTGCTAGGACTGGGTACGCATTTACCTCCCCATGTTTCCATCATTATCCTGCGATAGGGTTTCTGCTTGTAGCTTATCGCTACCATATAAACTTTAATTTCAAGATCAAAACAAGCACCTGCAAAAGATAGGGCACTTCCCCACTGCCCTGCTCCGGTTTCGGTAGTTATTCGCTTTACGCCCTCTTTCTTATTGTAATATGCCTGGGCCACAGCAGTATTTGGCTTGTGGCTCCCCGGAGGGCTTGACCCTTCATACTTATAGAAAATCTTTGCCGGGGTGTCCAGAACTTTTTCCAATCTGTGTGCCCTGTATAATACAGTAGGCCTCCATAATTTATAAATCTCCCTAACCTCATCGGGAATATCAATCCACCGTTCTTTACTTACCTCCTGTTTTATTAACTCCATTGGAAATAACGGAGCAAGGTCCTCCGGGGCCAACGGCTTGCCGGTAATCGGGTGCAGAGGCGGGGGAAGAGGTTTTGGTAAATCCGCCTGGATATTATACCACTGCTTCGGAAGCTCCTTCTCATCCAGTATGAATTTAGTCCTTTTTTCCATTTCATTCTCCTTTCTTTTAAATTTAATCCAAGTTTTTTAATTTAAATTTTTAAAATAAACTAATAAATAAAAAACCTCTCCATCGCTACATAGCTCTGTAGAGACGAGAGGTTGAATTCCCGCGGTGCCACTCTGCTTCACACTAAAATTTAATAAAAAAATTTATTTTAATGTGCACTTAAATTACTTAAGATACCTATAAATATCCTATCCTTTGATAACGGAGGAAGCCGTTCCAGCTTATTATCTTATTCCAATAAAGATTTCAGCCAGAAACCTCACAGGCCCATTCAGACACCAGCTTTGCAGCCGCATTCTCAGCTCCGGCGGCTCTCTGTATGCTGCCTTCAGCGCTTACTATTCCTGTTCACAGGTTCTATAAATATTTAATTTTCAAAACGAACATTTACTCTTATAGCTTATGCATGGTAGCATAATTCTATATTTTTGTCTATTTTCCAAATTTACAATTACCTTACAAACACATAATAAATAAGCCGGAAAGATACTGGCTATCTCCCCGGCTCCAAATCATTTAAAATTACTTATGTATAACAATATTTCCGCTGCCAATAATCTCATCAAAAACCACATGCTCTCCACCAGCCAGTATATCAATACTGAACCTGTCACTATCCTTTCCTGGAGATCCATTATCCTCTATTACAGCAGTAAAGGGATAGTTTCCCTCCCCATCTATGGTAAGGTTGCCATTTATGTATGCTTTACTTTCTACTGTTACCATATAGCTAAAATCACTTGCTTTATAGTTTATAACAGTATCATATCGGTAACTTTTAGGTTTCCTTTAATGATCTATTTGTATCTGCCTCTCTGTGGAGTTATACAATAGCTCTGAAGCTTCATTAAATTTATCTTCCCATTCACCAATTATTTCATCACTTGCATCATATTTAATAAGTAATATTAAATTCAATTTATAAAGTGCTTCGGTTTCATCATCTTCGTCTGTAGCTTCAATTCTTCCTAATCCGGCAAATACAGAACCTGGAAAAACAAAGCTCATCATTAGAAAAACTAAGATGAGCATAATAAAGAGGAACTTTTTACTTTTTATAAAAAACTTAAAATACATAGTAAAATACTACTTTTATTCTTGTATTATAAATTAATTATATAATTATAACATATTAATGATAATACAGCATATGGATATTAAATGTTATTACTCCAGAAATAAAAAGAGATATTTATCTTTTATAATTTAACTTAGTAACTTGCTATAAAATTCTATTAAACAATAATTTTGCAGTTTAAATACCTAAAGGAGGACTATCAGTCACTTGCCGGGTTATTTGAAAGATTTATCCCATGTTCCCTTAACTCATCGTCTATATCGTATAAATATATCCCAGAAACCTCCTCAGCCCCAAATCTACTGGAAACATCTATAGCAATCTTTGACCAATCAGGTGAAATGCAAAAATCTTCATCACCTCTGTAAATACTAAAAAGTTTTTCATATCCCGAACCGTCAATATTCATTGCAACTATTCCATATTCACTCCACCAGTCTGGTCTATAAGCAATCCTTGTACCATCAGGTGAAAAAAATATATCTAAGTAGCCCCATGGTTCTAACTTCCATTTATCTTCATCGTAGCAAAAAATACATTTCTCGTCAGAGCCGTCTATATTTATTATATATATCTCTCTATAATAGACTTTTACATATTCCCCCTCTCCATTTTCTTTTTCACTATCAGTCTCCTTACGTATTGAAGTAAATGCAATCTTAGTACCATCAGGTGAAAAGCTTGGGTTAGAGTTACCAAAATATTCATCGCCATCTCCCGGGTAATGGGTAAGTCTCCTCTGGTCAGAGCCGTCTGCATTCATTATATATATTTCACTATTCCCATCACGGTTTGACACAAATGCAATCCTAGAGCCGTCTGGTGAAAAGTCAGGCGAGCCTTCATTTCCAGGACTATCCGTAATACGCCTAAGCTCTGAGCCATCTATACTAACCATATATATCTTGTAGTTCCCATCACGGTTTGACACAAATGCAATCTTGGAGTTATCCGGTGAAAAACAGCTCACAGAGTTATAATTACCACTAAACTGTCTTACATTATCTTCTGTAGACTCAACTGACCTTTTACATCAGATATATTTGTAATTAGCAGCAAAGTGATTGTTATTATAAATAGAATTAGTAATAGTTTTTTCATTACCACCTACCTTATAATATATTTATATTATATAAACGTATTCTATCATTTTAAATAAAACTTTGCAGATGCTTAATAGCCAGTTGCTGATATATTTAATAGGCATTATATATATTCGATAAAGAAGCTATATAAATTGAGGTATTTGTATAAGACAACTAGGCTATCCTTCAAAAACTAAGACAGCTTACCGCCAAGCCCGTTCCTAAAGACTGAATCAATCTGACCTTTATAAAAAACTTTTATATATAATTTAAATCCCACAGTAAAGAAGTAATAACGAAAGACCGTTTATTTATGCTTTATAATCATAGAGCTTTTTGTTTCCTCTTCCAGAGCCATCTTACCAAGGATCGTTCTACTTTCCACTAAATCAACTGCTATGTTTTTTAGGTCCAGTCTAAGAAGCGGGTATAGAGGGTCGTTTTTCTTTAAGTAAAAACCATTATTTATAAGGAATTTAAAAGGAACAAGAGGTATATTTCCATATTCTTCCTCATCTATATCATCATCTATTCTTTTGCCAATAGACTCTATTGACTTCACTCTTTCTTTTAACAGTCCCTTTTCAATTTCAATCAGAAGCCTTTTATCCACACCCATATCTCTATATTCCGGAATTACATAAATACATGCCAGAAAAGCACTTTTAAAATCGGGGGGATAAACATTAAAACTTTTAAGTCTGGGAAAAAGGTAATAATCACCCGCCATTATAAGCCCTATGCATCTTTTGCCGGTGAAAGCACCCTTCACCTTACCCCCGGACATTTTGAATTCTACAATTTTACTCCTGCCATTCCTGCTGCTTTTCTTCTGAAATAACCTGCCTTTAATAAAACATTTAATATCTCCGAAGCTTCTTAACCTGGATAATTCATCTAAAAAATTAAGCTCGCTATAATCAAACCAGTAATTATAGTCAAGGCACTTAAATTCTATTTCTTTCAACCACCTTATTGAAATATCCTTAACTTTTATATTTAATTCCATAAACAATAAAATAAATATAAAAAATCTTATAAATTTTATATACTTATGATTATAGCACTATAAAGGATTGTGTGAACTTATTGAAATCTTTTTTGAACTTTTAAAATTTTTAATATATATTACTTATTTATAACCATATATTATTAAAAACCCATTTTAGAGCTGGTTTTATGAGTAAAAAGATCATATTTGACTACTGGAACCACCTGTATTCAAGCAGAACTGAATACATGTTTTCTTCTGAAATAAGAGATTTACTTTCCCTTTCTGCCAGACCTGATATTATCTCCTTTTCAGGAGGATTACCTGAAGTAAAGGCTTTAAATTTCCAGAGACTGGAAAGATATGTTAAAAGAATTATAAAAACAGACAGTGACATCAGTCTGCAGTACAGTGGTTCAGACGGTTATTACCCTCTTAAAACTAAATTAATAGAAGTAATGAAACTTGAAGGGATAGATGAAGTAGAGGAGGATATAGCTATCACCACCGGAGGGCAGCAGGCACTGGATTTACTGTCCAAGGTCTTTATAGACCCGGGTGACGTTGTAATTACAGAAGCACCTTCATACACGGGAGCTTTAAACTCCTTCAAATCCTACGAGGCACAAATAGAAGGTATTGAAGTTGACAGCAGCGGTATGAATGTTTCTATCCTGGAGGAAAAATTAAATGAGTTGTCAAAAAAAGGCATCCAGGTCAAGTTCATATACCTGGTGCCAAACTTTTCAAATCCCTCGGGAGTGACTTTAAGTCTTAAACGCAGGAAAAAAATCCTGGAATTAGCTAAAAAATATAAAACTGTGATACTGGAAGATAATCCCTATGGCATGCTGAGGTTTGAAGGCAAATCCATTCCAACCATAAAAGAGCTTGATATTAAGGGAGATAATCATAATGTAATTTACCTGAGCACACTTTCAAAACTCCTTGCCCCAGGATTTAGAATCGGCTGGGTTGTAGCCCCCCGCCCTATTCTGGAAAAAATAATACTCGGGGTACAATCTACTATACTATGTGTAAGCACCTTTTCACAAAAAATTGCCTATGAATATTTCTCAGACCCGGTATGGCAGGAGAATATAGATAAATTTAAAAGTATATATTCTGCCAGAAGAGACGCCATGTTAAGTACCCTTGAGAGCAATTTCCCAAAAGGTTCCATGTGGTCCAGGCCAGAAGGAGGTTTTTTTGTGTGGTTAAAACTTCCAAGATACCTGAATACCAAAGAACTGCTGGCAGACGCGGTAAGAAATAAGGTAGCTTTTGTTCCAGGCAGTGGTTTCTATGCAGACAGCAGAGGGCTGAACGAAGCAAGACTTGCTTACTGCACAGAAGAAACCGGAAGAATAGAAAAAGGAATTAAAATTTTAGCCGGTCTGGTAAAAGAAAAAATTAAACTATATAAGAGCTTTAAATAATAATATTATCTATAATATTTATACGAGAGTGATTAAAATGAAAAAAAATATTGCTGTACTTATGGGAGGAAGGTCCCTCGAAAGAGAATTTTCCATTAAAAGCGGACAGAGAATCTCAAATGCTTTAAGGAAGCTGGGGCATAATGTAATTAAAATGGATGTCAATGAATCAATAGTAGACAACCTTAATTCTGAAAAAATTGACCTTGTATACATCGCCCTTCACGGAAAAGACGGAGAGGATGGTACAATACAGGAAATTCTGGAAGTTCTGGGTATCCCTTATACCGGACCGGGTGTTTATCCCAATGTTTTAAGCTTTGATAAGATAATTTCAAAACAAATATTTATCAGTAAGGAAATTCCCACCCCGCCCTTTTATTTTTTAAATACCAGCTCATTCAGGGAACTTGGCTCATCAAAGCTGCTTCCTTTCATAATAGAAAAAATAGGCCTTCCCATGGTAGTAAAACCGTCAGCCCAGGGTTCGGCCCTGGGAATAAGAATCGTAAACGATAAGGAGAGCTTACCCGAAGCAATAATTTACGCTTTAAGCTACAGCAAGAAAGTGATACTGGAAAAATTCATAGACGGAGTGGAGCTCGCAGTCAGCATAATCGGGAAAGATAAACCAAGAACATTACCTATAGTAGAGATAGTACCCAAAAAGAAATTTTTTGATTTTGAATCAAGATCCGGGGTTGGAGAAACAGATTATTTCGTTCCGGCCAGACTCTCACCTGCCGAAGATAAAAAAGTAAAACAGACTGCTATTGCGGTAAATAATGCACTTAGATGTAACAGACTTTCACGTGTTGACATGATGCTTGATAAAAAGGGAAAAGTTCCCTATGTCCTGGAGCTTAACACTTCTCCAGGTATGACAGATACCAGTCTCCTCCCCCTGTCAGCAGAAGAAGCAGGCATGTCTTTTGAGCAACTAGTAGATGAGATAATAGGTATGTCTCTAGAAAAGTAGCACCTGAAGAATGAAGGTTTTGACAGAAACAATTGGCTCTGATAGTATTTCTGGTTGTGTTTAGCCGGGCAAAGCAGTTGCAGGCTTAAAGTAGCTGTATATTTATATGTCAGTAGTATATATATTAGTTTATTTATATATACATTGCATTATGTAAAAAACACACTCAAGAGCTAAAAATTTATGTTACCGCAACCTGCCGGGTTTAAGTTTATCTGGCTTAATATTATAGGTTTATAGCATGTCCCTGTAGCTCAGATGGATAGAGCACAGGATTCCTAATCCTGTTGTCGGCAGTTCGAATCTGCCCAGGGACACCAGCTAAAGATATTACTTAATATATAAGTATCAGTTATGATTCAAACCTTTTCTTCCCAACCAGTAACATTACTTATAGACGAAGCGGGGTTTGAACTTGCTGCTATCTCTATTATTTCTAAATTTTCTCAGCCAGAAAGAGCGGTAATAAAGATTCACCACCCAGAGCGGCACTGTATAACGGTGTGTAATTCCCAATCTCCTCCAAATAGATGGTAGGCTATAGAACTCTTGCCAAACCCATTCACGCCCCTTTTGCAGAATCTCCCGTGACATTAGCTTTGGCTCAAATACAACGCTAGACTCATACTGTGACCAGCTTTTAGTGACTATTCGTCCAGCTTTATCCAAAGATTCGCATAAGGCAGTGCCCGGATATGGAACTGGCCAAGCAAATTGAGCACTCTCTAGCTTCATTTTTTGGGCGAAGCGGACTGTACTTTCGAAAACATCTTCATCATCTCCGTCTAAGCCAAGAATAAAGAAGCCGTGGATGGCGATGCCGTAGGAGTGGATCTTTTTGATAACCATTTCGTATTCGTCCACCACATTCACCCTCTTACCCATTGCCGCCAGATTGTCCTGGGACAGTGTCTCAAATCCGATGAGTAAGGACATGCTTCCGCTCTCGGCTGCCAGTTTGAGTAGTTCGTCATCTCTTGCTATAGTGATTGAGGCCTGGGCAACCCACTTTAGTTTGTAGGAAACAAGGGCTCGAAAGAGTTTTTTAGCAAACTTTGGTCTACCTATAATATTATCATCAACGAACCAGATAGGTTTCTTATAGTTCATTGTTTCGATCTCCTTAAGGATTTCTTCTAAAGGGCGGCAACGATAAGTATGACCGAAGAATGAAGTAACTGAGCAGAAAGAGCAGGCATAGGGACAGCCTCTAGTGGTTGAGATTGTGTTCTTGACGTAGTACAATTCATCAGCGAACAAGTCTCGCCTGGGGATAGGCAAGTTGATTAAGCTGGGCTGCTTACGCTGGCTGTATATCTTTTGTAGTTTGTTTGCCTTAAAATCCTCGATCACATTTGCCCAAATTCCCTCGGCTTCCCCGATTACTACGGCATCAGCATGCTTAATTGCCTCTTTGGGTAGAGCACTAGGGTGACTACCTCCCAAGATAACCTTCACACCTTTCGCTCTGAAGATATCAGCAATCTCGTAGGCGCGTTCCGCTGTAACAGTTAGTGCTGTGATTCCCACTAAGTCGATTTTCTTTTGGAAATCAATAACTGTGACATTCTCATCAGTTAATGAGACTTCAACTTCTGGCGGGGTTAGGGCGGCAACCATTGCTAAACCCAAGTGTGGGCCCAGTGCTTTCTTCCGATTTAAGATATTCTCTTGCGTAGCCGGGACAATTAACTCTAGTTTCATAAGAACCTATCCTTTCAAGATATAATGTGTAATTATATAATAGGTACTGCTACACGAATGATTAAAAGAAATTATTAAAATTATAATATTTTTTTTAATGAAAAGGCAATGTTAAAAAAAAGCAAATTAATTCTAAAAATTTGATCCAATTATAAAAATACTCCCCTCCAATCCAATAATCCTGGTTCTAACTTTGTCCCTTTCAATCGATAAGTTTCCTAAGCTTCTCTAATTCTTTCAATAAACAGTTCGAAATTTCAAAGCCCAGGGACACCGCTACAAATATATAATAATTAAATTAGGAAGCCGTAATTTATATTGTATATTATATCCTTAAGATATAGAACTCCGTAATACTTACTGTTCTTCCTTATATTCAACTTCAATATCCACATTTACAGTAATGGTTTCTATTTTATCCCGGTTTTCTCTTATTTCTTCAAGCTTTTCCTTTTCAATGCCTTTAAATTCAATCTCCGGACCGTCACCCCGTTTTAATTTTCGGAAATTTCCAGCTCCCCTTTCCTTTAAGAAACCCAGCTCCATTCTATCTATGTTCCTCTCAATCCTGCTTGATATACCAACCGGTCTTCCATTACCAGATGTCTTTGCTGATATTATCCTGAAACCCAGCATTCCTACAAAGATGACAAATAGTACCGAAAGGACAATTGAAGTGACCAGTGCCCATTTGAACTTCTTAACACCAAACATTATCCAGAATGCTGTTCCTGTAAGAAATATTACAGCCAGTATCACAATTCCGGATAATATCATTAATCCCTGAAAAAACATTTTAAATCTCTCCTTTAAATTATTTTATTACCATAATTATCTAGCATAATTATATATATAAAAAATGAGTAAATTATGGAGTTAAATAAAAACTTATGATTTTATAAAAACCTACTGCAGTAAGTTAACAATTCAGTCAATAATCCCTGCTTAAAAAAATCTACAAAATAAAACACATTAATATTATAATTCTAAATCATGGCTAATAGAAAATTATTTACACTGTTTTTTATACAATTATTTTTGCTGGGTATTGGCGGCTCTGTAGTAGGCCCTTTAATCCCCATACTCTCTGATAGCTTTAAGGTTGACCTTGACATAGTAGGCACTACCCTTTCACTTAATGCATTTGGCCTGCTTGTTGCAAGCGTATTTTCAGGAATTCTTTCAGAAAGATTCGGCAAGAAAAATATATTTTCTCTTGGTAGTATATTATTTACAGTCAGTTTCCTTAGTTTATACTTTTCGGGTAATTATGTTTTGTTTACCATAAGCTACCTTGTATTCGGAATATCCTGGGGAACAATTGTAATAAATTCAAACTCCATAATCAGCGATAGTTTTAACCTGAACAGAAGCAGCATAATAATTAGATTGAATATCGGATTCCTATTGGGCGCAGCTTTTGCCCCGCTTATAGTAAGCGGCTTGTTATTTTTTGATATAAGCTGGAGGTATATATTTTTGTTTGCTGCATCAGCAAACGTAGTTTTATTTATACTTATACTGCTTTTAAAACATGAGAGTCTTGGTAACAAAAAAAGCTCAGAGAATTTCATAAACCTTCTTTCTACCAACCGCGGACTCTTTTCAAGCATAATTATTATTTTTTGCGGAATTATTAGCTTTCTCCATTTTGGTATGGGATTTTCTTTCGGGGCATGGTTTACCAACTATTTTGAAAGTTTAAATGTACCTGTAAGTATCAGCTCTTTGATATTAAGCTTAAATCTTTTTGTCTTTTGTGCAGGCATGCTGCTCCAGAGTTCTCTTGTAAGTAAATTTAGTGAAAAAAAGTTGATGCAGCTTTTCTCGATTCTTGCTTTTGTATTTTTATTTACTTCTTTTCTGGTGGATCACTTAATCCTAAAAGTTTTCTTTTTATTACTTTTTAACTTCTCTTTTTCAGGTATAGCCACTATTGCACTTTCACTTGCCATAAAGCAGAAGCCCCGTTATTCAGGTTCAATAAACAGTATAATTAATAGTTATGGTTTTACAGGAACAATCATATTTCAGTACCTTGCAGGTTACCTTTCGGAAAATATTTCAGCATCCGGTATATTTTACACCAGTCTTTCTGCATTATTCTTACTGGTGTTATTTACCAGTATATTAAGAATGTATCCCAGACGAACCGGTAAATAGATAGGATGATATAAAAACTATATTAAAAAATTGATTTTAGTTTATTTAAAAACCGGGGAATAAAAAGCTGTATTTAATTTATTACGGTTAAATATTTATCTCTACAGGTTTACCCGGAGAAACCTTTTGTTTCTTTCCGGAAACCTCAATCACTATTTCATTCCCTGATTCCAGTTTAATATAAAATTTCTTCCTGGTTATATTTATACTAAAATAACAACCTTTAACATCAATCTTAAATGATAACCTGTCCCATTTTTCTGGAATAACAGGTCTGAAGCAAATCATTCCATTTTTTATCCTTAAACCTGCAAAACCCATTACAACTGACATCCAGGCACCACCCATGGAAGTAATATGAAGACCATCTTATGACTAGCATTCCGGTTATTATTCTATTCGTTGCTCTTTCAAGGTACCTTGTAGGCGGACTTGTACTTGGCTCTGTCAAGGAGTAAAAAATATTTACTGGCAGCCAATTTCATCCACTCCTATTTTTTTAAAGGTTCCCAAACTATTCCGGCACATGCAGACAAGTTCCCGGGATTTGTATAAATAAAATTAGTACAGGGTAATCCTTTTAGGCCAGGGATTTTTCAAAGATGACTTCCATGTTTTATCTATATACTGCCGGGTATAGGTCTGCTCAATAAGGTGGAAGGTATAAGCTCCCTTTACGGTAAGTTTATACCCGCTATTATTTTTTTTCATATACCCCAGTTTTTGTGCAAAATATAATTCACGGCTGAACATATCTTCAAGTTTTTTGCCAAATAGCTTGTAAAAATTACCTGTGTCTATATATAGCCGGTATGCTGACCAGAAAAGCCAGTAAAGGGCCCTTTCCCTCTGGTTAAATTTAAAAGTAAGGGCGGTAGCCGGTTTATTATCATCAATTTTTTTTATATATTCCCTGACAGAAAATGTGTTCACTTTGAATATATCCCTGAGAAGAGTGGCAGCACTTGGCCCAAGGCCGATATAATTATCTCTTGTAACCGAAGAATACTGCAGCTTATCTCCTTTAGAAAACGTCCATATAGAGCTCCTCCTGTAACCAAGTTTTTCACTGATATTAACCAGGTCATTAAGCATTTTCTTTTTTACCTTCTTGCCAAGCGGTTTATTTTTAAGTTCTGCATAGGTAAACTCTATAAAGGGATAGGTAGAAATTTGAGTTGCCCCATTTTCTGCTGCAGTCTTAAAATCATAAACCAAGTCCCCGCTGCTCTGCCCCGGTATCCCGAATATAAGGTCCACATCTACTACCTCAAATTTAAAATCCCCCAGCATCCTTAGCTTTGCTTTATTATCAATCCTTTCCCTCTCAAGAGCAGACAACGAGGTATCATGAAAAGACTGTATTCCTATACTTATCATATTAAACCCGTATCTTTTTAGCTTACCAAGGAGCTCCCTGTTCACATCCACGGGGTGGAGCTCTATGCCCATGTCCCCTTTTACATCAAATAAGCTTTTTGTAAGGTTTATTATCTGAGGAAGATAATCTATTGCCAGTGCAGGGGTTCCGCCCCCGAAATAGATGCTTTCTATTTCTTTTCTCTTTTCAGTAAGACTGGCAACAAGCTTTATTTCTTTTAAGAGGGCTATGCTAAATTTTTTTAAAAGTTCCCTATCATACTTTACTTTATAATAAGGACAGAAAGGACACAGTACCTTGCAAAAAGGTATATGAAAGTACAACCCTATATTTTCTACATCTAAGTCAAGTCCCTCACTGTGATCCCTGCTAAAAATAAATGGCTTAACTGACCTTGCCATAAACATTCTTAATATACTTGTAATCATATTATCTTATTTAAGCCTCCCTTTTTATAAAAATACTAATTGTATTATTCTATCACTTTTAATTAAAATCTTAACAATAATATACAATTTGAAAATGTTTTTTTATGATTTGGGTTACCTTGAAAAATTTATGTTTTAATATACTAGCTTCTGGAGAAAAAGATTCTATCAACCTGTAGAAATAATCAAACTAATCAATATTAATATTTACACTCTTGCCCAAAGCTTTTGCTGTCAGTACCAGTGTTGATAATTTAATATCTTCAGTATGATTCTCTATTCTGGAAATTGCACTCTTTTTAGTTCCAAGCTGTCATTCGAGTTCTTCCTGCGTTTGACCTGCTGATTCCCGCGCTTGCCTCAGCATTACAACAATTTTAAACTGTTTATAGCCTTCTTTAAAATTTCTAGAAAAATCCTTGTCTTTTATTTTTCTTTTATTTATATACTGATTATACTTTTATTAAAATAGAATTAATTATTTAATAAAACATTAAGAACCTTTGTTTTCACTGCCCTTAGATTTCCTTGGCACTTATTATAAAAATATAATACTATCGGAATGACTGAGATTAATAAAAAGATACAAAGCTAATTTAATGAAAAAGCTCACAGAAGAAGAAAAAAGAGTAATAATAGGCAAAGGTACCGAGCTGCCTTTCAGCGGTAAATACTATAATTTCTTCGAGAAGGGTACCTATGTTTGCAGGCAGTGCGGCAATCCTCTATACAGTTCAGAAAGTAAATTTGAATCCGGATGCGGCTGGCCAGCTTTTGATGATGAAATTCAGGGGGCAGTAAAACGCCTTAAAGATGAGGATAAAATATGGACAGAAATCATCTGCTCCAGATGCGGTGCTCATCTTGGCCATGTATTTGAAGGAGAAGGATTTACTCCAAAAAATATAAGATACTGTGTAAACTCAATATCGCTGGATTTCATTCCGTATAAGAAATAATTATAAAGTATTAAAAAGTATTTAATACTTTACAGCTCCGCCCTTATAACAGAATAGAATTTATCCCTCGCCTCTTTCTCAATCCATGGTTTATGACCGCACTTCTCAAGGAGGATAAATTTAAAGTCACTTACAACCTTCTGGAGGGGTTCCTTTATGCCCTTATAGGGATGGGGGTCGTAATCCCCATGTATTGCTACAACTGGGCAGCTTATATTCTTACCCATCTTTAATAATCTTCCGCTTATCCTTAACTTTTCAAAATCCTTCCAAACATTACGAAAAACATCATATTGATATTCAACCACATCACTTTTAAAAGGCAGGGGATCATACAGGTCAGTCTTATACATTAATTTTTCAAGCTGTAACATAAGCATATCTTTATTCCCAAAACAGGGGTCATCAAGGGCTTCCATTGTTTTTTTAAGTTTTACCCTCTCTTCCCGGTCCAGGCGCTTCATTCTTGTTTTCTCAATCTTACCAGCGTATCTTCTTTGAAATACGCCACTTGAAACAAGTATGAGCTTTTTTACCATTGCAGAATACTTTGCTGTAAAAATATAACCAAGCATAGCTCCCCATGACCACCCAATAATTGTAACCAGCTGGCTACTGTTTTCTTCCAGGACATTATGCAGTTCCTGCACCTGCCCCTGCAGAGATACTGCTTTTTGAAGCAGCTCCAGTACACCCCACAGTGAAGAAAGCTCTTCTGCTACAGGCGACATTTCACCACTTATGCCTGGCCCTCCATGAATTACAGCTATCCTAAAAGGGGTATTACCGTATCTTCTTAACTTTTCCATAATGTTATTTAAATCAACTTAATCTGCACTCTATTAATAAAAGTATATTATCATGCCACTAATTTTACCACTATCTATTCTTTAAAAAACTTAATACTGGCATTCCTTTACAGCCCGGAAAGCAAGATATCCGTAATGGCTTTCAGTATCCCTCGCGTGTACTCCTCCATTATAACTTATTACATAAGCTCTTCCTTCCTCTGCAATAGCCCCCGTCCAGTAATAAATAACCATAGAATGCGGATCCCATAATGGAGTTTCCTTATCGGGTGTAAGCTCATATTCAGCTTTTTCCTCGTCCGGCTTCCAGACACCTCCTGCATTTTTACCGTGGAGTATCTGGGAAGCCACTGCTTCACTAACAGTGGGAAGGCGCCAGAGGTTAACCTCTTCTTCCAGAAGCTCTGTACCATCTTCACTCAGGTGCAAACATATCTCTATTGACTCATCGTAGCTCAAACCGCTTTCAGGCCACCCTGGACCTTTTGGTGCCCATATAAGACAGACATCACCACTACCCTTGACTGCCCTTGCTCCATAATCTCCGTCATCTACCCGGTTACCTACCTTTACAATTCCAATAATACTGGTCACCACCAGAATTAAAACAGGTACCCCAATTACCAGTATGTATGCAAATTTCCTTGGCTTTACCACACCAAAGAAAAAAAGCAGGCCAATTGCAGTAAGCGGAATAAGGATCATAATCCAGAGTACACTGAAAGACGCTCCTGAAAAGAACACTGCAGCCCCAATACCCAGAGCTATATTTAAAAAAAGGGATATTCTTGGAAAGCGTATACCCACAAAACCTATTATCATAAATACAATGGCAAGCATCCAGTACTGGGCCAGCATCATTAATATATTTTCCCATATGCTCCGGCTATACCATCCCTCATAAAAATTCTCTATCCCACCCCAGTATGCCCATAGGGAAGCAATAACAGCTACAATGAACACAGCAGTCCACCCAAAAATCAGCTGTCTCCTGGTTATAATTTGTTCATTCATGATAATGCCTTAACTTTATTCTATAATACCAAAAAAACACTTTTACATACGAGATTTATTAAAATTTATATTTTTTTAATAATCCTGGTTCCTTCCTGCATACTTCACCAAAGCAGGTGCCTCTTTTAAAAATATCTTTTAAAGAATTATCTGATTCAATCAACTCAGAAAAATTAATACTCCTTAAATACGCCAGTTTATCCTGGCCTGAAACTATTTTACCAATCCTTTCCTTTCTAATATTCCCCAGTAAAAATTCCGGAATGGATAAAATATGACAGGGGTAAACACTGCCATCCGGTAAAATATTTATATGGCTTCCCAGCCCGCAATTCCAGCCGCCTGCAAGAGCCGGCCTGCTTCTGTTTACAGGCAGGTTGAATTTACCGAAACGATTCTGCCAGAAATCTTCTATCACTTTTCCTGCCTTATCAATAGAACAAAAAAATTCCGGGTGGTTTAAGCTGGCTCCAAAAGATTTAATCATAGACAGATGAAAATTTGTAATAAGTAACTCGTCTATCAGATAGGAGAGAAAGTCTCCCAGTCCGGGAAGATTTAAAGAATTTACTGTTATAGAAACCCCCGGTGAGATGCCTGCATTTTTTAAATTCTTAATGGCAATTAATGCTCCTTCAAAGGAACCATTCCCCCTCAGTATATCATTTATTTCAGGCAGCCCATCCACACTTATTCTAACCTCATCAAATAATCCGGCAATCTTTGAGGCAGCTTTTCTATCAACCAGTATACCGTTTGACATCAGGCAGAGATGAATTTTTTTACTGCCGGGTACCTTTCGAAATTTATCAAACAGGTCAAAGATATCCTGCCTCATTAAAGGCTCCCCGCCGGTAATAATAATTTTTTGCGGTTTTAGAAATATTAATTCACTTAGAAGATGCTGCAGCTCTCTAGCAGATAGTTCCTCCGCCATAGCCTTCCCTGCATTAAAATAACAATAACTGCAGCTTAGATTGCACAGCCGTGTAATATGGATATAGACATTTTTTATATTCATATTGCTTGCAGCTTTTTTATTCATAGATTTAAACTAGCATTTACCACTTCTGGCTTATTATTTTAGATACAGTTCAGGGTCATAGGAGGGATTGCCCCTGCTTTTCAGCTCATCCCGGGCCTTCAGACGCTGCTCATTAAAATTTAGCTTATAGGTTTTGGACCAGTCATCATTTGCACAATCACTGGTTACAGTAACTTCAATATCTTTCTTATCCACAATAAGATGTAGTAAATTACTGGCCACAGGAGATTTTATGTTACACAGTTTCTCTACTGCAGATCCGGATTGCTCTAATGTCGCAGGAGAATAACCTCTATTAGATGTCCCAGTTCTTAGATAATCACTATACGTAGAAGCGCTTATGGCATAGCATACTACATCTTCAGTTAATAATGATTTAGGTATCAAACTCATAAGGATATCATCAACTTCTTTTAATTTTTCAGAGGCAGAGGCCCGGGGAATTTCAAATAAAAACCTCATCAATTGGTCTATGGCTGCAGGTTCTCCCAATCTTCCCAGGGTAAAAGCTGCTCTATATCTCACAAACATATCTCCATCTTCTAAAAATTTAATCAATGCTTTTTTTGCTCCTCCACTTCCAATCTTTTCAAGTGATTTTACTACTTCACCTCTGACCTCAGTTGAACTATCATATATAGCTCCAATTAAAGCACCTTCTGCATCCACACTTTTTATATCACCCAGTGCACTGGCCATAAACTTTCTGACCTCCCGATTATTATCGTTAAGAGCCGATATCATCTCCTCTATTACTTCTTCTTTTCCTTCCATATCAGAAAGCACTTCTGCTGCCCCCACCCTGACTTTTTCATCATCATCCTTTATGGCTTTTACAAGAGGCGCTAATGCACTTTCCCTGATATTTTTAATGGCTTCCTTAAGACTTCTTCCGAGGTCCAATTCTTTTTCATCTCTAAATGAACTCAAAAGTGCTTCAGCTGACTTTTCACTCTTAATTTTACCGAGGGCATTAATTACATTTAATCTAACTTTTTTATCACTATCATTTAATACATCAATAAGGTAATCCAGCGCTTCCTCACACTCTATTTTTGAAAGCATCAAAGCTGCCCAGCTAATCACATTTTTATCCTCATCTTTCAGTAAATTACAGAGAGGTTTTACTGCCTGCTTTCCGGAGTTCATGATTATTTCTGAAGACAGGTCTTTTAAATTATGTTTATGGGTAACATTTGGATAATGCCAGGATTCAAATTTATCAGGATATGAAACAAAATAGCTAATTTTTCGTTTTAACGAATCTATGATAGACCCGATTTCACTTTTACCTATTCCAGAAATAATTTCCTTTATAACCATTTTTTCTCCATAACCTCTTATATAAAGGTCAATTAAGGATTCTACCGCTTCCAGTCCCATATCTATCAGAGATTTTTTTGCCTTATTTTTAATATATTCAAAAGGGTCACCTGTTCTTGCATCCGAGGCTTTCAAAGCAAGAGTGGATATAAGTGTAGACTTTATAGCATCGTCCTTTATTCCTGTATATTTAACCAGAGCATCTATCGCTCCCCGGCTATCAATTTTACCAATAGCTTCTATTGCTTTTCTCCTAATTACAGGGTCTTTATTATTCAGAGCTTTCTCCAATCCACGGATATTTTTATTTTTTTTCATCTTTTCTATATCAGGTTTAAATAAACTCATTTTTAACACTCCCCCGACAGGTTAATCTTTCTGTTAGCTGGAAAGAATACCCCACTTATTAATATTTTTTAGTGCCTTTCTTGCTGCTTCTACGACATCATAAATTCTATCTTTAAGAGCTTCTGTTAAGGGTCCAACTGCTCTTTTATCTTTAATTACCCTGATAGCTTCGGCTGCAAGCTTTCGCGCAATCCACCAGTTATCTTCATCCCCGCTACTGTTAAGCCACTGTCTGATATTTGATGTTATATATCTTCCGTTGCCATATCCTCTTCTCAATTCATTGGTATTTTCAGGTTCAATTGAATCAAAACCTCTTAGATCTATAATATATGCTGATAAAAGTGTAATATGCTCCACTTCCGGCGTGACATATTCCGCATAGTGGCCGTTACTATCAATTACCACCCATAATATAGGATTATAACCTTCGCCTTCAACCTGATAACTTCCAAGCTGTATGTAATCTCCAGCTTTTAATGACTTGCTATATCTAAATGCGTATTTTCCCTGCATATCTTCGGATATAGATTCTGAATTTAAAGTCCCGTCTGTTTCTCTTTTACAGGCATAGGTGTTAAATAATAATATTAACAAGAGCGTAACTGCAGCCACTATCATAATTAATCTTTTCGCTGGCAGCTCTTTTATTATCTTATTAGGATAATTTAATTGTTTAAAAAACACTTTCCCTCTAAAAATCTTATTTAATTTTTTTTAATAACAATCAAATATTAACCTTGATGCTATTGCCTTCAACTTTAACTTCATAAACAGGCTCGTTTTTTGTTTTCATTCTTAAAGGCCCTATTTTTGGTCCTGAAACGCTCTCCCCTGTAGTTACGTCAAACTTTGCACCATGTATGGGGCAGGTAACTATCTTATCCTCGAGCTTGCCTTCAGACAGGTCCCCACCCATATGCGTGCATCTTCTATTTATTGCATAGTAATTCCCATCATAATTTACAACCAGTATTTCTTTACCCCCGGCAGTTACTGGTTTCATTGAACCTTTCTTAATCTGATTTGTTTTTACAACCTCAATAAAACTCATCTTTAGCCTTCTTTCCGGTAGTTAAGTTATTACTGGTTTAAGTATAATCAAATCCCTTAAATATTTAAATAAGTTACCCCGCTAAAAAAATTTTAAGTAAGAAATATAAAAAATCTGCAATATTATATACCTCATAAATAACATAAAAAAAAATGATTTATACTTCATTTTATGCTAATTTAGTAACAGTTGTTTAAAAATTTTTTATTTTTAAGAAATGTCCAACAGTTTAATCATTATATTAATATCTACAGCAATAGCACTAATCCTGGGCGGTCTTATATTAATTACAAGCATCTTCTTACCAAAAGAAAAAAAGAGGCCAGAAAAAGTGGAGGAGATACTTAAGCTATTACCCGGAAAGAACTGCGGGTCTTGCAGCTATCCCGGCTGCGAGAAATATGCAGAGGCACTTTCCAAAAACCCTGAAACAATCTTTAAGGATAAATGCCCTTTTATTATGAAAGATGAGAAAAAACTATCAAAGCTTGAAAAAATACTGGGGATAAAAATTAAAAAATAATAAAAGTATAAAAAAAATTTTTTATTTTTTTTATTGTAATATATAATATTATTCAAGCATATAGATCTATAAAATAGTAACTCACAAAAGTGGAGGTATCAATGAACGACGTTACAAAAACTGATAGCCCGAGCGGTCTTTCTATCGCCGCACTAGTAACAGGTATTTTTGGAATGGGAATCATTCCGATCATCCTTGGAGCAGTTGACATGTCAAGGATAAAAAACGGTGCAGCAAGCGCTAAAGGCAGAGGATTTGATATTGCAGGGATAGTCCTTGGTGGATTAGGTATATTAACTTGGATAATAGTAGGTATCATTTCAGCAGTTACCTTAAGCTCAGTATTGCTTTATTCATAATAGTTATTAGCTCAATCTGGATTTGCTATTATTAAGAATTATATACACTTAAAACATTACAAGCAGTTATAACTTAGTATATAAGTTTTGTGCGGATAAAATAAAAAGGCATTACATTTTAATGCCTTTTTATTTTTTAAACTTACAGCCAGATACTGGTCGCTATTTATAATTTAACAACTTAAAAACCCTATATAACATAACTTAAACTATCTGCCTATATTCTTTATATAGCAGTATATTACTTTTAAATTTCTAAAAAATTTAAAGCTTAAGTTTTTATCTAACTTTCTCTTTTAAACCTTTGCCTGCAACAAATTTAGGTACTGTGCATGCCGGGATATTAATTTTTTCTCTTGTACGTGGATTCAAGCCAGTCCTTGCTTTTCTTTTAGATACCTGGAAAGTTCCAAAACCTACCAGAGCTACTTTGCCTCCTTTTGCCAGTGTGCCCGTTATGGAATCCTGCATAGCGTCTATTACGCTGGCCACATCTTTCTTTGAAAGACCTGTTTTACCACTTACATCACTAACTAATTCCGCTTTATTCATTCCTCTGTCTCCTTTCATTAATAAAAAAAATATTTATTTTTTATTCCTCAAAAATACTATATTACGAATTACTCCCGGCTCACAGCATTAAGTTAATTATAATATTTACTATAAATTTGACAACGAAATATTTTAAATTACACCTATCAAAATCTTCAATAGAAAATATACAACTGCTCTTTTATTATTGTTAACTATTATATAACTTTTTTTTAAGTTTTAGTATATTTTAAGCCAAATTTCACCAAATATTTAAAGAAGTCTTTTTACTGGGCTAATTCTTTAGATAAATATTTATAACTTCATTTAAAAAGTCCAGAGCTTCTTCCCTGGGTCTCTGGAAAGAATTCCTTCCTATTATCGAGCCAAACCCACCGCCTTTATTTATTTGCCTTATTTCCTGCATTACTTCTTCTCTGCCCTTTGCCGGTCCACCCGAAAATATTACAATCCTCTTTCCATCAAATGCACTCTGTATTACATGTTTTATTCTCTCTTCCAGTGTGCCTATTGGAATTTTATACTTCTCATAAATCTTTTTTGCTTCTTCAAGCTCTATATGGTCTGACGGCGGCTTTACTTTTATTATATGTGCACCTAACTGAGCAGCTATTTGAACTGCATATGCCACAACATCAATGGCAGTTTCACCTTTCTTTGATAGGCCTGAACCTCTCGGGTATGACCATACAACCACTGCCAGGCCCTTTCTTTTAGCTTCCAGCGCCATCTCCCTGACTTCTTCATACATTTTTTTAAAATTTATGCTGCCGGGATAAATAGTAAGCCCAACTGCAACACAACCAAGTCTTAACGCATCTTCTACGGAAGAGGTTAGAGCAGGAATAGGATCAGGACTATCATTCAATACATCATGGCTATTAACTTTCAGGATAAGCGGAATTTGTCCTGCATATTCCCTCGCTATTGATTGTACAGAACCCAGCGGCGCCGCATGTGCATTAAGACCGGCATCTATGGCAAGCTTTGCATGATAATTGGGGTCATAACCAGGAGGATTCGGGGCAAAACTTCTTGCAGGCCCATGCTCAAATCCCTGGTCAACGGGTAAAATTACTGCTTTACCTGTACCCGCTAATTTCCCATGCATAAGTATGCTATAAAGGTTTTTAATGGTACCGGGGTTCTCATTATCATACCAGGAAAGTATCTCTTTTATTCTCTCATTCATATTAATCCCCCAAAAAGACATTAGTAATTACATTAATGCTTATTATAAGATTTAACATTCAAATAGTAAAATGGATATTGCATACATAAAATTTTATTAAATTATGTATTTGCATAATTGCGTAAATATTATATAATATACCCCTGGGGAATATTAAAAATTCTTTTCTTTACTTTTTATACGGACAGGGAGAAAAAAATAATAGCTATTTATAAATCTAAAAACACCAATAACAAAAAGAGTAATAAATTTAGGTTTTTTATTTTTTTTATTTTATTTTTTTTAATACTTTTTTGCCTACCCCCACCAATTTATACCGATACCAACCACAGGGCTCCATTTGTAATACCCCTGGAAGGTGAAATCATAACTGGCTTCAGGGAGTGTTATTTTGATTCTGAAAGAGACAGATATTTAAAACACACAGGTATCGATATAGATGGTAAATTTGGCCAGAAGGTAATTGCAGCAGGGAACGGCATAGTAACATATTGTGGCTTTTCACCTATCGGGGGAAGAACTCTGGTAATAAAACATAACGACAGGATAAGAACTACATACCTAAATTTGCTCAAGATTTATGTATCACCAGGAAACCATGTCAATCAGGGAGAGACTATCGCCTGTATTGGAGCATCTGATGACCCTTCAAATTCTAACTTTCATCTTCATTTTGGCGTAATATATGATAATAAATATATAAACCCATGTGATTTATTAAGAATAGATTACAGTAACATTTCAAAATTTCTTTTTCTCGAGTATCTGCCCGGTGACTTTAATCTTAATTACAGCTACAAACCTTTAATAAGGTAAATTAAAGACAAATAAAAACTTGATTTAATGAAACCTGAATTTAATAAAAAATTTTGTGGTATTTATTAAGAATCAATTTGGCTAATGGTCATTAAAATACGTCTGTATATTTTCTATCTCTTCACTAATCTTATTTTCAATCAGTTCCCTGGCAACGCCAAACTCTATTATATTAAAAGTGAGTTTTATTTTTCCAAAAGTCTTTTTTAAGATACCATTAATTTGAGGTTTATCTTTCATATCCAGGACACTTAGCTGCAGGTAATCTTCACCATCAGTAGTAGATATAAACTTGATATGCCCTAATTTGCTACAGCCGTTTTTTTTGAGAAAGTCTATAATATTACTGTTGATCTCTTTCATCTTCTCAATAAAATCTTCTTTTACCACAGGATTTGAAGAAGTTATGGTTACTCTCCTTGTTAGGATCACTGAGCTGTTTGTATTCATAGATGTTTTAATTTTTATTATTTATATAATAAAATTATTACTTTAAGAGAGTTAGAAAGCTAATTTTAGCATAACTTTCTTTTATGTCAAAGCATTTTTAAATTAATTACACATAATACTCCTATCACATATCTTTTAAAAGTATCTATATTTTTAGCTCATATATCTTTATTTACCTGCTTATTTATGTGTCGCAAGCCCCGAGCAGTCCTCTGCAGTTTCCATTACTATCTCTGAAAGCGTAGGATGTGAATGCACAGTGGAGGCAAGGTCATCCACCAGTAATTCACTATTCATTGCCACCGCTACTTCATGTATAAGATCAGATGCCCCCGGACCCACTATCTGGCTGCCAAGTATCTCTCCGGTATCACCTCTGGTAACAATCTTCATAAATCCTTCCGTTTCGCCTTCAATATAGGCCTTGCTATTGTGACTGAAAGGGAAAACGCCGGTGCAAACATCTATATTCCTCTCCTTCGCCTGCCTTTCATTTAATCCAACTGAGCCAATCTCAGGGGATGTGAATATTGCCCATGGTACGGCATCATAATTAATTTCCCCTACTTCTCCCGAGATATTTCCTGCAGCAATTTTTCCTTCTTTGGAAGCCACATGCGCGAGCTGAAGCCCTCCTGTAACATCACCAATGGCATATATCCCCTTAACACTGGTTTCAAGTTTCAAATTCACTTTAATATATCCCCTCTCATCAACTTCAACCCCTGCTTTTTCAAGGCCGATACCACTTGAATTGGGTTTTCTTCCCACTGATATTAGTATTTTTTCTGCGGATATTTCATTTCCTCCACTAATAGTGCATTTGAAGTTACCTGCACTTCTCTTGAAATCCTCTACTTTTGAATCCGTAAATATATCAATTCCTTTCTTTTTAAAGGCATTGTGAATCAATTTTGAAACTTCTTCATCTTCTGTTGATAATATTTCCGGGAGTATCTCAACTATAGTTACCTTCGAGCCAAAGGAGGAAAAAATATTTGCGAACTCACTTCCTACTACTCCACCACCTATAATTAAAAGTGATTGCGGTAGCTCCTCCAGTGATAATATATCGGTATTATCCATTATTCCATCTTCTGACAGATCAAAGGGCTCTACATCTGCAGCAGAAGACCCTGTGGCAATAATTATATTTTTTGCTTCAATCTCCATGTCATTTCCATTAGAGTTTTTAACCAGGATTTTCCCCTTTTCCAGTATTTCACCTTCTCCTTTTATAAAGCTTATATTATTTTTTTTAAAATAGGTTTCGATGCCCTTTCTCTGTATATTAATTATCTGTTCCTTTCTGGCCATCGCCTTTTTAAAATCAAGCTCAGGAACTGATACATTTATTCCAAAAGTTTCAGCTTTCTTTATCTCCTCCATCAAACGGGCTGTATGGTACAGCGACTTTGTAGGCACGCAGCCATAATTCAGGCAAACTCCTCCTGGCTTATCCTTTTCAACTACTGCTACCTTAAGTCCCATTTTAGAGGCCCTTATGGAAGCTACATATCCTCCCGGCCCTCCTCCAATTACTGCAAGATCCACTTTTTCATAAGACATTGTATTAAGAACTCCTTTCCACTATCATTTTTAAAAGTAAAATAACATATCTAATTTATATGATAAAATATATCAGTTAAAAGATATTTTATACAGTTATGAAAATATTAAAACAAAAATCTGCATGTAGAGACCGTAAAATATTAATAAACTCCAACAGTCCCGGCAGCCAGGATTCAATTACTGCTATTGACCTTGGCCTTATTCCCTATAGTGAAGCTTACAATTTACAGACCAGGGTATTTGAAAGTATAAGACTAAATGGCATGCCTGGAGCAATACTGCTTCTTGAACACCACCCGGTTATAACTATAGGGAACAATAAGAATATAGGGAACCTACTGGTAACAGAAGAAACACTTACCAGCCAGGGCATAGAGCTTGTGCAATCCAACCGTGGTGGCGATATAACACTACACACTCCAGGGCAGGTTATCTGTTATATGATCCTCAATCTTAATGTAATTGGTAAGGATTTATCAATTTTTGTTTATAAACTTGAACAGGTAATAATAGAAACACTTAAAAATTTTGGAATTAACTCTTCAAGAATTAAAAAACACCGGGGTGTTTTTTATAACAATTCTAAAATAGCATCTATTGGCCTTAAAGTTAAAAAGTGGATCACTCTACACGGGTTTTCGTTAAATGTAAATAATGACCTTAAATATTTCAATAACATTATACCCTGCGGCCTTAAAGATTATCCCCAGACCTCAATTAGAGAAATCTTAGAAAAACCTTTACCCATAACAACTGTAAAGGAACAGATAGTTGAAAGTTTCAGTAATGTTTTTAATATACCTGTAAAAAAATCGGGCAGCTTTTAAATATCATTTTCTAATTTTACTATTTTTATTGCCCTTATTATTTGCACCATTTTCCTTTTTTAATACAGCGTATATTTCTTTCAGTACATTTAAGGGCTCCTTAAATAGTCTCTTAGGCAAAAAGGGTATGAGCGTCGCGAATGCTTTTTTCATGTCTTCGGTTATCCTGTGTGGCTTTGTTAGAATCCTGTCTATGAAATCCTCTGCAAAAACTGTTCTTAAATGTCTTCTATCAATTTCTATACTCTTTTTACAAATATCGCAGACCACGCTTCTTAAATAACTCCCAATGTAATATACGGTGTGAGTCGTTTCCTTATTGCAGTTAATACAATACAGAATTATTTTTGTTTCCTTATCTTTCATTTTCATTTAATATCCTCATGTAATTTATAAAATCAGTCAATAAGCATTGAAGGTTCTTCCAGAAGTTTTACTACTCCCTGGAGGAACTCCGCTCCTGCTTTCCCATCAATTATCCTGTGGTCACAGGATACAGAAATGTTCATAAATGACTGCTGCTTTATTTCTTCACCAACCATAGAAGGTTCAGTATATATTTCCCCTACTGCAAGTATAGCTGCCTGTGGAGGATTAATTATAGGAGAAAATGACCTTACACCGTACATCCCCAAATTAGTAACCGTAAATGTACCGTTAGATACATCTCCTGGACATAGTTTTCCTTCCATAGCTTTATCTATAAGTTCTGCTCTCCTTTTTGCGATATCTCCTATTTTAAGTTTATCACAATTAAAGAAAGTGGGAACGATTAGCCCATCTTCAAGTGAAACTGCCATGCCTACATTTATATCTTCATATATAATGTATTTTCCATCAGAAAAAGTTGAATTCAAACCAGGATTATCCCGCAAGGCAGATGCAACAGCCTTTAATATAAGGTCCGTATAAGTTATTTTAATATTAAATTCCTTAAGTAACTTCTTTGCCAGTTTATCTTTAAACCTTGCAAGCAGAGAAACATTAGCTTTTGCTTTTAGTACAATATTTGGAATATTAGAGCTGGAGTAACTCATTCGCTCCGCTATTGATTTTCTCATTCCAGTTAGTTTGCTGGATGATTTTACTGCTATTTCTGCTCCGGAAGCTAATGTTTTCTTCTCTTCTCTTTTTTTCTTTTCCCTGGAAAAATTTATTATATCCTTCTTTTCTATTCTTCCCTTTGTTCCCGAACCTTTTATTTCTTCTGTCCTGTAATCTATACACAGCTCCTCGGCAGTTTTTCTTGCCAGGGGAGATATCCTTACTCTTTTTCCAGGAGCATCTTCTTGCGCACCTTCCCCGGACTCATCATCTTTCTTATCAGCTCCAGGTTTTTCAACAGTTCCTGAAGATTTACCTTCATCCTTCTTTTCTTTTTTTTCAGAAGGTATATCCTCGTTTTTTTCCCCTATGTAGGCCACAACACCGGTAACGGGAACTTCTTCCCCCTCACCTTTTAATATCTTTCTTAAGTATCCCGAATTATACGACTCAACTTCGATAGTAACCTTATCAGTCATAACTTCGAATAATGTATCACCTTTCTCTACTCTATCACCTTCCTTTTTATGCCATTTCTCAATAGTTCCTGACTCCATTGTAAGGCCTAACTTTGGCATAATAACTTCGTGCATCTATTAATCCTTCCATCGCAATGATATTTATATGAACTTATATAAAATCTTAAAAAAACATGACTTCTAATTACCTATTTTTTATAATAATATACTGAAACGCCGCCATAAAACCTGTCCTTAACCGAGGAGGCCTAAAATCCCTTTTTCAATTCTTCCTACACTGGGTATCGCTTCCTGTTCAAGAACAGAGCTATAGGGAATCGGGCAGTTTCTTCCTGCCACTCTGGTTACCGGAGCGTCCAGCCAGTCAAATCCTTTTTCAGAAACCCCTGCGGCAACCTCTCCCATAAAACCCCCGAAAATTGGGGCTTCCTCAACACATAGAAGCCGTCCTGTTTTCTTCACTGAATCAATTATAGTATCAATATCAAGTGGCCTGAGCGTTCTTATATCTATTACCTCGCATTCAATACTTCTTTCTCTTGAAAGTTTCTCGGCTGCTTCCAGTGATCTCTGCACCATAAGGGAAGTAGCAGCTATACTTATATCAGTGCCTCTCCTTTTAATATCAGCTTTGCCAATAGGAACCTCATACATCTCCTCTGGAACATCCTGGACACATTTTTTATGTTTATAAAGCAACTTATGCTCTATAAATATAACCGGATTATTATCATTTATGGCTGATATAAGGAGCCCCTTTGCATCATAAGGACATGAAGGCATGACCACCTTTAAGCCAGGGATATGGGCAAGAAGAGCTTCCAGGCTCTGTGAATGCTGGGCAGCAGCACCAGTTCCCCCGCCTCCGGCAGTTCTTACAACAATTGGTACAGTGACCTTTCCACCAAACATATACCTTATCTTGGCGGCCTGGTTTATAATTTGTTCCATCGCTACGGTAATAAAATCCGAGAACATTATCTCTGCTATGGGTCTCATACCGGTAATCGCACTGCCTATTGCCACTCCGACTATAGCTTCTTCTGAAATCGGGGTATTTCTTATCCTTTCCTTTCCAAATTCTTCAAGCATTCCTACAGTTACTCCAAAAGCTCCACCATATTCTGCTATGTCTTCCCCCATCAGGTACACATTGCTATCCTGCCTCATCTTTTGCTGCATTGCTTCTCTTACTGCTTCAAGATATGTTAATTTCCTTGTCATATCAAAATACCCAGATAGTTAAAGTTATAATAAATTTTAAAAAATACCACCAAATCAATCTAAAAAATTAAAGTATTTACTGTCTTTATTTATTTTCAGGCATAAACATCATCTTCAACTCCTGAAGGGTCAGGGAATGGGCTTTCTTTGGCAAACTTAACTGCTTTTTCTATGCTTGCTCCCACTTCTTTCTCAATCTCCTTATCCTCTCTTTCGGTCAGTACACCCTGCTCAAATAAAACCTTTTTATACCTTTTTATCGGGTCTTTTTCCTTCCACCTTTTAACTTCCTCTTTCGTCCTGTAAACCTGTGCGTCACTCTTTGAATGGCCGCTCCATCTATAAGTTAAGCTCTCAATTAAAACGGGGCCTCTCCCCTCCCTGCATTTATCTGAAAAGTGCGAAACTGTATTAAATACTTCAACCAGATTATTGCCATCAATTGTAAGGCCCTCTATTCCATAGGCACTCTTCCTATCTGATATTTTTTCTATATTAAATGCTTCTTTTACCGGAGTTGACATTCCATATGTGTTGTTTTCGCAGAGATAGATTACAGGGAGACTCCATATCGAAGCCATATTTAGTGAGCTATGGAATATACCCTGGTTGGCTGCCCCATCTCCAAAGAAACATACTACCATTTTCCCGTTTTCCTTCATCCTGCAAGTTAGAGCCGCTCCCGTAGCAATACCTATGCTTCCTCCTACTACTCCATTTGCACCAAGGTTGCCCGATCTGACATCAGCTATATGCATAGAGCCGCCTTTCCCCTTGCAATATCCTGTTTTTTTACCAAAAAGTTCTGCCATCATAGTTTTAAGGTCAGCACCCTTGCCAATACAATGGCCATGACCCCTATGAGTTGAGGTAATATAATCATCACTATTTATCCCATATATTGCACCGATAGCAGTTGCCTCCTCACCGGTATAAAGGTGGCAGGTACCGTGAATAACTCCCCTTATAATAAACTGCTCTGCCTGGTTTTCAAAATGCCTTATCTCATACATTTTTTTAAGCATTTCTACCTTCTTATCTTTTTTTAGCCCTTCAAATTTATTTTTTATTTTATACCCGTTAATAGTTACATAATTTTCTTTTTCTTTTAAATTCTTACTCATAACCTGTCCCAGCCATAAATATTCTATCTGTTTAACAATTTATAATTAAATATCTACCGGATATTTCCTGTAATATACCGTATTACTTTTTAACTTTTTAAAAGGTAAATTAAATCTATTGGTTATTTGTTTCCGATTTAATCCATTAAAATAATAAAGCTTTTCTATCCTGGCTAGAATTTCTTTTGTGGCAATATTTCCCATAATTTGCTTCCACCGCATCCCGCTTATCTGCTTAATATGCGGACGTCTCCTTAGTTTTTTAATGTTATATTAAAAAAAATATAATTTCAAGAAATCACAGAAAAATAAGTTAAAACAAATCATAAAATCTTAAATAAACTTTTCCAATCTACCTGCACAGTTTTTTAACTATTAGAATTACTAACAGCTTCATCCCATAGGTTTCCATATAATGAGAAGCACTTCTATCAAACAATACCCTTGCATCCGCTTCAAATTCCTCGCTCCTCTCATCAAGGATCATAAGAACTGGAAGCATCCTAAAAGGGTAAATTATGGAGGCATATTTAAACTTACTGTATTTTACCCCGCCAATTCTAATAGACTTATCTAAAAATACATTACCATCACTTCCGTACTTTTTTTTAAGTTGTTCCAGCACCCCGGGTATTGTTCGCCAGTAAAAAAGCCCACCGGGCAGCTCCCTGTATGAGACCCAGGTACCGTCAATAGGCGTACCGTCTGCATTAAGCAAATAATGTAAAATAAGGGAAGAAGAATATTTATCAACAATTTCCTCATTTTTCTGCCTTCCTGTATTATCTTCTCTTGAATAAAAAACTTTCTTTTCATTTAAATCCACTACAACTTCTTCCTTAAAAAAGTCCAGTTCAATTTTATTATCACCCACGAGTTCCGAATTTGTAAATGCGACTATATTATATATATCTTTTTTTAAAAGCTTATCATATATTTTACTATTTTCTTCTTCCATGTAATTTTTACTCTCTTACTTTTATCAATCAAAATTAATCATTTTTTCAATGATAGAGTATAACCGGAATTTTCTCCAATAAAATTACCTGCTGAATCCTTCATTTTATTCTAAATAATAAGTATAATATAGCATCATTAGAAATATAGAATTATCTTATGTCAACTACCCTCAAAGTAGTAAATTACATAATAGAACTTGGGCCGGTTATTTTATTACCGGCTGTATTGTTCATAATAAGTCTTATTGTTACCAGAAAGCCGCTCAAGAACTTAAAAAATTTTGCCCTTATATTTACCGGCCTGGTTGGTGTTTCCGTCCTTCTCGGCCTTTTTATAAATTTTTTTGCCCCCGTTGCCAATACCATAATTTTAAATTCTACAAAAGAATACACGGTTATAGACGCTGGCTGGCTTGTTTCCAAAAATGTTATTTTAAACTCCCCTATTACTCTTCATATAATAATAGCCGTAATAGCTATAAATATAATTATGCTCCTCTTTAGATTTACAAGGACTATAAATATTGATTTATGGAACTACTGGAGTTTTTTGCTTGTTGGCTCAATTATTTTTGCTGTTACCGGAATGGAATGGATAGCATTGCTAATTTCTATAATAGCAGTTGCTATAACACTAGTCCTATCGGATATATATGCAATATATATAAGCAACTACTATGGGGTCAGCGGCTTCTCAACTCCCCAGGCGCAGGTTGTATGCTGGGCTCCCTTATCACATCTTATCAATACTATCTTTAATAAAATACCTTTTATAAGGAGAATTCGTATTTTTTATGAAGAGCTCCAGTATAAAATGGGAATTTTTTCAGAGCCAATAGTAATAGGGTTTATTCTCGGATTTATAATAGGGGCAATCACTCGCTATAAGAATTTTCATCTTAACCCGGGGTCCAACCTCCTTTATGCTTTTATAAGTGGCCTTACACTGTCATTTATCTTTACACTAATACCCAGAGCTGTAAATATTCTTTTTAAAGGCCTTACTCCTACCATTAATGATATAAAAGACTTTATAAAGCGTAAGATAACAAAAAGAGACTTAAATATTGGCCTTGACCCAATAATATTAGCAGGCATGCCTTCTACAATCGCACTATCCGCAATTTTAATTCCGCTAACCATCTATATCTCAACAATCCTGCCGGGCAGCACGATACTTCCAAGCTCGGACCTTATAATGATCCCGCTTATATTGGTCTGGGTTATTGTTCCCTCAAAAGGAGATATGTTTAGAAGTTTTATCTCTGCAGTTATAATAATCCCCATAGTTCTATGGATAGCTTCCAACATGGGTGACCTATTTACTAATTTCTTCCTAAAATATGATATAGAGATGGTAGAAGGTTATAAAAGGGTTTCAAGCATAGGTGGAAGCTCCAACATATTTTTCTGGATATTGTTAAAAATAATTGAGCCGATATTCAACCTGCATCCGTAAGGGATTTAATCTTCTTCTTTCCCTGTTAACCTGTGCACATATTCCATATATAAATTTTTTTTTACGGCAGATTTTTCTTTAAAATTACCAATACCATTTCTTTCCAGTACTATTCTTATCTTCTTATCATCATGCATAATTATATTATTTACATTTGAAAGATTGGTTTTAACTACCCACAAGTCTGATTGCCTCGAAATATAGGGGAAAAAAGAAGTTTCCTCTATTATTTTATCCCATGGGATATTTATCTTATCCACCAGGTCTATATAGATAATATCAGGATTCTCCTTCAGTATATTTTTTGCCCTTTTAGCTATCCCGGCATCAGCTTTTTTTTCAATCCTTTTCAGATTATATGAAGAAAGAGCTAAAAAAATTCCATAAACAAGAACAAGGGGAATTATATAATAGTAATATCTCGATAAAAAACCCACAAGATATTTTCCTATCTTACCTAAAAATGTTTCCAGCCATATGTTACTCATGAATTCCAGACCCTTTAAAATCTATAAATCTTTCCAGCCAATTACTCCGGATGATATGATAGACAGCAGAAGAAAAGATACTCTATTATTTTTTGGTGGAGATGAGCGGGATCGAACCGCTGACCTCCTGCTTGCAAGGCAGGCGCTCTCCCAGCTGAGCTACACCCCCACAATCCGGCAAAATGGTGGGCCTATCTGGACTCGAACCAGAGGCCTCATCCTTATCAGGGATGCGCTCTAACCAGCTGAGCTATAGGCCCGCACCCAATTTTTTACAAATGACAAAATAGCAATTTAATATTATTTTGTCAAGGTAAAGGGCATCCCAAACAAGATACAAAATAGTATTATTATAAGTGCTTTCTTATGAATTGATTCTTAATCTTTTTTAAGCCCCGCGCACTTACTGCCTGCTATTATACCCTTGATTCTTCCTTATTTCTTCTTCTCCGGCAAAAACCTTAACTCTATACCCCCGCTCATCTTTAAAACCACATTCATTACCCAGACCATTATAGTTCCAATACATGCTGAAAGCACCGAAGCAACCAGCCCGCCAACAATTACTACAACAATAACTAATGCAGTTCCTCCACCCAATGAGCCCAATAATACATTGGTATTTCCCATACCCAGACTCTCCAGGGTATTATTAATATCAAGACCAAATGAAGAAAGTCCGAGCCAGGCAATAAGCCCAACCAAAACCATAACAATTACCCATAGCAAAAAAAATATCAAATAAAAAAACAGCAGGTATTTAAACATAGAAAATTCACTAATACTTTTTAAAACTCTTCTTTCAATATCCATATTTTCTCCTCAAATTTATAAGGGATAGATTGACTAACATGCATACTTTAAGATTATATTTTTAGCATCCTTATTCTATGTCCCGCTCCTTATAATAGCATCACCCTGTGCCCCTATCATATTAAAGCACTATCCCGCTATTATAAAATAGTTGGTGCCGTGAAATACAATTTATTTAATCTTCCGATAACTATCCTGTTAGTTACATCTTAAAATATTTATCGGTCAGGGTGCTAATTCCCATAGGAATTCTATATGTTTTTCCCTGAAAGCCTGAAACAATTGCTATTATTGCTAAGACTAAAATTCCAATAATTGCTAACCATGCAATAACAACAAAAATCCAGCCAATAATAGGTATCCAGCCAAAAATTAATATTAATATTCCTATTATTGCTTCAAGAATACCAAGAATTAATGCCTGAAGAGCATTCCATTTTACAAATTTATTCTCTTTTTCCAGAATCCAGATTATAAGTCCGCCAAGCCATCCAAATAAATATGCAAGAAGTATTGCAATCTTTGGCTCCATACCCGTAGAACTTTTTTTGCTGAAGTCAGCATCAATTTCCGCTTTATTTACCTCTACCATTATTTTACCTCCTTTAATTTAGGCAATCGTTAATATTTTATATTTTTTTAAAAACCTTTTTTATTCCTTAAAAACTGCGATTAGAAATATAATAACAGATTTGTATAATAAAATCAGCTTATATAATAATCAAATAAACTATAAAATTAGCCTCCGGAAGCGACAATTGAATAAGATGCTACCTTGGCTCCTTTTCCCAGATTGATAATCCTAACTCCCTGCGTGGACCTTCCAATCCTTGAGATTGATTTGGCCTGGATCCTTATAAGTACTCCGATGTTAGATATAACCATGACATCATGCACATCCCTTAATATACCGGCACCGGCAATTTTACCTCTTTTTTCGGTAATCTTTATGGTTCTAACACCAAGCCCGCCTCTCTTCTGCTTCTTATACTCAGATAGAGGAGTTCTCTTGCCGTACCCGTTTTCTGTAAGTACAAAGAGGTCTCCGCCTGTTTCTTTTACCACCATCATGGAAAGCACCTCATCACCCTTTGCCAGTTTCATTCCCTTTACTCCCTGGGATGCCCTGCTAAGGGGCCTTGCATCTTTTTCGCTGAATCTTATGGCCTTACCATTCCTTGAAACTAAGATAATCTCATCATTACCATTGGTTTCTTCCACTCCTATTAATTCATCTCCTTCTTTAATTCTAATAGCTATAATTCCGTCTTTTCTTGAAGTATCGTATGAATTGATGGGAGTTTTTTTAATCATTCCTTTTTTAGTTGCCATTATTAAGTACTTATTTTCTGCATATTCCTTAACCGCAATTATCGCAGCAACCATTTCTCCAGGTAAAAATGGAAGTAAATTCACAATTGCCTTACCTTTCGATATTCTGCTTCCTGTTGGAATCTGGTGAACTTTCAGGCGGTATACCTTACCCCTGTTTGAGAAAAACATTATATAATGGTGTGTAGATGCTATAAAAAGATGCTCTACAAAATCATCTTCTTTTAAATTGGTACCGGTTACTCCCTTGCCTCCTCTACCCTGTTTTCTATAGGTTGTTACCGGAACTCTCTTTATATATCCCGAATGTGATATGGATATTACATTCTCTTCTTCAGGTATCAGGTCCTCAATTTCAATATCAGAAACATCCGTGGTTATATCCGTCCTTCTTTCATCATTATATTTTTTCTTTATTTCTTCAAGCTCTTCCTTTATTATTTCATATATCAACTTATCACTCCCCAGAAGTTTCTTTAGCTGTTTTATCGTTTCCTCAAGCTGCCTGTGCTCCAATTTTATTTTGTCTCTTTCCAGGCCCGTTAAGCGGTGAAGCCTCAAATCCAGAATCGCCTGCGCCTGTATTACGGTAAGCTTGAAATTCTTTACCAGTCTTTTTCTTGCAGTGGGGACATCTTTTGATGATTTAATAGTTTTTATCACTTCATCTAGATTGTCCAGAGCTATTAAAAGCCCCTTCAATATATGCTCCCGCTCTTCCGCTTTCTTTAATTCATATTTGGTTCTCCTTACCACCACATTAAACCTGTGCTTGGCATACTCTCCTATTAAACCACGCAGGTCCAGGGTCCTGGGTACACCATCAACCAGCGCCAGCATTATTACCCCAAAAGTCTCCTCCAGCTGGGTATTTTTATATAGATAATTAGTAATTACGCTGGGAACTGCATCTCTTTTAAGCTCTATTACTACTCTCATTCCGCTTTTATCTGACTCGTCGCGTAGGTCACTAATCCCCTCTATTCTTTTTACCCTTACAAGGTCGGCAACTTTCTCAATAAATTTTGATTTATTTACCTGATATGGAAGCTCTGTTACCACAATCTGGGATCTCCCTTTCTTGGGCATTTCCTGATGCACCCTGCCTCTTACTATTATACGGCCTCTCCCTTTATCATATGCTTCTTTTATACCGCCTACTCCCATTATTATCCCGCCGGTTGGAAAATCAGGCCCCTTAATTCTCTTCATCAGGTCCTTTATCGTAGATTCAGGGTTATCTATATAATACATAACAGCATCAATGACTTCTCCGAGGTTATGTGAAGGTATATTTGTTGCCATCCCTACGGCAATACCTGAAGAACCATTGACCAGAAGGTTTGGAAATTTTGCCGGAAGGATTTCGGGTTCTTCCAGGGAACTATCAAAATTATCTACGAATTTTATTGTATCCTTCTCAATATCAGCCAGGAGCTGTTCGGAAATAGAGGAAAGCCTTGCTTCTGTATATCTCATAGCAGCAGCTCTATCGCCGTCAACAGAGCCAAAATTTCCATGCCCATCTACTAAAGTATACCTCTGCGAAAAAACCTGGGCCATACGTACCATAGCGTCGTAAACTGCGGTATCGCCATGGGGATGATACTTTCCAAGCACTTCTCCTACAATACGCGCACATTTTTTATAGGGGGTGCTATGTCTCATTCCCATATCATTCATGGCATACAAAATTCTGCGATGAACCGGCTTGAGTCCATCCCTTACATCCGGCAGAGCCCTGCCTATAATTACGCTCATGGCATAACTCAGGTAGGAATCCTGCATTTCAGATTCAATCTCAATATTTTTTACTTTCCCTCTTAATTCAAATACCATTTACACTCCTGACTAAATACCGGCTATATATCAATAAATGAAACTCCTCTTGCATTCTTTTCAATAAATTCCCTTCTTGGCTCCACCTTATTTCCCATCAGTGTAGAAAAAACATCATCTGCAATTAATGCATCCTCAATTTCAACCTTAAGAAGCGTCCTTGCTTCCGGATTCATGGTTGTTTCCCATAGCTGCTCCGGGTCCATTTCACCCAGACCCTTATACTGCTGAACATTAATTTTTTTATCTTTATATTTCTTTTTTATATTCTCCAGCTCTTTATCGCTATAAGCGTAGGAAACCTCCTTATTATTTTTTACCTGATACAGAGGCGGCTGGGCTATGTATACATAGCCTGATTCAATTAATTCCCGTGCATAACGGTAAAGAAATGTCAGGACCAGTGTCCTTATATGAGCTCCGTCCACATCAGCATCAGTCATTATTATAACTTTATGATACCTGGCACTTTTAATATCAAAATCCTCACCTATACCGGAGCCCGTGGCAGTTATTATTGCCTGAATTTCCTGACTACTTAATATCTTATTTAATCTTGCTTTTTCTACATTCAAAATCTTACCTTTAAGAGGAAGAATTGCCTGAAATCTCCTGTCCCTTGCCTGCTTGGCACTTCCTCCTGCTGAATCACCCTCAACCAGGAATAACTCAGAATATTTTGGTTCATTTATGGAGCAGTCAGCAAGCTTACCCGGGAGGGAGCTGCTTTCCAGCAGGGATTTCTTCCTTGTAAGGTCCCGCGCCTTTTTTGCTGCTGTTCTTGCCATTGAGGCTTCCATGCACTTGCCTACTATTATTTTGCCTACTTTAGGATTCTCTCCCAGAAATTCAGAAAGTTTTGCATTCAACGTAGACTCAACAAATCCTTTTATTTCACTATTTCCCAGCTTGGTCTTTGTCTGCCCTTCAAATTGAGGTTCCTTTAATTTTACACTGATAATTGCGGTAAGCCCTTCTCTTATATCTTCACCTGCAAGATTGCTATCTTTTTCTTTAAGCATATTTATATTTCTTGCATAATCATTAATTGTTCTTGTAAGAGCACCTTTAAAACCGCTGAGATGTGACCCTCCTTCTGTGGTATTTATATTATTTGCAAATGAAAATATGCTCTCTGAATAGCCATTGGTATACTGCATGGCAATTTCCATTTCGTGTTTGCCAACCTCGTTTTTAAAATATATTACCTTCTTATGTAAGATATCCTTTTTTTCACACAAATACTTTACAAAATCTTTTATCCCCCCGTTGTACTGATAAACCTCTTCCTTTTCAGGTTTTACCCTTGCATCTACCAGGGTTATTTTTAAACCTTTATTTAAGAATGCCATCTCCTTCATTCTGCTGGCAAGAATCTCAAATTTATAATCTATATCCTCAAACACTTCGCTATCCGGGTAGAATGTAATTGCAGTGCCGTGTGATTTTGTCTTTTCACCTTTTATAAGCTTTGTTACCGGCTCTCCTCTCACAAAATCCTGCCTGTGAATGTGGCCGTCTCTTCTTACTTCTATCCTTAACTTTTCAGAGAGGGCATTTACTACGGATATCCCTACACCGTGCAAACCTCCTGATACCTTGTACCCCTGCCCGCCGAATTTACCTCCGGCATGTAATTTTGTAAGTACTATTTCAACAGCAGGTTTGTTAAATTTATCAACTTTCTTTACCGGTATACCCCTACCGTTATCTATTACAGTAACAGAATCATCATTATTTAGCATAACCAGGACATTATCGCAATACCCTGCCATTGCCTCATCTATGCTGTTATCCACTACTTCATAAACAAGATGATGCAGTCCTCTGGAGCCAGTAGAACCAATATACATACTTGGTCTTCTTCTTACAGCAGAAAGCCCCTCCAGGACTGTAATATCTTTGGCGTCATAACTTGATTTTTCCAAAAAATTCCTCCATATACTTAATAATTTCTTTTTTTTATATAGATAAAGGGCAATAAGTAAGCATAAAAATCACCTTAATACCCATTACCCTTTTCTGGTCTAAGTATAAAAAATTTTTAATAATTTTTACTAATTTTATTATTTCCAAACATAATTTATTATACCATATTTCACCCGAAATTTGCTTAAAAAAAGGCCGGTAATTTCAAATATTCTGCTTGAATTTTATGTTTTTAACCACTTCTCTGCCAATAAAAGAATTTATTTTTTCTATCAACTGGCCCGACATCAAGCTGAGCTCATTCGCCCAGGTTGAATTTACAACTGATATATATAATGTATCCTTTGCAAGTCTTTTGGGTTTTGATTTTCTGCCTATTTCAGTCCCTACAATTTCTGTCCACCTGCTAAAGATATTGGAAGTCCTTAGCTTGTCCTTTATGTCCAGGTCCTTTATTACATCCTCGATTACGCTTCCGATATCATCTATTTCTTTCATATCTTTATTATAATTTATATGCTCAACTTTATAAATCCAGAACTGTAATTTTATTATCTTTAACCAGCAATTTGCTCCCAAAATCCAGATCCAGCCTGTCAAGGTAGCTGATATTGGTAGAAGTCACAAAAGTCTGGAAATCATTCCCAATTGCTTTTACCAGCAACTTTTTTCTCTCTATATCAAGCTCCGAAAAAACATCATCCAGGAGAAGTACGGGATTTCTTTTTAACTTTCTTCTCAGGATACCAAGCTCACACAGTTTTAAACATATTGCAGCAACTCTCTGCTGCCCCTGTGAACCAAAATATCTCGCGTTTTTATCATCAAGCAAAATTACAAAATCATCCCTGTGGGGACCCACGGTGGTGGTTTTATACCTGATGTCTTTTTTCTGGCTATCTTTTAATTTACCGTAAAATATTTCCTTTAAATCTCCGCCGGTAAAATTTCCACCGGCCATTTCTGACAGCAAAGGACTTTTAAAGCTATCCGGGCTGTCTTTTCTATCCCAGCTAAATATATAAAAAATATCCACGCTTGCCTTTTTAAAAAAACTGCTCATATAATTTTCAAACTCACCCTTTAACTCACCCAGAAGACCGCATCTCTTTTTTATTATATCAATGCCATACTTTACGATATTATCATCCCACGCTTCTAGGGTTGGATTATTTTCCATATCAATCCTTCCGCTTCCGCCCATGCTTTTTATAAGACTATTTCTCTGCATAAGTATTTTTTGGTACTGAGTTCTTTCCCTGCAGTATTTCCCGTCAATTTTTTCAAGCACACTGTCAAGGAAGTCCCTCCTTCCGGACGGGCCGGACTTTATAATATTCAGGTCATCAGGGGAAAATATAACCGAGGGCAGAAGGGAGATAAAATCTGATTTTTTCTTCCGCCTGGTTTTATCAACTCTGATTTTAGTATTACTGCTGCTCCCCTTCCTCAGCTCTATTTCTATAAACCGGTCTTCTTTATCTCCTCTCCCGGAACCAATTAGTGCTTTTATAGTAGAATAATTACTCCCCCATTTAATAATTTCATCCTGGATATAAGTTTTATGGGATCTCCCTGTAGAAAGATAGTAAACAGATTCAAGTAAATTTGTCTTGCCGTTACCATTATTTCCCAGTATCAGGATGGTGTTTTTATCAAAATCCAAATTGGCCTGACTGTAATTTCTGTAATTTTTTAATTCTAATTTTTTTAGATACACTAAGGATACTCTATCCGGTTATCGTTACAAATTTTTAATACTTAATTTTATTCTTAATTCTCATAAAATAGCTTTTCCAATATGATTCACCGGTGAATTAAAACTTCTACTCCCGGAGGGAGCATCTCGTACATCCACTTTGCTTCATCAAGCCCCAATCTTATACAGCCGTGGCTGGCAGGGGTACCAAGTTTTTCATTCTCTTCTATAATCATTTGCCCTTCAGCATCAAAAGGAACGCTGTGGAAAAGATACTCATTATAAAACCTTATCCAGTAGTAAGCTCCCATATTATATTTATCTGACCAGAAATATTCACCTTTCTGGGTTGTTTTAAATTCCCCCACCGGAGTTTGCTTTTCCCCGGTACCTCCCGAGCAAATCATCTCCTTTATAAGCTCTTCTTTATAGAAAATATAAACTACCTGTTTTAAAAGTTCTACTTCAACCCTGAAGCTGCTGATATCTTTAAAATCAATATCTCCAGTATCATCCTCCCCCGCCAGGTCATTATTTTCTTTATTCATTTCACCACATTCTTCCTTTTCCTGTTCAGTGTCATCCGCTGTGCTATCATCCCCTATAATTTCCTCCTCGTGGTTATCTTCATTACTGCCAACCTCATTAATGTTATCTCCCTCAGTTGAATTCCCCTCCGTACCCATCTCTATGTTACTGGACTTATCAGAGCATGTTTCTTCAGGAGGATTAGCTTCATTACTTTTTTCATTAGCTGCGCTATCAGTCACCATAATGGCCACGCTGCTAACTTCATCAGCTATCAGGAATTTCCCTATCGTTTTAAAATTGTCTGTGCATGATACAAGCAGCAAACTGATGAAAGTAAAAATTAAGATAACAAATACTACTCTTATTATTGTACTGACCATTGTGCCTATTACATCTATCATTTTTATTAAAAAAGTTAATCAACTATTCCTGCTGGTTCATTTCATAATATAATAAATCTTAATCATAAAATCGTCTTCAATTATTATAGCATTAACCTTTTTATCTAAAAGCAGTATCAAGAATTATAAAGATTTTGAAAAATAATGTTTGAAATATTATATTTCTAACATGTTATAATGTAACCTTAAAAAATAAAAACTTAAAGATTCTTATAAAATTTTATGAAAAAAAATATTGTCAAAGCGGACGGCAATGTTGAGCCATATGACGAAGACAAGATAAACCTGTCCCTTGTAAAGGCCGGTGCTCCTCCTGACCTGGCAAAAGAAGCTATCAAAGCCATCAATAAAAAAATAAAAAACAATATGAGCACGACCCAGATATATGATAAAACCCTTGACCAGCTAAAAAAGTTAAAGCCGGAAGTTGCACTTAAATATTCACTTAAAAGAGCCATTATGGATATGGGGCCAGAAGGATTTGTTTTTGAAAAATATATAGCCAAAATTTTAAGGGAATACGGTTTTACCACAGAAGTGGGACAAATTATAAATGGTTACTGCGTTGAGCATGAAGTTGATGTTGTAGCAAAAAAAGAAGGATTAGTTCACCTGATTGAGTGCAAGTATCATAATTCACCGGGTATAAAATCTGATGTAAAAACTGCTCTGTATGTAAACAGTAGATTTATTGATATAGAAAAAGCCCGCATAAAAAACGGAAAATCTTCCAGTGAGCACACTAACGCCATGCTTGTAACAAATACTAAATGCACCTCAGATGCAATACAATATGCCTGCTGCGCAGGATTAAAAATAATGGCATGGCATTATCCGGAAGTTAAAAACCTAGAGTATTTTATTGAGGCAAAAAAACTTTATCCGGTAAGCATCCTGCCTACTATCACCGGCAAACAGAAAGAGAAGCTTTTTGATTCCAATATTATTCTAGTAAAAGAGCTGGAAAACTTTGAAATAGAAACTCTGGTAAAACTCCTCTCAATAAACTACCGGAAAGCAGAAAAGATTTTAAATGAAGTAAAAATTCTCCTGTAAGTTATGACTTATATCAACCGGATTTTTATATAAATTGACTATCAAAAAAAATAAAAAATATTGCTACTAATCCTGCCTGTTAAATAAAAAAGTACCTGTTATGCTTAATACCACAATTAAAAACACCAGTACTGTAATATCCAGCCACAGAGGATACAGCTGCAAAGACGGGTTATTTAAAAGTGCAAACCTCATAGCATCAATACCGTATGAGAGAGGATTAATCCTGGAAACAATATTCATCCACTCCACAGTCTGATTTAAAGGAAAAAGAGCACCGGAAAGGAAAAACATGGGCATAAGCAAAAAATTAGTAATTACCTGGAACGCCTGCATTGACTTAATAACCGAAGCCAGCATAATCCCCATGTTGGAAATAGTCATTGCAATTAAAAACATAATACCCACCACTTTAAAAAATATAAAAAAATTAATAGGTATTCCAAGCAGAGGACCGAACAGCAGTATTATTGAACCCTGAACCATAGCAATGGTAGAACCACCAAGTAGCTTGCCTATAACAATAGATGTCCTGGAGACAGGCGCTACCAGAATTTCCCTCAGGAACCCAAATTCTCTATCCCACACAATTGACATGGCACTAAAAAAAGAAGTGAAAAGGACAGTCATCCCTACAATACCCGGGAACATGAAATTCAAGAAATCCTTTCCGCCCCCGCTTCCAAAAACACTAAAGGAGCTTGCGATTCCCGTACCCAGAACAAACAGAAAAAGAATTGGCTGCGCAAACGAGCCGATTATCCTTGGCTTGTCCCTTAAATATCTTTTAATATCCCTCAACCACACCGTATAAATTCCGGTTAGTTCCTTTTTCAATGCCTCATTCTCCTCCTCATCCTCATTCTCATATTATCCTTTGAGCTTACGCTTTCTTCTCTTATCTCTCTACCGGTGAGCTCAAGAAATACATCATTTAAAGTTGGCTTCCTTGCAGTTATGGATAAAATTTTAACCGGGCTGTCTTTAATCAGTCTGGGAATAAATCTTGAGCTATCTTTAACTTCAAATCTAATTTTATCTCCCTTTGTATCATGAACTTCAATACCATTTATGCCTTTTACATACTTTCTTAGTTTAACATTGTCTTCAGAAGTCAGGGTTATAATATCCCCTCCGATTGTATTTTTAAGATTTTCCGGACTATCCAGAGCAATAATTTTACCCCTGTCTATAACAGCTATCCTGTCACAAATTTCTGTTTCTTCCATGTAATGAGAAGTTAAAAAGATAGTAATTTTTCTATTCTTCTTAAGCTTGATTATATAATCCCATATTTTGTTCCTTGTCTGCGGGTCAAGACCAAGAGTTGGCTCGTCCAAAAAAAGCACCTTCGGATAGTGAAGAAGTCCTCGTGCAATTTCAAGCCTCCTTCTCATTCCTCCCGAATAAGTCATGACAAGACTATTTTCCCTGCCGGTAAGATTAACCATATCAAGTACTTCTTCCGCCCTCTTTTTTAGAGTAACGCGGGGCATGTTATAAAGAAGGCCATGGAAATATAAATTCTCAAGTGCAGTTAGCTTGTCATCAAGACTGGGGTCCTGGAATACCATACCTATGCAATTCCTTATTTTGTTCCTCTCCTTTGAAACATCATAGCCATTCAGGGTAATACTGCCCGATGTCTTTGATAGAAGAGTGCATATTATATTTATGGTTGTAGTTTTTCCTGCTCCATTTGGGCCTAAAAACCCAAAAATTTCATCTTCCTTCACAGAAAAAGAAATATTATCTATAGCTCTTAAACCCTTGAATTCCTTGACCAGGTTTTTTACTTCTATCATATTCTCACCTGAATAATCTTTACCTGTATTTGTGTCACCCATTTATTGCCACTTTTCCCTTTAACTTTACACCACAATTTTTACTTAACTTTATGATTTTACTTTAATTATCTATTTCTGAAAACAACCAATTATAATTTTTGATATTAAAGCCCTGCCTGTTCGCTTCAGAAATAATTCTTAATACTATGCCGGCCTTAACTCATCTTATTAAAAAAGGTGTTTATGCCAATATTCTTATTAATATTGCAGTTACTTAAAATAAACATAACAATCCATAATTATAATCCAGACAGGGAGAATCCCCCGCTCCCCTTATAATATTATCATCTCCGGCTAACTGTAAGTTCAACAATCCGGCTGACTCTATATAGAAACTATATTTTAACAAGGAATAATGAAGATTTTATGTAGTGTCGGTAAACAATATTGCAAATAAATTTATTCTTTAACCTATATATTAATTTCCTTACAGTCATAACAACCATAATAAAAAATCATAAATAACGCTTTTTGAAGCCTCCAAAAACTTTATATCCCGGATATTTAGATAAAAGTCTTTCTAAAAAGCAATAAAATAATTAGAATAAAGTACTGATCATGTTTTAATTTAATATCAGGGAGGGTTTATGCTTTTTGAACCGGATATTAGCACTTACACCCCCGGTAAAATAGTATGTGTGGGGATGAACTATAGGTCACACATAAAAGAACAGGATGGGCGCTTTCCCAAAAAACCCGTGCTTTTTTCAAAGGCAAGAAGCTGCATTATAAAGAATAATGAAAATATAATTTACCCTCCGGAGGTAAAGGAACTTGATTATGAGGTCGAGCTTGCAGCAGTAATAAGTAAAAGGATAAAAAATGTTTGGCAAGATAAAATATCTGATTATATTTACGGCTACACCATATTAAATGACATCACAGCAAGGGACATACAAAAAAATGAATCTCAGTGGTACCGCTCTAAAAGTTTTAATACTTTTTGCCCGATAGGTCCTGTTATTATCAGTAAAAACAAGATACCGGACCCTGACAATCTCAATCTTAAATCATATGTGAACGGTGAACTAAGGCAGGATGGGAATACCTCGAACATGATATTCGGAACTTTTAAATTAATATCCTATATCTCCCGCTCCATTACCCTGGAAGCAGGAGACCTTGTATCAACAGGGACTCCATCCGGGGTAGGGGTTTTTATGAAGGAGAAAAAATTGCTCAGGCCGGGAGATTCTGTAATATGCGAAATTGAAAAAATAGGGAGATTGGAAAACAAAGTCGCGGCGGGATAATGAATGATATTATTCAAATTTTTTTTGGTTCCCTTATCGTTGCTTTCTCAGGAGCAATGGTTCCCGGACCCATGCTTACGCTGGTTATAAGCAGCGTGGCTAAAAAGGGATTCTGGACTTCCTTTTTTATAGTTCTGGGCCACTCCCTGCTGGAACTCATAGTAGTGATAGGCTTTTTTATGGGAATATTGAAATTACTTGATAACCCCCTTACCTCCAGGATAATCAGCATAATAGGAGGTATTTTTCTTTTATATCTGGGAATTGATATTATACTCTCAATCTTTAAAAAGAGATTTAATATAGACTTTAAATCAGTATTAAAGCAAAAAACAATTAACGCCAGGTCAAGCGGCGCTGCCGTACTCAAAGGCGCTTTTATAAGTATTATAAACCCTTACTGGTCTATATGGTGGGTAAGTATCGGTGCGGCATTTCTTTTAAAAAGTGTCCAGTTCAATATAGCAGGTGTCTCCTCCTTTTATATAGGACATATAAGCGCAGATTTTATCTGGTATTTATCTATAGGATTTCTGGTAAACAGCGGGCGCAGGTTTTTTAACCAGAAAATTTATAACGGGATTCTTACCGCCTGCAGCATATTCTTATTCTATCTTGGAATAAAGTTTATCGTTGAAGCTGCAATATGATTTCTATTTTGAATTGGAAAAAGTACTCAAACCATAAACCCTTATATATCCTTTTTTAAAATCCTATCCAATTATGTTTTTTACCTGTATTTTTTTATTATTTCTTCACCGGCTTACCGGATATAATTAAATAGGTAATAAGGATTATTAGGATATTTGTTGGTATCTGAAAAAGCCAGTTTATGTAAATGTTCCCGAAAGAAGTAATATATCCCTGGGTAATATAATGCAGGGGTATAAATATTACCGGCAGCCAGGCCATTGAGAATAAAAATATCAGGAAAAATTCCAGCTTTCCTTCAGGTAGAAGTTTAAGAACATTTTTATATCTCAATATAACTATCCAGGTAGTAAAAACTATAACAGAAAAAACAGCAGCCATAGGGATTTGCATTAACAGCTGGTTATATCTTATTAAAAAATGATAAACTCCAAAGCCAAACACTACCCCAATTATATTTATAGTAGCAAGAATAAAACTATGTAAAACAATTTTAAAAATATTCATATAACCTAGAATTAATTTAAAATATAATTTTTAATAATTATATTGTATTTGAAGAAAAATACCAATTAATATACACCTCTAATATTTCACATTACTTAATAATTCAAAAAACTAGATATTTTTTATCCAGCACAATTAATTTTTGAAAGTGCTAAAAAAAAATTAATTTAGTTATTCAATAATTTATCCTATTCTATTATAATCACTGTTAGCTATTATAAATTCAAACTAAAATCTATGTATTTTAAACTGGTTATAGAAATACTGGGCGGTTTAGCCCTTTTTATTTTTGGTATTAATAGACTAAGCAGCAGTCTTCAAAAAGTTACTTCTAACAAATTAAAAACAATTATAAACACTCTTACAAAGAAATCCTGGTCAACAGTCCTGGTGGGAGTTTTTACTACTATGCTTATTCAGAGCAGCAGCGCTACATCAGTAATGACAGTTGGCTTTGTAAATGCCGGCCTTATAACTTTAAAACAGGCAATCGGAATAATTATGGGTGCAAATATTGGTACTACCATTACTGCCCAGATAGTCTCCTTTAATATAGATATTCTTTCTTATCCTCTAATTATAATAGGATTCCTGCTCTATTTTTTAAGCAAAAGAAGAAGATATAAAAACATTGGGATGACCATAATAGGGCTGGGATTAATTTTCCTGGGTATGACTATAATGAAAAACGCAATGGTGCCCCTCAGGGATAATGAAGCTTTTAAAAATTTTATTTTAGTTTTCAGCACAAATCCCTTCTATGGAATTCTTGTTGGCCTTAGTTTAACCACAATGCTTCAGAGCAGTTCAGCTACTATCGGGCTTCTTATAGCTCTTGCTTCCCAGGGTCTTATACCTATTGAAGCAGCCATACCAGTACTTATTGGAGATAATATTGGTACCTGTTCAACTGCATTAATATCAAGTATCGGAACTACAGTTACAGCTAAAAGAACTGCTTTTTCCCACCTTATGTTTAATATCTTTGGTACTATAATTTTTGTCATTCTTTTATATGTAATAAGACTGCAGCCTTTAATTATAAGCTTAAGCGGTAAAAGCATAACCCACCAGATTGCCAATATACATACTGTTTTCAATATAACTACTACCATAATCCTTTTCCCGATGATTGGCCTGTTTGAAAAAATAGTCTTAAAATTAATTCCGGGCACTGATATAACAGTTCATAAAAATGCCTTATACCTTGACAGCAGATTAATTAATACTCCTTCACTCTCATTGGAACAGTCAAAGAAAGAATTATTAAGAATAATAAAAATAACACAGGAGATGCTGAACCTTTCGTTTGAAAGATTATATAAAAAAGACATAATAATTGAAAAAAAAGTACTTGACAGAGAAGCTGCTGTAGACAGCATCACAGAAGATACAATAAGATATCTTACTAAAATATCACAAAAATCACTGGGCTTAAGACTTTCTAATAAATTGACCAATCTGCTCCATATCGCTTATGATGCAGAAAGAGCCGGTGACCATGCTGAGAGCATACTCTACCTGATACTGGTAAAAGAGGAAAATAGAATGACCTTTAGTAAAATTGCTTTTGAGGAGTTAGAACTAGCACGTACTAAAGTCAACCAGCTTTTTGATTCTCTGATATCATGTATGGAAAACGGTAACCTGAATATGCTTAAAAAATGTGAAAAAAAAGAATCCGAGATAGACTCGATTGTAAAAGACATACGTGCTAACCACTTGGAAAGACTCCGGAAAAATAAATGCGCACCCCTTTCAGGAGTAGTTTTTGCAGATATCATATTACATCTTGAAAGAACCGGCGATTTACTCTATGGTATATCCAGAAATCTTTCAAATATTAAAGAATATTAATTTAATTAACCCTTCAATAATATGAGAAAAGTATTTTATAAGCGGATTAACGAGATTTCTGAAAATGTTTTATCTATGGCCAACCTTGCCCGGGAGGCGGTAGCCAGAGCTGTTAAATCTTTAATTAACAGGGACCCTGTCCTTGCCCAAAAAGTAATAGATGAAGATGACATGATAGACGATTACGAAATCTCCATTGAAGAAAAATGTGTTGTACTTCAGGCAGAATACCAACCTCTGGCAAAAGACTTAAGATATATACATTCGGTCAGCAATATAATAATACAGCTTGAGCGGATAGGTGACCTTTCCGTTAATATTGCCAAAGTAACCAGAGGTCTGTCTAAAATGGATATACAATATTTAGATGAGGATCTTAAAAAATTGCTACTGGAGATGCTTAATCTATCTATATCAATACTTGATAAAGCTGCCACTGCTTTTAAGGAATCTAATCCGCGACTTGCTTCCAGAATGATTAGGATAGATGATGACATAGACAATATAGAAAAAGCAATTATCCGGAAATTATACTCCTTTTCATCTAATAAAGAAGAAAATATAAAGATTATTGCTGATTTATCACTGGTTGCAAGGTATCTAGAAAGAATTGGAGACCATTCAGTCAATATTGGTGAAAGGGTTCAGTACTACCTCGCGGGGGACTATACTATTTTCCACAATGATACCTAAAAACATTCGCTATCCCTCAACTTACAAAACTCACTCTCATATCCAATTTCTACAATAGAATGTTCCACATTCATAGACTCTATTTACAATTTGCTTAAAAATATTTTAAACAAAAGATATTGCTTCTCAAAAAAAACAAAGTTTTCCTTTCCATATAATATCCTCATAAAGTATAATTTTATGCAAAACAATTTTATCAAATAAATAAAAGGATATAATGAAACCTAGAATAAATAGACATGGTCTAATTTTAGCCGTATTAATTATTATAACAATTTTAATCTGTACAATCCCACTATCTGGCTGGGTAGGTCGGCAGTCAAGTACATACCAGCAGGAATCAAGCCTGTCTATACTGGGAGCTGGCACCAGGCCGGTTGCTGTTATGGTTGAAAACAGTTTTGCAGCCAGGCCGCAATCAGGGTTAATACTTGCAGATGTAGTGTTTGAAGTCGTAGATGAGTATGGAATTACCAGATTTGTGGCAATTTATAATTCCAATAATGCTCCCATGGTAGGTCCGGTAAGAAGTGCCAGACCGTATTACGCAGAAATTGCCAGGGGTTTTGACCCAATTTATGCTTTTTTTGGCACATACCCTGAATGCTATAAAGCAATAGAAAATATGAACATGTATGTTTTAAGCGCAATGCCAGATAGGTCAGGCAATAGCTCTATTACAGGGCAGGCCCCTTACTGGCGAGACTGGAATAGAAGTTCAATTCAGGAACATACCGCTTTTATGTCAGTAGCAAAATTAAGGGAAAAAGCCAGTCAGCTGGGTTATCCTCTTGAAGGCAACGGTATCCCATTCCCATATAAGAGTGAAACACCCATGTCAGCCAGAGGAAACATCTCAAACATTCATATTGACTTTTCCACCCAGGCATACTCGCCACGAGGTTTTGATGTAGATTATACTTATATTAAAAATGGTAATTATTACCTGCGTTATATGGGAGGCAACGCCCACAGAGATTATAATTCTGGTAATCAAATCACGGCAAAAAATATAGTGGTTATGGTTACAGACATTCTTGGACCCCTTGATAAATACGGACATATGGATGTAAGAACTACAGGAAGCGGAGCTGCTTATATCTTTCTTGACGGTAAGGCAATCTGCGGCAGCTGGCAGCGTGGAAGTGTGTACGAGCCATTTATATTTACAGATAACAGCGGCAGCAGGATCTCATTTAACGGGGGCTCAACCTGGATATCAATTGTACAAGGCACGGACAAGGTTAACTTTAATTAGCTGCTCTTTCCATTTTTTTTATAAAAGCTTTTTTCCTGAGCAGATCTATGCTGATATCCACTATTTCTTGGTCATATAATTTACCATTACCTTTATTGATCTCCTCTATAGCTTTATCCAACCCCAGTGATGGCCTGTAGGGCCTATGAGATGTCATTGCCTCCATTGCATCAGCAACAGCTATCACCTTAGCTTCTAAAGATATATCCTTGCTTTTTAACCCTTTTGGATACCCCGATCCATCAAGCCTTTCATGATGTTGAAGTACAATATCTGCAACCGGATAAGGAAATCTTATGTCTTTTAATATTTCATAGCCAACAACAGGGTGGGTTTTTATCATCTTAAACTCCACATCAGTTAACCTTCCTGGTTTTGTCAATATGGAAGTAGGTATTTTTAATTTTCCTATATCATGAATAAGCGATGTAGTATTTATGGCTTCTATCGTTTCTTCATCCATCCCCATCTTTTCTGCAATAGCAGTTGCCAGGATTGCTACTTTTTTTTGATGACCTGAAGTATAAGGGTCCCTTGCTTCAACAATATAAGCCAGAGTCTTCGTTATGCAGTCAAATAATGTGTTTATTTTACTATAACTTTCTTCAAGTTCTTCTGCAGATAATTTTTGTTCTATATGCACACTTATTATTTCAGATACTCCATTAATCAATCTTTTTTCTTCCCTTGAAAAACTTGTTTTACCGGTCCCTGGCCTCTTTTTAATATAATATACTTCTATTACCCCCTTATTCTTTCCTCCCACCTTGATGTCTCTGCATTCTTTCCATTTCGTTTTCTTGAAATTATCTGTTCTAAAATCTTTTTTATCAAACACTATCCTGCCGCAAACTAATTCAGGGTACTGCATCCCCTTGTGCATACTTTTTATTGTACTCTCAAATAATTTTTCCAGTGATATATCCTGCTTCATTGTCAGATTTGCTAATGAGTAAAGACAATTCAATTCCTTAACTCTTGTATATAGCTCATCTTCAGTCTTCTTGCGCCTGGAAATTTCTCTGTTCAGGTTTTTTACTTTATCTTCTAATTTTTTTATTACCCTTTTGTTATACTCCTCCAGGTATAATTCTTCTCTTACAGGTTTTTTAAATCGTGCTCCGGATTTTTTCTTTTTTCCCTTCGATATAACATCATCAAGGATTTTCAGTAAATTTTTAGGTTCCTGTGGCTTAATTATAAACCTCTCTGCACCAAGACCGAGGACAAACTCCTCATCCTGTTTTCTCTTATAGGTCGCAGTGTAGATTAAAAAGGGAATTTCCTTCAACCTCTCATCCTCTTTACACTTCCTGCACAACTGAAATCCATCCATTTTTGGCATCAGCACATCAGATATGATTACATCAACTTTATTCTTTTTTAACTTTCCAAGTGCCTCAACTCCATTCTCAGCTTTTATAGTATTATAGCCACTTTTGGTAAGAAGAGTATCAAGTAAATACAAGCTATCTAAATTGTCATCCACTATTAAGATCTTCATTTTATAACCTCCATCTTATAAAATGTTACCACTTATTTTTTTAATATTGCTACTTATAAATACTTCTTAATTTCAGATAAAAAAGCTTCAATATTTATCGGCTTCTCGATATATCCTGTGCAACCTCCCCTTATAAGTCTCTCCTTATCACCACTCATGGCATAAGATGTAACAGCAATTATTGGAATTTTTTTGCTAGATTTCGATTTTCTTATCACCCTGGTTGCTTCCAGTCCATTGATATCAGGTAGCTGAATATCCATCAAAATTAAATCAGGGTTTTCTTCTAGCGCGATCCTCACTCCTTCGTTACCACTGGTAGCTTTCATTACCTTATAATTATTCTTCTTAAGAAGAAAATCCATAAGATACATATTTTTTTCGTTATCTTCCACCACAAGTATTTTTTTCATTTTATTTCCTGTCATCCTTATATTTTAATGGTAAATCCAGGTAAAAATTACTTCCCTTACCAAAAACACTTCCTACCCCAATCTTTCCTTTTAAAAGAACAGCCATCTTTCTTGACAGATAAAGCCCCAGACCTGTGCCTTCCATTTCAGGAACCCCTCTGGTCTGAACTCTACTGAATTGCTTGAATAATTGTTTTATATCCTCTTCCTTTATGCCGATACCAGTATCAGAAACTACTATCCTTACTTTACTATTTCTTCTCCTTGCTTTTATTTCTATATTACCTTTCCTGGTAAATTTAAGAGCATTACTTACAAAATTCATTATAATCTGCTTTACCCGGCGGCAGTCGCTTCTTATTATAATTTTCTTCGGAGATTTCAGACTCAGGTGAAGACCTTTTTCTTTAACCATAATCTTAAATGAGTCTTCTATCTCCTTCAGGACTTCAAACAGGTTGAAATCCTCAATTGATATGTCGACCTGTCCTGCCTCTATTTTACTTACATCTATTACATCATTTACAAGCTCCAGTAGATGATTCGCGCTACTTTTTGCCATTAAAAGCTGCTTCTCCTGTTCATCATTAATTTTTCCGGCCATGCCCATGAGTATCAGACTGGTAAAGCCGATTATTGAGTTTAACGGTGTCCTTAATTCATGACTCATGCTGGCAATGAACATACTTTTCAAACGGTCCAGCTCTTTGAGCCTGACATTTGCATGTGCCAGGTCCTCTGTTCTTTTCTTAACTTTTTCTTCCAGTTCATTATTAAGTCTCCTCAGTCTTTTCTCTGAATTTTTAAGATCTTTATTAGATTTATTTATACTCTTCATCATTTGGTTGAAAGACCGGGTAAGATGCCCTATCTCATCCTGTGATTCCACTTTAATTAAATGTTCCAGGTTACCTGTTTCGGCAATCAAGCCTGAATTGACACTGAGTTTTTTTATAGGATCTATAACAAATTTTTCAAGCCCTATAAGTATTAAAATGCCAAGAATAGTCAAAGATAAAAGTAGTATAATAATATTACTTATTACATAAACCCAAACTCCATAATTAATTTCACCAACTGGAATAACCAGACATATTTTCCAGCCCGTCTCTGCTGAGGTGTTAAAAAAGAGATAATATTCTTTCGAATCCTCCTTTAAAATAGTATATCCCTGTATCTGGTCCATAATTTTGTCAAGATTTTCCTGCCCAAAATCTGAAATATTTTTTAACTGCTCTTCCTCATTACGGCCTACAAGTATATCGCCATTTTCATCGATCAAAATAGCCCATCCGCCTTTTCCTACTTCCATATTTGAAATATAATCGGTAAGATTTTCCAGCGTGACATCCATACCAACTACTCCAAAAACTTCCCCATTTTCATCTACCAGCGCTTTCTCAACTCCTATGTTAATATCCGTTGCAGTTACTGACCTGTATGGCTCTATCATAACAATTTCATCCGGATTTTCCTTTGCAGCAATATACCATGGTCTTTCCCTGGGGTCATATTTTGTTGGCTCAACTCTTTTATGGGACCTCACAAAACTACCATTTTCCCTGCCCATATAAACGGAATTAATATAAGGATGCGTCACTCTGAAACTATTAAATATGTTTATTATTTCCTGCTCGACGATTCCATATTTATACTGGAATGTTTCCTTATCGGCATTAAGGAAATTGGTAAACTCACTGTCGTCTCTGGTTCTCACTATATCTATTGAGGTAAGCGTTTCTACATTACTTTCAACTTCACTAAATAAGTTATAAACTGCAAAGTCTATATGCTCTAGCTGGTTTTTATAATCCTCGTAGATAATATTAAACATATTACTTCTCATATTGAATACAAGTATGGAACCTGTCATAATTATTACAATCAGACCTGTTATAATAAGAAGTAATATAAGTTTATTCTTCAATGTTAACTTCATCTAAATCATCTCTTAAAAATAATAATAAGTTTTGGAAATATTTAAAACTTATTATTCAGATTCATTTTTATTAATTAAAACATCAAATGTAAATTATTATCCTCTATTAATTTTTAATTCTAAATATACCATAAATATACACTTAATTACAGGACAGCTTAATAGAATCTAAAGCAGTGGCGAATCTTTAGAGGTTTATCCACTTCTCCGGCTAACTTTTCATTAATATATACAGGGTATTTTTAAGGTAATTTTTGATTTTTATTATTACTAAAAATGCTATCATATAAAAAATAAAATAATTATCCATCACTTTTTAAAGCCGTATTTAATTCATATTTAATAATATTATTATACTATTATCATTACATTATTATATCTTTATGTTATATGTTCTATTTAAACTATAATATTCTTAATTATTAAGGTAACTATTGACATTTAATTATTTATAGTCTATATTTACTTAAAATAGTAAATTTTTAATGTTATTAGATGCTGTGAAATTTTCCTTTAATTTGGACGCTTGAGGGAAATGGAGCAAATAGCGTAACCGGCTAAATCAGCCGGTTTTTTTATTTGTAATAATTATTAATTAATATAGATTTAGCAAAAATATAAATTAAATTTTTAATATTCTTAAATATAATCATTAAAAATGGTCTTACAAAATATAAATTTCATCATTCCCCTGGCAGCAATAGTTCTTATGGCTATACCTGGAATCATTTATATCTGGACACACAGAAAAGGGCTTCAGGATATTATTGGCATAGGAATAATGATTCTTTCGCTAATCTGGATAGTATCCTATATATTTGAACAGGGCGTCGCAGCAAATTACTTAAAGGTCCTTTTTGATAAGATTAAATATATTGGATCTATTTTACTGCCGCTGGCTCTATTTTTATTAGCAGCTAAGTATTCTAACTTCAATAAAATTTTTAAGTTAAAATATCTTATTCCTATCAGCGCACTCCCGATTATTACACTATTTTGCGTATTTACGAATGAACTTCACAAATTAATCTGGGTAGACGCAAATCTTGTCTTATCAGATTCTTTTAGTCTAATTGTCAAGGAATATAACACTTTATATTTTGTATTTATTATTTATTCAACTTTATTAATCCTTTCAGGAATAATAATGACACTTGCAAGTATTATAAAGTCGTCCATAAGGCCTGATGGCCAAAATCGCTGGAAAAAAATATTCTTAATTCCCTATATGTCTATTCCTGGCATAATTATCCTGGCAAAATATTTGGGCTTCAATCCTTTCCCCTATATCAACGAGACACCCATTATAACTGCTGTGCTTACCGTTTCTATTATTCCTTTTCTTAATAAGAGCAGGATTAAAGAAATCATGCCAGTTGCATTTGAAACTGTATTTGAGAATATGGATGACGGCCTGATTCTTACAGATTCAAATGAAAATGTCCTTAAGCTAAATCCTGCTTCCAAGAAGATATTCAATACCGAGGTAAACAGAGCAGTTGGAAAGCCGTTCGGGTACTTACTGCCAGGAATAGGCACTGGTTCCAAGGCACTTAAAGGAAAGGAAGATTTAAAGATAGGGAATAATGGAAGCCAGTACTTTTTTGATATTAAACAAACAGATATAAAGAGCAACAGTGGAAAGCCCCTTGGTAAGGTAACTGTATTAAGAGATATAACCGAAATAAGGAAAGCAGAAGAAGATATTAAATATTTAAGTTTCTATGATAAATTGAGTGGTGTTTATAATAGAGCATTTTTTGATAATGAATTAGAAAGACTTAATTCTTCCCGTCAGATGCCCCTGAGCCTGGTAATCGGGGACGTAAACGGGCTGAAAATAATAAACGATGCTTTCGGGCACATACACGGGGACGAACTTATCAAAAAAATTGCATCCATACTAAAAACATGCTTCAGAAAGGAAGATGTTATAGCCAGATGGGGCGGAGATGAATTCAGCATTTTACTGCCAAAAACATCACATGCTACTACTATGAAAATAATTAAACGTGTTCACGAAAAGTGCAGGGAACACAGTACAGATATAATGCTCATAAGTATATCTACAGGAGTAGCAACCATAGAGAAGCCCTGTGATAATACTGATGATTTATTAATGGAAGCAGAAGACAGGATGTACAGGCACAAACTTATGGAAAACCAGAGTGCCCGTAGCTCAATTATAAATTCACTGGAGAAAGCTCTGGAAGCAAGAGACTATGAAACAGAAGAACACGGGAAAAGATTAAAGAAATATAGTTTACTCTTTGGCCAGATACTCAACCTTCCTGATTCCAAACTGGACGAACTAATCCTATTATCTACACTCCACGATATTGGAAAGATTGGAATTCCTGACAACATTATTTTAAAGCCTGGCAAACTTAACAAAGATGAATGGAGAATTATGAAAAAACACCCTGAAATTGGCTATAGAATAGCTTTATCATCCCCTGATCTTGTTCATATAGCCAAATCTATTTTATACCATCACGAAAGATGGGATGGGAAAGGTTATCCTTACGGGCTGACCGGTAAAGAAATTCCCATAACTTCACGAATAATATCTGTCGTTGACGCTTATGATGCTATGACCAGCGACAGACCATATAGAAAAGCTTTACCTAAAGAAGAAGCTATTAAAGAGCTAAAAAGATGCAGTGGATCTCAATTTGATCCTAATCTTATAGGCATTTTTATGAACCAGCTAGTGCCAAAAGCACTGGTAAGTTAATTTATTTTGTATTGTTGTCTAATATTATATTTAGAATATAGAAAGGTTACAGATGAGAAGCATAAGGCAAAATAAAGCTCTGAGATATTCTTTTTTAATGTTTATATACATAACACTATTTTTCTTTATTCTTTTAAACCTTCCAAAATTTGCACATGCTGAAAGCAAGGATAATAAACCCGAGGTTAACGTAGATATAAAGCTTAACTGCAATGATAAACCTGAAGTGGACATAAATGTAGAGTTTAACGGCAATACAAAACCTGTAATAAATATAAACTTAGATAAAAATTCTGATAATAAGGATAAGGATAAGGATAAGGATAAAGATAAGGATAAAGATAAGGATAAAGATAAGGATAAGGATAAGGATAAGGATAAAGATAAGGATAAAGATAAGGATAAGGATAAGGATAAGGATAAGGATGATAATGACAGTAATAATGAAGATATAGATGATGTAAATAATGAAGATAATGATGAAGAAGATAAAGATATAGATGATGGAAATAATGAAGATAATGATAATGACAATAATGTTACCAACGAAGATGATGAGAGTGAGGAAAACGGGAATAATGAAGATGAGGATTATAGCAATGGAGAATATGATAGCGGAGAAAATGAATATATTGATGAAAATGGGGAAGAAGAAAATACTCAATTAAATAATGCATCTAATGAATATATTAAATATATCTCTGTAGCTATTTCCATGTCTAATAAAATTGTACAAAAAAATAAAGAGGAACAAAGGGGAAACTTCATAAAATTTGGCAGCCGTTTAATTACATCCAGCAGGGAATCAATTAATTCAAGCAAAGAACACAAAAAACCTCTATCCGGGATTAACTACTTATTAGATGAGTTATTAAATACTAAAAAAGAAAGAATTGAGCAAAAGCTGGATATAAACGTAAACAGCTTAGGAGACATATTAAATGTCGGGTGTATAATTGAAAGATATAAAATTATAAAAGTAGTAGATTTAGATGAAATTATTGATATAGATTACGAAAAAGATGTAAATATAGAAAGGGAAAGTGACTGGACCGGAAAACTTCCACAATTTATTTTAAATTTCTGGGACAAATTTAGATCACTGGCAACTTTCTATAGCTAAGACATACTACTGCCCGTAAAAATCTTACCTAATTGAGACACTTTTTTACACCATTTTTTCAATTTAAATTTTTTTTGATATTCAGAACCATCTTTTTAATCCTATATTTCGCTTTCTTTAAATATTTATAGGATTAATATCGCTTTTCACAAAGCTATATGTTTTTTTACTCTCCCTGATTAATCTGAACAAACCTTTCCCAGTCAACTCTTTTAATATCTCTTCTCTTCTCATGTGATGGTCACTAAAAGATAAAATCCCTTCTGTTTTCAGCACCCTATTTAATTCTTTTAATACCAATAATCTATTATAAAAATCATGATATGCATCATACAGCAGAATAATATCCACACTGTCATCAGGGAAGCCAGTCCTACAATCAGAATTAATGGTTTCTATATTATTCAATCCTTCTTTAATGATCTTACATTTAACTTTTTCCACAGCCATGGGGTTTAAATCCAGTGCATAGATTTTTCCTCCATCACCAACTAACCTGGAAGCATTAATAGAAAAACTCCCGGGTCCGCAACCAAAATCAAGAACAGTATGTCCTTCAATTATATTTACTTCTTTCAATGTATTTAAAGGAGAGCTAAAAAAATCACGCACTTTATAAAATAAGCACATAGTTTCATAATAAAAATTTGTTTTTAATTGTTCTATTGCTTCCTCCTTTCTTTTTTATACGGTCAAATGATTTGCAGGTTTATTTTCCTTACTTATCCAAAACTATTCTTATAAAGATACTCGTTGGCGCTCATATCCGTTCTTACATTTTCAACCAGATTCCTGAAATCCTCTGAGATTTTTATCATCTCGCTTTTTGCAGAATTCGCATGGCCTGATAATACCACCCTTCCGAATTCAGACGCAATTAAATTTTTTAATTTTCTTTTTAGAAAAAACGCAGGTATTAACTTCATTATTCTAAATTTTCTGGGGAGTATTTTTATTCCCATCTCTTTCAATGCCTTTAGATTTTCCCTTAAGGCCTTTATTGACAGTGTCAGTAATTTATCATCATCCTCAATTTTTTTATTTTTATTCTTTGCCGCATAACTTGCCATGGCCAGCGGACTAATCAGGGCAGCATGGCTCTTAAGCCAGGCATCCATATTCTCCGGAACTTCGACGTTGATTTCTGATTTCTTAAAAACACTCCTGATGTTCTCCATACGACTGCTTACCAATCCATCAAGTTCTCCAAAATATAAAATACAATAATCTCTTACATAAGCAGCAATAATGAAATGGTCTTCACGGTAACCTCCCGGTCCTCCAAAACCCAGCATTACCCTGCTTTTATCAAGAAACTTAAGGTACTCATCTGCCCCATTTACATTGTTACCCATAAAAATAAAAGTGGGGATCTTGTGATTTCTTTTTAAAACCGGCAGTATCTCACTTACCTGCTGGCGCTGCATTATAACCAGAGCCAGGTCATAATAATCATCGGGTTTTAACTCTTCAGTAGTTTTTATGTCCTCTTCATACCGCTCATTTAAAATTACATCTTTAATAATAATTCCATGGTCTCTCAATTGTTCCAGCCGCCTGCCTCTTGCCAGAACCGTAATATCATTCCCGCCTTTTTTAAGCTTTAAGGCAAATATACTACCAATTACTCCTGCCCCGTATACCAGTATTTTCATAATTTAAACTCCTATCCAATTTAATATTTATCTGTTTTACCCGATATTATTGAAGATAATAAAAACAACCAGCAATTAGTAAAATTGATAGCAATTCAAGTTCTATACCATCAATAACCGCGTCAAAATCATTACAGGTATGTAGAGTAGGGAGACCACCAAGTTTAAACCTATGCAACCCATACCCGTTTTTCCTTATACCTTATAAACATTGTATTTACCAATATTGTCCCGATAAATCCCAGGCTGGCTACAATCCGAGATGCCCAGAGTAATCCAAAAGGAGCTGCTGCCCCCGGTTCGTTCGCTATTCTCCAGTAAAAGAGAAATAGATAAAAGCATTGAAAACCAGAATACCGGCGATAGTGCTGTAAGACTTATCAGTAATTTTTTGCTCATAATACAATGCTAATTCAATTTTATGTAATTATATAATAAAAAAAAATACAGAGAAACTTTATACATTTGCATAGGATACTTTTTCTAATAGGTGCGCTCTGCTAAAAGTTGTTTACTATAAGTACATTTACTATAATATTGCTATTTATGATAATGATATTTCTGTAAGTGAATATGTATAAATATAATTTAAGGGAACTCGGAGAATTTAAGCCGGATTCTTTTAATAACCTCGATTTAAATAAATTAAAGGAGTTTGTAACTGTCCCTTATCATATAAACTGGTACAAAAGCAGCAACTCACATAAAATTCACCCTCTTTTTACTCAGGAAATAGAATCTCTTAACCCAACGTCTATCTGCATACCCGGAGTTATAGGTAGAAATCCGTTTTTTGACCATGCACAGATCAAATTTTTCATTGCATATGATAATGATAAACCTGTGGGAAGAATATTAGCTTTCATCAATTATAACTATAACCGGAAATACAGTGATAATATTGGCTGGTTTGGCCTTTTTGAATCCATTGAAAATAAATATGTAGCGGAAATGCTAATTGATGGTGCTGTAGACTATCTAAGAGCCAATGGATGCATCAGGATTATCGGCCCTGCAAAATTTAACGCTGGAGGCGAAGTTGGGCTCCTCATAAAAGGGTTTGAGAACAGGCCTTACTTTATGGAACCCTATAATGCACCATACTACAAAGACTTCTTTGAAGGATATGGACTGGTAAAAGAAAATGATTGGTATAGCGTGGTTACCGATGAGATTGTTTCCAGGAAGTATCTGGACAGAGTTGAAAAAGTTCTTAATAAGGTTTCAAGCAGGAGGCCTGAAAATTATAATAGGGTTAAAATAAGAGAAGCAGATTTTAGAGATTACAGAAATGAAATAGAAAAAATAAAAAAGCTTTACAATAACATCTGGGAAAGTGAGAGTCATCCCCAGCAGGTCAGGATGACCGATGCAGAATTCAATTACCTGGCTACGGGCATAAAGGCAGTATCAATGGAAGAACTGATTTTCATAATAGAGGCGGATAGTAAACCTATAGGGTTGTCGGTAAATATCCCCGATATAAATGAAGTAATTGAGAACTTTGATAGAAATTGGGTAAAAACACCGTCCAGATTTTTCCTTAATCCACGTGATTTAAGCCGGGATATTAAAATTTTCAATCAGATTAAAAGGAAAATCAAAACAAAAGGGTTTACCAGATTGAGAATCCTGCTTCTGGGAATAGAAAAAAAGCATAGAAGAGCAGGCATAGAGTCCAGGATATTTTATAAAATTAGCAAGAGTGGAGTTAATAACGGATTCAAATACGCTTCCGGCTCACAGCTGGCTGATATAAACCAGGATATCATAAATCCTATTTTCAGATTAGGAAAAGTCGCTTTTACATGGAGGGTATATCACATTAACACCTAACTATTGCCCTATAATAACCTATAATATATTTCTTCAAACTGGTTTAAGGTCCTCTCAATATCATGTTTTTTAATTAGTTCCAGACTTTTTTCAGACATTTTGGCCTGCAGCTCTTTATCAAATGCCAGCCGCAGGATTTTTTCGGCTGCATCTTCCTCATTTCCCGGTTCAAAGAGATAGCCATTTACACCGTCTTTTACCAGCTCGGGTATGGCCATGGATTTAGCCGCAATAACAGGTAATCCACAGGCCATTGCCTCCATAATTGATAGGCCCTGCAGTTCTACTTCACTGGCACTTATAAAAATATTACTGACCCGGTAGAGTTTCTTTAAGTCTGATTTACTTACAAATCCGGTAAATATCACCTGACCGGAAAGATCTTTCTTTAGAGTTATTTTTTTAATCTTTCCTTTTCTTTTCCCCTTCCGGTTATTATAAATTGAAAATCTATCTTATCTTTTATCCTGTAAAGAGCATCTAGTATAAGGTCCACCCTCTTTTCCTTATCAAGCCTGCTGGCAGAAAGAAAGATTATTTTGCTCCTGTCAATTTTATATTTTGTTAAAATTCTATACGAAGCTTCAGCTTCATTAAATTCCTTCAGTTCAAGGCCGTTTGAGATAACCCTTACTGGTTTTTTTATCCCTGAGTTCTTTATCAACCCCCCGGCATAGAGGGTTGGTACCGTTATCACATCTATTTTGTTAAACAACCTTACAAAATAGGCCCATAGAATTTTTTCCACCACTACATATAAAGGAGTGCCTTCTTTTAAATATAAGTTATACAGCCAGTTATATGGAGTAAAATGGTTTGTCCCCACTATCTTAATTCCTTTTTTCCTGGCAAATTTTACTGCTGCCCTTGCTGTAAACAAATGGTCTTCTATGTGCACTACATCAGGATCGAATTCTTTAAAAAAAAATTTAAAATTAAGACCTGCAAATGGAGAAAACCTGAATTCCTTATGGAATATAAGAGGAAGAGAGCTTACTCTATAAACGATGATTCCATCTTCATCTGTTTGCCTGCCTGTAAGTTTTTTACCGGGGCAGACCACTGCAATTTTATGCCCCCTTCTTACCAGGCCTCTGACCAGGCATATGGTAGCGATTCCGGACCCTGTGACCTCGGGAGGATAACTTTCCAGGGCAAATAATATTTTTAATTTACGGTTCATAATGTTTAAGGATTCTCTTTGCAAATTTCTGGATTAAAAAATATACAGCTATTAAAAGGATTAGTACCAACGTTCCAATAAGGGTGCCGTATCCCAGGTACTTACTTATAAGTTCGCTGGCTTCACCAAAATAATACCCCAGGACCATAAAAAGCATAACTTTAGGAATAGTAGCCAGAAAATTAAACCATATAAACTTTTTTATATCTATGCGGAAAATCCCGGCAGCAATAAGAAAAGGGAAACCTATTATATGGGTAATTTTTGCGGTAAACAATATTTTACCCTGATGGTTTTTAAATTTATTATTCAGTCTCTCAAATCCGGCAAGTTTATCCCGTGTAAGCCCTAAAAACCTGCCCCAGCGGTCAACTATATTTTTCCTTCCCAGATAGCCAACAAAATACCATAGAATGTCAGCAAAAAGGTCGGCAATTACAAGCATCGGATAGAGGATAAATATATTTAAGTACCCCGTTGCTGCAAAAAAAGATGAGATAATCATTACCAGTGGTCCTTCGATTAAGACCAGGAAGAATATAATAGGATAGCCATATCTTGTAACCAATTCAATTATCTGTGAAGAATCCATAAATTCCCTTTTCCTGCAGTAAATCCAGTAAGGACACTTTAGAATAAATCTACAACTAAATAAAGAACCTGCTCAGGCATTTTAATAAGGTAAAATCATTCCGGCAGGATAAGTCTTTAATCAATCACTTTGGCTATTACACAAGTAGCACACAGTTAGATATCCTGATATATCTATAAAAAAGAGTGTATTTTATGATAAAATGAAGCGAAAGCCACATTGCTTTTAATAATAGCTTTAAAAAATTTCTTTTTATAATAAATGGATAATCTAAAAAATGAAGACATGAACAAAACTAAGAAGAGAATTACTCTTCTCTCTCTTATAGTGTCAATTTTCCTTGTCCTTACAAAGATAGCCATTGCCTATATAAGTAATAGTATCGGTGTTTTCTCTGAAGCATTAAACAACGGCCTGGACCTTGTTGCCGTACTTATAACCTTCTTTGCCATAAGAATCGCTGCAAAACCTGCAGATAAAGACCATACATATGGCCACGGCAAATATGAAAACCTTTCTGCATTTATAGAGATCATCGTAATATTTTTGTTGTGCTCATTTATAATCTATAAGTCAGTCCAGCGTATTATGAACAGGGATTTTGTCCTTACACTGAATATCTACATATTCATTATTCTTATAATATCCATAATTTTAAATATTATAAGGGTTTATTTCATAGGGAGGGTTGCGAAAAAATTTAATTCTTTTGCATTAAAAGCTGAGTTTTTAAATTATACAAGTGATATATTCGGCTCAATAATCGTAATTGCAGGCCTGGTCCTGGCAAGGTATGGTTTTTTGCTTGCTGACCCCATAGCTTCGATCGTTGTAGCTTCGGTTGTTATGTTCCTCAGCCTGAGAATGTCATATAAAGTCGTAATGAATCTTCTTGATTATATCCCCGAAGAAATTACCGAAAAGATAAATCAGGTCCTGATTAAAAATCCGGATGTAAAAAAAATAAACAGACTGAAGATACACGAAGTCGGGAATATAAAGTTTTTAAATCTGGATATATACCTCAGTGAGAATTTATACCTTACCCAGATTGAGAAGATAAAGGAAAAACTTAAAAAAGAAATTAAATCAAAAATTTCCGGAATCGAAACAATAATCGAGATAAGCTCTGATTTCTCAGAAAAAAATACCGTGGCAATGACCAGGAAAGTCCTTTCTGAATTCAAAGATATCCATGATGTCCATAATATCCGTGTCTATAATGTTGGAAATAAAAAATACACATCTGTACATATAGAAATAAATAAAAATTTAGACCTTGAATATGTTGAATCTCTTACTAAAAAAGTAGAAAGTGAAATAAAAAAACAGATAAGTGACATACATAGAGTGTATATACATTCCGAAGACCTAAAGAGCCATGAAAACTGGCAGGATGTCACAGACAAATCAAATGCAATGATAGATATTATAATAAAAGAGATATCCGGCATCGTAAGACCGCAAACCTGCCATAATTTTACAATTCTTAAAAAAGATAATCATTATAATATTGCATTTCACTGTAGAATGGATAAGAAAATAAATGTAAAAAAAGCACACAATATCAGTGGTACCATCGAAAACCTGATAAAGAATAAAATTGAAAATATTTCTGAAGTAGTTGTGCATGTAGAACCCGGATAGTCTAAAAGTTTCCTATATAATCAGGACGGAACATGAAAGATAAATCCATATTTTCAGTTACACACAAAGACAGGTCAATCGTTGAGCTTACCAGAAAAACAGACCATAAAACACTTGCCACCTGGGCAATTGATTGTGTAAGTCGTGTCATTCCATACTTTGAGGAAAAATGCCCCGGAGACAATCGCCCAAAAAAAGCTATTGAAGTGCTCCGGAAATGGATAAATACAGGGTTGTTTAAGATGGACGACATAAGAAAGGCCGCACTTGATTCCCATGCCGCAGCCCGTGAAATAGGAGAAGATAATGCAGCCCGCTCTGCTGCCCGTGCCGCAGGCCAGGCAGTGGCAACCGCCCACGTTCCAGCCCATTGCATCGGCGCCGCCAATTACGCCTTACAGGCAATTCATAGGGCTGCCGGTTATTCCGATGCCGAAGTTGCCGTAGCCAGGGAACGGGACTGGCAATACAAACATCTGCTTAAGCTGAGAGAGAATGGAGAGAGCAGCTCAAAGAAGGATTGAGTACAGAGTATGTTTTTGGAGAAGGTGATCAGAGATCAAAATAATCCTATCATTGGGCAAGTGCTCCAATACGAGTCTTTTTAAACCTGGCTCCTGCACATTCAAAAATTATCCAGGCTGTTGGAGTACCACGTTTGAAAACGACTTTTAAACTTAGCACTACTGATTTAGTAATTTTTTTTCTTGAAATACCAATTTTATAGCTGGTTTTTGTCCCGGGACCAAGATCGGATGGTGCTACACCTTTAAGTATGTTTCCTGCGCCCTCACGAATATGAATATCAGTAATACGGACGTTCTCCGGACCTAATTTAACATCAAAGTATAATTCCGATAGTAGTACAGCTCTGTCACCAAGTTCAGTAGGTGTAGGGATAGCAAAGTGGAACCAATTAAAACTGCTGTCTTGAAAGATCTTAGTCCCCCATCCTGCACGCTGTGGATTGCCTTTTATTCTTTCGGGATACTCAATTTGAACATCAGTCCCATGCGTCCAAAAACTATATTTCGACATATATGTCCTCCCTTATCATAGTTTATTTCCATTGGTTAAGGTTATAACAATTGGATTTTTGACTATCTTTTTACATTAATTTATTAAATATTGTTTTTTTAGCTTACTATCATAATCCAGGTTTTTCAATTGTGTGGAAATTAGAATAATTTAATTATTTTAAATTCACTAATTATTTTCACATTGCTGATGATAAACGTAGAAAATGGTGATTTTGAAACTGGGGATCTTACGGGGTGGGCCAATCCTTTTGGTAATAACAATGTAGAATTATCTTCTGGCAGCAATGTTGCAGCCCTAAGATTGTTGGAATATATTAGAATTATGGCAAACTAGTCATCCAGGAGTGGGTTTTCCTTCATTTGATACTATTAGAATTTCTTTGGTGCACAAGCTATGGGGACTTCTCCTATTTTTTATGTTGATGACGTTTTACTAAAAGTTAACCCGGAGGAAGAAACTACCAAATCCCAAGAAACAGAAGAAAATCATATATGCAGGGTATATAAAAAAAGCCCCAAAGGCTTTATTGCTTGCATATTTGAATGATATACTTGTTATTATATTATTTTTATTAATAATAAATACTAATAAAATTTAGATTCAATACACTTATTGATCAGTAAGGAGGAAAGATGTCAAAAGCAATAAAATTATTAAGAACGTCTTACTGGATAGGCGCAGTACTCGACGGATTAATGGTAATCCCTATGCTCTTCCCGGGCATAGGTGGTTATATCTTTGGAATAAGTAATTTTAATCCTGGTCCTGAATATAGATATGCGATGTATCTTGGTACAGCTTTAATGGCAGGATGGACAGCAATACTTATTTGGGCTGACAGGAAACCGCTTGAAAGAAAGGGCATACTACTAATAACGATATTCCCTGTTGTTATTGGGATAATGGCTGCGGGAGTCTATGGTGTAATATCAGGATTAGTGGAATTGAGAAACCTTGTACCGACTCTGGTATTACAGGTTTTTTTAATCACATTTTTTCTTTTTAGCTATTTCTACTCTGTATCTGTAGAAAGAAAAATTAAATCTTGAGATGATTTTTAGTTAAGAAGATGAATATGTATTCCAAAAAATCATGGCAGGAAAAGACGGCAGATAAGAAGGGCCTGCCAAAAATCCTCAGGCTGCAAAAAAATTTCCATTTTTTAATGCTATTGCAAAAACGGGAGCCAGAGAGGTGGATAGATGTGTCCTGGTTAATCCTAAAGAAGGAGAAGCGGGGGGTAACCAGTTTGTCTGGCCTATATGACCTTATAACTTTGACATTATCGTCAGGGAATTTCTCGAAAATAATTATAGGGCTATAGTAGTCAACATCGGAGCAGGTTTAGATACTACATTTCAACGAATTAATATTTTAAGTGTCCTATAGTTTAATATTGATTTGCCTGATGTTATTATCCTGAGACAGGAACTTATCCAAGATTCAGAACGTGAGAAAACCATTGCAAAGTCTGTGTTTGATTTTACCTGGATGGAATCTATAAATTAAAAGAAAATTGACCTTTCCCTCAAAAAAAAGTCAGATTAATAACATTTTAAGTGGACTAGTTTTTAGGGGACCTCATGGCTTTTAAGCGTTACAAAGAGACATCATACCTTGATTGTTTTCAGGCATTCTGTATTGATTTTTTCCTTGATAACATTAATCCAGTATAGGATCCAGCAAATGCAAAGATAATCAGGGCAGTCCATCCATACCACAGATCAACAAATTCTCCTGGGCCTTTTAAATTGCCAATAAGAGCAGCCCATACTATTATGTTAATTAAAAAGCTGCAAAACCAAATGCTCTTGGGATAAAATATTCCTAGAAATAGACATATTGCAAAATTATAAATAGATATACCGACAAACATTAAAAGCATAGCCATTTCATCGCTGAGCACTTCCATTAATCCCTCACCAATTAAAAAAGATAGAAAAAATCCAACTACTCCTGATAAAATAGAAATCAAGATTGCAATAATTAATCGAGAATTGTTTTTTAATTTCATTGTTCCCCCTTTTATGTTTTCTAAATGTTCATCCAACAGGTTCACTGGGAGCTCCTTTGCTACTCTTAACCATACTTTGAAATCATTATTGTCTTCCAGCATATTCCTAAAGGTCTGTACCATGAGATTTTTATATTCTTTAAGATATGACCTGGGATAAAGATTTAGCAGCAGACTATAAATTCTAATTGCCTTATTATTTATTTTTTTCATATACTTATCTTGAAAGCTTTAATAATTCCATACCAGGTAAAAGATTTCTTCTCCTTGCTAGTTTTACAGCAGAGTTGTATCTCTCTAGCTCCATAGATAATTTTTTTCTGCCAAGTTCTGTCAATCGGTAATATTTTCGCCTTTCATCATCAGATATTGAATCAGGCCTTTCATAGGTTTCTTCTATCAGTTTATCTTTAAGCATTCTCTTAATATTACCATATAGTGTTCCAGGTCCCATTTCTATTTTTCCATTAGAATCATATTCCGCCTGCTTCATGATCCCATAACCGTGTCTTTCTTTATCACAGAGGGCAAGAAGGATATAAAATACAGAAGGAGTCAGTGTTTGACTGTATTGTTTTTGTCTCATGTTAATTTACCTTGTATATCGAAAACAGATATATTTATTAGTTTCTTATATATCTAAAACGGATATATTGTCAATGTTTAAATTTTTTTTTATCTTACAAATTTCAAATTTTTATTGATCAAAACTATTTCTAATTATTGACATTTATATATAGACTTAATACCTCAGAAGTTATAAATGCGTCCAAGACGGGGAGATAAAAAATACCTGATTAATTCCTACTATATAAACAGTAGCCATTTCTATTTTTTTTATGCTCGGGAAATATCGAGATGCCGACACTTATAGCAGCGGTTATTTTCCCCCATCTAAAATAAAAGGTTTTTTTAGTGAACCACGTATTTTTTTTGCTATAATTGCGGCATCCTCTTCTTTATTTATCTCATGAAGAAATACTGCAAAAACACTTTTAATACCATGACATACATAAAAATGGTTGCGAATTTATAAAAATATAGAATTCTTTAAAGGAGTAAAGTTAAGATATCTGTGACATAATTGTCTTAAAAGTGGCTGAGCATTGTGGTCAGGATAAAATGAGACAAATGAGACAGTATAAAAAAGAGGGTTTTACTTTAAAGTGTTATTTAATTGTGCCTAAGTGCATATACATTAATACAATATTTAAGTAATAGCTATTATTGCAAATTGGTAGTTAATGGATTTACGCAAATATGGCTTATTTGCAGTCAATTTAGATGAGGCTCAAACCAGGATTATTGCTTTAAGTGTGAATGTTCTTTTATCAGATAGAGTAGCATTTTTTTGTGATATAGTTCCGATTTTGTTAACTATACCCTTTTAAGTTCGATATAGTTCCTATAATGACGGTATTGTGAACTATAGTGTTATAAGTGGAATATCTCCTAAAGTATTCTTCACAAGATTGATCCACTAACTACCCTTATAGATTAAGAAGCTTGGAATATTATCACTTACATGATGATAAAGGGTATGGCAATAGCCATTGCTCCAATAAAAACTACTATCAGGATAAAAAGGTTATACCTTACGTTATAGTTTACCAGAAGTGATGAATCATAATATCCATCTACTTTCTGGTCCTTATACATCTTTATAAGTCCACCAATTAACTTACCCCTGGTCTGCTTTCCCTTAAGTAGCCCAATAAGTACTATAATATTTACTACTATTATCAGGGCAACAATTATAAACATTACAATAAATTGGCTGACATCCTTTTTGGCTTCTCCTGCCATTATTGAATTTATTCCCAGGGACAAAAGGTTTAATAAAATGGCTGTAATTATGAAAATAATATCAGTACGGGTATTTTGCTGGAGCTCAGTTACAATATGTTTATGTACATACTCAATCATATTAATCACCTCCTCTTTTGACCACCGTGCTGTATAAAAACAGGTCCAAAAATACTTTTGTCCTTCATCGATAAGAAGTTAGAATCATTATTCCGTTTCCGTCAATCTTTTTTTATCTGAACCTTATATATCATAAGTATATAATCATAATGTAGACTTATCAATTAAGGAAAGTACAAGGAAAAATATTTATTATTTTTGATAAAGTTCTGACTTATTTAACTGGATAGTATAGGGTGTTATATAGTCCTTACTATGATGCTGATAGGAACTTCTGTGCCCCTCAAGTTGTCTCCTGGCAAAGTCAGCCGGAGTCTATTTCCCAACGAGCTATTAGGCCTGAACTGGTTATAGTCCCTTCTCCATGCCTCTAGTTTCTGTTGTGCGTCCTCGATCGAGAGGAACCAATTAGTATTTAAGCGCTCATCTCTTAGGCTACCATTAAAAGACTCAATATATGCATTATCCACTGGGGAAAGAGAATTCGAACTGTAAATAATTATTATACAAATATTTTGATATAAGTATTAATACAAGCGTATAGCTCCCCGGGTAAGATTCGAACTAATTTTCTATTTGTGTTTTTTAATAAATTATTAACGTCTTGAGCAAATAAGAATTTTTTTACATGCAATCTATTCAGAGTACCCTATTATAAGACTTATATCTTCATCTCTATATCTTCTGCCATCAATAGAAAAGTCTCCATCTGAATCTTGATTTTCATAAACTATATGAGACTTTAACCAATTACCGGAATCTAATATCAAATCTACATAAGATGTCAGACCAGAATATTCAATGGGATCTGCAGAATTAGAGAAGTCTCTAAATTCTATACAAAGACCTCCGGTTGAGTAGTCACCCGGTTCTAAAGGTACGGGATAGCCCAGCATCAATATCTTTATTTTGCCTTTAAAGGAAGGATTGCCAAGAAGACCAAATCCCTCTACTCCTTCAGGAAGCTTTAGGATAAGTTTTGCTGATTCTATGGTCTTTCCTGCTAGTGGGTCCAGGTCAAAAGAGAAAAATCCCTTTACATCACTGTTGTTAACAGAATCCCCTATAATAAGTTCGCTATTGTTTGCTCCGTCATCTTTAATAGCATATCCTACATGTTTTGGTTTTAAAGTAATAGAAAATACTGATAATTCAAGTTCTGGATCCAAGCCTTCAATAATGGTATCTCCATCACCATCAGGAGTAGCATCTTCCTCACATCCCCAGGTGAGGGTAAGAGAATCAGTGGCAAAACCTTCTGAATTTGTAGCTTTAGCAGTAAGGATATAGGTTTCAGTAGAGCTATTAAGGTTAATTTGGCATTTTACAGGTCCCCAGGCTCCAGAACTATCATCTTTGGAAAAATCTACAGTAGGGGTGGGATTTCCGGTAGCAATAGCTTTTACCCTGTAGTAACAGACCCCATCGGCTTCTGAATAGAGAGGCCCTTCATATATCTCTAAACTAATAGTAGGCTCACTTAATTCTTCATCTGGTGGCTCTTCCTCTGGAGGCTCCTCTTCAGAAAGTACTTCTTCTGGTGGTTCCTCCTCGGGTGGTACTTCCTCGGGTGGTACTTCTTCTGGTGGTTCCTCCTCGGGAGGCTCTTCTTCAACAGCTAGTAGGCCCTCGGCTGTACTGCATTGATTACATAAAGCTCCTGTAGTAAAAAGAAGGAGTAAGGTTATAATAGCTAGAATTAAATATATTTTATTCTTTTTCATGTCTACCCCTAATTTTAAATTATTCAATCTTCATAATAAACAATAAGGCTAATATCTTCAGTCCTATACTTTCTTCCATCTAATAAGTTATCCCCATCAGTTGTATCGTGATAGTAAGCTATTCCAAATTGCAGTTTATCATGAAAAACATTGGCATCATTTTCAATGGCAACTACTAGATCTTCTCTTGAAAAGACAATTGGATTTTCATTATTATCAAATGTGTCAACTGGTCTTACCAGTCCTAGCATCAGGTAATCATCAGCAGTCAGGGGAAGATATGTTCCCCACCTTAGACTTATAGTTCCTTTAAAAGTAGGATCTTCTATAACAGTACCATCCATATACAAAGTAGCACTGACTACATCTTTACCAGTGAGTGGACTAGTATCAAAGGCAAAGTAACCCTTTACATCGGTATTACTAATGGAATCACCAATAAAGCATGTGGTAGTATTTACTCCTGAAGGATAGACCACATAACCTATATCAGATGGATGAAGGACCATATAAGGATGGGTGGTCTGTCCAGTATCTACTCCCTCAATTATTTTTTTTATATCATCCTTATTTATGTCTGATATCTCAAATCCTTCTTTAATTTCACATTCCCAGTATAGGTCAATTGTATCAGTGGCAGTCCCCTCTGAGTTAGTTGCAGAAGCACTAAGTTTGTATGAATCATTAACACTTTGAAGGTTAACCTGAGCAATATATGGACCCCAGGCACCATTAGAATCATCTCTTGAAAATTTTACATCGGGTATAGATTTGCCGGTTACATCTGCTTTTATCCTATAATAACAGACATTATCTACTGATGAATATATAGGCCCTTCATATACTTTAAGCTTTATGGTAGGAGATTCAATTTTTTCTTCCTGACCAGAGGTTTCCTGTTCCTGAGCTTCTTTCCCTTCAACCTCTTCAGCTATATCTTCTTGGGTCTCATCCCGGACTGCTTCTTCCCCTATATTATCTTGTTTGTCTTTTACTGGTTGTTCTTCTATTATTTCTTCTGTTTCTTCTTTAAATTCCTTATCCTCAACACTTCCTTCTGTTTGGCTCTTACCCGGAATGCTTGATGAAGATATTAGACTTTCTATAGCTTGAGAAACAATTCCAAATATAGTTAGGAAGAAGCCCTTTATTTTTTCTATGAAGTCTGGAAGTACTACCGTTTCAGTCTTTTCTAAAGGTATGGTATAAAGATATGTTTGAGGATCTAAACCCAGATCTCGCCAGTCGCTCCAGACTATTTTATTACCATAGATATTGGGATAATCTTGTAGTTCAGCCGAAGAGCTTACTCTAAACGGGCTAAAACCTTTTTCTATATTATATAAATAAACCTGCCATTCTCCATCAATATCATCAAGCCATACCACATAGTTTCCATTGATATCAGGCTGCATTCTATTAGAAGAAGAGGGGCTTAAGATAGAATTGGTACTGGTCATTAGGTCATGTACTTTTATCTCAGACTGCTCCTGCCAGACTACTTTATCTCCAGAAATGGAAGGTTTGTACTGATCATGGGAAGATGGAGAGAGTCTGGTAGAAATACCGCTTGATATATCATACAGATATACCTGCCATTTTCCGTCTCTGCTGTCAGTCCATACTATCCTGTTTTGGTAGATATCTGGGTGTATTTGACTGCTGGTGGTTGGGTCAACTCTGGTAACAGAGCTTGTTAAAATAGAATATAAATATATCTGCTCCTGACCATCCCTACTGTCACTCCAGGCTATACTGTCTTGAAAAATAACAGGGTATGACTGATTGTTTGTTGAGGGGTCAATCCTAATAGAGCTTATAGTGGGTTCAGCCAGGTCATAGAAGTAGATTTGATTAACATTATCCCTTCTGTCTTCCCAGACTACTTTACTTTCATAAATAGAAGCCCATGACTGATTGTTAGTCGTAGGATCAATAGAAGAAGAGCTGCCTGTTGTAAGATCATGAATGTATATCTGACTTATTCCATCTCTTATATCTTCCCATACTACCTTATCTCCAAATATATAGGGCTGCATTTGCCCACTAACTGTAGGATCTATTCTTACAGCTTCATTAGCATACAGACAATTATCTAGGTTATAAAAAAATGTTAAGGAAAAACTAAAGATTATAATCATACATATGCAAATTGTCTTTTGCATGACACTTAATTTAAAGTGTTAATATTGAGCTCATTCAATAGTTTAATTATACTACTTTTTACAAAATATAACTCTAAATTATGTGGGTACTCTTAGTAGAACTGACCTTCTCCCCTAAAATTTGACCTTAACCCCAATCTTTGGTCCAGTTTTTAAGTTAGTGCAAAGCCATTTGTAAACTGATATCAACCACTCTGGCTTCAGGAGCAGGTTACATCGTTTTTTGATGGAGAGCCAGATCCAAATTAGGGAAGTTAGTCACTTTGAGAGGTGCACAGGGTGGCTGGGGAGGGAGGATTCGAACCTCCGATCACGGGACCAAAACCCGTAGCCTTACCCCTTGGCTACTCCCCAATAAAGTTAATAAATTCTATAACAGTACCTGCTAAAATTCAAATTTGAAAGGGGTTACGAATATAAATATCCTGAGGTGGCTTTAGTATTTACCGAATTAATACAAGATTAACCATAAACCGTTAAACTACTGGGGGTGGTGTGGGATAAAAATACCTTTGAAGTTACTGCTTTTAAACCTTCATACACGTCAAATGCTGTCCTTAAATCATCACAGAAGGCAAATACCGTAGGGCCGCTTCCTGTCATCTGGGTAGCAATTGCCCCCAGCTTATACGCTTTATCTTTTATTCCCTTTATCTTTTTATCTTCAACTGCTACAACTTCCTCCAGGTCATTTCTTATTTTTTTAAAGAAATTACCAAATTTTCGCTCTGCAATATTATTCACAAGCTCCCTGTGTATCGGCTTTTTCTCCTCACCTACTACGTCAAACTTTCCATATACATCTTTTGACAGGAATTTTCCTCCGTTTGTAGCAAGGATAATCCAGTAAAAAGGCAGATGAGGCAACTCCGAAAGCTTTTCTCCCCTGCCCTCGGCAAGAATTGTCCCTCCTCTTATGCAGAAAGGAACATCAGAACCTACCTCCCCTGCCAGACCCATTAAATCCTGGATCCCCATATTAAGGTCAAATAATTCATTCATCGCAACCAGAGTTGCCGCAGCATTCGTGCTGCCTCCAGCAAGCCCGGCACATACTGGTATATGCTTCTCTATATTAATATTTACTGTATATTTACCCCTTAAATTATATTTATCCAGAATCAATGCTGCTGCCTTATGAACCAGATTTTTCTCATCCAGGGGAATGTCTTCATTATTGCATGTTATATAAATCCCGTTCTTTCCCGGAGACTTAAAACTGCTATCCCTTTTAGATATACCGAAAGTAAGCTCATCTGAAAGACTTATGCTCTGCATTATGGATTTTATTTCATGATAGCCATCATTCCTGCCGTTTTTAGCTACATTAAGATATAGATTTATTTTTCCTGAGGCCCTAAGTTTTATAATACTTTTCATTTTTACTCTGCTTTATGATAGCATAATTATCACATATTAGGTATTACAGGTTTCTATAAAGGTAGATATAGTCCTTTAATGCTAGCTCTTCCGCCCTTACATCCCCATCCTTGCCAATATCGGTTAGCAATTTTACAATGAATTCTATATTACCGCAATATTTACTATTTTTCTGGGATAATGAGTTAACCATCTTTTTTCTCCTGTGTAAGAAACAACTGTTTATAAAATCAAAAAAACCGTCCACGTTGAAGTTATCATCTACTAAACCGCTGTTATCCTTCCTGCTTACCTCAATAACCCACGAATCCACAAAAGGCCGTGGGATAAAACAATTACGCGGAATTTGAAAACAAAATTTAAAGCCGGCCAGAAAGTTTGCCTTTACTGCATAGGAACTGTAATTTTTGTCACCGACAGATGCAAGCAACCTCTCTGCTATATCCTTCTGGACAGTTAAAACCATCTTTTTTACCAGCTCTGCCTCCATTATAATTTTTAACAGCAGAGTTGCCCCTATGCTATAGGGAAGATTTGATACCACCTTTCCTATTCCGTTCCTTAAAGCTAAGTCTTTATAGTCTAATTTTAAAGCATCTGCCTGAATTAACTCTAATTTTGACCTCTCTTCCAGCTCCTGGCTAAATATATCTTTAAATGCTTTTACAAGCAGCTTATCAAACTCAACGCAGATTACCTTCTTTGCTTTTCCCATCATAATTTCGGTAAGCCCGCCAATTCCGCTTCCAATTTCAAGGACTACATCCTTTGAACTAACCCCGGCGCGCTCAACTATCTTTTTAGCATTATTGGTATCAATTAAAAAGTTTTGCCCCAGACTCTTCTTGAGTTTTATACCGTACTTACTTAAAATCCTTACTGTATTTCCTGGAGAGCTTATATATTGATGCATTTTTTTTAAGTTAATTATTTTTTATTAAAGAAAAGAAATCTTCTGCATTCCCTGATGTAACCTCTGCAACTTCTTCAATACTTAAATCCTTAATTTCTGCAATTTTCTTAGCTACATATTTTACATAACCGGGATAATTTTCGCTGCCCCTCTTTGCCTGAGGAGCCAGGAAGGGAGAATCAGTTTCTATAAACATACGCTCAAGAGGAACTTCTTTTACAACCCCTATTACATTACCGGCATTAGGGAAGGTAATAATCCCCGTAAAAGAAATATATAACCCGAGTTCAAGACACTGGTTCGCAAAATTTATATCTCCGGAGAAGCAATGTACCACAGCCCTGAATTTCTTATCCCCTGCATATTTTTTAACCACATCAAGCGTCTTAACGTGCGCATCCCTGTCATGGATTATTACTGGCACATCATATTTTATTGCCAGCTCTATTTGAGAGCTAAATGCCCTTTCCATATCCCCGGCAGTGCTTAAATTCCTGTAAAAATCAAACCCCGTCTCACCGACTGCCACAACTTTTCTGTATCTTTCAACACTCTCATTATTATTGTCAACAACATCCCTGATTAAAGAATCGAGGGACCCAATTTCTTTACCTCCAAAACTGGAAGCATAATGGGGATGAACTCCAACACTGGCAAATACATTGTCATACTTCCGTGCAAACTCAAGTGACTTTCTGCTGCCCTCAATGGTGGTCCCAACATTTATTATATATTTAACACCTTCATCTCTAGACCTGGTTACAGTTTCCTCAGGGGTTAGCTTCTTTAGCATATCAATATGTGCGTGAGTATCTATAAAATACATAATATTATCCCTGCAACTTCCATTCTCTATTTATTTTTTTCATCTATCCTGGGGAAAAGTATCTCTCTTTTGCCGACCCTGCTTCCGCCTTCAAACTTACCCCAGACTCCATCTTCCTCAATGTTTATTTCTCCAATATCCCTCTTTATGCCCAGCTGTGAAAATATTTTTTGGCTGGCTGAAGGAATAAAGGGAATCAGTAAGATGGTTGAAAGTCTTGCCACTTCCACTACCCCGTAAAGCACCGCATCAAGTTTCCCCCGGCTCTCTTTATCTTTGTTTTTTGCAAGAATCCATGGCTGGCTGTCCTCTATATGCTTATTGGCCATATTTATAAATTCGGAGACCCTGGCCAGATACTCGGTGAATCTGAAATCAGCCATATAACTGCATGCCTCTTTTTTTAGCTCATCCCACCTATCCTTAAAAACTTTATTTAAAGTGCTTTTTGGTATTACCCCGTCCCTGTATTTTTCTATCATGGCCACGGTCCTGGAGATAAGGTTGCCGATATCATTACTGAGGTCCGAATTGTACCTCCTTATAAAGGCTTCAGGAGTAAAAGAGCCATCCTGCCCGAAGGATATTTCACGGCTCAAAAAATACCTTATCCCATCTACCCCGTATTTTTCTGACAGTTCATCAGGGTCAAGGGTAATTCCTTTTGATTTTGACAACTTTTCTTTACCCATCATCAGCCAGCCGTGAACTACGATCTGCCCCGGGAGATCTATCTCTAAGGACATAAGCATTGCAGGCCATATTATGGCATGAAACTTCAATATATCCTTTCCAATATGATGCTGGTCAGCAGGCCATAAGCTATCGAATAATTGCCTGTCATCGGTACCATAACCGAGAGCCGAAATATAATTTATAAGGGCATCCACCCATACATAACAATAATGCCCGGGTTCAAAAGTTATGGGAACTCCCCATTTAACCGTAGTCCTTGAAATACTTATATCTTTAAGCCCCTGCTTCAGGATCCCCAGCACTTCATTTTTCCTTGTTTCGGGGGTTATGAAATCCGGGTTGTTTTTAATATGTTCTATAATCTTTTTTTCATATTTTGACAGCTTAAAGAAATAATTCTCTTCTTTAACATATTCTACATCCCTGTTGCACTGAGGGCACTTGCCGTCCACCAGCTGGGAATCAAGCAGAAATGTCTCACAATATACGCAATATTTACCTTCATAGTTACTCTTGTAAAGGTCGCCATTATCCTTAAGCTTTTTAAGGATATCCTGGACTACTTTTTCATGCCTACTGTCCGTTGTCCTTATAAAATAATCATTGCTTATGTTGTATAGTTTCAAAAGTCTTTTCATATCATCGGCCATCATATCAACATATTCCTGCGGGGTAACTCCCTTATCCACAGCACTCTTGTTTATTTTCTGCCCGTGTTCGTCCGCACCGGTAAGGAAAAAAGTATCCTTTCCCATAAGTCTCTGAAACCTTACCACTACATCCGCAAGTATGAATTCGTAGATCTGCCCTAAATGCAGCTTTGCATTCATATAAGGGATTGCAGTTGTGACATAAAATTTTTTACTCAATTATAGCTCCAGTGCAATTTTTTTATTATATTAATCGTATAATCGCATAACTTAGATTTTCGTTGCAATATTATACAATCTTTGTTTATCTATGTCATACCTTGAATGTATAATTTTAAGAGCATTTTTTTTGGAAACACCCTGCTTCAGTAACTTCATAATTTCATTTTTTATATCCTCAATGGAGAAATTTTCTATAAGCTCACCTTTATGTCCATCCACAACCATCACTATTTCCCCTTTTATCTTTTTTGTTTTTACCTTCTTCAGAATGCTTTTTAAATCGCCCCTTATAGCTTCTTCATATATTTTTGAAATTTCCCTTACAAGACTTGCTTTTCTGTTGCCAAACCTTTCAATAAGCTCGGTTATTAATGCCTCTATCCTTTTCGGTGATTCATAGAATATAATTGTATACGGCAAAGTTGCTAACTCAATTAGTTTATTTTTCCTCTTTGCCTTTGATTTCGGCAAGAAACCTGCAAACAGGAAATTATCGGTAGCCAGCCCTGAAAGGACCAGGGCGCTTACTGCCGCATTTGGTCCGGGTATCACAGTAACTGCAATATCTTTTTTTATGCATTCATTTATTATCCTGTAACCCGGGTCCTGAATAGCAGGCAAACCCGATTCCGAAACCAGGGCAATATCCCTTCCTGCTTCAAGCTCACTGATTATACGGCCGATTCTCCTTCTGCAGTTATAATCGTTGTAACTTATAATATCCTTTTTTAAAATATTGTACTTGCCAAGAAGTTTTTTTATAGTCCTTGTATCCTCGGCTACGATTAAGTCCGCCTCCCTCAATGTTCTCAAGAGACGGAGACTTACATCTTCAAGATTGCCGATAGGGGTAGCACATATATATAATGTACCGCTAATTTTTTTCCTCCAGTATTTAAAGTGTTAAAGTACCATTATCTGTTTCTACTGCACTAAATAATTATTAATATCATATAAGAACTACTATTATCTATCAAATAAATCTGATTGAGAACTTGAAAAAAAATCAATATTAGGTCAGAATTTTAAATATGAAATCTGAAAATTTGCCAAAATTCCCCAGAAGGATAATTGTCTCTATTATCATCCTCATTTCAGTCTATTTCCTTGGCTCACTTGGGTACATGATTATTGAGGATATGACTTTTCTTGACTCAATCTATATGACCACCATAACCATTACCACAGTGGGCTATGGCCTTGTAAAAGAATTATCAAAAGCAGGAACTATATTTACAGTTCTGCTAATTATAGTAGGTACCGGTACAGTTGCCTACATTTTAATAAACTTAACCGATTTTATATTAGGTGAGTTTTTTTTTGGAAGAATAGAAAAAAGAAGGAAGATAAAAATGATATTAAAATTAAAAAACCATTATATAATCTGCGGACTGGGAAGAGTGGGTTCTGAAATTGCAGCTGAGCTTTCATGTAGAAATATTGATTTCGTAATAATTGACAAAGCTGACAGCGTCATAGAATTTGCGAAACAAAATAACTGGCTCTACATACAGGGTGATGCATCAAACGATGAAACTCTCCTTGAAGCACAGATAAAAGTAGCCAGGGGTTTATTTGCTGCGCTTGACACTGATGCAGAAAATGTTTATATCACCCTCTCCGCCAAGTCCTTAAACCCTTCTATCTTCATAGTATCCAGAGCAATGGTTCATGAAACTATCAGCAAACTGGAAAAGGCAGGAGCAGATAAAGTAGTTTCCCCTCAGATTATCGGAGGGAGAAGAATGGTAGACATGGCTCTCCAGCCCTCAATATGCGATTTCCTGGATACCATAATGCAAACGGAAGAAAATGAGATTAAATTAGCAGAGATTGAAATTAAAGAAAACTGCAGAATAGATGGTATAAATATAAGGGAAGCCGGGGAGAAATACGGTATCGAGGCACTTATTATATCAGTAATTGAAAAAGGAGAAAAAATCTCTGTTAAAAAAGCGAGCGGTCATACAAACATGAAACAGGGACATAAAATAATTGCCATTGGTACCGGGGACCAGATAAAATATTTAACAGAGCTGGCAACAAATTAACTAATTTTTAAAGCCAGTCATTTTTATACTTTATCCTTATTCGCTATCACGAATAATCCCGTAATTGTCACTTAAAAAGTACTGCACCCTTTCCCCTATATTTACAGACTGATCTCCTATTCTTTCCAGATACCTGCTTGCCATTACTATATTTGTTATAATATTTACATCTTCTTTGTTTCTATAAGAAGAATATAATTTCTTTAATATCATTTTCTGGATTTCATCAACTGTATCATCTGATTTTTCCAGCTTTGAAGCAATTTTAACATTTTTGTCTTTAAATGATTCAATTGCTCCATTAAGTTCAGACTTAACCAGGTTCCCCATTTCTACAATCAGATTTATAATTTCTCTATCGGAACACTTGAGCTCGCCTTTTTCCAATTTTTTAACAATCTTTGAAATATTAACAGCGAGGTCTCCAATTCTTTCCAGAGACTTTATAATTACGCAGATGGAATGGAGGTACCTCAAATCCCTTGCTACCGGCTGGTGCTCCGCCTGTATAATGATACACTTCTCTTCAATCGATATATCATAATCATCAATTCTTTTATCCCCGTCTATAACCTTCTGCGCCAGCTCTATATTCATCTCCATAAAAGCTTTTACTGCATCATCGACTGCTTCCTGTACCAGTCCGCCCATTAGTATGACACTGTTATTTATTTCCTCCATTTTATGATAAAACGTTTCTCTCATTTTACTCCTTTCTCATCAGCCGGAATCTCGTCCTTATGGCAGTTCCGGAAATGGCAAAAATAAGTACCAGCATTAAAAGAACCAGTGCCGTACCCCACTGCATATCCTCAGGCGAGTCCGTAAGCTGCGTGGCCAGAACATAGAGATGATAAGGCAATGCCATTACCTGACTGAAGATTGAATTTGGCAGATTTGGCTGTGAAAACGCAGCAACCGTAAACATAATTGGAGCTGTTTCTCCTGCTGCTCTCCCTATTCCTATAACTGACCCGGTTATTATCCCCGGTAAAGCCGGGGGTAATACCACCTTTACTATTGTCTGCCATCTTGTAGCTCCCAGAGCAAGTGAAGCATGACGATAGGAATCAGGAACCGTCTTTAAGGCTTCTTCGGTTGCCGTTATTATGACCGGTAATATAAGCAGGGCAAGAGTCAAAGAACCGGCAAGAATTGACCTTCCAAACTTAAGCATTATAACAAAAAATCCCATCCCGAATAAGCCATATACTACAGAAGGGACACCTGACATATTTATAATAGACAGTCTTATTATTCTTGTAAGCCGGTTTTTTGAGGCATATTCATTAAGATAAATTGCTGCCAGAACCCCTATAGGCAGTGAAAATAAAAAAGTTCCTATTATTAGATAAAGGGTGCCAAGGATAGCAGGGAAGATGCCTCCTTCCTTCATACCTCCACTTGGCCGCTGGGATAGAAATTCCCAGTTTATTGCACTGCTGCCCTTAATTATCAGATACACCACTATCCCTATTACAAATGCTACTACTATAAGAGTTGAAAAAAGCAAAAATATATATGATGTTTTTTCTATAAATCTTCTTCTTTTTTTACTTATTTCTTTTGCTTCCCACATAAGCAGTTTAAATTTTTATCCTTTTTAGATATATTTTTTAATTCTTCAAAGCTCAAATTCAATATTATACATTATAATCAATTTTTAACTTTCCCTTATTCTATTTATAAACCTGTCAGATATAAAATTTATAATAAATGTGATTATAAAAAGTATAAGACCTATCGCAAAAAGTGCCGAATAATGAAGGCCTCCCTGGATAGTTTCCCCCATTTCCGCAGCGATTGTTGCCGTAATGGTTCTTACCGGCTGTAACCAGGAAAAAACAACCCTGGGTGAGTTACCGGTTACCATAAGCACCGTCATCGTTTCCCCCACAATCCTGCCAAGTCCAAGCATTACAGCAGCAATCATTCCGGATGATGCCGAAGGCACTACAACTCCCAGTGTCGTTTCCCACTTTGTAGCACCTAAAGCTATTGAAGCATACCTGTACCTTTTGGGAACTGCATTAACTGCATCTTCTGAAATTGAAATGATTGTTGGTAAACTCATAAAAGCAAGCATTATCGAACCGGTAAGAGCTGTAAGCCCTATACTGATGTTAAAAAGATCCTTAATTATAGGAGCAAGAAGCTTTATACCTATAAACCCGATAACCACTGAAGGGATGGTTGCGAGTACTTCAATAATAGGTTTCAATACTTCCCTGACTGCTTTGGGAGCCAGCTCTCCTATATAAATGGCACTTCCCACGCCAAGAGGCACAGCAATTATCACAGCTCCCAGCGTAACCATCAATGAGCCGGTTAGAAGAGGTATAAATCCAAATTTTTCCAGTACTGTAGGTGACCACTTCTGACCGGTCAGAAAATCTAAAACCGGATATGTAGTAAAAAATTTAATAGAATTCGCAATAAGGAAAGAAAGTATTAAAGCCAGAACTAGAATTGAAATTATTCCGTTAAAAAAAACAAACCTGTAAATTAAAAAGCTCTTTATTTCTTTTAGTCTAATCTTAAGCCGTGACATATTTTTATTTTAAAAGAAATAGTATTATTTTACTATTTATTTTCATCATTAAACTAAAAAAAATTTAATGAGTATAATTCTGGCTGCGGGACACATCTTTTTTTATATCCTACAGCTCTTTCCATTGCTCTGGACTATTACCTGCTTATAACACAACTTTATATAATAAATAAAACCCCAGTCAAAAAATAAAATTTTAATCAACAGGTACAAATCCCTCTTGCAAACCTATTTCCTGTCCTTCATCACCAAGAATAAAATCTATATAGGCCCGGGCTATTGGTTCTAATTCCTTAGACGGTGAATAAACATACAATCCTCTGGAAATAGGGTAAGAACCATCTTTTACCGTTTCCACCGAAGCTTCCACTCCTTCTATTTTTAAGGTTTTAAGAGACTGGTCAAGATATCCCAGACCTATATAACCTACAGCATTATCATTATTTTTAATCTGGTTTACAATATCAGCATTTGATTGAAGTCTTAAAGCAGTTTCTGTGTAATCATTATCCTCCAGAGTCTTTCCTATCTGAACTACTTCTTCCAGAAAATATTCTCCGGTACCTGAGCTTGAATCCCTTGCAATTACAACTATCTCTACATCATTTCCACCAACATCCTGCCAGTTAGTAATTTCTCCTGTATATATTTTTGAGAGCTGCTCTACGGTAAGCTCGCCAATAGAAACATTACTGCTCACAATAACTGCAATTCCATCATAAAGAACAGTGTATTCCTGAACGTCATAACCGGCATCTTTTGCAGCATCCATTTCTTCATCTTTTATCTGCCTTGAAGAATTTGCAAGGTCGTTTATTCCATTTATTAAATCAGCAATACCTCCACCGGAACCCCCGCCATTTATAATTATTGTTCCGCCATATTCTTCCATAAATACCGATGCCCATGCTTCCGAAACCTGCAGCAGGGTTGTAGAACCTGACAAGACAAGCTCCTCACCTTCATAAGGCGGCCCTGCATCTTGACTACCATTACTTTCAGCTACATCTGTACTTTCTCCGCTTGTTCCGCATCCAATAAATGATAAACTTAATACTAGTAAAAACGCAATGGACGTGCTAGTCAATGATAAAACTTTATTTCTTCTCATTGGTTATTCCTCCTTTTGTACATTCAACATTAAAATTTTAACACGTAATAACTAACATATGGTAAAAAAGAGGTAAATCGCACCTGCTTGAACCTCAAGTTCAGAATTTTATCAAGCCCTTTATTTTATTTAGTAAAAAAATAGCCACGTTTCCTATTGTTCTTTGCGTTAGATTAAAATAATTCTGACTTTTTATTATAAAAAAATTGGTGGCGAGACGCAGAATTGAACTGCGGACACATGGATTTTCAGTCCACTGCTCTACCAACTGAGCTATCTCGCCAGCCATTCTTCAAAACTGGCGGAGCTGACGGGATTTGAACCCGCGATCTCATGCGTGACAGGCATGTGTCCTAAACCGCTAGACGACAGCTCCGCTTACTCAAAAAAATATGGTGGGCGTTGCAGGGATTGAACCTGCGACCCCCTGCTTGTAAGGCAGGTGCTCTCCCAGCTGAGCTAAACGCCCATACTTACTGGTAGCCTGTAGGAGAATTGAACTCCTGTTTATAGGTTGAAAACCTACTGTCCTAACCACTAGACGAACAGGCCATATAATGGTGAGCCGTGAAGGGTTCGAACCTTCGACACCCGGATTAAAAGTCCGGTGCTCTACCAACTGAGCTAACGGCCCCTACTGCCAATTTAGCAATTAAACAACTAATATGCCAAAGCCGTTAGCTGTCCAATTGAATTAGCAAACGTAAAGTCTACTATAGTAAAAAACCATTGTCAATAAATAGGGACAGGGATATTGCAGATGAGTTTTTAGCTGGCATCTTCACGGTCTCCACCCTTAATTGCGGAGGATACTTCACTAACTTTCTTTATGCTCTTTTCCAAAAACTCCTCACCCATTACTCTTACCTCAGCCAGTGTGAACTTTAGTTTATCAGCTGCATCTCTTGCTTTTTCAGCAACTTTTGCCCTAGTTTTTAATCCAGACTGCGGCGCAAATAATAATCCCAGTATAAATCCGGAAAAAATTGAAATTAAAATAACTATTGATATCTCAAAAAAATCTACTACGCCAGATTTATGATATTGCTCATTTCCGGAATTTTTGTTAACATCATTGCTCATTGCCAACACTTCCTTTGCAATTTTTTTCTTTATTATAAACTATCTAAAATTTATATTGAATACAAAAAAGAACTGCCATAATAATAAACTTTGCCTGGCTGATTTTACCTAACTCACCAGATATTCTATAACCTCTACCCAGCCCCTGTTCATTTCGTCTTCAGCAATATACACATTTTTATACTTTTTAAGCTCCCCTGCAATAGTCTCCTTATGTTCCAGCGCATTCTTCATAAGGAAAAAATACTTAACCTCACCTGCCATTTTTAAATCTTCCAGGGAATCCCCCAGGGCTATGCAATTTCCGTCCGTAAAATTCCTTATCTTCTTGTCAAGTATTATTCCGCTTGATTTATTAACACCGGTAGGCATCAGGTTATAAATATGCAACCTTCCTACATCAAGGTCAAGGGTAACAAGTGAAGAAAATCCATTATCCACCAGGGTCAGCCCCCTGTATCCTTTACTCCCCAGCAACCTGTTTGCCCTGGCAAGGTCTATTTCTCCAAAAAACAATGCGTTATATGACCGGTATTTACTCCATTCTATTTTACCTTCAATCCTGCCCGGAAAATTTTTTTTAAAAAGCTCTGTAATTTTTACCAGATCCTTCCCGCCATTGGTTAACTCATATTTTATGTCATGGTCGTTAACCGTGGGGTAAACTTTTTCCCCCAGGTTATAAACCAGTTCTGCTCCGAGTTCGGCAACATAATTTTCCAGTCCTATCATCTGTGCACTATATCTTAACTGGTATCTATTTCTTCCTGATACCAGGACAATATCCAATTTTTTGTCCTTTATCTTCCGGAGAAGTCTTACGGCATCAAAATAATAATCATTCTTATAATCTTTTATAAGGCATCCTCTTTCATTAAATAAGGTACCATCAAGGTCAGTATATATAACTTTTAAATTCTCTAGATTTTTCTTTATCTCTTTTTTACTATCTTTAAAAAATTTATAGCCAGCCATTCTCCTGCCTTCTATATCTCCTATTTTTAAAACGGAATTATTATATTCTACCCTGTAGATTTTATATTAAAAGATTAGTGAAATTCCGACCGCACTTCTATAAAATGCATCACATCACTCTTTGTAATCATTCCCTTTAATTTACCCCCGGACATTACCACCAGATGGCTCAAGTCATTTTTTATCATTCTTTTTATAGCTTCAGATACTTCCATTGAAATATCAACTTTTTCCTTTTCTGAGATCTTCTTCACTACGTCCCCCACCTTTACATATTGCCATTTCTCCCTGGGAACCTCCTTTGCATCATGTATAGAAATAACTCCCACGAGCTTCCGGCTTTTAAGATTTTCTACAACCGGGAACCTCCCAAATCTATATTTCATAAAATAATCATCTACCAGATTTTGTATTGTTGTATCACTGGTTACATCAACAATGTTTTCATTGACAACCTCTCCTACCTTAATCCCTTTTATGGAAGTCTCAAAAACAATCTGCCGATAGCCTGTCTGTGCCGAAGATTGTAAAAACCATCCTATAAAAGCAAGCCATACTCCATTTAAAAAATTTCCAACGAATATAAAGAAGATACCCACTGCAATAATCATGAACCCCAGTACTCTTCCTGCCGTAGAAGCTATAAAGGTAGCCCTTTTCAGGCTGCCTGTTGTTTTCCATATAATAGAACGCAGAACCCTCCCACCATCAAGAGGGTAACCGGGAAGTATATTAAACACTCCAAGAACTACATTAATAATAGCCAGATATTTAACCGGCTCTTCCACCAATGCAAAACCTCTGGTAAAAAACCATATAATGCCAAAGAATATTGCCAGCACAAAACTCGCAGCGGGTCCAACTATAGCCATTATAAACTCACTAAAAGGTGTTTCCGGCTCCTTTTCTATCTGCGCCATCCCTCCAAACAAAAAAAGTGTTATCCTCTCTACCGGTATACCTTTCTTCCTTGCAACTAGTGAATGGCTCATCTCGTGTATCAATACCGAAGTGAAGAAAAGAATCACTGTAATAATAGTAATCAACGCCAGGAGACCCTTGTTAAGCTCCGGCAGAACTGAAGGAAAATAAAAGAATCCAAAGTAATAAGTAAATAATGCAAATATAATGAACCAGCTGTAATCCAGCCGTATCTCTATCCCAAAAATTTTAAATAATTTAATTGACGATTTAAACAATTGATCACCCTGCTTCTTAAATCCAGTTAGTAAAACAAATTTTTTTATACAACTAAAAAATAAAATCCTGTTATTCTGCCAGCTTCTCTACTCAACAATCCCTTTAAGATAAAAAATCTTTTAAATTTTTTACTGCTATAACTCCTTATATCAGTAAAGCTGCAACAATTATTTTTCTTGTAGTATAAACAAATCAACCTTAAAATATGATAAGATAGTTTTAAAAAATATGAAAGTATAAAAATGGGACTTTCCCAGAAACTATTATCAGAGATAAAATTTGATTCCTCCACCATTCTACTTGATATACTTTTACCCTGCATCCTTGCAATAATTTTTGGCTGCCTTATTGGTTTTCAGAGGGAAAAGGCAGAAAGGCCTGCAGGGCTGCGGACACATGTCCTTGTTTGCCTTGGTTCAACTGTATTTACCATTGTTTCATATACCGGATTTGCTTCAGTAGAAACCGGGGTTGTGGATCCCTCAAGAATAGCAGCCGGCATCGTTACCGGAATAGGCTTTATAGGTGCCGGAGCAATTTTCAGGCAGGGACCCCTGATAAGAGGCATCACCACGGCTGCCAGCATATGGATTGTTGCTTCCGTGGGTATGGCACTTGGTGTTAAAATGTATTACCTGGCACTGGCAGTAACTGTTCTTGGGTTTATGACTTTAACCATATTAAAACTTTTTGAGGACCGGCTTATCAATCTGCCGAAATATTCACTGGAAATAACTGCTTCAAAGGATTTTACCGGACTTGAAAGTATAATAAATTTAGTGGGTAAAAAATCCATAGATATAAAAAGCAAAAAATATGAATTTGACAGCAAAAATAACAAAAATGTATTTACCATAGTCGTAACCAGCAAAGATACCGGTTTTCCCACCAGAGTAATTGACAGACTCAGCAGGTTAAAAGAAATAGAAAAAATAAAAATTTACTAATATCTTGCCATATACTTTGCGCGTAAAAAATAAAATAAAAATTTTTATACTGTCCATATTCAAATATCTGAGGAAGTTATCCGGAAAATATATATCAGATGGATGTATAATTATGGCTTCATCCATTGCCTTTTACTTTCTTTTCTTCATTTTCCCCATCGTGCTCTTACTTATTTCCCTCTCCGGTATATTAATTAACAGGTTTGAAGTCCAGTCAACCATACTCGGCTTTGTCGAGGAAAGAATCCCCATTATATACAGCTTCACAGAATCCAACATATCAAAAATAGTAGAGAATAGGACCAGCATTGGAATTACAGGTTTTATTTTTCTTGCAATATCAACCACATATATATTTGATTCTATCCAGTTCTCGCTTAACAGGATATATAAAACTAAAACACAGAGAAAATACTGGAAACAAAAAATCTTTGGTTTTTCGATAATAACCCTGATATTTATAATTGTTATCATATCTTTCCTGCTGTCCACATCCTTTTTCTATCTTGTAAATATCATCGTTGACCATTTTAAATTAAATGAATCAATATCATCACCCCTGTTCAAGACCATATCTATCATGCTGGGCCTTATGTTTAATTTCGTTATTTTCAGTCTCATCTATTTCTTTGGTACCAATAAAAAAACCCACTTTAAATACCACATATACAAAGGAGCCCTGTTCGCAGCAATTGCCTGGGAACTTTCAAAACACATTTTTATCCTTTATATAAACAAATTTGTAAACTTCGAACTAACTTACGGCTCTGTTGGCTCAATAATTAGCTTTCTAATCTGGATTTATGTATCAAGTCTTATCCTTATAATGGGCGCTGAAATTAATTCTCTGGACCTGGTGAAAGAATGAAATTTATTGCCGATATAATGGTCGGAAAACTTGCAAGATATCTCCGCATGGCAGGTTATGATGTGCTGTATGAAAACACGGCAAGCGATGACCACATAGTAAAGGTAGCCGAAAAAACCGGCAGGGTTGTCCTTACTAGAGATACTCTCATGCTTGAAAGAAAGGAATTTAAAAACGGAACTATAAAATATCTGTGTATAGAAGACGATAATCTTAAAAATCAGCTAAAGCAGGTAAAAACTGAGCTTAAAATTCCCCTTGAGCCCAACCTTATAAGGTGCATAGAGTGCAACCAGAAACTTTTAAAAGTAAAGAAAGAAGATGTTAAAGACAGGGTGCCTCCCTATGTGTTTAAAACACAAAAAAATTTTATGTACTGCAAAAAGTGCGATAAATATTACTGGAGGGGCACACATTACCAGAATATTAAAAAAATCTTTCAGGAAATATGAAAATATCAAAATTCGAATTTTAATTAGAATTTTTCACATTTAAACCTTATAATTCACACAGGGCAATAACTCCTGTAATCTGACCTAACATATAATAGTATCTTTTTATAAAAATTACCGGAGAGAATAAAAATGGCTGTCAATCCATTTAAAAAAATATCTGACTTTTTCTATAGTGCTCCCCGGGTGCTTTTTATAAATTTTTATAAACTCTTTACCAGAACTAAAATTTTTAACAAAAAAAGGCTTTCTTTAAATAAATCTGCAATATTTGCAATAAACCACTCCGCAGATGCCGACCCTTTAATTTTTCTTGCAGCAACCAAAAAAAAGATATTTTTCCTTGCTGAAAGTGAAAACTTTGGCAACTGGATTTCCAGCTTTTTTATGAGAAAATTTGCCAACTGCATACCTTTATTTAAAAAGCAGTTTTTAAAAAATGTCAGAAGCTTCAAAGACCTTTTTAATATTTTAAAAGAAAAAAATGTTTTTTTCGGAATATTTCCCGAGGGAGAGTTAAATAAAAAAAGTAAACTAAAAAAATTTAAAAAGGGTGCTGCTTATTTTAGTTATAAAACAAAAATCCCTATAATCCCCATTTACATGCATAACATGAATAAAGCTCCTGATAGCAAAAAATGGATATGGACCAACAGGATTACGAGAGGAATAATCTCTCTTGCAAGGAACTCCTTCAGGAAAATACACATATTTATAGGAAAACCCATTTATCCCATTGCAAAAAGCATCAAAGAAGATTTCAAGGACCTTGCAAAACCGGAAACTTTAAAAAATATTCTTAACGATATTAATGAAGCCCTAGAAAATGAGTTTTTTTCGCTTAAAACTGAAGCCGATGAGCTTTTTGGTGAAGACAGCGAAGAAGAACTGGATAATGAAGTGGTAAATCCCGATCCTTTAAAAGAAGAACATTAACTTTCCAACAGTTTTATACAAAAAAAAGATAAATCTATCACATTTTTATATGGATTCTAAATAGTTTTAAAGGATGATAAAAGTTTGAAACTATAAGTACCACACGGAAGAAAGAAAATTTCTTTTATTTCTTAACCTTAAAGTCCAGAACTCTTCCCTCAGGACCGGTCACATCTACAAATATATTATCCCCTTCTTTTATCTCTCCATTTAGAAGTTTCAATGCCAGTACATTCTGCACTTCATTCTGGATAACCCTTTTTAAGGGTCTTGCCCCATAAACAGGGTCAAAACCTTCTTTTGCCAGTAATTTTCTGGCACTCCCGGTCATCTCAAGATTAAGTTTTCTATTTCTTAAGGTTTTTTTCAGGTTTTCAACCTGAATATCCACTATCTCTGCTATTTCATTAATACCCAGCCGGTGAAATATAATTATGTCATCAACTCTATTTAAAAATTCAGGTTTGAAGTTTTCCTTCATAGCTCCGGTAATTCTTTTTTTCATCTCCTCTTCATTATTTTCATCCAGTTCGGTTATCCACTGGCTGCCAATATTTGAAGTCATGATAATAACCGTATTTTTAAAATCAACAGTTCTTCCATGCCCATCTGTAAGCCGGCCGTCATCCATTATCTGGAGTAAAATATTAAAAACATCGCCATGCGCCTTCTCAATCTCATCCATAAGTATTACACTGTAAGGCCTTCTCCTTACTGCTTCAGTAAGATATCCCCCTTCCTCATATCCAACATAACCGGGAGGGGCACCTATAAGTCTTGATACCGTATGTTTTTCCATATATTCAGACATATCAATCCTTATCATCGCCCTTTCATCATCAAACAAAAACTCTGCAAGAGCTTTGGAAAGCTCCGTTTTGCCTACGCCGGTCGGGCCAAGGAATATAAAAGAGCCAATCGGACGGTTCGGGTCCTGAAGTCCCGCTCTTGCCCTCCTTATCGCATTGGACACGGCAGTTATGGCCTCATCCTGTCCCACAACCCTCTTCTTTAACCTATCCTCCATGTTAACCAATTTTTCAATCTCAGCTTCCATAAGCCGGGTAACAGGGATACCGGTCCACTTAGATACCGTCTCCGCAATATCTTCCTCATCCACTTCTTCTTTTAACATTTTATTATCCCTCTGAAGCTCACCAAGCTTTTTATTTTCCCGGTCCAGCTTTTTCTTTAGTTCCGGAAGCTTCCCGTAATTTAATTCCGCTGCTTTCTGGAGGTCTGCATCCCTTTCAGCATGCTCGGCTTCTATCTTTGCTTTTTCTGTTTCTTCTTTTAATCCCCTTATGTTTTTTATTATATCCTTTTCCTGCTGCCAGTGGCCCTTCATTGAATCTGCTTTTTCTTTTAGGTCTGAAAGTTCTTTTTTTATCTTTTCCATCCTTGAGACAGAAGTTTTGTCTTTTTCCTTTTTTAATGCCTGTACCTCTATCTCAAGCTGTTTCATTTTCCTTTCAACTTCATCGATTTCAGTGGGCATGCTGTCAATCTCTATCCTCAGCCGTGAAGCGGCTTCGTCTATAAGGTCTATTGCCTTATCAGGTAAAAACCTTTCAGATATATATCTGTCCGAAAGAACCGCAGCGGCAATAAGGGCGGAATCTTTTATTCTCACGCCGTGATGTACCTCGTATCTTTCCCTGAGCCCTCTGAGTATGGATATAGTATCTTCCACTGACGGCTCGTTTATCTTAATTTGCTGGAATCTTCTCTCTAGAGCAGCATCTTTCTCTATATATTTTCTGTATTCATCAAGGGTTGTTGCTCCTATGGCATGCAGCTCTCCACGGGCAAGCATTGGTTTTAACATATTTGAAGCATCAACAGCACCTTCTGCTGCTCCGGCCCCAACCACAGTGTGGAGTTCATCCAGAAACAAGATGATATTGCCTTCCGCCTTTGCTACTTCCTTAAGCACCGCTTTTAATCTATCTTCAAACTCACCCCTGTATTTAGAGCCAGCTACCAGAGAACCCATATCAAGAGCTATTACCTTTTTATTTTTCAAACCTTCCGGGATATCGCCAGATACAATTCTATTGGCAAGTCCCTCAACTATTGCAGTCTTCCCCACGCCGGGGTCTCCAATAAGTACAGGATTATTTTTTGTCCTTCTTGAAAGTACCTGGATCACCCTCCTTATTTCATCATCCCTGCCGATTACCGGGTCAAGCTTCCCTTTCCTTGCAAGTTCGGTAATATCTTTCCCATACCTCTTAAGCGGCTGGTATTTATCCTCGGGATTCTGGTCTGTTATACTCTGGCTGCCTCTGATACTTACAAGAATCTGGTATATTTTATCTTTGGTTACGCCTTCCTGCTTCAAAATTTTGCCTGCCTCGCTATCGCTTGAGGCAACCGCTATCAATATATGTTCTGTTGAAACATATTCATCCTTTAACTGCCCGGCTTCGTTAAACGCATTATTCAATATATTATTAAGCTCGGGAGATATATATAATTGTGCTGCCTGCCCGCTTACCTTTGGCTGTTTTGCCAGCGCATCTTTTACCTTACCTTCCAGGTCATCAATATTAACCTCAAGTTTTCTTAAAATAGGAGTGATTATTCCCTCTTTCTGCTTTAACATTGCAGAAAGGAGGTGTATATCACCAACACTCTGGTTGCCGTTTTCAGACGCCATCCTCTGTGCCTCCGACAGCACTTCCTGAGCTTTTATAGTAAATTTATCCATTTGCATTTATTTTAATCTCTCCTGTTCTTATATTTTAAATAAATCCCTGACTGTATAAATAAATATAAGCCAAATTCAGCAATCAAACAATAATATTATCCCTCGGGTTTTCGTTATAACTTTCTGCAAACTTATCAAAATTTTTTTTCTGCACTTCCGTTAAATTTTTAGGCAGTACTACCTTAATCCTTGCATAAATATCACCGGAACCCCTGCCTTTTAGCTCAGGCATTCCCTTTCCTCTAATCCTTAAAGTTTTTCCTGCCTGGGTTTTCGGGGGGATCTTCACAATAACATTCCCATCAAAAGTTGGCATATCTATCTTAGCGCCATAATAGGCCTCTTTTATTGTAACCGGTATCTCACAATAAAGGTCGCTGCCTTTTCTCGCAAAGAAATTATGTTCGGCTATATTAATCACCAGGTACAAATCTCCGTTCGGACCTCCCGCCGGCGATTTTTCACCCTCTCCGGCTATCCTTATCTTTCCTCCGTCCTTAATGCCCCGGGGTATCTTTACATCAATTGTCCTTGCCTTTACACCTTTCTGCATCCTGAAGGACCTCCGGGTTCCCGCATAAGCTTCCCTTAAAGTTATATTAAGGCTGGATTGCATATCCCGTCCCTTCTGCGGTGCTCCTCTCGTTCTTCCTCCGAACTGTGAACCAAATCCCGAAGAAAAGTCCTGGGACCTGCTATCCGCACTTCTTCCAAAGAACATCTCAAAAAAATCTGAAAAGCCGCTGCTCATGTCCTCGAAACTAAAACCTTTTCCTCCAAAATCATAGGTGTATGTCCTCCTGCCGCTCCCACCTCCGGGCCATCCACCGGCGCCTGCATTTGCATATTGCTTCCAGTTTGCCCCGAGCTGGTCATACTTTGCTCTCTTCTGGGGGTCCTTAAGCACTTCATATGCCTCGCCTATTCCCTTAAATTTTTCTTCTGCCTCGGGGTTATCTGGATTTGCGTCCGGATGATACTTCCTTGCCAGTTTTCTATAGGCCTTCTTGATATCATCCTGGGAGGCACCCTTATCCACACCTAAAACTTTATAATAATCCTTATATTCAACCATTCACATTCACCTTTTATCTTTATAAATATACTGCCCATAACCTTAAGTTTAAGTTATGGGCAGTTTATTTAGATTCTCCTAAAATTTAATATTAACAATATTACTTGCTATTTATAGCAATTTTCTTAGGTTTTTTTGCTTCTGTTTTAGGCAGAGTTATTTCCAGAACACCATTTTTATAAGTAGCTTTAATCTGGTCAGATTTTACTGGAACTCCGATATTAAACGACCTGTAGAAAGACCCATAGCTTCTCTCCACTCTAACATAATCTTTGCCTTTTTCCTCTTTCTCTTCTTTCCTATCCCCTTTAATTATCAGCTGGTCTTCACCTACTGATACATCAATGTCTTCCAGTTTCATACCCGGCAGATCTGCCTTTATCTGTATTTCCTTATCTGTCTCTTTAATATCCACGTCAGGTGCCCATATTGCCGACCTCTTGCTCTTGCCTTTTTCAGCGTCTCCTTCAAACCATCCGCCTATCTCATCACGAAGCTGAACTATATCGCTAAACGGATCCCATCTTACTACTGGCATATAAATCCACCTCCTTTTAAAATAGATTCATGCCTATCCTGTTTTATTTTTCTTAATTACCTTTCTTCTTTTCCTCATCATCTTTCGCTTCAAATTCAGCATCAATTACATCTTCATCATTATCTTTCTTTTCACTTCCCTGCTGCTCTCCTTCTGCTCCACCAGCACCTGTTCCGGGGCCGCCGCTACCAGCGCTAGCTCCGGCGCCTGCCTGCGAGTAAAGTTTCTGTGACAGCTCATTCTGCAGACCCTGCAACTTTTCTATATCTTTCTTTATTTCGTCAATATTTTCTTTTTCCCTGCTCTTTTTTAGAGTTTCCACCTGCTCCTCTATCTTTTTCTTCATATCTTCAGGAGCTTTACCTGCAACATCCTTTATCAACTTCTCGGTAGAATAAATCAGGTTATCAGCGTTATTCCTTACATCAACCAGCCCTCTCTTCTTTTTATCTTCTTCTGCATGTTCCTCTGCCTCTTTAACCATTCTATCAATTTCTTCATCAGATAGATGTGACGTTGCAGTAATCGTAATTTTCTGCTCCTTACCAGTAGCAGTATCTTTTGCAGAAACATTAACAATTCCATTTGCATCAATATCAAATGTCACTTCTATCTGCGGAATCCCTCTTGGTGCAGGCGGTATTCCATCCAGTCTGAAACGACCTATTGTTTTATTGTCACCTGCCATATCTCTTTCTCCCTGAAGTACATGTATATCCACACTTGTCTGGTTATCCGCCGCAGTTGTAAATATCTCACTTTTCTTGGTCGGTATGGTCATATTCTTCTCAATCAACCTTGTCATTACACCACCAAGAGTTTCTATACCTAGTGATAGGGGAGTTACATCCAGAAGCACAACGTCCTTAACGTCTCCTTTTAATACTCCTCCTTGTATTGCTGCTCCAACTGCAACCACTTCATCAGGATTTACACTCTTATTCGGATCTTTTCCTGTATATTCCTTTACCATCTTCTGAATAACAGGCATTCTGGTTGCCCCACCAACAAGTATAACTTCATCTATATCGCTTTCTTTTAACCCAGAATCCTTAAAAGCTTTCTCAAGAGGTACCTTGCATCTGTTAGTAAGGTCTGCCGTTAACTGCTCGAATTTTGCCCTTGTTATCTTTACTTCAAGATGTTTCGGCCCATTGGCATCAGCAGTAATAAAAGGAAGATTAATATTTGTTTCCGTAACAGAAGATAATTCTACCTTCGCCTTCTCTGATGCCTCTATCAGTCTCTGGAGCGCCTGCTTGTCTTTCCTTAAGTCAATTCCCTGTTGCTTGTTAAACTCATCAGCAACATAATTCATAATCCTGTCATCGTAATCGTCACCACCAAGGTGCATATCACCATGGCTTGCTTTTACTTCAAATACTCCTTCTCCAACTTCCAGTATTGATACATCAAATGTTCCGCCCCCAAGGTCAAAAACTAGTATTTTCTCCTCTTCCTTTTTATCCAACCCGTAAGCAAGAGAGGCAGCTGTCGGTTCATTTATTATCCTTAAGACATTAAGCCCCGCAATCTTACCGGCATTCTTGGTCGCCTGTCTCTGGGCATCATTAAAATATGCAGGAACAGTAATTACAGCATCTGTAACTTTATCCCCGATATAACTTTCGGCATCTGCCTTAAGTTTCTGAAGTACCATAGCTGATATCTCTTCGGGAGTATAACTCTTATCTCCCATCTCTACCTCTACCAGACTATTCCTGCCCTTTTTTACTTCATAGGACACTATTTTTCTTTCACTTTCAACTTCATCATATTTCCTACCAATAAATCTCTTAATTGAATAAATGGTATTTTCGGGGTTTAATGCTGCCTGCCTTTTTGCCAGCTGCCCCACCAGTCTTTCACCTTTTTTGGTTATACCCACTACAGATGGCGTGGTCCTGTTACCCTCGCTGTTGGTTATAACAGTGGGCTTGCCACCTTCCATAACTGCTATACACGAATTAGTTGTTCCAAGATCAATTCCTACCGCTTTTGACATAATATATACATCCTTTCTAAAATAGTTTCTTTTTTTACATTTTAACCGGGCTTAAAAATAACCCTAAAATTCCCTGTTGCTCACTTTATTCTCTGATATGCATTAAGTAATTTTTAAAACAATTAACAACGTCCTCCGGGCACTCCCCAAGTATCACATTATCCCTTCTTTTTATCAGTATTATTATTGACTTCAGGTTCATGCCCTCATCGTACATAAGCTCCCTCATATACTTAAGCCATCTTATATCCGCTTTAGAATAATACCTTTTCCTGCCCCTTCTTAAGGGGAGAACCAGCCGAAATTTCTCATAATAATACAGCGTTCTGCTGTTTACTCCTAAAAATTCAGCTGCCAGCTCTATTGGATAACTTTTATCATTTTCGTCAAACAATAATACCACCAACCTTTATGGTTACTTAATTTTATTAGACAGAAATGTTATTGTCAAGTATATTATAATAAATTTTCTATATTTTGCAAATTAATTTTTCACTTTAAAGTAAAAATATTTTTACTAATAACTATAACTTATAATAAAATAATGGAAAATATATCATATTAATTGACATTATCGAAGCTATCTTCATTGGAGGGTTTATTTGCTGGTTGATTTTTCTTCTTTCTCCAATATCTCAATAAATGCTTTTGCTATCCCCGGGTCAAACTGCGTACCACTGTATTTTTTTATCTCTTTTATTGCCTGGGCCCCTGTCATCTTTCTGCGGTAAGGCCTGCCACTTCTCATGGCATCATAGGCATTTATAATAAATGAGATTCTGGACAGTACCGGAATCCGCTCACCTTTTATGCCCCTTGGATACCCGCTTCCGTTATACCATTCATGATGTGACAGTATTGCTTCTGCTATAGGCTTTAGTTTAGAAGATGATTCCGCTATACGGTATCCAATTTCGGGAATCTCTTTTACTATTTCCCATTCTTCTTTTGTTAGCCTTCCCCTTTTGGACATGATTTCATCAACAAGTGCAAGTTTGCCTATATTATGAAGATTTAGAAGCAGTTTAAGCTCTTCAAGTTTTACATGGGAAAGATTTAATTTTTTACCCAGAAGAATTGCATATTCTTCCTTTTTATCATTGACATCACTTCCCCGGCTATCTTTTTTCAAGCCCTCTTTAAGAGACTCCACCAGACTTTCATGAAAGGGCTTGCTGTCTGATATTTTCATTTTATACATTTTACTTTCGGCTTTTTTTATTACATCATTTATATTTTCTTCCGCGGATTTCTTTGTTGAAACTCCCAGCGATATACTTAAGGGTAATTTAGTTGTGCCTCTTTTTTTGCAGAGAGCCTTTACTCTTTTTACTATATCGGAGACATCTTTTGCAGTAGTTCTGGGAAGTATTACTACAAACTCATCTCCTCCCCATCTTGATATTATATCTTCCGTTCTGAAGACATCCTTTAGTATATCCGCTATTTTCTTTAAGAGCATATCTCCGTTTCCATGCCCGTAGGCATCATTTATTACTTTCAGGCCATTTACATCCCCCATCACTATGGCAAGCGGCAGCTGCCTTTCTGTATCCAGCCTTTTTAACTCCTCTTCAAAATATGTCCTGTTGTACAGGCCGGTTAGCAAATCATGAAAGGATAGATACTCTACTTTTTCCTCTGCCCTCTTCCTTTCTGTAATGTCTCTTGCCATACCCAGTATTCCTATTATATTCCCATTTTTATCACGCCATGGTGTTTTTGTTATAGCAACCCACCTGTCTTCTCTGCTCTTATAAGTTTCCTTATATTCCACATCAACAATGGGTTTACCTGTTCTTATTATATTTTGCTCATCCCTGTATGCTATTTCTGCCATATCCTTACCAAAAAAATTAAAATCCGTCTTACCTAAAGCATCATCAGGATTGCCCAGACCCATTTTTTCAGCAGTAGCTTTATTAATTTTTACAAACCGGCTATCTCTGTCTTTAAAATAAATTGAATCAGGAATGTTATCCATAAGTGCCTCCAGAAAGGAAATTTCTCTTTCTGCTCCCATTTTTATACCTGCCTCCTCACCAATATTATTGCCGGTACCGTTAGATATGTTATTTATATTTTTCTTTTCATTTATCATTACTATCCTTATTCTCTTTTATAAACTACCCTGCCTTTTACAATTGTTGTATCAACTTCTAACTTTTTATCTAAAATGACTATATCAGCATCCTTACCCACCTCTATACTGCCCTTTCTATCTTCAATTCCCAGGCGCTTCGCCGGGTTAATGGTTGCCATCTTTACAGCTTCCGGTAATGATACCCCCACCAGATCTACCATATTCCTTACTGCCTTATCCAGGGTCAGTATGCTGCCAGCCAGAGTCCCATCATTTAACCTTGCCTGCCCGTCTGCGACTTTAACTTCCTGACCCCCAAGTTCATATAAACCATCAGGCATGCCTGCTGCCCTCATAGCATCCGTAATTAAGATTATTTTTCCCATTTCCTTGGTTCGAACTAAAATTTTCATAACAGCGGGGTGCAGGTGTATTCCATCGGCAATCATTTCTATCATTAATTCCGGAGAAGTTAGAGCCGCTCCTGCAACTCCGGGCTTACGGTGATTCAGTCCACTCATGGCATTAAAAGTATGGGTAACATGAGATGCTCCTGCCCTGATGCTTTCCTGCACTTCTTCATAAGTCGCCTCTGTGTGTCCTATCGAAATAATGATACCTTTCTTATGTAACCATTTTATAAAATCAATTGCTCCCGGCATTTCCGGTGCCATGGTTATTATACGTATTAAATTACCGGAAACTTTCTCAAATTCTAAAAACTCCTCAACTGAAGCTTTTTTTATATCTTCCTCCTTTTGGGCTCCTTTCCTGCTTATATTAATATAAGGGCCCTCCATATGTATACCAAGGATTTCAGCAGCTGTATTCCCCTCCTCATATGCTTTCCTGATTCCTTTGAGACTCTGTATAATTTTATCCCTGCTCATCGTCATTGTAGTAGGAAGAAAGGCTGTTGTTCCAAATCGGGAATGCGCAACAGCTATCTTTTTTATAGCCTCTGCATTTCCATCCATTGCGTCAAATCCGCCGCCGCCATGCATATGTATATCTATAAAACCGGGCACTATATATTTATCCGAAGCGTCAATTATGTCTGCTTCTTTTGTAAAATCTATATCCTTTTCATTTTTTATATCAATAATCTTTCCATTCCGGATATAAATAGCTTCATCCCCAACTATTTTAAAGGGGGTCACTATTTTCCCGTTTAAAATAATAACTTCTTTATTTTTATCATTCATTTTGCTCCAATTCCTCTACTATTTTTTTCTAAAAAATATTAAATTAATCATAAAAACCATTGTAATATTACTTTTTATTATTTATTAAAGGCAGGCTCGCCGCAGCAATTGACTGCCCGACCCTCCTGCTGGACTCATCCGGAAGATTAATAGTTATTTTATCTGCGAGCCCGGGGAATTCTTCTTTTAAAACTTTCTTTGCGTTTTGCAGGATTATCTGGCCTCCTTCACCCGATGTAACCCTCCCTAAAATTAAGACTGTCTCTATTTCATAAAATTGGGAATAATAAGCTATACTGTAACCTAAATAACAGCCTATCGTTTCAAAAACTTTTTTTGCCCTGTTATCTCTTTTAGCCATTAATTCCTGAATTGATTTTAATTTTTCTGCAGGTGTTTGCTTGCTATCAAGAGTAATATCTGCTTTTTCAGCAAGTCTTATAGCTGCAAGTTGTGAAAGATACTGGACTCCGCAACCCTTCTCACCGGACCACTCGTCAACAGGTGCATTGCCATTCAAGTCAACAGGTATAAAAGCAAGTTCATTTAACCAGCCATTAATATTTCCTTTTTTATTTATATAACCCCCTGCTTCACTGGATCCCATAGCAATACCAAGCACGGCATTTTTCTTTAAAGACATAGAACCGGCTAGAGCTGTAACTTCACCATCATTTATCACTTTAAGGGGAACGCCCCACTCATACTGTATATCTAAAAAAATATTTTTTACTTTTTTATTAAATAAATCTTCCGGAATTCCCCTGAATATTGAAGCATTCATTACCCTGTTATTTATATATATACCTGCAGAGCTTCCACCTATAGCATCAACCCGGGGCATATAAGCTGCAGTGCGGTGCAGCATGGACATAATTTCATGATAATGATATCCGGGATCAGATTGCTTACCAGGATTCCATACTACTTCCTCACTAAAAACCACCTTACCATCTATAGCAGCACTAACTTTCCTGTCACTTGCACCCAGGTCAAATCCAATCCGGCATCCGTCAAGATTGCCTCCCAGTGCAATTGATTTCTCACTGGTTGAAGGTATCTTATCAATACCCATATTAACAACTTCAAAATGCTTCTCATATATGCTGGACATAAATATAGAATCAAAGGAGCGCTTTCCTCTTTCTGAATATATATTTCTTAAATGCTCGCTAATCTCTCTTGAGCCCCCAATTATTATTTTATATCCACCATAAATCCATAGAAGTGTTTTTACCAATAATTCAATATATTGAAAATTATATGAAGAAAAATTAGATTCCTCGCGGAAAATCCTGGTTTTATATACCAGCACAGAATTATCTTCTTTCTCAATACCAATAGATAAAGAAATACCCCCACCAGTACTTTTAAGATTTTCATTAAAGACCTTAAGAAATAAAGCTGCAGGCTGAAAATTTTTATCAAGCGGCGGCTCTATCTCTGGCTTTACTAGCGTTAGTAGTTTTTCACTCATAATATTCCACCATCTTTCCATAAAGACTTTTTAAAAATCTTTTCAAGATTACTTTTTTAAATTTTTAAGCTTACAGGTAAAGTTCCCCCAGCTTTATATTCGCCAATTATTATTTCCCCTGCGACCCTCAGATTAGATGGGCTACAATCATAAATTGTTAAAAATGTCCCTATCCGGGGCAATAACCGGAGGTCATAAGGGTTACCGGAAATAACTATAAGAGGGATACCGGTATCCTGTAGTTCTTTAATTTTTCCTACCTGGTAGTTATTCCGAATACCGTCATAAACGCAGACCATAATCAATCCAGTTCCCTCCGATATAGATAACTCTTTACCGCCATCAGAAAGAGTTAAATGATCGGCCGTTACTCCTTCTTTCCTCAAGAAATCAATTATGAGGCCACCGTTTTCATTTTTATCTTCCACTATAGATAATTTTTCCATGGGAAAATTTATAACCATTACTCTTTCATATTTATTTTTTATTGGAATTAAATTATCCTCATCTCTTACAAGCGTTACACCGGCCTTTGAGATTTCGTATGCAATTTTTTCTTTTTCTTCCCTGTTAATCTTTCTGTAATCAGCTACAGGGGTACTTCCAAATCCAATTCTTTTTTCCTTAAGTTTTAGTATCCTTAATACAGACTCCTCTATTCGACCAGCGCTAATTCTGCCTTTTTCTACTGATTTAATTGTTTTTTCTACAGCTGCTTTTTGCCTGTCCGGGCTATGCGATATCAGGACTATATCCGCACCTGCTTCTATAGCCATAACTGATCCTTCTACAGTCCCGGAATTATCAGAAATTGGCTTCATTTCCATACAGTCAGTTATAATTACACCCCTAAATCCTAATTCTTTTCTAAGCAGACCCGTTAATATATTATTAGATAGTGTTGCGGGTACTCCCTTTTTAGATTCCAGAGCAGGTACAGAAATATGAGCGGTCATAATACTATCCACTCCGGATTTTATAGCTTCCCTGAAAGGGTAAATTTCTATCTCCTCCATCCATTGTCTATCATGTTTAATGACAGGAAGATCTAGATGAGAATCAATAGCTGTATCTCCATGCCCGGGGAAATGCTTTGCACAGGCAATAACTCCCTCTTTTTGCATGCCTTTAATAAAAGCTGCCCCCATACTTGCAACCAGATCAGCATCTCCACCAAAAGACCTGGTGCCTATAACAACATTCAGCGGATTATTATTTATATCCAGGACAGGTGCATAATCCATATTAATTCCCAGTGCTTTCAGCTGTAATGCAATTTCTCTACCTACCATTTCTGCATAATCTGTCCTTTGTGTTGCTCCCACTATCATGCTACCGGGGAAATGGGTGCCCTCTGGCAATCGGTTAACCCTGCCTCCCTCCTGGTCAGTAGATATTAAAAGTGGCAAATTAGGTTTTTTATTTATGGCTAATTTCTGTAATTTATTTGATAAATTGGCTAACTGGTTAAGTGACTCTATATTACGTTTGAAATATACCACTCCACCTACACAATAATCTTCTATCATCTCTTTTATATCAGAAGTTATTCTAATTCCGCTAAAGCCAACCATAAACATCTGTCCTACTTCTTCTTCAAGAGTCATGTTATAAAGTATATTTTTTAATTTATTTTTATCTCTTTCTATCAACCTAAAAAACTCCCTTTAAATAGTTAATTCTGTCTTCAAAATTTAAAGACTATCTATATAACCTGTAATACTACAGAAGAAATTATCCTTTTAGTGCCCCTGCAGATAAACCTTTTATAAACTGGCGCGATAGAACCAAATAAAAAATAATCACAGGCAGTGAAGCCATGGCAAGTACCGAAAAAATCAGCCCAAAATTAGTTTCATACTGGCCAAACAATAGTGCCGTAGCTATAGGAATGGTTCTTGCATTATCCGATCTGATTAGTAGTAACGGGAACCAGAAATCATTCCATATTGGTATAAAATTGATAATAACCACAGCCGCCAGCGCCGGGCGAAGTAGAGGAAGTATTATTTTAAAAAATATTTTAGGTTCGCTACAGCCATCTATTCTTGCAGAATTACTAAATTCTTCCGGAATCAACCTTATGAAATCAGTAAGCACAAATACTCCAAACGGAATACCCATTGCTGCATAAACTATGATTAAGGCTGCAAGAGTATCAAATATCTTAAGACTGATCATAATTCTGATTATACCAATAGTCCCCAGCTTTATCGGGACTATCAGGCCAGCAATGAAATAAAAGTAAAGAAACCTGCTTCCAAAAAATTTATACTTTGCAAGCACATAAGAAATTAAAGAAGAAAGAACTACAATTATAAATAGTGATGTAAGTGTAACTAAAATACTATTCCTGAAATAAGTTAAATAATTAGATACCTTAAAAAGCTGTACATAGTTATCAAGATTAAAAGATTGCGGCAGGCTATAAGGACTTGTGAATATCTCCTTATTCTTCTTTAATGATGTAGTGATCATTAAATAAATTGGATAAAATATAGTTAAAGCATATATTGTCAAAACAACATATAAAAGCGTTTTTGTTGTTCCCTTTTTAATCTTTATCATTTATACCTTCCTCTAAACTTATGCTATATCATAATCATTACTACTCATTATTTATTTCCTTCTTCCTTCGCTCCCATGCTCTGCATCCTGAACAACATCATTAAAATTAGAACCCCTATAGATACTATAAGTACTATCATAGTAGCTACCGTAGCTCCCATGCCCATACCCCAGCCGCCTCTTCCGGTCGGGAAAAATGCTGCTCTATAAAACAGGGAACCAAACAAGTCAGTACCATACTGTGGATTCGCATATGGGCTTGTCATAGCATAAACAATATCAAATTGTGTAAAATCACCAATAAAAATTAATATCGTTACTATCCCCACAATAGGCAGAATTGAGGGAAAAATTATGTATCTAATCTCGGCTAACGGTCCGGCGCCATCAATCCTTGCTGCTTCTAAAACTTCTTTATTTATGGTGTCTATACCTGCAGTATAAAAGATAATTGACGTACCCAAAAACTGCCAGCTTGTAACAACTGCTATTACCACCAATGCTATTGATGGGGTACCAAGCCACGGCCTTACCAAAAATCCCAGCCCTACGACTTCAAGGAATTTATCAAAAATCCCCCAGACAGGATTTAATATTAAAGTAAATAAAAACCCCGCTACTATTACCGATAACGTAGTGGGCAGGAAACTTATCCTCCGGAAAAATGTATTTCCAGAAAACTTCCTCGTAACCATAATTGCTATAAAAAAACCAATGACATTTTGGAAAAAAGTCACTATCAAGAAAAATGCCACGGTGTTTTTAAAGGCATTAAAAAATCTTTCGCTATAAATGTCCGTTGTAAAAAGTTGTATATAATTCTTAAATCCAACAAATTCTTTAGGAATTATTCCGGGTCCGCCGAACAGGCTAAAAAACATTGCATGCAATATCGGAACGACCAAAAAAACAGTATATACAATAAATCCCCCTGCTAGGAAGAGAAGAATAAAATAATTTTTTTTCTTCCCTAAAGTCTCTGCCATAAATTTCTCCTGATATCTAATAAACCTTTCTACACTTCTTAATGTTAATGATAATTAAAGTGATCGCCTTAAAACCCGTAGTGGTTGTCCTGGCAGATTCATTCTGCCAGGACAATTCCATAAACTACAAGAGACTAAAAAGGTACCCATAACCCGTGCGCTACTGCATGGGTTCATACCATTGTTCCAGACCATCCTGTACATGAGCTGCTGCTTCTTCTGGAGTGTATTCATCAGTTAGAAGACCGGCCATGGCTTCAAGCATCAAATCATATCCTGAAGGCACGCCTGACATTAGCTTCTCCCAGGTAGTTCTGATAGTTACATCTGCATCACTTGCTTCTGCGATCATTTCTGATGCCAGTTCATTGGATATTGTGTAATCACCAGGTACATATGAGAAGAAACCAGGTGTCTCTTCCATCATTATTGCGGCAAACTCTGGTGTAGCAAGCCAGTTGGCAAGTGCCAGTGCTGCATCCATATTTTCTGAATCCTTGTTTACACCTATGCCATAATCAACATGGAAGCAGTATTGCAGGGTATCACCTTCATTCTCAACCGGTGGCGGGAACCAGCCAATATCAGTTAATCCAAGTCCCTCAAAAGTGGCTATTTCCCATGATCCTCCTATATACATGGCTGCCTGTCCGGTTCCAAACAACTGCTGCATACCAACATAATCAATAGCTTCATAACCATCTGGTAAGTATGGCTGCAGCTGGTCCATAGCCGCAAATGCATCTACAAATGGCTGATCGGTCATTTTCATTTCTCCAGCAACAAGCGCCTGCCTGCTTTCCTCACCGCCATAGAAGTTAGCACCTAATCCGCTATACATAACTTCATATAGATCCCATCTATCATTTGTACCCTGAGCAATTACAGTCTCTCCATTATCCTTTAACGTCTGGCAAACATCTAGAAATTCTGCCCATGTTGCCGGCTCTGTCAAGCCATACTTATCAAAAATAGCAGTATTGTAATAAATGCCATGAGTTACACCAGCCATTGGTACCCCATATATGACACCGTCATCAGTAGCCCAGGCATTTATTGCTGCATCAGGAAAGTTAGACAATGCTGACACTTCATCATTCAATTCAACCAGATAACCTGCATCATAGACAGCTTCACCATCATCAAATGAACGCAGGAACATTATATCCGGTCCTACTCCTGTCTCTAAGGCAGAAGTAAGCTGTGCGTCATACTCCGTATTCTTTGTCGGCTGGAACTCAACCGTGACGTTTGGGTATTTTTCAGTAAAATTGGCAAGCATCGAATCCCACAAAGCAATATCCTCGGTTCTCCAGCTTCCAAACTCAATTGTTCCTTCTATAGCTTCCGTAGTTTCAACTTCTGTTTCTTCTCCACCAGCATCTTCGCCGGTATCTGCTGCTTCTACTTCTTCTGCTCCTCCATCTGCTTCTTCCTTACATCCAACAAGCGAAAAGGTTGCTATCATTGAAACAGTTAGAAGTATTGCCAAAAAAAACCATAATATTTTTTTCATTTTTTATACACTCTCCTCTTTTAATTTTACTTATCCACAAAATTCTAATAAAATCTTTCCTGAGATTTGTTTAGGGCTTTAGTTCTAGCGGAACTCAAGGCATACCTGGACAAATCTCATTATTTTTTTTGCATAGACTCTCCTTCCTTTCCTCCCTATATTAATCAAGAAAGACAACTAGCTGCTTTTTAATAATCAATCACCCCCTATTTTATAAAAAGATTTTTTTCTTTATTTTATATAAAAACTTACAGTCCTATCTTTATTCTCCTTTCATGAAGAAACAGAAAAATGAAATATTTCTTTCAAAGGAATTGCCGCAGAAGCAATTATTCTAAAATCTTTCCCGAGGGAAATAGAGCATATTTCTAATTTGTCAGTAAGGATGTTCAGAGCTTTCCTGAAGACTATTTTTTTTACTTCAGAAATAAGAAAATGGTTATTATATGCAAGTTTACCCCCCAGAATAATTACATCCGGATTTATCATATTCACAAGATTAACTATCCCCATCCCCAGATATGCTGCGGTCCCGGCCATAATTTTTTTTGCGAGCTTATCATTTTTATCAAGTGCTTCGCGAAAAATATATGGAGTAACTTTTTTTATATCTCCTTTTGTTAGTTCAATCATCAAAGTATCTTCACCATTTTCTACAGAATCCAGTATTTTAGAGTAAACAGCAGACCAGTTGATATAATTTTCCAGGCAACCCTTGTTCCCACAACCACAGACAATACCATTTATATCTACGCTTGTATGACCGAATTCTCCTGTCCCTCCGCTATGTCCACGAACGATATGGTCATTTACTATAATTCCAGCTCCTACACCGTCACCGATTGTAATATATACCAGGTTCTTTAACTTTTTATATTTGCCAAATCTTTTCTCTGCCAGCACAATTGCATTTGTATCATTTTCCAGCCAGACCTTAAGCTTAAGCTTTTTTTCAACTATCTCCTTTAGCGGAATGTTTTTTAATTTCAGTTTCGTATTTTCATGAATTACTGCCTTATCAACACTTATAATTCCTGGAGAGGTGATAGAGATGCCAATACACCTTTTTAAATCACTTTTAGAATATATCTTTGAGAATTTGCCAATTGAGTCTAAAAAGTAATCAATAAATCTTTCTCCCGTTAATTCATTTACAGAGTAAATTTCCTGCTTTCTTATTTTTGCTTCTAAATTTGTTTCCGCTATCTTTATATAAGAATTAGTAATTGCAACTGCAATAATAAATTTACTATCAGAATAAAACCGCAATAATATTGGTTTCCTACCACCACTTGATTTGCCTACTCCTTCTTCATATACAAGCCCATTTTTTATTAATTTTTTTACTGCTTCTGTTACTGTAGTAGAGCTAATTTTATTTCTTTTGGCTATTTCACTTCGCGAAATGGGACCATGATTTTGTATGGTTTTTAGAATTATAGACCTGTTTAATTCCTGAATTAGTTTTAAATCGCCGGTTCTCTGCACCTGGAAAGCTCCTCTTTTTAAACTTACTTTTGCCACTGCCCTTATTAAGTTATTAAATAATATAATACCCTTAATTTATTGTCAATAAGATTATTAAAAAGTTTTTTTAAATTTAAAGTTAATATAAAACAGAGACATATTGAGACATTATTGTTAAATAAAAAAATTAGCAGGACCTACTTTATAAATTATTATCAGATTTTAAATCATAGCCAACATAGAATCCAGAAATAGTCAGGGTAGCTATTTATAGAAAAACAATTATCCAGATATAATTTCCTGAACTTTTTTTTACTTCCAGTAATCGGGCCTTTTTATCTCATTTCCTTCCCTATCAATCACTATCTCCGGGAACTGGCTCTTTTTGAAATAATTGGTAAAAATCTTTGCACTAAAATGACAATGCTCCTTTAATCTATCTGTTTCTCTGTAAGGAGGAAAGAATATAACCAGTTTGACATCAAATAACTCCAGTACTGCTTTACATACCGGCACGAGGTCGCTGTCACCGGATATCAGTACCTGGGTATCACAATTTTTTTGATAAGCATCTTTAAAAATCTCAACCGCTATATTCATATCGGTCATCTTTTCACTGAAATTTCTAAACACCCTGCCGCACCTGTTACAAACAGTTACTCCTTTCTGATGTCTTCCCAAAAAAATATTAATATCTTCCATAGTTCTTAAAGCTTTTATGTAAGAAGATTGCCTGTAATATTTTTCTTCATCAAATTTAGTTGAGACCATACTGGTAAAATACTTTATCTCTCCTACGCTCTGGTTTGGAAGACATAACTTCTCTGCCAGCCTACTTAAATCCAGCCAGTAATATTTCCTCAAGCCCGCTCTTTTTAGCCCGTTATAAAGATTTAATCCATCAATGTAAAAAATTACTTTCTCATTCATAACTCCCTACCAAATAAGAAAGGCCCCCTGAAGAGGCCTCCTGACAGAGATACTATCTCTGCTGTGGTATCAAAATTTAGTTTTGCATTAGAATTATAGAACAACCCCGCTCCCTTTGTCAAAATACTTTTTGTCCTGCATATATTACATAGAATTTCTTCTTTTCCGCTATAACTATTTTAATTTAGAACTCTTTCTCCAACAGGATTGTTTTCCATTCAAATAATATCTATTTCAATCATATCATATCAATATATAAAAATAATATTACTTTATAATTATTTTTCTCTGATTTTTAATGAATTTTCTTTATGATATAATCCAGATACAAAAGTAAATATTTAAAACTACTGTCGTCTTTGCGGATTGCCGGCAGCTTTTTAATTGTTATTTAAAATTAGGTTAAAGATATGATCTTTCAAAATTTCTATCTTAATACAGCAGTTATTCTAATTATCTCGTATCTTATAGGTTCCTTCCCGTCTGCTTACATTGCCGGGAAAATCAAAGGCATTGATATAAGAAAGGAAGGAAGTAAAAATGTAGGCGGTATGAATGCAATTACAAATACAGGTAAATTCCTGGGTATGACCGTAATAATTACCGATATAGCCAAGGGTGCACTTGCTGCTTATCTTGCTTCCAGGTTTTCAGACCATATCTTTGTCCCGCTGCTTGCAGTCGTTTTTACAGTTATCGGCCATAACTGGATGATTTATATTGGATTTAAAGGAGGTAAAGGTGTTTCTACATTTCTGGGCGGACTTCTTTACCTTTCACCATTATCATTTCTATTCCTTTACCTTCTTTTTATACCAATTGCACTTTTTATTCTTAAGGATTCTTATCTTTCAACTGCATTAGGATTTTTTTTATTTTCTTTTTTTCTCTGGGTTTATGAGAAGAGTATCTGGTGGCTTATCTTTGGGATACTTATTACCATAATTTACAGTATCAAAAGCTATGACATGCTTAAATCATACTATACTAGAAGAAGGAAAGATGTAAGCCCCGTAATGAAAAAAATATTTAAACCATTTTTTAAAGGAATGTAAAAATGAAATGTCCCTTTTGTTCAAACCCTGATACAAGAGTTATTGATTCCAGATTGACAGAGTCCAGTGACTGCGTAAGAAGAAGAAGAATGTGCGAAAAATGCGGTAAAAGATTTACCACTTATGAAAGGGTGGAAAGCCAGCCAATTGCAGTTATAAAAAAAGACAACACAAGAGAGCCCTTTGATAGAAATAAGATACTCAGCGGGCTTATCAGGGCATGCATTAAAAGAAATATAAGTACGGAAAAATTAAATAAAATCGTAGACGACATTGAAAACGAAATTTCCAGCATGCCTTCAAATGAAATACATTCCAGGGAAATAGGAAACCTGGTTTTAAAAAGACTTAAAAACCTGGATAAGGTTGCATATATAAGATTTGCTTCCGTTTATAAGCAGTTTAATAACATAAAACAATTTACGAGGGAACTCTCGGAATTAAAGAAATCAAAATAAATTCTTAAATCAAATATCTTTTCTGCTCTGCTTATCTATTCATGCCTGAAAACTATATTATCCCTGCAGTTATTATTATAACCTGCCCTATAACTTGTACCTCAGCACAGCGCCGATACTGCCTGCTTTAATTAATTTATCGTTTCCTTCTACATCAACTACTTCACATCCCTGGTCCAGCGCGCCTTCAACAATCTCATCAACCATATCATTATAAAACAGTATCCCTCCTCCACAATAAGGACATCTTTCTTTTTTCTCTATTGTCAGATAGCCGCATTTCTTGCAAACATAACCACTGTGTGTAAACTTGCTGTCATATATTAAAATCCTTATTTGCTCGGATAATAAAGATTTTATAGTAGCGCCAATTCCCATTACGCTCATCCCGTTCGGATTATATTCATTAATCAACTTATCAATAATGTCATTTTTAGCTTTAGTCTCAAACTCTTCAATAACTCTCTTTGCCTTTTCTGTAATCGTTGAGATTTTTGAATCCGGTTCTTCATCAATGCTCCCTATATATACCGATTGCAGGTAACTATGCATATAATTTTTAAACTTTGGAATAATTTCTTTCCTGCCCGATAATATCAGATAATCAAATTTCTTTTCTTTAAAAAGTTTCATCACCTCTTCATTTAACAGTTTAAAAAAATGATGCAATTTTTCCTCTAGCCTCCCGAGGATCTTTTTTTCTCTTAACACTGCCTGGCTCCTGAAATTTACTTTTGAGGGAACATCACTTATAAACGCTCCCAGGTATTCATTAGGCCCGCCCAGATAAATAGAATAAATCTGAGCTTTTTCCCTATCTATCATTAAAATTCCATACTTTTTGGAATTATTAATAAGAGCTCTTATGCTCTGGGTATATGGCTTGGGATCAATTATTATTCTGGACTTCATTATTATGGGTATCCTGAATTCCTCCCACAGACCATCACCGGAAGAGAAAATTGCCAGTGTTTTAGTAGAATCTGCCCTGAATTTATCATTTACAAATGACTTTGCCTTTTCATATATCTCATATATTTCTTTTTTCTCATTTTTATCAATTCTTTCATCTGCATCTAAATTTTCTTTACTACTGACAATCATTGAATTCAGTTTTGTCTGATAATTTTTTTTAGAAGTCCTGGATCTGTCAACCAGAAGATATATACTTACCACTGGTTTTCCGGCTGGCTTATAATTCAATATTTTCTTTAGGCCTGAAGTTCTAACTTCCCTATTTTGCATAAATAACCAATCCTTACTATTTCTTTTTACACTTTTTTATAATTTTAATTATATAAAAAATACAGTATCTTGAAAATTCTACTGTACTATTATCCTTTAAACTTTCATTTATAACCAAAATTTATTATTATTATACAATATTCATTCAAGAAAGAGAGCAGGGATGTTTACATATATCGGATATAAATTCCTTGAATTTATATCTATTTTAACCCCATATCCAGTAACATATCTTATTGCAGAATTTGGTGCCAGATTATGGTTCTTAAGCGGCACCAATGTTAAAGTCACTAAAAAGAACATCTGCAATGTTCTTGATATTGACATTAACAGTAAAAAAGCCCGCAGGATAGTTTTAACAATTTTTATAAACTGGGCAAAAAATATCGTGGACTTTCTTAAACACTCTGTTGTTTCCAGGGAAAAACTAAAGAAAAGAGTTGATATAAGGGGACTTGATTATCTTAACAACGCTCTTAAAAAAGGTAAAGGGGTGGTTATCTTTACTGTACACATCGGTAATTTTGAGTGGGGAGCATGTAGACTTGCTGTTGAAGGATATGATATGTGGGGGTTGAGCCTTGTCAGAAAAAGTAAACTAACTACAAAATTTTTTGAATTAAAAAGATTATCCAAGGGGCTAAATACTCTTTATATAAATAGAATGCTAAATGTTCTTAAAATACTTAAGAACAACGGTATAGTAGCCGTCCCGTCAGACTGGGACCCTACAGGCCTGGCTTCAAGTCCGTTTACTTTTTTTGGCAAAAGAGCTTACTTTCCCACAGGAGCCCTGCAGCTTGCATTAAAATCCGGTGCGGAGCTGGTGCCCAGTTTTATCCAGAGAAAGGACAAATACAACCATCTCCTGATAATTGACCGTCCGTTAAAACTAATAAGAGAAGGGGATAAAGAAACACTAATAAAAAGAAATATGAAAATGGTTATAAAAGTAATGGAAGAATACATAAGCAGTCATATTTCAGAATGGGAAATGTTCCACAACATCTGGGATAAAAGTTAGTCCATATGTTTTATAATTTACTTGATATTATTATATATGCTTTAATATTATAACATTTAGGAAACGATACATTTTTCCAATATGCTTGATTTTTAATAAATGGTTAAAGTGGTAATAAAGAATAAAAATAAAATTAATAAATCCAGACCTGAATCTACCCCTACCGAAACTATACCCTGGCACATAAAACCTATAAAAGAAATTGCAGAAAAGTTAGATACTAACCTAAAAACAGGTATAAGCGAAAAAGACGCAGAGCGTAGAATCACAAAATATGGGTATAATGAACTTAAAGAAAAAAAAGGCAGGTCCCCTCTAAGGATATTCATCTCCCAGTTTAATGATTTTATGATATGGATACTTATTGCTGCCGCATTTATTTCCGGGGTAATCATAAGAGAAATCACAGATGCAATTGTAATATTATTTATATTAATATTGAATTCAGTTTTAGGGTTTATTCAGGAATACCGCGCAGAAAAAGCTCTTCAGGCATTAAAAGAGCTCTCCTCTCCAACCGCTCTGGTAATAAGAGGGGGGCAGGAAAAGAAACTTTATTCCAGAAACCTTATTCCCGGTGATATTATAAAGCTTTCTGCAGGAGACCTTGTCCCTGCAGACTGCAGGGTTATAGAGCAAACAAATCTTAAGCTAGATGAATCAATTCTTACAGGAGAATCAGTGGCAGTAAATAAAAATGCCGAACTTTTAACCAAAGAAAATATACCACTCGGAGACAGGGAAAATAGTCTTTTCAGCAGCACAACTGTTGTCAAGGGAAGGTGCATCGCTGTTGTTACCGGTACAGGGCACAGCACTGAAATCGGCAAAATTGCCAGTATGGTTCAGGGTGAAGATGAGCTAACCCCCCTCCAGATTGAACTCAAGACTGTGGGTAAAAGAATCGGGATAATATGCCTGGTAATCAGCGCAATTGTTTTCCTTTCGGGAATACTTAAAGGTAATCCTGCATCACAGATGTTCCTGGTTGCTGTTGCACTTGCAGTTGCTTCCATACCCGAAGGTCTTCCTGCAATAGTTACTGTATCTCTTGCCATCGGCGTTCAAAAAATGGCAAAAAATAACGCCATAGTAAGAAAATTAAGTTCCGTAGAAACTCTTGGAAGTGTATCTGTAATATGTACTGACAAAACCGGTACCTTAACCGAGAATAAAATGATGGTAAGAAAAATATATTCAGGGTTAGAGGAATTAGATGACTACAATAAATTCATGGAAAAATACAACAAGACCAAAAATATAAATAAAACTCTTGATATTAAAAACCGCAGTGAATTAAATCTTTTGATTAAAAATGCCGTTCTCTGCAATGACGCCTACTATACAAACAGAGAGAGCGGACAAATCACAGGTGACCCGACAGAAGTTGCGCTGATTGAGATGGGGAGCATTTATTCATTAGATAAAAGTGAGCTTGAAAAAGATTACCCCAGAAAACTTGAGGAACCCTTTGATTCAGAACGCAAAATGATGACGACCATTAATGAGTTACCGGCTGGCAATACCAGCAATACCCACAGATATCTCATGTTATCAAAAGGAGCACCCGAAGTAATACTGGGGAAATGTACCAGGATAATTAAAAACGGGAAAATAAAGAATCTTACCCGTGATGAAAGGGAAGAAATAAATAAAAATAATTACAATCTTGCAGGGAAAGCTATGAGAAATCTTGCTTTCGCTTTTAAATATTTAGATGACCTCCCGGCCGGGAAAGGAATAAAAAAAATAGAAGGAAATCTTGTTTATCTTGGCATGGTCGGGATGATTGATCCTCCCCGGGCAGAAGTATATGACGCCATTGAAAAATGTAAGAGAGCTAATATTAAAATCATTATGGTAACCGGCGACCATAAGATTACTGCCAGGGCAATAGGAGAGGAGCTCGGAATTCTGGGTACCGGGGATAAGATTATAGACGGAACAGAGCTGGATTCTCTGAGCAGTGAAGACCTTGAAAAACAGATTGAAGACATCAGAATATTTGCCAGAGTTTCCCCATCCCACAAGGTTAATATAGTTGAAGCACTAAAGAAAAAAGGTCATATAGTTTCTATGACCGGAGATGGCATAAATGATGCTCCATCCCTAAAAAAAGCAGATATTGGTGTGGCAATGGGCATTTCAGGGACTGATGTCAGCAAAGAGTCAAGCGATATGATTTTGACTGATGATAATTTTGCCACAATAGTTAAAGCTATAAAACAGGGTAGGGGTATATATGATAACCTTAAAAAATTTATACTATTCCTGCTCTCCTGCAATATTTCAGAAGTGCTTCTTATGTTTATCTCAATTCTTACTGCTGATTACATATTCTACCTTATTACCGGAGAGACAGGCCTTCTATATATACCAATCATACCCGTTCAAATCCTGTGGATGAACCTTATTACAGACGGGCTTCCCGCAATGGCACTTGGAATTGATCCGCCTGAAAAAAACATAATGGATAGAAAGGCAACCAGGAAAAAGGAACAGATTTTAAGCAGAAAAGGTCTAACCCTGATACTGTGGCAGGGTTTAATTTTAACCTCGGGAGCACTTTTTATATACTTTGCAGGACCCCTTCTATTTAGCACCCATAGTATTATACAAGACAGGCAGATTTTTCAGACTTCTGTTTTTACCACCCTTGTTTTAACCCAGCTTCTCCATACATTTAACTTCAGATTTGTAGGTAAGGGTATATTCAGGAGAAATATTTTTGAAAATGTGTATCTCGACCTGGCAGTATTATTATCCATTCTCCTACAGGTTGGAATAATTTATATACCATGGCTCCAGAATATATTTAAAACTGCCGCCCTTGATATTTACCAATGGATGCTTGTAATAGCAAGTTCAGTAATACCGGTGCTTCTTATAAATTTCGTAAACGAATTAACTTACATTAAAAAAAGAATTTATAACAGGTAATCTCTAATTTATAATTAGAAAATATTTTTTACTGCTTCTACTATTCTCCATATCAAACCGGCAACCAGTACACCGTATAAATTCAATAATAAAGTCAGAAAGATACCTTTTTTAAATCCAAATTCTTTAATAAGCATACCCAGCGCAATTATACACGGTATTCCCACCGAGGAAGCCACCCCGAATGTGTATATCTGCAACGGGGTTAATACCTGGGAAATATTGCTGCCCAGCACAGATAAAAGCATTGCCCCCGTAAGGTCTTTCTGTAAGAACCCGAATACCAGAGGAATGATAGTCCTTGCCGGCAACCCCAGCCAGCTAGTAATAAAAGAAAACGGCTGTATGATTATTTCGGTAAACCCGGTCACACTTAAAATTCCATAAATTACACCAAAAACCACCAAAAGAGGCATAACTATATAAATAAAGTCTTTCATTCTTATCCAGCTTTTAGTAAAAACATTTTTTACTATTGGCTTTCTATAGGAAGGTAATTCTAAAATTAATGGCTCCGCTTTTGCTTTAAAAATCTTTTTCAATAGGAAAGCAAATGTTATACCAATAATAACAAGGGTTGCATAAACATAAAAAGCCAGACTCACTCCGCCAAAAAATCCAACTATACCCATAATAATAGCAATTCTGCTTGAACAGGGTATAAAGGCAAAAAAGGATACAGCATGAAACTGCTGTTTCTTTGAAGACAGAACCCTTGTAGCCCTGATTGCAGGTACGGTGCAACCGATGCCCAGGGCCAATGGTATAAATGATTTACCCGGCAGGCCTGCTTTACTCGTAATTCTTTCGGTATTAATAACAAATCTTGTCAGAAGCCCGGTATCTTCCACAAACCCTATAAGTAAATAAAATAAAAAAATATAAGGCAGTGCAATGGAAACACCAACTGCAAGACCGGTCAAACCCTGCCCTAAAACTATAACAATGGCAGACTGTTCACCCTGCCCGAGAAAGGATACAGCCCTTTCTGTAAGGCCCATTAGAAATTCCTGTATAAGCCCCCCGAGAAATAAAATTGCACCAAACATTATAATAAAAAAGACAATGGTTACTACTGGCCCCCACACTTTATTTAGTACAATTCCATCAACGGCATTTTCTATCCTCCTTTCTTTTCTAAGGGAAACAATCCTTGTAGCGTTTTCAGCAATAAATGAAGCCGTCCCGAACCTTGTTACAGCTATGTCTTTTGTTATATTCTGGTGTTTCTCCTTAACATGTCCTATTTTCTCAATTACATCTTTATCCTTTAAATATTTATAGAAATCTTCATCTTCTTCCAGAACCCTTAAGGCTACAAACCTTTTTGACAAATCACCTTTGACCTCCCTGGATACCCTATCTATTGCATACTCTATATGGTCATCATAACCAATTTTAAAGCTTTTCTCTGGTTTGCCGGCACTCTTTACCACATTGTCCAGTAATTCATCTATACCTCTTCCAGTTAAAGGATTTATGGCAATAACCGGGGAAGAAAATATTTCTTCCAGTTTTTCAAAATTAATTTCTATCCCTTTTCTTTCTGCTTCCTCCACAAAATTAAGGGCTACGATGGTAGGTATGCCTGCTTCCAGTATTTGCAGAACCATATAAAAGCTTCTTTCCAGCGAAGTAGCATCACAGATTACTATAGCTCCTCCTATCTTTTCCTTAAATAACACTACTTCTGTTACTTTTTCCTCTTCACTTCTATCAGAAATCGAGTATATCCCAGGAGTATCCGAAAACTCTACCTCAAAACCATCTATCATTCTTTTTCCACTGGTTATTTCTACCGTTGTCCCGGGATAGTTTGAGATTATAACCTTGGCCCCAATTAGTGCATTGATAAGAGATGATTTTCCGGAGTTTGGCTGTCCGACTATTAAAAATCTATTCCTTTTCATAAGCCAGCACCCTTATACTTTTTGCTATTTCATCAGATATAAAAACTTTTTTATTCCTTATACTAAAAATCAATCCATTGGGCAAATCTCTGATTATCTTTATTTTCTCTCCAGGGAATATACCCATACTTATAAGTCTTTCAAACAATTCATTGCTTGAGATTATATCTGTTATAAAACATTCTCCTTTATCAAATTTCACCAGAGATGCGCCCTTTTCCTTAAAAGTAGACAACTTCTCTAAGTTTTCCATAACTTCTTCAGAAATATAATGTTCAATAAGGTTACTTATCCTGTGAGCTTCCTTTTTACTTTTTAAATCCTCAAAATATTTTTCGATGACAAGATGCTTCTTTAAAATATTCCCTGCCTTAATCTTCCCTCCACCGGTAAGCTCCATAAATTGACCGCTGGATGATATCAATTTATCTCTCACCATTTCTATAATGGCTTTATCAATAAAGTAGTCTGAAACCTTGATATGGGGCTTTAATGATTTCTCTATAACTTTATTATTATTCTCGGCCAATATCCTCAGAATATCTTCTTTTACTATTTTTAAAATCCCGGGTTCTTCTTTCATAATTCCTGCAATTCACATATAGAAATACTTCAATTATTAATATTTATATTTTACCTTTTCCAGGTTATATTCCAATGGAAAAAATTACTTGCCATTTTTATCTCATTTACTGTATTAATATATTAATTCACCATATTCATATAGATGCTTTCCTCTATTTTTTAGAAACTCAATATTTTTTGTAAATCTCTATATTTCTTGATTGTTAATAGTTTTTTTATTATACTCTTACAAAATTATAAAATATTATATAAATATAGTGGATTCAATAGTTATAAAAAATGTTACCAAGAAATACGGCAATAAAGCAGTTTTAGATAATCTCAGCATGAACATTAAGGAGGGCGAATTTTATTGCCTTATGGGGCCAAACGGCTCCGGAAAAACTACTCTATCTTCAATCATTGCTTCCGTAAGAACGCAGAACAGTGGAACCGTAGAAATCTACGGTAAAAAACCATTCATGGCAAAGGAAATGATAGGTTACCTGCCACAGGAAAATTTTTCAGATTCAAGTCTTACTGGAAAGGAAAATCTGTTATTTTTTGCAAGAATGCTTGGATGTAAAAAAAAAGAAGCATTATCTATAGTAAATGACCTTATTGATAAAATCGGGCTTGGAGAAGATGCAGACAAAAGGGTTAGCAAGTACTCGGGGGGTATGAAAAAAAGACTGGAACTTGCCACCATCCTTTTCCCGGGGACAAAAGTATTAATTTTAGATGAGCCAACTACCGGCCTTGACCCCTCGGCAAGAAGAAATTTTTTTGGGCTTATTGATTTAATAAAGGATAAAACGACCACAGTTATACTCATCACCCACATTGGTTCCGATGCTGAGCATGCATCAATGGTTTGCCTTATGAATGAAGGAAAAATTATAGCAGAGGGTACTCCTGAGCAACTTAAAAATAACGCTAATCTCAATAATATAATAAATGCAGAAACGTCTGTTAAAAACGACCATATAAAAGAAATACTCAATGGTTTTAGCAGGGGGGAGGAGCTTCAGGAAACTGATAAAGGATACAAGATCTACACTAACGAAACCGCAGAAGTTATACCAAAAATAGTAAGAGCCGTTGAAGAAAGAGGATACAAAATTACCCAGATAGGCTCTGAAATACCATCACTTGAAGATGTATTTTTTAAGCTGACAGGAAAAGCTATCAGGGAGGCAAAAAAATGAACCAGATTTCTGCCACCTTCATAAAAGGCCTAAAAGACAATCTGATGAGTATATCCTCATTATTCTGGGTTATTGCCTGGCCGATAATCTGGCTACTTCTTGGAGTATTCGTCTTTATGAAAGGTGTCCCCGAAGCATATCTTGGAATTGTAAAGGGTCAGACTACGCTATCTATGGTTACTTTTTCTTTTATGATTGCAGGAATGACCAGTCTCGCAGCTACTATTTCGGAAGACAGATACAAGGGCCTTTTCTTAAAATTAAAATCAATGCCTGTACAGCCCTGGAAAGAATCAATAGGAAGAATACTTTCCGTAGTGTTTTTTGCTATTATAAGCGTAATCATTATATTAATAGTAGGAATTTCCCTGGGAGCTGAGTTCTCCTTCACAGTAAAAAGTCTTTTAAAATCAATCGGCTTTTTAATACTGGGTATCCTTGCCTCTGCCGGAGTAGGACTTGTTTGCGGTTCGCTTATTAAAAGCATTCAGGGCGCCATTATGACCGCTGTCGGTATTTCAGTTATAACTTCAGCAATTTCAGGTGTATTTTTTAATTACAGCATGCTCTCCAAACCATTGCAGACATTTTCAAGGTACTGGCCTATGTCTTCAACAAATCAGATTATTTCATATTACCTCACAGGCAATGCAGGTTTCGATGCTACCTCAACCTCAAATATTTTACTTAATATCGCGATTTCCCTTGCATTCTTTTTGATAGGACTAATTATCTATACAAAATTTTGCTGGAAAAAAGAATAGATATTGAAAATTAATTATTATTAAGATTTAATTAAAATTTTTATATCCAAACTTCATCAATAAATGTCAACCAGTCATAAAATTAAAAATTCAATACTTGAGCTAAAAACCGGAGATATAACACTCGAGGAAACAGAAGCAATAGTAAACGCTGCAAATACCGCACTTTCGCCCGGTGGCGGCGTATCCGGCGCAATCCACAGGGCAGCAGGACCACTGCTCTGGGAAGAATGTAAAACACTTGGAGGATGTAATACCGGTAAAGCTAAATTAAGCAGGGGATATAACCTTAAAGCAAAACATGTTATTCATACTGTAGGTCCGGTATACACCGGCAGGGAAAACGACCCGCTTAACCTGAAAAAAAGCTATTACAACTGCCTGCTCGTGGCCTCCCATAATAAAATAAGGAGCATTTCATTTCCTTCAATAAGTACCGGGGTATTCGGATATCCTGTCAAAGAAGCTTCCCTAATTGCATTAAAAACTATTACTGGATTCTTAAATGAACACCAAGAAATTAAAACTGTAAAGATGGTGCTATTTTCTGAAAGAGACTACGACACTTACAGAGAAGCCCTTGAAAAGATTTTAAAAGACTAAATATAATAAATCAGGAACATTTGGAAAAGCCGCAACTTCTGCATGTATAACATCCGCCTTCGGGTTCCATTATCTCTCCGCATTCCGGGCATACAACAAGTGATCTTGGTCCGCTTGCTACATTTAAATCGAATTTATTTGTTCCTTTCAGATAAAAATCCACTGCCTTTGCAATTGCATCCGGACATGAAAGTACATGGGTTTCATGGTCGGCAATACAGGTTGCACACCTTATACCTTCAAGCTGGTTCTTTATTGATTCAATATCGATTCCCGACCTTATGGCAATACTAACCAGTCTCCCTACGGCTTCTGTCAGCGCGGCACATCCTTCCTCACCTGTATTTGAAAATACCTCGCATATTCCGTTTTCATCGGAATTTATGGTTACATAAAGTTTCCCGCAGTTTCCAATCCTGTATTTCTTTGTCATACCATAAGTAACATCCGGGCGCGGTCTTGGTTTTAACTTCCCTTCTTTTAGGTCCGCGCCACTTATTACTTTCTTTAACTTCTTAATTTTACCTTTCCCGTTCCCTTCAACCTGCAGTACCTGTGCGCCCTTGCTCCTGTCTCTGAATATAGTTATTCCCTTGCATCCCAGTCTATAAGCAAGCATATATGCAGCTTCAACATCCTGAACCGTGGCGTCACTCGAAAAATTCACTGTTTTTGAAACTGCGTTATCTACATACTTCTGGAATGTTGCCTGTGTTCTTACATGCCATTTCGGGGATATCTCGTGTGCCGTAACAAATATCCTCTTATATTCCGGGGGTACTTCTTCTATATCTTTCAGGTTACCCTTTTCGGATATTTTCTCCATTAACTCTTCGCTAAAAAACTCTTCATCAATTGCTATCTTTTTAAAATATTTATTAACCTCCACCAGCTTGTCATTATCCATAACATTTTTGACAAACGATATGGCAAATAAAGGTTCAACCCCGCTTGAGCAATCAGCAATAATACTCAAAGTCCCTGTCGGGGCAATGGTTGTTGTTGTCGCATTTCTTATCTCATATCCGTCAGGGCTATCATACACGCTACCTTTAAAATTCGGGAATACCCCCTTCTCTTTTGCCAGTTCCTTTGACTTGTTTTTAGACTCATCCTGTATAAAACTCATAATTTTTTGTGCAAGCTCAAGAGCTTCTTCACTGTCATAAGGGATACCAAGAATTATCAAAAGGTCGGCATATCCCATAACACCCAGCCCTATTTTTCTGTTCCCTCGCGCTACTTCCTTTATCTTCTCCAGAGGATATCTGCTCATATCAATAACATTATCCAAAAATCTCACAGCAATACAAACAGTCCTTTTTAGCTTATCAAAATCTACCTGTTTTACGCCCTCCTCTTCTTTTACCATGTTTGCCAGATTTATTGACCCCAGATTACAGGCCTCATAAGGAAGCAGTGGCTGCTCTCCGCATGGGTTGGTACTCTCAATCTGCCCTATGCTTGGCGTCGGGTTATCTTTGTTCAACCTGTCAAGGAATACAATACCCGGATCACCACTTTTCCATGCATTCTCCACAATCTTAGTGAATACTTCCCTTGCTTTATATTTATTTACTACTTCTTTTGTTCTCGGGTTTACAATCTCATACTCCTCATCATTTTCAACAGCTTTCATAAACTTCTCGGTTACCCCTACCGATATATTGAAATTAGTTAATTTATCGTTGTCTTCTTTTGAAGTTATAAAATCAAGAATATCAGGATGGTCCACTCTCAATATTCCCATATTTGCCCCTCTTCTTGTTCCACCCTGCTTTATTGTATCAGTTGCTGCATTAAACACTGTCATAAAAGATATCGGCCCACTTGAAACTCCTTTCGTGGAAAGAACCACATCATTTTTTGGCCTTATGTTAGAAAATGAATATCCAACGCCCCCTCCGGACTTCTGGATCAGCGCTGTTTCCTTTAACGCCTCAAAAATAGCAGTCATGGAGTCGCCTACCGGCAGAACAAAGCAGGCTGATAGCTGCTGGAGCTCTTTTCCTGCATTCATAAGGGTCGGGGAATTTGGTAGAAAATCAAGGTCTGTCATAATATTAAAAAACTGTTTTTCTATTTCCCTTACTTCCTCCTCTGTATTGCCGTACTTTTTTTCAGCAGCTGCAACATTCCTTGCAACTCTTATAAACATATCTCTTGGAGTCTCAAGTAAAATTCCCTCCTCATCTCTTTTAAGGTATCTTCTTTCCAGAACCTTAACAGCATTTTCAGATAAATTAATTTCTTTATTGAGGTAATAACTATTCTTTTGTTTTTTGCCTATTATCTTTTTCGTATCTTCAGTTCCCATTAATTAATACCTCCATAATTTCTTAATTAATAATCTAAAAAACCAAATAACTACTTCAAAACTTAACTTCCAGAATAAAGAGAGCACAAATAAGGGCAAAAGTTTTGTAATCGCTTTTTGCTCTCCTGAAATTTGCTACTTAATCTCTTAAGAGGGACTGCTTCCACTTATCATATATTGTGTACATAAATATAATAATATACTATATATTGTATGTCAATAGGTTATTCTCCTTAATTAATAATTTTTTGCTCCTTTAAAATCAAGTAAATATATAATAATTAGCAAAACAATGTTTGTAAAAGTTAGATAGAACCCATGCATACCAGAATAGGCAGCAAATTTCTTAAAAAATAATTCTAAAGAGTAATTTAGCTTAAATAAAAAAATTTTTTTATTTAATAATACAATAACATAACTATTTCTGATATAATGACTTACTCGTAAAATGTATAAAATTTTTATAATTTCTTTTATTTTATAAATATACTTGAACCAGGGATGTATTATGAGCTCGATTATTAAAAAGAGAAGAAAAAAAATGAGAAAGAAAAAGCATAAAAAAATGCTTAAAAAAACAAGATGGCAGAGAAGAAATAAATAACATATATGAAACTATTTCCGTTACATGCCATCAACCTATATTTAATTATTTGATATACAATCCTTAAAGATATCCACTTTAATTATATAAATATAATAATTGAGCTTTATAACAAAGCATTATAATTTGTTTCTAAAAATACCCAAAAATTTTACTGCTATTAAAGACTGCTCTTCTATACCCTTAAAAAACTTGGCGGAGATATCCTAAGTTACCTGTTACAATATAATTTTTTAAGCACGACAACTTTCTATAATCTCCTATCTGTCCCCTCTACTATAGGGATTAATTTCCTCTCTAAAAATTCTTCATCCTCTTTCATTTCTTCCCTGAAGATAAACCACTCTTCAATATGTTCGGCACTCCCTCCTGGAGGTATAATACCAAGACCGCCAAGTGTTTCCATCTCGAGTACTTCTGAATCTGTATAAACTTCTATATTTGCACCAAAATCAGGGTATTTTACATCCGGTTTGTGCTTATATCTTTTAATAAAAAGGCATTTTTTAAGACTATATGCAAGCCAACCAAGTGTACTCATCGCTCCAATCTTCTGCTTCTCTTCTGCCCCGGGAACCTGCCTTAACTGAATAAATTTATCACCCCAGATAAACCTGGGATCAGCCATCCTGGTATAAGACCAGAGAACCAGGGTACGTACCGGTTCGAGGTTCTCATACCCTGATTTATATGGTTCCTGTGGTATTATTGCCCTTCCTCCTTCTGCCATTACTGTAATTGCCCAGGGTGCCGCTTCTATTCCCCAGAGGTTCTTATTAACCAGCCTGTGCAATATCCTTACATCATTTTTTAAACCAAATGTTATTTCCATCTCTTTTTGAATCCCGGTGTTATCTTCTATATCCTGGATGATTTTTAAGGTTTTACCATTCCATTCATAATTAACCGCCTCATTATCAGGAAAGTATGTGCGTTCCTTATCTTCCGGAGAATGCCACAGTCTGTGGCCCCCGTATATCATCCACTCATCTCCCCCGGTCTTTCCCTGCTGCTGCTTCTTCTCTCCTAAAATATTTATATCATTTATAAAACCAAACCGGATAATCCTGGGCCCGACTTCGGTTGTAATTACCATTTCTATCTCGTCATTAGCCAGACGCACACATTTTTCCCATCCACCGTATTTATAATTTTCAGTAATACCCATAATCACTCTTCCTTTAATTTAAAAATCAATTTTATTATTTATTTTCAGGATGTTTCCACAGAACAGCCAGGTACATTTTGTTATTTTAACACCTCTGGAAATTATTTTCCCGAATTATTTTCCGCCACTTCTCATCTTTAATGCATTCTCTACAATCTGATATTTATTCGCGGCATTCCAGCATAGATACCCTTGTATTCATTTCCTCTATCAACAAATCAAGGTCGTAATAATTCTTATCTGCTCCTATTTCCCTGCCAGCTTTACATCTGTATCATAATCAATATAACCCCAGCCATCTTTGACATCAAAAACAATACTATTTAATTCAGTCTCGCTCATTAATTCTATATATGTCCCTACTGCTTTTTCTCTTTTTCTTTATTATCCATCTCATCCATTATCTCTTTTATCTTTTTTTCCTCCCAAGAAGAACCTGCTATTTTTTGAAACACAAATACTCCCATGGCGTGCCAGAAAATACCAATTCCCCAGAATACTGTTACCCAATAGAACCACCAGTTCCATGGTCCTGTAACAACATCAATTACTATAAGGACAATATTTACTCCCAGGTAGGAGAAAAGATGTGCATAAAATCCCTTAATCTCTTCAACTCTTTTTTTTGCCATTTTATATTTTTCTTCATCTTTCATTTTGTCTTCCATTATTATTTACTCCTTCCGTTATATTCTTAAAATTAAGTCCCAAAAGCTTATTTTTTAAATACAGTTTTTAAAATAACATAGCCAGTATAACCGGCCTTTCTAAAACAGTGCTACTCCTCATAATTTAAGTGTTTCTTGGAAATATCATTGTTTACCCTCTTCCATAAAATTGCTCCCACTATAGTACCGACAGGGAAAAAGAAAACCATAGTTATAACCAAAACTGCTCTTCCCAGAGGGATTGCGAAAGAACGCCTGTTATAAATACCTATCAACTCTACAACATACAAAGCAGGAACAACCAGAGAATAAACTATTCTTGCAGGAAAAGTAACCAAACCTTCAATAAAATCCCTTGCAGCATAAATTGTAAACGGTTCATTAATATATTTCGTAATAAAACCTGCAGATCCCCAGCCCCAGTTAAATCCTGAGAAGACAGCAAGACCTGTAAGAATAGCCATTATCCAGCAAAGTATTAGCACCCCCTCCAGCTGCTTCTTCCCTTCCTTTAATTCTTTTTTATCTGTTTCAACCATCTCTTCCTCCCCGTTTTTATTTTAACTTATAAATTATTACAAATCATCCTGTAATATTCTTTATATCTCTACATCATATTATTTAATTTCAATCTATGCTCGTAATCTTCCCGAGTCCTGAAATTTTCTGTTCCACCCGTGGAGACCCGATATAATTAACATTGCCAATACCACTTATATTGACATCAAGTTCTTCGCTTACATTAACCGTAGCATCGCCCACTCCTGAAACAGTAATATCACATAACTTACTTTCAAGGTCTTCGCCATCATATTTACCCGCACCGCTTAATCTTATCTTCTGTCTCTCAACCTCGCCGCTTAAACTTATATCACCTGCTCCTGATAAATAAACTTCAACAGTTTCGGCATTTATATCAAAATCTATATCGCCGGCACCGCTTATTTCAAATTCCAGCTCTTCTGCCTCAAAATTTTCACCGCTTATGCTTCCTGCTCCGCTCAGTGAAATTTTATCAAGCTCTTTTACAGTAAGATAGAACTTCATACTGGAGTTAGGGACAAAACTGTATCCCCTCTTAAACCTGATGGTAAGCTCTCCACCAAATACATCTGTCTCAATAAGCGGAATCACGTTGTCATCTGCTTCTATCACCAGCGATTCCTCATCCCCCTGGGAAATAATTAAATCCCCGGTCCCTGAAAGATGCACCCTGCTAAAATCTGATACATCCCTCTCTTCGGTTATAATATTCCCGGAGCCCCTCACGACACCGACAGACCATTTACATGAAACAGTAAATAAAACAATTATGCTTATTAAGGCAATTGTCAGTGCTATCCTTATTACTCTTCCAGTCTTTGCTTTTTTAACAATGTTATTCATATAATCTCCTTTTTTTAAAATTTTTATTATACTGATGCTTTTTATCTGTAATCCAGACTGATATCTCCTGAAGTAGTGCTTATTTCAATTTCGTTTTCCTCGCTTCCAACAACCCCCTCCATGCTTTTTCTGCCTGATGATGTTATCTGAATTGGGAATCTGTTTGCAATATCACCGGATGTGGTCCTTATTCTAAGATAAAACCTGGCATCTTTAGATAGATTAATACCCACTTCTCCTGATGTGGTCCTTATATCCATATTGCTTGAATCCTCCTGCTCTATATATACGTCACCGGATACTGTAGTTATTCCAATATTTTCATTCAGGGTTCCATCTTCCAGCATAAGATCACCTGATGTAGTATGGATATTTAAATCACCTGTATAATCTTCCAGGATAAAATCTCCTGAAGTCGAATTTAGCTTTATGCTATCCGCAATCAACCCCCTGCCATTAAAGTCTCCTGATGTAGAACTAAAGCCAAACCTTCCCACATCCAGGGCTGCTATCCCTGCATCTGCCGATACGGTATCTATTTCCAGAACTTCCAGCGAATCTCTCGGGATATATATATCAAGTCTTGTTCTCCAAATGTTTATCCCTAATAAAAATGTCGCCGGCCTTTTAATTTCCACATGCAGCTCATCCCCGGTTTTATAGGCAACTAGCTCTGGCAGGTCCATTTTTCTGTTTGTAGAAACTTCCCCGGAGAAATTTACTAATATTTCGTCTCCTTCCGCTTCAGTTATATTTATATCCGTGCTTGTTACATCTATATAAATCTCGTTTATCTCTGAAGCTTTAAAAGTCTTTGAATCATCTACATCTCCTACCGTCAGAGATAAGTTTCCTATTACTGCCATAATAGCGCCTGCTGTAATAAAACATCCGAACATAAAAGCTGTAATCCATAAGACAAATTTTTTAATGTTGAACTTCATTTTTTATTTCCTTCCCTTTACTATTCTCAAATTAAACCTTATATATCTTAAAAATAACCTGTACAGTATCCTGACAAGATACACATTACCGATAAAGAATAATATACCCAGGCAGGTTACCCCCATTGATGAAAATATTGCCACTGCCGTGTTTATACCCAGCACGAAATATTGTTGTATTAAAGGTCCAAAAATTGACGCGAAAAATAGTGCAATCCCTGTTGCGGTTATACCGATAGATGAAGCAAACAGAGCCACTACAACACCGAATATGGCAACAAATGGCCCAAGTACGAAGACCAGATTAAAAAATCCCATTCCAAGTGTAGCAAAAACAGCTCTTGTTATATTTGCCGCTGACGTGGTTTTTTCCGCTTCGCCCAGCAGTATGCTTGCCCTCAGTTGGTTTGCCAGTGCTTTTGGGTCTCCCAGCGAATCTGCTATATCTTCTTCTGTCCTTCCTTCTAAAAGCCCCTCCTTGAAATGTTCCTCAAAATCATTTATTACATCCTGCTTTTCCTCTTCTGGAATCCTTCCAAGATATGATGAGAGCTTTTTTATAAAATCATTTTTATTCATCCTTTACACCGCCTTTTAAAAAACTATTTACTTTTTTTACAAAAGTTAACCATTCCTCCCTGAGCTCTTTTTCCATTTTTTTGCCATCACCGGTCAACTTATAGTATTTACGTGGGGCTCCTTCCTTTGATTCTTCAAGGTAAGTTGTAACATAGCCATCATTTTTAAGGCGTCTTAACAGCGGATAAATTGTCCCCTCTGAAATAGCTATGCTCCTGGATATTTCATTTACCAGCTCGTAGCCGTAATGATTTTTCTTTGCCAGCAGGGTAAGAACACATAGCTCCAGTACTCCCTTTTTAAATTGTATATTCATAAGCAAGCATCTCCTTTATTAAAATTGGCTACATCATATCACAAGGTATCATGCATTGCAAGGTATTGATAAAATATTTTATGTTCTTCTTTATCAGCTACTGTCGGATGGCGCTTTAAGCATTAATTCCTGCATCAAACACACTTACAAAAAAGTAATAAAAGAAACAAATTGCATTTGCAATTGGATAATTTATAATCTCTTAAAGCATTCGAACTTTTTATATCAGAATAAATATTTATTTTCAAATTAATTAAAAGAATTATATTTTCAATTTTAAAGAAAGCTCTAATATGCCTTCAAAAAATATAATAAATGTAACCGGGTTAATAAAAAGTTATAGAAGTGTTAAAGCTGTAAGAAGCATAGATTTTCATGTAAGGGAAGGCGAGCTATTTGCATTCCTGGGACCCAATGGAGCAGGAAAAACCACCACTATTGATATTATCTGCACACTTCTTAAACCTGACAGCGGTCAGATCGTTATCAATGGCTACACACTCGGTAGAGAGGATGATAAAATTAGAAAGGATATCGGAATAGTTTTTCAGGACAATACCCTTGATAATCTGTTAACCGTAAAAGAAAACCTTTATGTCAGGGGAAGTTTTTATGGTATTGGGAAAAAAGAGCTCTCGGACTCAATCAAAATAGCAATAGAAGCTACCGGTGTCGGAAATTTTCTTAATCGCCCTTATGGAAAGATTTCAGGCGGGCAGCGCCGCAGAGCTGATATAGCAAGAGCTCTGGTCAATACACCAAAAATTCTTTTTCTTGATGAACCAACTACAGGCCTTGACCCCCAGACCCGTAAAAGTGTATGGGATACAATCCGAAATTTACAGAGTGAAACCGGCATGACAGTATTTCTAACAACACACTATATGGAAGAAGCCGCCAGAGCCGATTACGTAGCAATAATTGATAACGGATTAATTTCTGCTAGCGGAACTCCATCCGAACTCCGTGCAAAGTATAGTATGGATATGCTGAAACTTGTTACTGCAGACATTGATAAGCTCAAAGACCTGTTAAAGAAGTTAAATATAGAATTTAGTATATCCGGAGGAGCTTTAATCATCCATATCCCGGATACGCTCGGCGCATTACCCCTGGTTAATAAAGTCCAGAATCTTATATCAGGTTTTGAGGTTACAAGCGGAAGCATGGACGATGCCTTTGTAAAAATCACCGGCCATTCTATTAGAGAGGACACAGATTAAATGGGTACAGTGCTTAATTTAGCAAAAAGAAACCTCAAGCTTTTTTTCCGCGATAGAACATCAGTCTTTTTCTCTCTTCTTGCCGTTTTAATAATAATAGGTCTGTATGTTCTTTTTCTGGGCAATATGATGGTTAATGATTTGAAAGACCTCCTAGGAGAAAACACACGATTTATTATCGACAGCTGGATTATGGCAGGCATACTCTCAGTTACTTCAATAACTACAACTATGGGTGCTGTCGGCATCATGGTTGAGGATAGAACGAATAAGATTCTAAAGGATTTTTATTCGGCCCCTCTAAAACGCTCACACCTTGTCTGCGGATATCTGGCAAGTTCTTTTATAATCGGCATTATCATGAGTATTGCAGCACTGGTACTGGCTGAAATTTATATACTTGCAAACGGCGGAGAGCTCCTCGGGTTTATTCCCCTGTTAAAGTTGATGGGGGTGATGATGCTATCGGTTTTCGCAGGTACATCAATGGTATTTTTTATGGTAACTTTCTTTAAGAGCAGCAATGCCTTTGCTACCGCAAGTACGGTAATTGGAACTCTCATCGGTTTTTTAACCGGAATATATATCCCAATCGGTTCTTTTCCGTCTACCGTTCAGACCATAATAAAAATATTTCCCATAAGCCATGCAGCGTCACTATTCAGGCAGATAATGATGGATGAACCATTATCCAGAGCTTTCGCAAATGCACCCGAAGAGATTCTGGTAAGCTTCAAACAGACAATGGGAGTCGTGTTTTTCTTCGGTGATAAGGAGCTTTCTCCTTCTATTAATCTGATTGTTTTAGCTGTAACAGGCGTGGTGTTCCTTTTACTGGCAATAATAAGTATTTCCATTAAGAAAAAATAGTGATTTTTTATATTAAATAATTCTTCATTAAAATAAACTGGATAATTAGTTGGAGTTAGCCTATAAGCCGAGAATTATGTTTAATAGGATATAATTTCTTGATTTGTGTTGCAAAAAAGAGAATAAAAAAGATATGAGAAATTATATAGATAGCTTCCTTTCTTATATGAAAATAGAAAAAATTGCCTCTCCTTCTACCATTTACGGTTACAATAAGGAGCTTAGGAAATTCTTTGATTATTTAAATTATATAAATATTCTGGATATAAACTTAATTAGTACAAGAATAGTCAGGCAGTATTTCTACTATGCTAAAGAAAAAAGAGGTCTATGTCAGAGTTTAATATCAAAAATAATTGCGATAGTAAAAAGCTTTTTTAATTACCTTGAAGAAGAAGATATTACAGTTAAAAATCCAACCAGAAAAATAAGGGTACCTAAAAAGATATGCAGGATCCCATCTGTAATGTCTAAATATGAGGTAGACATAATAATTAAATCTGTAGACTTTGCACCTTTAAGATGTAGAAAAAATAATGTAAGAGATAAACTAGTTCTATCCCTACTCTACTATAGCGGTATAAGGAAAAGTGAGTTGCTTAATCTAAACTGGACTGATATTAATCTATCTAAGAGTACTTTGATTATAAGGCGTGGTAAGGGAGGAAAGGACAGGTTAATTCCTCTTCATAAAGAAGTTACAATACTGCTTGATAAGTATCTGGAGCAGAGGCTACCCTTAAAAACAGAAGCCCTTATAATTGGTGAGCAGGGTAAGAGGTTGTGTAACGGAAGTTTTGTATATCTACTTAAGATGTACCTTATACTATCCGGACTTAAGAAGAAAGGTTATACTGCACATACCTTTAGACACAGTTTTGCCACTCACCTGGTTGAAACAGGAGTTGATCTATTTAAGGTTCAGAAGCTACTGGGTCATGAAAGCCTGGATACTACAAAAATCTATATTAATTTTAATATTTCGCAGATGGCAAGGGCTATTGATAGGTTATAAGCAGAGATATGGTTAGTTATATAATTGTTATTCTTATTAAATGGAAACCTATGATTTACTCCATTCTATATATAAAAAGTCACTGGGATTATATAAGAAGCTGTATGATGACTATCTCTCTATAGGAAATTTTACTGAGTTAATATTATATATCTATATTACTGATAATATTGAGAAGGAAGTTCCTAATATATTTAAATTTGACTTCGGTGTCAAGAAAATATTATAAGTTTTTTTTAAATCACTAGATTATAAATCTGATAAATCTTACCATCTGCAGATCTCAAATCAAAATTATTATTTAACTCAACTTTTTTACACTTTTCTCTCCATGATGAATGTATATTTTTTTCAGTAATTTCACCTAAGTAGATTTCACCAGGATTTGCCGTATCTTGTATCTTTATAGCAAAACTTATAACTCTGCCAAATAATTCCTTCTTATCTTTATATTTTGTTTTTCTTATTGCCTGTATATACCCTTCCCCAGAGTCTAGACCAATCCTAACATCAATCTTAGGTAAAGAATTATCCTTAAAAATAGGGTTAATACAATCATATATAATTTTTCTTAAACCTACCGCACAATAAATTGCTAAATCATTTTTTGATATAAATCCTGGTTCAGGAAAATATATAATCATACCATCTCCAGTATATTTTAAAATATACCCCCCATTGAATTTTTCAATAAATTCAGTTAGCTCAGATAAGACAATTGAAACTAATTCTGAATATTTTTTATTGCCTAACTCAGTAAGCAAACTCGTTGATTTAACTATATCTAAAGACAAGATTACAAAGCCCCATATATCTTTCTTTAAATTATTAATAAAATCATCCCTATTTCTTTCTGTATTATATTTCTTTAAATTTTTACCTCTTAACACTTCAGTAAGTACACTTTTTCTTCCCTCTATGTAATTATCAATATCCTCAATACCTGGTGGCTCATAATAAAATGGCAACTTACCAATTTTCTCAAACATTTCCTTAACCAATGCTTCAGAGAAAGCTACGTTATCAAATTTATCAAATAACTTTACTTGCCCATCCTTTGTTTCTATCCATTTATATCTCCTTGGATCAGGTACACTAACAAATGTAATTTTTTCTGTCTTTTTATCATAAGATATTGATTTATTAATAATATCAAACCTTCTTCTTTCTGAATAATCAGGCATTTACTTTACCCTTCTTTAATAAATATTTTTAGTATTGTTTCCAGGTTTAAAAAATTTGGGATTAAAAAAATTAAACCTAAAAAAATCTCGATTCCTAAAAATATAAAAGCTTTTTGAATTCTAATAAATTTTTTTGTAGCAATTTCTGAAAGTGATAACACCTGTAATATTAGATCCTCTTTAAATTCTTCCTCTTTAGCTTTATCAAACCTATGAATAGTTTTTTTCTCATCCTTTGTAACTTCATCATGAATAGACTTGAAATAAATTAAAGAATATCCCTTTTTACTTAAGTATTTCAAATTCAGACTTGGCCAAATAACTTTAAATACAAAAATCAAAGTCATTAAAACCATAATAATAAACAGGATAAAAACTATTAAAAAATAATAATTATTTAAACTTATTCTTTCCAAATTCGATAAGAAATAACCAACTATTGCCAGCTGAACACCAAGTAATATATTAGCTTTAGTATCAGTCCTTGAAATCTGACCACTTATTGAATTAAAAATAAATTTTATTGGTTCTATTTCCATTATCTTTACTCTAAAATCCCTTTTATAAATTTATTACCACAGTGTATGCACCACCTAGCACCTAGATAATAAACTTTTTCACTATATTTACTTTTATCAGATTCATCTTTGAATTCTTTCCATAAATTGTTTTTTTTGCCCATCCAATTACCATTTTCATCATGCCCACAAGAAAATATTGTATACTCCTTTTTTTCTTCCAGTTTTTCATAAATTTTTTCAGGGACAATTATTAAATCCTTGGTTGTATTTTCTTTCTCCTCAATAATTTTCTTCAAAGATGCAATCTTTAAAGCATCATTAATCAATCTTCCAGCCCAGACCTCATTATAGTCCCCTCTTTTACCAATTTTCTTTACTAGTATTAAGTCCTTATTTATAGCAATTTTTACCTCAAGATCTTCCTGTATAATATTTCTAAATTTTACTTTAATATATTTCTCGAAAAAAGTTTTAAAAGTTACTGCTGCTGCAAATCCTTTAAAAACTGCTTCATTTCCTTGGTAGATACCAAAAACCCCATCACCTTTAATATCAATATACTCAGCCTTAATTTCTGGTAAATTAAAAACATCAACAATATTTTGTGTAAAATAATCATAAACTTTTGCCACTGTTTTTCTATGTCTTTCATTTGAAATTAATGTTGAATTATCTAAATCTATAAAAACACATACAAATTCTGTATCACCCCCAAGCCAAGTTGGTTTCTCCAAATATGCTTCATCCTGGATCCTTGAAATGCCATCAATTTTTTCGATTTTAAAATTATTAAATCTGAAATCAGATTTGTTTTTTAATTCACCAAATATTTCATCTAATAAATTCATATAAACACCAACATATTAATTAATTATTTTTCTTCCCAAAAATTTCATCAAGAGTTTTTGCTTTAAGTATCTCATCTAAAACAGAATATTTTGAACCTTGGGGGCAGAGATACCTGTTTTTACCAAGTCTTACTGGGTTTTTTAATTTGATAGGATCTCCCTTTAAATAAATAATATATTTTCCAGAATCTTTATATTTTTTAATTTCTTTCACTTCTCCATAATAGGTTATTTTAGAAATAGGAGCAGACTGGTAAATTGCAACATATTTTATATCCGGAATCCTGTCAGGGTTTATTTTTACAGCCCACCAAGCCTTTTGACCTAAAAATGCCCTTTTAAAACCTTCTTCTTTTGCTGGACAAACAATAGTATTTTGTACCTTGCCCCTTTCTATAACAGTTATTTCTTCTGCTTCTGCTGTCTCCGCTGACCTGTCACAGTATTCAAATTGGTCTTCAATATTTAGATCCTTTTTCCTTCTTATATTAAATATCTCCTTATACTCATCATCTATTTCATCATAATGTTTTAATATTATTGCTGCCAAGTCCTGGCCATCTATTAATTTAACTGTAGTCTTGTTTGGCGCATTGGCTTCTTCCTGGGCACTTGAAGTAAATTTTGATAAAGTTATTAGGCATGGGTGTTCACCAATCCCAAGTGCACCTCTTATAGAAAGTACCTCCCTGTTTCCTATGCTCCCATGTACCCTTTTTACCTGGACTCTTAAGGTCACTTCAGCAAGACCCTCAGCATTTAATATACCGTTAATATCTATCCCCTTGTCCCCAACATATTGCGTGGTTTCAGAAGTAAAACCTAAAACCTCTAATAAGTGCCTTATAAATTCTTCAAATTCCTCACCATTTAGGCTCATTAGACCTTGTAATACAATATCCCTTATCTTTTCAGGTTTTTCAGCTGGGGTAGGTTCTTCACCAGCAATTAGAGATTCAATTTCTGAAGCGTATTTGTTTAGAGAAAATATTGTAAGGGTTGCCCCTATGGAATAGGACAAATTAGTTGACATATCTTCCTTAAGTAATATTTTGTCAGGCCAATCTACTTTTCTCCTGTGCTTATATGGGCATCCATCAGTAGGCTGGTCAACAAAATAATAATCTCCTACTCTCCCAACTAAATATTCACCACTCCCAGAAGGTGAAAGGACAGTATCTCCTTCTTCCATCTCTAGCCCAAACCTAAAAATCTGTCCAGCCTGTATTGCCATTTGGGCTGCTGTGTACTCATAAGTTGTTCCTCTCAATTGGGATTTTATTTGTTCTAAGTTACTAAAATTTGATAGGTCCGGGACTTCATTCCAACCAATAGCAATATAATTTCCTCTTTTTGCTTCCCTTATATATTTTCCACCCTCACCAACTCTAACAAGGTAATAAGACATATTAATCTCCTAAATACTTCTTTTTAATATAAAATATTGATTTTAAGAAATTAATTCTATTACTATTATATCATATTAAGATTATGAAATTTTTAAGCGGTATTTTGAGCTTAAAATAATTATATTTCAATAATGTGCGAGAATTTTGAAGAGATTGAGTGAATATAATTTTTAAAAATATTTTGCATGACTTAAGTCAAAATCTTTTCTTACAATCTTAATTCCTTAATAATTTTTTAGCAAATGGTTAGAGGATATTGCGACATAGAATATCGAATTTAGAGAATTATTCACTTATACTTATAAAAAAAGAAAACAATTCTATTTTATCTCCAATTAAAAAACCGATTTTTATTTAGAGAACTAAATTATCTTTTAAAATTTTTCAATTTTAAAATAATCTATTCCTTTAATTCTATTTAGCAAATATTTTAAAACAAATAATTAACATATATAATTAATAAAAAAATATATTTATCCCTATATCTAAAATTATGTCTAAATATTATTTACTTTCAGGATTACTTATAGATACTATTCCAAAAATCCATGGCTTTGGGAAAAACCCAACAATTAAAGAAAAAATAAAAGCATATAATAACTTTTTTAAAAAAGATATCCAAAATAATACTGTACCTGTAACTCCAAAAAACTATACTTTTATAAAATTATCAAAGGCAGAAGCTGTAGAAGTAGTTACTTTTGATTTTGATGTAGGTAATTTTTTAATTAAAGCTAATTCAAGAGAATCCGCATATAATATAATGAACATTATTTTAGGCTTTCATTTATTGTATAGGAATGTTGTGATAGAGCCTGATACATCAATTTATAGATTGCAGGAAATAAATAAAATTCCACAATATATTTGGACAGCTATTGATGTAATAAACGCTTTAGATAAGAAAATTCATTATTGGTATGGTGAGGCAGAATCATACAGATTAAAATCAGGTTTTGGTGTTTTTGATTCTACATTTAAAGAATTAAAAATCTTTTTAGAGTGCTTCTACAAGGATAATGATTCAAGAGAATCATTAGAACACTTAATACAAAGTGCTCAAGTTTTTGATTATTTTCCAAATTCAAGTTATTACCATGCTCACTATAGCCGCGATGTAAAATTAGAAAGTAAGGCAGTATATAGAAAGAAATATTTTGAAGATAAAATTACTTATGAAACTGCTTTTTTAGCTGCTTTTAAAGGTATCGAAAGATTTTTTAGGGTTACTCAAATAAAAGAAAATAATTTAAACAGAATTTTTAGAGATATTCCTTATAATAACATAACACCAAAAACAAAATATAAACGTTATTTTGAAATTTTTTTAGGATATAAAAGAAATATAAGCTATTTAGATTTAATCGATCATTTTTTAGATTTAAGAAACATAACTGCTGCACATGGAAATAAAAAAATTCAAAAAGAATATTTAATTAATGAATTTAATATTTTTGAAATACAGTTATTTTTAACAAACTTAATTAATGAAGTATTTATACAATATAAATTAAAAAACTAATATTTATTATTTTATTAATATAAATTTGTCTTCAATTAAAATATTTAAAGAAATAAAGAAAATCTTTACTTAACAACAGCCCAATAAATAGAATTTTTCTTAAAATAATTCTTGTACTAAATAGGAAAAACAAATTGAAATAATATGGATCACATGTATAATTAAATCTGTACAACTAAGCTCTTGCAGTGTAAAAACTGTAAGGATCTCTTAAGAAATATACCCTATTTAGCCGGCTTATAAGATAAAAAATAGTTGGAGTTAGCCTGTAAGCCGAGTTATATACCAATTATTTATAACTTTCAATTTCATCAGGCAGAAAACATATTAACATAGAAGCAGTAATCTCCGACTGATATCATCTTCTAATTAAAAACAAAAAGTCTGCCGGCCTTAATATTTTAATATTTTTATATGACCCTAATTTTATTAGATGTCTATCTCCTGATATTATATAATCACATTTAGCTGAAATTGCACATTCCAGTATCTTGTCATCATCAGGATCATCTTTTATAAAAACCATCTTATCATTAACTTCAACAAGATGGCAGAATTCAAGTATACTATCTATAAATATTCCTATCTGGCTATTTTTCCATAAAAACTTAGACCTTAGCTTATTTTCTATCTCTATTATTATATCCCTGCTGATAAAAACATCTACTTTTCCAAACCTGCAAAATTGAATTATTTCTTCGCATACTCTTCCCAGTAAAGCTGCCGAAATAAAAATGTTTGTATCCAGAACTATTCTCAATTTAATACCTTACTTTTCGTGAAGTATCCTATCGATATCTTTCTCATCCCTTATTCCAAACCTTCTCGCGGTTTCATCACCCCAGGCTCTTATCTCTGACCATTTTTTATTCGCAGAATATTGCCTGAATGCTTCTCTTATTAAATCGCTTTTAGTTCTACTCTCCCCTTTTGATACTTTTTCAATCTCTTCATATAATTCCTTGCTTAATGAAATATTTAAAATTTTTGTTTTTCTTGGCATCTTGGGCTCCAGCTCTATTATATTATTTTATGAGTAATACTTATTATTACTCATATACTATACCAAAACTCATAGATATGTTCAAGCTTGATATAGATGGGAATATATAGACTACTTTATAATTATTATTCCTTATTATTCCCTTACTATTAAGCCTATAACTCACCTTAATTTTTTACCGTAATAAAGATACCTTACACTTTTCTTCAAAATATGCTTAAAATAAGAAATCCTTGTTTCATACATTATTTTAAAACCTAACTTTTTAAAAAACTTAAATGACTTTTCCGATGGTGTCTTAAGATAAACTCCTTTTATCTTTTCTTTCTTTAGATAACTCAAATAAGCTTCAATTAACCTTCCCCCGATACCCAGGCCCCTGTAATTTTTATCTAAATTTATATGTAAAATAGCAGGATAGTCTTTTCTTATAAATGATGGCATATAAAACTCCCCCTTTAAAAAACTACAGATACAAAAAAGAATAAAAAGAAAATTTTTCTTTTTAAATATATAACCTTTAAAAATTAATTTTAAAATAGCTCTAGGAAGAACCTTAAAAGTAGATACAAGATTCATTTTTTTCTCACTTTTAGCACCACTAATATATCCCACTACCTCCCCACCCTTTTCAACAACAAATATAGATTCCGGCTCATAATCCGTATGATAAAGAGTTAAAAAATCAGCAAGAAATTCCCTCCCTTTAAAAAAATTCTCTGCGGGCTCTCCCATAAAAGCTATATCACAGGCAATTTTCATTACGGGTTCCCTGTCACCTCTTTTATAAACTCTTATGATTATCTCTTCTGATTTAGACATAATAAAAGCAATCTACTATATTTATAGATCGAAAGGAGTAATACATCTGAGGTAATTAATACTACGATGCCGCTTCCCTGGCAAGCGCCCTTATAATATGGACCATGCCGCCCGTATCCATGCCGCAGTATCTTATTAATGCTTTTCTTATGTTCTCTACTTCTTCCTTTCCGGGCAATCCTTCTTTGTCATCATACTTCCCATTTATATAAAGGAAACTTACACTTGCAGCGCGCCCGTCGGCTATCTCCATTCCTTCGTAACTCAAATCGGTAATAGCCGGAAGGACACTTTTTACCGAAGCGCTCCCCTTCTGGGAAGGGCTGTAGTAATGAAAATTCTTAAAAGGTTTATATAGGTCAACTATGCGTTTGAGTATAGAATCTATCCACGGGCTGTATTCAGGGAATTCCTCCGAAAACTTTTTTAAAATTCCCTTTTCAAATTGCTCATAATAAACAACTATACTGCCGCTGGTACCCAGGTGCTTCTTTAAGCTTGCAAGAAGCTTCCCTCTGGGGTCTTCCAGTCCCCCTGCCAGAAACCCTAAATGTTTGGGCTTCTCATCAATAGAATTATGAACATGTATGGAATATTGAAAAGGTATGTTCTCATAAGGCCTTGTCCCATCATATAAAGGGATAGCAGTAGAAAAAGTCTCAAAGTCAAAATAATATAACGGATACTTAATACTATTTATGAACTTTTGAATTTCCTTTTTGTTAATTACCGGTTTTCCGTTTCTTGCACAATCAATCTGTATTTGCTGCTTCAAGCTTAAACCATATCTATCAGTTATATCTTCTAGAGACAGTACCCCTTCATTATAAAGCTCTTCAGCTCTCTTCTTATCACCATAAAGACTAAAAATATGATTATCCGGTAAAAATCCCCAGCACATATCCTTCAATGGACAGGGATAGGGCTCATTGCAATGCCTGCCAATTGAAATATCAGGGGGAGTTTTCTCCTTCACAAACTCAATCATCTGGCTAACCTCTTCTTCTATCCCTCCAATGACTTCGCCTGCCTCTTCCGTTATTTCAGTCCGGGTAAACAATTCTTCGGGTTTGACATCTCCCATTTTTACATACTGCCTGTCAATATATGCAACATAGCACTTTCTTATCCTTACCCCTGATTTTTCAAAACAGTATTTTTGAAATGCTATGTCTTCTATATATTCTTCCTTTAGCTGGGTGGAGCTCTTTACCTCTATTATATCCCATCTATCCCTGTCTACAGGAACCAGGATATCTGCCCTGGCATAAACATTGCCGTAGCTGCAGCTTGCCTCGAAAATTGCATTCCTCCCGGATAAAGCTTCACGGGTTTTTCCTAGCTGCTCTCTGAAGTCCTTTATTTTACTAAGGTCAACTCCCCCGGGGTAAAGCTTTTTTGCATATTCCCCTACCTGTATCCCCTGGTTAAAGACAAACTGGCCTACAAAATCCGTTTGCGGGATTTTTTCCCTGTCATTAACAAGGTACCACAAATACTTAAGGCACTGGAGCCCTTTAAGGTACCTTGATTTTGATATGATTACTCCCCTATCCATAAAGAAACTCTAATTACTTAAAATCTGCATAAATTTTTCCAAAATTTATTCCTTCAATAATCCTTGACCCGTATTTTTCTCTTAACTTTCTTTGGGCATAAGTTAAATTTTCATTTTTTATACCATTTTTTAAGGCAAGATATGCCTCTATAAAAGCCGCAAGGTCATCTGCCCCCTTTACCAGTGTACCGTTTCTCCGCTCCATATCAGAAAATTCATTTTCGGTAAACATTCTTATATCTCCATACCAGCTGTCAGGAATCAGCTTGTATATCTTTTTTTCCATTTCTTCAACCTCATAGTCCTTTATCAGCCCGTCAAGGCCTTTGACCGATTTTTTTACCGGGTTGATTATATCCCTGGTAAGGACCTCCGGAAGGTCATGAAAAAGCCCGGTAAAATAATTATTTATACAGTTTTCTCTTTCCAGCCCTGCCTCATAAGAGAATAAAAACGAAAAAATTGCAACTACCAGCATATGCCCCAGCACCGATGTTTTTGGTATGCGGTAAAGGTGGCTCCACCTCTGCTGAAAACGCAGCTGGCTGCATATATCCGCAAAATCAATCAGTTTTTTATTTCCTAAAAAAACCTTCATGCATTCCAGGTTACTGTATTTCTCCTTTTCTCTTGAAATGCTTTCAGCAATCTCCTCAACCAGATAAACGAGTGGATTTGCCGATTTTATAATATCAAATTCCCATTTTGTTACATAAAAATGAGCCCCGCTTACGATTCTCCCCTCCAGTGTCTGCTTTTCTTCAAGCAAATATTTTTTAAACCTCAGGTTAAAATCCCTGCCTATTTCTCCTGTAATGGGGCTTATCCTGTCAAAAACCCACCTGTTAAGCTCCCTGTAATGTTTCCTGTCCTCTCTTATGCGGTCAACCAGCGGGGGCTTTAAATCAGTAAGGGTAATCCTCTTAAACATCTCGAACATACCTATTTCTATCATTTTTAGCCAGTCAATTTCCTGGCCATCATTTATTTCTTCCTCACACTTTCCGAGAATATAAGTAACCACCATCTTCTGTGCCTGTTTATCAAGCTCGGTCAGTTCAATGGTCCGTATCTGGTCATTCCACCGCTGCATACTGGCTGCCTCATAGATTTTTAATAAAAGCGGCTTTCTTATCATAAAAATTCCCGTCCCTAAAAAAGTGAAAATCCCAACTGATATCGACTGTTAAGCAATGGCAATTACTCCATCTTACCTTATTATAAAACAGTGTATATCATAGATTTTATTTCTTCAAATAGAAGATGCCCCATCTGTGCACTATCCAGCCTAAATGACTTTTCATGCGCAATTGCCGCTGTTTATTTAAAACCTTTTTTAAAGTAATATTTTATTATAATTACCGCCTTTGCTGTATAATATATTGGTATCAACTTTAATACAAAAGATAGGGCAAATGGATAAACTGGAAACAATTAAAATATTTAATTCAAGGATAGAAGCGGAGCTTGCCAGAAGTTACCTGGAAAGCTTCGGAATTAAAACTAAAATACTATCAGATGACGCAGGCCAGAGCTACCCTTCGCTGCAGAGTGTAAGAGGGGTTAAGCTATTAACCTCACCAAAAAACCTTAAAAAGGCAAAAGAGCTGCTTGATAAAAAAGAAAAGTCGGATGAATGATATAAAAAATAATAATTTCTACGACGTAAAAATAAGTGGCCTTGAACTACATGAGCTGGATAGTTTTATGGCCATATTAATTGACGCTTTTTTTGAAAAACTTAAATTAATATATTATCACAATAAATATGCAGCATATAATATTATAAAAACAGATATTCATAGAAATATTAAAAGTAAAAGACATTATGCTGCCAGGTTAAATGGTATGGTGATCGGGATTCTTGATCTCATAACCCATGATAATTTAAAAAATTATAACAGGAGTTTCCGCACTTATATTAAATACCTTGGCCTTACTAAAGCGCTTAAAGCTTTTGCCCTAACTCGTTTTGAAATACCCAGACTGAGCCCCAAAACTTTATATATAGATAATCTGGCAGTTGATAAAAACTACAGGAGAAAAGGTGTCGCATGTAAAATGCTCTCATTTGCAGAAGATAAAGCCAGAAAAAATGGTAAAAGCGCTCTTACATTATGGGTTGCTGCTGAAAATAAAAATGCCTACAGGCGGTATAAAAAATCCGGTTTTACTGATGTAATAATAAAATCCTATAAATTTTTAGAAAAATATCTTGGCTACCGCGACTGGATATACATGAAAAAAGAAATTCTCTAGCTTCTTCAATATTTTAATATAAAACTTTTTATCCCTTCTATATATACCTCTCTGGATTTTACATAGTTTTTTCTATGGGTCCCGGATATTTTTAGAACCTGTCTGGGTTCGTTTGCATTATTATATAGCTTTGAAGCATGTGAAAACGGGATACGGTCATCTCCGCTGCTATGTATTATTAATAACGGACACTTAACACTTTTAAGGTAACTGATAGTTGGATAGTCATATTTAAAAAATCTTCTTACCGGTAGATAAGGATACATTTCTGCTGCAATATCTTTCATTGAAGTAAAAGTAGAATCCAGTATAAGCAACTTTGCACCTACTTCCCCTGCCAGGCGTGCTGCTATTGGTCCTCCAAGTGACCGGCCGTATATTATTATATTTTCTGGCTTTATCTTTTTTGAAACTATCAGATAATCCCATGCTGCTCTGGCATCCAGGTAGGTCCCGGCTTCGGTAGTTCTGCCTTCGCTCTTCCCATATCCCCGGTAATCAATTATAAAGACTGAAAGGCCTATCTTCCTGTTAAAATAATCTATCAGCGTAAGCCGGGTAGAAATATTACCGCCATTACCATGTAAAAATAAAATTACCTCTTTACAATTCCTGGAAGGGATAAACCAGCCGGAAAGATTTACTCCATCAGATGCTTTTAACAAAACTTCTTCAAAATATAACTTTAAATCAAAAGGGTTAGCCGCCACTTCTCTTTTTGGGCTGTAAGCATAATAGTACTGGTTAAAGTATTTATACACAGCAGACACCAGATAAATAGCTGCTATTACAGCTATAATTAATGCATATCCCAGTAGTATTTTTTGGTATAACATTTCAAGTATTAAAATTATAACTAGACTTATATATTATATTAAATACCGGCAAATTTTTTTACTATCGCCTCCGCAATGAATACTACAGTAAACAGCGCGCTTACTATAATCATCAGCTGATGAAGGTATTTAAATTTACCTCTGAATAATTTTATCAAAGTATAACTAATAAAACCAAGCCCATAAATAATAGTTAAGACAACTACTGCGTTCATACCCATTCCTGAAGCAAGAGCAAAAGGAGTATTTGTTATGACGCCCATTAATACACTCATAAGCCCCGCACCGATACACGTTACATAAACTGCAGCCTCTTATAAACTATTTTCCTTGCCTAACAAAAAAATCTTAATGTTTTACAAATAAACAGATAAACGATAAAATTCATTAATTATGGAATTAATAAAAAATTTTTTCGCACCAGAAAATTTAAAAACTTTCTTTTTAAATATATACAGCTGGCTTGAGGACATTCTTGATAGTGCTTTTGGAAAAATTGGATATGAACCTATAAAGGAACTGCTTACCAATCCCTGGTTCTGGATTATCATCATTGGCTTATTGCTCTTGAGTCTCCTTTTCAGAAGAAGATAATTCGTAGTTATTACCACCTTTCTCTCTCCTGCCCGAAAATATTTTAACCATAAAAAAAATGAAAACAGCAATAAGAATAACAGCTATAACCAGGGCTGCAAAGGCACCCTGGTTGTTTCTTACTTTCTCAGCAACCAGATAAAGCCTTGAATTGCTTTTTTTAAAAAAATCTAGAAAATTTTCATCAAGTAAACTATTGTCTCCCTTTTTGACATGGGATATTCTGTCTATTATCTTACCATCTATATCACCTGATGGTTTTATAAACGCGTCCCTGGCAATTTTTATATATTTATTGATACTGTTCATAATATTAATCTCTCAAGCCAACTTTATTCTATGTTATAATAGATTTAAATTAATTATTTTTGTTTCATATTATCTTTTTTAAATTTATTTCTTTATTTTCTTCTCTATCATCTTCCTGGCACGGTGGATATTCGTCTTCACGGTCCCGATGGGCTTGCCTGTAAGTTCCGATATTTCTCTGTAACTATAATCCTGCAGGTCTCTTAAGATAAGAGGGACCCTGTAACTCTCATCGAGACTCACCATAATCTTTAAAACATCTTTTACTGTTTCTTTGTTAAAATAATGATTCTCCAGCCCCTGGTCAAACTTGTTAAATACTATCTCGTATTCTTCAGTTATTTTATCCAGACTTACCTTCCTCCCTTTTGTTTTTGAATGAAGCCTTAATTTATCAATACAGGTGTTTACCGTAAGCTTTCTTATCCACGTCTTAAAACTGGAAAGCCCCCTGAACCCCTTTATCGAAAGATATACCTTAACAAATACTTCCTGGCTTACATCTTCGGCTTCATAGGCATCCCTTAATACAAAAAAGGCAGTAGTATACACATATTTTGAAAATTGCCTGACCAGTTCTTCAAAAGCCGCCTTATCACCTTTTTTTGACCTCGCAATCAGTACCTTTTCATCTATTTTCCGGGGTTTTTTTTCATTATTATGCTTCTTCAAATTTACCTTCTTTTAAAGCTATTTATTTTACACTTCTTGTAAGCGGGCTCTCGCAATCAAGTTCCATTTCAATATTCTGGTATTCCCCGTCTCTGTATATCTTTGCAATCACCATATCACCTATATTGTGCCTCAATATCCTGGCGATCAGCTCCAGAGGATTATCCACTACCTCGCCATCAAACTCTACAATTATATCTCCGGGCTCTATTCCGGCTTCCTCTGCAGGGTATCCTTAAATAACATTTTCAATATAAACCCGCTTATATCTGTGTTGTTCTCCCCCATTAAAATACCTAAATAAGGAATCCTTGCTTTTCCGTATTCCATAATCTGCTCTGCTATATTAATTATTACAAGCCCCCTTATAAAAAAGGGCTTAAACTCATATTTTCCATTCATTACTCAACACTCCTCAATTATTAAACTACTCCTGCCTTACCCCATCTCTCCTGTTTCCTCAGCTTCTTCTTCAATATCGATATCTCCAGACCTTAATCTCAATGCGTCTTCCTGTATTTTTAATGCAGCATCTGCCGGAAGTATGTCCTGTGAGATAACACTCTGTGCGTTATCTCTTATGGCATCCCTTATAATCATTATAAGTTCTTCATAGGGCTTACCTCTGCACAACTTCGCCTGCTGAAAAGCTTCATAAATCATATCGTCTTTTGCAATTGCATCACTTCTATCAATATTTTTTATTGCCGGAAAAGTTTCTGTACTTGAAGCCCACTCAGTCTGCACCTCTTCTGTCAGCATATATCCTATAAGATCGTCTACTGCTCCCAGCTCGTTTCCATAACAATTTACATTTATCATGAACCCCAGCCCTGAAATCAGAGGTGTGGGGTTTTTACTACCATGCCAGACCTGCGGTATCCTTGCCATACCAACATTTATCCCTGCCGTTTCGTATTCTTCTACCAGACTGACTTTATCTATAATCATATGGACGCTGCCGCTTTTAAATAATTCATTAATTTCGCTATACCCCATATCGGGAGGCAAGATTTTTTCTTCATTGTACATATAGTTTAGAAACTCCATAGTTTCTACAGTTGCTTCATTGTCCAGAGTCAAAGAGTTATAGTTATAATCAACAATCCAATCACCGTACCCTCCTATAAAGGGGATTATCCAGTCAGCTTCATTGCTGTTGAGAAGAAATCCGTATATGTTTTCCCCGGGGCTGTTTGCCTCTTTGCAGTACTCAATAACTTCTTCAAATTCAGAGGGCGGTTCTTCTATAATATCTTTGTTGTAAAAGAGTACCAGAAAATCAAAACTCCTGAATGGAATTATATAATTCCTGCCGTTATACTCGGAAATTTCTACCAGCCCGTCAAGGAATGAGGAGTAATCGAGCCCGCTTATTGTTTCACTTGTTATTTCCTTTACAACATTCCCGGGGACAAGTCTCTGCACCCCATCAAAATCCAGTAATACCAGCTCCGGCCCTGCACCGGCAAGACTTGCTGCTTCAAACTTATCTTCCAGCTCCTCCTGGCTCCTGAAGTGCTCTGTTTCTACCTCAATATGACTATTTTCACTTATAAAATCATCTATTGTTTCCATTAGAGCAAGTCTCCCTTTTGGTTCCAGACAGTCCCATAGTGTAATTGTTACTTCTAAATTCTCTCCGCCTTCTGTTCCGTCCCCGGCATTTTCTGTTGTTTCATCATCGGCCTGCCCGGCATCATTATCCCCTCCGGAATCCATCATCCTGCATGATACTGTAACCACTGTAAATACACACAGTAAGAAAATTGCAAATGTTATTAGCAGTTTTAAGAATTTCCTGTCCTTTAGTTTAAAGTGGCTGAAGGCATCCACATACATCTCTACCTCAATTCTGTTGACACGACCAATGTATTATTAGTTTACCAATTATATTATAAATACACGTTTCAATCTATAAAACAATTTATATCATAGAAGTATAAAAAACCACTGTCAAATAAAACCACTTTTTATAACTTATGCCGTATTTGAATATGCTTTTAACTCTAAAAATACACCTATATCCACTTGTAAAGCTGGCAAGTTCCCGGGTTTAAATATTTTTTTATTTAATAAATTTCCTTGATAAGTTACAATCTTTACTAACTCTCTGTCCTTTGAGCATATTTTTATCGTAATAATTTTTAATCAGATAGCAAAATGTTAATATTTTTATATTTCTTTTTTTTATAAATAATTATAAAATTTTATAAAGATTTAAACATGGGAGGTGGTCTCCATCAGTATCCTTTTATATAAGAAAACAGAAAAAAAGTTACTTGATGAAGTCACGCTAAAAAGTGTTGTCCCTTATATTAATAATCCGGAATATACTATCTGGATTGATATAGAAAACCCCAGCAAGGAAAAAATGCAGTTCCTACAGGACCATTTTAATTTCCATCCCCTGGATATAGAAGATTGCCTCAGTATTATTGAGAGACCAAAGCTTGATGAGTATGACGACTATTTTTTCCTTGTATTGCATATCCCCCACTTTATAAAGCAAACCGGAAGACTGGTACCGGTCAGCGTAAACATTTTTATTGGAAATAATTACCTCGTAACTGTACACAGGGGGTTGTGTAACCCTATACAGAACGCTATTGACTATCTTGCGGAAAATCAAAAGATTCTTGATAAGGGATCCGGTTATCTTCTTCATAAAGTAATTGACTCTTTAACAGATTATAATTTCCCTATCCTTAATAAAATTTACAGAAACATACAAAATGTTGAAGATTCTATATTTAAAAAAGCGAGCAGCAAAAACGTAAAAGACATACTTCTCATCAGAACCAATATCCTTACATTTAGAAATATCATCTTCCCGCAGAGAAAATTACTTAAAACACTTGAGATAAAAGATATGGAATTCTTAATAGAAGCTCTTGAGGTTTATTTTAGCGACCTCGTCGACCACGTTGAAAAAATCTGGGACACCCTTGAAAATTACAAGGAATTAATAGAAGGGGTACATGATGCCCATCAATCACTACTATCAAATAAAATCAATGACATAATGCGTATACTTACAATTTTTTCAGTAGTTATTTTACCTCTTACCCTCATATCTGGTATTTATGGAATGAATATCAACCTACCCCTGGCAAACTATTATTATGCCTTTATAATAATTACAATATCAATGATTATTATATCCATAGGAATGCTCGTCTATTTCAAGTACAAGGACTGGCTGTAAATAATATTTATGCTTTTATTTTATCCTCAAAAAAAACTTCAAAATTATATTGTGTAAATTCAGGCAGGTATTCATCAAGCATTAATTTCAGGTTAAACCCCTGCTCTTCTTCAGGAATCATTTCCTCCCTTAAGAGGTAACACTCTTTTATAAACACAACCTGCCCCCTGTCGTTATAAAAAGTTGCAAAAAGTTTTAAATTTCTTATCTTCTCTGTCCCTATATTAATTAATCTTCCTTCAATAACAAGATAATTCCCGTCATCCGCATAATAGTGTCTTTCATTCTCAACAATTGGATTTCCTTTAAATCCCTCGTGGTAGTCCTTGTAATTAACCCCTACCTGTATTTTTGATATATCTATATATCTTTCCTTTTCACACAGATAATAATAAAATGGCATCCTGCTTCCAGCTTTCAGGTAGTTGGTTATACCTGGTATAGTTTCTGATATTATCTTTTCTCCGTTTTTATTGTAAAAATCAAGTGTTATTTCCAGATCTGTCTTATTCACAGTAGAAACATTTTCTATTTCACCCAGTATTATTAGGTCTTCATAAATATCCGTATACAGATTACATTTTCCAATTTCTACACCTATTGAATTTGTTTTTTCTAATTTAATCTTTTTATAATCAAAAAGATACAGGTCATCCCCGTAGGTGCCGCTGTCACTTTCTAAAACATCTGATTGTTCAACTGCAGTATCTTTAAGTTCACAGGACGTTAGGGATAAAAAAGATATAAAAGCTATTAAAATTAAAATAATTACAGGTTTCAGAAACTTAATCGGTTTAAATCCCTCAAAATCAGCATTGGTCATCTTTCTCCACATGATCTTTCTCGCCGCTTATCCTGTTTTTCTCATCTACATAAACTATCCTGGGCCGGTGCTCAAGTACTTCTTTATCTGCTATATAAATAAAGGATAATATAATAATTTTTTCACCCTCCAATATTCTTCTTGCAGCTGCTCCGTTTATACATATTTCTCCGCTATTCTTATTCCCCTCTATGGCATATGTTTCCAGTCTTTCTCCGCTGTCAAGGCTTACTACCATCACTTTCTCATAAGGTAGAATCCTTGCATGTTCCATTAAGTTTTTATCTATTGTTATGCTGCCCATATAATCAATATCTGCACCTGTCACCACAGCTCTATGAATCTTGCTTTTTAAAACACACGTTAACATTTTAATTCTTTGCCGCCTTCCTCTTTTATTTTCCTATTTTCAAACAATTATTACTTTTATAACTTTATAATCACATTGTCAATAAGTCTTGTATTGCCAATCCATGCAGCTGCTGCTGCCAGTACCTCTTTATCACCACTTCTGACCCTGTTTTTCTTCTCCAATGTCAGGGGGTCTCTAAAATCAAAGTAATCCACTTTTTTTACAAATTTATTATCCTTTAGCTCCCCTTTTAACTTATCTTTTATTTTCTTCAGGTTTTTTTCTCCTTCAACAATCATACTATCAGCCATATTAAGGCACCTATATAGAATAACAGCTTCTTTTCTTTCTTCTTTAGAAAGATATTTGTTTCTGGAACTCATAGCAAGGCCATCTTCTTCCCTTACTGTTGGGCAACTAATTATTTTTACGCCAAGGTTCAGGTCTTTAACCATTCTCCTTACTATAACCATCTGCTGATAATCTTTCTCCCCGAAATAAGCATTATCAGGATTTATTATATCAAGTAACTTTAAGACTACAGTGGCAACTCCTTTGAAATGCCCCGGCCTGAACCTGCCACACATAATGCTGCTCAGTCCTCCTACCTCAACCCATGTCCTGTGACCCGGAGGATACATCTCTTCTACTCCCGGATGAAACATGTAGTCTACTCCCTCATTCTTCGCCTTAATACAGTCCTTCCTGAAGTTTCTGGGATATTTCCCCAGATCTTCACCCGGTCCAAACTGCGTTGGATTTAAAAATATGCTCATGATTACACAGTCACATTCCCTCCCGGCCATCCTGATAAGATTAAGGTGCCCATCATGCAAGGAACCCATGGTTGGGACAAATCCTATTTTATATCCCTTTTTCCGGAGTTTCTCTACAACTGATTTGCATTCTATTATTTTTTTAATTTCCTTCATCTTCCCAGTCAGTGTATTTTAATATTTTTATATATTTATTTTATAATTAGAAAATATTAAAACCAATAATCATTAATATGAATGCTTTTTCGCAGGGAACTTTTTATTTTTTACTTCTTCTATATATTCCCTGTAGCATTTTTTCATTTCCTTCCCTATTTCCGAATATCTCTTTGAAAATGCGGGCCTGAACTTTTCAAAAAGTCCCAGCATATCATGAGTTACAAGAACCTGGCCGTCACAATCAACACCTGCCCCTATACCTATTGTTGGTATGCTTACAATCCCGGTTATCTTTTTTGCAAGTGCAGCAGGAATTTTCTCAAGGACTATTGAAAACGCACCGGCTTCTTCAAGACCTTTTGCATCCTCTAACATCTTTGACGCCTGTTCTTTATCTTTTCCCCTGACTCCGTAACCACCGAATTTATATACTGATTGGGGGGTAAAACCTAAATGACCCATAACAGGAATTCCCGAGTCCACTATTTTTTTTACTGTTTCAAAAAACTCCACGCCGCCTTCCATTTTTACCGCTTCTGCACCCGCTTCTTTTAAAAGTCTCCCTGCATTCCTTACCGCTTCTTCAACACTTGCCTGATAGGACATAAACGGCATATCCCCTATAACCATTGCTCTCTCTACTCCCCTGCGAACTGCAGCGCAGTGGTGTATCATATCTTCCATTGTAACCGGTATTGTATTCTTATAACCCAACACAACATTCCCCAGGGAATCTCCCACCAGAATCATATCTATGCCACATTCATCAAGCTGGGACGCCATTAAATAATCATACGCGGTAAGCATCGTTATTTTCTCACCTTTTTTCTTCATCCCGATAATATCCTTTGTGGTAACTTTTTTTAATACCATTTTATATCCTTTCTAACCTTCAAGTATTTCTTTGAGTTTCTCAAGTGTTCTATATTTTATCCACTTGTTTCTATAGGCTATTTTACCTGTTTCAATTCCCATTAATTTATACAATCTTATTTCCTCTTCCGTAAAGATTTTTCTAAAACCCTTCATATGCTCTTCTATTGTTCCTGTATCCCCTCTTGCTATCGGTCCTGTAAGCGATTTTTTTATACCCATTTTATTTATGTTTTTAACCGTGCCCTCTACAAGACTTGCCAGTACTTTAATTGAGTCCTCTTGTTTCATTCCTATTCTTTTATTTATTTCCGCTGCATAATTCAAGAGCGCAACAAGATAGTTTGATGCCACACATGATGCTGCATGGTAGAGGGGTTTTTTGTCATCTGCCACCTCTATTGTTTTACCACCTAAAATCTTTACCAGTAGTCCGGCAATTTCCCCTGACCTTCTATTCGAGCACGTAACTCCATAAAAAGTATCTTTTAGTGTTTTTATTGCTTCGTCAACAGAAGCAAATGATTTTATTGGGTGTATTGATACAATCCCGGCGCCTGCATTTTTTGCCGACCCCAGCACCCGCATGGATTTCGAACCGCTAAAATGAACAAAACAATAATTGTTTAAATCTTTTTTCCCTATACCCCTAACAATATCCTCACATACATCTTCTATAATGTCATCGGGGGTACATATCAGGACACAGTTTACAGACAAAGCAGCTTTAATGTTGTCTTTTGTAAAAACTATACCTTTAGATTTTTCACCTAAAACCTCTTTTGCCCTCTCAAGCGAGCTGTCAGACTTTGATGATATTGCTTTTAAATCTACTCCGGAAGACTGCCTGCTGGCAAAAAAATAACCCATCGTAGCTCCAACTCTTCCAGCGCCTATGATACACATTTTTACTGAGACATTTTCTTTCATTGGTCTAGCTATTATTAACAGGTTAAGAAACTCTGATTGGCATTAGTAAGTAAATTAAATCGTTGTTTTTTTCAGGTTTTATTAAAATTGGTTTAAGCGGGTCATCAATTGAAATTATTATATTGCTGCCTTCCATCATATTTATACCATCAATCAGGAACTCGGGGTTAAAAGCAATTTCTATTTTTTCCTCCCCATAGGATACTTCAAAATCCTCACTTGAGCTTCCTATCTCCTTAACACTCATCGAAACCTCTATTTTTCCTTTTTCTATCGCCAGCTTCACCGGTATGTTGTCCTGTGATATAGACGATATTCTTCTTACCACCTCAAGGATTTTCTCTTTTTTAACAATTATATTGTGGTTTAATTTTTTGGGAACCAGTTGTTTATATTCCGGAAACTTACCCGAAAGCAGTCTTGATACTATTATATCTTTTTCATCCTCGCTTCCTTCAAGATAAAAGCTTATCTGGTTCTCTTCAATATTTATTTCAATATCCTTTCCCTTGTAATCACTCTTAACTATGCTGTCTAAAACTTTTGAAGGAACAACCACTCCTACCGAGGAGCTTTCTTTATTAATCTTTTCTTTAACAAGGGATAGTCTATAGCTATCGGTTGCCACCATGCTCAAAACACCTTCTTTAATCTCCATAAAAACACCGGTGAGTATTGCCCTACTTTCATCAACAGATGCAGCTTTCTGTGCTTTTGACACAAGGTTTTTAAATTTATCCAGGCCTATTTTTAAACTCTTTTCTCTCTTTATTTCAGGGAACCCCGGATATTCTTCAACTGGTAGTGTGTTAAGTGTGAAAAATGCATTTTCACATTTAATTTTTACCATATTTTTAGACTCATCCAGCTCAAGTTCCAGCTTTGATTCCTTTAGACTCTTTAATATGTTTATTAATACTCTTGCGGGTACAACGACTTTGCCTTTATCAATTATTTTAACTGGTTTAATACATTTTATGCTTGTTTCCAGATCGGTGCTGTATATAGTCAATTCATTATCCGCCTCAAGCATAATGCCGTTTAATATTAATGATGTTGTTTTTTGGTTTATTGCCCTGCTTGCAAGGAGCGTTGTATTAAGAAGACCTGTTTTGGTTGTTTGAAACTTCATGATAACCTCTCTAAAGGATATTAAAAAATATAAACATATTCTATTATATATAATATATAATTTAAATAGCTAGTAATAGTTATAAGGGTTGTTAAGAATGTTGACAGTTGTAAGAATTGGTTTAAAGAGTAAGAGATAGACAAAAGAGAATGTTAATAAAAAAGTTAAAAGCTGTTAAAAACTATAGAGTTATAAACAAAGACAAGAAACAGGTTTATTTTTAAACAAAAAATAAAAAAATTGTTAAAAAGCAGGCCACCCTTATCAACGTTTTATAAACAGGCAAAAATCAGGAAGAGGTTTTAACCTTATTAATTAACTCCTGTGTTTGTGCGTAAACGCTTCTGTCTGTGTTTAAAAGGCCGGATATTTTTGAGATAGCATAAATTACTGTTGAGTGGTCACGATCCCCAAAGGACTTGCCAATCCTTGGAAGCGAGCTGCTTGTAAGCTCTCTTGATAGATACATTGCAAGCTGGCGGGCATGCGATATAAGTTTATTTCTTTTAGGGCTCAAAATATCGCTTATTGGTATTGAGAAATATTTTGAAACTTCTTTAATTATTGTTTGTATGCTTATCTTGTGATCCATATCATCAGGGAGAAGGTCTTTTATTATGTTTTTAGCCATAACGATATCGGGTTTAGATTTTGTTAAAGACGCAAAAGCAACTATTCTTGTGAGAGAACCCTCAAGCTCCCTTATGTTTGTGGACACCTTTTCTGCTATCAGGTTTAGAACATTATCAGAGATTGTTATTTTTTCCCTTTCAGAATATTTTTTAAGTATTGCGAGGCGGGTCTCGAAATCAGGCGGCTTAATATCTGTTACCAGTCCCCACTCAAATCTTGACCTTAACCTTTCTTCAAGAGTGGAAATATTTTTTGGGGACCTATCGCTTGATAAAACGATCTGGCGGTTGGTATCATGTAGAGCATTAAAAGTATGAAAGAACTCCTCCTGGCTTGCTTCCTTATCCTCAAGGAACTGGATGTCATCAACAAGAAGAACATCGTTATTTCTGTAATTTTCCTTAAAAGCAAAGATGTCTTTGTATCTTAAAGCGTTTATAAAATCATTTAAAAACCTCTCTGCCGATACGTATTTGATAGTTTTTTCAGGATTAAGCTGTTGTGTATATTGCCCTATAGCATGAAGAAGATGTGTTTTGCCCAGCCCAACGCCGCCGTAAATAAAAAGGGGATTATATGTTTTTCCGGGTTTTTCGCTTACAGCCAGTGCTGCTGTGCAGGCAAACCTGTTACTGTTTCCTACAACAAATGTGTCAAAAGTATATTTTGAATTAAACAAAGAACTCTTATTTACCGTAATTAAACGCGGACCGCCTTTTTTGGGTTTTTCATTTACATAATCCCTATATTCATCAGTGACATATTTATTACCTGCCCGGGAGGTAATAATTTTTATTTTATATGAGTTGTTGGTAACCTTTTTTACAGAATCGGAAAGAATAGAAGAATATCTTGACTCAAGCCACTCTTTTGCGAAGGGGCTCCCCACTGAAACAGTTAAGCAGTTTTTTTTTAAAGATATTGGTGTAATGTGTTCAAACCACGCCTTATATGTGGGAAGGTTGATTTTATTTCTGACATCATCAAGAGTGTTTTTCCAGATATTCTGAAGTTCTACCATAATACTCTTATATTAAATATTATTTGAATAATATTCAAGATATTTTATCCCCCTTTTTGATAATTTTCTCTTACCGCTTCCGCTGGAAATTAAAAGCTTGTTTTTTTCAAGGTGGATTAGCTCGCGGTAAGACGTTGAAAGGCTGAATCCAAGCTCATTGGCAATTTTAGATGGGCCGGCTTCTTCTAGTTCAAGGATTATGAAGAGTATTTTTTGCTGTCTATCGGAAAGGACTATATCGTCAAACTTACCCGGGGCTTCTGAAGGTGTATTTTCTTCCGGTTTGCTCTGGGAGGCCTCAACTTCTGACAGTTGTACACCCCCGGTTTGTGAATCGGTAGTTTTTGCTGACTGAGAAAGTTTTAATGATATGACAGTGCCTTTTTTTACATTGTCTTCAACATTGATTGAGCCGCCGGAAAAAGTTATAGTCTCTTTTACTATAGGAAAACCTGAGCCGACGCCTCTTATATATTCTTTCATCTTCCTTGTGGCAGATGTGTATCCCGGAAGAAATGCCTTTTCCTTATCTTCTATTCCGGGACCCTGGTCTGATACGATTATATGATTTCCATTGCTCAGTATGGTTATTACTACTTCCCTGAAGTCTGCGTGTATTAAGTTCTCTATTATTTCCCTTATTATGGTATAAGGGATTCTGCCGCCAATTTCGTGTGAGAGATTATATGTTTTTTGGGAAGTTTCATTTATGAGATTATTAATATCGTTGAAACCAAGATCTATGATTCTTGGAATGCTTCGTAGGTTGTCATAAATTGCAATTCTTACCAGCAGTCTCGGATTATAATGGTTAGTGCTTTTTGAAATGATGTCATTGTTTATTTTGAAATTGTTGTCAGTCATAATAAAGCAGAATTACCGGACTATAAAATTTTATATTTCCATGGATTAAAGTATTAAAAATGTCTAATACTTTTCATTTGCTTTTCAATGATTTTAAGTTATCAACATATAAATAATAATATTTTTATTATGAAAAAGCTACTAGATAATGCGGGAAGGTAAAAATTTTGTAGTCTTCTGACATATAATATAGTGATATTTTTTAAGTTTTCAACACTTTTTTCAACATGTGTTGAAAAGGTACTTTAAATTATGAAAGGTTTTAAAGAAATGGCACTAAAAGGAAAATTGTAAAAAAGAAATCTTTCAGATGAGAATTTTAGTAGAACAGGTGTTTGAGGGTAAAACGATGTTTTATAAATAGTACAGGATTAGATGGAGAAACACACATAATATTGTATGGGTATGCAACCTTGATATTAAGAAAATTAAAATGTATAATCATCTACCTAATCAGGAACAATAATTAATAAGTTAGGTAGAAAGATGAAAAGGACATTTCAGCCAAACATAAGAAAAAGAAAAAAGAACCATGGCTTCAGGACGAGAATGAAGACGAAAGCGGGCAGGGCTGTAATTTCTAGCAGAAGAAAAAAAGGAAGAAAGAAACTTTCAGCTTGAGTAATAATAAAAAGGAAGAGTCAAATTAAATTTGAGACAATTAAAAGAAAGGTTGATTTTTCAAGAGTATTAAATAAAGGGATTTACAGGCGAAATAAGTATTTAACTATTTACCTACTTAAAAAACCGGATAGCAGTGATGGATTAAGAGTCGGTTTTATAATAAGTAAAAAAATAGGCGTGGCGGTTTTAAGAAACAGGATTAAGAGAGTTATTAAGGAAGTCTTAAGAAGAAGCGAGGTTAAATTAACAGGAAGTATTGACGCTCTGTTTATTGTAAAAAAGGGCGCGGATGGGGTAAATCTCAAAGAGCTAAAAAACGAGCTTAGAAACAATCTTTCTTTATTTAATAATAGTTAGCTTTATATTATCAAATTGTCACTAATTGTAATTGTGAAAAGATTATTACTGTTTTTAATAAAAGCTTATAAGAAATATATATCACCATTGTTGCCGAGGAGCTGTAGGTTCTACCCCACCTGCTCTCAATATGCAGTTGATGCAATAAGCAAGTATGGTGTATTGAAGGGTAGTATTAAGTCAGCGTATAGAATTCTAAGATGTAACCCCTTTAATAAAGGTGGTTACGATCCTTTAAGATAAAAATGGAAGGTATAGAAAATTGAGCCAGATATATCAGATACTTAGGCCCATACAGGGAGTTTTAGAGCATATTGTAGTATTTCTATATAATAATGTAATAGAAAATTATGGCATTGTAATAATACTATTAACAGTTATAGTTAGAATAGTGTTGGTACCCCTTACAATAAGCCAGACAAAGTCAATGGCTAAAATGCAGAAGCTGCAGCCGGAATTAAAAGAACTTCAGAAAAAGTATAAAGATGATAAACAGAAACTGCAGAAGGAAACCATGGAATTTTACAGTAAGAACAAGGTTAATCCCCTTGCAGGTTGTCTGCCTTTGCTTCTACAGTTTCCGGTTTTTATTGCGTTATTCCAGACGCTGAGAAATCCTTCAGAGATTATCACAGATGTGGTAGGTAGCTTTACATTAAACGGAGTAGCAAGCGGGATAAATACAGGGCTAACGGGGTTTCTGCACGAAGTAGATTTTATATCAGGTGTAGCTAATCCGAATTATAATTTCCTGTGGATGAATTTGAATGAAAAAGACCCTTATTTCATACTGGTTATATTAATGGTTGGAACCATGTTTTTATCAATGAAAATGACTACAACTGACCCAAAACAATCAAAGATAATGTATATAATGCCTCTGGCATTTGGTTTTATATCATATCAATTTCCATCAGGAATACTTGTGTACTGGGTAACGACAAATATATGGTCTATTGGACAGCAGTTAATTGTGCAAAAGCTGGTTACTAAAGACAGTGTTAAGAAAGAGCTGGAACAGAAGGATAAAAGCAATAGGGATGAGGAAAAGTTAAGCAAAGAAGAAGAAAAAATAATAAGGAAAAAAATAAAGAAGAAAAAGAAAAGAAAAAAGTAATGCTTTAATTTCAGGGGGCGATAAAATGACTGAAGATAAGAGCATGGGAGATGCACTGGATTCATATGTTGAGTCATTGGAAGAAGAGCAAAGAAATAATAAGTTAATAGAAGATAGCACAAAAGAAGAAGACAAAAAAGAAGAGGCAGATGAAAATATTAGCGGATTAGAGAAAATAAAAAATATCTTAAAAAAATCCGTAGAGCTTATATGCTTGGGAGAGAAAGTAAAAATAAGCACCGATTCAAAAAAATTTGAGTTACTTGTGTACGGGGAAGACCTTAGGATTGCTATAGGCAGAGGAGGAATAAATATACAGGCGCTTGAATATATTATTAATCTGATTGGGAAGAGGAAAAATATTGTTGACAGGAATGTTTTTATAGATATTAAAAATTACAGAAAGAATAAAATAGAAAAAATAAAGAAGGACGCAATAAAGATGGCTAAGAAAGCCATTAGAGAAGGAAGAAAAATCTCTCTAAAACCAATGTGTGCGTATGAAAGGAAGATAATACATAAAGCACTTTCAAAGTTTGAAAATATTAGAACAAAAAGTGTATACGAAGAGCCAAGAAGGTGTATAGTAATATATCCGGAAAAAGCAAATAAGTAGCAGATAATTTTTAAAAGAAGAAAAATAGAAAAAATGGCAGTAAAATGCCATTTTTTTATGGATTTTTATTAATGAAAGATATTAAATATAATAATAGATTGCAATGGTAATACAATATAAAAAGAATATTAAAAACAAATATCTGGAGAAGCAATGAGCAGCAAAGATACAATAGTAGCAATAGGAACAAGGCCCGGGGAAGCCGCAATTGGCATAGTAAAATTAAGTGGAAGCAATGCTATAGAAATTGCAGATAAGATATTTAGGGCTAAAAGCGGGAAGAAAATTATTAGAGTAAAAACATACAGTATGGTTTACGGACATATTGTTGATGAAGATGGCAGCATAATAGATGAGGTAGTGGTATCTGTTATGAAAAAGCCAAAATCATATACAAGGGAAGATGTTGTAGAGATAAATTGCCATGGGGGTATGGTTGCCACAGGCAGGGTTATGGAATTATGCATTGAAAATAGTGCAAGGATAGCAGAGCCGGGTGAATTTACTAAAAGGGCGTTTTTAAATGGAAGGATAGACCTGTCACAGGCAGAGGCAGTAATAGATATTGTAAGGTCAAGGACAGAGGAAAGTTTAAAAATAGCAGCAAGAAATCTGCAGGGAAATATAAAAAGTAAAATCAAAAATTTAAGGGGAAAAATTCTAAATGTACTGGCTCAGCTTGAAGCATCGGTGGATTTTGTAGAGGAAGATCTGGAGGTAACTCCATATAGAAAGCTAGAGAAAGAGGTAATAGAAATAAAAAAGGAGCTTGAGGAGATGATAGAGAATGAAAAGAGGGGGGAAATTATAAAAACAGGAGTGAAGGTGGCAATTGTAGGAAAACCTAATGTGGGTAAATCCAGTTTATTAAATTACCTTCTGGGAAAGGAGAAAGCAATAGTGACTTCAATCCCTGGAACAACAAGGGACGCAGTAGAGGAAATTATATATGTTGAGGGAATACCACTGGTTCTTGTAGATACCGCAGGAATAAGAAAAACAAAAAATATGGTTGAGAAAATAGGTGTTGGGAAAAGCATTGAGCATATTGATGAAGCGGAACTGGTAATAATGGTTATGGATGGTAATAGAAAATTTGAAAGGGCAGATATGGATATAATCAAAAAAATAAAAGGGAAAACTTCAATATGTTGCATAAATAAGATAGATTTAGAGCAAATTATAAAAATTGATAAAATAAAGGATTTTTTTAAAGATAGAAATATAATAAAAATTTCTGCATTGAAGGGAACAGGGATAAAAAAATTAGAAGACATGATAAGAAAGATAACCTTGGACGATGAAGATATTAATCTAGAAGAAAAAGTGATAGTTAATAAAAGACAAAAGAGCATACTTAAAAAGGTGAGAAATTCATTAGGGAATGCTGAAAAAGCAATGGGCGAAAGAATGTCCGAGGAATTTCCCTCATATGATTTAAAGGAGGCATACACAATGCTGGGGGAAATAATAGGTGAAACTGTTAAGGATGATATTTTAGAAAAAATATTTGGGCAGTTTTGCATTGGGAAATAAAGAGCGACAAAAATTAATATAAAAAGAATATTTGGCGAGAATGTTTCACGTGAAACATTATTATAATTTATTATAAAAATTAAAAATGGTAGAAGAGAAAACAAAATATGATGTAATAGTTGTTGGTGGAGGGCACGCAGGGTGCGAAGCTGCTCTTTTATCAGCAAGAAGGAATTCAAAAACCCTTCTTTTATCAATCAATATGGATAATATCGCCTTGATGTCATTTGGGAATGACATGTGGGGATATGAAAGAGATTTACTGATAAGGGAAATGGAGATATTGGGTGGAGAAATGTCTGCTAATATAAAGAGGAGTTATATAAATTTGCATAAAACAGAAAATGACTCAAAAACAGTAAAAGTGCTGGTTGACAGGAGAAGATATTCTTTATCGTTAAAAAAAGTAATGGAAAGACAGGACAATTTATGTTTAAGGCAGGGCCTTGCAGTGAATATTTATAAAGAAGGGGAGAAAATTAAATTGCAAATGAGCGACGGCATAGTTTATTGCGGGAAATGCATTATTATTAGCACGGGGACTTTCCTGGGAGGTAAAATTTACTGGGGAGGTTATGAAATAGAAGCAGGAAGACAGGGTGAGATATGTTCCAGGAGCCTGTTTAAGAGCCTGGAGAAGATTGGTTTTAATTTTGGTTTGTTAAGAAAATATGTTGCCCCTATGGTGGACGGAAAAACCATTAACACCTGTGTCCTGAAGAAACAATCGATTATAGGGGCTAATAAAATTTTTCCAGATGAAAAAAAATTACAGAAAATAAGACAAAAATACAGTTATGTTAATTATATAGGAAGTGACATAGTAAGTTATATACAAAAAAGAAGAGAAAAAATATTAAATATAAAAGGAAATGATAAAGTTCTGGAAGGAGTCTATTTGCCCGTAGAAGGAAAAATTTTAAAGGGTGAAAGTGTAAAAGGTAGTGAAATTTTTATCCAGCCAGTAGGAAGACATACATGTGAAACGTACCTAAAAGGGCTTGAAACAGCGCTTCCGGAAGAATTACAGCTAAATATTCTAAGGAAGCTAAAGGGCTTTGATAAAATAGAAATAACAAGGCCGGGATATAGAATAGAATATAATTATCTGCTTCATTCACAACTAAATAATAACCTGGAAAGCAAAGAAAAAAGTGGAATATTTTTTGCTGGAAAGATTAATGGAACAAAAGAATATGAAGAATCTGCCGCCCAGGGGATAATAGCTGGCATAGGTGCCTCAAGAAAATCAGGGGGGATTGAAAATATTTTTCTGCAAAAGGGAGACGGGTATATAGGAGAATTTTTAAATAATCTGGTTAAGGGAAAAGGAAAAAGCGCGCTAACGGAGAATGAATTTTCAGAAGGAGGGTATGATTATACCCAAAAGGGAAATAATAAAGATGAAAAATTAAAAAAGTTTTTAGACTATAAATAAAAAAGAAATGAATGTTATTTGATTAATTTAAAGAATATATAAATGTTTCACGTGAAACAATAGTTTAATATTAAGAATAATAAAAAAATGAATTATGATTTAATAGTTGTTGGTGCAGGGCATGCCGGATGTGAAGCAGCCCTGGTATCAGCAAGATCAGGATTAAAAACACTACTTCTTACCATTAATGTAGATAAAATTGCATTAATGCCCTGCAATCCTTCAATAGGGGGTGTTGGTAAAAGCCAGCTTGTTAGGGAGCTGGATGCAATGGGTGGACAGATGGCAAGGATTACGGATAAGACACTTATACAGATAAAAGTATTAAATAATAGTAAGGGGCCTGCAGTACAGGCGTTGAGAGCGCAGGTAGATAAGAAAGAATATGAAATTGAAATGAAGAGGGTCCTTGAAAATACAGATAACCTTACATTAAGACAGGGGACGGTTTGCAGAATTATTGTAGAGTATGGTGTGGTAAAAGGTGTGGGAATAGAAAGTGGAATGGCATTTAAAAGCAGAGCTGTAATTATGACTACAGGAACATTTTTGAGAGGGAGAATAATAATTGGAGAAAAGGATTATCCGGCAGGACGAATGGGAGAGTATCCGGCATTAAACTTAACAAAAAATCTGGAAGAAAACGGTTTTATTGTAGGCAGATTTCAGACAGCAACACCACCCAGAATTGACAAAAGGACAATAGATTTTTCTAAAACAAAGATACAATGTGGTGAAAAGGGGCCTTTAAGTTTCTCTTTCTGGGATAAAGAGAAGGTTTATAAAAATAAGAACTGTTACCTGACATACACAAATGAAAAAACTCACAGGGTTATTGCTGAAAATATAGAGCAATCACCCATAAAAACAGGGATGATAGACACCCATGGGCCAAGACATTGCCCATCTATTGACAGAAAAGTAATTAATTTTCCAGAGAAGAGCAGGCATCCTGTTTTTATTGAACCTGAGGGAGTCAATACTGATGAAATGTATCTGCAGGGTCTTACAACCAGTATGCCTGCGAACATACAACAAAAAATAATAAACACTGTTGATGGACTTGAGAATGCAAGCATAGTAAGGCCCGGCTACGCAGTAGAGTATGATTATATAATTCCAAGCCAGCTTAACCTTACAATGGAATCAAAAAAGGTAAAAAATCTTTATTTTGCAGGGCAAATAAATGGAACATCCGGATATGAAGAAGCTGCTGTTCAGGGTTTTGTGGCAGGAGTAAATGCGGTACAGAAAATTAAGGATAAGTCCCCTCTGATACTCACAAGAGATAACAGCTACATAGGTGTTCTTATAGATGATATTATTACAAAGGAACTTGTAGAGCCGTACAGAATGTATACTTCCAGGGCAGAATACAGATTGATACTGAGGTCTGATAATGCGGACATAAGACTCAGCAAGCTGGGTAAAGATGTAGGGCTTATAACAGAGAGCCAATATAAAGAGGTTGTAAGGAGGGAGGAAGATATAGACGAAGTTATTGATAAATTAAAGTCCTGTGTTCTAAAACCAGGCAAAGAGAGCAGCAGGACTTTTAAAAGGATAGGGACAAAGCCAATCGATACTCCTTTAAGTGCTTACAAACTTTTAAAAAGGCCGGAGGTTAATATAGATGATATTAAAAATTTACTTGATGAGATAAGAGTTAATTATGATAAAAAAGTCCTCAGGCAGGCTGAAATAAAGGTAAAATATGAGGGTTATATAAAAAGGCAGTTAAGTGAGATAAAAAAAATGGAAGGTTTAGAAAAATATTATCTACCGTTAGATTTGGATTACTTTAAAATAAACGGCCTAACCTATGAAGCAAGGGAGAAGCTTACCAATATTAAACCAAACACGCTGGGTCAGGCCTCCAGGATAGCAGGGATATCTCCTGCAGATATATCAGTATTGATGTTGAATTTAAAAGGAAAATTTAAAAAGGGTATATGAAGTTGGGAAGTTCTAATATTCTAGAGTCATCACTTAAAGAGTTTGGGGTATGTTTTTCAAAGATTCAGGTAAAAGCATTAAGAAAATACCTGGATATGGTTTATGAATATAATAAGAAGATTAACCTGACAGGCACTAAAGATAAAGAGGGCATTCTAATAAGACATATACTGGATTCAATCTCATTATTAAAATATAAAAAAGAATTTTTTACCATAAAAGGGAAGGATAAAAAGCTGCTTGATGTAGGAACAGGAGCGGGTCTGCCGGGTATCCCTCTTTCCATTCTTATGGATAACTGGGTATTTTATTTGCTTGACGATTCATTAAAAAAAATAAATTTTCTTGAAACAGTAGTTAAAGAGCTAAACATTAAAAATGTTATAACGCTAAACGGTAGGGCTGAGCAGCTGGCAAAAATAATTGATTATAGAGAAGCTTTTAATGTTGTTGTATCAAGAGCTGTTGCAAAGTATAATATTTTAGTTGAATTAACAATTCCATTTTGCAGGATAAATGGTAAAATTATATTTTATAAGAGTAAAAAAATAATAGGTGAGATTAAAAGAAACAGGGATTCTGTATTAAATTTGGGAGGAAGGATAAATAGTTTGTTTGAGGTTAAGGTACCTTACCTTAATGAATACAGGTCTTTTTTAGTAATAAAAAAGGTTAAGGATTCACCACTGATATATCCCCGTAGTTTTAATAAAATAAAGAAAAAACCCCTATAAGTATTAGGGTGCTTTATAAATTGTGCAAAAGTGTAAATGAACAAATAAAGAAACTATATTATTAAATGAGTTTTCTAAGCAATATAATTAAAAACAGGAAAAATAATGAGCTTTTAGGAAAAAAGAAGCTCGAAAGAGTAATTGCTATTACAAACCAAAAGGGAGGAGTGGGGAAAAGCACCACAGCAGTAAATGTTTCAGCCTATTTAAGCTCATATAGCTATAAAACATTACTTATAGACCTTGATCCCCAGAGTAATTCAACAAGTGGGCTGGGCATAAATTCTACGGATATAAAAGAATCAATATATGATATGCTGATTCATGACAGGGAACCCGATGAAGTGATTTTAGATACACAATATGAAAATCTTAAGATTATCCCTTCTTCGATTCAGCTTGCAGGGGCAGAGGTAGAGCTGGTATCAAGCCTGAAAAGGGAATTCAAACTAAAAGAAGCAGTAAGTAAAATTGAGAAGGATTATGACTTCATATTAATAGATTGCCCGCCAGCGCTGGGGCTTTTAACTATAAATGCCCTTACTGCAGCTAAAGAGGTTATTATACCAATACAGTGTGAGTATTATGCCCTGGAAGGGCTCGGGCAGCTTTTAAATACCATAAATCTGGTAAAAAAGAATCTGAATGATAACTTAATTATAAAAGGGGCGATAATGACAATGTATGACCCGAGAATAAAACTTGCCAGTCAGGTTATTGAAGAAGTTAAAAATTTTTTCTCAGAGAAAGTATATAAAACTGTTATCCCCAGAAATGTTAGACTTAGCGAGGCGCCAAGTTATGGTAAACCAATAATGGAGTATGACCCCGGGTGTAAAGGGGCAGAGGCTTATAGCAATTTTACAAAGGAAGTGATTGAAAATGGCTAAAAGAGGTTTAGGTAGAGGGCTGGGAGCACTTATTCCGTCGTTAAATAAGCCTTCTGAAGTTGAAACCAGAGCAGTTGTAGAAATATCTCTGGATAAGATTATTCCAAATAGAAACCAGCCAAGGAACAGGTTTGATGATGACTCACTGGCAGAGCTTGCGGAATCGATAAGAGAGTTTGGAGTCATACAACCTATAGTAATAAGGGAGATAGACGGGGAGGAAAAATACGAAATTATAACGGGAGAAAGAAGGTTCAGAGCAACTAAAAAAGTTGGAATGAATACTATTCCCTCTATTGTGGTTAAGGAAGTTGATGATATTTCTTCACTTGAAATGGCACTTATTGAAAATATTCATAGAGATAACCTAAGCCCGATGGAGAAGGCATATACGTTTAGGCAGCTTATAGATGAATTCAAGATAACTCATGGTCAGCTTTCAAAAAAAATTGGAAAAAGCAGGACGTCTATAACTAATTCAATGAGGCTTCTATCGCTACCAATAGAAGTACAAAAATTAATAAATGAAAAGAAGATAAGTGAAGGTCATGCAAGGGCAATACTGGCAGTAAATGGTGATAATGAAAGAATAAGGATTGCAAATCTTATTGTGAGAAATGGCATGAGTGTGAGAGATGTAGAAAGAATAATTGACAGAAAGAAAAAGTCGGAATTAAAAACTAAATACAGAAAAGTTTTACAGCTCACAAAACTTCCGGATATATCTAACAGAATATCCGATTATGTTAATGCTCCTGTGAAGATACAAATGGGCAAAAGGAAAGGGAAGATTATTATAGATTTTGGCTCTATTAAAGATTTAGAAAGAATAGTGGGTAAAATTGTCCGGTAATAAGCCAGATTGGCTGAAAAAGAAGATAATTTTAGATGGAACAGGAGTTAACGAAGTTAAAACTCTTATATGTGATTTACATTTAAACACAGTTTGCCAGAGTGCTATGTGTCCCAATATTTTTGAATGCTTTGGGAATAGGACTGCAACTTTTATGCTTATGGGGGATGTTTGCACCAGAAACTGTTCTTTTTGCAATGTTAAATCAGGTAGGCCAGGCATGCTTGATGAAGGCGAACCATACAGGATTGCCAGAGCAGTAAAGAAGATGGGTCTAAAATATGTGGTTATAACTTCGGTAACCAGGGATGACCTTCCTGACGGAGGAAGCTATCATTTTGTTAAAACCATACAAGAGGCAAGGAAACTGATCCCGGGGCTAAAGATAGAATGTCTTATACCCGATTTTAAGGGTAATGTTAATAATCTGGAGATGGTTCTTAATCAGGAACCGGATGTATTAAATCATAACATAGAAACAGTTGAAAGAATATTTGCGAAGGTGAAAAAAGCTTCAAATTATAAATCATCGCTCGGAGTATTAAAAAATACGAAATTATTAAGGCCTGATATTTTTACTAAATCCGGTTTCATGCTGGGACTTGGAGAGAGAGAGGAAGAGGTAATGGAATTACTGTCAGACTTAAGGAAAGTAGACTGTGATATTATTACCATAGGCCAATATCTCAGGCCTTCTGAAAAGAACACGCCAGCAAAAAAGTATTATAGCCCGGAAGAATTTGAAAAAATAGGGAAGCTGGCGGAAAGCTTTGGTTTTAAGGCAGTACTAAGCGGGGCGTTTGTAAGATCTTCTTATAAAGCTGCCGATATACTTGAAGGGATTTTAGGCAGAGATAAAAAGAATACAGTAAGACCGGGAGTATATCTCAGCCAAAATTATAATTGCAGTTAAAGGTAATAAAAGACTGCTATGAGATGAAAGGTTCGTATTGTCTACTGATAAAATGCAGGAAGCCCCAACTCATAAGGGTTGGAAAGCTTGGGAAAATCAGTTTTAAAGAGGGATTTTATCTGTATGTAGGGTCTGCTATGGGTGGAATAGAAAAGAGGGTGTCCAGGCATTTAGGAAAAAGAAAGAAAAATTTCTGGCATATTGATTATTTTCTATCAAGCTCCTACGTAAGCATTGATTGCGTGTATTGTATTAAGAGCAGTAAAAAAATTGAATGTGATATTGCAATGAAAATGAAAGCTATAGGTTCTACTGTCAGCGGATTTGGTTCGTCGGACTGTAAGTGTGAAAGCCATTTGTTTTTTATAAATCCATAGATAAAGGTGTTTGGTAATAAAAGAATAAAATTAATATAGTTCTTTGCTTCTTTAGCAAGACTAATAGAGAGGAGGAGAAAAAGTGATAGAGGCATATGTTTTAATGAAATCAGAACCCGGTTTGCAGGGAGATATCTATACCAAGGTTTCAAAATTGAAGGGTGTAAAATCTGTCAGTACAGTAATTGGCCCGTATGACCTTATTATTTTAGTAGAGAGCGAAAGCTTAAATAACCTGGGGAAAATGGTAATATCAAAAATCCAGAACTTAAAAGGGATTAGGGACACAACATCATGTGTGGTGATAGAGCCGATTTAAAAGATTTTCCTATCAAATTCGGGGAAAATAATTATTAAAGAGAAGGTGTTATTAGAAAGGAGAGGTTTGATATGGTATTCAGAGATGGTAAAGAAATCAAGATACGGAGACAAACAATGAAATTAATGTCAAAGATAATTATAGGTGTAGTTATTCTGGTGGTAGTTTTAATTGTAGCGTTAAATACTTTTGTTATAGTCCAGGCGGGAAATGTAAAAGTTCTAACACAGTTTGGAAAGACAACAGGGGCTACATTTATGCCTGGCCTAAATGTAAAGGTGCCTTTTATCCAGAATACGGTTAATTATTCAACCAGGCAGGTTACCTATGAAACAAGCGCTACTCCGGAGACAAGCCAGGCCAATTATCCTGATTATGCAGTAGATACCACTTCTTCAGATGGACAGCAAATACAATTAAAATACACTATAAGGTTTTCTATTGATGGTAAAAAAGCTGAATGGATATATAACAATATCGGCAATATGGATAATGTAGTGGAAAAGGTGGTTAAAACCGAGGCAAGGTCCCTGTCCAGGAATATACCCAAGAAATATAGTGCGGCACAGCTTTATTCCGAGCAGGTATTTGATGTTCAGGAAGAGATTGAAGAAACCTTAAGACCAATATTTGAAGAAAATGGAATAATCATGGATGGTTTTCTGTTAAGGAAAATAGATTTTACCGAAGAGTATTTTAATGTTCTTGAAGAGAAGCAAATTGCGGAAGAAAAAATCGTAGTAGAAAAAAACATACTTGAACAGGAAAAGATAAAAAAGGAACAGGTAATAATTAAGGCAGAAGCAGAAGCGAGGGAGATTGAGATTAGAGGCGAAGCACTTAAGAAGTATCCACAGATAATACAGCTTGAATTTATACAGAAATTATCACCTAATATTTCCTGGGGAATACTGCCCGAGGAAGGAATTGTCCCATTTATAGACCTGAGCAAAATGCAGGAGCAGGTGGATGCTTCTGAGTAGGCAGCTCTTAGGAGGAGACCCCGGAGACAAAGGAAACAACGGGGGAATAGGTAAGAGAAGCTTTTAAAAGATAAAGATGCGGAAGTGATATTTAGAGAGTGAAAAAGTTAATAAGGTTAATTGCAATTGATTTGGATGGAACATTGTTAAATTCAAGCTCCAGGATAAGTAAAAACAATAGGGAAGCTATCAGAAGATCTCTGGACGGGGGTATCAAGGTTGTACTATCTACAGGGAAGTCTATAGCTTTTGTGAAGGAGATTATAAAGGACTTGAACTTACTGGACCCCCAGATAGTGTATGGTGGAACAACTATTATTGACAAAAATTCTAAAATTCTAACTGCATTAAAGATCCCCAAAAGGTCATACATAGAAATTATTAAAATGGTGCGGCAGTGGGGCAAAGGGTTTGCAATAGGAACAGCAGACGGAGTACTTTATTATGAAAAGGATCATCAGTATTTAAAGAATATAGTAAAAACCGGCGATCCCCTGGTGAAAGTCAAAGATTTAACCGTGGATAAAATTGCTGATAATGCACTGCTTCTTACAATAACTGTGGATAAAGATGACCAGTTTAACAATTTTGTAAAGTTGAATATCGGAAATGATATAAAGACAAGGAGGGGAGGACCTTATTACCTTAATGTGTTAAATAAGAAGGCGGGCAAGGTTTTTGGGATTAAAAAAATTCTGGAATTAACAGGCATTAAGAGGAATGAGGTTATGGCAATAGGAGATAGCGAAAACGATTTGGGAATTATCAAATTTGCAGCTACAGGTGTTGCCATGAGTAATTCGCCGACGATAATAAAGAAGTCAGCGGATTTTATTGTTAGCGATAATGATAATGACGGTGTGGCAGAAGCGATATATAAATACATAAAATTGTAAGAAGGGCTGGCGTAATATTGTTATATTTATCAATATGAACTAATATGTAATCGTTTTAGAAGGTCCTAAGTTTTAAATGAATAGAATAAAAAAATACTTTTTGGGCTGTATTGAACGGGTAAGGGCGTATAATAAAATTGCTGATATACCCAAAATAGTAAGAAGATATTTTGCAATTAATGGTTTTGACGGCGTGATTACCAGCATCGGAGTTCTGGTAGGTAATTATGTTATAGGTGTTAAAGAATACAAGCATGTATTAGTAGCCGGGTTTGCTATATGTATCTCACTGGGTGTTTCCGGTGTATGGAGTGCTTACAATAGTGAAACTGCTGAAAGAAAAAAAGAGATATTTGATCTGGAAGAGTCTATACTTCATGATTTAAATGAAACAATAATAACAAGGGCACAAAAATTTGCAGTTCTGGTGCTTGCTGCTGTGAATGGTGCTTCACCTGTTATAATGGCATTTATACCTCTGACCCCATTTTTATTTGGTAAATCTATACCCATAAATATTTGTTATTACAGCGGTTTTGCTCTGGCATTTTTGATTTTATTTGGGATAGGGTTATTTTTGGGTAAAATTTCCCGGAGCAGCCTCCTGGTTAGTGGTGTAAAGATGCTTATTGCAGGAGTTTTTTGCATAGGTTTAAGTTTATTGCTGGAACTGATTGACTGAGAGAGCATATATTAGGTTTGTTTAATCTTAGTGGATGAAATTGGATATAATGCTTGAAAAAATCAAGGGTTTTTGGAAAGTTACATGGCCTGATATATTATAGCTGTAAATTGAAAAAAAAGAGATAATAAGCCCTGCTTATTAAAAGCAGGGCTTATTATGTTTTGGCAATTCAGCCAATAAAGTATTAAGAATAAAAAAATATAAATCTATAAAATCGGAAGATAGGATTCAAGTTCATATTTTGAAACGTGGGTCCTGTATCTATCCCATTCAATTTTTTTATTTTCTATGAATTTTTCAAATATGTGGTCACCAAGAGTTTTTCTTACTAATTTACTCTTCTCCATGATTTTAACTGCCTCAAGGAGATTGTCAGGAAGAGTTTCTATTTTGGCTTCTTCTCTTTTAAGAACATCCATTTCAAAGATATTCTTTTCTATTGGTTTGGGCAGCGGGTATTTATTTTTTATTCCCTCTAACCCGGCCGCAAGCATAACGCTGAAAGCAAGATATGGATTGCAGGCAGGGTCAGGGCACCTGAACTCTATTCTGGTTGATGTCTCTTTCCCTGGTTTGTACATTGGCACCCTTACTAGTGCTGACCTGTTCCTCCTGGCCCAGGAGATATAAACAGGTGCTTCATAACCAGGGACAAGTCTTTTATAAGAATTAACCCACTGGTTGGTTACTGCTACTATTTCCTTGCAATGCTTTAGTGTGCCTGCTATGTAATACTTACCGATTTCGGATAAATGGTACTCATCATTCAGATTATAGAATGCGTTTTTATCTCCTTTGAAAAGGGACTGATGGGTGTGCATCCCGCTTCCATTTACTCCGAACAGTGGCTTGGGCATAAATGTTGCATATATCCCATTTCTGGTAGCGACTTCTTTTACTATGATTCTATAGGTCATTGCACTATCGGCCATAGTAAGTGCATCTGTATACCTTAAGTCTATTTCGTGCTGCGAGGGAGCAACTTCATGATGGGAATATTCAACGCCTATACCCATTGATTCTAAATAAAGTACAGTGTCTCTTCTCAGTTCGCTTGCAACATCAAGTGTAGTAAGGTCAAAATAACCTCCTTTATCCAGTATTTGTGGTTCTCCGGTGTCTCCCTTGAAGTAAAAATATTCAAGCTCTGGCCCAACATAAAATGTATAGCCCATATCTTTTGCTTTTTTTAGCATTTTTTTAAGGACCCATCTCGGATCACCTTTAAAATTTGAACCATCCGGCTCTAGTATGTCACAGAAAATTCTGGCAACCCCATTTTCCTTTGGGCTCCAGGGCAGTATTTGAAAAGTATTAGGATCAGGCATAGCAATAACATCACTTTCTTCTATTCTCGAAAACCCCTCGATTGATGAACCGTCAAATCCCATACCCTCTGATAATGCACCTTCAAGTTCCTCTACGGTTATGGCAAAACTTTTCAGAAAGCCCTGGACGTCTGTAAACCAGAACCTTATAAATTTTATATTGTTGTCATGTGCTTTTTTTAATACATACTCTTTCATTTCATCATTTTTCATATTTTCACTCCTTTTAATTTTTAAAAATGTTCTTTTTTTATAAATTATGAAATATTATATCTTAATTTGAATAAAAATTTACAGAAAACATGTTAAATCTGTGTTAAATCTTAAAAGAGTTATCAATCAACCTATAGCCTCACTTCCTTCTTCTCCTGTCCTGATCCTTATACATCTGGCGAGATCAAGTATAAATATCTTTCCATCACCTATGTTCCCAGTATAAGCACCTTTTATAATAGCCTTTACGGTCGGTTCCAAAAAATCCTCGTTTACTGCTATTTCCAGCCTGACTTTTTTTAATAAGTTTACCTTGTGTATGACGCCCCTATAGGTTTCGGTATAGCCTTTTTGCTGGCCGCAGCCGAGTACATTAGTTACGGTCATCTTGTATATTTCATTATCAAATAATTCCTTTTTTACATCGAGCAATTTATAAGGCTGGATCATTGCGATTATTAGTTTCATTTTTACTCCCTTTATATAAAAAATATAATATAATATTAATCATTCTGGAAAATATGGAACCCTCCATAAGCTTCCATACCATGTTCTTCGATGTCTAATCCTTTGAGTTCTTCTTCCCTTGAGACTCTGAGTCCTACAGTTTTTTTCATTATAAAAAATAAACCAAACATTAGTCCGAAAGTCCATACTAGTACACTAAAAGCTCCCGTGAACTGGATAAGTAAAAGCCTGAAACCACCGCCGAATAACAGTCCGTCAATATCCTCAAATCCAGCAAGAATTGCGTATTCAGACTGTGCAAATATTCCTACAAATAGAGTGCCAAACACACCACATACGCCATGAACAGATATTGCTCCCACAGGATTCATCTATTTTAAACTTCCTGTCAAATAAGTCTGTGGATATACTAACAATGACTCCACAAAGAAGACCTATTATAATAGCACTTACTGGTGATACAAGAGCACATCCGGCAGTTATTCCCACCAGTCCTGCCAGAGCGCCATTTAATGTCATTGATGCATCAGGCTTTTTATAACGGATCCATAAGACCATTGCTGAAAGTGCTACTGCTCCTGCAGCGACTGCGGTATTAACTGCAATAATAGCTATAGCTTGGCTTGAAGCAGAAAGAGTGCTTCCTGGATTGAAGCCAAACCACCCAAACCATAATATAAAAACGCCAAGGGCAGCAAGTGCAATATTATGTCCCGGTATAGCATTTGAGCTCCCGTCTTTATTATATTTACCAAGCCTTGGACCAAGCACCATTGCACCAGCAAGGGCCGAGAACCCGCCGGCTGAGTGTACGACAGTGGAGCCGGCAAAATCAATCATACCCAGCTGCTGAAGCCATCCTCCTCCCCATATCCAGTGTCCGACAATAGGGTAGACTAATGAAGTAATGATTACGCAGTAGAGAAGATAACTGTAAAATTTAATTCTCTCTGCTACAGCACCAGATACAATAGTAGCAGCGGTTGCTGCGAAAACTGCCTGAAAAAACCATAATGCGAAATTTTGAGTATTTGACGGATCGGAAATGGAAAGCATAAAATTATTTGTTCCTATAAAACCGCCGGCACTTTTACCAAACATAAATCCGTATCCAATAAGAAAAAATACCAGAAGGCCTAAAGAGACATTCATGAAATTTTTCATCAATATATTTACTGTATTTTTAGCCCTGGTGAACCCAGCCTCTACAATTGCAAAACCGGCATGCATGGAAAATACTAGAAACGAGGCAATCAATATCCATAAGGTATCCAGCACTGTTGATAACTCCATTTGGCTTAACTCCTTCGATTATTAATAATATAGGTTATTCTACTCTTGAATCTTTACAAGAAAGTTACGTTTTGTTAAAAGGATGTTAAATCTTGGAGAAATATACAGGCTGCAGAGGTTATAGTGGGAATAAATATTGAATGCGGTTCAAAGAAACAGTTTGAAACTAAATCTGGGCGGAGAACATATAGCCGACATTTCTTATGGTTTTCAGCATTAGATTGTAGGGGGGAGGGATTTTAGAGCGGAGTCTTCTTATATGTACGTCTACAGTCCTGCTGCCGCCGTAAAAGTCATACTCCCATATAATTGAAAGAAGTTTTTTTCTGGTAAAAACTTTGTTCTGGTTCTTAAGAAGCAGTTTTAATAGTTCAAATTCCTTAAAAGTAATCTCTACGGGTGTTCTATTAACGGAAAGTTCGTATTTATCAAGGTTTAAAGCCAGCTCGCCAATCGTAATGCTATTTCCGGGAGGATAAATATTCATTCTTAAAAGCACAGCTTTTATCCTGAAGTAAAGTTCTCTTTCAATACTGGTATGGAAGCAGAAATCATCAAATTCAAATCCATTTTCTAAAAGGTAATTTCCATTATCAGAGTCAATTATGGCAATTTTTGCAAATCCTGTGCGACCTCTATTTTTTAGGGTATTTATAATGTCAGCTTTATCTTTGCCACTGATTTTTTCCCCTGTAAAATCAAGGATAAACAGTTTTATATCATTAAAAAAGGAACTGATGTTTGCAGTCTCATGAATTAAACGAATATTAAACTCAGTTTTATCTAAAAATTTTTTTATTTTGTCAGCAGTGCTGATGTTATCAGAAAAAAGTAGTATTTTAATCATATTTTTAATTTTTAATTTTAATTTTTAAATTAAATCTAACCTGAATTTATTGGTGATAGGATATCTTCTATCCCTGCCAAACGCCCTTGGCGTTATTTTAATACCCGGAGAGCCCTGCCTTCTTTTATATTCGCTTGAATCTACCATATTTATTATTTTCCTTACAGTATTTTCGTCAAATCCCTTTTTTACTATTGAGTTGAAGCCAAAATCATCTTCTATATATGATTTAAGTATGGGATCAAGTATTTTGTAAGGGGGTAGCGTGTCTTCGTCTTTCTGGTCTGGTTTAAGTTCGGCAGAGGGGACTTTGGTAAGAATACTATCCGGTATTATATTATGGTGCTTTTTATTTATAAATTTGCATATTCTATAAACCATTGTCTTGTATACATCTTTAATAGGGGAGAAGCCACCTGCCATATCACCGTAAAGAGTACAGTATCCTACGCTTATTTCACTTTTATTTCCCGTGGATAATACCATCCAGCAATTCTCATTGGCAAGGGCCATGATTATATTTCCCCTTATGCGTGCCTGCAGGTTTTCCTTGGTTACATTGATTTCAGAACTGTTAAATATCTTATTTAAATTTTTAAGATAACTCTTGTATATATCAGTGATAGGAATAGTAATGTATCCAATACCAAGATTAGTGCATAATTTAATGGAATCATCAATACTGCCCCTGGAAGAGTAGAGAGAAGGCATAAGCAGCCCGTTAACATTTTCTTTTCCAAGGGCAAGAGTAGCTATAACGGCAGTAAGTGCAGAATCTATTCCACCGCTTATGGCAATAACAACTTTTTCAAAACTGTTTTTCCTTACATAATCTCCTGTGCCCAGGATAAGTGCCTTAAGTATTTCTTCTTCGGTAGTTATAATACGGCGGGAGCCGCTACCGGTATTTTTATATTTTAAGAATTTTTTATTTTTATAATCCGGCTTATATCTTAAATCAATCAATGCCGGAGGACTGTATTTTTTTAGAAGCTTTACCTTATCATTTTCAATTTGTCTTCTATAATTATTTTTTAAGGATTTTATTTTTTCACTTTCAAAGTTATATATTAAAACATCCTCTGTAAAAGATTTTGCACAGGCCAGAATTTTCCCTTTTTCATTTATTATTAAACTGTTACCATCAAATACAAGCTCATCCTGGCTGCCAACCATATTTAAATATGCAATATTTACCCTGTTGCTGATTGCTGTATCAGCCAGTACTTTTATTCTTTCTTTAGTTTTTCCTGTATGGTAGGGGGATGCAGATATATTTATTATAAGGTTTGCTTCTCCCAGGATTGATTGAATTCTTGCAGGGCCTTCAGGATGGAATATATCTTCACAGATGTTTATTCCAAAGATAGCATCACGCATTTTAAAAATATATGAATTGAGGCCTTTTTTAAAGTATCTCTCCTCGTCAAAAACAGAGTAGTTCGGAAGGAATTGTTTGTTATATATGGATTTAATCTGGTTTTTATAGATTACTGCTGCAGAATTATAAATTCCATTATTTTTTTTGTTAGCGAATCCAGCAATAACAATGATATTTGAAGTTAGCTTTTTAAGCCTGTTTATATATTCAATATTTTCGCTGATGAAAGAATTTTTAGAAAGCAGGTCTTCGGGAGGGTATCCTGTAATGGAGAGCTCAGGGAAGACCACTAAGTCAGAGCAGTATCTTTTTGCCTCCCCTATATGAAAGGCGATTATATTATAATTTCCTTTTATGTCTCCCACTGTAGGGTTTATTTGTGCCAGATATATTCTTAAGGAAGATATTTTTCTCTCCTTATCTCTTAAAAATATCAGAAACCGTTATTTTAAACTATAACCTGATTATTTTTAATTACAATTATAAACTTTTTTGATTATTTAATTCACTTTTTATATTAAAGTTAAGCTTTTTTAATTAGATTTATACTTTTTTACATAATATTATTATATTATTTAAAAGATGCATTTTATATACCCACTTTAAATATAAAGGGTATTTATTGTATAAGTTTTAAAGAGGTATGCCAAAATTATAAAAAAGGTCAGGAATAAAACATTGGATATAATATGTTAAAATTTGGCCTATTCTAATATAATATAAATGGATATTAAAGGGTTTTTAAACAGGGTATTTTTTATCATTAAAGTTAAAAAGAGGAAAACGCTGTGAATAAGGTTGCAAAAGCAATATCATATGTTTTTGATGGGTCAGTTATTTCTATACCAATTTTCCTGGTTATCTGTTTAATGATTGTAGATAACAGGGTAGAAGCAATAATCTGGGCTTTTATCTGCTTGTTATTTGGAACGGTGATACCCTATCTTTATGTGAGTTTGTTGTATAGAAGAAAAGAGATAGATGATATGCATATACCCAAAAAAGAGGACAGAATAAAACCACTGTTGGTATCTTTTGCCAGTTACACAATGTGCCTGGTTATTCTATATGTTATGAACGGGCCTTTATTTTTAAAATCTATATTTGCGGTGAGCGTAGCTTCTACTGTTATCTTTACCATAATTACCTATTTCTGGAAAATAAGCCTTCATATTAGCTGGATAACATTTATAGTTATTACACTTAATGTTTTATTTGGCAAATGGATGTTGCTTATGGTGCCTCTTATTCCTGTAATAGGATGGGCGAGAGTAAGAATAAAAAAACATACAATAAACCAGGTAATTTTAGGGGTGGGGATTTCAACTGTTACAAGTATTTTAATTTATTATAATTACGGCTTTATAAACCTTTTTTAAATAACCTCCTTCAGGTCTTTTATTATTATAATCCTGGATTAGATAAAGTTTACAATTCTATGGAACCAGTAAGCACCAAATAATTCTATTGATGAAAGGGTAATGGAGAGTATAGAAGGCAGGATTAGATATTTGCTTATAAGCCCGTTTGCTTTTTTTGAAAATGGCGGGACCAGCAGTAATACTGTGAGGTTTATAAAATAGAAAGTAAATAGAACTGAGAATGCTGTAAAGTAATAGTAAAAATAACCAAGAAAGTCAAGCCGCAGGAGTGTGGCTATAATAAAAGCGATAATTATTACTATATAAATAATAAATTTAATAAGGGACTTAAATAATTTTTCTGCTTTTGCATCTCTATAATACTGAAAAGCAAAGACAGGATAGATGATGATTATAATTGAAGAGCCAGAGAGAACACCGGTTATGAAACGCAGGTTGTTATTTGTGTTATAAATACCAAAGTTTGATGCTATTCCATCAATTACGAAGGATGAGAAAAAAATAGCAAGTATTAGCAGAATGTATTTTGGCGGGAGGTCACTTTCTTTTTTCCTAAACATTATAAATAAAATGATTGTTGTTATAAAAATTCCTGTATAAAAACCGCAGCATCTTGCACATACCGGCATTGTAACGTTACCGATATCAAGACTTCTTATTGATAATTGATGACATACTGAAAAACCTATTGTTTCTACTAAAGAATTAATTATTGATATTTTTCTCTCCTTTCGTTATGTAAATTATTATTTAAAATTTTTTAATGGTCAATTGTTTGAACTGGTTGATATTGCAAAATTATTATTAAAATTATAGTTTTATATTTATAATATTGGTAGAATTTTAATAAGTTATAAGTAAAGATTTCAAAGGAACTGGATATTTAAGAATTATTTTAAGGAAGGGTTATTAATGATATACGATTTTCACACCCATACATTTTTATCAGACGGCGTTCACAGCCCTATAGAACTTATAAGGTTTGCATCTGTTTCAGGTTACGGTTATATAGCCGTAACTGACCATGCAAGTTACTCTAATCTGGATTTTATAATACCAAGAATAAAAAAGGACTGCGAGCTTGCAGAAAAATACTGGGATATAAAAGTTATTCCAGGTGTAGAATTAACAAATATACCTTCTAAAAGTATAAATGATATGGCTAAAGCTGCAAAGGAGCTGGGAGCAAAGATAGTTGTGGTACACGGCGAAACCATCGCAGAAGACGTGGAACCTGGTACCAATCTGGAAGCGGTCAAGTCAGAATATACTGATATTCTGGCCCACCCGGGATTTCTAAAATTAGAAGAGGCAAAGCTTGCTGTAAAGAATGGGGTTTTTATAGAAATTACCTACCGTTCAGGACACAGTCTTACCAATGGAGTAGTGGCAAGCGTGGGCAGGGAAGCAGGTGCAAAGTTCTTAATAAACAGTGATGCACATAACCTGGATGATTTATTCAAACCTGGCATGCAGGAGAAAGTTGGCCTCGGTTCCGGTCTTAATAAAGATGAGGTTAAAGAAATTCAGGATAAAAATAACCGGGAACTTATAAAGAGAATTGGTTATTTGTAAATATCTTAAATCCTTTTAAAAATAACAGATAATCTAAAGCTCCTTGCGTAGCTATGGAAGTTATTCTGGTAGCAGCAAGGGATTAGAATAAGAAAGTCCCGGGCGGTTGAAAGAGATATGTCATGGTGCTATGTGGTTTCTTTCCAGAAGAAAATATCTTAATATTTCCTGCAGTGCAGCAACGGTGGGCACGGCGATTATAAGACCCCAGATACCCAGGAGTGCACCACCTACCATTAATGAAAGAATTATAATACCGGGATGAACCCCTACCTGGTATTTCATTATGTTTGGGGAAATAACATAATTATCTATTTGCTGAATGGCAATAAATAGCAAAATTACAATAAGGGCTTTTACCGGCGAAATAAAAAGAGCGGCAAGAGCAGCAGGCACGGCTCCAATAATGGGCCCAAGAAGCGGTATGATATTGAGAATACCTGCTATAAACCCGAGAAGAATTGCAAAGTCAACCTTTAAAACAAGAAGTGCAATGGTACACAGGATTGCAACAATAACGGATACAAGTATCTGACCCCTGACGTATCTGCCAGCAACCTTATTAATTTTATCAAGAATAACAATGGTATGCTTCTTAAATTTCTTGGGAACAATACTCATGAAAGTAGTCTTTATCTTATCTGCATGGATGAGAAGATATATTCCCAGGAGAGGTCCTATTATAAAATAGAGAACTATATTAAGCACAGATTTACCAAGTGTGGTAGCCCCTTGAAATATATCAATTTCTTCTAAATTAATTCTGTTTATGAAATACTGCGTAATACTTACGGTATCCTCAGGTATTATTTCTTTTCCAATTAAATTTTCAGCATTTTTAATCAGAATACTGTTTTTTAGAAAATCATTTATAAAATTGGTAAGGTTTTGTATATATGAAGGGAGTTCATTTATAAAGGTTTTAAACTGGTCAATTATTATAGGTATAACGAAGAAGAATATGGTAAAGATAATCCCGATAAAAACAACATAGGTTATAGCAACTGCAAATATTTTCCTCATTTTTTTTTGAAGAAGAATTACGAATGGGCTTAGAAGATAGGCGATGGCTGCTGCTATAATTAAAGGTATAATTGCTATCCTTATCTGGTATATTACATAAAAAAGAAGTGCGATGATTAGTAGCAGTCCAATTATAGACCAGGAAAATATCCCGATATTCCTTAAAGTTTTATTATCATTTGGCGTTTTTTTAAATCTCATTATAGCTATTATATTATATTTTATTAAAAAAAATAAATGATAAATTTTGCAGCTTTATTAATTGAAGTAGAATTTTAATTGTGATAAAGTTTAAGCTCAAAAGTATAAAAATAGAAATCATAGAAACAAGGTACTATAATGCCTGAAGAGTCTATTGCTGCTTATATTAATAACATTGTAACTTTTACAATCTTTATTATTATTCTGGCATCTGCATTTGCTATCCTTTTTTTGATGTCAAGCATTTTAGCACGCAGAAATATGGAGGAAAAAGATGCAGGAATTGAGATGGGAAAGAAAGAAATTGGCAGGTCAGATAATGTTAATGTAAATAATTATAAAAAAAACCCATACCTTAAAAAAAACGCGTTTATACTTGGAATAGTATTTATAAACATTATTGTTTTTATAATTCTCGCTCTTGCTGTATTGAATTATAGTATCAGGCCTTCAATTAATTTAAATATATATTTAATTGCAGGGGTATTATTATATCTTATATTAATGGCAATTTATCTGGTAAGGTCAAAAATTATTAATTAATAGTCATGTAAATCTGTATATGTTTGGAAGTAATTTAAATATACTTGTAACAGGTTCTGGGTGCTGCAAGCAGGAGATATTTGCAGTTCAGGGTGCTTTATATGATATTCAGAGATTTGGAGTCAACTTTGTTAGTACTGCCGAGAATGCGGATTTATTGGTTATGCAGGGATTTTATAATAAAAAGGGGATAATCAGAGTCCTTGATATTTATGAAAGAATGAACCAGCCGAAAGGAATAATTGCGGTTGGGAGCTGCGTGCTGAATAGAAATTTATTTAGTCCGGATAGCCAGCTTTTAAGCTGGTTCAGAAGCAGAGCGAAGATAATTATGTATGTCCCGGGGTGCCCTCCCAGACCTGAGGCATTTATGTATGCAGTTTTAAGGTTATTAAATAAAAAATAATATAAGATAAATAAAAACTTTAATATTTATATCCATATGTTTGATGATATTTACAGTAAAATTTATCCTTCCGCAAAATCTGTATTTATGGAAGAGACGGAAAGAAATCTCGGATTTATTCTAAAAGATAAAGTTATTGGCGTTTTTAAGGCCGGTCTTGATTTATTGGTAGAAGTAAGCAGTGATAATTTCCATGATGTGGTAAAAGAATTAAAGGAAAATCCTGAACTGAAAGTAAATAGTTTTCAAAGTGTGGCCACTTATAAGAGGGATAATAAAATTTTTATGATTGCAGACCTCAGTTCAACTGTAAATGGGTTCTCAGTTTTATTAAGAACCAAAATATCAAGTAAGGAGGCAGAAAAGGACTACTTTAAAATTATAGATATTTTAAAAAAATTCTATAAAGCTGCGGGATTTTACCAGCGCAGGGCTAGGGAAGATGTTAGTAATCCTGATATTAGGATCCCTCCCGGAATACTGGATGGTCTGGATTGTTTTGAACTGGATATTTATGCTGACGGTGATGTAATTAAAGAAGCCAATATAAATATAGATGTAAGCAGGGTTGTTGATGGCGGGTATTATAAAGATATGGAGATTTATAATCTTATTTCCTATGCAAGCAGGTTTGATTGGAAAGCAGGTATATTCCCGGAAGTTTGCCTGTGCGGTGCATTTGAAGGATTACTACAATTAAAATTGACAGATAGAGCAAGATACATAAGGATGTTATTATGCGAGTTAAGTAGAATTTCAAATCACATTTATTTTATTTCAAATATATGCAATATCCTACAGCTTGATATTGCTTTTAACCTTTCCCTTCTGGAAAGGGAGAGAGTTCTAAGGATTATGGAAACAATTACAGGTTCAAGAATTAATCCTAATTTTATAAGGATAGGAGGAGTGAAAGAAGATATAAATATAGAGATACTGGTGAGTATAAGGAAAGCCCTCCCTGTTTTATTTAAAAATATAAGGGTAATTGAGAAAATGGTTACTAGTGATTTTACGGTGATTGAAAGATTAAAGGACACGGGCGTGATTTCAAAGGAACTTGCCCTGGAGTACGGGGTAAGCGGGCCGAACCTGAGGGCTTCGGGTGCCAGGTATGATTTGCGCAGGGACAGAGATTTTATTTCTTATAAAGATTTATCATTCAAGATACCTGTTGGAAGAAAGGGAGATTGCCTTGACAGGGTTTCAATCAGATTCAGTGAGATTTTTCAATCATTAAAATTAATAAATCAAATGATTGGTAAATTTCCAGAGGGGGAGCATATAAAGAAGATAAATATGCTGCATCTGGAGTTTCAACCGGGAATGATTTCATATAGTATTGAGTGCCCGCACGGTATTTTTAAAATTTATATGGAGGTTGGCAGGAAAAGGGTGAGATCAATGATAGTGATGGGACCTTCACTTAATAGTCTTATTTTAAGCGGGCAAATACTTAAGGGTAATAATTTAGAAGATATTGATATAATTTTAATGAGCCTGGATATTAGCCCGGGGGAGATAATGAGTACAGGAAAATAAAACTTGGAGTATTATGTTAGTTATACTGAAAAAAATTTTTTATATCGTTATAATCCTGGCAATAAATCTGTATATATGCGAGTACATAGGCAATAAATTCGCAGCCCGGATGGAAATAAGAAGAGGATATAGAGTAACCAGAGTTGCAAGTGCAGGTTTCCCCATGATCAGATTTATTAAATTTTTATCCATGGATAATAGGGTAAATATCTGGACTTTTTTTATCTTTATAATTTCTTTTTTAATGTGGAGCGCAGTTCCCATAACCGGTAGCCTGGTTATGGTAGAAGAAGACTATAGTCTTTTAATTTCGTTTACTTTTTATATTGCACTTGTAATAATGATGCTTCTTAATTCAAGCAGGTCTTCTCATAATGAAATATTCAGTGAGAATTGTAAAAAATTATTAATCCAGCTCTCATTTATCATCCCTCTTTTATTAAGCAGTATAAGCGTTGTTCTCGTGAATAAAACATTGAGTTTAAAAGAGATGGTAAATTCCCAGTATGAATGCTGGAATATAATCCTGCAGCCGGTAGGGGGACTGACATTTTTCGTATCTATGTTTTTCCAGTTAAAGATACTGGGAATAAATAGGAAAAGCTACCTGTCGGCTGCGATAGATACGGGCAAAGAGGGAAAAGGGCTGGGGAGAGTTATTGATAAAATTGCAATTTACATGATAATTTTTTTCTTGATAGTGATTTTAAATATAATGTATCTTGGCGGCTGGCAGAGCTTTTATATTGTAAGGGGAGAGATAATGCTTGCTTTAAAGTTTTATTTCATTTTTATAATGTTATTATTACTAGATAAAATAACTGGAAGGGTAGATAGTTATAAGCTTATGGTAAGGATTAACTGGAAATTTTTGATACCGGTTTCACTTGTTAATTTCATAATCACCCTTGGATTTTTTGTTGCCAGGGATATATATAATTTAATCTGACTTTATTTAATTTTAAAATGCTAAGACTTTTAAAAAATTTTTTTATTGCTTTAGGGAATTTGTTTAAAAAGCCAAGGACAGTTGTTTACCCAAAAGAAAGGATTATAATTCCCGAGAACAGCAGGGGTGTTCTTCACTTAAAACTTGACCCGGATACCCTTGAGGTTATTTGCAGCGGCTGTGGATTGTGCAGTATAATTTGTCCACAGAAATGCATAGAAGTAAAGAAAAGGGTGGAGGAGAACGGCAACGAAATTCTGGATGAATTTCATATTGATTTGAGTAAATGCATCTTTTGTGGTAACTGTGCTGAATTTTGCAAGATTGGTGCTATTGATATGTCTTACCAGTATCAGCTGGCTGAATATAAAAAGGAAGATCTAGCTTTAAGGAAAAGCGAGTTAATAAAACCATCAAGTGGAATAAGGGATTTCTGGTAATATAACTATGTCATTTGTAAGCCAGTTAACGATAATAATAATAAATTATATCAGTATCCTTGGTTTGCTGATATGCGGACTGCTGTCGCTCTTTTTAACAAATAAAAAGAAAAAGCTGTTATTCCTGTTTCTTTCCTTTTTGTTTGTCGGGGCTCTAAATTTTGTTTATTATTCAGATATCTTATTTTTCATAGCGGGAATAATAATGCTTTTCTTTTTTGTGCTGTTATATTTATTTGTTTTACAAATGGATTTTTTTGGAAGATGGACGCCTCAAGAAACAGGTGAAAAAATAAAAGGTTCGGTTAGAAGCAGGGCTCTAAATATAATAATACCACTTTTTTGCTCTGCAGCTATTGGATATTTTATATATAAATGTGTGTCCGGCTTCTTGAAAGAGGTAGAAATAGCAGAAGACAGCGGGAATATATTTATTGCTGATTGGAGCGACATAAGTAAGATTTTTTTTACAGATTACAGTTTAGCCCTGGTAATTATAACTGCTTCATTGTTTATATCTTTCCTTTGGTTTATTGCGGTTAAGGAGAGGGGAAAATGAGTTTTCAATTAATGGTATATTTTAACCTTATACTTTTACTTATAGGAGTATTTGGGATTTTTTACAGCAGGGATATTATATCGGTTTTTGTTTCACTTCAATTTATAATATTTTCCGGTTTTATAAACTTTTTAGGATTTTCCAGGTTTTTATACCAGAATTCGTTGTGGGATAAGATATTTATAATTTCAGGAGTTACGGTAATGTATTTTTTGATGTTCTGTATTATTTACTACCTGTATTTAAATCAGGGAGTGCTGAGCAGGAAAAAGCTTTATGAAGAATTTAAAATTTTTAGAATGACAAGAGATAACTGGTGGGGAGAAGACGATAAATAAATATGGACTTTTTGTTTAAACTGAGCGAAAAGGTTAATCCTTTTCAAAGTATAATTGTTCTATCTATTGCTATTCTTATTTTATCCTTTTTCGCGGTTTCTAAAAATAAGGCTATAAAAAAGTACCTTATAGCACTGGCTTCGGTTTCCCTGTTAATTGCATTTTTACTTAATATCCATAGTTATGTTTTAAGCGGTAATTTTTCTAATTTTTTAATATTTTTTGGAAATGTGCAGATGTTGGAAATAGGGATAATAATATTTAGTGCCATGAATGTATTGTTCTTTATTTCCGTATATCGCGAAACGGAAGATAGTTTTGTAAAGGAGCTAATCCTTTTTATATTTTTGGTAATCTGTGCTGAATTTATTATTATAAGCAAGAATTTCCTTTTAATGTTCACAGCACTTTCCATATTCATACTTACTATATTCCAGCTTGTATCTATTGTGAATTCAAATGTTGATAAAATCGTTATGCATGTATTAAGATTTTTTTTGAGACCTACCTTAACAGTGATTTTTTTCTTTTTCGGTTTCTCGCTGTTATACGGAGCTACAGATTTTAAGGATTTTAACCAGATCTTAGAGTCTGAGTATATATCAAATCCTATTGTCGTCCTGTCTTTAATTATTCTTGGAATTGCCCTTTACCTGTACTTTTTCTTATTTCCGTTGCAGGGACCCTACATGAAGATGATAAAAAGAAACAGTTTAGCTGCTAATGCTGTAATATGGTTTTTTTATTTTCCTGTGGGGATTTTTCTTTTTTTAAAGCTTGGCAGTTTGTATGGCTATTTTATAGAAAAAAATAGTGTTTATCTTTATTCTATATTAATAATCGTAACTTGCGGGTGCATGCTTGCAGGTAATATTGGAGCAATAAGTACAAAAAGCTTGAGGAGGATAACCTCATTTTTATTTTTATTTTTTATAAGCACTTTTTTATTTAATATTTCTATATATTCAACCGGAATTATATCCGTATATTCAATGAATTTATTTAATTTTATAAATATTTTCCTTATATTATTTAGTTTTATGCCCTTATACAGCATATTCAGTAGTGTAGAAAAGAATACAGGAGAAGACAATATAAGAAATATAAGAGGTCTGGGCAGGAATAATATATATGCTGGAGTAAATATGGCAGTTATGCTTTTATCCTGGCTGGGATTGATCTATTATTTAGAACCGTTTATGAAGTTTTTTAACAGGACGGATTTTTTAAATATGGGAGCTATCAATATTGTGATATTGATAGTGTTTGTAATCTGTTTTATATTCCTTTTTATTAATATCTTGAGAATTTTTATAAGTATTTTTAGAAGGGCTACTGGAGAAACATCGAATAAAGTATTATTCCCAAAATTTTTGTACGTTTATATTACCTTTTTTTCTATTGTTATAATAATTACTTCCGTTATGATCTTACTTAGAAAATTGGGTGTTGATATTGCGTTTATGAATTTTAGTGTAACGGAGTTTATTTTTTAACATATCTTCATTTTTTACTTCAATAAGACCTTGAAAAACATTGAAGAAAATAAAAAGAGATTAAATATAAGGCATTTTCTGGTTATTATAATAATCCTTATTATAATAATTGCAGTAATCATAAGCATAAAACACTTTACTCTTAAAAAAGAGTACAGCCCGCCTACAGCCCTCGCTGACGAGCTTCCAAGGTTTAGGTTGATAGATATGGATAATATTGGAGATTTTGGGGACCAGGATAATGATGGTATAAATGACCAGAAAGACATCATGTTTGGCGCAAAAAACCAGCTTGAAAAGCCTGCCAGGAATATATTCCTGGCAGAAGATGAGCCAAATTATTATCAGGACGGAGATCCCCCGGCGGAGCTGGCGATAAGCACGGACATTGTAGCCAGGGCTTTTATAGAAGCCGGCTTTAATTTAAAAGAGATGGTTTACGGGGATATAAAGGGGAACTTTGATAAATATCCACTAAAGGAAATCTGGGGGCAAACTGTATGCGATAAGAATATTGATTACCGGAGGATACAGAATCTTGAGATTTTTTTCAGGAGAAACGCAGAATCTCTGGATATTTTATTTGATTCCTCTAATGCTGAAAAGCTTAATCAGTGGCTTCCCGGGGATATTGTTTTTTTTGATATGGATGGTGACGGTTTTACTGATACCGCAGGGATTATCTCAGACAGTACGACAAGGGAGCGAATTCCTAAAGTTATATATAACTATATTGACCCGGGTTATACAACTGAAGAAGATATTTTAAGAGAGAAAATAATTACCGGGCACTATAGATTTCAGGTATAACCCGTGTATGAAAATACAATAGAAAGTAACATTTAGAGGTGGGTTTTTAATGTTGTTTAAAGATATGTCGGATTGATTAAATCTATAAAAATGTATATAAATGTAATAAAATATCTGTGATATACAATAAAAACTGACATATAGCTATCCTGTTATCTATGCGGGCTTATAATTAGAGATTAATAAACCAATTATTATAGATTTATAAAAGATTTATGCTAAAAGTTTCAAGAATATCAGGAAATAAGATTTTAAGGGCTATAACATTTGTATCAATTGTGTTAATAATAATGACCCTTATGATTTTTGTTTTGCCGGAGAATATATATGCGATTACATTAAAGGAGCTGGGGAACTCAATAGCAAAGCTTGGCGGGGATGAAGAGAATCTGTTGGAGGAGATAATCGCATCAGAAACAGAGGTTGAAAATAAAAAAAATAAGATTAAGTCGCTAAATGAAGAATTAGAAGAGCTTGAAAACCAGCTGTATGAGCTTAATGAAATTAAAAGTCAGCTAAGCGAGAGTATTGAGAATAAGAGGGGTTCCCTGAGAAAGAAAATAATTTTTTCCTACAAGTATGCGAATGATGATGTTGCTAAACTCATAATTAGCGCAGGAGATATGAATGAGATTATAAGAAATCTTTATCTTTTTAAAAATGTTATGGAAAAACAGGCGGATATTATAGAAGAGTTGCGTTTTGAGAAAGAGGAATATGATAGGATTACCCGTAAATCTGAAGAGAAGAAAAAAGAAATTGAAAGTACCAGGGATATAATTAAGGAAGAAGAAGAACAGTTAGAGAAGAGCATAGAAGAAAATAAAGCTTTACTTGAAAGGGTAAAGGGTGAAAAAGCGGAAATCCAGAATATATTAAGCGAGATAAAAAGAAGGATAGCAATGGTTCAGCCTCCCGGTCTCACCCTTGTTGGTGAATGGGATATGCTTGCTACAGCATATTATGCTTTTGGCAGGGGAGGAAATGACATAAATGGAAATGGGATAACAGCAATAGGGCTGAGAGCACGGAAGGGGATAGTAGCTGTAGACCCCAGAGTCATACCCCTGGGAACAAAACTTTACATACCCGGTTATGGCGAAGCCATGGCTGCAGATACAGGAGGGTGGATAAAAGGAAATAGAGTTGACCTTTGTTTCGAGACTTCGGAAGAATGTTACAGATGGGGTAGGAGAAGGATAAGGATATATCTTGTTGAAGATTAAAGCAATTAGTTAATCAGGCAATTTTTAAGAATTTGGACAGGGATTCAAAATCCCTTATATACTTTTCTTCAGTTATATTACCGGTTAAGAGAACTTCCTGAGGGTCAAAGAAAGGAACCAGCTTAAAAGATGGGTTTTCGAATATTTTCATGTGTATTTTTTTCATATCCCTATAACCCTTCTCTATTGAAAAGAACTTCTTCAAAATGATATTGGATACATCAAGGCCCAGGGAAACAATTATATGAGGGGTAATTATAGAAATTTCCTTGGTTAAAAAAGGAATACAGTTATTCACGTGTCTTTTAAGCGGTTTGGTAGGTTTTACATTTGAGCTGCTATTTCCTTTTATGGCTTTTTCAGGCGTACATTTAACAAGGTAAGTAATATAGGTATTTTTGGTAAGGGATAGTCCGGTTTTGTTTAATATTTTTCTTAGGAATTTATCCTCTTCCTGACTGACGGTAGAACCACTTTCTTCTCCTGTCTTACTTGCCAGAGGGTAGTTTCTAACTATGAGTATATTTGCTTTAGAAGCTCCTGAGCCGGGAACAGGTTTCCTTTTAATTTTTGCTATATCCAGGCACTTTTTACAGCCAGCTAATTCTTTATTTAATTTTGTTAAGCTCTCTTTAGCGCTTATTGGCATATAAAAATTAAATTTTAGTTTGCTACGAAAAATTAGGTGATAAATTACTTATATTTTATGAGTATACAGTATAAAAAGATTTAGGTAAATAATATAATTTATTTAACCTTTTTTATCTCTCTGAATAAATTTGCCATCTCAATTGCACTTAATGCTGCATCCCAGCCCTTGTTTCCCCTTTTGGTTCCGGCTCTCTCAATCGCCTGTTCAAGACTATCAGGTGTTATAACACCAAAAGCGACCGGAATGTTAAAATCAAGGCTTATTTTAGCTGAGCCCTTAATGGTTTCACTGGCAATATAATGGTTATGAGATGATTCACCCTTTATAACCGCACCAAGGCATATGATAGCATCATATTTATTTGAGCTGGCCATCAATTTAGCTGTAGGCGGAATTTCAAAGGCCCCCGGCACCCAGGCAATATCTACATGGTCATCTTTGCACTGGTGCCTGTGCAGGCAGTCCAATGCACCATCAAGTAGCTTTGAGTTTATAAAGTCGTTGTATCGACTTACAACTATACCGAATTTTAAATTTCTTGCATCAAGTTTGCCTTCGTACTTTTTCATATTTTTCCTCCTTATTTATGGTTATAGCATATGGTTTAATTTATTTTTTTTGGTAGATAAATATTTTCTATTATTCTTATTTGGGGTTATGGTTAGAGGTATTCTTCGAGTTATCTTAAGCCCGTAACCTTCCAGCCCGACTATTTTTTTTGGGTTATTGGTCATAAGATGTATTGTGGTTAAGCCAAGGTCGGAAAGTATCTGTGCTCCTATTCCGTAATCCCTTAGGTCTGCGTCAAAGCCGAGATACAGATTTGCCTCAACTGTATCAAGTCCCTTTTCCTGTAGTTCGTATGCTTTCATTTTATTACAGAATCCTATTCCCCTGCCTTCCTGGGACATATAAAGCAGTACCCCGGAGCCCTTTTTATTTATGTTATTGAATGCCTTGTCAAGTTGCTCACCGCAATCACACCTTGAAGAGCCAAAAGTATCTCCTGTAAGGCACTGGGAGTGTACTCTTACCAGAACATTTTTTCTACCCCTTACTTTGCCTTTTATAAATGCAATGTGGAACTCGGGGCTTATTATAGATTTATATGTGATGGCTTTGAATTTACCCCATTTTATGGGTAGATTAACTTCAGCGACTTTTTCAATTAATTTATCTTTACGTTTCCTATACCTTATAAGCTCTTCTATGGTTATAATATTTAAGCCGAATTTTTTGGAGATTCCAATAAGGTCAGGAAGATTTGCTACTTCGCCATCTTCCATTATAATCTCACATATAATTCCAGCAGGATATAATCCTGCTATTTTTGCCAGGTCAACAGCAGCTTCGGTATAGCCGGCCCTTGTAAGTATACCACCGTTATGTGAGCGAATAGGGAAAATATGGCCGGGCATTGATATATCTTCAGAGCTGGTATCCGGGTTAATAAAAGCTTTTATAGTTTTTACCCTGTCGCTGACAGAAATCCCGCTGCCGCTTATTGACTTTGCATTTATTGACACAGCAAGGGAGCTTACCCTGGTATAAGATGCTTTATTCTCATAACCTATCATTGGTATTTTTAGCTGATCTAACCTTTCCTGTTCGCAGGGGAGGTATATTAAACCTCTGGCTCTGGTTATGAAAAAGTTAATAGAGGCCGGCGTAACTTTTTCTGCTGCCTGGAAAAACACTCCCTCGTTATTAGTTGATTTGTCATCAACGATAATTATTATTTTACCTTTTTTTACATCATCAGTTATACTTTCAATAGGGTAAAAATGTTTTGCTTTATTCTGTGAATCCATGTTCCTTTAATTTCTCCTTGAGTATTCTGTCTTTTATTTTTTGGGAATCTGCATTTCCCATTTCGCTATTTTTTAAAAAATTTATTACATAACGAGCCAGCATATCTACTTCAATATTAACTATGTCACCCGGGTGCTTTTCGGAAAGATTTGTATTTTCAAAGGTGTATGGAATGATCACTGTACTGAAGCTGTCATTTTTTACTCCGGCTATAGTAAGACTTATCCCGTCAATAGCCACTGAGCCCTTTAGAGCTATAAAGTCTCGGATATCAGGCGGGAGCTCAACCTCGATAGTATAGGATCTTCCGGTTTTAAAGATTTTAAGGATTTTTGCTGTGCAGTCTACGTGACCATTTACAAAATGCCCTCCAAGCTTATCAGAGCTGGTAAGAGAATCCTCCAGGTTTACTAATTCACCAGCTTTAACATTACTTAGGGAAGTATTTTTGATGGTATTAAAGGAAACATCGCATGTAAATCCATTATTATCTATACCTGTAATTGTGAGACAAATACCGTTTACAGATACAGAATCGCTTGTATTTAAATTTTTAAGGATTTTGCTGCACTGGACCTTTATTTCCTTATCAGTCATCTTGTTCTCAATTCTTATTACTCTTCCGGTTTCTTTTATAATGCCTGTAAACATATTAAATACCCCATTTAATGCTTTAGAGGATAAGCGGTTATAATAATATCATTGCCTGATTTTTTTACATTTTCAAATCTTAATTTCATACAATCCTTTAATTTCTCTAACCCCAGTTGTTTAAACATGCTGTAGCTACTGTCCGAGCCAATTATTTTGGGAGCAAGGTAAAAAATAAATTTATCAATCAGACCTCTTTTTAAAAAGGAAGTTGCCAGTAACGGGCCGCATTCTAAAAGAACAGATGTTATCTGGTACCTGCTGTGAAGTATTTTAAGTATTTCAAGTATATCAAGACCCTTTTTTATTACAGGGTCAGTACCTGCTTTTAAAACATCTATATTGCATTTTTTAAGTTTTTTAATTTTTTCTATAGAACCTGGCTTTGTATCTTTACCTGTAAAAATAATAGTTTTTGTTAAACCGGCAGACTTTACAATATTAGAGTTAAGCTTAATTTTAAGTTTGCTGTCAAGAATAACCCTATAGAATATCCTGTTTGAGGGCATAACTATTTTTTTTGGCAGTTCGTTTAGATTTCTTCTGGGAAGAAGATACGGGTTATCATTTAAAACAGTGTTTATACCGGTCAATACACAACCATATTCCCTGCGGATTTTCTGGACACCGGTTCTTGATTTTTCTGATGTTATCCATCTGGAGTCAGAAGACTTCGTGGCCAGTTTGCCGTCAATGCTGGAAGCTATTTTACAGCAAACAAAAGGAATTCCCGTTTTTATTTGTTTGAAGAAGACTTCATTCTGCACCTTTATCTTATCTTTTAAAAGTCCGTATCTTATTTTTAATCCCTTATCTTTTAAAAATTTTATTCCCTTCCCGTTAACTCTGGGGTTCGGGTCGATACAGCCAATGACTATTTCCTTGAAATTGTATTTTATAATCTCTCTGGTGCAGGGAGGCGTTTTACCCTGGAAGGTGCATGGCTCAAGGGTAACATACATCGTTGAATTTTCCAGTGGTTCTATTGAATTTTTTATGGCTTCTATCTCAGCATGGGGTAGCCCTGCCTGACGGTGGTAACCTGTTGATATAACTTTATTGCCTTTTACAATGACTGTACCGACCATAGGATTTGGATTGGTTTTTCCTCTTCCTTTTTCAGCAAGTTTTATGGCACTTTTCATGTAACAGGAGTCTTTTTTACTGAAATAATTTGTATTTTGTAATTCCATATTTTATAAATACCCTGACTGTTTAAAAATAAATTAAACAAAAAGCCATGGAGAAATTCCATGGCTTAATAATATAAAAGTCATAAATTTTCTCCCTTCCAGACTCTAACTGTCGGTCTTAGGATTTCACTAAGTCGGCCTGCCATTATGGTAGGTTTGCGGACTTTAACCGCCGGTAAGGAATTTCACCTCTCCTCGAAAATTCTAAAATCTTAAAAAATTTCAAAAAAACAAAAAAGTTATGTTAAGAATATACTAGAATTAACTTAAAATGCCAAGAGCTTTTTATATAATATATAATTTATAAATATTTGGATTTTAGACCGTAATTAACTTTAGTTTTATGTTATAATCCTTGTTGTAATCTGGAAGGGAAGGTGGAAATGAAAAATAATTCAGTAAAGATCTCTGCGTCTATATTAAGCAGCAACTTTGCCAGACTTGGTGAAGAAATCAAAAAAGTTGAAAGTGCTGGAGTAGATATGCTTCACCTTGATATAATGGATGGAAACTTTGTTCCCAATATATCTGTAGGCCCTCCAGTAATAAAGTGCTTGAGAGATGAGACAGAACTTTTCATGGATGTTCATCTTATGATTAAGAACCCAGACAGGATTCTTGACAGTTTTATTGAGAGCGGGGCTGATCTTATAAATGTTCATGTTGAAGAGTGCCCTCATCTTGATAGAACGCTGAACTATATAAAGGAAGCAGGGAAAAAGGCAGCTGTTGCTTTAAATCCTTCAACTCCATTATGTTATGTAGAAAATGTGCTGCACCTCGTAGATATGATTTTGATAATGACCGTCAATCCCGGATTTGGTGGCCAGGAATTTATACCTGATATGGTATATAAGATTAAAAAGTTAAAGGAAATGATCGAGGATTACAGAAGGTACTCTTCAGATTTAAAGAAAAATATAGATATTGAAGTTGATGGAGGGATTAATCTTGATACTGCACCGGTTGCTGCAGGGGCAGGAGCGAATGTTCTTGTTATCGGCAAGGCATTATTTAGCTCTGATAATCTCAGTGCGTTTGTAGAAAAAATAAGGGGAAAAGCATCCAGGGCATTGAAGGTTTAACTTTTTTTGTGAAGAATCTTATTTTTCGGATTGTAATTATTTTTTTAAAAATCTTTTATAAAAAAAAGCCCTCCTTTTTAGAAAGGGCTTTTTTTATATTTATTCTTTATAAGAGTTAGTCTGTAGATATTGCCTCAGTTGGGCAATTTTCTATAGCTTCTTCTATGCATTCTTCGTCATTTTCGTCATAGTCAGTTTTTATAACTGTTGCAACATCTTCGTCCTCGTTTAATTTAAAGATATCCGGACATGTTTCCTCACATAGACCGCATCCTGTACATAATTCTTTATCAATTTTTACTTCCATATAATTCCTTTCTGCTTTATTCTTTGCAATGCTGTTATGTAATATACAAAATATTTTTTTCTATTTCAATAAAATAATTATTTATATTTTCAAAGGGGCAGTAAAGGCTATTTTTATTTAATAGTAAACTGGCAAAAGGAGCCGTGGTTTATTGGAATTGGTAGAATGGCATGGAAGAATTATTTTATAAAATTTGAGGAACATTGATAAAATCAATGGTAGAATTGTACTGGATTTGTTATGAAAAATATTTTACCAAGAAATTTTTATAACAGGGACACTGCAGAAGTAGCCCGGGATTTGCTGGGGAAAGCACTGATAAAATACAATGGGCAAGAGATGGTCGGGGGAGTTATAGTGGAAACAGAAGCATATTATGGCAAGGATGACCCTGCCAGCCATGCTTATGGCGGAAAAACTCCCAGAAGTTCAATAATGTTTGGGAAACCCGGCCTGATCTATGTATATTTATGTTACGGAGTGTATTATCTTATTAATATTGTAACAGAAAAGGAAGGCAGGCCAGGTGCAGTTTTAATAAGAGCATTAGACCCTGTATGGGGAATTGATATAATGAAGCAGAGAAGAAATGGAAGCGATAGATTAACTAACGGGCCGGGAAGGCTGACTGTAGCTATGGGTATAGGCATAAAAGATAATGGAGCAGATATTGTAAAGGGAGAAGGAGGGCTGCAGATATTTGATTTTAAGCAAGGAAACAGCGATTGTAAAATAGCGAGAACCCGGAGGATAGGGATAAATAAGGGAGGAGATAGATTACTGAGGTTTATAATACTGGATAGAAAAGCATAGGCGGAAGGTATTTTGAGGCGGGTAAAAATAAAAGAAGTGATAATAAAAAAGTTTATTCGCTTATAATGGCAATTATTCTTGACTTTAATATTGCTAAGATTTTTAATAAACTGTTAGTGCAAATAATATGGAAGTATAAACATGGTAGATTTTAAAAAGCTAATTAAGCTCCCCTATATAACTAAAAGAATATATGTTCTTAGAAACCTATGTGAATTAAGAGAAATCGATCTCGAGTATCTGTTTGGGCTTTTTAATTTGTATAATTCTAAGAACGGGGGGAAGTGGCTCTGGCAGAAGGCGAAATTAACCGGGGTGCTTCAGGAAAATTATAAAAATTTGAATGCAGTTGTAGATAAGACCGTAAAAGATTTAAGCTATGCTGATGAAAAGAGGACAAGTGAACAAATAAAATCGGCTTCCAGAGTACTGGACGAACTTCTGGTAGGTCTGGAAATGAATTGTAATATAGATAGAGAAAAAGATTTTGAAGAAGTTAGAAGAAATCTGGGAAGGGTTTTTAAGGAATTAATTGATGATAATATAAAAAGAGCCGGTTAACATCTATTCAGTTATTTTATATTCCTCTCTGTATTTTTTGCCTTCTTCGTAAGTTACTTGTCCATAATAAGGCAGAATATCCTGATTGTTTAAATCTGCAACAGCTTCGTAACTTCCTGCAGAGATTTCTATTTCCACGCTGGAATTTTTTTCAACCCTTATTATTTTAAATTCAGGTCCCTTTAAATATATTGTTAAATCAAATTCTGTATTGTCTTCAATCATTAAAATACTTTTTTCGGGTCCCCAGAATGTAAATTCTGCAGTGGATTGTTCCAGCTTGTTATAGGCGGAGGAAGTAGTGACTTTTAGTTTTGAGTTGATAAGCAGGGAAGTAAAATCCTCTTCCATCTGGGGGTAATAATCAATAATTAACTCGCATAAAAATATAGCTTTTTTATAATTGCCGGAACTGTATTTGTTTCTTGCATCAGCTTCTAATGTATCAGCGGGGATATCAGAAAAAACGCGGCTTTTCTTATAATCATTAATATTATTATAATTGTAATTAAGAGCCTCCAGTTCCAGGATTTTTAAAAATTCTTCAATACCTTCCTGGTAATTATTGCTTTCTACAAGCTCTATTGCTTTATTGACGTGGGTATTTGATAAAAGAAGATTAGCTTCATAAAAATATTTATCGTCTTCGTAGTTGTTAACAATTTCTTCAAGGGATTCAATGGATTTATCCCAGTTCTTGGTTTTATTGAAATACAAAGCTCCCTGATAAAGATATTCGGGTATTTTGTATATGGAAATAAATGCTTCATTTGTATCAGGGAAATTATTTTTTATTTCTTCAAGTACTTCTGCTGCATTAAGATAATTTTCAGCAGAAAGGCCATATTCCCCGTTCTTGTAGTAATCTTCAGCTAAATTTATGTAGCATTCCTCCAGGATTTTTTTTGTATCAAGGTCATCACCACTTAAAAGATTTAATCTTATAGCTTCTTTATAGCTTTCAACCACTTCTCCGTAGTCCTGGTTCAAAAAATAGGAGTATGTAATATTCTTAAGTGCTGTGTCAGCGAAGCGGCTACTGGGGTAGTTTTCCTGAATCATTTTGTAACATTGAATTGATTGATCATAGGCTTCATCATCAAAATTTTTTTCCGCCCTGTAGTTCAAAGCAGAAGGTCCAAAAAAATTTGACAGTATTAGTCCTGTAACAGAAAGAATAAAAAATAAGATAAAAAATATGCTCCCTTTTGTTCTTCTAATAAAATTTATGATTATAAATATAAGACTTATTACTATTGAAGGTATGCAGACAAAAGGTAGAATATCCCAGAATTTTCCTTTATCAAAGTAACAAAGGCAGCTGATGCCTATAATAATTAATACAAAAATGACTATAAATAAAATTGAACCTGCATCAGGCCTATGCCTTCTTCTGTATGTATACATAATCTTATTTTTAGATAATGAATGAAAAGATATTAGCATAAAAATAAAATATTAAAAATAAAAAAGTTAATATTTATTCCTGCTATAAGATTTTTATTTGTAATTGATGTATGTATAATACATTTATTTTTGATGGGGGTCCTTATTTTGCTTGAATATATAAATAAAGCGGTGGGCTGGTTTGATTTAACTTTTTCTAAGTTCCATTAACAGAGTATCCCAGTATTTACCATTGTAAAAATGGCTTTTTCTCTCAATTTTTGTGAGCTGGAAGCCGCAATTTTTATAGACCTTTATTGCACGGCGGTTATACCGGTAGACATCCAGCTTGATTATTTCAAGGCGGAGTTTGTTAAATGCAAATTTTATAATGCTTTCTACTGCGTCTGAGCCGTATCCTTTATTCCAATATTTCTTTTCGCCAATGAAAATACCTAATTCACAGCCTTTTTTATCCCACTGGATTTTATGAAGTGCACAGTTTCCAATATATAAATTGTTATTTTTATCATCAATAGCGAAAACCACGTCATTATTTGAGCTATGGACAAACTTAAACCATTTTAGCTCCTGCTCTTCGGTATAATCACAGAAATTATGGCTGAGATACATATTAACAGAAGGGTCTTTTAGCCACATAAGAGATCTTTTTAAATCCCCCTTTTTAAGCAATCTCAGGATAGTTTTTTTACCTGATATTTTTGGTACAAAAACATCATTTATGGTTTTTTTCATATTTAAGACTACTTTGAAATTTTATTTTTCTACCGGTTTTTTCTTACCGATTTTATCTATAAAGGCCTCAACAAGATCAATTGGAACCGGGAATACGATAGTAGAATTCTGCTCTGTTGCAATTTCTTTTAGTGTTTGGAGGAATCTTAGCTGTACAGATACCGGATACTCACTCAATACTTTTGCTGCTTTGGCTAATCTTTCAGATGCCTGGAATTCTCCTTCGGCATTAATTATTTTTGCCCTTCTTTCTCTTTCGGCTTCTGCCTGTCTGGCGAATGCCCTTTGTATTGATTGAGGAAGTTCTACATCTTTGATTTCAACAGTTGAAACTTTTATTCCCCATGGGTCTGTTTGTTCATCTATTATTTTCTGCAGTTCCTGATTAATTTTATCCCTTCTTGCAAGGAGGTCGTCTAAATCAGCCTGACCCAGTATGCTTCTAAGTGTAGTCTGGGCTATCTGAGATGTTGCGACTATATATCTTTCAATCTTTATAACGCTCTTTGCGGGATCCATTACCCTGAAATATACTACTGCATTAACCTTTACTGGAACATTGTCGCGGGTAATAATATCCTGTGGCGGCACGTCCATGGTGACTGTTCTGAGATCAACCTTAATAATTTTATCCACAAATGGAATTATTAAAAATAAACCTGGCCCTTTTACACCGCTCAACCTTCCGAATCTAAATATGACGCCTCTTTCATATTCCCTGAGGATTTTAACAGCTGAAATTAATATTGAAAGGACAAAAAATACACCGAACAATATTGATATAATAGAACCTACTGACATTTTACCCTCCTATTTTTTTATTTTTATTCCTTATTTTTAATAAATTTACTATTAAAGTCAATCCTTCTAAAGATATTATTCTGACTTTCTGGCCTTTTTTTATTTTTTTTCCATCTTTAGATAGTGCCTTCCAGATTTCCCCTGATATTTTAACCAGGCCTTCAGGATTTAAATCCTGACAGACTACTGCTGTTTTTCCGGTTATATCTTCTTTACCGGTAATTGGTTTTAAGCGGTGCGCTCTATAAGCTGCTCTAATTACAATAATTATAAAACCTGATACTACAAGAGAAGCACTTATTATAAGACTGCGTGTTATCTTAAGGTAAGAAGCACTGGTGTTAATCAATAAAAAGGAACCTATAACCAGTGAAGCCACTCCTGCTATAGAGAATATTCCGCCTGAGCCGATTATTATGTCAAGAATAAATAAAATTATTGCTAATAAAATGAGGGCAAGGCCTGCATAATTAATAGGGAGTATATTGAATGAGTAGAGACCAAGTATTATGAATAAGATGCCTACAGCTCCTGAAATGCCAAGACCCGGCTGGGAAAATTCATAAATTATTCCAAATATTCCTATTATAAATAGTATATAAGCAATATTCGGGTTAACGATAGTATGGAGGAAACCGGTAATAAAATTAATCCCAATTTTTTCGGTAGAGCTATTGGCACTATTGATAAGAAAAGAACTACCTGATTTATATATAATTTTGCCGTCTATTTTTTTTAGAAGTTCTTCTGTGTCCTGAGCTGTAAGATCTATAACCCCGAGCTTGAGTGCTTCTTCTGTAGTTATTGAGGCACTTTCTCTCACTGCCTTTTCTGCCCACTCCGGATTCCTGCCCCTGGATATGGCAAGATTTTTAATATAGGAAACAGAGTCATTAGTTACTTTATCAAGCATGTCTTCTGAGATCTGTTGTTCTCCGCCAAGGTTAACAGGATGAGCTGCACCTATACTGGTGTATGGGGCCATTACTGCAAGGTCTGCTGCATAGGTTATGAATGTGCCTGCAGAGGCAGCCCTGGAACCTTCTGGGTAAATAAATACTATGACTGGGATATCCGTATTTAAAATTTCAGTTATTATCTCCCGCATGGATGTTTCGAGACCGCCAGGTGTGTCTATTAATATAATAAGACCGTAACCAAAGTCTTGGGATTTTTGCAGGCATTTTGTCACATAGTTTGATAAAGGCGGGTCTATTATCCCTGTAACCTCACAGGTATAGAAATTATTTATTTCAATAAAATCTGTCCTGTTATTATAGTCAATTTCCTCCCCTGTATTATTTGTATCTGCTGACAGGATTTTATCTACAGGTGTAATTGAGAATAAGAAGATGAAAATGATAAATATTAAAAAAATTAAAAGTTTATTAGTTTTTTTCATAAAAGATTGATATTTTATTTTCTTATCCTTGTTGTATCGAAAATGTTTTTACCCTATTATTATACTACAAAGTATCTTTAAGATTAGCAGATTTACCTGTGGGTAGGAGTAGTGCCTTTTATAAATTTAATTAAAAAATAAAATGGAGGCGTTAGATGGAAAAGTGGGAATGCAGTATTTGTGGTTATGTCTATGATCCTGAAAAAGGTGACCCGGAAGGTAATATAGAACCTGGTACAAAGTTTGAAGATTTGCCTGATGATTGGATCTGTCCAGAATGTGGAGCGTCAAAGGATGAATTTAAGGTATACGAAGGTTGACAATCATATAGTTGATAAATAAATTTATACTGTAGTTAAATGTGTACTTTTATAGCGGAAACAGGGCAGCAATCCAGGCAGAGTTCGCAAAGGATACACTTCTCTTTGTTAAAATTTAGTTTATAGCTCTTTTTATCGAGGGTAAGGGCCTGGGTGATGCAGATAGAGGTGCAGGCGCCACAGTCCACACAGAGGTTTTTATCAATTATTATATCTTTTGCTGCTTCTTGTACAGTAACACCGGTGTGAGTAAGATATTTAATTGCTTCATCAATTTGATTCTTATTGCCCTTTAGCTCAATCAGCATTTTGCCTTCCATGTTTGGAGTTATTTCAGCTCTTAATATATTAAATTCCAGGTTGTACTCTTTTACTAATTTATATGTTATTGGTTTTGTGACAATTTTTTCCGGAAAACTCAGGACAAGTTTCTTTTTTATCATTAGAGTTCCTCCCTGCTGAGTATATCAAGATTTTTAAAATTTTCCTCAAGAGGAATTGGTGCAACAAAATTGGTCAGATAAAATTCACCATTTTTAATTTTGTTTTTTAAAACATTCGCTATCTCAAGGGCTTTGGAGTAACTTGATATTGGTGCTGTCTGGACAGATTTACCATTAATTTTTATTTTACCGCTTCTGAGCTGGCTGTAATTTACTTTACCGTAAGAAGGCTTATTTCTTCTCTGAACGGAGTAATCAATAATTTCAGTATATATATCCTCGTTTTTTACCCTTAAAAATTCTACCATTTCTTCATCAATTACGGGGATTGGAATGCCTATCCCCATAAATATAGAAACACCATAGCCGCGGAATGTGCAGGCCCTCAGGTAGTCAGCTGACATCTCCTTTAGATTTCCAATAACAGCAAGAGTTCCAGCAGGACCCTGCGGGGTACCGTTAGCCAGTCTTTCTGCACCTGGATTATGCTGTGTACCGTACCAGGAAACATAACCCTCACTGCCTGCAAGGAATATTCTGGTTCCTATTCCTATAGTCCTGTAATACGGGTCATTTAGCAGAGGGCTTAGCTGGCCTGAGGTAGAGAAATTGGCATTTCCAAAATGGGGAAGCAATTTCCCCATGTAAGTATATATAGTCCTGTTGGAAGAATTGGTAGCTGCATTATAGTTCTGGTAAGCGTTTCTGGGGTTGAAAAGGTACGCCTGGTTTATTGTATCTATGGTTATATAAGTTTCAATTTCTTTTCTGGGATAGCAATCTGTACCGTATGAAGTTGCTCTTAGTTTTACAGGTTTTCCTGAGATTAAGTCTTCAATTACATGGGCGCCACCATATTTCATCCCCTCTGTCTCTGAAAGCTCGGCAGCTCCTATATATGCATCAACAGCAGCTATTCCAGAATATGCAGGAACATCGTTAAGCCACACTTTATTCATTCTTATGGGAGGGTCTGAATGGCCGAAATTTAAAAATGCTCCCGAAGAACACATGGGGCCAAAAGTCGCAGTTGTAACAACGTCAACTTCCTTTGCAGTCTTTTTTACGCCCTTTTTGGATGCGTAATCAATTATCTCTTCAGCATTAAGGACTACAACTTTTCCGCTTTTTATTTTTTCATTTATTTCTTCAATAGTTTTTACCATAGTAAATTTAAATCCTGCTTTTATTTTAGTAAATTATGATACTCTAATATTAATTTTTTTTCCAATAACTACATAGCATAAGAATAGATTTTTGACTTACCGTGTAATATAATTTTTAAAGGAAAAGAGGCCATAGAAGTATTTTTAAAGTAACCGGTAATATTTTTTATTTCCTTATTTCTTTATATATTAAAGCAAGAAAAATAGAAAAAAGTAAAAGGTTATTGTGAGTGATTGTAATATAAACGTTAATAGGATATTTCCAGATAAACTTGATACGGATAAAAGTGTTTACAGGAGTAGCATAAAGTATAAGGAAAAGTATAACTGGCGGGTTGTTTATAAGTACAGCGACCTTCTTGTAAGCTGCAATAGGGATGTAAGTCATAAACTTGAGAATTTAGTAGTGGAAATATACGATTTACTTGAATCCTTTATTGACAAAGAACCATCTTTTAAAAAAAGTTTATCTCCTATAAAAGTAGAGCAAAACTATCCTCCTATTATAAAAAAAATGTGTCAGAAAGCAGCAACATTTAATGTAGGACCTATGGCTACGGTTGCCGGGGCGGTATGTGATTACATTGCTTCTGGTTTAAGAAAGCAATGCAGCCGGCTGATAATAGAAAATGGTGGAGACGTTTTCATAAAAAGCAACAGGGATATAAGTGCCGGTGTGTATATTAAGAATAAAAATTTTAAAGACAGAATATATATGAAGATAAAGTCAAAAGACACCCCCTGCGGTCTTTGTTCATCATCAGGGAGCTTTGGCCATTCACTAAGCATGGGCAGGGTAGATCTTGTCGTAGTTTTAGCAGGGTCAACAATTGGTGCAGACGGGGCGGCAACATCAATTGCAAATAAAATTGAAAAAAATACTGATATAAACAGAGTTATAAAACGCTATAAAGAAATAAAGGAAATAGATGGCATCTTAATTATAAAAGACGAAAATATCGGTATCTGGGGAAAAATTGAGCTGGCTGGTACCTAGTCTTTCTTTAGTTTATGTCCGGTATCTTCCGTATCTTTTTTTTCATCCTTTGTCTTGAAAACATTAGAATCCGAACCCACAGCGCTTTCACCTTTTAAAAGCCCGCCTTTGGATACTGTCAGTAGAGCATCTTTCTGGGTTAGGTTTCCAATAAATTTTCCGGTTGAAGTGATTTCAACTTCTCCCGATGCTATCATGTCGCCCTTGCATGTGCCTGCTATGATAGCATTTACTGTTTTAACATTGGCTTCAACATTGCCTTCCTTTCCAATGGTGATATCCCTGCCTGAAATAATTTCGCCTTTTGTTGAGCCGTCAATTCTTAAAGAACCGGGACAATTAATTTTGCCGTCTATCTCAACTCCCTCAGCAATTATGGTTAAATTTTTTGTACCTTTAATTTCGCTTCCTTTTATTGATAACATATTTACTGTTCCTTTCTCTTTTAAAAAGTAGCCCGGAATTTGGTGCCTAATTTTTTTTTGCAAGCTATTATAACATTTTTTAAATAAAATTAGTGGTATAGAGTTAATGGTAATTATATTACTTTAAATTTTACCTTTAAAAATATAGAATTATCTAAATAGTAAGAGACAATTAAAAAAGCACTTTCTTAAAATAACGATTGGCTATATGGACAGATGAAAATGAAAGGAAAAAGTTCATTTTCGAGAGTATCTATCTTTATGATAATTCTGGCTCTTATATTTATATCGGCTGGAGATTTATCATGTCAGGTTGATTTGTCCGGGATTATCACTTCTCCAGAGTTGGAGGAAGCAGTAGATTCTGATGGTGACGGCACGTTTCAGGAAGAGGAAGAAAAAATTGAGGTGATAGAGGAAGAAATTACACCGGTTGGAATGTGGATAGATGAAGCTGTCCCGGCAGATATAAGCATAAAAATTAGAAGTAAATTAGTTAGAGTTTTTGATGAAGTAGAGATAGTAGATAAAGAAAAGGATGCTGATGTTCGGGTTGAGATTGGTAAAAACCTTTTAGATTCAGTAGCAATATGCACTTATGTGCCGGTTGTTTCTTTTTTTAGAACTTTCGATAACCTCTCTTATGATAATTTTAATGATTTCTGGGAGGGAAACGGTAAAAGTTTAACCTACATATCATCTAATGGTTCTGAACCGCAGCTTATTTTAACCGAAGAAGTGTTTAAGGTGCTGGAAAAAATTCTTGGAGAAAGCGAAAATGAGGGTATAGAAATAGTAAAGGAAGAAGAATTATTATCATACATTGAAAATGAAGATAGCTTTTCGGTTGTCCCATTTGATGATATTAAAAAGGAGTATAAGGTTCTAAGTCTGGATGATATGTCTGTATTTGATAAGGAGCTTGATATTAATAATTACCCCCTGGCCTTTGGTATAAGTGTGGAAAGTAATAACCCAGGGATTAGAGAAAAGATTTCGGAGTGTTTTGAGGGAGATTTAATAACCAACAGGGATACGGGAAAAATGTCTTCTGTTATCATGACCGGTGTTACAGCTATGGTCAGGGGGACTGCAAACCGGATGGAGAGGTATGGAGTCCTTTATCCTGCAGAGAGAATAGTGGACATATTAAAAGATGCGGATATAACCCATATCAGCAATGAAGTGCCGTTTGTGGAAAGCTGTGATGTATCAGTGGACAGGTTCCCAATTTTTTGCAGTAGTCCCGGATATATAGAACTTCTTGAATATGTGGGAACGGATGTGGTAGAGCTTACCGGTAATCATATGAATGATTACGGACATGATTGGTTTGTATATACCCTGGATATGTATGATAACGAGGGCTGGCATTATTATGGAGGAGGAAGGAATCTGGAGGAATCATATAAGCCTGCTATCCTGGAGTCAGACGGCAACAGGTTTGCATTTCTTGGATTTAACTGGTGGGGACCTGAATATGACTGGGCTACTGAGGACACCCCGGGCTCAGCGCCCCCCAACTTTGAAGATTTTGAAGAAATTATAAAAGAACTTAAAAGTAAGGGTTATATTGTAATTTTTACTTTCCAGTATATGGAAAGCTATCAATATAGTCCTACCAGTAATCAGATAGAAGATTTCCGCAGAATGATTGATGCAGGAGCAGACATAGCAAGCGGAAGCCAGTCGCACTGGCCAATGGGTGTTGAATTCAGAGGGGATGGTTTTATAAATTACGGGCTGGGCAATCTCTTTTTCGACCAGATGCAGAGCCTAGGTACCCGCCAGGGGATTATTGCAAAGCATATTTTTTATAAGGGAGAGCATATTAATACTGTTATTATTACTACTATGCTCAAGGATTACAGCCAGCCGGTACCTGCTACTCCAGAAGAAAGAGAAGAAATCCTGAATTCTATTTTTAAAGGCAGCGTAAGATAAAAATAAGAATTGTTATTACTGACAGTCTAAGACAGAGCATAATATTGAGCTGGCAGGCTGGTGCTTGAACAGCTTTATGGGGAAGCGGTATTATGAGAGGAAATATAGAAAATTTAAAAGGTTATGCTCTTGTTACCGATAGTGCCTCTGATATATCAAGGGAAATTGCAGAAATATACAATATAAATGTTATTCCTATTTACATTCATTATAATGGTAAAGAATTCAGGGATGGGATAGATATAAGTTCCAATCAAATTTACACTCTCCAGAAAAAAAAGAAAGCAATATTTACATCATCATCTCCCTCTCCTCAGGATTTTGCGTTAGTTTATAAAAAGCTGCTTGAAAAATATGAAAAGATATTTTCTATTCATATAAGTTCAAAATTATCTGCAGTTGTAAAATCTGCAAAAATTGCAAGAGACTTGCTTGAAGCGGAAGATAAAATAGAAATATTTGATTCATTATCAGGGGCAATGGGTACGGGATTTATGGTGCTGACTGCGGCTAAAGCTATTGCCAGGGGATATTCTTGCAAAAAAATAATGCGAATGCTCAGGTTCTTAAGAAAGAATGTTAAACTATACGGGACTATTGATACTTTAAAATATTTAAGAAGAAGCGGAAGGGTTCCTGCGATCGCCAGCATAATATCCAGTATTTTAAAGATAAAACCACTTCTGGGTATAAGGAATGGACTGGTTGAAATGATAGGAGTTGCTATTACGAGGTATGGTTCGGTATTGGAAATAACCCGTAGAGTAATGAGAGATTTCAAAAAAGAAAGATGGGTTATAGTTTCAATAATCCATACCCTCTCTCCGGGAGTGTCAGAAAAAATAATGAGTAAAATACAGTCTTCTTTAAACTGTGTTCATACAATGCTTACGGAATGTACCCCGGTTATCGGAGCACATACCGGCCCAGGATTAATAGGTATTATTGTAAGCAAGCTGGACCGTGAGATTGCAGATTTGTTTATTTAATCTCGTTTTTAATGTCTAAATCCTTTTCACTAAAAACAACGGCAGAGAAGATAAAAATCTCTGTGTCCTTTTCCTTGTAACAGTTTTTATTAAGGCCGGCTTTGTAACAGGTCTGCTCCAGAAACACAGTCCTGTCCCATCCGTAATTGGTTGCTACCTGTGGTAAAAGTAAGCCCTGGTAAAAACCCTTTTTAATGAGTAATCCGTATTTACCCACTTTTACTTCTTTGAGGTCTTTTATTTTTTTTAAAGGAGAGAGAGCAGAGATTTCAATGTCAGCTTTTTTAAACTCATCGGGAGTAAGAGGATAGAACCTCGGGTCCCTTAATGCAGATTCAACTGCCATATTTCTTACAGTCTGCCACAATGGGGTTTCGGCTGTTATATTACCTATGCAACCTCTAAGGTTATTATTGATATGTAGGGTAACAAAAGCACCACAATTAATATTTAACACAGAATCTTTAATAGTATATTCAGGCATTTTTTTACTTTTAACTGCACTGAAGATAGACTCGCGGGCTATTTTTAGGAGAATTTTTTTCTGTTTGGCAGTAAGTTCAATACCTTCCATATATCACCATCTTTTTATTTTTTTTAATATTTAATATATTTATTCAAATATTTTTATTACGTTATTATAAGAATTTATACTGTCAGGAGTACTGTTATTTTAGTAATATATTTTTCCGGCTATAGTGGTTATTCTTTATAAATAACAGCTGCCATGTATCCCACTACAGCACTTTTATCACCTATAATATCTCCGGAATTTTTATAATCAAGAACTCTGGATTTGTTTGCCCCCATTATTTTTGAGGCAATCATGGCGGATATTACGGGTCCGCCGCCGCACATTTCCAGGGTATTGTTAAGGAATCCTGCTTTTAAATGTTCAATATCAAAAGTGTTTACCAGTTCTTTTACCCTGCTGTCAAGTGCAACAGCAATATCATATGGATGGTAATGTGACAGGTCTGTACTGGCAATTATTAAAATGTTGTCATTTTTAAAAAGTTCTCCTATGGAACTCCCAAGCTCGTTGATATTCTGGCTATTCTGTTGCCCTATTACTATGGGAACTATTTTTGTGTTATTGAATACAACCTGTATGAATGGAAGCTGGACTTCCAGGCTGTGCTCGTTCAAATGGCCCTGTTCTGATAGTTTTATATAAGGGCTTTTTGCTGCCAGGATTTCAGACCTTTCTTTATCAATATAAAGGAGCCCCAGCGGAGTTCTGAATGCATCTCCATTAAATATGGAAACAAAATTGAAATATTCTGAGTGAGATGGTGCGATGATAAATATGCTGTCAAAATTTTTTCCGATAAGCTGTTTATATGAATAAGCTGCAACCTGGCCGGAGTAAATATATCCTGCGTGGGGGCTTATAATGGATTTAATATTTTTTATATCAGGTAATTCTATACTATTTAAAAGACTGTTTATTTTACTGCGCAGGGCATTCTGGCTGCCGGGATAAAAACTTCCTGCTGCTATGCTTTCCCTTATTTTATTACCTTCTATCATAAAAACCTTCCACAAAATAATTATATTTGATTTATATATTTTTAAAAGGGATTTATTTTTATAAAGAAAAATCGGGGCCATATTAGCTAAGAGCTAAAACAGGATTATTTAGAAACAAAATATTTAATTGTCAAGTCCAGTTTGTGAATTAATAAATTATCGTTGTTTTTAATTAAAGCAGTTTTGGCTTTTAGCATTTCTATTCTATTAAAAATGGGACAGGCTTTTAGTTAAAATATATTATGAGTAAAAATTCTGCTATGGCATCAAACGGCTAATTAAAACCAAATCTAAGCGCTGTTTTCTATTTTGCTGCGATTGTATATATGGTAAATTTATATTTGCTGGAACATTTTAAAAAGGCTAGATAAGGGTAAAAGTTCCATCTGGTAAAAATGTGGAGAGATAGAAGCTATTGACTAATAAATTTATTCTGTTATAATTTCGCTGCATAATAATTAATAACATTAAGTAATTAATAAAGATTAATCCAGATGAAAAGCTCTTTTTATTTTTTGGGCACGGCTAATCCTGGTTTGCAGCAGACAATTAATATGTCAATAATGTTTAATTATATACGCACAAAGAGCCCAATCTCAAGAGCTAAGATATCGAAAGATTTAGGCATTAGTGCTCCGGCAGTTTCAAGAGCTATAGAAAAATTAATAGAAAAAGAATATGTAATTGAAACAGAAAGAGTTAAAACCAAAAGAGGGAAGAGGCCGACACCCATTGTAATTAATAAGAATAAATTTTTTGTTTTAGGAATAGATTTAGGAAAAGAAAGGCTGAGAATGGCTTTAGCTAATTTAAAAGGTGAAATAGTTGATAAGTATAGGGGTTCTGTAATTTTAAAGGATAAGAAATCAGTAGAGAAAATTGTTTCCGAAGTAAAAGAGTTTATAAGAAAATGCATGAGCAACCCGAAAACAGGTTCATCTAAAATTGAAGCTATATGCATAGGGGTTCCAGCTGCTATTGATATAAACACCGAAAAAGTTTTAAGCACTAATTATTATAAGGGATGGGAATGGAAAGACCTGGGTCTGAAGGAGATTATAGAAAGCGAATTTAATATCTCTGTATTTGTAGAGAATGATGCTAATCTTTCCGCTATGGGAGAGAAGCAGTATGGGGACGGGAAAAAATATAATAATATTATCTTTATAGAAATAAGTAATGGGATTGGTTCGGGGATTATGATTGATGATAGACTGGTCAGTGGCTCCGATGGTTCTGCGGGTGAGATAGGATTCACGATAGCCAACTCTAAAAAATTGAACTTTAAGATAAAAGACAGGGGATTTTTGGAAGAGCATTCATCGATAAGAAGTATCAGGGGAAGAGCAATAGATGAAATAAAGAAGGGCAGAAAAACAATGATTACCGATATGGTAGATGGCGACATTGAAAAAGTGACCTCGTCTATGGTATGTGAAGCAGCTCTTAAAGATGATAAGCTTGCAAATGATATTATAACTGACATGGTAGAAATATTATCAATAGGAATAATCAATCTAATCTTGATTGTAAATCCACAGTTAGTGGTCCTGGGTGGTGATATTTTTAATCTACCCGAGCTGGGTAAATTATTTATGGATCCAATTAAAGAGAAAATTAAGAATTCTGTACCTTTTGTTATCCCGGAAATAAAAGTGTCTTCACTTGGCGGGGATACGTGCATAAGGGGCGCATCATTAAATGCAATTGAGTCTATGCTGGTAAAGGAATTTCCTTTCAGGGTTGAGCAGGATACGTGACCTTGAAAAAATAAATAATATAAAATAATATGTATGTTACGGAAAGGAGGCGAATAATAACAAGGTACTTAGTTTTATTGGAGAGGAGGTGAGCATTAGAGAAGAATAAAGAAGTTCACTAACACCAAGACGATTTGAGAAAAAGAATAAAGTTAAGGAGGCTAAATTGAAAAGAATATTAATCTTATCACTTTCAGTAATTTTTGTTATATCTTTACTGTTTGCAGGCGTTGCTTGTAAAGCAGATGAAGATACCGGAACAACAGCGGCAGCAGATGCTGATGCCGATGCTGATGCTGATGCAGATGCAGACGCAGATGCTGATGCAGATGCAGACGCTGACGCAGATGATGATGTGGCAGTGGTGTCTGGTTCTGTTGGTATAGTTCTTCCAACAAAGGAAGAGCCAAGATGGATTCAGGACGAAACCAGATTTAATGATGCTCTTACTGTAGCAGGTTATGATGTAGAAATCATGTTCAGCGAGTCTTCTTCTGCAAAGGAGAAGGAAAATGTTGAGTCTTTGATTACCAAAGGTATCGATGTTCTAATCATTTGTCCGCATGATGGTACCGCTGCTGCAGCAGCTGCAGAAGATGCAAGAGATGCAGGTATAAAGGTACTTTCATACGACCGTCTGATAAGGGATACTGATGCAGTTGATTATTATGTAACCTTTGACAGTATTGCCGTTGGTGAAGCACAGGCACAGTACCTGGTTGACAATGTCAGTGGTACCGATAATCCACTTTATCTGTATGCTGGAGCTGCTTCAGATAACAATGCTTTCCTCTTCTTTGAGGGTGCATGGAATGTTCTTCAGCCAAAAATTGCTGATGGTACATTTAGAGTTATAAATTCAAGCGAAGCTGTTGCACTTCAGGATAAAGCTACTCTGACCCGTGATGAAATGGGTAAAATAATTGGTCAGGTCACAACAGAGTGGGATTTTGACACCGCTGGTAGTCTTGCTGAGGATAACCTGACAGCTGCTACTGCAGCTGATAAAGGTGAGGTTTTCCTACTTGCACCTAATGATGGAACAGCTCGTGCTATCGCTGATGCGTTTGCAGAAGACAGTGATGTAACTAAATATTATGTAACAGGTCAGGACGCTGAAATTCCATCAGTACAGTACATTATTGATGGTAAGCAGTCTATGACTGTATTGAAGGATGTCAGGACTCTGGTTGCAGATGCTATAGCAGCAGCAGTAGATTATCTGAGCGGTGACGAGCCAGAAGCAACTCACGCTTATGATAACGGAGTTATTGAAGTTCCTGCAAAACCATCTGCAGTTGTTACAGTTACCCAGGATAATGTACAGGAGACAGTAATTGATTCTGGTTACTATGAAGCAAGTGAATTTACTGGTCTGGATTAAGAAGGAATAGCAGTTAAAGTCAGAACTTAATATACAGGGATAGTGCTGGATTATTTCAGCACTATTCCTGTATAATATTCGAGATTAATATATATTAAAGTTGTTTTTATCAGAGAGAAGCTTTTAAGTTTTATTAATTTTTATGGGACAATATTTTGTTTAAAATAATAAAAGATTTGATTTTTGAACAATATTTATTTCAAGATTTATTTTAAGGAAGAAGGAGAAAACCTATGGCAAAAGATGTTCCAGTTGTGGAAATGCGAAATATAAGAAAAAACTTTGGTGGTGTACAGGCACTGCGCGGAGTAGATCTTGTATTGCAGCAAAATGAGGTTCTTGGCCTGGTTGGAGATAACGCTGCTGGTAAATCTACTCTTATGAAGGTTCTCAGTGGGGCTTTAATACCTGATAGAGGAGAAATTTTAATTGAGGGTAAAAAGGTGCATATGTCAAGTCCATGGACTGCACATAAGCTGGGAATTGAAATGGTTTATCAGGACTTGGCCCTTGCAGATAATCTTGATGTGTCTGCTAATGTTTTTCTGGGGCATGAAAAGCCAGGCATAAGAATCGGTCCTATAAGTATAATGGATAAACATTATATGGAAAGGGAGACAATAAATTTAATAGACCGTCTTAAAATCGATATACCATCTGTTCGTGCGCTTGTAGAGAAGCTTTCAGGTGGTCAGCGACAGGCAATAGCTATTGCGCGTGCGACGGGTTTCAATAATAAAGTTACGATAATGGACGAGCCGACAGCTGCTTTAAGTGTTGCTGCGATTACCAAGGTGCTTGATCTGGTACGTAAACTTAAAGAAGAGGGTAATTCAATAATAATAATCAGTCACCGAATGGAAGATGTTTATCAGGTAAGCGACCGGATGATGATACTTCGACATGGTCGTAAGGTAAGAGATTGTCCTGTAAAAGGTGACCTTGATGAGTTCCGTGAAGAAACTGTTGCATATATAATTGGTGCCCGTGATGATTTCGCAGAAGGGAGGAATGGAGATGAATAAGAAAGAACTTCAGTCAACGTTCCTAAGAGATGTAAAAGAATCTTTTGTTGTTAATATCCGCGAATTCGGGATGTATATAGCATTGGCTGCTATTGTGATAATTTTTACAATAGCTACAAGAAACCACGTATTTTTGTCGTCGAGAAATATAAGCAATCTTATAAATCAGGCAGGTTATATAGCAGTTCTGGCTATTGGTATGACACTGGTTATTATACTCCGGCACATAGACCTGTCGGTTGGTTACCTCTCGGGATTTCTTGGTGCAATAGTGGGAATTGCTATGACTGTCTGGGGCATACATGATTCTTTGGCAATAATAATCGTACTGATAGTTGGAGTAATTGCCGGTCTTTTTACTGGTTTCCTGGTAGCTCAAATGAGAATTCCTGCTTTTGTGGCAACACTTGCTGGATGGCTGGGCTACAGGGGTGCATTACAGCTTGCACTTATAGCTAAGGGTTCGATAGCTATTCCAAATGAAGGTTTTAATGCTATAGGAAATGGTTATATTCCTGACATCCCTGATATTGGTATTTTACCGGGAATACATAAGGTAACCCTTATGCTGGGAGTACTTTTAATTATATTTTTTATTTTTAGGTCCATCAGCGCCCGCATAAAGACACAGTCCTACAACTTTAGGGTAATGGATATTAAATTATTTATTATTGAACTGATACTCGTATCTGCTTTAATTGGAGGTATCACCTGGATCCTGGCAGGATTTAGGGGACTTTCTTGGACTGCTGTAGTCGTACTGGTTGTGGTATTAATATATAATTTCATTATGAACCAGACTTTATTGGGCAGGCATATCTATGCTGTTGGCGGTAATCCGGAGGCAGCTGAATTAAGCGGTATAAGCGTTAAAAAAATAACATATACAGTTTTTGCCTCAATGGGTATGCTTTCCGGTCTGTCAGGTATTTTATATGCATCGAGGTTGCACTCTTCAACGACGCAGGCAGGGCAGCTTTTTGAATTGGATGCCATAGCGGCAGCGTTTGTGGGAGGTGCATCACCAACCGGTGGTATCGGTAAGGTTACAGGCTCGGTAATTGGTGCTCTGGTGATGATGTCATTAACTAACGGAATGAACCTTATGAATATTGACATTTCTTATCAATATATTGTTAGAGCTTTAGTACTCGCCACCGCCGTTATATTTGATGTTGCCACACGTAGGGCAGGAAGAGGTTCTGTAAGTGAGTTAGGTAAATAGTATATATAAAGTAAAAGTAGGATAAAAAATATAAAAAGGAATTTTATATATTAATGGATAAATACCCCGGTAAGTTGATTGCAGTTTATAAAAGGGGTAAGTATTTGATATAGCAAGAAGAGATTTTAACTTATTTTATATTAATATTTATATTATATCTTACAGTTAAAAAAGCATGTACTAATTCCAAGTTCCAGATTGTTCTATATTTATTATATGGTAACTAAATGATGGGCTATAAGTATGGTTGCGTGTCGGGTAATGAATATTTAAGGAATTCATTAATGTATATTATATTATTCTAATATTTTACGAAGGGCAATATTAATTATATAGTATTATTAATTTTAATAAATTAATATTTAGATAATTAATTTAATCGGGGTTGTATAAAATTAAAATACTTGGGCGTGGTTATTGTTGAAATAACTAAAGGCAAGAAGTTTAAAGACAGGGAGTTTTAGATGAAATATATTCTGGGAGTTGATGGCGGAGGTTCAAAGACCACTGTCCAGATATCGGACCTTGGAGGGGGAAAGCTTTCAAGGGTTGTATGCGGGGCAAGTAGTTATAAAAGCGTGGGAAAAGAGAAGGCAGTAGAAAATTTAAATAGAGGGGTATTAAAGGCAATAAATAATTTAGAGGACCCTAAAAATATACATTTTATAAGTTCCTGTTTTGGATTTGCAGGTAACGATGTGAGTGAAGATTTAAAGATTTACAGGGGAATTGTATTTAACGATAAAATTAAGGGTTATCTTGACCCCAAAAAGATAATTATATGTAATGATACCAGGATTGGATTGGAAGCAGGAAGCGAGAGCAAAAATAAAATAGTAATTATTGCCGGTACCGGGTCTAATTGCCTCGGGACCAATGAAGAAGGAAGAATAGCAGGAGCAAGCGGCTGGGACTATATACTTGCAGACGAGGGAAGCGGTTATGGAGTTGGCCACAAAGCTTTAAAGGCAGTTGTAAGGTCTTATGATGGCAGGGGGGAGAAAACAATGCTTACCAGGGTAATACTGGAAAAGTTAAAATTAAACAAGGTACTGGACCTGACCAGCTGGGTCTATGATGCTCCATTTTCGAAAATTAAAATAAGCGCGCTGGCAAAAACTGTATGTTCGGCTGCTCTTATAGGAGATAAAATAAGCATGAACATACTTACCGAGGAAGCTGAAGAAGCTTCTATATCTGTTATAACAGTTGCAAAAAAACTTGGGCTTGAAAATAAAAAATTTGACCTTATCTTTGTAGGCGGTTTATTTAAGTGCAGAGAGTATTTTAAGAATATTTTAATCAATAAGCTTAAAAAGACACTTCCAAAAGTCAATTGCATACCAGGACTGATTAACCCGGTAGAAGGTGCAATAAAGCTGGCTATTAAAAATCTAAAAGTTCCAAAGAAGTAAGATAACAATGCTTTACCTGTTGAGCAAGTAAGATTCTTTCAGCTTGACATTATCAGGTGGTATGATGATAATTATTAATCGGATTATTTCGCCGGTGTAGCTCAATTGGTAGAGCAGCTGATTTGTAATCAGCAGGTTATCCGTTCAAATCGGATCGCCGGCTCCAGGACGGAGGGGTGCCCGAGTGGTTAAAGGGAGCAGACTGTAAATCTGCCGGCGAATGCCTACAGAGGTTCAAATCCTCTCCCCTCCACCATAAAATTTTTTAAATTCTGGCTGTAATTATTAATAAGGTATTTATTCGTGCACATGTTAAGCCAGGTTAATATTCATCATATATTGCCCGTGTAGCTCAGATGGTAGAGCATTTCCTCGGTAAGGAAAAGGTCATCGGTTCAAGTCCGATCGCGGGCTCCACCGTAATTTTAATCCATTTCTTCTAATTAACCATATAATATAATTATATAAAAATTATATTATATGGATTTTTTAATTCTTACTTATATATTTTATATCTTTATTTATATGAAGATCCCCATAAATTTTTAGATATTTTAAGGCTTATTACAGGTTAAATTCATTTTATTGTATATACTTATATTCATTAAAGTGTAAATAAATATTATGCTTGTATTAATAATTATTGTCTTATATAATATGTATGAAGATTTATAATATTTATATATATATGTGTGTATGGGACCCAAAAATGTATAGAAGATGCATGGAAATAAATGATTTAAAAGAAGAGGACTTTAAAGGTGGTAAGAAAAGTTTTAAAGGTTTGGAAATTGCTAAACCTGTGTGGAAGGTAAATAATAAAAAACGCAGAGAACTTGCAGAGAGATTAAAAGAAATAGTGATAGAAATAGATGGAAACGGGACGATTATTTATTGCAATAAAAAAGCAATAGAAAGCATAGGTTACACAAGAAAAGAGATAAAAGGGTCAAATGTTATAAATTTTGTAGTTCCAGAGGATAAGAAAAAGATTGTAAATAATTTTAATGGACTGCTTGAAGGGAAAGAGTTAACAAGGTCTATTTATGTTATAAAAAGGAAAGATGGCTCAACTTTTCCTGCTATAACCTACCCTGATTATATTATGGATGATAATGGAAAAATAACTGGCATAAGGGAAATTCTTGTAGATATGTCTGACATTAAAGAAGCAAAGGAAAAACTAAGGGAAAGTGAAGAAAGCTATCATTCATTGTTTAAAAATTCACTTGATGGAATATATAGAACAACACCAGAGGGTAGATATTTAGATGCAAACCCCGCTCTTGTAAAAATGCTTGGATATGATAGCAGAGAGGATCTTTTAAAAATAGATATACCCACACAATTATATGTTAGAAAAGAAGATAGACCAAGTCATGATAAAAGGAATAAGATTTTTGAGACCCAGCTTAAGAGAAAAGATGGTTTTATAATTACAGTTGAAATTAATCCCAGGGTAATTTATAAGAAAGGAAAGCCGGTCTGCTACGAGGGTATAGTTAGAGACGTAACCCACCGAAAAATAACCGAAGAGAAACTTAAAGAAAGCAACAGGAAACTAAAAAAGACATTAAATGATACTATTAGTATTCTTGCTTCTATAGTAGAAGTAAGGGATCCATATACCTCCGGTCATCAAAAGAGAGTAGCACAGCTGGCTGCTGCTATTGCAAAAGAGATGGGACTGGATAAGGATAAGGTGGAATCAATAAGAGTAGCAGCACAGGTTCATGATATAGGAAAAATAAATCTTCCTGAATCTATTCTGACCAGGCCCGGGAAACTATCTGAAATAGAATATGATATGATTAAAACACACTCACAGTTAGGTCATGATATGGTAAGTAAAGTAGAATTCCCCTGGCCTATTGCCGATTTTGTATTACAGCATCATGAGAGGATTAATGGTTCGGGATATCCGAACGGGCTTAAGGGCAAAGAAATTTATTTAGAGGCAAAGATACTTGGAGTGGCTGATGTAGTTGAAGCGATGTCTTCCCATAGACCATATAGGCCTGCTCTTGGTACTAATAAAGCTCTTGAAGAGATTAATAAAAATAAGGGCAAATTATATGAACCGGATGTCGTTGATGCATGTAACAGGGTTATTAAAAAGAGGAAATTCAAGTTCGAAGCAGATTTCGAACATCAGTTATAATCTACAATTTCGGTTACATCAGTAAATTGATAAGGCGCAAATTCAAAAGAATTATAGTTTATGTCTTCTAATAATTGGTAATCTTCACCAAAACAAGAGTTAAATATTACCCTGAATGTGTTGACGGGAGTAATGGAATCATACAAAAGGCCATATTTACAATCAGGGATATATATTGCGTTAAGTATTCTCATACCTTCTCTAAACATATCATCAGCAGGGTATTGACCTTCTGCAAAGGTGTTGCGGGGGCCGTGGTCTGCCTGCAGTATGATAACCGGTGGATTCTCTGACCTGGAAAGTATTTCGCTTACAAGATTCTTAATTTCTTTGTTAATATAGATTAGTTGATTTAAGTAATATTCTTTTTGTTCGGAGCCCCAGTTATTCATATCAAAATCTGCCTTTGGAACAGCATCCCCTTCCCTGTCAAATAAGTAGGGAGGGTGGGGGCATACTATGTGTGAAAAAATAAATTTTCTACCTTCAATTTCATTTACATCTGCAAGGCCCTTAAAAGTATTTAAAACTCTACTCCTGCCAACGTCCTGGAAAAATTTCTTTTCAAAAGCATCCAGTACAGTAGTCTGGATGAGGAGGGTATTGAATTCATTCCACCTGGTATGACTTATGGCTATGTTTAAATCCGCATTCTGGTTGTAGTTTGTTGGACCCCAGCCAGAACTGAAATGAATGATTTTGTATCCTTTTAATTTTAAATAATTCATGACTTTACTATCTTCTATCATTTTATAGGGCACAGACCTGTCATTGGATTCTTTGCCCAGGGTGTCGCTTAAGTAATTTATATATTCCATATTCAATGAAGATGACATGGAAAGAAAGGAATTTGGATAATTACTGGTGCTTTTGGATGCAACATAGAAATTATTATCTAAAAGGAAGTTATCCAAGTCGCTATTGTCATAATCATAAAATTCTTTTAAGGTATTTGAACTTGCATAACCATCTAAAATTATATAGTAGATATCGGGAAGATTCTCCTGGCTGCCTGTATCATAAACTTCTTCCTGGGTAGCTGTATAAACTTCATCATTTTCTATACTTAATGTTTTTATTTTAGAAACCCCTATGGTAATTGAAGGAATAAGGATTAAAATAATTGCAACCACATTTAGAAATTTTGTTAGATTATGCAGCTCTTTACGTGTCCTTATTAAAAAGTAAGTGGCCAGTATAAACACTGCGGCAAATACAATAATTAGATAACGATGTCTTCCTATTAAAAAATTGCCTATTTTAAAGTCTTTTATTAATTTATAAATATGACCGTAGGAAAAAAATAAAATTAATATAACAGAAGTAATGATTCCTGCTTTACCGTTGTTTCTTTTTAAAATCAGCCACAGTACAGTTAATATTAATGCTGTAGAGATTAATATAACAGCAGAGGGAAGGAGGATTTCAGAAAATTTTAATTGGCCAATATTATAGGAGTAGAGAAACAATACCGGGAATAATCCAAATAAAAATGGATGTATGATCAGGTTTTTTTTCAACTTAATTTTCCTTCTTTCGCATAAAATATAATAATCTTTTTGAGTTCTTGATTTTTTCTATTCTTATTATTTTAAAATCTTTACTGAATTCCTTCTCAAAATTTTTTTTGTCGTAATCAGTAAAGATATCTTTCCTTGTAGATAGTAATCTCTGTACCTGTGAGTCATCTTTTGGAATAAATTCTATAATCAACCACCTGCATATGGAGCTATAGAAATTTACTATCTTAAAAAAAGGCAGGTTGTTAGAAATAGCGAGGTGGTGAATCAGGGCAAGGGCAAAAACTGTGTCTGCCGGTCCCCGGTTAATAAGGGATATCCTTTCCCTGTTTTCCCAGCCGATTGCCGGACTCGGATTTGTTAAATCAAGAAGCAGGGGGAGGATGCTGGTTTCATTATTCCTGACACTTGCTAGATAATTTTTTTCAACTGAAGCGTTATCAATATCAAATGATATGGTATAAATACCCTGACCGCTGGCAATACGGCTGAATAACCCATCATTAGCCCCCAGGTCCCAGAGTATATTTGTTCTGGTTTCTGTAAGCATTTTAGAGATAATATCTTTTTTATGTTCCAGTGCTTCTTTGGAATAATTTGTATCCTTGTAGTAATCTGCCCATTCAGTTCCTGTAGCCCGGTATTTCATTTTTTTTACGGCATTCTCAAGGTTATCTATGAGTCCAAGAAAGGAGAAGCGGCTTATTTTATGGCTATTGATATTTACTTTTTTGTCTGCAAAAATACTCTGGCTTTTAGCATGTAAATGAATATGTGAGAGAATAGGGATGTTAAAAATGGTATAGGATGGGAGAAGCGAACTTGCCAGGTCGAGTGGGATTCCGTCAAGATATATACGAAAGAGTTGACTCAACCTTATATCCCTGTAGCGCATAAGGGAAAGCGGTGCCAGAAAATGTTGGCAGGCCTGCCTGTAGGCATTCCAGCTCTGACCCTCTATATATTTTTCAAACGAAAGTGTATCAATAAATACCGGTTTCCCACCCTTAAACTGGATGTTGTAAGCGCTGCAGTCTTTTAAGGTCATTCCGAATTCCATGGCTATTTTCTGTATTTTGAGAGTGGTAAGTGCGGCATCTTTTAACTGGCTGAAACACCATTCATAGGGATATGATATAAATGGTATCGGGTCGGGCTTTATTATTTTATATGCTTTTTCAGGTTCCGGGCCCTTAGCGTCAACTTCTTTATGTTGAATTAGAAGTTTCCTTGAGGTAAGTATCTTATATAAACCGGAATTTATAAGATGGTCGTAATTGTCCATGTAAACATTATTTACTTGGCGGTAGATAACGCCATCTTTATGATAAAGGAATCCACTTGGGTCCCTGAAAGAACCAGATATATATTGCTTAGTTTTCCTTGTCACTTCTATCCACTCTGGAGGTAAGGTTTTTAAAAAAGTGGTAGATTTTGCGCCAGTATATCTTTATTCCAAATGCTCCGCCTGCTACGATAGCTATAATTATTTGAATGATATAACTGCCGCTTCCAGCATCAAGATATGCAAAAATTCTTTTAGGAAAAATAAAATTAAATACCAAAACGGTGCCAATTACTGCAAGGAAAGCTTTAAAATATTTCATGTTTTTCTATCCTTTTTGTAATTATTAGTTATTGTGTTGCAGGAACAATTCATTCTTAATTTAAATTGACTCGTAAGATAAAATTTTTTAAAAACATTTTTGAATTATTATACAGGATATATTAAAAATTGTCTTTTTATACTTATTAAGCATTTGTAAAATATATCTTTGGCTTCAGGGTTAGTTTAATTTAATTATTTGATTTAAAATAGTTGCTACTATGTAGTGGCATAAAGAAAAAAACTATAATTGACACAAAAATCCATCTTTTATAAAATTTATCATTGCTTTAAAAATAATAAAAAATAACTATAATTAATTTAACCGTATTAAGTTTTAAGTGGCGGTGTAGCTCAGTGGTTAGAGCACACGGCTCATACCCGTGGGGCCATTGGTTCAAATCCAATCACCGCTACCAGATTTTATAACTTTTAACCAGAGAAAGGATATATTATGGCTAAGCAAAAATTTGAAAGAACAAAGCCACATATAAACATAGGAACTATAGGCCATGTGGACCATGGCAAGACAACACTGACTTCAGCAATAACGAGATGCCTGAAGCACTCGGGACTGCAAGGGGTGGAAGAACGTTCATTTGATTCCATCGACGTAGCTCCCGAGGAAAGGGAAAGAGGTATAACCATTGCCATTGCCCACGTGGAGTATGAAACACAGAACCGTCACTATGCTCATGTGGACTGTCCCGGACATGCAGACTATGTAAAGAACATGATTACCGGTGCTGCACAGATGGATGGAGCAATACTGGTAGTATCTGCAGCAGATGGCCCCATGCCACAGACAAGAGAGCATATACTTTTAGCCCGTCAGGTAGGGGTTCCCTACATTGTAGTATTTTTAAATAAAACAGATATGGTAGATGACCCCGAGCTTATTGAACTGGTGGAAATGGAAGTAAGGGATCTTCTTAAAGAATATGAATTTCCTGGAGATGAAATACCGGTAGTGAAGGGCTCGGCTCTTAAAGCAATGAATTGTGAGTTTAAGGAGGGGCAGGAGTGTCCTGATTGCAAGGCTGTCCTGGAGCTTATGGAAAAAGTAGATACATACATTAAAACTCCCAAGAGGGATGTAGATAAACCTTTCCTTATGCCCATAGAAGATATATTTTCCATTACCGGCCGTGGTACTGTAGTTACCGGTAGAGTGGAAAGAGGGAAAATTGCCCTCCAGGATTCAGTTGACATAGTGGGTATAAGGCCAAAGATACAGAAGACAGTAATAACCGGTGTTGAGATGTTCAGGAAACTTCTGGATGAAGCCCAGGCAGGAGATAATGTAGGACTTCTCCTGAGAGGTATTCAGAAAGAAGATGTGGAAAGAGGACAGGTTATTGCAAAACCGGGAACCATTACACCACACTTTCATTTTAAAGCACAGATATATGTTCTTTCCAAGGATGAAGGAGGAAGGCATACACCTTTCTTTAATGGATACAGGCCCCAGTTTTATTTCAGGACCACAGATGTTACCGGCAACATATCTTTAGATGAAGGTGTAGAGATGGTAATGCCTGGTGATAACACGGAAATGGAGATAAACCTTATATCCCCCATAGCTATGGAGGAAGGCCAGAGGTTTGCTATCCGTGAAGGTGGAAGGACCATTGGAGCAGGTAGTGTTACCAAGATACTGGAGTAATGTGTAAGGAAAGTAATAATAGGCAGGAGTAAATATAAATAATTGGAATAAATGGAATTAAAATAATAAGATTGAGTTTAATGATATAAAGTATATATAAAAATATATAAAAATCATAAAGTTTATATTAAATTGTAAAGATAAATTATAAAAGTAAATAAGTTAGTACCCCCGGGATAGAAGAAAAAAGTATTTTTTCTTGAACGAAAGGGATTTATATTATTGACATCAAATAAATATAATGCTAATTTGTTTCTTTGCGTTTTCTAATAATAAATAATAATGGTGGAGAAAGTTGAGACAGATAATTATTCTTGAGTGTACAGAGTGTAAAAGAAGAAATTACAACAGTGAAAAAAATAAAAAGAGTACACCCGATAGATTGGAAATAAAAAAATATTGTAAATGGTGCAAGAAACACACTATCCATAAGGAGACCAGATAGGGTTGTATAGGGCTGTAGCTCCAATTGGTAGAGCACCGGTCTCCAAAACCGGGTGTTGGGGGTTCGAGTCCCTCCAGCCCTGCCAGGATAAAATGTATAGGAAATTTAGTATAAAGCTCTGCCAGGGACAATTATTTAAAGAAGGTTAAGTTTAATGGCTAAGAGGAAAATTTCAAGAAAGTACAGGAAAAAGGCTATGATGGAAAAGCAATTGCAGGAGAGGAAGGTTCCGTCACAGCCAAAGAAGAAAAGGAACTGGAAGCAATTTATAAAGGAAATGCCTTCAAGAATTGCTAAGTTTTTAAAGGATGTTGTACGTGAATTGAAAAGAGTAACATGGCCCACCAGGAAGGCTCTTGTAAACTATACTATAGTAGTTATAGTAACTATAATTATATTTGCTGTAATTCTGGGGGTTTTTGATTTAGCTTTTATCCAATTATTGGATTGGATGGCAAAAATTTAATTATTGGTGATAAAAATGCGAGCAAGATGGTATGTGATAAATTCATATGCTGGATATGAAAAAAAGATTAAAGCTAACCTGGAGCACAGGATAGAATCAATGAATATGGGTAACAAAATTTTTGATATTTATATCCCGCAGGAGGATGTTGTTGAGATTAAAAGTGGCAAGAAAGAGGTATCATCAAAAAGAGTACTTCCCGGCTACCTGTTAGTAAAGATGTATCTTGATGATGATTCCTGGTATGTAGTAAGAAATACACCTGGTGTAACCGGTTTTGTCGGCAGGGAGGATAAACCCACCCCTCTTTTAGATAGTGAAGTAAAGAAAATAATGAAAAGACAGGATAGCGGTAAGCCCAAACCGAAAACAGATTTTGAAATAGGTCAGCCCGTAAAAGTTACCACTGGGCCATTTGCCAATTTTGATGGCACTATAAATGAAATAAATCTTGACCAGGGAAAACTAAAGGTGCTGGTTTCAATATTTGGAAGGCAGACGCCGGTTGAGTTAAATTTTAATCAGGTATCTAAAATATAGAAAAAACTGGAATTAATTTAGATAACATGTATAATACGTAAAAATTTTTAGAGAGGTAACTGTTAATGGCAAAGGAAATTATAGCACAGGTTAAATTGCAGATTCCTGCAGGGCAGGCGAATCCTGCTCCTCCGGTTGGCCCTGCTCTCGGCCAGCACGGAGTTAATATAATGGAATTCTGTAAAGCTTTTAATGAAAGAACTGCCAAAGAACAGGGGATTATTATCCCCGTAGTGCTGACAGTATATAAAGACAGGAGTTTTAGTTTTATTACAAAAACTCCTCCAGCTGCGGTTCTTATAAAGAAAGCTATAAATTTAGAAAAGGGTTCGGGTGAGCCAAATCATGAAAAAGTGGGGGAAATCACAAGAGAGCAGTTAGAGGAAATAGCGAAAATTAAATTAAAGGATTTGAATGCGAGAAACCTGGATAAAGCAGTCAAGATAATAGAAGGAGCTGCTAAGAGCATGGGTGTAAAGATAGTTTCGTAATTGGACTGGAGTATCTGGAGAGAAGATAATTTACTTGAAATACTAAATAAAGTTTTAGCTAAAGAGGCGGTAAGTTTTGAAGAGAGGAAAAAAATATCTATCAAAAACAGAAAACAGGGATAAACAAGCGATACTAAGCCCCGGTGAAGCTATAAAGTGGGTTAAGGAAAATCATTTCGCAAATTTTGATGAGTCTGTAGATATTAGCATAAATCTCGGGGTTGACCCCAGAAAGGCAGACCAGCTGATTAGAGGAACAATAATTTTACCTAATGGAACCGGGAAGGTTCAGAAAGTACTTGTTATTGCACAGGGTGAAAAGGCAAATGAAGCAAAAGAAGCAGGAGCAGATTATGTCGGTGGGGAGGAACTTGTAGAAAAGATAAGTAAAGGATGGCTGGATTTTAGTATTTGTATAGCTACTCCGGATATGATGAAGCACATGGGGAAAATTGGTAAAATTTTAGGTCCAAGAAAATTAATGCCAAATCCTAAATCCGGAACAGTTACATTTGAAATAAAGAAGACAGTTGAAGATTCAAAAAAAGGAAGATTGGAATTTAGGACTGATAAGAATGGTGTGATACACTCAACTGTTGGAAAAGTGTCTTTTGGGGAGAAGCAATTATTGGAAAACTATCTGGCTTTAATTAACGCAATCATAAGGTCAAAACCGCCGGCTGCTAAAGGAAGATATGTAAAGAGTATTTATTTGTCACCAACTATGGGGTCAAGTGTCAAGATAGACCCGAATAAAATGACAGAGGCAACGGAGGCAGCTTAGAAATAACGAGACATATATAATAAAAATAAACCTGAGACAGTAGGTGTTATTTTAGGAAATAAAGTAACTTAATTCCCTGCCGAGGTTGATTTAGAAGAATAAATCGGCCTTTGAAAACATAGGGGCCGGTTTAATTTTTATAAGTCTTATTTTTGTAAAAAATATTTTTTGGAGGTCAGAATGGCCAGGCAAGAAAAAATTAGTGAGGTAGAAAGATTAAAAGAAATCTTTAAAGGGGACCATGGTATTATTTTCACTGACCATAGCGGACTTAAAGCTGACGATGCTGTGGCAGTGAGAGATAAGCTGGTGGAAGCTAATTCATATCTTAGAATAATAAAAAATACCCTTGCCAGTATAGCAGCTAAGGATGTTTTTAAAGATTTGGATCTTGAAGATGTGTTTAAAGGGCCGACGAGTATGGTTGTAAGCGGCGAGGATATGATTTCTACTGCAAAGGTTTTGGAGGCGATTTCAAAAGACCTGGATACTTTAAAAATAAAGGCGGGACTATTTGAAAAACAGCTTTTGAGTGGAGAAGAGGTTAATAAATTCGCCAGTTTACCGGGAAGAGAAGTACTGCTTACTAATCTGGTGATATCAATTAAGTCACCGATAACAAAGTTAGTAAATATTTTAGGTATGTTAACAAGGGATCTTGTAGTAGTTCTTGATGCGGTTAGAGTAAAAAAAGAAGAAATTGATAATTAAGGGAGGAATAATGGCAAAGACAAAAAAAACAGCGGAAGATGCAAAAGAAAAAACAGTGGAAAGTAAGGAAGAAAAAACAGTGGAAAGTAAGGAAGAAAAAACAGTGAGTGAAGAAAAAAAGGAAACAGGTAAAGAGAAGGCAAAGGGAAAAGTATCTGCCAGGAGTAAATCTATTGACGAAATTATGGGTGCTATTGAAAAGATGACTGTGCTTGAGCTTTCGGAACTGGTAAAAGCTCTCGAAGATAAATTTGAAGTTAGCGCTCAGGCAATGTCAGTTGTAGCTCCTGCTGCAGGCGGACCTGCTTCAGCACAGGGAGGAGGGGCTCCAGCCGAAGAACAAACAGAATTTGATGTTAACTTAAAATCAGCAGGAGATAAAAAAATACAGGTTATAAAAGTAGTAAGGTCAGTAACAAGTCTTGGGCTTAAGGAAGCTAAAGACCTGGTAGATCAAGCGCCAAATCTGGTTAAGGAAAAGATTACAAAAGAGGAAGCAGAAAAAATAAAGAAGCAGCTGGAAGAAGCCGGTGCTGAAGTTGAGATAAAATAAAACACCTAAAAATAGGTATTTATAACAGGTTGATAGTAAATAGTACATAGTACAGACCGAATAAAGGGAATTTAAAAAAGTTTTTAAGCCCTTTTAATACCTGTATTTATATTTAGGTTTATAGTAATAAGTGAAGGCTTCATAATAACGGACATCTGTAAAAACATAAATTTTAAGATATTTGGAATAGACAGTTGACTATTAAATTATATTTGGTAAAATATTAGTTTGCAAGTTTTCTTGTAAATATTTATTTATCAATACTGTTTTAAGTTGTTTTCCCTATATTCGAATTTATTAATAAGATTACTTTAGCCATTTTTTCTGCTTTATTAAACTTGAAATTTAATTAATGAGGAGAATAAATTAATGCAAAAAATCAAAAATAACGAGAGATATAATTTTGGTAAAAATCTTGAGCTGACAAATATGCCCCACCTTCTTGATATACAGAGAAAGTCTTTTCAGTGGTTTCTGGAAGATGGGATTATAGATGCATTAAAAGATATATCTCCTATTGAAGATTTCACAGGTGGCATGTCACTTGAATTTTTAGATTGTAGTTTTGATGATGCAAGTTTTACTCCAGACGAATGCAAAATGCAGGATATGTCTTACACTGCACCGCTCAAGGTTCTCTCAAGGTTTATTAATAAGGAAACAGGAGAAATAAAAGAGCAGGAAGTTTTTATGGGAGATTTTCCAATGATGACAGAGAAGGGGACATTTATAATAAATGGTACTGAAAGAGTAGTAGTGTCCCAGTTAGTTCGTTCCCCGGGTGTATATTTTGACACAGATATAGATAAAAAGGCCGAAGTTGACATATATATGTGCAAGGTTATCCCTACAAGGGGGTCCTGGATAGAAATTGAAACTGATAAAAAAAATATTGCTTACGTAAGGATTGACAGGAGGAGGAAATTTTTACTTACTATCTTCTTAAAATCTGTAGGATTTGGTAATAATGAAGATCTGCTTGCTATGTTTGGTCCTTATGATAAAAAGGATTGTATTAAAAACACCATTGAAAAAGATTTTACCGAAACTGAGGAAGAGGCACTGGTTGAGATATATAAGAAGCTTAGACCAGGTGAGCCACCTACCGTTGAAAGCTCAAGAAATCTTTTAAACTCATTGTTCTTTAACTCAAAGAGATATGATTTTGGAAAAGTAGGAAGATATAAGATGGACCAGAAGCTGACGGATGAGGCTGATAAGAAAATCCTTGCCAGAATTAAAGAGATCAATGAAAGAATGGGGATAGATCTAAATGAGAAATATATTCTGAATTGCAAGGATATATTTTTAATAGTAAAGTATCTTATCCAGTTAATGGGAGGTATTGGTGAGGTTGACGATATTGACCACTTTGGTAACAGGAGAGTAAGGAATATTGGTGAACTTATACAGAATCAGGTAAGGATTGGCCTTTCAAGGATGGAGAGAGTGGTAAAGGAAAGAATGACCACGCAGGATGTGGATGCTATAACTCCTAAATCTTTAATAAATATAAGGCCGCTTGTTGCAAGTTTAAAAGAATTTTTCGGCAGCGGGCAGCTTTCACAGTTTCTGGACCAGACAAATCCTCTGGCTGAAATCACTCATAAAAGGAGACTAAGTGCTCTTGGTCCAGGGGGTTTAAGCAGGGAAAGAGCCGGTTTTGAAGTAAGAGATGTACATCCTTCGCATTATGGTAGAATGTGCCCCATAGAAACGCCGGAAGGTCCGAATATTGGACTTATTGGTTCCCTGGCGACATATGCGAGATTAAATGAATATGGTTTTATAGAAACCCCATACAGGAAAGTTGTAAGTGGCAAAGCAACTAATAAGATTGAATATTTATCTGCTGATAATGAGGAGAATTATGTAATTGCCCAGTCAACCAGCAGGACCGGTAAAGATGGTAGATTCCTGGAGGAAAAAGTTATGGCAAGAATGGGCGATGAAGTAGTTGTTGTTAAGCCTGATATGGTTGATTATATGGATGTTTCACCAATGCAGATTTTTAGTGCTGCAGCATCTCTTATACCATTCCTGGACCATGATGACGCTAACAGGGCTCTTATGGGTTCTAATATGCAGCGTCAGGCAGTACCATTAATTAATCCGGAGGCGCCGCTGGTTGGTACAGGAATAGAAAGAAGGGTAGCCGAAGACAGTGGGGTACTTATTCTGGCTAAAGATGATGGTGTGGTTGAAGAAGTAAATGCAGATTATATAAAAATTAATTATAAGAATGAAAAAAATTATATTCATAAATTATATAAATTTAAAAGGTCAAATCAGGGGACATGTATAAATCAGAAACAGGTAGTTGAGGTAGGTGAAAAAGTTAAAGCAGGTCAGGTAATTGCTGATGGCCCAGCCACATCCGGAGGAGAACTTGCGCTGGGTAGAAATTTAAGGATAGCATTCATGTCCTGGGAAGGATACAACTACGAGGATGCTATTATTATTTCGGAAAGACTGGTTAAAGAAGACATTCTATCTTCCATACATATTTCCAAACAGGAGGTAGAAGCAAGAACAACAAAATTAGGGGCTGAAGAAATAACCAGAGATATACCAAGCATAGGAGAAGAAGCATTAAAAAATCTGGATGAGCAGGGGATTATAAGAATTGGAGCAGAAGTAAAACCTGGAGATATACTGGTAGGTAAGATTACTCCGAAAGGCGAAACAGAACTTACGGCAGAAGAAAAGTTGCTGAGAGCTATTTTTGGTGAGAAGGCAAGAGAGGTTAGGGAAAGCTCCCTGAAAGTACCTCACGGGGAAGGCGGAAAAGTACTGGATGTTCAGTTGTTTTCAAGGAAAAAGGGCCACGACCTTCCGCCGGGAGTAAATGAATTAGTAAGAGTATATATTGCAGAAAAGAGGAAGATATCTGTCGGTGATAAGCTGGCCGGTAGGCATGGCAATAAAGGAGTAATATCTGTAATTCTTCCCGAGGAGGATATGCCATATACGGAAGATGGAGAACCTATTGATATAATATTTAATCCTCTGGGAGTTCCTTCTAGAATGAATGTAGGGCAGGTGCTTGAAACTCATCTCGGCTGGGCAGCTTTTAAAGGATTGTATAATAAAAAGAAGAAAGCAGAAAGTAATAGTTCCACCTGTGTTTCAACCCCTATTTTTGAGGGAGTTAAGGAAACAGATATAATCAAGCTTTTAAAATCCGCAAATTTGCCGCAAAACGGGAAGACGACCTTATACGAAGGTCGAGATGGAGAGAAATTATCTGATAATATTACTGTTGGCTATGCTTATGTAATGAAACTTCTGCATCTTGTAGATGATAAAATTCATGCAAGGTCTACAGGTCCTTATTCTTTAGTTACCCAGCAGCCGCTTGGCGGTAAGGCACAATTTGGAGGTCAAAGATTTGGGGAGATGGAAGTATGGGCCCTGGAGGCTTATGGTGCAGCTTACGCATTACAGGAAATGCTTACTATAAAATCAGATGATGTAACAGGAAGAGTAAAGACTTATGAATCAATTGTAAAAGGTGAGAATATTGAGAAGCCGGGGATACCTGAATCATTTAAAGTTTTAATAAAAGAAATGCAGAGTCTTTCTCTTGATGTAGAAGTCTTATCAGGGGAAGGCAAGGAAGTTGATGTAGGAAGAGCTGAAGATGAGATTATGAAAACGGTGGAAGATTTGGGGATTGATTTAAATGAAGAGAAAAAATTGAAGAAAGAGAAAGTAAAGAAAGAGGCAGTTAAAAAAGGGGAAGTTAAGAAAGAAGAAGTAAAGAAAAAGAAAGAAACAGCCAAAAAGGCAAAGAGCAAGAAAGCAAAGGAGAAAAAAGAGAAAGCCAAAGCTGTAGCTTCAAAGAAGAGTAAGAAAGAAGCTAAGAAGTAAAATAATTATTAAAAGCAATTGCTGGTATTATTTGATGCTTGTCTAATTAATCTGGAGGTATTTTTAGATGGTTGTAAATATAGATGTGAATAATTTTGATGCCATAAAAATTGGGCTTGCTTCACCTGAAACAATAAGGTCATGGTCCCATGGTGAGGTAAAAAAGCCCGAAACCATAAATTACAGGACATTGAAACCAGAAAGAGATGGATTGTTTTGTGAGAGGATTTTTGGTCCTACTAAAGACTGGGAATGCTATTGCGGCAAGTATAAGAGAGTAAGATTTAAAGGCATAATCTGCGAGAGGTGCGGGGTTGAAGTAACGAGGGCAAGTATAAGAAGGGAAAGAATGGGGCACATTGGGCTTGCCTCGCCGGTTTCACATATTTGGTTTTTTAAGGGTGTACCAAGCAGAATGGGATATGTTCTAGATATAAGTCCCAAGGACCTTGAGAAAATACTTTATTTTGATTCTTATATTATAACAAGCGTGGATAGGGAAAAGATAAGCGCCGATGAAGAGGAAATTAAAAAGCTTTATCAGAAAGCCATGGATAATGCAAAGGAAATGCACCAGGCAAGGATTGAAGAGATAAAATCCAATAAAGAAAATTTTATGATTGAAAATAATAGAGATAATAATGAAAGTAGTCCAAAAGAAAGAGGGCAGGAATACAAAGAAACAGATGAAGATGTAGAAAGTGATAAAAATGATAAAACAAAAGTAAAGGAACTTTCTGAAGAGGAACTTGAAGACAAAAAAGCAAAAGTTGTGAAAGAAACAGAGATGCTTCTGGAAGAGGAAACAGAAATATACATGGAAGAGATAGACCTCGTAAAAAGAGCCAGTACATTCTTCTTTAATCTGGAGGAAAAGATGCTTGTTTCTGATGAGGCCTTATTTAAAAAAATGAAAGAAATTTATGGATATTATTTTAAAGGTGGAATGGGAGCAGAAGCTATAAGAGAGTTGCTCAGGAATATTGATTGTGAAAAAGAAGTGGAGCAATTAAAAGAAGTTATAAAGAAATCCAAAGGTCAAAAGAGAAGCAGGAGCATAAAAAGATTGAAGATAATATCTTCATTTATAGGTTCGGATAACAAGCCGGAGTATATGGTTCTTGATGTCCTTCCGGTAATACCACCTGATTTAAGGCCGATGGTTCAGCTAGATGGAGGAAGATTCGCGACATCAGATTTAAATGACCTCTACAGGAGGGTTATAAACAGGAATAACAGACTTAAGAAGCTGCTGGAGCTGGATGCTCCCGAAATTATCATAAACAATGAAAAAAGAATGCTGCAGGAAGCAGTTGATGCCCTGTTTGATAATGGTAGAAGAGGAAGAGTGGTAGTTGGTGCAGGAAACAGGCCGCTTAAATCTTTAAGTGATATGCTAAAAGGTAAACAGGGTCGATTCAGACAGAACCTTCTGGGAAAAAGAGTTGATTATTCAGGAAGGTCAGTTATTGTAGTTAATCCCAATCTGAAACTGGAACAGTGCGGTCTTCCCAAAAAAATAGCCCTGGAATTGTTTAAACCTTTTGTTATGAAAAAGTTAGTGGATGAGGGATTTGCCCAGAATATTAAGAGTGCAAAGACTATGGTAGAAAAAGAAAGCAATGAAGTGTGGGATATACTGGAAGGGGTAATTGAGAATCATCCTGTTTTGCTTAACCGTGCTCCAACACTGCACCGTCTGGGTATACAGGCTTTTATGCCCGTGCTGGTTGAAGGTAAGGCAATACAGATACATCCAATGGTTTGCCCCCCGTTTAATGCTGATTTTGACGGAGACCAGATGGCTGTCCATGTCCCCCTGTCAAATGAAGCAAAGGCAGAAGCTATGATTTTAATGTTGTCTGTAAATAATATATTATCACCTGCAAGCGGTGAGCCGGTTGTTGTTCCTTCCCAGGATATGGTTCTGGGGATATATTATTTAACTTCTGAGCTTGAAAAATCAGAGGGCAAAGAAAAATACTATAAAAGCACCCGGGATGCTATATTAGGATATGATTATGGTTTTATAACTCTGCATACTCCTATTAGGGTGAAAATTGATGAAAGGGTAATTAAGACAACAGCAGGCAGGATAATATTCAACCAATCGCTTCCCGAAGAGTACAAGTTTGTCAATAAAGAAGTTTCTAAGAAAGAGCTGATCACAATCATTTCTGAGTGTATAAACATTTTTCCCCAGAATGTAGTAGTAAAAATGCTCGATTCTGTTAAACAGATAGGTTTTAAATATGCCACACTTTCAGGTCTGACTATAGGTATAGATGATATAGAGATACCGCCTGAAAAGGAAAAAATCTTGAGTAAGATAGAGAAGAAGGTAGAAAAAATAGAAGAATATTATAAGCAGGGGATGATAACGGAGTTTGAAAGACATCAGAGGTTAATCCAGACATGGTCTCAGGCAAATGAAAAGGTAGCAAATGCTATGGAGAAGAACTTCCACAGGTTTAATCCTGTTTACATGATGGCTACATCAGGAGCAAGGGGAAATATAAAGCAGCTCAGGCAGTTAGCAGGAATGCGTGGATTGGTAGCAAATGCTAGAGGGGATATAATAGATAATCCCATAAAATCCAATTTTAGAGAGGGACTTACTGTCCTTGAATATTTCATATCTACACATGGTGCAAGGCAGGGGCTTGCAGATACCGCACTTAGAACAGCAGATTCGGGGTATTTAACTAGAAGACTGGTTGATGTTGCCCAGGATACAATGATAAGAATTAATGACTGCGGGACCGAGGATGGAATAAATTTATATGTTTTGACCCTTGAGGGTGAACCAAATACTAATCTGATAGGAAGGACATGCCTTGAGGATGTTAATAATCCCAGTACCAAAAAGAATATAATAAAGGGCGGGGAAGAAATTACTGAAAAACATATCCAAAAATTAATACATGCCAATATTGAAAGTGTAAAGGTTCGTTCGGTTATGACCTGCGAAGCAGAATCAGGAGTCTGCCAGAAGTGCTATGGGAGGGACCTTGCTACTGGAAAAATAATTGAAATTGGTGAAGCAGTGGGTATTATAGCTGCGCAGTCTATAGGAGAACCGGGAACACAGTTGACAATGCGTACTTTTCATACTGGTGGAGTAGCGAGTACAGTAATACAGAGATCCATAAAATCTCCTGTTAAAGGTAAGCTCATATTTAAAAAAGAGCTGTTGTCTGAGTTGAATATCAAAAAGTCGGATTTTGTTGAAGAGGATGCCAATGATGTAATTGAAATAGATATAGAGCATATACCTCATAAACTGATATTCCAGGTTCAGATGGAAAAAGGAGATATTGTTGATGTAATTATTCCCAAAGGTGAAATACTCCAGATTAACAAGAAAGTAAATGTTGATGTTGGAGAAGTTTTCGCAAAGTTGATACTAACAGCTAAAAGAAAAACTCATGTTCACAAACATGAGAAGACATTTGAGGGAATAGATATTACGAGTGGTTTACCAAGAGTTGTAGAACTGTTTGAAGCAAGAAAACCAAAAGAGTATTCATATATAGCAGAGATATCAGGAAAAGTTGAAATTGAGGATATAGATTCCCGTTTCAGGATGATTACCATAAAGAGTAAAGATGGAAAACAGGAAAAGTCTTACCAGATTCCAACCAGGGCAAAATTAATTGTTAAAGGTGGAGATAAGATTTCTGCTGGAGGACAACTAACCGAAGGACCGAGGAATCCTCATGATATTTTAAGGATTAATGGAATTAAAGAGTGCGAGCAGTATATGGTAAAAGAGGTGCAGAATGTTTATAAGGCACAGGGTGTGGATATTAATGATAAGCACATAGAAGTGATAGTAAGGCAAATGCTTAAAAAGATAACAGTAGTTGACCCTGGGGATAGTAACTTCCTTCCCGGGCAGCTGGTAGATAGGCTTTTCTATAAAAAGGAAAACGATAAGCTTATTTCTAATATGAAGAAGCCGGCTACAGCTGTTCAGAATTTAATGGGTATAACCAAGGCCTCGCTGGTAACTGACAGCTTCCTATCAGCAGCATCATTCCAGGAAACAACGAGAGTTTTAACTGATGCAGCGCTGGAGAATAAAGTAGATAATTTAAGAGGTTTAAAAGAAAATGTGATATTAGGAAAAGCAATACCTGCAGGGACTGGTATGAGCGATATAAGAGATTACGGATTAGAGTATCCTGGATATAAAGAGAGCGATAAAGACGAAATTGAAATACTTCAGGAATCGGGGGGAGAAGATACAAAAGAAATAGAGATTAATATTTAAAGTATAAGTGAAAAGAATACTTTAAAATAGCCATTTTTATGTGTTGACATTTTAATTTTTAGATGATAATCTCTTTTCTCGTGTCTTCAAAAAAGGGTACAATTAATCATTTTTATGAGGTCGATAATATTATTATAAAGAGGTTGAGGAAAAGGTATTTATGCCTACAATAAGTCAACTGGTTAGAAAAGGAAGAAAAAAGATAAAAAAGAAAAGGAAAACCCCTGCATTGCAGGAAAATCCCTTAAGGAGAGGTGTGTGCATAAGGGTGTACACGTCTACTCCCAAGAAGCCGAATTCGGCATTACGTAAAGTGGCGAGGGTAAGACTTACAAACGGTGCTGAAGTTACTGCGTATATCCCGGGGATTGGCCATAACTTGCAGGAGCACTCTATAGTCCTGGTAAGGGGCGGTAGAGTAAAGGACCTGCCGGGAGTAAGGTACAAGATCGTAAGGGGATCGCTGGATACTGCAGGAGTTGAAGATAGAAAATCTTCCCGTTCCAGGTATGGAGCGAAGAAGCCAAAGTAATTTATAAGGAGTTATAAAATGCCTAGAAAAGGAAGGCCTCAAAAAAGAAAAATAAAAGTAGATACTATTTATAAAAGCAGGATAGTTTCTCAATTAATCAATAAAGTTCTGCAGGACGGTAAGAAGAGCGTCACAGAGGATATAGTATATAAAAGTTTAAAGATTCTTGAGGAAAAAACCAAGGAGAATCCATTAGATATACTGGATAAATGTCTTGATAATGTAAAACCTGTGTTGGAGGTAAAACCAAGAAGAGTGGGCGGAGCTACTTACCAGGTACCTATTGAGGTATCCCTGGAAAGGGCAAATACGCTTGCTATCAGGTGGCTTGTAGGTTTTGCCAGCAAAAGAAAAGAAAAGACTATGGCACAAAGATTGGCCGGAGAAATTCTTGATGCTGCAAGCAACACGGGAAGCAGTATTAAAAAGAAAGAAGATTTACATAAGATGGCAGAGGCAAATAAAGCCTTTGCTCATTATAGGTGGTAACATATACAGGTGATTATATATGGATAGAAAAGTCCCATTAAAAAAAATAAGAAATATAGGTATAACTGCGCATATAGATGCAGGTAAGACCACTACCACGGAACGCGTCCTGTATTATACAGGGAAAACCTATAAAATAGGAGAGGTTCACGATGGAGCAGCAGTAATGGATTGGATGATACAGGAGCAGGAAAGAGGAATTACTATTACTTCTGCTGCAACGACATGTTACTGGAAGAGAAATAAGATAAATATTATTGATACGCCGGGTCATGTCGATTTTACCGTGGAAGTTGAAAGGTCGCTGCGTGTGCTTGATGGGATTATTGCGATATTTTGTGCAGTTGGAGGAGTTGAGCCGCAGTCTGAAACTGTATGGAGGCAGGCTGATAAATATAATGTGCCGAGGATAGCTTTTGTTAATAAAATGGACCGCAGCGGAGCAGATTTCTTTTATGTCATGGACATGATTAAGATGAAGCTTGGCGGGAACCCACTGCCGCTCCAGATTCCAATAGGTAAAGAAGAAGATTTTACAGGAATAATTGACCTTATCAGTATGAGGGCCATTATATATGAAGATGAAATGGGCATCAGGTTTGAATATAAAGATATACCTCAGGAACTCAGGCCTCTGGCTGAAAAATACAGACAGGAGCTTATTGAAAATGTTGCTAATTATAATGATGATATATTAAATAAATATGTTGAAAACATTGAAATAAGCGAAGAAGAATTAAAGGAAGCAGTTAGAGAGGTCACTATTAATGTTAATGGTGTCCCGGTTCTTTGTGGAGCTGCTTTTAAAAATAAAGGAGCTCAACCTCTGCTGGATGGAGTAGTAGATTTTCTGCCATCACCTTTAGAAATACCCCCACCTAAAGGGATAAACCCGCATAATGAAGAAGAAATTGAGAGGAAGGTAAGCGATGATGCACCTTTTTCTGGTCTGGTATTTAAAATAGCTACAGATCCGTTTGTGGGGAAATTAAGTTATATGAGAATTTATTCAGGTACATTAAAAAGCGGAATGCAGGTTTTGAATACCAATAATGATGTAAAAAGCAGGATAAGTAAATTACTTATAATGCATGCTAACAGCAGGGAAGAGACAAAAGAGGCATATTGCGGTGACATAATAGCAGTTGCAGGTTTAAAGGAAATAAGCACCGGTGATACTATATGCGAACCTAAGAGCCCTATTAAATATGAAACTATTAGTTTTCCAGATCCGGTATTATCAATTGCCATTGAACCAAAAACAAAAGTGGATCAGGAAAAATTAAGCAACGCTCTTTCAAAACTTGCAGGAGAGGACCCTACGTTTAAAATGGAGATTGACAGCGAGACCGGGCAGACAATTATTTCAGGTATGGGTGAGTTGCACCTTGAAATAATAGTTGACAGGTTGCTGCGTGAGTTTGGCGTAAGCGCAAATGTAGGAAGACCCCAGGTATCCTATAGAGAAACAATAACTAGGGATGCCCAGGTGGAAGGGAAATATGTAAGACAGAGCGGTGGAAGAGGACAGTACGGTCATGTGGTAGTCCGTTTTGAGCCAAATGAATATAGCAGCGGTTTTGAGTTTGAGGATAAAACAAAGGGCGGGGTTATACCCAAGGAGTTTATAAAACCAATTGAAATGGGTATCAAAGATGCAATGCAGAGTGGTGAAATAGCGGGGTATCCTGTTGTTGATGTTAAAGCTATTCTAATTGATGGCTCATACCATGAAGTGGATTCTTCAGAGATAGCTTTTAAAATTGCAGGTTCAAAGGCTTTCAGGGAAGCCATGAGGAAGTGCCTTCCAATTTTACTGGAGCCGGTAATGGATGTTGAAGCAGTTGCTCCGGATGAATATATGGGAGATGTTATAAGTGATATTAATTCAAGAAGGGGAAAAATATTATCGGTAGCATTAAGAAATAAGAATAGGGTTATAAAGGCAGAAGTACCCCTTGCTGAAATGTTTGGCTATGCTACAGATTTGAGGTCAAGGACTCAGGGTCGTGCTACTTTCACTATGCAGTTCAAGAAATATAAATCTGTGCCGGGTAGAATTGCAGATAAGATTATAGAAAGCTTTAAAGGGAAAAAAATTGCAGTTTAATTTATTAGTATTTGAATAAACTTTTAACCAGAGAAAGGATATATTATGGCTAAGCAAAAATTTGAAAGAACAAAGCCACATATAAACATAGGAACTATAGGCCATGTGGACCATGGCAAGACAACACTGACTTCAGCAATAACGAGATGCCTGAAGCACTCGGGACTGCAAGGGGTGGAAGAACGTTCATTTGATTCCATCGACGTAGCTCCCGAGGAAAGGGAAAGAGGTATAACCATTGCCATTGCCCACGTGGAGTATGAAACACAGAACCGTCACTATGCTCATGTGGACTGTCCCGGACATGCAGACTATGTAAAGAACATGATTACCGGTGCTGCACAGATGGATGGAGCAATACTGGTAGTATCTGCAGCAGATGGCCCCATGCCACAGACAAGAGAGCATATACTTTTAGCCCGTCAGGTAGGGGTTCCCTACATTGTAGTATTTTTAAATAAAACAGATATGGTAGATGACCCCGAGCTTATTGAACTGGTGGAAATGGAAGTAAGGGATCTTCTTAAAGAATATGAATTTCCTGGAGATGAAATACCGGTAGTGAAGGGCTCGGCTCTTAAAGCAATGAATTGTGAGTTTAAGGAGGGGCAGGAGTGTCCTGATTGCAAGGCTGTCCTGGAGCTTATGGAAAAAGTAGATACATACATTAAAACTCCCAAGAGGGATGTAGATAAACCTTTCCTTATGCCCATAGAAGATATATTTTCCATTACCGGCCGTGGTACTGTAGTTACCGGTAGAGTGGAAAGAGGGAAAATTGCCCTCCAGGATTCAGTTGACATAGTGGGTATAAGGCCAAAGATACAGAAGACAGTAATAACCGGTGTTGAGATGTTCAGGAAACTTCTGGATGAAGCCCAGGCAGGAGATAATGTAGGACTTCTCCTGAGAGGTATTCAGAAAGAAGATGTGGAAAGAGGACAGGTTATTGCAAAACCGGGAACCATTACACCACACTTTCATTTTAAAGCACAGATATATGTTCTTTCCAAGGATGAAGGAGGAAGGCATACACCTTTCTTTAATGGATACAGGCCCCAGTTTTATTTCAGGACCACAGATGTTACCGGCAACATATCTTTAGATGAAGGTGTAGAGATGGTAATGCCTGGTGATAACACGGAAATGGAGATAAACCTTATATCCCCCATAGCTATGGAGGAAGGCCAGAGGTTTGCTATCCGTGAAGGTGGAAGGACCATTGGAGCAGGTAGTGTTACCAAGATACTGGAGTAATGTGTAAGGAAAGTAATAATAGGCAGGAGTAAATATAATGGCAGCAAGAAAGCTAGGAGAAAAAATTAGAATAAAATTAAAGGCTTATGACCATGAAGTAATAGACCGTTCAGCAAAAAAGATAATGGAAGCTGTTGAGAGTTCAGGGGCAAAAGTTTCCGGACCAATTCCTCTGCCTAATAAAAAAAATGTTTATTGTGTTATAAGGTCTCCTCATGTAAATAAGGATTCAAGAGAACATTTTGAAATAAGGATACATAAGCGGCTTATAGATATTGTTGAACCTACTCCAAAAACAGTAGATTTGCTAATGAGATTAAGCTTACCAGCAGGAGTGGGAATAGAGATAAAATCCTGATTGAGGTAAAAGAGATTGTTTTATGGAAAGTGACTCAAAGATGGTAAATGCAATATATGGTAAAAAACTTGGATGTACACAGATATTTGGAGAGAATGGGGATGCGCTGTTTGTTACAGCAATTGAAGCTGAAAAATGTGTGGTTGTCCAGGTAAAGAATGATAAAAAGGATGGGTATAATGCTCTGAAAATAGGGCTGGGCAGCATTAAAGATAAAAAAGCTACAAGTCCTCATAAAGGAGTGTTTGCTAAGAATAAAGTTGATTTGAAAAAATATTTAAGGGAAATAAGAGTAGAGGAGTTTGACCAGGAGTATAAGCCCGGTGACATTCTGGATGCGGGAGTTTTTAAAGTAGGGGATAAAGTAAAGATAACAGGTAATAGCAAAGGAAAGGGCTTTTGCGGTACCATAAAAAGGCATGGCTTCCATGGGGGAAGGATGACCCACGGATCACATTCTCATAGAATACCAGGTTCAGTCGGGATGTGTGCTACACCTGCGAAGATAGCAAAGGGCAAGAAAATGCCTGGAAGAATGGGCGGAAAAAAGGTTACTGTAAAAGGACTGGAAATAGTTGATATAAATAAAGAACAAAATTTGATTTTAGTCAGAGGCAGCGTTCCAGGTGCGAAAGGTAACCTGGTTTTTTTAAAAAAGATTTAATAGGTATTTTTTTGAGGAGAATTAATGGGCAGCTTGAATGTTATTAATACAGAAGGCAAAGAATTAGAAAAAATAAATATATCCAATAAAATAGTTGGCCATAAAATAAATACTGAGGTTTTGTATCAGGAAGTTAAGAGGTATCTTGCTTCCCAGAGGTCCGGGACACATAAAGCCAAGGGTAGAAGCGAAGTTAGAGGCGGAGGCAGGAAACCCTGGAGACAGAAAGGTACAGGTAATGCCAGGGCTGGTTCTAACAGGTCTCCGATATGGAGGGGCGGCGGTATAGTTTTTGGGCCAAGTCCAAGGGATTATTCTTTTAAGTTAAATAAAAAGGTAATAAGGCAGTCAAAATTAATGGTGCTGTCGGATAAGTTTAAGAATAAAAAGATAGTGGTACTGGATAAATTAGAATTTAAAAAACCGGAAACAAAAAAAGCTGCCGGGATATTAAAAAAGCTTGATTTAGACAATGATAAGGTGCTGATGGTTTTTAATGATTTAAATAACAATGAAGTAAAATCATTTAGAAATATACAAAATGTTATGGTAGAAAGCGCAAAAGGTCTGAGTACCTATATTATGCTGGTAGCAGATTTTATAGTTTTTACCAAAAGCTCACTTGATTGTTTTATTGAAAGGTTGGGAAATGAAAAATCCTAGGGATATAATAATCTCCCCTGTGGTATCAGAAAAAAGTTATGCCGGAGTTCAGAATAAGAGATATTCTTTTTTTGTCGATATAAGGGCAGAGAAAGGTGAAATTAAAAAAGCTATTGAAGAGATATTTAAAGTTAAGGTTTTAAAGATAAATACTATGAATATTAAGCCCAAGCCAAAACGGCTGGGGAGGTCATTGGGCACCAGCTCAAGGAAAAAGAGGGCTGTTGTTACGCTTGGTAAAAATGATAAAATTGATTTTTTTGAATCAGTCTAATTTTGTCTGGAGGTATTGAAGTTGGCTGTTAGAAAATATAAGCCTGTAACTCCTGGTAGAAGGTTCGGAACAGTTTCGGACTTTTCTGTTTTGACAAAGAAAAAACCGGAGAAATCCTTAACAAGGTCTTTAAAAAGAGATGCTGGAAGGAATAATACCGGAAGGATTACCAGGAGGCATAGCGGAAAAGGGCATAAGAGATTATATAGGATTATAGACTTTAAAAGAGTAAGGGATGGTATTCCTGCCAGGGTGGAAGCAATTGAGTATGACCCTAATAGGAGTGCAAGAATCGCCTTGCTAAGTTATAAGGATGGCAAAAAAAGTTATATAATTGCTCCTTTAAAATTGAAGGTAGGAGATGTATTGCTATCAGGAGAAAAAGTTGATATTAAACCTGGTAACGCTCTACAATTAAAAAATATTCCAGTTGGATCAATAATTCACAATGTAGAGCTGAAGAAAGGTAAAGGTGCAGAGCTGGCAAGGTCTGCTGGAGCAAATGCTCAACTTCTTGCAAAAGAGGGTAAGTATGCCAGCATAAAACTTCCATCAGGTGAAGTAAGATTGGTAAATATAGAGTGCAGGGCATGTATTGGACAGGTTGGGAATACAACACATGAAATAATAAAGCTGGGCAAGGCGGGAAGAAAAAGATGGCTTGGAATAAGGCCATCGGTTAGAGGAACAGCAATGAATCCTATAGACCATCCTCATGGTGGTGGAGAAGGAAAAAATAAAAGCTCCGGGAGGAATCCAGTAACACCGTGGGGTAAACCAACCCTGGGTTACAGGACCAGAAAGAAAAAAAATAAAAATGATAAATATATAATCAGGAGAAGAAATAAGTGAAATATTTAGTTTTTAAGTTTAGAGGAGGATTAAAGTGTCAAGGTCTTTAAAGAAGGGGCCTTTTGCAGAAGTAAAATTATTGGAGAAGATAAGTAAGCTGAATGAATCAGGAGAGAAGAAGATTATAAAAACATGGTCCAGAAGCTCAACTATTTTTCCTGAAATGGTAGGGCATACCATAGCGGTTCATGATGGAAGAAGGCATATTCCAGTTTTTATAACTGAGTCTATGGTTGGACATAAACTGGGGGAATTTGCGCCTACAAGGTCAATAAGACCCCATGTTTATAAAGGGAAAAGTGAAAGGGTTGCTACTGTCAAGTAGCAAACGGCTTACAGCAAAGCAGTGAGGAGGTTAATGCTTTGGAAGCGAAGGCAGTTGAAAAATTTATAAGAATGTCACCAAGAAAGATAAAATATGTTGTTGATATGATAAAGTCAAAACCTATAGAAGGCGTGATAGATGTATTGTCTTTAACTCCTAAAGCAGCAGCTGTTGTAGTGAAGAAAGCTATAGAGAGTGCTGTAGCCAATGCTACAGAGAACCATAAAATGAAAGAGGAAGATTTGTTTATTTCAAAAATAATTGTAAATGAGGGTCCAGTTTTAAAAAGATTTAAACCAAGAGCCAGGGGTAGAGCTACAAGGATAAGGAAAAGAACTGCCCATCTATCAGTTTATGTATCTGATGGAAAGGATAAGGAGGATTGAGATGGGACAAAAAGTAAATCCTATTGGTTTCAGAATTGGAATTAATAAAAGCTGGCAATCAAGGTGGTTTGCTTCAAAAGATTATTCTAAGCTTCTTAAGGAGGATATAACCATAAGAAGTATAATTGAAGAGCAGCTTGGAAATGCAGGGATCTCAAAAATCGAAATTGAAAGAACAGAAGAAGAAGTTAAAGTTGATGTGAATACTTCCAAGCCAGGAATAGTTATTGGGAGAAGAGGGGCAACTATTAATGATATCAGGGATTTAATAGAGAAAAAAACAGGCAGTATTATCCAGTTAAATATAATAGAAATTAAAAGGCCCGAATTGATTGCAAAATTAGTAGCTGAAGGTATTGCCTCGCAATTGAAGGGTAGAGTTAGTTTTAGAAAAGCTATGAAAAAAGCTGTCTCATTATGCATGAAATCAGGGGCAAAAGGTATAAGAGTCCAGTGCTCTGGAAGATTGGGCGGAGCAGAAATGGCAAGGACCGAATGGTATAGGGAAGGAAGAGTACCTCTTCATACCCTGAGGGCAAATATTGATTATGGATTTGAAGAGGCCAATACAACTTTTGGAAAAATTGGAGTTAAAGTGTGGATATATCTTGGGGATATAATATTTGATAAAGAAGAGATGGAAAAGACCAAACAATCGGGAAGAAAGAATAAGAAAAAAGAAAAGGTTGATGAAGGCTAGGAGATATTTATGGCAGCAATGCTGATACCTAAAAGAGTAAAATATAGAAAAGTGCAGAGAGGTAAAATGAAAGGCCGGGCAAAAGGCGGTACTAAGCTTTCTTTCGGCGAGTATGGGCTGCAGGCCCTGGAATCCGGGTGGGTAACCAGCCGGCAGCTGGAGGCTGCAAGAGTGGCTCTGACAAGATACATAAAAAGAGGCGGTAAAGTATGGATAAATGCTTTTCCTCATAAACCGGTAACAAAGAAACCAGCTGAAACCCGTATGGGCGGAGGGAAAGGTATCCCGGAGGGTTGGGTAGCTGTAGTTAAACCCGGAAAGATGTTATTTGAAATCTCCGGGGTTAGCATGGATGTAGCGAAAGAGGCAATTAGACTGGCTTCCAGTAAATTATCAATAAAGACGAAGTTTGTTTATGAAGAATTGTAAATGATTGGATAAGAAATGAAAGTAAGTGAAATAAGGGAACAGACTAAAGAAGAATTAGAAGCAAAACTTCTGGATATAAAAAAGAGTGTATTTAATCTAAAGTTCCAAAAAGCAACTGGGCAGCTGGAGAATCTGTTAAAGATACGGAATTTAAGAAAAGATATTGCCAGGATAGAAACTTTGCTTAAAGAGAAGGAACTTAATAAAGATAATGATAAGAAAGCTGGCAAAAAAATAGGTAAAAAAGTAAAAAAGACAGGTTTAAAGAAATAAAGGGGGATTTTTGGAAAGAGGAAAATCAAAAATAAGAGTGGGGACTGTAGTAAGTGACAAAATGGATAAAACAGTAGTTGTAGCAGTGGAGTCTCATTATAAGCACCCTTTATATAAAAAGATTTTAAGAAAAGTAAGGAGATTAAAAGTACATGACCCTGAAAATATTTGTAAAACAGGTGATGTGATAAAGATCTCTGAAACCAGGCATTTTAGTAAAACCAAATGCTGGAGACTGGTAGAAGTAGTAAAGAAAGCAGAGTAAAAAGGAATTTAAAAAATGATTCAAGCTGAGAGCAAAGTAAATGTGGCAGATAATACAGGAGCGCGGCAAATTAAGTGTATTAAGGTTTTAGGTGGCTCCAGGAGAAGATATGCACGTATTGGCGATATCTTTGTTGCTACGGTAAAAGATGCAAACCCTGGAGGTGTTGTGAAAAAGAGTGATATTGTAAAAGCTGTGCTTGTTAGGTCAAAGAAGACATATAGAAGGGCAGATGGGTCCTATGTAAGATTTGATGATAACGCAGCAGTTATTATTGACGCACAGAATAATCCCAGGGGGACCAGGATATTTGGTCCGGTTGCAAGGGAGCTCAGGGATAAGAATTTTATGAAAATAATATCTCTCTCACCGGAAGTAATTTAGTTATGAGGATTTATGGAGCCAGAAAAAAATGTTAAAGATAAAGAAAAATGACAAGGTTAAAATTATAAAAGGAAAAGACAGAGGCAAGACGGGGAAAGTACTCCGGGTAGAGTCCTCAAAGAATAGATTATATGTTGAAGGCATTAATATATTAAAAAAGCATCTGAGGCAGAAAGACCAGAACAAGCCGGGAGGGATCCTGAAAAAAGAAGGTCCGATTAATATGCCCAATGTTGAATTGGTTTGTCCTAATTGTGGAAAAGCAGCGAGAATTGGCTTTAAAGTTAAGGAATCAGGTGTAAAGATAAGAGTATGCAGAAAGTGTAAACAGGAAATATAGGAGAAGGTTTTTTGGTGGTGTTAATGGAGCCAAGGTTAAAAGCGAGATATAAAAAAGAAATTGTTCCAAAAATGTTAAAGGAGCATAAATTTAAAAATGTGATGGAAGTCCCCAGAATAGAAAAAATATGCGTTAATATGGGGGTTGGCTCTGCAACTCAGAATGCAAAGGAATTGGAGGCTGCCAGTAATGATCTGGCTGTGATTACAGGGCAAAAACCCATTATAACCAAAGCAAAAAAATCTATTGCAGGATTTAAGATAAGGAAGGGGAATCCTATCGGCTGTATGGTTACATTGAGGGGAAAGATGATGTATGAGTTTCTGGATAGACTATTAAATATAGCAATTCCCAGAATCAGGGACTTCAGGGGTCTTTCTAAAAAAAGTTTTGATGGTCGGGGGAATTATACTATTGGAATAAAAGAGCAGCTTGTTTTCCCGGAAGTTGACTATGATAATATTTTGAGCGTTAAGGGTATGAATATAACTATAACCACCAGTGCGAAAAATGATGAAGAAGCAAGGTCTTTATTTGAGGAAATCGGATTTCCCTTTAAAAAATAAAAAGTTAAATTTGTAAGGAGACATTTATTGTGGCAAGGAAAGCGCTTAAAGAAAAACAAAAAAAGGAAGCTAAATATAAAACAAGAGAGTATAACAGGTGTTTTATATGCGGCAGGTCCAGGAGTTATATAAGAAAGTTTGGTCTTTGCAGGATTTGCCTCAGAAAAATGGCGCATGAAGGAAAAATTCCTGGGCTGACCAAGTCCAGTTGGTAAAAGGAGGATTTATGTCAGGAGTTACTGACCCTATTTCAGATATGTTAACCAGAATACGGAATGGTGGTGTTGCCAAAATGGACAACATTAATGTGCCGTATTCAAAGCTTAAAGAGGAAATAGCCAGGATATTAAATGAAGAAGGATATATAAAAAGTTTTGAAGTCAACAAGAATGAAGGACCTGGCGGTATGATTAAAATATATTTGAAGTATAGCAAAAATGGTAAATGTACCATTAGCGGATTAAAGAGAATAAGCAAGCCAGGGCTCAGGGTTTATGCCAAAAAGGATGAGATTCCCAAGGTTCTTGGTGGATTAGGAGTATCATTATTATCTACGTCAAAAGGGTTGCTCACAGATAAAGATGCTAAAAAGCAGCAGGTTGGCGGCGAAGTAATATGTTTTGTATGGTAGAAAGGTGATTTTAAAGTGTCAAGGATAGGGAAAATGCCTATTAACGTACCGGAAGGTGTGGAGACTAAAATAGATAAGGATATTATTAATGTAAAGGGTAAGCTGGGAGAGCTTTCCCTAAAGTTTGATAAATCTTCTGTTAAATTAAATATTGAAGATAACAGGATGGTAATTATTCCGATTTCAGGCAGTAAAGGAAGCAGAGCAAAATACGGGCTTTACAGAAGTCTCATAAATAATATGGTAATAGGTGTAACAGATGGCTTTACTAAAACACTAAGAGTAGTTGGGGTAGGTTATAGAGTTGCTAAAAAAGGAGATAACCTGGATCTATCTGTCGGTTATTCAAATCCGGCGGTAGTAGAACCACCGGAAGGGATATCCTTTGATGTTATTGATAATACAGTAATTAAAGTTAACGGGATTGATAAACAGTTAGTTGGAGAAGTGGCTGCCAAAATAAGGGGAATAAGAAAACCGGAGCCATACAAAGGTAAAGGTATAAAATATGAAAAAGAAGTTATAAGAAGGAAGGTCGGCAAGGCAGCTACTACTACCACCACTTAAATTCTCGCGGGAGTTATTATGAAGAGTAAAATCGAAAAAAAGGATAGAAGTTTAAGCAGAAAATTGAGGAGCAGGCATAAAATTAGAAAGGGGAATAACCGCTTAAGACTTGCTGTCTATAGAAGTAATAAATATATCTACGGGCAGATAATAGATGATAGTACCGGTGCTACTCTAACCGGTGTATCAAGCAAAGATATAAAAAGTAAAAAAGATGATAAGGGTAAGATAGATATAAGTTTTAGGACAGGCGAATCTCTAGCAGATATTGCTAAAAAGAAAAAAATAAAGGAAGTTGTTTTTGACAGAAGTGGATATAAATACCATGGAAGAGTAAAAGCGCTGGCTGAAGGTGCGAGAAAAGGCGGATTGAAATTTTAACTATATTTTAAAGGAGGACTTCTGGTGGCTAATAACTCTAAAGATACAGAGTTGACTGATAAAGTAATAAAAATAAATAGAGTAGCTAAAGTAGTAAAAGGCGGTAGAAGATTTAGCTTTAGTGCTCTGGTAGCAGTGGGCGATATGAATGGTATGGTAGGCGTTGGCTTTGGCAAGGCGAAAGAAGTTTCTACTGCAATTCAGAAAGGTATCAATAATGCAAAGAAGAATATGTTTAAGGTGCCTCTGGTAGATGGAACTATACCTTACCAGATAAACGGCCGCTTTGGGGCAGGTCATGTTTTTATGAAACCTGCTTATCCTGGTAAAGGAGTGATTGCTGGCGGACCAGTAAGAATAATAATGGAGCTTGCCGGTGTAAAAGACATTCTTACTAAGTCACTTGGAAGTGCAAATGCACTGAATATAGTCAATGCGACTATAAAAGGTTTAAAAATGCTTAAAACCAAGGAACAGGTGGAAAGTTTAAGGGAAATAAACCAGGAAGCCGGTTAATATTATTAATGAGACAAATTTGATTAATACTTAAAGGGAGAAAAAGTGAAGATTGGTGATTTAAAAATGCCAGACTCCATAAAGAAAAAGAAAAGAGTAGGAAGGGGAAATGGCTCGGGACGAGGGACTACCTGTGGAAGAGGTACCAAGGGTCAGTTATCCCGCTCCGGAGGGAAAACAAGATTGGGTTTTGAAGGCGGGCAGATGCCTCTGCAGAGAAGACTTCCCCATTTAAGAGGTTTTAAAAATACCCGTAAAAAAATTAATTGTCCGGTAAATATAGGTCAGCTGGAAAAATTTAATGATGGCACTGTTATTGATTGCAACTTTTTGGAAAAAAAGGGATTGATTAAAGATAAGTCCTGTCCTGTAAAAATATTGGGAAGTGGTAAACTTACTAAAAAAATAACTGTTAAGGCAAAATTTTTCAGTAAAAGTGCATCAGCTAAAATTGAAAAAGCAGGTGGAAAAGTAGAGGTGGTTTAATGTTCCGGGCTATTATAAATGCCTTTAGAATTAGTGAAATCAGGAATAGAATACTTTTTACTATAGGTATTTTAGCAATTTACAGGTTTGGTGCTAATATATCTGTACCCGGTGTTGATGCAGCTAAAGTTTTAGAGCAGGTTGAAACCGGAATAATGGGCATGATGGATTTATTTTCAGGAGGTGCCCTGGGGAATTTTGCAGTTTTTTCACTTGGTATAATGCCTTACATAACTGCTACTATTGTTATGCAGCTTCTTCAGGTAGCAATCCCCAGGTTAGAGCAGCTGGCTAAAGAAGGGGAGATGGGAAGAAGGAAAATAAATCAAATAGCAAGGTACCTTACTGTAGGTCTTGCCCTTATGCAATCCATAGCTTTTGTATTTACTTTTAGAAGTTATGGTGCCATACCTGTTTTTGATTTTATCCATGTTAGTCTGATAGTAATAACTCTGACGGCTGGAACCACAGCAATAATGTGGCTTGGTGAGTTGATAAATATACATGGAATAGGAAATGGAATTTCACTTATAATATTTGCAAATATAATTTCAAGGATACCCAGTCAGATTATAAGATTATTCAAGTTAAAAGGTACCAATTATTTCTTTCTGGCTCTTTTTGCGGTTTTTACCATAGGTATAATTATATCTATTATACTTATTCAGCAGGGTGAGAGAAAGATTCCGGTCCAGTATGCAAAGAGGATTATAGGAAGAAAAGTTTTTGGAGGGCAGAGTACTTATATACCCCTGAAGGTAAATCAATCAGGAGTAATGCCTATAATATTAGCAATATCTGTGGTGCTCTTTCCCACAACAATTGCGCAGTTTATACCGGTAGGGTGGGTAAAGTCTATTGCGAATTCCTTTAGTCCGACCATAGAGGGTCAGATAAACCCGATTTATGCTGTTACTTACACTATCCTCATTATAGTATTTGCTTATTTCTATACTGCTATTACATTTAATCCTATAGATACAGCAGATAGTTTGAGAAGATATGGGGGATTTATTCCGGGTATTCGTCCTGGTAAAAACACTTCAGATTATTTAACTAATATTTTAAACCGTATAACGCTTCCGGGTGCGATATTTTTGGCTATAATAGCGCTTCTACCTGAAATGTTAATTAATTATATGGGATTACCCTTTAGATTTGGCGGAACATCAATAATTATTGCGGTAGGTGTTGCATTAGATACTATGAGGCAACTTGAGTCGCAACTTACAATGAGAGATTACGAAGGATTTTTGAAATGATAATAGTTTTACTGGGAGCACCGGGTGTAGGTAAAGGGACACAGGCAAGGGCGATTTGTAAGAATTTCGGCATGTCCCATATTTCAACGGGTGATATTTTAAGATATGAAATAAAAAAAGGAACCGAGCTTGGCAAGAAAGTAGCAGAGTATGTTGAGAGCGGGAAATTAGTTCCGGATGAAGTAATAATTGAGATAATAAAAAAAAGAATAAGCGGTAGTCAGTTAGAAAAGGGTTTTTTAATGGATGGCTTTCCGAGAAACTTGAAACAGGCAAAAATGTTCTCGGAAATGATGAATGAGCTGGGTATTGGACTGGACAGGGTAATAAATATAGTTGTTGATGAAAATGAGATTATTGAAAGACTGAGCAATAGGAGAGTATGCAGCGCATGCAAAAGCATATTCAGTGTTAATGAAACAGATAAAAGTTTGGCAAAATGCCCTAAATGCGGAGCTCCTTTGATAAGGAGAAAGGATGATGATTCTGAAGTTATCAGGCACAGGCTGGAAGTATATGAATCAGAAACCAGGCCGCTTATTGATTTTTATGCCGATAAGGGATTACTTGTAAATGTTGATGGTTCAGGGGATAAAGAGGAAATAACTGAAAGGATATTAAAGATTTTATGATAATATGCAAGTCGCCGGATGAAATAAAAATAATGGAAAAAGCAGGAAAAATAGTGGCAAAGGTTCTTTCAAAGGTAGAAGAAATCATAAAACCCGGTATCACCAGTGAGTATATAGACAGGGTAGCTGAGGAAATTATAATAAGTGAAAATGCTATTCCTGCTTTTAAGGGATATAAGGGAAGATTTGATAAAAAACCATATCCAAGTAGCGTATGTGTATCAATTAATGAAGAAGTGGTACATGGGATTCCCGGTAAAAGGGTTATAAGGGACGGGGACCTGGTATCTGTAGATGTTGGTGCGAAGATAGATGGTTTTTATGGCGATGCGGCCCGAACATTTAAGGTTGGTAAAGTTAGCAGGGATGCTGAAAGATTATGGAAAGCTACAAAGGAAGCTCTTGAGATGGGTATAGAGAAAGGTAAAGTTGGCAACAGACTGTCAGATATCTCGAATGCAATTGAAAATAGAGCTATTAAGGATGGATTTTCAGTAGTGAGGGATTTTGTAGGTCATGGGATAGGCAGAGAAATGCACGAAGATCCTCAAATATTAAACTATGGCCCTCCGGGACAGGGACCAGTTCTAAAAGAGGGAATGGTACTGGCGATAGAGCCCATGTTGAATCTGGGAGGCAGTGAAGTTAAGATAATGGGTGATAGTTGGACTGTTGTAACCAGTGACGGAAAGCTTTCCTGCCATTTTGAAAATACAGTAGCATTATGTAAAGATGGCCCGAAGATATTGACAGAGGCCTGATAAAAATTAATATTATTGAAAATTTTATGGACATACTAAAAGTTTTTTGATAACCTACGTATTTGCGCTATTTTTAATTTAAAATATTAGTGCGGAGGTTTAAAAGATTTCTAAAAAGGAAGATATAATAGAAGCCGAGGGGACTATTCTGGAAGCACTCCCCAATGCCATGTTTAGAGTTGAACTGGATAACGGGCATAAGGTGCTTGCTCATATCTCAGGTAAAATGAGGATGCATTATATAAAAATTTTACCTGGAGATAAAGTTAAAATTGAAATATCACCTTATGATTTAAGCAAAGGAAGAATTATTTTTAGGAAGAAGTAACTTTTTATAAAATTGATAATTAGAAATTTTAGATGGAAGTTGTTAAGAAGTTATAGGTAGTTTGGTGGAAAGAAGGAATAAGAAATGAAGGTTAAGCCATCAGTTAAGAGAATATGTAAGAGCTGTAAGATTATAAAGAGACACGGTAAAGTTGTTGTTATCTGTAAAAATCCGCGTCATAAGCAGAGACAGGGTTAAGGAGGTTTTAATTGGTAAGAATTTCAGGTGTTGACATACCGAATGATAAACATATTTGTGTAGCTCTAACATATATCTTTGGTATTGGAAGGTCTACAGCAGATAAAATACTGGAAAAATTAAATATTGGAATGAGCATAAAAGCCAAGGACCTCAGCGAGGATGAGATAGTAAGGATAAGAGAGTATATAGAAAATAACTACACTATTGAAGGAGACTTAAGAAGAGAAGTAAATCAGAATATAAAAAGATTAATTGAGATAAATTCGTACAGGGGCATCAGGCATAAAAGGGGTTTGCCGGTAAGAGGGCAGAGAACCCATACTAATGCAAGAACCAGAAAAGGTAAGAAAAGAAGTGTAGGAATAAAGAAAGGTAAAATTTAAATAAATCTTAAATTAAAAGTTTCAGGAGGCGAAGTTGGCAAAAAAAATTGTTGGTAAAAGAAGAGTAAAAAGTAAGGAAAGAAAAAATATACCATATGGGATTGCTCATGTCCAGTCTACTTTTAATAATACTATTGTAAATATTACAGACCAGAATGGTAATACAATTGCATGGGGTAGTGCTGGTGGCCAGGGATTTAAAGGTTCCAGGAAGAGCACCCCATTTGCTGCCCAGATAACTGCAACTGCAGTGGCCAGAAATGCAAGAGAACATGGGGTTATTAAAGTAGACGTAAGAGTTAAGGGTGTAGGGTCAGGAAGAGAAACTGCGGTTAGGTCTCTTCAAGCAGCCGGATTAGAAATTGGTAATATAATAGATGTAACACCTATACCCCATAATGGTTGCAGACCGCCTAAGAGAAGGAGAGTTTAGAAAGTTTTAAGATAAGGAGTTATTGTAAATGTCAACGGCTAAAGAACCTGCATGCAAGCAGTGCAGGAGAGAAAAAGAAAAATTATTCCTAAAAGGGCAGAGGTGTTTTTCTGCTAAGTGTGCTATGGAAAGGAAGCCTTATGCTCCCGGACAGAGAGCGAAGAGAAGAGTTGTGGAAACAGGTTATTGTGTGCAGTTAAGAGAGAAACAAAAGGCCAAGAAATATTATGGAGTAATAGAAAAGCAGTTCAGAAATTATTATGAAAAAGCTGTTAAAAGCAAAGGGGTTACAGGGGAAACTCTGCTCCAGCTTCTTGAGACAAGGCTTGACAGTGGCGTTTATATGATGGGTTTTGCTTCCTCAAGGGCTCAGGCGAGGCAGCTAATTTCTCATGGACATATTCTTATAAATGGGAAAAAAGTTGACAGGGCTTCATGCCAGTTAAGAGAAGGAGATGAAGTGAGCGTGGTTGAATCCAGTAAAGAAATAGTTCCTGTAATTGAGGCCAAAGAAAGCGGGGGGACTCTTACTGTATCTGAATGGCTGGAAGTTGACCTGGATAAACTAAAAGGTAAAGTAATAAGACTGCCCGAGAGAAATGAGATAAAAGTTCCTATTAATGAGCGGGTAATAGTGGAACTGTATTCTAAGTAATATGAATGTTCATTTGAGTATTCTTTTTTAGGAGGTAGATATAAATTGTTAAAAATGCATAAACCAAATGTAACCGTAAAGCACAAAGATGATTTTTCAGGCGAGTTTGTTATTGAACCGCTGGAAAGAGGTTTTGGGCATACTCTCGGTAATTCAATAAGGAGGGTTTTGCTTTCATCCATAGAAGGAGTAGGAATTACAAGGATTAGAGTGGATGGTATTATGCATGAGTTCTCAACCCTGGAAGGTATGAGAGAAGATGTGCTGGAGTTCATTGCTAATTTAAGAGGAGTTGTTTTTAGAATGGAAGCTGATGAACCAGTAATGCTAAAACTTGAGAAAAAAGGCCCGGTAACTATAAAAGCTTCAGATATAAAATGTGTTTCCGATATAGAGATAGTAAATCCAGATGAGTATATATGTACCCTGTCCAAGAAGGGTAAATTAAGTGCAGAAATAAGGATTGAAAAAAATAAGGGCTATAAGAATGCAGAAGAGAATGCAGTGGAAGGAGAACCTATTGGAGTGATACCGGTTGACACCATATTTTCGCCGGTGGAAGTTGTTCAATTTAAAGTGGAGAATACAAGAGTCGGGCAGGTAACTAACTATGATAGACTTATAATCAACATAGAGACCAACGGCAGTGTTAAACCGGAAGATGCTTTGAGCCAGGCATCTAAAATTATTAATGATTACATGGCACTTATGATAGATCTTTCTGAAAAGCAGAATAGAGACGAACCAATATTTGAAGAAATTGAAGAAGAAGATAAAGAACAGGAGTATCCCTCTATTGAAGAATTAGAACTTTCAGTAAGAGCATACAATTGTCTGAAAAGAGAGGGTATTGACTCTGTAGAAAAATTATTGGAATACAGTGAGAATGAACTTCTGGATATAAGAAATTTTGGTCAAAAGTCAATTCAGGAAGTTAAGGATAAAATTAAAGAGCTGGGATTATCTTTTAAACAAAAGTAATAGGCAGGGGAAAAAGATTATGGTAGTACCGAAAAAAGGTAGAAGATTTGGAGGAAGCAGCAGTAACCAGAAAGCAATTATGAGGAATCTGGCTATTTCGCTGTTTAATAACGGTAAGATTAAGACTACACTGGCAAAAGCTAAATATGTTAGAAGCTTTGTTGATAAGTTAATAACCATCTCAAAAAAAGATAATCTGGCAGCCAGGAGAAACTGTATAAAATTGTTGGGAAATACTGAAGCTGTAAGGAAACTATTTAATGAGATAGCTCCGGCTATGTATGATAGGTCCAGTGGATTTACAAGAATCGTAAGGTATAAGAATAGGCCTGGGGATGGAGCTGAGATGGCGATAATGCAGCTTCTTAAAAAATAAAAGATAAATTTTTGCTATTTTGAAAAATATGAATTTAAACTGCGTAATATGATTAATAACTATATGGCTGTCGTGGAATATGATGGGACGGACTACAGTGGATTTCAAATACAGCCAGGAGGAGTTAATACTATACAGGGGCAGCTGGAAGCAATTTTTTCAAAAATACTTAATGCGAAGATTGATTTGAAATATGCAGGAAGAACTGACGCAGGGGTTCATGCCAGTAATCAGGTAATAAGTTTTAGTACTGCCAAGAACCTGGATATTTACAGGATTAAATGGTCTGTAAACAGTATGCTTCCCCAGGATATAGTAATTAAAGAAATTAAAAAAGTGGACTCTTCTTTTGATGCAAGGAGGGACGCGGTTTTAAGAGAATATAGTTATTTTATAGTAAATAAAGAGTATCAAAGTGTTTTTTTGAAAGAGTACAGCATTCTTGTAAACAAAGAACTGAATATAAACCTTATGAAAAAAGCTGCAAAGATGTTTCTGGGTGTAAAGGATTTCGGTTCTTTTTGTAATCCTGAATGCATGAGCAATAATACAATAAGAAAGATTTTCAGATTTACTGTAGAAAAAACAAAATATGACCTGATAGTTTTTAAGATTGCGGCAAACTCTTTTTTATATAACATGGTTAGAATTATAATAGGAACTGTGCTTGAAGTAGGCAGGGGACAGAGGAAGCTGGTAAGTATAGGGGAAGCTCTTAAAAAAAGGGACAGGAATCTAGCAGGGGAAATAGTACCGGCAAAAGGTCTTTTTCTTACTGAAGTTGAATATGTGAGATAATCGGAGGAAGTTATGGTTAATACGGGACTTAAAACATTTAATTTAAAAAAAGAAGAAATAAAAAGAAAGTGGTTTTTAATAGATGCAAAGGATAAAAACCTAGGGAGGCTCTGTACAGGTATAGCCAGGATTTTAAGGGGCAAGAATAAACCAACATTTACACCGCATCTGGATTGTGGTGATTATGTAATTGTTATAAATGCAGATAAGATAAAAGTTACCGGGAATAAAATGGAAGATAAGAAGTATTACAGACATTCGGGTTATATTGGTAATCTGAAGGTTTTAAATCTAAGAAAAATGATTAAGAAATCACCCGAGCTTGTTATAAGGAATGCGGTAAAAGGAATGCTGCCCCATAACATACTGGGAAGAAAGATGTTAAAAAAGTTGAAGATATACAGGGGTGAAAAAAATATGCATATTGCTCAAAAACCAGAAAAAATTGATATATAAAAAAGGAGAATTAATTTGACGGAAAATGCGATATACAGTGCGACTGGGAAAAGGAAAAAATCAATAGCCAGAGTAACTTTAATCCCAGGTAAAGGAAAAATTACAGTAAATTCAAGAGACTTTAAGGAATATTTTAAAAGGGAATCTCTTATTACTATAATTCTGGAGCCCTTCAAGGTTACAAACACAGAGAATGCCTATGATGCCATTGTGGACCTGTCAGGGGGAGGTATATCCGGCCAGGCAGGTGCATTACGTCATGGTATTTCAAAGGCGTTACTTAAAATTAATCAGGAGTATAGGCCAATACTTAAAAGAGAGGGTTTTCTGACCCGGGATTCAAGAATTAAAGAGAGGAAAAAGTATGGTCTTAAAAAAGCAAGGAAAAAACCCCAGTTCTCCAAAAGATAAGAGTCCTTTCTTAATGAATTATCCCTGTTTAAAAATATATCTGGATAAAATATACAATAATAGCAGGGTAATTAATAATAAGTGTTCCAGAGAGCATTTCCTTTGTCGGCGTCACCAAATGTGTAATGGGTGATGTAAAAATAGCGTCAGAGATGAAAAAATCAGATATTAAAATATTTGGGGATAGCCGGATTGAAAATCTTGAGAAGTTGAGAAGCTTTTATGGAGAAGAGCAGTTGCTTATGATGCTGCGGAGATCTATTCCCGGAGAAATTGACAGACTGGTTGAAATCTGTAATATTAGCTTGAATATGCAATTAAAAACACTGGAAAAGATTGAGAAGGCATGCAGAGAAAAGAAAAAATAGCGAAGTATATAAAATTCTTTTAGCTCTCGGACTCCAGGATGTTGATAGCAGTAATATCAACTGTTGCAATCCGGATTTAGAAATAACTGGCCAGAGCAGTGACCATATGGTTATTGAAGTGAAGAAGAATAGTACAAACGAGGGTAAGACTGATTGTCCAAAATTAGAAACAGGAGATATAGAATCTTTTAAACTGGATTATTTTGGTTTAATGTTCTGTATGTCTTCTCCTTTTATCAGGAAAGAATATATAGAAGGATAAAAAAGGTTTTTAATATGGCAAGATTTTTAGGAGGAGTAGCTATATGTTAGAAACAGAAGATTTTTTTAATCTTTCAAAAACCCGGTTCAAGAGTCTTTTTGATAATGCTGAATATGTATGGGATGCCCTAAAAAAAATTAAAGGATATTTAAAGGATAATATTGAACCAAATGTTTCTGGATTAAGAAAGGGTAAGGTTTTTATTAATAAAACGCTGATCTTATATAATGGTGAAATTATTGAATCCGGATTTGAAATAGAAATGTTAAAAAAGAAACCCGTAGTAAAAAGAGATGGCAATATTCTTGATGGGGCAAGTATAATATATGAAGGTGTAATTCTTATGGATGATGAAATATATATTGGTAAGGGCACGGTTGTAGAACCGGGCGTATTGATAAAAGGCCCTGCTATTATCGGTGATAATACCGAATTGCGTCAGGGAGCTTATTTAAGGGGGGATACACTAGTAGGCGATGACTGTGTGATAGGACATACAACTGAATTAAAATCATGTGTTATGCTTGGAGAAAGCAAAGCAGGGCATTTTGCATATATTGGCGATAGTATTCTGGGCAGAGTGAATCTGGGTGCCGGAACAAAACTGGCGAATTTAAAGATTGTCCAGTCAAATGTTGTGGTTAGTGTAGAAGGAAAAAAGTTTGAGACAGGTTTGAGGAAATTTGGAGCTATTTTTGCAGATGATGTAGAAACTGGATGCAACAGCGTTACAACCCCGGGCACACTTCTGGGTAAGGGGGTCCTTTTATATCCCAATGTGACAGCACGGGGATATTATCCCCCGAAAACAATAATAAAGCTGAGACAGACACAGCAGTCAGAAAAAAAGATATAGCTTATGATAAACGGGATCCAGGTATTATAAAAAGGAGTTATTAGGAAGGAGGCTTAGATATGGGAAAATTATTCGGAACTGATGGAATTAGAGGAGTTGCAAATGAATATCCAATTACCCCTGATATGATTGTACAGATTGGTCAGGCAACTGCATATATTTTAAAAAAAAGGAAGCATCGTTCAAGAATCGTAATAGGCAAGGATACAAGGCTTTCAGGTTATATAATAGAAAGTTCGCTTGTGGCAGGTATATGTTCAATGGGAACTGATGTAATACTTGTCGGCCCTGTGCCAACACCTGCTATTTCTTTTCTAACCACCAACCTCGATGCAGATGCAGGGATGATGATTTCTGCATCACATAATCCTTATAAAGATAACGGCATTAAGATATTTTCAAAGAAAGGTTACAAACTATCCGACGAAGAAGAAAGTCAAATCGAAGAACTGATACTTTCGAAAAAACTTCCCATCCTCCTTATGGATGCCGAGAATCTGGGAAGGGTGTCAAGAGAGGAAGATGCAAGCGGGAGATATATTGTATTTCTTAAAAATTCATTTCCTAAAAATTTGGACCTTGAAGGGATGAAAATTGTTCTTGATTGCGCGAACGGTGCTACTTATAAAATAGCCCCTACATTATTTAAGGAAATGAGAGCTGAAGTCGTTGCTCTAAACATTGACCCGGATGGGAAAAATATTAACCTTAATTGTGGTTCGCTTTATCCGGAAAATCTTGCCGAAAAAGTTGTTGAAACCGGCTCAGATATAGGACTGGCTTTTGATGGTGATGGTGATAGGTTAATAGCAGTTGATGGCAAGGGTGATATAGTAAATGGTGACAAGGTAATTGCAATATGTGCAAAGAGGTTAAAAGAGGAAAATGCTTTAGAAAATAATACGGTGGTTACAACTGTAATGAGCAATCTTGGGCTTTCTCTGGCATTTAAAGAGATGGGTATAAAGAATATAGCCACAAAGGTTGGTGATAGATATGTGCTGGAGGAGATGATGAAAAATAATTCCATTCTTGGAGGAGAGGATTCTGGCCATATAATTTTCAAGGAATATCATACAACAGGTGATGGTATTTTAACTGCATTACAGCTTCTCTCTGTTATGAAAAAGGAAGATAAATCTCTTTTTGAATTGTCAAAGGTAATGAAAACTTTTCCCCAGGTTTTAATAAATGTGAAGGTTAAAAGGAAAGCTCCGCTGGAAGAAATACCCGAGCTAAAAAGTGTGATAGCGGAGGTTGAAGGAGAACTTGCCGGTAAGGGAAGGGTGCTTGTAAGATATTCAGGGACACAGCCAGTCTGCAGGGTAATGCTTGAAGGACCGGATAAAAGTAAAACTGAAAAATTAGCTAATAAAATAGTAAAAGTTGTTAGAGAGAAGTTGAACTAATACCACATGAATATTTCCCTGTAACTTAATTTTAATCAGGATATGTTGTCTGCCTAAAATTATACAGGCAGTCTTGCCAATCTATAATGGAAGAAATCATAAAAATTTTAAAAAAAGAAGGCCCTCTAACCGGGAAAGAGCTACGTGATAAGTCAGGGCTGGACGAGCTTTCTCTCTGGCGTGCCTGTAATAAAGATAATAGAATTGTCCTTAAAATATTCGGGGAGAGATTTTTAAGACTTGACAGTCGTGTTAAAGGTTATGCAAGACTTTCTCCCTCTATAAAACGGGAATTTCTTACCTATACTGTGGCGGGACTGAAAAAAGATTCTAAAAATATCACAGCAAAGGCAAGGTCTATTCATGAGGGTATAAAGAATATAAGCAGGCAGAAGCTCCATCTTGCCAGGTGGATAATCAAAAAGATAGTTGATGGCCAGGAAATGCCGGAAATTATAACTGAACATGCTTGTTTTATAATTGCAGGTGATATTGTTTATATGATGGCACATTCAGAACCCAGGACGGAAGCATCAACAAATAAAATAATGAATGGCTCTGATCTTGATATTATAATAGTGACAGAAAATTTACCTTTGAAAATTAATAGAAATCTTGATGATTCAATATACAGGGAAAAATATTACCTTATTAAAAACCCCTCTTACAGGGAGGAGATAGATTACATAATAAAGGATATCCAGAAAGTTAAAATCCAGTTGAATTTTAATACATTCAAATTCAAGATTGCGTCAAAAATTTTAAATGAGGGAAAACTGCTTTATGGCAGCGAGGAAATTTTCGGTAAAATAAAGAAGGCGCTTTTAGAAAAAAAAATCCCGGAAAAGTTACTCAAACTTAAAGAAGAAGCGATAAAAAACAGAGAAAGTGCAAGGTCCTATCTTCTTGAAAGAGCAGGAACCCTGCCGGAAGAAGAGTGCATAAAGCTATTTTATACAAAACAGGAAAAAGAGGAAATATTTTAGTATATAAGGCGGACAAAATGCCGGATTTAAATTGCTATTATGCCGGGTCATCGACCTTTTAGAGTTTTAATCCGGAGGCAGCTTCCTTATCAAGCAAAACAGTTGCTTTTCCACCATAATTTTGTATTGCTGATGCTGTAACCTGTGATGTTGCAGGACCATGCAGGGCTTTTGCAGCAATATCTGCTTTTTTCTTCCCGTTTACTATCATGAGCAACTCTTTTGCTTCAAGGATAGTTCCGATACCCATGGTTATGGCCTGATGCGGCATATCTTCTCTTTTTATTTTTGCTTTTTTATAAAAACTTTCATAATTATCATCAAGTGTCTGCTGGGTAAGTGATATAACCCTTGTCCTTGATGATAAAGATGAACCCGGCTCATTGAAGGCCCAGTGGCCGTCTCCGCCTATTCCGAGAAGCTGTAAGTCTATCCCCCCTGCTTTTTTTATCTCGCTTTCGTACCAGCGGCAAAATTCTTCGGGGTCTTTTGAAAGTCCATCCGGTATATGTATATTATCTTTTTTGATATTTATATGTTTAAATAGCTCTTCATACATAAATCTTGCATAGCTCTGGTCCAGATTATATGGTTTATTGAGGTCAATACCTACACCGAGATATTCATCAAGATTAAAAGTTTTAACTTCTGAAAAATCAAGTCCTTCTTTATGCATTCTTATAAGCTTCCTGTAAGTTCCTATAGGAGTGCTTCCGGTTGCAAGACCAAGGACAGTGCCAGGTTTAGATTTGATACAGTTTGCTATAATTTCTGCTGCATATTTACTCATATCTTCATAATTTTCTTTTATAATAATATTCACAGGCAACCTCCTTGGAGAATTCATAAAAAAATATGTTGATTATTATTACTTTTTTAAGCGATTTTGTATAGGGTAAAATTTTTTTGGCTATAATTTTCTTCTTTTCCATACCTTTTGCTATAATATTTGATTATTATCCTGATAAAATAATATATGTGGTTTTTTAAATTATTGAATTTATAATTAGATAAGGCTATACCTGATATAGTCTGGAGGATATAAATGTGTGGTATTGTTGGTTATATAGGTACTAAGAAATGTAAGGATATTTTAATTGGTGGTCTGAAACGTCTGGAATACAGGGGTTATGATTCTTCAGGAATTGCTATAGTAACCGAAAATATAGGAGAAGGTAGTACTGTGGCGAACTATGCAATTAGTATTGTAAAAGAAGCCGGTAAAATAAATATTCTGGAGAAGGAAATAAAAAATTTAAAGGTAGATGGTAATTGTGGAATAGGGCATACAAGGTGGGCCACACATGGTGAGCCAACTAAGTTAAATGCCCATCCTCATTTAGATAGTTCCGGCAGGATTGCTGTAGTCCATAATGGCATAATAGAAAATTACGCGGAACTCAGGGAAGAACTTAAAAGAGAAGGCCATAAATTTATTTCACAAACCGATACCGAAGTATTACCTCACATGTTAGAGAAATACTATAAAGGAGATTTACTTTCAGCAATGCAGAAAGTAATAAAGAAAATAAAAGGGTCCGGGACTATAGTGGCAATTTCTGCCAGACAGCCGGATGAAATTATTGGAGCCAGAATTACCAGTCCTCTGGTCGTAGGAATCTCGGAGAATGGTAACTTCCTTGCTTCGGATATTCCTGCAGTGCTGGAATATACAAAGAATTTTATAGTAATCAATGATTTTGAAACTGTGAGACTTACTAAAAATAAAGTGGAAATTTACAGTAAGGAAGGAAAGCTAATTAAGAGGGAGCCCTTAAAGGTTACCTGGGACATCCTGAGTGCTGAAAAAGACGGTTATGAAGATTTTATGTTAAAAGAAATATTTGAGCAACCTTACGGAGCCAGCGAGACAATGAGGGGCAGATTGCGCTCTGGCAAACTTGATTTTAGTGAGATTAGCCTGTCGCCAGATAAGATTAAGAAACTTAGAAGAATTTATATAATCGCCTGCGGATCATCCTATCATGCAGCTTTAATAGGAAAGCAGGTTATAGAAAAATGGGCAGGGATATCTGTTGAAGTGGATTTTTCTTCGGAATACAGGTACAGGGATAAGCTGGTTGATAAAGATTGCCTGGTTGTAGCTGTAACACAGTCAGGGGAGACCATAGACACTCTTGCTGCGGTAAGAGAGGCAAAATCAAAGGGAGCTAAAGTAATAGGAATAACAAATGTTGTGGGCAGCACAGTAGCAAGGGAATCAGATTCTGTAATTTATACTCATGCCGGGCCGGAAATAGGTGTTTGTGCTACCAAGACTTTTACTGCCCAGATCATAATAATGTATCTTATGGGTTTATACTTTGCAGATGTAAATGGAAATATGTGTAAAAGTGAATCTCAAAAAATAGTCGAAGAATTAAAAACTATACCTGATAAGATACAAAACATACTGGATAGGGCAGAGGAAATAAAGAGAATTGCTGACCGGACCTATAAATATACCTGCTTTTTGTTTCTGGGCAGAGTATATAATCTTCCGGCAGCGATGGAAGGCGCACTAAAACTAAAAGAAATTTCTTATATCCATGCAGAAGGATATCCGGCTGGAGAGATGAAACATGGTCCTATAGCTCTTACTGATGAAAACACGATAGTGGTAGGGATTATGCCTGTTGATTCAGTATATGAAAAAATTTTGAGCAATATCCAGGAAGTAAAAGCAAGAAGAGCTACTATTTTCTCCATAATCAGCGGGAAAGATGAAAATACAAAAGAATATGCGGATTATGTCTTCAGAATACCGGAAACTCTAGAAGGATTATATGCTATTCTGGCTATTATCCCTTTACAGTTATACTCATATTATATAGCAAAAAATCTGAATAGGAATGTAGACCAGCCCAGGAATCTTGCAAAGAGCGTTACTGTGGAGTAAAAATTTATGGAAATTTATGGAATAGGGACAGATATAATCGAGGTTGACAGAATAAAGTCAGCAATTGGTAGCAATTCAGGTTTTTTGAGGAAGGTTTATACTGAAAAAGAAATAGATTATTGTAGTAATAAGAGGAAAGGAAAATTCCCCAGTTTTGCAGCCCGTTTTGCAGCAAAAGAGGCAGTTGCCAAATCACTTGCCGAGGGATTTAGTAAAAATATTTCTTTGAGTGAAATTGAGATATCAAATATGGAAACAGGTGCACCTTTTGTAAAACTTTATGGGAAAACCTATAGATTTACCAGAAAACTTAAAATTAAGGAAATAAAGGTATCAGTGTCGGCTACAGAAAATTTTGCTGTTGCCTATGCGGTAGCAATTATATAGTCTATAATTAAAAGTATTAAAAGAATTTAATTTAGAAAAATTAAATAATGTTACCCGGTTTAAGACCCTGGGAATGTTGGTATCAGGCGTTTTTGTAGTTAAAATTTTAATGGATGGAGATGCATTAAAATGAATAATAATAAAGAAGAAGGTTTAACTAAAGTTTTAAAAGGAAGCAGAATAGCAGAGATTGATAAAAAAGCTATTAAAGATGGGATAGATTCAAAATTGCTTATGAAAAATGCCGGTAGCGGTGTTTCCAAGGAAGTTCTAAGTGATTTTGAGAATAAGGAATTAAATAGAGCAGCACGCGGTTTGGTTGTTTGCGGAAGTGGTAATAACGGGGGAGATGGATTGGTAGCTGCAGGTGATTTACTGGATTACGGTATGAGGGTAAGTGTGTTTCTTATATTTTCTGAAGAAAAATTCAAGTCTGACAGTGAGTTTTACTTTAAGGAGCTTCAGGCAAATAGAAAAGATAGCATATACAATCTGGATTCTGAAGATAAAAATATAAAATCTTTTTTTGAGGAAGAATTGGAAAAAGCTGATTTTGTAGTGGACGCCATATTTGGCACGGGCATCCACGATAAGGATGTTTATGGCCCTTCAAAGGAAATAATTGAGATTATAAATCTTGCTAAAGTGAAAAATAAAAATTTAAAGATTTATTCAGCAGACATACCCTCGGGCATAGACTCTGATAATGGAAAAGTTTTAGGGCTGTCTGTGAGAGCTGATAAAACCATAACTTTTGGTTGTAAAAAAATAGGGCTGGTAAATTATCCGGGAGCAAGTTTTGCAGGGGAAGTTAAAGTAGTTGACATTGGCATTCCTCAGAAATATTTTAGCGAGTATGAAGAGATTTATGAACCCAATCTCCAGTGGGTGGCTGAGAAGATTCCCGTAAAGGAACCCTGGATATATAAGTATAAAGTTGGAAGCTTAATGGTGATAGCGGGTTCTTCAGGATTTACAGGAGCAGCTTCAATGACCTGTATGAGTGCTTTAAGGTCAGGAGCAGGAGTGGTGACTCTTGTATGTCCCTGGGAGCTGAATAATGTCTTTGAAGAAAAACTGACAGAAATAATTACATATCCGGTTGAACAGACAGAAGATGTATCTCTGCATATAAATAGTCTGGATGAAATACTAGAGTTAAGTGATAGGTTTAGTGCACTGGCAATAGGTCCCGGACTTTCAAGAAATTCAAGCACAATATGCCTGGTGAGGGAGCTGTTAAAAAAGATAAAGAAGCCGCTGGTGCTTGATGCCGATGGGCTCTATGCTCTTTACGGGCTGAAGGATGCTGAAGAAAGTATTGAGGATTTTGACCTTGAGAATGTTATAGTAACACCACATACAGGAGAGATGTCATTAATGATGGGCCTTGGGAAGGTTCCATTGGAAGATAGGATTAAGATAAATCTTGAGGCCGCAGAAAAATACAGAGTGACATCTGTACTTAAAGGCGCAAGGACTATAGTTTCTGACTATAATAAAAAGACCTTTATTAATCCAACAGGGAACTGGGGACTGGCATCAGCAGGGACAGGAGATATACTAACCGGAATTATTGGTTCATTGCTATGTCAGGGAATGAGTCTGATGGAGAGTGCGGTATGCGGGGTATATATTCATGGGCTGGCAGCTGATATTATGGTAGAGGAGACCAGCAGGACTTCACTTACAGCAACGGATCTTTTAGAGGGTATTAAAAGAGTTTTTCTTAAGATAGAGAAGATAAAATATTAAAAGAGTGCTGGTTTTAGAAGTTAAATTGTAAGTAAATATTATTAATAATTAATGGAGCTAAAAATGCCGGAGATAGTAGCAAAGGATATTATGGTAAAGAAAGTAGTTACCATAAATAAAAATGAATCTATAAAAAAACTTTCTGATTTGCTTATAAAAAATAATATAAGCGGCGTCCCCGTACTGGATGAAGACGGGAGGCTGGTAGGAATTGCCACAGAAGGAGACCTAATTGTGAAAGATGCGGACCTCCATTTCCCCCGCTATTTTCAATTGCTTGACAGTATTATTTATCTTGAAAGCCTGAATAAATTTAAAAGAAACCTTAAAAAGTATCTAGGAACAAAAGTGGAAGATATTATGACTGATAAGGTAAGGACAGTCAGAGAAGATACACCTATCAGTGAAGTTGCAAATATAATAATAAAATATAATATTAACAGGGTTCCTGTCCTGGATAATAGAGGGAATCTTGTAGGGATAATTACAAGGGCGGATATTGTAAGATCAATGATTTAAAGAAAATATTTGTTTGATTTAAAAAGTATTATGGAGAAAAATCCCATTATTAATAAAAGATATGCCTGGGCAGAAATAAATTTATCTAATCTTTCCTATAATATCAGAACAATCAGGTCTCACTCAGCTTCCAAAAATGTCAGGATCATGGCAGTGGTTAAAGCTAGTGCCTACGGACACGGAGCGGTGGAGATTTCGAAGCAGGCAATAAAAAGTGGAGTATATGCACTGGGGGTGGCACTGGTTGAAGAGGGGGCAGAGTTAAGAAAATCAGGTATTACCGCTCCTATTTATGTGCTGGGTGAGAGTTCTCCGGAAACGGTAGAAAAAGCTGTAAAAAATAATCTTATCCTATCTGTAAACTCATACAGGTCGGCACAATTTATTTCAAAGGAATGTGACAGAATTGGAATGGATACGGGTGTTAATATTAATGTGGATACAGGAATGAATAGGATAGGAATAAATTTTAAGGATGCTCCCGGCCAGATTTCAAAGATTTCCATGTTACCAAATTTAAAGCTGGAAAGTATCTCAACGCATTATGCCTGTGCAAGCATCAAGGGGGATTCTTATACACAATTACAGTGGGAGAGGTTTGAAGAAGCTATAAATAAAGTAAAAGATAATGCAATACCGGTTAAATTTTACCATTGTGCAAATAGCCCGGCTTTTTTTAGATATAAAAGTATGCATCTTGATATGGTAAGAACAGGAATTTCTATATACGGGCTGAATCCTTATGATTCTGATTATGTTGAGTGGCTTGATCCTGACGTGAGAGAAGCCGTATCAGGTTTGAAGCCGGTACTCAGTCTTAAAACTAAAATTTCTTTTATAAAAAATGTTCCGGAGGGTTGCTCCATTTCTTACTGTGGAACTTTTAAAACCAGAAGGGCAAGTGTAATAGCTACAGTACCTGTGGGTTATGCAGATGGTTATTCAAGGTTACTTTCCAATAAGGCACAGGTTTTGATAAATGGAAAATTAGCACCGGTAGTGGGTAATGTAACAATGGACCAGTTTATGATAGATGTTACAGATGTTGCAGGTAATGGTAATATAAGTGCTGGTGATGAAGTTATTCTGATAGGTGAGTCTGCAGGGCAAAAAATAACTGCGGAGAATATAGCAAAAATAATGGGCACCATAAATTATGAAGTGGTGTGTATGATTAAAAACAGGATTCCGAGAATATATATAAAATAAGGTATATTAAAAAGTATTTTTTATATATTTAAACCAGGAAGTTATTGTTTATAAAATTGCATTATATTAATATACAGGAGAAATTAAATGAAAAATAGAAAAAATTATTTAATTTTAAGGTCTTTTTTAACAGCAGCACTTTTATTTATTGCGGCAGTATCTGTAATTGTTAGCGGCTGTACATGTCCGGTGTTTTCACTTCTTGGAAGACTTACCGGTGTCCAGGTTAGGGCAGGTAAGAATATTGATGAGAGTATTATTGAAAGTGAGCTCATATATCCCGGTTCCACAGCTTTATTGCAGGCAGATGGTGATATAAATACAATTATTGAATTGGTTGGTAATTATGGTGCTGTTATATCCAAGAAAGATTTAGCTATTCTGGAGCAGCTACCGCAGGAGGTAAGAGAGCAGGAGATAAGTGCTACTTTTTATTCAACTGCTGACACCAAAGCAGAAGTTCTGGATTATTATAATTCATTTGAAAGTGAAAATTGGGATATAATACAAATGCAGGAAGAGCAGCAGAGCAGTGATGAAAATAGGCCGGCTATGCTGGTTGCTTCTGATGGTGAGAAGAAGCAGGCATTTGCACTGGTTGGAACAGAGAATAATACTTTTATAATATTTCTGGGTTTTGATTTTGAAGCATTATCGGGGTTAGAGAAGCAATAATAACTTGAGGTACTGTTAATGGATAAAAGATAAGATGTATATATTGATTATTATATAAAAAAAGAGAGTTTTGTAATAAAAAAAAGTTTTTATTAGATGGTTTTATAATGAAAAAATTTTTAATATTTGGAATGCTTACGGTATTTACCCTGGGTTTTATTCTTTCTGGATGTTCTGGAGTTAGTGAAGAAGTGATTTCTTTTGCTGATAGTGCTACGGAAGATTTTTTGGTTGCTCTGAACAATGGAAATTATGGAAGTTACAAAAAAGACCTTGATGGCGGAATGCTCCAGGCAGTGCCGGAGGAAGAGTTCATGAAACTTTCTTCGTACCTGCATGATACTGTAGGCGAATATATACCGGATTCAAAAGAGATGACAGCATCGGGAATTCAAAAAGGGATGGATGTAGTTGTTTACCAGGCTGATTATACAGAGGAAGATGAAAAGGTAAGGGTTACCATTGTTATTTCTAAAAACACGGATGGAGATTATAAGATATCAGGTTCATGGTTTGACTCTCCGGGAATCAGAGAGAAAGAGTACCAGTAATTTTTTTTAAAAAAGTATGGATTGATTTTTTTTAAAATTTTATAATAACAGCTTATAAAGAAATATTTTTTAAATCAATAATTGATAAGAAAACTAATAATTTATGGAAAGTGAGGGGTAATGAAAAAAATATTGTCATGGAGTAGTCTTTTATTATTTGCATCGGCATTAATGATGGGTGCCAGCTGTACTGAGGAAGAAGCTATCGAAGGAGTGGTTGGTGGTACGGCTGTTTCAATGTTTGCAGGTATATGGATATGTGTAGCAGTTATTGGAGGATTAATAGGGCTGTTTTTCTTTGTAATATGGATTATTGCTCTGGTTGATTGTACAAGAAGAAAACCAGAGGAGTTCCCGGCTGGTACAGGTGGAGAAAATGCCAAGACCCTATGGCTGGTAATTCTTATTGTAACTTTCTTTGTAACCCAGTTAAATGGTATTGCTGCGATTGTTTATTATTTTATGGTTATGAAGAAAAAACCTATTAAAAGGTAGCAAGGATTATTAAATTCATAAGAACGTTGTTCAGCGTTGATTACATATAAATTATAACCGGCAGGTTTATATTATCTGATAAACCTGCATTGATAATGCAGCGGTTTTTAGGTGGCTGTATCTATTTCTGACTGAGATTTTTTCTGGAGGTAAATTCATTAATTAAATTTGAAACCGAAGGGGGAATAATATCTTTTTGCTTTAAGATGCCCATTATATTTTTTGGGCCTACCTTTTTTACAAAGTAACCTGCGATTGCCCCTATTATCGCTCCACCTATTACAAAATAGGTAATGGTCTTATCAAATTTTTTTTCTGAGCTCATCAGATGCTAACCTCCGTAAATTTATAAGTATTAATATTTTAATTTTTTATAGTAACTCGAGAGCTTATATGTTTAAATCTTTTATATTGTAAGCTCTATATTATTATAATAATAGAATAGCAATAATAAAAAAACAAATAAAAAAATTTATAAAACTGGAGCAGTAAATGAATTTTAATCCAGAACAAAAATCTGTTACACCGGAAAGATTTAAATATTTTGACCTGATAACGGGTCTTTTTGTTGCAGTGCTGCTTATTTCAAATATCGCTTCGTCAAAAATTGTAGATATATGGAAATTTACTTTTGATGGCGGGACAATCCTTTTCCCTCTTTCTTATATCTTCGGGGACATATTAACTGAAGTGTATGGATACAAGAGGAGCAGGAGGGTTATATGGATAGGATTCTTCTGTGCGATTCTGATGTCTTTTACTCTTGGACTGATAGGTTTGATTAAACCTGCCAGCGGGTGGGAATACCAGGAAGCGTATATGAATATACTGGGGCAGACTCCCAGGATTGTTACTGCTTCTCTAATTGCTTACTTTGCAGGAGAATTCTCAAACTCTTATGTGCTTGCAAAAATGAAAGTTCTTACGAAAGGTAAATGGCTTTTTACAAGGACTATAGGTTCCACTATAGTAGGTGAGGGAATAGACACTATTATTTTTGTGCTTATTGCATTTCTGGGTGTATATGATAACAGTATGGTTATACTTATAATTATTTCCAATTATATATTTAAAGTTTCCCTTGAAATTTTATTTACTCCTATTACATATAAGATTGTAGGTTCTCTGAAAAAAACAGAAAAGGTTGACTGGTTTGATTATAAAACGAACTTTAACCCATTTCTTTTTTCCTGACATGCTGATATAACTCAGTCAACTTCCGGCCGAGGGTAGCGGTAGTGACCGATTATTTCATATTCCTGGAGTACATCAACTTCTTTAAGGGTATTAGTTTCAGGATAAATCATAATCACCAGGGGGATGCCATTTTCACTGGTATGACGGGAAATAAATCCGCCACGGTCTTTATCATGGTTATCTTCATCAAAACGGAAATAAACTATGTCGCCTGCCTGCCAAAGATAATCACGGTTTTCGTCATTTAAGTCATATTCATGGGGAAGCGTTGTTAAAGCATTACGGCTAAAAAACTTTTCCTGGAAAATAACATCTCTGAAATCAATATATTTTATTGGTGTTTTCCTGCCCTTACTGTCCAGTGGATAATCTTCTTTATGCTCAATCATGTCTTTATACATTAACTCCATAAGGTCGTAACCACAGTTATTTAAAGTTATTGATATTACATCAGTTGAGACCCACACATTGTTATCAGGATAACCGGTGCCGGGAAAGACCTGATATCCATATTCTATATCTTCTTCTAATAATTCAAGGGCTTTAAGAACAATATCTTTCTGAACTTCACTTAATTCGTTGTTTGCTGTTTCAGTAGATAAATTTTGGGATTCATCTGTTTCAGTTTCAGAATCTTCTACTGCACCGGACATGTCGGTGTCTTCAGGATTTTCCAGTGATGTTTCTCTGCGGGTTATATCAAGGGTCAGCTCCCAGATAGGAAAATTTATTTTAGAAACAAAAAGGTCATCAGGGAGTTTAAATGTCTTCTCCAGGTAACAGGATTTTAGAGCCAGTACCTGAAGAAGGGCTATTATTATAATGACATATATGAAATATCTATAATTTATATTCCTTCTGGATTGTTTTCTTATCTTATGTTCCATACTTAGATATATTATATTAAAAATAAAATAAATATAAGAGGGCTTATTGTTTTTTTAAAAGGTGGAAAGTATGCTGTAATTATTATAATATATTTAAAATTGGAGATTTTTTGAGTTTTATTATTTACAAACCCTTTTACGGGCAAGTATACCCGGACAGGTATAATAAAATTTAAATATTGTAACCGGGAATTAGAAATCAGAAAATTACAAAATAGATTGGTGAGGTGCAAAGAGAGATGTCTGTAAAGCAATTAACTGTTTTTATGGAAAATCAGTCGGGAAGGCTGGCAAAAGTAACCAGAATTTTAAAGGAGCGGGATATAAATTTACTGGGGTTTTCCACGACTGAGGCAAAAGACTATGGTGTGCTCAGGCTGGTGGTTTCTAATGTTAGGGCTGCCCGTAAAGCACTTAAAGATGCCGGTTTCACAACTCATATGGTAGATGTTATATGTATTGAAATTGAAGACAGGCCGGGTGAGCTTTATAGAATTCTTGATATAATGGCAAGAGAAGGCGTAAATATAGATTATATATATGTAATTACAGGGACAAGGATAGTTATGAATGTTGCTGACATAGCCAGAACTGAAGAAGCCCTGAAAAAAAATAATATCAAGCTCTGCCATTGATTAAATAAGAAGAACTGTAAGAATTTTTTAAAAGTGTACCTGTAAAAAAGTATTAATATGGTAGTATATCGTTTATTATTCATGATATTGCAGGGCACTTTAAGACTGGCTTTAGACATGGATAATAGCATCTTTCTTTTTATTGTTTATCTTAATACAGCACGGAGGATAAATTATGGGTAAAATTTTTAACGATATAACTGAGACAACAGGTAATACTCCTCTTGTAAGGATAAACAGGCTGGCAGAAGGAACAAATGCTACAGTTCTTGCCAAGATAGAGTCATTTAATCCCCTTTCAAGTATAAAGGACAGAATCGGGGTTTCAATGATTAAAGCTGCTGAAGACAGGGGATTAATAAATAAAAATACGGTGATAGTAGAAGCAACCAGTGGAAATACAGGTGTTTCACTGGCTTTTGTATGTGCTGCAAAAGGATACAGATTAATCCTTACTATGCCTGATACAATGAGCCAGGAACGAAAAAAACTTCTTGCTGTTTTTGGAGCTGAACTTGTCCTTACTGACGGCTCCAGGGGAATGAAAGGTGCGCTAGAGGAAGCAGAGAGAATTCAGAAGAAGATTAAAAACAGCTTTATGCCACAGCAGTTTAATAACCCTGAAAATCCCGGGATTCACCGCAAGACTACAGTTGAGGAGATATGGAATGATACTGACGGAAATGTTGATATATTTATTTCGGGAGTAGGAACCGGAGGGACAATTACTGGTGTAGGCGAGGCATTAAAGAGCAAAAAACCTTCTATAAAAGTAGTAGCGGTTGAGCCTTCCGGCTCGCCTGTTCTTTCGGGAGGCAAGCCGGGGAATCATAAAATACAGGGTATTGGAGCAGGATTTATTCCGGAAGTACTGAATGTAGATATAATTGATGAGGTTATAGTGGTTTCGGACGAGGATGCAGTGGTTATGGCCCGCAGGATAATAAGAGAAGAAGGAATCCTTACGGGTATATCGGGTGGTGCTGCAATGTGGGCTACATTAAAGGTAGCAAGACGCAGGGAATCAGAATATAAAAATATTGTAGTTATCTTACCGGACACAGGAGAAAGATATATTTCCACGTGGTTGTTTGGTAAGTGATATTCTTAATCTTTTTTTAATGTGCATATATGCAGTGTTTACATGAAAGAACTAGAAAAATTAGAATCAAATAGGGTAATTACCAGAGAAAATCACACCTGTATAATTTCTAAACAATAATTTTAGAAAATGGCATAAGTAAGGCAAATATATTTTTATTCTGTATATAACATCTGATAGAAATAGTAATGTCCCATAACTCTTTTTATATATTCTCTTGATTGTTCATAGGAAATGCTCTCTATGAATTCATCTATGTCCTGGCTCCCTCTGTTAGAAACCCAGCCGCTCATCCTACCCGGCCCGCCGTTATATGCACCAAGACAGTAAAACTTATTCTGGCTGAAGTTATCCAGTTGCTGCCTGAGGTAAAAAGTACCCATCTTTATATTTGTTTCCGGGTCAAGAAGCATACTGACATCGAAATCCAGGATGTCTATCTGTCCGGCAATGCCCTCTCCTGTTGAAGGCATAATCTGCATAAGACCCCGGGCTCCTGCGTATGAAATTGCATCAGGCATAAAATTACTTTCCTGCCTGATCACTGCCAGAGTGAAAAGCGGGTCAAGGTTGTACTGATTGCTGTATTCCCTGACAATGTCTTTATAACCATAAGGGTAATAAAGGTAATAAATATAATCAATGTAGTGTTCATCCAGTTCAGATTTTAATTTTTTGAGATTCTTTCCAATTATATTAATTGAGCTTGAATAATTATTGGATTCTAAAAACAGGGTTGCTATTTCAATAGTGCTTTCAGGGTTTTCCTCAAGTTCACTGTTTGCAGCTTTTATTTCCAGTGACGCACTATTAAAAAATTCCAGGTTTAAAAGTTCAATGGCTTTATTTATGTGGCTTACGCCGCCCTCTTTATCAATTGTTGAATCCGTATTTAATTGGGTATCCTCTTCAGGTGTATAAGACAAGTCAGGAATTATGATTGAAGAGCCAGAATTTTCAGGGTTTAATTCATTATTTACTTTTTTTATATCGGCATTTATCCCCATTTGTTCAAGCATATCGCTGGAAGCAAAAGTGTAGTAGGAATATGAGCATAAATCTATTATTTCTTTATATAATTCGGCTGCCATATCATCTTCTCCAAGATTCTGGCAGCACTTTGCCTGCCAGAATAATCCTTTTTCTTCAAGCGAGGTGCCCTTATAAGAAGATGAATAACTGGAGAATGTTGCCTTTGCAGAACCATAATCACCTGACCTGTATTGTATTAAACCAAGTTCCCATAATGCTTCAGGCAGCTTATCACCGCTTGGATACTCTGCAGGAATTCTTTTAAAATATACAGCTGAATTTGTAAAATCTTCCCTTAAAGAATATATCCTCCCGATTCTGTAGAGGGCATCGTCACTGAAATTACTGGAAGGAAATAAATTTAAAAGTTTTTTATAATATGAGATGGCCTCATCATCCCTGCCCAGATTGGTAAGAGCCATACCTTTATAGTATAAACTGTCATCGGCAAACATACCCGAGGGGTTCTTTTCGTATGATGAAGTAAGGTATTCTTTTGACTGGCTGTAATCACGCAGTCTATAATAACACATTCCTATTTTAAATAGTGTCTTGCTGTGTAGCAAAAGGGATAAATTGTTTAAATAATCTTCCGTTAGAATCGTGTTATACTCATCAAGGGCACTCTGGTAATTATAGTAATTGTAAAAAATATCGCCTCTGTTATAAAGCTGGCTTGCAGTAGGAATAAATTGCTCTGCTACTCCTTCCGTAGAAAGTCTGTTTAAATTATCCAGGGCGATTTCTGAATATTCATTAAGGGGGAATTTAAGCCATATTTCTTCATAATTTTTGAAAGCATCTGTTTTTTTGTCGTTCTTTTCCTGGCAGGAAGCAAGCTGGAACAAGCAGTAGGGTAAGTAAGAAGAATCAGGAAAATTAGTGAGGAAATTTTCATATTTATTTTCAGCAGTTATATAAATTTCTTTAATATAAAATATATCAGCGTATTCAATACTTGCTTTTTCCGCCCATATGCTGTTTGGATAATTATTTATTAATTTTAAGTAATATTCCTCAGCCCTGCTGTATTTTTCCTGCATAAGAAGGCTCTTTGCCATATAATAAAAAACATGGTCCTGCAGGATGATATAACTGTCCTTGATTTTATTTAAGTAATATTCGGCGATAAAGTAGGATTCATCTTCAAAAAAGTTTATAGCCTCGGTAAAATAGGACCTCATTTCTTCGATATTTGTATTTTCAGCAATATCAGTTGAGGTATTAAGTTCCTCTAAATCTGATGAGTTATCTTTATTAGAAAGATCCTGTTCCTTTTCATCGCTTGAATTCTGTTCTTTGCCGGCAATTTCTTCGTTCTCTTCTCCAGCAGAATCATTTTCTTGAGATGAATCTCCGGTTTCCCCACCGAATTTAAATCCAAAGAATTCAAAGTCTACTTTACTGCATGCCTGATTTATAAATATCAGAAGGCAGATAAGAATTACTGATATAAAGAGAGCAGTGTTCTTAACATATTTATTCTTCATAGAATTATAAATAATCTTTCTGGTAAAAAAGATTTTACTTTACAAAGTCCTTATTGTAAATAAAGCTGATTGTATGTTGCTGGCGGCATTAGAGAATAAGAAATATAATTGTATTAATGTTTATTTAAGAAGATAATAAGATTAAAACAAAATTTCTAAAAAGTTTTAGTATTTTTTACAATCTAAATTATTGGATTTATGTAAGGAAGGGTAATTAATTGAGATTTTTTAGAAGAAAAAGGAAAGTTGGGATAGCATTAAGTAGCGGAGCTGCAAGAGCTCTTTCTCATATTGGTGTTCTTGAAGTTCTTGAAGAAATGGGAGTGAGGCCGGAAGCAATAGCCGGTACAAGTATGGGGGCTATTATTGGTTCGTTTTACTGCACAGGTGTAACCCTGGATGAGATGAAGTCGTATATTAAGTCAATGAACTGGAAAAGTTTTTTGCTTTTCTCTGACCTTGCGCTGTCAAAGACCGGGATTATAAACGGGGGCAGAATTGAGGATGTTTTAAAGAAATTTCTGGGCAACAAAACTTTTGATGATTGCAGGATTCCATTTTGCTGTGTTGCAACAGACCTGGTTAAAAAGGAAAAGATAGTATTATCCGAAGGAAAGTTGATTGATGCTGTAAGAGCTTCAATCTCTATCCCCGGATTTATTTCTGCAGTTTATCATAATGATAAGATACTTGTAGATGGTGGAATAGTAGAGCCGCTGCCAGTGGAATCTATAAAAGCATTTGATGTAAATTTTATCATTGCTTCATCTATAAGCTTTAATAAGGGAAAAGAGAAATATGCCCGGTTTTTAGATGAGGAAAATAGTAGATTAAACTCCGGAGAAGAAGAATTCAAGCGCCAGCCAGGAAACAATAACAGAAGTATGAAAAATAGAATCTTTAATATTAAAAAATTAGGAATCATGGGAGAAAGAGTTCCTGAAAAGCTTTCAGTAAATAGAGTTCTTGATACAAGTTTCAGCATAATGCACCAGGAACTGGTTAAGAATCACATTAAGAACGCGGATATAATTATCGAACCTGAAGTAGGAGATTTTGGTTTTTTTGACCTGGTACGCGGCAGCCAGATAATACAGAGGGGAGTAGAAGCTGCACAGAAAAAGATACCCGAAATCAGAAGAAAATTATGATTTATCTACCTGCTACATCTTAATTATAACTACTTCATAATTATAACTGCCTTGTAATGTCAGTTGAAATTTGTTAGGGTTACTAAGGTTTAGCTTAAGCAGGCGGTTTTAGGTCTTTCTATTTAAGATTTTAATTAAAAATTCTGGCTGTTATATTTATTATTGGAGTTGATTAAAAGTGGGCGGACTGGCAGGAGTTGTCAGGTTAAAAAAGAAAAAAGAAAATAAAGAAAAAATAAATTTACTGCTTGATAGGATATCGCACAGGGGTAAAAAAAGAGAAATTTATGATATCCAGGGAAATTATATTGGAATCAATAGTAATTATGAGCTGGAAAACCAGGCCGGGAAAAATATAATTTTAATGGATGGAAAAATTTATAATCTGGATAATCTACTTTTAAAGTACGGCATTGAGAATGGTCATAAAGATGCGTATGACATTAATAAAATATCTGCTTTATTTGATAATGTAGGGGAAAAAATATTTGAAGAATTCCAGGGCTCTTTTGCTCTGGTATTAAATGATATGAATAATAACCTGTATCTTGTGAGGGATATGGTCGGGAGCAAGCCACTTTATTACCTTAGAGAAGGCAGTACCTTAATGTTTGCTTCGGAAGTAAAGTCCCTGGCCGGTCTTAGTAAAAATATTAAGGAGTTACCTCCTGGCTCGTGTATGTCTAATTTTAAAAATCCCGAGAGAATAAAGGAAATAAGGGCAGAAGACTACTCCATGATTGAAGATGCACAACCCGGAGAACTAGAGGATAAGCTAAGGGATTATCTTTTAAAATCGGTTGATAAAAGGATATCAGGCAGTAACCTTGCATTTGGAGTTTGGTTGAGCGGCGGGCTTGATTCCAGTATTGTGGCAGCTATGCTGAAAGAATTTTCCGATAATGTATATACATATTCAGTTGGATTTGAAGATTCACCAGACCTTGTATCATCAAGAGAAGTAGCAAAATACCTAGGGACAATACATACAGAATACAAACTGGATGTTGAGGAACTTTTTTCAAGCATACCAAAAGTAGTTTACAGTCTGGAATCTTTTGATGCTCCACTGGTCAGGAGCTCACTCGGTAATATGGTTGTTTCAAAAATTTCATCTTCTTCTGATATGGTTTTTTCAGGAGAAGGAGGGGATGAGCTATTTGCCGGGTATAATTACTTTCTGGAACTTAATTCTTCCAGCTTAATTCAAAGGGAAATAGTTAAAGCTATAAGCGCACTTCACAATAGTGCACTGCAGAGAGTTGATAGGGTAGCAAATGCTTATGGTGTTAATGTAAAACTTCCTATGCTGGATGAGGGTTTGATTGACTTTGTTCTGGGTATACCTCCCCGAAAAAAAGTAAGAAAAGATAAGAATACAGGAAAATACATATTACGGAAAGTAGCATCCGGATATTTACCAGAAACTATAACCTGGAGGGAAAAAGATAAATTCTGGGAAGGTTCCGGAATAGAGGATACGCTGGAAAATAAAATAGGAGGTATAATAACAGACAGGGAGTTTGAAAAAGAAAGAAGACTGCCCGGGGATGTTATGCTAAGAAATAAAGAGGAAGTTTATTACTATAAGATATTTAAGGAATGCTTTTCTGGAGTAAATTTTAATAATATTATCTCTCTCACTCTGGATTTTAATTAACCCACAGATATCTCATGTTATCAAAAAGAGCTCCCGAAGTCATTAATCACTGAGTTAAGTAGCATAATAATATATATTATTTATAAGTATTTATTATAAGTAATTGGCTATGAAATATCTATGACATATATTTAATTATATAATCTGGCTGTATTTAGATTACGAAACTTTTTTAAACGATATACCGTCTAACCAGTTAAGTATAATCCTGAGGGAAAGGGAGTATCATGTTAACAAAGGTCTCATTGATAATTGTGGGTATCCTGGTCCTGGTGATGGGTGTAATGGCAGTTATCCCTGCACTGTCAATAGGAACCGAACCTATATGGCATGCCATTGTAAAGATGGTAGTTGGAGCCGTTGCTGTGATAATAGGGATATTAGCAAAGAAATAAAAACTTTTTTAAAATATTAGGAGGGCTTCTACTTAAAAAGGGGCCTTCCTAATAGAACTTCTTAAAACAATTCTTCCCGATTTTATACCTTTTTTTAACTATTGACATTTAAGTAGTATAATTAAAAAATAAACAACCTGCCTTGCTGGATGCCATATATGAAGAAAATATTAGGTATGTTTGCAGAATATATTGTAATTTTAGTTTTTTCTTTTTTTTATTTAATTCCGGTAGTCTTATTACTTAAAATATGATAATTGATAAATTGTTTTAATTAAAAATACTGGGAGGAAAGCAAATTATGGATAAAGTTCGCCTGGGAGTTATAGGTCCTGGCATTGTGTGGGAAAGGGTTCATAAACATGAATTGAAAAGATATAGCAATAAATTTGAGATAGTTGCTTTTTGTGCCAGGAGTGATAAAAGCAAAAATAAAGTAAAAAAAGAATATCCGGGGGTTCCTTTTTATAGGGATTATAAAGTAATGGTAAAAGAGCCGTTTATAGATGCAGTGCTTATAATGACCCCCATTCCAATGAACCCGGTAGTTGCAGGGGGAGCTCTTGATGCAGGGAAAGATGTGTTTGTAGAGAAACCAATGGCTGCAAATGTTTTGGACGCAAAAGAGCTGATAAAAAAAGAAAGTGATAGCGGAAAGAAAATTTTTGTTCTGGAACAGTTTGTCCATAGAAAATTTACAGATGAAATGATGAAAATAATTAATTCCGGTAAAATTGGAGATATTCTCATGTTTGACAGACTTTGTCATAGTTATTATATAGGTGTTAAAAAGGGAGAGAAGTTAAATTACGGGAATACAGGATGGAGGATGGAGCCAAAATATCCTCTGGGAATGCTTATGGATGGCGGTATACATGAGATCTCTATTCTTTCAAAAATTTTTGGTAAGCCTCTTAAAATTTTTGCAACAGGGGTTAAATACAGGCAGGACTCCTATGGTGATTATGATTATGAATCAATGATTTTTGAATATAAAAATAGTCTGATCGGCACATTTTGTAATTCCTTTTATCTCAACGGAAAAAGGAACTGCCTTATTATTAGGGGAACAAAGGGACTGGCATACTATGACGAAGGTTTAAGAATTACGGTAGAAGAAAATAATGGCAATAAAGATGTAATAAAATTAAAAGATGAGAGCCCCTATTATTTAATGTGGAAAAATTTTGTTGATTGCCTGGAAAAAAACTCCAGACCGTATTATACATCAAAGGAAGCATTAGATGACCTGGAAATTCTGGAAGCGATTGGTAAATCACTAAAAGAAGGTATAAGAGTATCAGTTGAACGATAGCTAAATTTTTTAAGGCAAACACTATTTAGCTTTAAGTACTTTTTTAAAATTCCAGCGAGAAGTCTATTGCGTGGGATGAGTGGGTGATTGCACCTGCAGATATCAGATCAACGCCTGTTTTGCATATTTCTTCAAGGTTTTCAAGGTTTATGTTCCCGGAAGCTTCCATAAGACAGAAACTGCCTATTTTTTCTCTAACTTTTTTAACTGCCTGTGCCATCTGGTCTGTACTCATATTATCAAGCATTATTATGTCAGCTCTGCCGGCTATTGCCTCTTCAAGTTGGTTGATATTTTTTACCTCTACCTCTATTTCCAGAGTAGAAGGTGTGCTTGCTCTAACTATCTCTATAGCTTTTAGAATTCCCCCCGCGGCTATTATGTGATTGTCTTTTATAAGTACCCCGTCAAAAAGACCGAAACGGTGGTTATAACCGCCGCCGCAGAGAACTGCGTATTTTTCAATCCTGCGGAGAAGCGGTTTTGTCTTTCTGGTATCTTTAATTTTAACACCATAGGGCTCTGCAATCTTAACGAATTTACTGGTAAGGTCAGCGATACCTGACATGTGCTGAAGAAAATTAAGACAGGTTCTCTCTGCTTTTAATATTGAAAGGGTTGAACCGCTAATGTTACAGATTTTGTCCATGTATTTGAGTCTTTCTCCATCATCTTTTAATCTTTCAAATTTTATTCCAGAATCAATTTCTTTCAGTACAAAGTCTGCTATGTCAACACCGCTCAGTACAGTGCCACTTTTTTCCTTGCATATGATATATGAAAATGAATTTTTATCAGGCGGAATTAGATACCTGGAGGTAATATCTCCTGAACCATTCAGATCCTCGGAAATAGCTCCGCGTATTATATCTATTACTTCATTTTTTACAATCTTATTTTTGATCATCTCACCTGGCTTTCTGGATATATTTAAAATAAACTTTATCTTTCCTGAGTATTATATGCTTTTTCCATTTTTTGTTATCCTTTTTGGGGAAATCATTTCTCTGTTGTGCTCCTCTGCTTTCTTCCCTCAGGCCTGCTGCTTTTATTATAAGGCTGGCTACTGTTAGCATATTTAAGAATTCCAGAGTATTTTTATCTTTTTTATTATAAAATTTTTCATCACTCATATAAAGATTAACAACCCCCCCTGCTTCTTCAAGGCTTTTTGCATCTCTCAAAATACCAACTTTTTTAGTCATTATTTTCTTCAATTTCAGAGTAAGGTTACTTACTTCCCGGCTGCTGTTATTTGATTTGATTGCTTTAGTTTTTTCACCTCTAGTTTTATCTATAATACTGTTTATCCCTTCAGTTAATTCTTTTTCATCTCTTTTACTTTTGTGGTCCAGTTTCTTTTCTATATCTTTGTAAATTTTCCAGCCATATACAAGACCTTCTATAAGTGAATTACTGGCCAGCCTGTTTGCACCGTGTGCACCGGTTGCTGCTGCTTCACCGCAGCTATACAGCCCCTTTATATTTGTCTTCCCATTATAGTCAGTTTTAATCCCGCCGTTAAGATAATGTTCTGCCGGTGATACTTTGATTAAATCTTTTTTTAAATTCAGGTTATTTTCCTTTAATTTAAGTATTATATTGGGAAAGCGAATTTTAAGATGGCTCTCCCGTATGTGCGTGGCATCAAGGAAAACATAATCAGTACCGCACTTATCCATTACTCTTATCATCTCTTTTACTACTATATCCCTTGGAGCAAGCTCTGCTTTGGGGTGCTTCCCTAGCATAAACCTTTTGCCATTGCAATCTTTCAGAAAGGCGCCTTCTCCTCTTAAAGCTTCGCTTATTAGAAATAATTCTGATTCTTTTGTTTTAAAAACAGTAGGGTGGAATTGGATAAATTCTATATCCATGATTTCAGCCCCTGCCCTGTAGGCCATGGCAATACCATCGCCGGTTGATATGGGAGGATTTGTAGTAAGGTCATAAAGCTGTCCTATCCCACCACTCGCAATGACTATATTGGGTGAAGGGTGTATTTCAATTTTTCTTGTTTTCATATCTATGCCAATAGCACCCATGCATTTGTTTTTATAAACAAGGATATCAAGTATAAAAAATTCAGGAATAAATTTTATCTGTCTCAGGCTTTTTGAATAAGAAACCATTTTTTTTTCAAGCTCCTCTCCGGTAGCATCTCCCCCTGCGTGGAGTACTCTGGGCATGCTGTGTCCCCCTTCAATGGTAAGGCCAATTTCACCTTCGGTGATATCAAAATTAACTCCTACTTCTATAAGGTCCTCTATCATTTTTGGTGCTGTTTTAACAAGTATTTCAACAGCCTTTTGGTCGCATAATCCCTGGCCGGCAGCTATGGTATCACGGTAGTGATACTTCCAGAAATCAGGTTTTTTTATAGCGGCTGCAATACCGCCCTGGGCATACCAGGTTGTTGAGTCAGAAAGAGAGCTTTTAGTAATAACTTTTATGTTACTTTTATTCGCCAGTCTCATGACAGTAGAAAGCCCGGCAATCCCGCTGCCAATTATGAGGCAGTCTGAATATTTACTAATTTTTTGTGAAAATGATGGGTTTATTAGATATTCTGGCAACATATTTATTTTATAGCTAACATTCTATCCATAGCTGATTTAGCTTTCCTGATGATTTCATCCGGAAGTTTTATTTCGTATTTTTCATCTTCCAGTGACCAGAGCACTTTTTCTGTATTTATAAGTTTCATATCAGGACAAATTGCATTGTTTGTAACAGGATAGAAAGTTTTATCCGGATTGTCTTTTTTTAGTTTATGCATTATACCAATCTCTGTACCTATTATAAAAGCCTTTTTTTTACTTTTTTTTGCATATTTTAACATACCTGCTGTGGAAGAAACTTTATCAGCGATATCTATTACATCAGGCTTGCATTCCGGATGAACCAGGACCTCAGCATCCAGGTGTTCCTTTTTAATCCTGATGATGTCTTTTATGCTGATAATAATATGTGCAGGACAATATCCGTCCCATAATATGAGTTTCCTGCCCGTTTCTTTCTGGGCATAACTGCCCAGATACTTATCCGGTATAAAAATTATTTCTTTATTTTTAGGAATGGACTTTACTACTTCTACAGCATTTGCAGATGTACAGCAGATATCACTTAGCGCTTTAACTTCGGCGGAGGAATTAACATAGCAGACAACTACTGCACCGGGATGTTTTTCTTTTAATTTTTTAAGCTGTTCCGGGTTTATCATGTCAGCCATTGGACAACCGCTATTTTTATCAGGAAGTAAAACTTTTTTTTCAGGAGATAAAATTTTGGCAGTTTCAGCCATAAAGTGGACTCCACAGAATATTATAATTTTTTTCCTTGTTTTTGATGCTTCAACACTTAGTTGGAAAGAATCCCCTGTAAAGTCTGCAATATCCTGGACTTCCCCTATTTGATAATTGTGTGCCAGTATGATAGCATCTTTTTCTGTTTTCAGCTTAATTATATTGTTCAAAAGTTCAATGTTTAAATCCATAATTCTTCTCTTAGAGTACCGAGATGTTTTTGTTATTGTAAAACAACATTTATAAAATTAAAACAGGCACTTTTCTTTGACTTGATAATTGAGCTAACTTTTCATATATTAACCTTTAGGTAGACGGTATAAAAATATGCTTTAAAGTAATGATTTATTTTTATTTTAGTGTTATTATTTCAAACTCAGATAATTTTAATTTTAATTTTAAACAATATCTTATTCTAATGGTGATAACCTGTTGAAACTGATTATAAGCGAAAAAGAAATAGCTGCCAGAAGGATTGCAAAAATACTGGCAGGAAATGGCGTGGCAGAGGAAAAAGTATATGGGATCCCTGTCTATCATTTTAATTTTAATAGTGAAGAATATAAGGTGATTGGCCTAAAGGGCCATATAATGAAGGTAGATTACCCGAAGGAATATGCAAACTGGTTTAAGGTAGACCCTGTTGAACTTATTGATGCTGAGATAGAAAAGATTCCTTCACAAAAGAAGATAATTCAGGCGCTTAAAAAGGTTTCAAGTGATGCTGATGAGATTATAGTTGCTACAGACTATGATAGGGAAGGAGAGCTCATTGGCTATGACGCAGTACAGATTGTTAAGGAAAATAAGCATGATATAAATGCAACAGCTAAAAGGGCAAAATTTTCATCGATTACTCCCTGGGATATAGATAGGGCATTTTCAAAGCCGGGTAAGATTGATCTAAACCTTGCTTTTGCCGGAAGAGCAAGGCAGGATATAGACCTGGTATGGGGAGCTACATTAACCCGGTTTATATCTCTTGCCACTTTTCAGGTCAAGGATAAGTTCCTATCAGTGGGAAGGGTACAGACTCCTACCTTAACGCTTATTGTTGATAAAGAATTAGAGATAAAATCATTTATTCCAACTCCTTATTGGACTATAAATGTAAAACTTATGACTGATACAGGTGAGGAATTTGAAGCCGGTCATAAGAAAAAAAGATTCTTAAAGAAAGAAGATGCAAGAGCTGCTTTCTCCAGACTTGGTGGTAGAGGGAAAGTAATTAAGATAAAAGAGAATATCAAAAATGTTAGACCTCCATCTCCTTTTAACACCACTGCACTTATAATTAGCGGCAGTTTAATGGGTTTCTCTGCATCAAAAACTATAAATATTGCAGAGCGCCTGTATATGAATGGTTATATAAGCTATCCCAGAACTGATAATACGGTTTATTCCTCCTCTCTAAATCTTAAGGAAATTGTTAAAATAATCGGTACGTTGGTAGAATACAGGCATATATCTGAAAAAGTACTTGCTCAAGAAAAAATAATAGCAAGCCGCGGTAAAAAAAGGTCAACTGACCACCCGCCAATTCATCCTACATCTGCTGCAGATAAAAATAAACTGGGTAGTGATGAATGGAGAATTTATGATTTAATTGCAAGAAGATTCTTGTGTACTTTAATGCCTGCGGCAAAGGTAAAGAATATAAATGCATATATTGATATAAATGGAGAAGCTTTTATTGCTAACGGTTCTAATATGATGGAAGCCAGCTGGATTGAATTTTATCCATATTATAAGCATAAAGATGTTTTTATTCCCGGCCTAAAAGAAAATCAAATATTGGCGGTTAAATCAAAAGATTTGCTGGATAAAGAGACAAGGCCTCCCCTGAGGTACACACAAGGAAAGCTGGTAGAAAAAATGGAAGAGCTGGGCCTGGGAACAAAAGCAACCCGCCATACAATTATACAGAACTTAATTTACAGGGGTTATATAAATGGGAACCCTCTGTGTCCCACCGAAAAAGCTATTGCTGTGGTGAAGATGCTTAAAAAACATGCCGAGAAAATATCTTCCCCGGATATGACCTCTGAGCTGGAAATGTATATGGATGGCATCGTGAGTGGGGATGAGACAAAAGAGGATGTTGTAAATAGGTCAAGGAAGATGTTAAAAGAGGTTATGGTTAATCTTCAAAACGGAAAGGATGAAATATCCCGGGAGATAAAGAAAGGAATAAGGAAAGATTTAATAATAGGTAAATGCACCGATGGAAATTGCAATGGCAATTTGATTGTTAGAACTTCAAGGAAAACAAAAAAGAGATTCATAGGCTGCAGTGCCTATCCGGAGTGCAGCATTACATTTCCTCTTCCCCAGAAAGGTCTCCTGGTTATAACAAAAGAAATTTGCAAGTATTGCAATTGCCCCATAGTAAAAATTATAAATAAGGGAAGGAAACCCTGGAATTTATGTATAAACCCGGATTGTCCCGGAAAAGATGAAAAGTATAAAAATTACAAAAATAACAAAAGAGGTAAGAAAGCTTCTGATTAAAGCAAGCTTTAATCTCCCTTTTGATATTAAAGAAGCCGTAGAGCTTGCTATAAGCAGGGAGCCCAGCAAGAGAGCAAAAAACATTTTAAAGCTTATTTTAAAGAATGAGAAAATTGCCAGTAAGCAGAAACTTCCCCTCTGTCAGGATTGCGGGCTGGTCTATATTGATATTGATATTGGTAGTGATGTTAGTATAGAAAAAGCCGGAGAATTAAATGAGCTGATAAATAAAACAGTTGCAGATACTTATAATAAAAACTATTTGAGAAAATCAGTTATTACTGACCCGTTATATGAAAGAAAAAATACTTCAGATAATACTCCTGCAATAATCCATACCTATTTTACCCGGGAAACCGGTATTCACATTAAATTATATTTAAAAGGAGGAGGAAGTGAGAACTGCTCCATTCTTTGTATGCTTGACCCTTCAGTTGGAGAGGATGAAATTATAGAGCTTGTAGTGGATCGGGTTAGGGAAAAGGTTACAAAGTGCTGCCCGCCAGTAATACTGGGTATTGGAATTGGCGGCTCATCTTCCGAAGTAACACAACTGGCAAGGATTGCAAGTTTCAGGAATCTAAGGAAGAGGAATTCTGATAAAAAGTATGAAGAATTAGAAGACAAGATACTGGAAGCTGTAAATAAAACGGGAATAGGCCCCCAGGGGCTGGGTGGAGAAACAACAGCCCTGGCCTGCAATATAGAATATGCTCCCTGTCACATGGCGACCTTTCCCCTGGCAATTTTTATGGGCTGTCATTCAATGCGCAGGGCAGACTCAAAAATATCCCCGCCGTAAATATCATAAGCTACAAATAAGGGAAAGTTTGATACCTCAATCTCAAAAACCGCCTCGGCTCCAAGGTCATTATAGGCGACGGTCTTTATATTTTTAACTTTTGTGGAAAGATATGCGGCAATTCCGCCAATTGTTAGAAAATAAACAGATTTATATTTTTTTAAAAGACATTTTAAATTATCACTTCTCCTGCCTTTTCCTATTGTTGCTTTAAGCCCCTTCTTTAAAAGTGGTTCTGTCAGATTGTCCATTCTTGCACTGGTAGTAGGTCCTATGCTTCCGCTTTTTTTCCCGGGAGGTGCAGGCGATGGGCCCACATAAAATATGGTACTGTTTTTTAAATCAACGGGCAGATTTTCATGCGAGGCAATACTTTTAACAAATCTTTTATGAGCTGCATCCCTGGCACCAAGTATTGTACCATTTAAATAAACTGTGTCCCCTGCTTTTAAATTTTTAATTTTTTCTTCTGTGAGAGGCGTAGATAATTTAAAAGTATTGCTTTTCATTTCTGTCCTATGCCTGTTAATTTTCGGTATTGTTAATCATCATCATTGCTAAAATACCTGTCTTTTTTAAAATAATTATCATAAGAATAATAAGATTTCCTCTGAGAAGTCTGCCTTTTGCCCCTTCTTGAGCTGAATACTATTATAAAAATTATAAATATTATAAATAGAACTATAATGCCCAGAATTACAATTAAAAAGTAAGTAAGAAACTTGGTTTTCTGGCCCTGTATATTTATTTTTTTTTCATCACCATATTTTATATTCCATATGGCAATATTATTGTCTCCTATAACATCCGCATTATTCCTGGTTATTTTTACCGGGAACTTTACCTGGTAAGTTATATTCAAAATTTCGCTATCTGCACTGGTTAGGTCGGCTATTTTTTTATAGTCGGAATTTGTATCCGAGGAGGCAAGCAGTGTATCATCTATTTTCATGTCCACATAGTCTTCGAAAAAATATTCACTATAAAAAAAGTAATCATCTTTCTTAAGTCTGGCAAGGAATCTTTCCGGCGGGGTTTCGGATAAATTGTCTATAGAAACATGCTGGAGAAAATTTACATCGTCAAAACTAATTGTGGATGTGAAATGTGTATATTCACCTTCTTCAAATACATCCTGCTCTCCTTCCTGCATGTTTTCAAGTATCTTATCGTAAAGAGACTGATTCTGTTCCAGAATAACTTCACTATTTTGTAAATATTCCGTTTTTACGGCAATATCAATTGTTCTTGTTCCGGAGTAATCGGTATTTATCTCGGTAAAAATATCTATTATTGTAGGGTCGCAGGAAGAAATAAAGGGCAGCAGGAAGCTAAATAAGATAAATATTACTAAAATTTTTAAGTAGCTTAATTTTGTCATGGCGTTTCTGCTATATTAATAGATAATTTTAGCATATTGAATATTAATGTTGTATAAGAAAATATCAGTTTAATAAAAAGATTATCCCGGCTAATATAAATTTATAAGACGGGATTATCTGAATTTAGTCTTTCCTTTTTAAGATATTTAAATAAGTTACTAATTTTAGTACTATAAAAAAAATAGAAACTAAAATAGGTTTATTGTCGTTTATAATTAATGTGTTTCTATATTTAATTAATGGCTTTGTCTTATTTGTATCTGGCAGGATATATGGTAAGTTAATTTTTAAGTGATAGGCTTCTTAAATTTATGCGATATTAAAAATTAATTAGGGAAGGATAAGTGGATAACTGGTGGATTTATATATTGGATATGATATAGGGTCAATAAGTGTCAACAGGGCAATTATTAATAATAAAAGAGAGATAATAGAAGTTCTTCCATATACAAGACACTTTGGTGAGCCGATAAAATCAATAAAAAAAGATATAGAGAGTATATCTCAAAGTGTTTACCGGGATAAGATAAGTGGTGTAGGTATTACAGGTTCAGGTGGAAAAGAGATTGCCAGGGTACTTGGTTTTAAATTTGTTAACGAAATAGAAGCAATAATCAATGCTATAAAGTTTTTGCACGGGGATGCTAAAACAGTTATAGAAATCGGTGGGCAGGATTCTAAGTTCATCGACCTTGTTTATGGCGATTATGCTATGAATGAGCTCTGCGCAGCAGGAACAGGGTCTTTTATTGACCAGCAGGCCTCAAGGTTTGGATTGACTATAGAAGATTTTGCCCGGATAGCATTAAAATCAAAAAATCCTTCAACTATTGCCGGAAGATGCAGCGTTTTTGCAAAATCAGATATGATACATCTACAGCAGGAAGCGGCAAGCGACGAGGATATAATCCTGGGTCTTTGTTACGCAATGGCCAGGAGTTTTAAATCAGGTATTGCCAAAGGGAAAAAGTTTATACCCCCCATAGTTTTCTGCGGAGGGGTATCTTTTAACAAGGCAATTATCAAAGCATTTGAGGATGTACTGGAAGAAAAATTAATAATACCGCAGCACAGAGCGTCTACAGGTGCCATAGGTGCGTCTTTAAGTATAATGTCAAGAGAAACGAAGGCAAAAGTTGATATTTCAAAGTTAGCAGGTAAACTTGATGAATATCTTAAGAATTTTAAATACGAGAGGGAATCATTCGAACCGCTTACCATGATCGAGCGAAATTTACCACACGGGAAAGTAAATAAATATAATTTTCCCGGGGGAAAAGTTGATGCATATATTGGCATTGATGTTGGTTCTATAAGCACTAATGTGGTGGCCATAGATAAGGAAAAAAGACTAATAGAGAAAGTCTATTTAAGAACAGCAGGAAGGCCGATAGAAGCAGTGCGGAAAGGCGTTGAAATAATAAATAATAAAGTGGGAGATAAAATTAACGTTAAAGGTGCGGGAACTACCGGCTCGGGTAGGTATTTAATAGGTGATTTTGTAGGTGCTGATGTGGTGATAAATGAAATATCTGCCCAGGCAAAAGCAGCTGCAGATATAGATAGTTCGGTTGACACGATTTTTGAAATTGGTGGCCAGGATTCAAAGTTTATATCACTGGGGGATGGAGTAGTGATTGACTTTGAGATGAACAAGGTTTGTGCAGCCGGAACAGGTTCATTTCTGGAAGAACAGGCCGAAAGATTTGATATAAAAATTGAAGATTTTGGTGATATTGCACTGAAAGCAAAAAAACCTTTAAATCTTGGAGAGCGATGCACTGTTTTTATGGAAACCAATGTCCAGTATCATTATCAAAAGGGGGCAAGCATAGAAGATTTACTTGCAGGCCTCGCATACTCCATTGTAATGAATTATATAAATGGGGTGGTCGGAAGAAAAAAGATAGGTGAAAAGATTTTCTTTCAGGGAGCAGTTGCCTATAATAAGGCAGTTGTAGCTGCTTTCAGAAATTATCTTGGCAAAGAAATAACCGTCCCAGAAAACCATGAAGTAACAGGGTCAATCGGTACCGCAATCACGGTTCTGGAAAACCCTCCCATAAAGACAAAATTCAGGGGATTTGAAAATATATCAAAGGTTAGCTATGAACACAGCTCTTTTATATGTAATGGTTGTCCAAACAGTTGTGAAATAAAAAAGGTCTCCATAAAAGGCCAGCCCCCGTTATTTTATGGAGGCAGATGTGAAAGATACGAAAAAGGGAAACATAAGAGAAAGGATATAGTTGACTACTTTGAAGAGCGTGAAAAATTTCTTTTAAATTCATACAGGCCCAGTGATAATAAAGGGGCGGAAAAAGTCGGTATTCCTTTTTCTATGCTTACTCACGAACTATACCCATTCTGGAACGCATTCTTTTCAGAACTTGGATTTGATTTTGTATTATCGGATAAGACAAATAAGAAAATAATTAACGATGGTCTTCAGCACTCGGTAACTGAAACATGTTTTCCTATGAAAACCATGCTGGGCCATGTGCAGAACCTTTTGGAAAAAGGAGTGGACTATTTATTTTTACCCACAACCAGGGATATGCCTACCAAAGATAATAATATTAAGGGCGAAAGAACCGGAAGCTATCCCTGTCCTTTTATCCAGGCCGCATGGTCAATTGTTAAGTCTGCTATTGACACGGGAGATGTCAAAATAATTTCTCCCATACTTAATTTTAGTTTTAATGAGTATATAAGGGAAAAACAGCTTACAAAAATAGCAAGAGAGCTTGGCAGCAATAAGAAAGATATAAAAAGAGCAATAGATGAGGCCTATGCTGCCCAGAGTAGATTTTACAGGTCTATTAGAAATAGGGGAAAAGAAATACTGGATGGTCTGGATGATGACGAAGTTGTAATGGTAATAACCAGCAGGTCATATAATAGCTGTGACAGGGTTATTAGTATGGATGTTCCAAAAAAATTAAGAGAACTTGGCTTTAAGGTAATTCCTCTTGATTACCTGCCTGTGGATTCTGTTGACCTCTCAAAAAAATGGCCAAACCTCTACTGGGAATTTGGGGACAGGATTATGAGTGGTGCGAAGATAATAAATAATGACAGAAGACTTTATGCTGTTTATATTACCAACTTTGGATGTGGACCTGACTCTTTTATAATCCAATACTTTGAGAGGGAGATGAAAAAGCCCTTTTTAAAACTGGAGGTAGATGAGCACTCTGCAGGCGCAGGAGTTATAACCCGCTGTGAGGCATTTGTAGATTCCCTGATGAATGTGAAGGATAAAAAAGAGTTTTTACCCAAAAAGATAAAAGAAGATGAAAAAGAAACTGTATTTAAGAAAAGTGCAGGCAGAAAAATATATATCCCCTATATGGGTGATGGCGCTATTGCTTTAAAGCATGCTTTCAGGTCAGCGGGTATCGATGCTGAAATGTTGTATTCTGATGATGAAACGCTTAAGTACGGTAGAAAATATACGTTGGGAAAGGAATGCTATCCTTTTATCATAACCACAGGGGATATTATAAAAACTTTAAAACATAATGACCCTAAAAAGTCGGCATTCCTGATGGCTCAGACATATGGACCATGCCGATTTGGGCAGTATAATACAATGCAGAAAATAATAATTAAAGAGCTGGGTTACGGGGATGTGCCCATAATCGCACCCGGTGCGCCTGAAGGCAATCAGTTTTACAGGGAATATGATATGGAAGGCCACAGGGGAATTATACTGGTTTTAAAGGCAATGTTTGGTATCTTTACTATAGATTACCTTAATAAAATGTTAAGGAAAACAAGACCTTATGAGATTGAAGATGGAAAGACAAATGAAGTTTACCAGAAGTACATAGGAGATGTCTGCAATTCTGTGGAGAATGATTCTGTAGTAAAAGTTTTATATAGGATGACAGATATATTAAAAGAAGCAAGAGAAGATTTTGAAAATATCCCGCTGAAAAAGATGACCAAACCCCTGATTGGCATTGTGGGGGAAATATTTGTAAGAAATCACACCTATAGCAATAATAATATTATAAAAGGTGTAGAAGCAATGGGAGGGGAAGTTGAATTCCCTACGTTTGCAGAATGGCCTTTTCACACTACTGCAACCAGGAAGATAGATATTTTAACCAAGCAGAATGATCTTTATTATAAAATATTAAAATCGGTCGGGTTTAATGGAAATGGTGATAAAGATAGTAATAATTACAGAAGCCAGCTGCCTGAACTAACTAAAGATTTTTTAAGAGGGATAAGGTATTATGTTTCTAACAGGTCAATTAATAAATTTTTGCAATATTTTCACCGCAGGCTGGAAAAACCGCTGGAGGGTTTCTTAAGGCAGGACAGAGAAACTGATATTTATGAAATATGGGATAATGCTGAGCCATATATAGTAAAATGGTTTGGGGAAGCGGCGCTTAGCATTGGGAAATCGGTAGACTGGATAAAAAGCGGCGCTGACGGTATTATAAATGTGTTACCTTTTACATGTATCCCGGGGAACCTTGTCAATGCTGTATCAAAAATGATAAGGGAAGAGTATAAAATACCATGGCTAAATCTTGCTTTTGATGGCCTTGACCAGGGAACTACAGAAACACGGCTGGAAGCTTTTATGTATCAGGCAAGGCAGTATATGGAGAAAAAAGGTCAGGAATATGGAAAGGAGAAATAATTGGAATACGTATTGGGTGTTGATGGAGGTGCAACAAAGACTGTTGTACAGATAGCAGATTTGTCGGGAAAAGTGGTTTCAGAAAGTGAGTATTACTCAAGTAACTTTAAAAGTGTTGGTATAAAGGATGCTGGAGAGAATATCACTAAAGTTATACTTAGTACAATAAAAAAAATAGGCCATCCAGAGGATTTTGTGTTCAGGTGTGCCTGTTTTGGTATGGCCGGCTATGACACATTGGCTGATGGAAGGGTTTATCATAAGATGATATTTGGAAGCGGGATAAAGAAATATCTGGACCCTAAAAATACCCTTATATATAACGATACAAGAATAGGCCTGGCTGCGGGCAGCAACAGTAAAAATAGTATAATAATCATTTGTGGTACCGGCTCCAACTGTCTTGGTGTAAATGATAAGGGCAAGGAGGTAAATGTTAATGGATGGGATTATATACTTGGTGATGAAGGAAGCGGTTATGAAATTGGTGTAAAAGCTCTTAAAGCTGTAATGAGGGCTTATGACGGTAGAGGTGAAAAAACTCTCCTGTCCGAGACAATAATGGAAGATTTAAAAATAAAAACCATAACAAAATTAGTTAGCTGGACTTATGGCAGTGCTTTTTTTAAGGTCAGGATTGCAGCCCTTGCTAAAACTGTATGCAGTACAGCAGAAATGGGAGACGAGATTTCCATTAGAATCCTTAAAGAAGAAGCTATGGAAGCAATAAATTCAATTTCCATAGTAGTACAAAAGCTTGGTCTTGCTAAGAAGGAATTCGACCTGGTTTTTGTTGGAAATGTATTTAAGTGCGATAAGTTTTTTAAGTCTATATTAATGAAAGAAGTGAAAGCTAGATTTAAAAAAGTTAATTTTAAACCTCTTACAGAGAAACCGGTTCAGGGTGCTATAAAACTTGCACTTGATAACATTTAGCATATTTATTGCATAAGCCCTATTTTAGTATTGCATATATTCTGCTAAAGGAAAAATCTTTCCTTAATCTTTCCTTATAGTTTTAAATTTCCTATTATTAAGATATTATTATTCAGAGGTATCGTTTTTGTAATTTTACAGTGTTAGATAAAGAAAATAAGTATAATAATTAGGACTGGTTACTTTATTAGATTATTATGAAAAAAGGGCTATTTATAACTTTTGAGGGGCCTGATGGTTCGGGGAAAACCACGCAGATAAAGCTTTTAAGCAGCTACCTGAAAAGTGAAGGTTTTGATGTGGTTATTACTGCAGAGCCCGGTGGGACAGGCATAGGGCAGAGGATAAGGAATATTCTTTTAACCAAAGGGCATCTGGATATATCACCCGAAGCTGAGACGTTTCTGTTTTTGGCTTCAAGAGCAGAGCTTGTATCAAAAGTGATAGCACCTGCTTTAAAAGAAGGAAAAATTGTTATATGTGACCGCTTCTTTGACTCAACTGTGGTATATCAGGGAATGGCAAGGGGGCTTGGAGAGAAGCATATTTTAGAAATGAATTTATGGGCTACCGGTGGCCTGGTGCCGGATATAACTTTTTTACTAATGGTAAAAGTTGGCAAAGGTAAGAAAAGAATTGACAGTACAAAAAGAAAAAAGGATAGAATTGAAATGGAAGAAGATGATTTTAAGGAAAAAATTTATAATGGATATGCCGATATTGCAGTTGGGAATGAAGGCAGGGTCAAAGTAATTGATGGAGATAAAAGCATAGGAGATATGTTTCAGGAAATAAAAAAGAAAGCTTGCATGCACCTTGGGGATTTGAAATGAAAATACTGGAAAGCATCGATTTTTTAATCAGGGATGATATAAATCAATCAAATATAAAATCACTTTCAGAGATGATAAAAGGTGTTAGTGTTTCACATGCATATCTTTTTTATGGAAATAACATAGAACTTCTTTTAAAAATTGCCCTGGGTTTTGCTGCTTCTATTAATTGCCCTGAAAACGGATGCGGGGATTGTCTTATCTGCAGGAATACAATGAAGGGCATTTATCCCAATATTTTAATTATTGAACCGGAAGGCAATATATTGAGGATAGAAGAAATTGCCAGGCTGCAAAAGTTTATGGGGCTAAGTTCATATAATCCCGGGAAAAAAATATGTATAATAAAGGAATCTGAACTGATGAACCAGGAAGCTGCTAACAGGCTGCTAAAAACTCTTGAAGACCCCCCTGATGATAATTGTGTATTCATACTGCTTGCAGAGGATATATCAGCAATACTGCCGACAGTTATATCAAGATGCCTGGTTTACAACTGGAATATCAGTTTTTATGAGAATGGTAAAAATGCGGATGATTTCAAGGTAATGGATAAATATTTGAATGAGAGCATTAGAAATATGCTGGTGGCTGGCAGGGGGAGGAGAGAAAATTCTGCCGTATCCCTTGATCTGGCATCAAGGTTGGTTGAGATTCTGAAAAAAATGGAAACTACAGCTAAAACGGATCTTGAAAAAGAGATTATTGAAGTAAAAAAAAGCGATTTTGATAAGAGTGATATAAAAAAATATACAGGTATTTTGAAATTAAAACATAAAAGAAAAATAAGCAAATTTCATATTTTAGCTATAAGCAGAATTTTTGATATAATATCTGCCTGGCTCGGAGATATTCTTGCTGTGAAGTTCGGGGCAGGTGAGTTAGGCCTTTATTATAAAAAGAATTATAGTTTTATACGTGAGAATATTGAAAATGCTAAAATAAAAAAAATTTTTAACTTAACGGAAGTAATAGAAGATAACAAGAATTATCTCAACTATTCTATTAATTCCGAACTGGCTCTGGACAATATTTTTTTAAAATTTCAGGATATATTTAGGTAAGAGGTGTAAAAGAGATGTCTTCAATTGTAGGGATAATGTTCAGGAAAAATGATACAGTGCACTACTGCGACCCTGCAGGTATAAAACTGGATGTCGGGGATAAGGTCATCTGCCATATGGGGGATGGAATAAAAGAGATAGGGGAAGTTATTGTTCCGCCTGTTGATACAAGTGAGAGTGATATTGCCAATCCCCTTAACAGGGTAATAAGAAAAGCGACTTATTACGATCTGTCAGTTGACGAGTTGAATAGAGATAAAGAAAAAAATGGATTAAAAAAATTCGAACAGTTGAATAAGAAATACAAACTCAAAATGAAACTGATAGATGTGCATGTGTTGTTTGATAAAAGTAAAATGATATTTTATTTTACTTCAGAAAAAAGAGTTGATTTCAGGGAGATGGTAAAAGAGCTTGCTACTCATTTTAAAATGAGGATAGAATTGCGGCAGATCGGTGTAAGAGATGAAGCTAAGATAGTAGGAGGACTTGGTCCATGTGGGAGGAATCTCTGCTGTAAGAGCTTTTTAACTGATTTTGAATCAATTTCCATAAAAATGGCCAAAGACCAGAATCTTCCATTAAATCCCTTTAAGATATCAGGAGTTTGTGGAAGACTTATGTGCTGTCTTAGATACGAATATGATTTATACAGAGAATTTATTGAAAAGGCCCCGGAAAGGGGGGTAAAGGTAAAAACAAGCTATGGTTATGGCGGAGTATGCGGATACGAACCTTTAAGAAAATCTATAATTGTGGAGTTTGATAACGAAAACAGGAAATCTATTCCTCTCTCAGAAGTTGAGATAACCAATGAAAGGGTAAAAATAAAAGAAGACGACATAGAGGAAGAAATCGTAGAGGATAGCAGTAGAGATAGCCAGGAGAAAAGATAAAAAGCAGCTATACTGCTTGGTTTGCCGATGTAGCTCAATTGGTAGAGCGGCTCATTCGTAATGAGCAGGTTATCGGTTCAAGTCCGGTCGTCGGCTCCATTACAGGCAGAAATGCGTAAAGCAAATATAAGATAATGCGGGATAGAAGGGCAAATATTGATAATCAATGAGCTAAGGGGAAAGATCTTAAAGGCTATAAGCAAGCAGACGGATATTAAAACCGATCTGGAAAAATTAATTGTTGAAGAGCCAAATAACGAAAAATTCGGTGACCTCTCAACAAATGCAGCTATGGTACTTGCCCATGCCCTGAAAAAAAATCCTATAGAAATTGCCGGGAAACTTAAAGAAGAAGTTGTTTCTAAATGGAGCCAGATTGAAAGCATAAATATTGTAAAGCCGGGTTTTATTAATTTTAACCTGAAGAATGACTTTATAAAAAAATCCCTGAAGCAAATTACAGCAGAGAAGGGAAAATTTGGGTTTAATAATAACGGTAGAAAAAAAAGTGTGCAGCTGGAATATGTGAGTTCTAATCCTACAGGGAAACTTCATATAGGGCATGGAAGGTGGGGGGCGCTTGGAGATAGCCTGGCAAATATTTATATGGCCAACGGTTATGAGGTATTCAAGGAATATTATGTTAATGATTATGGTACGCAGGTTGAAAAATTCAGTGACTGTGCGATGTGCATTTATCTGAAGCATTCTGGCGTGGATACGGCTTATCCTGCAGACGGTTATCCGGAGGAAACCGTATCAATGGCGGTTAAAAGACTGATTGAAAAATATAACGACCGGTTTTTGATTGTTAAGGATGGAAAAAAGGAAGTAGATAAAGAATTGTTTAAAAGAAAGATAGTTGAAGTTATGGTTTCATATATATCTGAAACCCTCGCCTTAATGGGGGTGGAGTTTGACAGTTGGTTTTATGAGAGTTCTCTATATGAGAATTCAAATTTTGATAAAGTAATAGAGGATTTAAAAAGCAGGGATGCAGTTTATTCTAAAGACGGTGCTTTATGGTTCAGAGCTTCACGTTATACGGATGACAAGGATAGAGTTTTAATAAGGAAAGATGGGAATCCTACATATTTTGCTTCAGATATAATGTATTTAATAAATAAAATAGAAAGAGGTTATAACAGGGTTATATATATTCTGGGAGCTGACCATCACGGTTATGTTGATAGGTTAATGGCAATTGTCAGAGCCCTTGGCCTGGAAGAAGATATGATAGTAATACTTATAGGACAGCTGGTAAAAATAGTGGATAAAGGACGCGCTGTAAAGATGTCCAGAAGGAAAGGCAAACTTTATTCTTTAAGGGATTTGATCCAGGAAGTTGGAAAGGACGCGGTAAGGTATTTTTTTAGTATGAGTTCAATTGATACTCCTATGGATTTTGATATAAGTCTTGCAAAACAGAAATCGAATCAAAACCCGGTCTTTTATGTCCAGTATGCGCATGCCAGGATTGAGAGCATAATTAAAAAGTTAAAGGAAGTTAATCCGGAAAATCTTAATCTGGATGATTTTTCTATTGATAGAGTTGATACATCAAAATTGGGTTTTAAAAATGAATGTGAGAGAAAAATAGCAAAAATATTGATTCTGTACCCCGATGTAGTCTATGTGAGCTGTAGAAATAATGCACCGCATCTTGTTACCCAGTATCTGTATAGACTGGCAGCTGAATTCCATTATTTCTATAATAATTATAGGGTAGTAAATGAGAATGGGGATAAGCCGGTAGTGGATATGGATAGATTTATTTTAATTATACTGGTAAGACAGGTTTTAAGGAATGCCTTAAAACTGCTTAATGTTAATGCTCCAGAAAAAATGTAGGATAAAAATTAATCTTGATAAATATTTGGTTAAATAATTTAATTAGTTTAACAGTTTAAAACAGAAAGTTAGCATATTCTGTCTAAGATTATTAAAAAAGATAAAAAGAGGGATAAATGATTCTTCCGGAAACTTCAGAAGTTAATAATAAGGAGCATCTGGTAATCGGCAGTAACGATGTAACAGAGCTGGGGAAAAAGTATGGGACCCCGCTTTATATTGTAGATATTAATACAATAAAAAAGCAGTGCAGCAGGTATAGGGATAATTTTAATTTCCCCGATATGGAAACAGATATAATTTATGCTGCTAAAGCGTTTACCTGTACTGCAATGTGCCAGCTTATTAAAAAGGAAGGTTTGGGATTGGATGTTTCTACCGGTGGGGAGCTTTATGTTGCACTTAATAGTGGCTTTCCTGCTGAAAAGATTTATTTCCATGGGAACAATAAATCTATAGAAGAGATCCAGTACGGCCTTGAGAGCAGAGTTGGATATTTTATGGTGGATAATTTTGAAGAACTCGGTAAGCTGGGTAAATTATGCCGGGAAAGTAATACAAGGCAAAAAATTATGTTAAGGGTCAATCCGGGAATTAAAGCAGATACCCATGAATATATACAGACCGGGAAAATAGATTCCAAGTTTGGTTTTAGCACTCAGGATAATACTGCCATGGAAGCTGTAAAAATGGCGGAGCAGTACGGCCAGCTTGAAATTGCAGGCATTCATGCTCATATAGGTTCGCAGATATTTAATATATCATGCTATGAAAAGCTTGTAGAGGTCATGGCTAAATTTGTAAGGGACATCAGGGATAAAACAGGAATATCAATAACCGGTATGGATATTGGAGGTGGACTGGGAATACAGTATATGCTGGATGATAAACCTTCAAGTATTAAGGACCTGTCCGGCCTTGTTCATGATGCGGCTGTTAAATACCAGAAAAAATTTAATATTAAGCTGGATAAACTATACGTTGAGCCCGGGAGGTCAATAGTGGGCAATGCAGGCGTCACCCTCTATAAAATTGGGGCGATTAAGGAAATGAATGGCTCAAAAAGGTATATTTTAATAGATGGTGGTATGTCTGATAATATAAGGCCTATGCTTTACCATGCTGAATACAGTGCATATATTGTAAATAGAATGCAGGGTAACAGCGGTACCGGAGAGATTGGTGAAATTAAGAAAATGCATTATTCAATAGTAGGTAAACATTGTGAAAGCGGGGATGTGATAATTGACGATGTAGAATTACCAGTGGTATCAAGTGGTGATTTTATGATTGTAGCAGCCACAGGTGCTTATTGTTACGCAATGTCCAGCAATTATAACAGCCAGCCCAGAAATGCAGTAGTTGCTGTAGAGGATGGAGAAAGCTGGGTCTGGAAAAAAAGGCAAACTTATAAAGATTTGGTGATGGGAGATGTTAAGTTATATGAAAAATAACAGCAAAAGTCTGGATAATATTAATATTGGCATGATTGGTTTTGGATATATTGCCGGTGGTGTTTTTTCTCTTATACAGGAGCAGAAGGATTATTTAGCAAAAAAAATAAATAAAAATATTAATATCACAAGGATTGCAGAAAAAGATTTTAAAAAGATAGAGAATTCCCCTGTAAGGGAACTAAAAGGTATCAGGGTAACTGATAACGCAAATGACGTTATTGAAGATAAGGATATTGATATTGTTATAGAACTAATTGGCGGGATAAGCCCTGCCTATGAGTATGTCAGCAGGGCTTTAAATGCAGGGAAGTATGTGGTAACTGCCAACAAGGACCTTATGGCCAATAAAGGCGAGGAACTCATGAAAGCTGCTGAAAAAAACAATGTAGATATACTATTTGAGGCAAGCGTAGGGGGAGGTATACCTATAATAGAACCTTTAAAGTCTTCTCTGGCTTCCAATAATATAAGTAAAATTGTAGGGATAGTTAATGGAACCACAAATTATATTCTTACAAGGATGGAAAAGGATAGCATATCATTTGATGATGCTCTTAAAAAAGCTCAGGATCTTGGATATGCGGAGAAAGCTAATCCCTCATCCGATATTGAAGGTTATGATGCTGCCTGCAAGCTGGCGATATTAAGCTCTATAGCTTTTAATTCACGGGTTTGCCTGGACGATGTCTACAGGGAAGGTATAACCGGTATCCTGCCCGATGATATAAAAAATGCTATGGATATGGGTTACAGGATAAAGTTACTTGCAATAGGAATTGAAGAAAATAGAGAGATAAGTGTAAGAGTTCATCCTGCACTGGTTCCTGCCAGTCATATTCTTGCTTCGATTGAGGACACTTTCAACGCTGTGTATATTTACGGAAATTACATTGGTGAGATAATGAGCTACGGCAGAGGAGCAGGAGATAGACCCACAGCAAGTTCCGTAGCCGGTGATATTCTTAAAATTGCGCGTAATTTTGAACGTAATAAGAAAGGTGTAATCTATGGATGCAGCTGTTTTGAAAGTAAGAAATTCAGGCCCATAGATGATTCTAAAAATAAATTCTATATTCTTATGGAAGTAGTTGACAGACCCGGAGTACTGGCAAAAATTGCGGAAGTATTTGGGAAAAACAGTGTAAGTATTAATTCAATGGTTCAAAAACAGACAGATAAAGAAAAGAGTGCAAGACTAATATTCATAACCCATGAAGTAATTAATAAAAATCTGTATAAATCAATTGAAGAAATATCAGGGCTTGATGTAGTAGGAAAAGTCCTGAGTGTTATCAGGGTAGAGGATTTAAACGAGCAGGGTAGATAGCACAGATAAGGTAGTAGTTAATTTTAGAGTTAGTATGAACCTTACCGGGGATAATGGGATAAAATTTGATAAGATAAAAATCTAATATTCAAGGAGAGAGAAAAAATAGAAATGCATTACAGGAGCACCCGTGGACTTGAAGGTAAAATGGAATCTTCAAGTACAATTATTAGAGGTATTGCTGCTGACGGGGGTCTTTACGTACCTGAAAAAATACCCGGCATAGGTTGCCCTTTTAAAGATTTGTTCCGGCTGGATTATAAGAGTATTGCATTATACATAATGGGAAAGTTTCTTACCGATTTTACTGAAGATGAACTGGGTTACTGCATTGATAAAGCTTATGATAGTAAGTTTGATGACCCCCGGATTGTGCCGCTTATAGAGAAAGGCGGTGCTTTTTTTCTGGAGCTTTTTCATGGTGAAACACTTGCTTTTAAAGATATTGCTCTATCCATACTTCCGCATTTATTAAAAGTAGCTGTAAAAAAAAATAATATAGACAAAGAAATAGTTATACTTACTGCTACTTCAGGTGATACTGGGAAGGCAGCTCTGGCGGGCTTTACCGGTGTTGAGGGGGCCAAAATAATCGTGTTTTATCCCCACGGTAGTGTAAGCAATATACAGGAAAGGCATATGAGAACACAGGAAGGAGATAATACATATGTAGTAGGTGTCAAGGGAGACTTTGATGATACGCAGAGAGGGGTAAAAGAAATTTTTTCCGATGAAGCTTTTAACAGAGTTTTAAATAAAGAAGGATATATATTCTCTTCTGCGAATTCTATTAATATAGGAAGGTTGATACCCCAGATAGTTTATTATATATATGCTTATGTAAAACTCAGAGAGTCAGGTAAAATAAAATCAGGTGAAGCCATAAATATCGTAGTTCCTACAGGTAACTTTGGTAATATACTGGCGGCTTATTATTCAAAAAAAATGGGGCTTCCGGTAAAAAAACTTATATGTGCTTCCAATGCGAATAATGTGCTTTATGATTTTATAGAAACCGGGATATATGACAGAAAAAGAAAGCTAATTGCCACAAGTTCACCGGCTATGGATATTCTTGTATCAAGTAACCTGGAGCGCCTGCTTTATGACATTTCCGACAACAACAGCAAAACTATCAATAATCTTATTAGCGGGCTTAATAGAAAAGGAGAATTTAAAATTACAGACAGGATGAGAAGCAGGATGAAGGTTTTTTACGGTGGTTTTGCAACTGATGGCGAAACATATAAGACCATAAAATATGTATTCTTAAATTTTAACTACCTTATAGATACACATACTGCAGTGGGATACAATGTCTATCAGAAATATTTAAAGGACAGCGGAGACGATACAAAAACAATTATAGCTTCAACTGCGAGCCCTTTTAAATTCCCCGGGAGCGTGTGTGCTGCTATTGATCATAAATATGAAGGCATGGATGAATTTTCTTTACTGGATGTATTATCTGATATTTCCGGGTTGGAAGTCCCGGAAACAATTAAAAATTTGGGGAAAAAAGAAATACTTCATTCAACTTTCTGTAATTCTGATGAAATGAAAGATGTCCTTTTAGATATCCTGGGGCTGTAAAAGCTTTAATAAAAATGTTATCTTATTTGCCATGATTTAAAAGGTTAGTTTAATTATTACTAAAAATCAGAGGTCTGGATTTTATGAAATATATAATAATACTAATGGATGGAGTAGCAGATTATAGAATTGATGAGCTGGGCGGAAAGACACCTCTTGAGTATGCGAAAGTCCCTGCAATTAAAAAAATAGCAGCTAAAAGCGAAATGGGTCTTGTAAAAACTGTGCCCCATGGTATGGCTCCCGGGAGTGATACTGCTAATCTTTCTGTAATGGGATATGACCCCAGAAAATATTATACTGGAAGGTCTTCCCTTGAAGCAGTTAATCTCGGTATTGAACTTTCTGAAGATGATGTTGCATTCAGGTGTAATCTGGTTACATTATCTGCAGAGGAAAATTACGGGGACAGGGTTATGGTTGACTACAGTGCAGGAGAGATACAAATAAATGAAGCAAAAATATTAATAAAGCATGTCGGAAGTAACCTTGAGACTGAAAAAATACATTTTTTTGCCGGTGTGAGCTACAGAAATGTAATTGTATGGGAGGGCGGTCCTGAAGGAAATATACTTACCCCTCCCCATGATATACTTGGTAAAAAAATTTTAAACTTTTTACCCAAAGGGCCTGCTAGCAGTACCCTTCTTGATATGATGCAGAGGAGCACCGATATTTTGAGGGAGCATACTATAAATAGGCAGCGGATAAAGAGGGGGTTAAATCCTGCAAATTCGATATGGATGTGGGGGGAAGGGAAGAAACCTTCACTGGATAGTTTTTTCGAAAAATATAAATTAAGGGGTTCAATAATATCAGCTGTTGACCTTATAAATGGAATAGGTATTTTAGCAGGCCTACAGCCCGTTAAAGTCAGTGGTGCAACAGGTACTATTAATACTAATTTTAAAGGAAAAGCTGATGCTGCGATAAAAGAGCTTGAGGGTGATAAGGATTTTGTTTATCTTCATCTTGAGGCAACGGATGAATGCAGCCATCAGGGGAGCGTTACTGATAAAGTGAGAGCAATTGAGATAATTGACAGACAGATTATAGGGCCTATAAAGAAAGATCTCGATAAAAAAAATATAGATTACCGTATGATGATACTCCCGGACCATTATACACCCGTATCAAAAAGGACTCATACCCCGGAGCCGGTACCTTTCTTAATTTATGACAGCACCAGAGAGGCAGATAATAATCTGAAAGGTTTTAATGAATTTTCTGCTAAAAAAACCGGGCTTTATTTTGATGAGGGATATAAACTGGCTGATTATTTCTTCACTAAATTAAAACTCTGAAAATTATTTGAAGCTATTCTATAATTATTATATTATTGCTAAATAGATTAGGGTTTTGCTGTACTTTACCAGGGTTTAAATTTTATAAAATTCTGGTTTAGGAAAGCAGTTAATGCCCGTATTAAGTGTTGATTAACCAGTCAGCATGGCGAAGGAGGATTTACTATGTCAAGATGGAGTGCAGGTAAAATCGTAGGAATTACTTTTCTCTGTATTTTTGTACTGGTTATGTTCTCAGGAGGATGCTTTACAATGGGACTGCTTGGACGGGAGCTCAGCGGAGTTTCATATTCCTATGGAGGAGGCGAATCAATTTATGAAATCCGGCTTGAAGGTATAATCTCTGCAGAAAAATATTCTAATCTATTGGGCGGAGGAACAGTTACTCCGGAGGAAATAATGAGCCAGATTGATGAAGCTGAAGAAAATCCGGATGTAAAAGCAATACTTATAAGGGTAAATAGTCCTGGAGGGAGTGCTGCAGCTTCTCAGGAAATATTTGAAGAGATAGGCAAGATAGAAAAACCCGTTGTGGTATCAGTTAGTGAAACCTGCGCTTCTGGAGCATATTATGTATCAAGTGCAGCAGATAAAATAATTGCCAATCGTGCTTCTTCAGTGGGCAGTATCGGGGTAATAATGCAGATTCCAAACTACGAAGACCTTTATGAAAAATTAGGATTAAAGTATACAACTATAAAACAGGGTGAATACAAGGATATAGGCAGTCCTGACAGGCCGCTTACCAGCGAAGAAGTAGAGTTATTAGAAGCACAACTTGAAGAAATCTACGTCCAGTTTATCTCGGATGTTGCTGAAGCAAGGGATATGGATATAAAGGAAGTAGAGGAGCTTGCTACAGGATGGGTTTTCCTGGGGACAGAAGCTCTTGAACTTGGTCTTATTGATGATATTGGAAATTATAAAGATGCAATAAATGTAGCTGCTGAGTTAGGTGGAATTAAGGGAAAACCCAGAGTAATCGGGAAGGAAATCAGTTATTCTCTAACTGATTTGGTTTTTGGTTATTTAATCGATTCCGCTATAGGAAAAATATTTTAAGTGTGCTTTTATAAAATGATATAATAAAATATTATGCTTGTAAAACATAAAGCGTTATTGATATATAAAATTTTTTTTATTTTTAAAAAATGATTGAAGATATTATTAATCAAATAAAGAAAACTGAAGAGAAGGCAAAAGATATCGAGGCATCCGCAAAAAAGGAATATAAAAAGATTGTAGAAGATGCTTATAGGAAATCTGATAAAATAGTGGAAAAAGCTGGAGAAGAAAAAGAAACAATGATTTCAGGGGCAGAAAATAAAGCAAAAGAGGAAGCAGCCAGGGAAGCAGAGCGGATGGAAGAAGATTACAGCAAGAAACAGAAAGAAATAGACAAGAGTTTTAAAGCTAAACGAGAAAAAGCTATTGGGAAAATTACCCAGAGGATTTTAGGTTAATGTCAGTTGCTAAAATAAGTAAACTTTTTATTATTTCACATAAATCTGATACTGAAGCAGTTCTAAAGAAACTACGAAAAACCCCTATCCCTGTTGAGGTCGCCCCATATAAGGGTAAGATTGAACTGGAGATGGGTGATTCCGGGATAAGCCGTGAACATGATATAGAAATTAAGAGAGCTCTTGATATTATTTCTTCTTATAGTGAAGAAAAAGAAAAAAAGATAAAAAAAGCTTTATCGCGTGCAGGAAAACTGGTAGTCCAAAGGAGCGAATATGAGAATGTTTTGAAAGATATAAATTTTGAAGGAATAGTAAATAATATCCTGGAGATTGAAGATGAGATAGGAAATCTTAAGGAAAAGATTGCCAGTAATGAACCAAGAATTGGTCAGCTTGAACCATGGTTATGTTATAAGGGCAAAATTGAAGATATAAAAGAAACTGATAAATATATCATCAAGCTGGGAATTATAAGGTTTGGGGGATCCAGGTTTAAAGAAGTTGAGGAAAATTTAGGTGAAAATAAAATTATATATGAAGAGCTATCAAGGAATAAAGACAGCGCCTGTGTAATTATTGCTTATCATAACCGATTCAGAGGAGAAGCGGAAGAGTATTTAAGCAGTATTGAATTTGAAGAATCAGGAATAACCGGTTATAAGGACACTGTGAGTAAAAATTTAGATAGAATTAAAAAATGTATTCAATTTTATAAAAAGAGAATAAAAAAATTAAAATCCGAGCTAAATAAGATATCCTTAAAGTATGAAAAACCGCTGACTGTCTATCTGGATTATATTGAGAACAATCTGGAGATTGATGAAGCTATAGAATTAGGTTTCTCTACTGAATCTGTTTCATTTCATACTGTATGGGTAAAAAAGTCGGACAGGCAAAAAATCATTTCAATTGTCGGGGATTTTCAATCTGTAAGAGCAGTGGAAATCCAGCCGGAGGAGGATGAGAGTATCCCAGTTATTCTTGAAAACAGGTCAATATTCAGGCCGTTTGAGATAATAGTAGACCTTTATGGAGTTCCCCGTTATTTTGAGATTGACCCGACTCCATTTGTTTCATTGTTTTTTGCTATATTTCTCGGGCTTTGTCTGACAGATGCAGGTTACGGAATAATACTGGCAATACTTACCCTGGTTTTTGCCTATAAAATAAAAAATGCCAGGAAATTTCTTATGTTAATTTTTACGGGAGCAATTTTCTCTATTTTCGCAGGGGCTATTTTTAATGGATGGTTTGGCGACCTGCCGGAATACCTTGGTATGGAAGAATTTTTTTCAGGACTTGCAATTCTTGGGGACCCGGTTAAATCCAATGAATCTTCAATGAACTTTTTTAGACTGGCGCTGGCCCTGGGAGTAGTTCAGGTTATTTTTGGCCTTTTTATAAGATTTTTTGATAGTTTAAAAAAAAGGGATTGGGAGGTTGCTTTTCTGGATGGTCTCCCCTGGATAATTATTATTTTACCGATGGTATTAATTTTATTATCCACGCAGATTGCTGTAGACATGAAGCTTATTTCCGAGCCCCTCTTCTCTGCGGGTGTCATAAAAATTCTTATATGGCCTATTATAATTGGTGCTGTAATAATTATTTTTTTCGCTGCACGGGATATTAAAAGCTGGGGCTTCAGGATATTTATGGGATTTCTAAAACTTACTGTAGTAGGGGGACTGACATCTTTTCTGGGGGACTTTCTTTCGTATGTAAGATTAATGGCCCTTGGACTGGTGACTGCCGGAATTGGAGTGGCAATCAATAGAATAGCATTTCAATTTGTTTCGGTTCCAGTTGCAGGAGTAGCAATACTAATTATAGTGCTTATATTCGGGCATGTTTTTAATATCGGAGTTAGTGTTCTAAGTGGTTTTGTTCATACATTGAGGTTGCAGTATGTTGAATTTTTCCCAAAATTTTTTATGGGTGGAGGAAGACCTTTTAGAAATTTAAAAGATGAGCATAGATATATAACAATAATCGATTAGTTTTAGGAGGAGAAATGTCAGATTTATCAATTGGTTTAATGATGGCAATGTTTGGGGCAGGACTGGCAGTTATCATGGCCGGAATTGGCTCAATTTTAGGGATAAGTTACCCTGCAAGGGCAGCAGCAGGAGTTCTTTCAGAAGACCCATCCAAGTTCGGAAAGTTGTTCCTGCTGGTGGTACTTCCGGGTACCCAGGGATTCTATGGATTTGTTGCCACTTTTTTACTTATGGCGAATATTCCAAATGTTCAAACCTTATCCCAGGGTTTTCAATTGTTTTTAGCTGCTCTGCCAATTGCATTTACCGGCCTGATTTCAGGCATACATCAGGGTAAGGTATGTGCTGCCGGTGTAAGTCTAGTAGCTAAAAAACCAAATGAGGGCATGAAGGGAGTTATTTTTGCAGCGATGGTGGAAACTTATGCAGTTCTGGGGCTCCTTATAACGTTCTTCCTCAATAATTTAATAGAGTTTTAACAGGAGAATAGAAATGGCAAAGCTGGATAGTGTTTCAAAAAGAATACTTGATGATGCGGAAAAAGAAAAAAAGCTTGAGATGGATAAAGCGAGGAAAATAGCTTCTGAAATAATAGAGGAGTCAAAAAAAGAGGCTGGTGAGATACATCGTAATGGGAAACTTAATGCCTGGAATAAATATAAGGAAAAGCTGGGTATTGAGTTATCCAGAATTAAATCAGGGCTAAACCAGAAGATACTCCTGTACAAAATTGGTCTTGTTGACGATGCAGTAAGAGAAGCAAAGAAAAGACTTTCAAATATGGATAAGAAAGATTACAGGAAATTCCTTAAGAAGACCCTTAAAACGTTAAATATAGATGGTGGCTACTATGTGATTGGTAGCGAAGAGAAAAAAATTGATAGTAAAATGATTGAGTCTATTGCAAACCTGAAAAATTTAGACGAAAAACCTGATTTTAAAAAGGGTGTAAAGATAATTAAAGGTAAAGCTGAGTACAAAATATCTCCGGAGATTTTAATAGATTCAGAGATTGACGATATCAGGATGGAGGTAGCATTGGAATTATTTGGAAGCAGTGAGGAGAAGTAACGGTTGGAACAGATAAATTATGATATAAAAGATGACAATTTCTATCTTTTTGCATGTGCAGAACTGGAAGCGAAAGAGTCAGAGTTTCTGGATAAAAGCAAAATTGATAGGATGCTAAAGTCAAAAAATCTAAAAGAATTTATAAAAAATCTGGGGGATACTGTTTATTCCGGGTATTCGGGTGAATTGGAAAGTTCAAGAGATTTTGAGAAAGTAATAGCAGGTGAATATGCAAAGATTGGTGATTTTTTATCAAGGAGACTCAAGTCCTCTCACCTGGCTGCCGGGGAAATTTTATTTTTTGAAGAAGTCCTTCATAATTTAAAAATTATATTTAAATCAATTATTCTGGATAAGGACTTTGAAGAGCTTTTTATCCCTTTATTTTATTCTTATGGCAGTTTAAAGAAAGCAATTAAAGAAGGAAAATATAATGGTTTGAGCAAATCAGTTTCTGCTACTTTCCGGTTTGTCTCGGAAATGATAGATAAGAAGGAAGAGAAAGATTATCGTATTATGGAATTTGAAATTGAGAAATTTTATCTAAGTGAAGTATTCAGATCTGTCGAAGAGCTAAATAGCAATTTAATTAGAGATTATATAAAACATGTGATTGATATACTTAATATTAAAAACATTTATAGGAGCAATTATCTTGAAGAAGAACTGGGCTTGAGTTATTTCTTACATGATAATGGATTTCTTCCGGTGGATTTAATGCTGGAATTTAGAGATAAAGGACCGGATGTTTTTTTAAAAAACATGAAAAAAACCGACTATGCGGATATAGTAGTTAGGGGTGCCGATGCTCTGGATTCTGAGAGAACGTTCTCCTACTTTGAGAAGGAGGAAGATTTGTTTTATGTAAACATCCTGGAGCCTTTAAAATATACTACTTCAAATATTGAAAAAATTTTTAAATTCTTTTTGAGAAAGAAAATGGAGCTTAAGTCTTTGAATATAATATTTACAGGTACTCTTTACAGTGTTGATATTAAAGAAATAAAGGACAGGATAGGAGTTTAGATGAAGGTCAGGATAGCTGCATTTGGAGAAAAAGATATTATGTTAATATTTAAATCAGCGGGAGTTGATGTTTTTCCCCTAAAATCAGGTGTTGAGGAAGCCAGTGAGGCAGAAAAAAAGTTAAGGCAACTGGTGGAAAGCGGTTACGGAATCATTTTTATAACTGAAACAGTAGCATTAAAACTTGACCGCCTGATTAAGGAATATGAGGATAAATTCCAGCCTTCAATAATAGTAATTCCCGGTCTTGGAGAAAGAAATGATTACGCATTCAATAATTTAAGGAGAATAATAATCAAAGCTGTTGGTGCAGATATAATGTCAGAGAAAGAATATGGGAGAAGATAAATGAGCAAGTTAGGAAAAATTGTAAAGGTAGCAGGTCCGTTGATTGTAGCAGGGGATATGCGGGGTTCAAGGATGTATGATATTGTTTATGTCTCTGATAAAAGACTTATGGGTGAGATAGTTGAAATAAACGAGGATCTTGCTTCCATACAGGTTTATGAAGAAACCGAGGGTATAGGTGTTGGGGAACCAGTATATCCCAGTGGAGGACCTTTAATGGTTGAGCTTGGTCCCGGTATCATTCAGTCTATTTATGACGGAATTCAAAGGCCACTAAGTGAGATATATGAGAAGACAGGTGATTTTATTTCCAGGGGAGTATCGGCAGCGGCATTGGACCGGAAGAAAAAATGGAGGTTTGAGCCGTTAGCAAAAAAGGGCGATAGGGTGAGCTACGGAGATTTTCTTGGTTATATCAATGAAACAGAAATAATAAAACATTATATTATGGTTTCCGAAGGAATAAAGGGGGAAATCAAATCAATTAAAAAAGGCGAATTTAAAGTTGAGGATACGATAGCTGTTATAAAAGGCGAGAATGGTGATTTAGAGATAAACATGCTGCAGAAGTGGCCGGTAAGGAAGCCAAGACCTTATCTGAAAAAGATAAGCCCGGATATGCCGCTATTCACAGGTCAGAGAGTTATTGATACATTCTTTCCCATTGCAAAAGGCGGAACTGCATGTGTGCCCGGACCGTTTGGCTCCGGCAAGACTGTAATCCAGCATCAGTTATCAAAGTGGGTTGATGCCGAAGTTATAGTCTATATAGGATGTGGGGAAAGAGGTAATGAGATGACGGACGTCCTAATGGAATTTCCGGAGCTTGTTGATCCTAAATCAGGAGTTTCTCTAATGAAGAGAACAGTATTAATTGCTAATACCTCTAATATGCCTGTTGCGGCAAGGGAAGCTTCTATATATACAGGGATAACAATAGCAGAATATTTCAGGGATATGGGATATTCCGTAGCTCTTATGGCTGACTCAACTTCAAGATGGGCAGAGGCCTTAAGAGAAATATCCGGCAGGTTGGAAGAAATGCCAGGGGAGGAAGGATACCCGGCGTACCTGGGGGCAAGGCTTGCTTCATTTTATGAGAGAGCTGGTATTGTTAAGTGTATTTCAGGTAGTGATGAAAGGTCTGGCGCTCTGTCTATTATTGGTGCCGTATCCCCTCCGGGGGGCGACCTTTCTGACCCTGTGGTTCAGGCCACGTTAAGAGTGGTAAAAGTTTTTTGGTCGCTTGAGGCAAGTCTGGCATACAGCAGGCATTTCCCGGCAATATCATGGTTAAATTCATATTCTTTATATATTGACAATATAAAAAATTATGTCACCAAAAATATCAACAAGGATTATTTTGAGCTGAGGGCAGAGGCAATGAGGATCCTTGAAAAGGAATCAGAACTTGAGGAGATCGTCCGTCTGGTAGGACTGGAAGCACTGTCGGGACCGGACCGGTTAATACTTCTTACGGCAAGAATAATAAGAGAAGATTTTCTCCATCAGATTGCTTTTCATGAAGTAGATACTTATTCATCTATAGAGAAGCAGCATAAAATGATAAGTGTAATTATCTACTTTTATAACCAGGCGAATAATTATTTAAAAATGGGTGCTGATATAAAATCTATTGAAAATATGAAGGTTAAGGATAAGATAGCCAGGATGAAATATGTAAAGAAAGAGGACATAGACAATATAGATAAAATTAAAAAAGATATAGACAAAGAATTTACTTCTATAGTAGAGGAGTAGGAATGTTAAAAGAATATAAGAGTATTAAGAATATTTCCGGACCGCTGCTTCTTGTGGAGGGTGTTGAAGGTGTAAAGTATGATGAAATGGTTGATATTAGACTTGATGACGGCACAAGAAGAAATGGTAAAGTACTTGAAGTTGACAGAAATAATGCACTAATACAGGTGTTTGAAGGTACATCCGGGATTGATTCCAAAAGTACAAGTGTGCGCTTTCTGGGTAGAGGTACCCATATATATCTTTCTCCCGATATACTTGGAAAAGTCTTTACCGGGCTTGGGAAACCAATGACCGAAAGTGACAGAATTATTCCTGAAGAGAGCAGGGATATAAACGGGGCACCTATAAACCCCTATGCAAGAGATTATCCCAATGAATTTATACAGACCGGAATATCATCTCTGGATGGATTGAATACTCTTGTAAGGGGTCAGAAACTGCCTATATTTTCCGGCTTTGGATTACCCCACAACCGTATTGCTTCTCAGATTGCAAGGCAGGCAAAGGTTCTTTCTGATGAGGAAGAATTTGCTGTAGTTTTTGTAGCCATCGGGATTACCTTTGAAGAATCTGAATATTTTATTAATGATTTTAAAAAAACAGGTGCAATAGAAAGAGCAGTCCTGGTGCTAAATCTTGCTGGTGACCCGGCAATTGAGAGGGTTGCAACACCGAGGGTTGGACTTACCTGTGCTGAATATCTTGCTTTTAAAAAAGACATGCATGTACTGGTAATATTAACTGATATGACAAACTACTGCGAAGCTTTAAAGGAAATTTCGGCTGCAAGGAAGGAGATTCCTGGAAGAAGAGGATACCCGGGATATCTATATACTGACCTTGCTACTATTTATGAGAGAGCCGGTAGGATCAAAGGAAAGAAAGGTTCAATAACACAGATTCCAATCCTTTCAATGCCGGAGGATGATAAGACCCATCCAATTCCGGATCTTACAGGGTATATAACTGAAGGGCAGATTATATTATCAAGATCCCTTCATAAGAAAAAAGTATCTCCACCTATAGATGTGCTACCGTCGCTTTCCCGCCTTAAAGATAAAGGGATAGGACAGGGCAAAACAAGGGAAGATCATGCAGATATATTTAACCAGTTGTATGCAGCATATGCGCGGGGTAAAGAAGTGGAAGAGCTGGCAGTTATACTTGGCGAGGCAGCGCTCACCGATATGGATAAGTTGTATCTGAGATTTGCAGAAAAATTTGAAGCAGAGTATGTATCTCAGGATGAGTATGAAAACAGAACCATAGACCAGACACTTGATTTAGGATGGAAGCTTTTAAGCATGTTCCCCAGAGGGGAATTGAAAAGGGTAAGTACCAAGTATCTTGATAAATATTTTTCAAGATTCAAGACCGAGAAAAAAGAAGAAGATGAAGGTAATTAGATGCTTTTAAATGTAAATGCTAACAGAATGGAGCTTTTACGCTTGAGGAGAAGGCTGAGTCTTGCCCGCAGGGGGCATAAACTTCTTAAAGATAAAAGGGACGAGCTGATGAGACGATGGCTCGGGTTAATAGACGAAGTTAAAAGACTCCGTCTTGAAATAGAAAAAGAGTTCCAGTCCATACTGGAAAAGTTTGTACTGGCAAAAGCAAGTAAAGGTGGCTATCAAACAGAACAGGAATTACTGTTGCCTTCAAAAAAAATAAAGGTTTCCGTTAAAAAGAAAAATATTATGAGTGTTAATATACCGGAATATACCAGTGAAATAAGCAATAAGATTCTCCCTTATGGTTATGTAAATACTTCAGGGGAGATGGATATTGCTCTTAGTGATTTTGAGAAATTTATAGATAAACTGCTTGGTCTTGCCGAAAAAGAGAAAATGCTGCAGCTTATGGCTCTGGAAATTGAGGAAACAAGAAGAAGAGTTAATGCTCTGGAATATAAATTAATGCCCAACATATCTGATACCATAAATGCTATAACCATGAAGCTGGATGAAACCGAGCGTTCTAACCAGGTACGACTTATGAGGATAAGAGATATTATAAGGGAAACCTGATTCTTTATACTCTGGTATAAATCGGGAAATCCCCGGCAAGACTTTTAACCTTTTCTCTTATATCCTTAAGCTTTGATTCGTTATTCCTGTTTTTTAAGGCTGAAGAAATTAATTCGCCGATTTTATGCATTTCTTCTATGCCCATTCCCTGGGTGGTAACTGCAGGGGTACCAATTCTGATGCCGCTTGCTATTGTAGGAGGGAGCTTGTCAAAGGGTATTACATTTTTGTTAACTATTATTCCTACAGAAGTCAGTGTTTCCACTGCTTCAGAACCGGTTATTTTTTTACTGGTTAAATCCAGCAGGGATAGATGATTGTCGGTGCCACCAAATACAATTCTGAAGTCCTCATTTTCCATATGCTCACAGAGAGCTTTAGAGTTTTCTATTATACGCCTACTGTATTCCTTAAATGAATCTTTTAGAGCTTCATTAAAAGCTACCGCTTTTGCTGCAATTATATGCATTAGCGGTCCTCCCTGGACACCGGGGAAAACTGATTTATCTATAAGTTTTGAATATTTTTTATCAGCAATAATCAATCCGCCTCTGGGTCCCCTTAAGGTTTTATGGGTAGTGGCGGTTGTAAAATCTGCTACTTTTACAGAATCAGGATGATAACCGCTTACAACCAGTCCTGCGATATGGGCTATATCAGCCATGAAGTAAGCACCTACTTCATAAGCGATTTCTCTGAATTTCTTGAAATCTATTGTCCGGGAGTAAGAGCTGGCTCCTGCTATGATGAGCTTGGGCCTTACAGTCTTGGCAATTTTTTTAATATCCTCATAGTCCAGTATTTCTGTTTCAGGGTCAACTGAGTAGCTATGTGTCTCGTAATATTTTCCCGTGAGATTAAGCTTATGCCCGTGAGAGAGATGCCCGCCAGCTCTCAGGTTCATTCCGAGTATTTTATCTCCACAATTCAGCACACCTAAAAATATGGCAAAATTAGCGCACACTCCACTGTGGGGCTGCACATTACAGTAATTGGAGCCAAACAGCTTATTGGCCCTGTCTATGGCTAATTGCTCGGCTTCATCAACATTCTCGCAACCTGCGTAATATCTTGCACCCGGGTAACCCTCTGCATATTTATTGGTAAGTACCGAGCCCATGGTCCTAATAACTTCCTGGGAAGCGAAATTTTCGGAAGCTATAAGAATAATCTGGCTTTTTTGCCGTTCTATTTCATTATTTATTATTCTTTTTATCTCTGCGTCTTCCTCTGTGCTGAAAGTGTGGTTTTTATGTTTTGCAGAATAAGTCATTGTAGGGTCAATTCCTTTCCTCAATTATTTTTATTTTATTAATTCTTCTTAAATGCCTTTCCTCACTGGCTGAAGGGGTTGCCAGAAAAGTTTTTGTTATTTCAATGCACTTTTCCAGTGGCAGCAGTCTTGTCCCTAAAGAAAGAACATTTGCACCGTTATGGGTTCTGGCAAGTTCTGCAGTTTCAACACTCCAGCAAGAGGCACACCTTATACCTTTTATTTTATTAGCGGCTATGTCCATACCAATGCCGGACCCGCATAGAAGTATTCCAATATCGGCCTGTCTCCCGGCTACAATTTTTGAGGCCTTTTCTGCAAAATCTGGATAGTCAACACTTTCGCTGCTGTTGGTCCCTACATCCAATACGCTGTGACCCATGGATTTAATTGCTTTAATTAAACCGGTTTTGTAAACAAAACCGGCATGGTCTGTACCTATAACAACTTTCATTAAAATGCTCCCCTTTTAAAATTTTAAAATAATTTCCTTATTTATAAATGTTTATTGCCTGATGATTAACCTATATAACCTGTATTATTATATTCTAATTTGCAATATAATCAAAAAATGTCATTTTTTTATTTGATAGATTTGTCTTTATTTAAATCATTTAAAATCCGGCATAAAAAGTAAAAAAATCCTTTAAAAATCCGGGTTATCAAATTTTTAAGCAATTATTTCTGGCCGGCCAATGACAGCTTCTTATTTTTTTGTTTTCCCGGCAATATCTGCAAACTTAATTTTACCTTCCCTTATCAAAACAGGACTGCCCCCTGTCACATTGATAATAGTTGATTCAACTCCCGGGAGGGCGGATTGGTAATCTACTACAAGGTCTACATTATTCCTAATTGAGGAAGGTATTTCCTCAACTTTTACGGGGTGCTTTTTTGTTCCTGAAATAGTGGCACTTGTAGATACAACAGGACCGCAGATATTTATCAAATCCCTTAAGAATTTGAGTTCGGCCATTCTAAGGGCGATTGTGGGGCAGTCGCCGGTAATAAATTTTCTTAAATATTTTTTTTTATTAAAAACCAGGGTAAGCGGTTGCGGGTCTTTGATGTTCCAGAACCTGTTTATTATGCTTTCAGCAGCTGGGCTTATATCCCGGGTAAAGGTTTTTAAATCGTTAAGTTTTGAAATTAATATTATAAAGGGCAGTGTTCTATCCCTTTTTTTTATTCTGTAGATTCTTCTTATGGCGTCTCTGCTGTCGTATCTGCAGCTTATTCCATATACTGTTCCGGTGGGAAGAATTAATACTTTGTCTTCTGATATTGCTACAGCGATTTTCTTTATTAAAAAAGACCTTTCAATTTTATGAAGATTGTTAATTTTTATCATGTCCATAAATATATTCTCAATTTTTTTTAGTATATAACATTTTTTTTGCCATGAAAACGAGAGGCAAGCACAGGTACAGGCGGGGGTTTATTGAAACTACTTGGCATTTTAATAAATAAGATTTAGTATAGCATAGAAAGTCTATCATTATTTCAGTAAATAATAGGGTAAGAAAGATAGTTTTTTTATAATTCATTTAGATAGAGTTAAAAAATGGCAGACGCACGTCCATCCTGGAATGAATATTTTGCAACGATAACAAGGCAGGTAGCATCAAGGTCTACCTGTTTGAGAAGAAAAGTCGGTGCAATTATAGTAAAAGATAAGAGGATTCTTGCAACCGGTTATAATGGCGCCCCGAGGGGGGTAAGGAGCAGTCTTGAAATAGGAAAATGCCTGAGGGAAGAGCTTGGAATACCTTCCGGGGAAAGGCATGAAATTTGCCGCGGTCTTCATGCAGAACAGAATGCAGTAATTCAAGCAGCATACTATGGAATACAGATTAAAGATTCTGTTATTTACACTACTCACCAGCCCTGTGTTTTGTGTGCAAAAATGATAATAAATGCGGGGATTAAAAAAATATACTATTTTGAGGAATATCCTGATAAGCTTGCGGTAGAACTTCTCAATGAAGCAGGGGTTGAATTAATAAAGCTTGATCTTTGATTAAATTTTTCTTGATACCGCAATGTCAAAAGCAACAATTAAAGATCCTTTAAATTCCATGGTCTATATCCTCCCCGAGTCTAATTTATCTTATATTTCTTCTTTCTTTAATACCAGATGAAGTAATTCTATGCAAGCATTAATATATTGGATTTATCTCAGGGGTAAACGAATGTATCATTTACCTGGTATTATTATAATTTTTAGAATAATTGGTAATGGTCTTTGATATTAGATTCCTCAATCATTATTGCCAGGGTGTGTTTTAAGGCAAAACCGCTGTTGTTTTTTAATTAATCTTTATTTGTTATAATATCCCTTACTTTTTACTGGAGGTAATATTTTATAATGGAAAAATTTGTTATAAATGGCGGAAAAACACTCTCAGGAAGGATTAGAATAAGCGGTGCCAAAAATTCTGCCTTAAAATTAATAGCTGCTTCAATACTGGCTGATAGCAAGACCACATTGAGAAATATACCTGCAATCGAGGATGTCAGTATTATGGTGGAAATGCTTAAAACCCTTGGGGCTAAGGTAGATGTTGACAGGGATAACAAAGTAATTGAAATTGGCCCTGAAAGTATCAATAGCCACGAGGCACCTTATGAACTGGTGAGGAAGATGAGGGCTTCAATACTGGTAGCAGGTCCGCTGTTAAGCAGGTACGGCAGGGTTAAAGTAGCTATTCCCGGCGGCTGCAATATTGGCTCCAGGCATATTGACCTGCACCTTAAAGGTTTTGAAGATTTAGGAGCAATATATTCAGTGGAGCATGGATATGTTAATTGCCAGACTGATAGTAATAAAGCAGGAGGAAGGCTTTCCGGAGCTACAATTAATCTTGAATTTCCTTCCAGGGGGGCTACTGAAAATATAATGATGGCATCAGCTTTAGCAGAGGGGCAGACAGTTATAAAAAATGCAGCAAGGGAACCCGAAATAATTGATCTTGCCTGTTTCCTGAATTCAATGGGCGCGGAAATTCAGGGAGCAGGAACTGAATGCATTACGATAAATGGTGTTAAATCCTTAAGAGGGACAGAGTACGAAGTCATGCCAGACAGTATTGAGGCAGGTACTTTTATAACTGCAGCAGTTTTATGCGGGGATGATATAGTAATAGAGAATGCAAGATGGAAAAATCTTGAAATATTTTATAATAAGTTGAAAGAAATCGGGGCGAACGTATCTGTAATTGATGAAAACAATATAAAAGCGGGGAGGCCATTGACTGAGTATAAGCCAACTAATATAAGTACTCTGCCATATCCCGGTTTCCCAACTGACCTGCAGCCAATAATTACTGTTCTCCTTTCCATTGTCCCCGGGGTATCTGTGGTAACGGAGAATGTTTTTGAAAACAGGTTTATGTATGTTGATGAGTTAAACAGGATGGGAGCTAATATAAAAATTGATGGGCATCATGCTGTAATAAAAGGAACTGATAAATTATCAAGTGCACCGGTCAGGTCATTTGACCTAAGGGCAGGAGCGGCTTTGGTGCTGGCGGGTCTTGTAGCCGAGGGATATACGGAAGTCAGCGATATATATCATATTAAAAGAGGTTATGAAGACATTGAGGTAAAACTGCGTTCAGTTGGAGCAGATATAAAGATAGAGAAGTAGGACAGCAGCAGGTATTATCACAGAATTTATTAGTGGAACTCGTATAAATGAAAAAAACAAAGATGGAAAATAAAAGCAGTGCGGAAAATAGTACAGGGGGTAGAGCAGCAAGGAAGGGATTTAAGAAATTACCTTTATATCTGAGAATAATAATAATAGTTTTATCTTCCATAATTATTATTAGTGGCGCAGGCGCAGGAGCTTTCTTTTTTTATATTAATTCAATGAACAGGAAGATAAACTCCGGTGCTGGGGCAGAAAGCCAGGATTTTCTTGCTCCCATAGAATCACCGGAGGAACCGGTTACAATCCTTGTGCTTGGAAGAGATACAAGGGATGTTGAGAATGAAGCAGGAAGGGCTGATATAATAATGCTTTTCTACCTGGACCCTGTAAAAGGTTCAAGCACCCTGCTCTCAATACCCAGGGATTGCCTGGTTGAAATACCAGGTTATGGAGAAGATAAGATAAATGCTGCTTATGCTTATGGCAGGGAAGAACTTATGATAAAAACAGTTAATTCTTTTCTGGGAGCTGAAATAAATCATTATGTAACTCTTGATTTTGATGGATTTATAGAACTGATTGATGCACTGGACGGGGTGGATATTACGATTGAAAGGCCCATGGTGGACCCTAAAACCGGTGCTAATTTTTCTCCCGGTAACCATCATCTTACTGGAGAGCAAGCACTTTCATATACAAGAAGCAGGTCTACCGAACTGGGGGATATTGGCAGGATTCAGAGGCAGCAGCAGTTGTTTAAAGAGATAATAAAACAGAAGCTGAATATCAAATATTTATCAAGCGTCCCCTACTATTTTAATATTCTGGCAGAAAACACAATTACGAATCTTGATATCTTAACTCTACTTAAATACTCAAAAGCAGTACTATCATTTGAATCTGAAAATTTTAAAACTGCAATTATACCCTCTCGTTCAGACTGGATAAAGGATAATACCATAAGCGTGCAGATTCCAGATACCGAAGAGACAAGAGCCATGTGGCAGAGGGTTATAAATGGTGAGCCGGTAAGCAAATATAATGCAGAATATTCAGATGTAGATGAAATACCAGCTTCAATGACCCAGAACAATGAGTATAAATTTAAAATAAAAGTAAAGAATACGGGTGCACTTGATTGGAATAAAGATGGCGAGCACCCGGTTTATCTCGGCTACCACTGGATAGATTTTAATAGCGGGAAAACAGTAGTTCTTGATGGCAAGAGAAGCATTATTCCACAGAGCGGGGTTAGTGCAGGAGATGAGGTAATATTTGACCTGACTGTAATATCCCCTTCAGAAGAAGGTGAATTTATTCTACAGGTAGACCTGGTGCATGAGGGCATAACATGGTTTTCTTCCCAAGGTGTTCCTGCCCTGGAGAGATATGTATCAATTGACCTATCCTATGGTGCTAAATATGATGATGGGGGTAATACCCCGAATTATCTGGACCCGGGCGAGGAGTTTGAAGTTACAGTTAAGATAAAAAATAATGGGTTTCTGGTATGGGAATCATCAGGAAGAGAAAGGGTGGACCTCGGAACTCACTGGATTGACAGGGATACGGGGGAAGTTGTTGTATGGGACGGCGAAAGGGGACTTATTTCTTCAGATGTCTCTCATGGAGAAGAGACAGAGGTTAAGATAACAATAAATGCACCTGATAAGCCCGGTAATTATACACTGCAGTATGATATGGCGCACGAAAGAGTTACCTGGTTTTCGGATAAGGGTGTTATACCGCTTGAAGTTGACATAGATGTAGGCAGGACTGTAGATGAAAGTATTGCCGGAGAAACAACAGTAAAATTATTTAATGGCAATGGGGTACCCGGTGCTGCAGGTGAAATTGAGGAATATCTGGAGAGTTATAGTTTTAAGGTATATTCTCTTTCCAACGCAGAGGACTTCAATTTTAAAGAGAGCATAATTATATATAATGAAGGATGCAAGGAAAAAGCCGAGGAGCTATCGTTTGCTTTTGATAATTTAAAAATTTATGAATATAATAAGACATGGGATTTTTACAGGACTGATGCGGATTTGATATTTATAACAGGGAAAGATTACAGTGAAATAATGTAATAATTTTTATGTTTTTGCTTTTATACTTTGAAATGAGTCAATGAAAAATACATCTGTTTTTAAAATAATAAGACAAATTGCATTTGATGCATTAATAATATTTTCATCATTTGTAATATCCTTTTTTTTAAGAGGTCAGATAGGATTAATAGATACAGGTCTTTTTTCGCAATATTCAAATTCTATGATCTGGTATGTTATTATTGTTGTTATCGTCAAAGTCCTGATGCTATGGCTGTTCGGGACTTATAGAAGAGTATGGAAGTATGCTTCTTTAAAAGATATGGTAGCTATTGTTGAAGCTGCTACACTTGGTTCTATAGTTCTGGCAGTTATTTTTTATGTTTTGAGTTATCCAATATCTTTTTTTGGTCTTGAGATAAAATTTTCTTTACCCTTTTTCCCCAGAAGCATATTTGTTATTGATTACCTGCTTACCCTTATTCTTATAACCGTATCAAAATTTTCGGATAGGTTTTTTAATGAGTTGAAGTTTGGGAGTCCAGACACAAGAAAAAAGAGAGTGTTAATTATTGGAGCAGGTGATGCGGGAGAGATGATTGTCCGTGAAATGATAAGACAGAAAAACAGCGAATATATGCCTACAGGATTTCTGGATGATGATTATTCAAAGATAAAAAATAAGATACATGGAGTGAGTGTTCTGGGACCCATAGCTAAAATGGAGAGTGTGATTAAGGATTATTCCATTGATGAGGTTATAATAGCAATGCCCTCGGCATCCGGTAGTGTGAGAAAAGAGGTAGCGGTAAGAGCAAGAGAATTGGGCGTAAACTGTAAAACTCTGCCAAGTCTCTATGAGGTAATTGACGGGAAGGTATATCTTTATCAGGTAAGAGATATAGAGATTGAAGATATTCTTGGGAGAGAGGTAATAAATATAAAAATTCCCGAAGTGGTTTCTGAAATAAGAAATAAGGTCATGCTGGTCACGGGGGCAGGCGGGTCCATAGGTTCTGAAATATGCAGGCAGGTTATAAGATTTAAACCGGAGAAATTAATACTCGTGGATCATTCGGAAAATAATCTTTTTTTAATACTTGAGGAACTTGGAAATAAATTCGCCTTTATTTCAACATTCCCTATAGTTATTGATATAAGAGATAAACAGGCGCTGAGGAGTGTTTTTAAAAAATATAAGCCGGATATAGTTTTCCATGCTGCTGCATATAAGCATGTCCCGCTTATGCAGCTCAATCCAAAAGCTGCAATCCTAAATAATTATCTTGGAACAAAGCTGCTGGCAAAATTTTCCATTGAATATGGGGTTAAAAGGTTTGTTATGCTCTCTACCGATAAGGCAGTTAAACCAAGTAATGTAATGGGGATATCAAAATTACTTTCAGAAAAATATTTACAGTCCCTGTCAAAGGTTAAAAATACCAGGTTTATAATTGTAAGGTTCGGCAACGTCCTGGGGAGCATGGGAAGTGTGGTTCCTCTTTTTAAGAAGCAAATACAATCCGGCGGGCCTGTAAGGGTTACCCACCCCAATATGAAAAGGTATTTTATGACCATCCCAGAGGCATCCCAGCTGGTTATTCAATCATGTATAATGGGAAATGGAGGAGAGATATTTGTTCTTGATATGGGTGAGCCCATAAATATACTGGACTTGGCCAAGAATATGATAAGGATTTATGGCATGGAACCGGGAAAAGACATTGAAATAAAATATACAGGTCCCAGGGACGGGGAAAAAATGGATGAGGAGTTGGTAAACGAAGATGAGGAATTGACGCCAACGGATTTCAAGCATATATATGAAGCAAAGAACAATAAAAAGAAAGGTAAATTCAACAGAGATGAGATAATCAATATATTGTTCAATATAGAAAAAGAGATCCAGATTGATGATTATGAAAATTTATTTAAGGAATTAAAGAAAATTGTCCCCCATTTTAATGCAAAAGAAATGTGGACAAAGTTATATGAATAACAGGACGCAGGTTTATACGTCATATGTCTTATAGAATCATAAAAATAATTTTAGATATGATGCTGTCGATTATCCTGATGATTCTTTTTATTCCCTTCTGGATTATTGTACCTCTAATTATTAAAATTGATTCCCCGGGAAATGTAATATTCAAACAAAAAAGGGTGGGAATAAATAGCGAATATTTTTATATTTTAAAATTCAGGACTATGAAAGAAGGGACTCCCGATATACCAACAGATAAATTTAACAATCAAAATCATCTCTATACCAGAACAGGTAAAATCTTGAGAAGGTGGAGCATTGATGAGTTTCCCCAGATTATAAACATATTAAAAGGAGAGATGAGCTTTGTAGGACCGAGGCCGGCACTGTATAATCAGGATCTTCTTATAAAACTTAGGAAGGGAAAAGGGGTAGACAGAGTAAAGCCGGGTGTAACCGGGCTTGCACAGGTAAATGGGAGGGACGATCTCTCAATTCCTGATAAAGTTGCCTATGACCATTTATATATAAAAGATGCTTCTATATGGCTGGATTTAAAGATATTTTTAGTAACAGTTAAAGCTGCAATTACGGGTAGAGGCGCGCGATAGGGTAGTAATTTTCTAGTTATTCTTTTAATTCCACTGGTTATTTTAATTCTTTTATCAGTTTTTCTATACCTTCTTCAAAGCTTGTTGGAGAAAAGTTAAAATCATTTGAAGCTTTACGGTATGAATATACTTTATCTATGCCTGTTCTATCTATCTGGTCGGGGGTGAGAGCTGGGTTTCTGGAAATTCCTGCGTAAATAGAAATTAAAAATTTTCCTAATCCGGAAGGTACCTTTATTGATTTGAACTGTTTTTTTAATTTATGCCTGACAATTTCCAGCATATCATTATATTTTAATGGGTTTTTACCGGATATATTATAAATCTGCTTAAAAGTTTTTTTATTGTTTAAAGTAGATACGATAGCGCTTGCAACATCTTCAATATATATGGGCTGTATCAAATTATTTCCGCTTCCAAAGGTTATAAAAAATCTCCTCTTCTTTATAAAATCAATCATACTTGAAAAATTGTTATCATCTTTTGAGCCATAAATCATAGAAGGCCTTAAAATAGTATAGTCAAGTCCTGAATTTTTAATCAGGTTTTCAGATATTATTTTTTTAGTCTTTACCTTGCTTTCAAGGGGAATCAGCACTGTTGTAGAACTGATGAAGACAGCACGTTTCAGGCCGGCCCTCTCAGATGCTTTAATAAAGTTTTCTAAAAGATTTGCATGTTCAAGGTCAACCATGTAAATTGCAATTTCTGCCTTTTTTAACGGGGTGATTATAGAGTCCGGACTCTGAAGCGTTCCTGTGCTGAAATCAACCTCTCCCCCGGTTTTCTTTGCCGTATCTTCCAGTTCTAAAGTACTGCTCGATGTTCTTATAAGGCAGCTGACTTTAAAACTTTTTTTTAATAGTTTTTCCAGTACCGGTTTCCCTAAAAAACCAGTGGCTCCAATAAGTAATATCATTTAAATCTCCTGCAGTTACTAAAATTATTAAGTTTAATTATTAACCAAAATAGAAAATATTATAAGACCTGTTTTATTTATGTAATTATTGCCCGGAATAAAAGACCTGTCTCCAGGCAATAAAATTTTTTATTTTAATATGTCAGGACAGTAAATTCTTTCTGGTGCAGTGAATTTTAATATTCTTTCCGCAAGTGTAAAAAAATTTTATATATGTGCAGTAATTATGTCAATTACCCTATAAGGGTTATCCATGTATTATTATGGTTTTGGAGTTAAATTATATATAATTTGTGTTATTATTTTATAGATCTGGGTTGATAAGCTTGGTATAAATTTCAGTAAAAATAGAGCAGAAAGAAAAGAATAATGGTATGGATAATCTATGCGGTTCCTGCAGCGACTGTTTTGATTATAATACTGGTTTTATACATGTTCTGGTATGAACCGGCTAATTTTAAACTATCGGAAGTAGATATAGTTATAAGTGATAGTGGCCTTCAAAGCAAAAACAGGTCGGAGGGCAAGGTAGCAGAAGGTCCGGATAAGACCGGTGGCAGACCGCTTCTAACTATTCTGCATCTATCTGATTTTCACCTGAGGAAAAATTCTAAAGGCAGAAAGCTATTCCAGTTCGTAAGGAGTCTGGAGGAACTGAAGCCGGATTTTCTTTTTATTACCGGAGATTTGCTGGAAAGCGGCCGTAATATAGATTATCTTGCAGAAATGCTCTCGCCTTTACGCGCAAAGTTAGGCAAATATGCTGTTTTAGGTGCGCACGACCACTATGAAAAAGCATTTATAGAATTTACAAAAAATATGTTTAAAAAGAAAAGGTCATACAGGAAAGAAAATGATATTTTTTACCTTAAAAGGAAATTAAAGGATATCGGGATTGGAACCCTTTTAAATGAGGGCAGATCATTTGAGCTGAAGCGAAATGGCATGGATACTGTTGAGGTTATAGGACTTGATGACCCGGTGATAGATAAAATTGATATTGATGGGGCATTCTCCAATTATTCTTCCAGGGAAGGAAGAGAGCTTCAATTAAAAAATAAAAAGGATTACAAAAAAGCTTACAGGGATGTATTCAGTTTAAGCAGCAAAAAAGTGCATAGTTTAAATGAAAAAGGCAGATTACGCACGGTTCTTTTGCATACTCCGGATTCTGATTCAATAATAAACCTTGCCGGAAGGAAGACAGATATTATATTTTGCGGGCATACACATGGAGGCCAGGTAAGACTCCCGTTCATAGGAGCAATAATTTCAGGTTGTAAAATAAAGACAAAGTTCGCATCAGGCCTTTTCTATTTTAAAAATGTAGTACTATTCATTACACGAGGACTCGGGGAGGGTAAATATTCACAGTTCAGATTTTACTGCCAGCCGGAAGCCAACCTGATAAGGATATATAAAACTGATTAGAGATAATAACCTAAAGAATTATTGAGTTTGGATAAAGTCAGGCATATATTACCTCCGGTGAATGTGTTATTTACAGGTGAGATTAAAAAGTAAAATAAGCTGTCAATTGAACTATCCAAGGGTTGTGTTTACAATAATATTAAGTTCATATATTAATAAGTTTAAATAAATATATTTATGAAAGCCGATAACAGGAAAAGAAGCTTTAGTCCAATTTTAAAATTTACCATGATTGTAATCCTTTTGTTTCTGGTTGGTTTCTTTATATTTTACGGTATTGATAACCCCGGTTTTTTTAAGAATAAATTTCCCTCTATTTTTAGCAGGAACGGAGAAAACGGGATAGAAAATACGGGAGGTGTTGAAACAGCTGCCGGTAACGGAACAGGGGAAGATACATATGAGACAAACAATACTAATGCAGGTACAGATGTAAATGGGGCTGAGGGTGATATTATCGTGAGTGAGCTAGAGACAGATAGTGATGTTCCGGATGGAGACAGAGAGAATTCTACTGTTAGTTTATCTTTATGGCAGAAAATTAAAAATTTTATAGCAGGTTTTGCCGGCGGGGAGGATAACGTAGAAAATAACACGGTTTATCCTGCAAGTGTGGAGATAAATATTTATTTCTCCGGTACGGGAGAGGAGAAGAAGCTAGTTTCAGAGAAAAGAACTATAAATTCGGGAAACCCGGATGTTGCAGTTCAGAATGCAATGCAGGAGCTTCTCAAGGGTCCTGCTAAATCGTATCATTTCCCGTTAATACCTGCAGGGACGGAGTTAATTAGTGCAGAAACTAAAGACAACATAGCAAAAATTGACCTTTCACAGGAATTTCTTGAAGAAAGTCTGGATACAAGGATACTGGATGAATATATCATCTATTCAATAGTAAATACTCTAACAGAGATACCGGAGGTAGAAGGTGTTATTTTTTATATAGAAGGTATAAGAATTAAAGTTTATGGCAATATAGACCTTTCAATTCCGGCTATTAGAAACAAAGAATTGATAGGTGATGATTAATCGATTAAGGGATTTAATTAAATGGCTAAAATAATGTGAAAAGCTGAAAAGGAGCAAAAAGGTCCTGAATGTAAGAGAAACGGCTGAAGATATAAAGTATGGAGCGATATTTTAGCAGGAGGTGAATTTTATTGTACAGTGTTGGCGTTGATGTTGGGGGAACCTTTACAGATTTTATAGTTTATAATGAAAAAGAAGAAAAAATTGATGTTTTTAAAATTCCTTCTGATAAAAAAACTCCCTGGCTTAAGGTAATAAAGGGGCTTAAAAAGGGGATAAAAGAAAAAGATGAAATATCTGATATACGCCACGGGTCAACTACCGGGATTAATGCAGTGATCGAAGGCCGGGGAAGTTTGACTGCCCTTCTTACCACAAAAGGTTTTAAGGATTTGCTTGAGATTGGCAGACAGAAGCGTCCTCATCTTTATAATCTGCACATGAAGAAACATAACCCTTTAATACCGGGTTATCTCAGGATAGCAGTAAACGAAAGAATGGATAACGAGGGAAAAAGTATAATTCAAATTGATAGAGATGAAATTTTAAAAATTGCAGAAAGGTTGAAAAAAGAAAAAATAAGAGCAGTAGCAGTTTTATTCTTAAATTCCTATATTAATGGCGAAAATGAGGATGAAGCTGCGAAAATATTAAGTAAAAACTTGCCGGGAGTCTATATTTCCGTATCATCCAGGATAATTCCCGAGTTCAGGGAGTATGAAAGATTATCCACGACAGTTTTGAATGCTTATCTGGGCCCCATTTTTAAAGGTTATCTTGAGAGTCTTATCTCTGAACTCAAAAAAAATAAAATAAAAGCGCCTTTATATATATCCCAGTCTGACGGGGGCTTAATATCTCCTGAAAGTGCTATAGAGATACCTGTAAGAACTTTATTTTCAGGTCCTGCAGCAGGGGTTCTGGGGGCATCTTTTTTATATGGTAGTAGCAGTAATAGAAATAATGATGATATCGTGACTCTGGATATGGGCGGTACCAGTACGGATGTGGCAATAATTTCAGGGTCAAAACCTGTAAAGACAACAGAAAAAAGAGTTATGGAATACCCGGTTAAACTTCCTGCCGTGGATGTTTTTACAATTGGTGCCGGCGGCGGAAGTATAGCTGCTGTTGATGAAGGAGGGTTTTTAAAGGTTGGTCCGGAGAGTTCAGGAGCCATACCCGGTCCTGCATGTTATGACAGGGGTGGAAATGAACCTACAGTAACCGATGCAAATCTGGTTATCGGTACCCTTGGGGTAAGGACCATGCTTGGTGGGGGGATGGAGCTTAATCCGGAGAAAGCAGAGAAGGCAATTGAAAGCCAGGTCTCAAAACCGTTAAAAATTTCTTTGATTGAAGGAGCATGGGCAGTAATACGTCTTGTAACATCAGATATATCAGAAGCAATAAGAAAAATATCGATATCGAAAGGTTTTCATCCCCGGGATTTAAAACTTATAGCTTATGGTGGTGCGGGCCCAATGCACGCTGCCCTGGTTACAGAGGAGCTTGGAATAGGTGAGATTATAGTTCCGAAAGCACCGGGAGCTTTTTCTGCGCAGGGTCTTCTTTACGGTAATGCCACAATGGATTTTGTAAAAACAATAAAGGGGATAAAAAAGAGTGACATATCCAGTATTATTATGGATTTTAAAAATAAGGCAGGAGACTGGTTTAAAAAAGAAAATATCTCTTATGGTAAACAAAGGCTGGAGTGGTCCCTTGATATGAGGTATAAAGGGCAAAATTACGAGATAAACATACCTGTTTCAAAAAGGGACATAGATGATTTGGAGAAGTATAGAATAGATAAGATAAAAAAGGTTTTCTATAAGAAACATGAAGATTTCTATGGCTACGTACTTGATGGCGTTGAAGTAGAGTTAGTAAATTTAAGGTTAAGATGTATTGGAAATATATCATTAAAAGCCAATCATAGTTTCTATAAAGGTGGGGAGAATAAGAATGTTTCCGGGAAGAAACCTGAAAAAGAAATAAGGGAGGTTTATTTTAACAGGAAAAAGAGATCTATAAAAACCCCTGTGTATAAAAGAAGCAGCCTTGGTTGTGGATTTAAGATAGAAGGACCGGTAATAATAGAGCAACTGGATTCGACAATAGTTATTCCTCCGGGATATAAGGGGAAGGTCAGCGAAGATGGTAGTTTTATTATTAAAACCGGTTAGGACGTTTTTTGTAAGATCGGCAGTAGCATCAGAAAGAGGTTAAACAGATATATAAAAAATATGGAAAAGTTATAGGTTGAAAAAGGAAAAATCTCTGTCATGGGTAACATAGATATAATAACTGCAAAAGTGATAGGAAACCGCCTTAAGAGCATATCTGAGCTTATGGGTGAGGTGCTGGTAAGAAGTGCTTTTTCATCCAATATAAAGGAAAGAAGAGATTGCTCAACTGCGGTATTTGATGGAAGGGGCAGACTTATAGCACAGGCAGAACATATACCTCTTCACCTGGGATCCATGATGGGGATAGTAAGGGAAGTAATCGGACAATTTGGAAAAGATATAAATCCTGAAGATGTGTTTATAGCAAATGACCCTTACTTCGGTGGGACTCACCTTCCTGACGTAACTGTCGTTTCTCCATTTTTTAAAGGTAAAAAGCTCATTAATTTTACTGCCAATATAGCTCACCACTCGGATATCGGTGGAGTGAGACCTGGAGGAATTGCGGGCGATGCAGGCTCAATATATGAGGAGGGCTTAAGAATTCCTCCTGTCAAGCTTGTTAAGGCCGGGAAGACTGATAAAAATTTATTCAACTTTATAGTTAAGAATTGCAGGGTTCCCCTTGAAAGGGAAACTGATTTAAAAGCTCAAATAGCTACAAATAAAATTGGTATCAGGTATCTTAATGAACTTTATGGCAAGTATAGTATAAAGATTGTCGAAGATGCAGTTGAAAAGCTACTATCCTATACCGAGAAAAGACTCAGGGCAAAAATTAAAAAAATCCCGGATGGCAGGTATTTGTTTGAAGATAAATTAGATGATGACGGAATATTGGATAAACCTGTTCCTATAAAAGTGTGCATAGAAGTAAGAGATGAGAATTTAGAAATTGATTTCTCAGGAACAGGCAATCAGAGCAGAGGCGCAATAAATGTGGTGAGGTCTGCTCTTCTTGCTACCATTTATTATTCAATTAAAGCTTTTCTGGACCCCGGTTTACCTGCAAATGAGGGATTGGGAAGGGTTTTAAGTATAAAAACGACTCCCGGAAGTATAGTTAATCCATTGGAGCCGGCAGCGGTGGGGGCAAGAACTGATACCTGCCAGAGAGTAGCAGGTGTATTAATAGGAGCTTTTAATAAGGCGATGCCGGGGAAGGCGGTTTCTGGTTCTAATGATGCAAGTACTGCTATTGTGCTGTCAAAAGAAGATAATTTTGTTTATGTTGAAGCCGTAGGTGGCGGGTCCGGAGCTTCTGAAAGCGGGGATGGTCTTGATGGTGTGCAGGTTCATGTTACTAATACTTCAAATCTCCCCATAGAAGTCTTGGAGTCGGAGTTTCCAATAAGGGTTTTAAGTTATGAACTTATACCTGATTCCGGGGGAAAGGGTAAATACAGGGGAGGACTTGGTATCAGGAGAAAAATTGAAATACTTGAGGATAATGTTCTATTTTCTTCTCATGGAGATAGACATAAATTTCCTCCTTGGGGATGGAATGGTGGTGAAAGCGGCAGGACCGGCAGATTCCTGATTAATGGAAAACGTATTTCTTCTAAATGTTCCGGCATAGTTCTAAATAAGGGTGATGTTATTGTTATAGAGACTCCCGGGGGCGGGGGTTTTGGCGACAAAAAGGGAAGACCTAAAGAGCTTATGGAAAAAGATGTAAGGGATGGAAAAATGGGCTGGTATGCTAAATCATAAACTGATTTAACTTATGGAAACTTTATGTAATTTTATTTATTATTAAATTAGATTTTTAAATAAGTCCGGCAAGAAAGGGAGGAAGCTTGAAAGTACTTATAACAGGCGGAGCAGGATTCATAGGTTCAAATGTTGCAGAAGGTCTTCTTGAGAAAAACTATAATGTGGTTATTATAGATGACCTGTCAAATGGGAAAAAAGAGAATATTCCGGGAGAGGCAAAGTTTTATCGTTGTGATATAAGGGATAAAGGAATGTATAAGATTTTTAAAGATGAAAGCCCGGACATTGTAATTCATAATGCAGCCCAGTTAAGCGTAAGGGTATCAGTTGAAAACCCTGTGTTTGATGCTGATATAAATATAATGGGCGGTCTTAATGTAATAAACACCTGTAATATTTTAAGGATAAAAAAAATAATATTTGCTTCTTCGGGAGGTACAGTATACGGGGAACAGAAATATTTTCCAGCTGATGAAAAACATCCCACCAATCCGGTATCTCCTTACGGTGTGGCAAAACTGGCCACCGAAAATTATCTATATTATTTTTATAAAACCTATGGCCTTGAATACATATCTTTAAGATACGGCAACATTTATGGACCCAGGCAGGACCCCTGCGGGGAAGCTGGAGTAGTTGCCATATTTTCGAGCAGGGTGCTTGAGGATAAAAATCCTACAATTAACGGAGACGGACTTCAGACCAGAGATTATGTTTATGTAAAAGATGCCGTGGATGCGAATATTAGAGCTATTAACAGTAATTTTGTGGGTCCATTAAACATAGGGTCTGAAAAAGAAACCAATGTGGTAGAGCTGTTTAAAATTTTAAAAGAAATTTCAGGAAAGAGCGGTATAGAAGAAGTCCACGGCCCTCCTAAAGAAGGAGAGCAAAAAAGATGCCAGCTTTCATACCGGCTGGCTAAAGAGGTGCTTGGCTGGAAGCCGGATGTAGCTTTTAAGGAGGGGCTTGAACTAACCTATAAGTGGTTTAAAGATAATCAGGCCGGATTTAAGATAGGCGGTTAATATGGAGAATAAAATAAATTGCAATCTTACTGTCTTATTATTTACATTAACATAATGGTAAGTTAGACTTTTTTATTACATGAAGTAGTATAAAAGCGGTTATGCTGATTGGTTATCGTAATACGGGCAGGTTTTTAAGGATGAAAGAAAGAAAAAATATAAAAGTGCTTAATATAGTCCCCACACCCTTTTTTGCTGACAGGGGCTGTCATATGAGAATACTGGGAGAGATGAAAGCGCTGGCGGATTATGGATTTACAAATATTATTGTAACCTATCACATCGGACGGGACTTGGAGGGCCTAGATATTAGAAGAATTATAAATATTCCCTGGTACAGGAAACTGGAAGCAGGTCCCTCAATACAGAAGTTCTATATTGATATATTACTGTTTTTCAAGGCAGCAGGCGTATATATAAGGGAAAAACCTGATATTATATACGGGCATCTCCATGAGGGTGCATTCGTTGGCGGATTAATAAAGTATATTCTGACCCTGGGGAAGGTCCCTCTTGCGTTTGATGTTCAGGGAAGTTTGACTTCAGAGCTGGATACTTTTAACTGGATAAAAGGAAGAAAAGTAATAAGATGGTTTTTTCATACCCTGGAGAAATTCGTCTGCAAGATGTCTGATTTTTTTATATGCAGCTCGGTATCAAATGGCGATATTATAAAAAATAGATTTCATATAAATCCTGATAAAGTAAGAGTTGTAATAGATGGGGTTCATACAGATTTTTTTAGCAATCCTCCGCCGGAAAGATTGCGCGGGGAGCTGGGGGTACCTGAAAATGCCCCGCTTATAATATTTACCGGCGCTCTTCTTGCTGCCAAGGGAATATGGAATCTTGTATCGGCTATCCCCATGGTATTAAAGGAAAGGAAGGATGCCCATTTCTTGATAGTAGGTTATCCTGTCAAAGAGACAGCTGCAAGAGTAAAGGAGCTGGGAGTAGAAGATAATGTCCACTTTACCGGTATGGTAGATTATTTTAAACTTCCTGAGTATCTTTTAATAAGCGACATAGCAGTTGAGCCCAAAGTTGACAGGGCGGGGGAAGCCAGCGGGAAAGTTATAAATTATATGGGTGCAGGGCTTCCTGTAGTTTGTTTTGAAGGGAAAAATAACAGGAGGTTTATGGGGCAAAATGGTATTTATGCTGCTGATAATAAAATAGAAAACCTCGCTGCTAAAATAATATGGGCAATTGAAAATCCTGATAAAGCAAAAAAGACAGGTGAACTGAATAAAAAGAGAGTAGAAGAAATATTTTCCTGGAATAACAGCATAAAAAAAACGGTAGAAGCTTTTAAGATACTTACTGCAAGGAGACAACCTGCGAAAAAAGCTCTTTAATAATTTATGATTATGACTCTTTGAAACTTTTAGTTTCACCAACACAGGAAAGGCGTGAATATTATTATTCTTTTATAGATATATTAAATTTTTTTTATATTAGAATATAGTCTGCAATATTGCTTTGGGGCTTTATTGTTGCTATTATTAAGCATTAAGATGCCAATATCTAATCCAGTTAGCCAGGATTATAAGAGTATAAACATTTAAAGATTGGTGAAAGTAAGAATCTGGAGTTGTGACTTAAGGTAAGGTCAAATAATTTAAAGCAAATTTTAATTATAAATAAAGAGTTAGAAACTACAGGGCTAAATAAAGTTGGACAATATACAAAATAATACAAATAAGTATATATTTAATTTTATAATCCCGCTTTTTATCTTTCTCTCAATAGCGTATTTAATCTCAAAAAGTATATTTTCTATAAATGCATTTAATCCTGTTTTTATTATATCTGTTATTTTGATAGTTTTACTTTTAAATATTTCCACCTTTAGTTTTGAAGGCGGTCTTCTTACACTGTTATTTTTATCCTGTGTAATAAATTCTGTACCCGTTATAATAATTAAGACGTATATGTTTTATCCTGTTATTTTGTTTTCTTTTCTGGGATTTACACTCGGGGGAGTATTCAGAACTTCCAGGATGGAAATGAGCCAGTTCTATAAGGATATTAAATTTAAAATCTTAAGTATTTTTATAATCTTATTTACAATAACCATAACGATTTCTGTTTTTTTTACCATACTAAATAATTTTAACCTGTTTAGTTTAAAAAATTCGGGGATTCATATATATAATATAGATGTTGCTGGCGGAACCTCAATTGATTCGCTTCTGTTCTCTTTGGAGATGTATCTAAATTATATAATTACCTTTATTTTATTGTTCCTTCTGGTTAAAAGATTAAAAATTTCTAAATTGTTCCTGGTAAAACTATTTTATACTTTATTAAGTGCAAATATAGTAGTTTTTATTGTTTTTCTCTATCAGGTTTTTATTGACCACAGCTTTGGCAACCAGCCGCACTATGTAGATATGAACCAGTTAAATTCTACTATGATAGGCCCAAACTCTTATGGCTTTTTCTTAGTCTTGAATATTGGCATATTTACTGCATTCCTTTTCTATCTGGATAAAAGAAAGCACAAAGTTCTATGTATGATTATGTTATTCATTTTACCTTTCCAAATCCTCTACTCCGGCTCAAGAACAAGTCTTATAGGGCTGGCTATTTTTGTAGCCCTTGTTATATCTTACTTCTTAGTTTCGTTTTTAGTAGATTTAATCAAAAAGAGAAAAAAGGATAAGAATTATATACTGGTTATGGTTGCTGTGATGGTATTGCTTGTTATCATACCATCACTATTTTCATTATTTGAACTTAAAACGGATGTGCTTGATGATAAAGATATCCTTGAGCCATCTATGTTAAAGAGACTGAGCAGGAATGCAGAACAGGTGCAGCAAGAAGGTTCCCTGACTAAATTAGTATCATCCCGGAATATTATAATACCGCAGTCAATAGAAATGATAAAAGATTATCCACTTGTAGGAGTTGGCATAGGAACCTTTCCGCTTGAGCTGTCCAATTATCTTAAGCTTTCCGGCATTGATTTAAAAATAGTTGATTATACATTAAACACATATCTTCAAATACTTTCGGAAAATGGTATATTCTCATTTATTTTCTTTGTTGGCTTCTATATTACACTATTTGTAATTATATTTAAAAACTTAAAAGAAATTGGTGTGGTAAGAAATAGAGAATTTCTTATTATAATAATATTTATTATTTTTAGCTGTCTGGTTATGTTTAATTTCATCCCCGGAACAAATTATTATGAAGGTCAGATAATTTATTCATTTGTTTTAATTCTATTATTATTATTGTCATATGATTTCAAGAAAATAGAGCATGAAAAAAAATAGAAAAATCAGTAAATACAACTTACTGATTATTGCAATTATAATATTTCTGGTGTTTCTCCTGATAGTTAATATATATGTATCGATTAATTATCTAACGGTTGAAAAAAAAGTTAAGAGATTCGGACTGGAAAACCTTTATGGCTTTTATGAAACCGGGCAGGAAGATAATATTACATATAGCTGGACAGGGAAAGAAGCTGTTAAGATTGTAGAAAGGAAGGGAGAGATAGTCTGTATACCTGTGGGGAATGACAGGCCGGATATTAAAGAGGCAGGTGTTGATTTAAAAATTACTGTAAACAATAAAATAAAATACAGTGATATAATAAATTCTAATGAGTGGCAGGTAATTTCAATAAATGTCGGGGAAATGAAAGATGATTATATCAGAATAAAATTCAGTGTTGGGGATACCTGGAAGCCGGTAGATTTAATTGAGGGCTCTACAGATAGTAGAGCTTTAGGGGTTAAAGTTGGCAGGATTTATTGGGAATAAACATATAAGCTAAATAATTGTGTGAAAATTTGTTTACTGGTATTATAATCTAAAGCTATGCTCTTTAAGGATATTATTTTTTACTTAAGTAATTTAAAGATTAAAATTTATAATTATTATCTAGGAATGCAATAATGAAAGTATGTGTAATAGGTACAGGATATGTAGGGCTTGTTACAGGTGTTTGTCTTTCTGAGATTGGTAACAGAGTATTATGCGTTGATAAGGATAAAGAAAAGATAGCTATGCTGAAAAGCGGGAAGGTACCGATATACGAAGAAGGACTTGAGGAACTTATTAAAAAGAATTCCGCCAGCGGAAATCTTGTTTTTAGCGAAGATACCGGCTATGGAGTCAGGGAAAGTGACATAATATTTATATGCGTTGGCACACCCCCATTGTCAACAGGAAGGCCGGACCTGTCAGCAATTGATGAAGTAGCAAGATTAATTGGTCAGTCCATTAACGGCTATAAAATTATTTCAAATAAAAGCACTGTCCCGATTGGAACTGCAAAAAGGATAAGGAAGATAATAAAAGAGAATCAGAATAATGCAGACAGTGCTCATAAGTTTGATATAGTTTCCAATCCTGAATTCTTAAAGGAAGGCGAAGCAGTAAAGGATGCATTTTTCCCTGAAAGAATTGTAATAGGCGCTAAGAGCAAAAAGGCGGCAGAGTTGATGAAAGAACTTTACAGGCCTATTATAGAACAGGATTTTGATTATGCTTTAAACAATACACATAAAAAAGATAAGATACCTGTCCTTATAACTGATTCTACAAGCTCTGAGCTTATAAAATATGCGTCCAATGCCTTTCTTGCTACCAAGATTTCTTTTGTTAATGAGATTGCAAACATATGTGAGAGAGTAGGCGCCAATATCCTTGATGTAACCTATGGAATGGGGCTGGATAGTAGAATTGGCTCAAGGTTTATGAAAGCAGGTATTGGTTGGGGAGGTTCATGTTTTCCAAAGGATGTAAGGGCGTTAAGCTATACTGCAGAAGAATACGGCTCACCGGCAAGTATCCTGAACGCAGTGATTCAGGTTAATAATCACCAGAGATTTAAGGTGATACAGAAGGCTGTAAATATGCTGGGAATTATTGAAGATAAAATTATCGGGATACTGGGCCTGTCTTTTAAACCAAATACTGATGATACAAGGGAAACACCTTCTATTGCAATAATTAATAAGTTTCTGGAGCTCGGAGCAGAAGTAAGGGTTTATGACCCTGTTGTAAAAAAATATCCAGAGGACATGGACAGAGGCGCTGTTATGGTCCCCACACCTTATAAGGCAGTAGATAAGGCGCATTTGATGGTTCTGGCTACAGAATGGGATCAGTTCCATAATCTTGATTTCGAAAAAATAAAAAAACTTATGGCCAGCTTAAATATTATAGACGGCAGGAACATCTTTGATAGAGACAAGCTCACCGCTATGGGTTTTAATTATACAGGCATTGGATATTAGTTTTTGTTAAAAATCTTTACTGGATGAGGAGGATTTATTTTGATAGAAGGAGTTAAAGTAAAAAAACTTAGGGTTATATCTGATGAAAGAGGAAGACTTATGGAAATGCTCCGCTCGGATGACGACCTGTTTAAAAAGTTTGGGCAGGTTTATATGACAACCGCCTATCCGGGTGTTGTTAAAGGATGGCATTATCATAAAAAGCAGACGGATAATATGGTTGTGGTTAGAGGTATGATGAAAATTGTTTTATATGACAGCAGGAAAGATTCACCAACATATAAGGAAGTAAACGAATTTTTTATGGGTGTGCATAGTCCCATGCTTCTTCAGATTCCAAAATATGTTTATCATGGCTTTAAATGCATTACGGATTATGAAGCGATATGCATAAATGTTGTTACCGAACCTTACAACTATGACGACCCTGATGAATTCAGGGCAGACCCTCACAGTAGTGAAATACCTTATGACTGGGATAGAAAAGACGGATAGGAGGAACAGTTGGAAGAAAGAAATTTTGGAACTCTTCTTGTAACCGGCGGAGCAGGTTTTATCGGGAGTAACTTTATACATTACATGATAAAAAAATATCCGGAGTATAAAGTAATAAATCTTGATAAATTAACTTATGCGGGAAATCTGGAAAACCTTAAGGATATTGAGAATAATCCCAATTATAATTTTATAAGGGGAGATATTGCCGATAGGAAGATTATAGATGAGATTTTTGATTCCAGAAGGGTTGATGCTGTAATAAATTTTGCTGCAGAATCACATGTAGACAGGTCGATAGAAGACCCCGGGATTTTTATACAAACTGATGTTTTTGGTACTTATATCCTGCTGGAAGCTGTAAAAAAATATGGCGGCATGTTCCTTCAGATAAGTACCGATGAAGTTTATGGCTCAATAGAAAAGGGCTCATTTGAGGAAAAAGCTCCCCTTAAACCAAACAGCCCCTACTCTGCTTCAAAAGCCGGTGCGGAGATGATTGTAAGGTCTTTTTATAGGACCTATGGTACACCGGTAATTATAACAAGGACTTCCAATAATTTTGGCCCCTATCAGTATCCTGAGAAAATAATTCCCTTGTTCGTCACCAATCTTATTAATAATAAGAAAGTCCCGCTTTACGGAGATGGAATGAATGTAAGAGACTGGATTTACGTGGAGGATAATTGTAATGCTCTGGACAGGGTTCTTCATGAGGGAAGAATTGGCGAAGTGTACAATATAGGTGCAGGGAATGAGAAACCGAATATCTGGATTACCAGGGAAGTAATAAAAATTCTGGGTAAATCGGAAGATATGATTGAGCCGGTTAAAGACAGGTTAGGGCATGACCGCAGGTATTCAATTGACTGTTCAAAAATAAAAAAAGAGCTTAACTGGAAGACTTCTTACAATTTTAAAGAGGCACTAGAAAAAACCGTTAACTGGTATGTAAATAATGAAGACTGGTGGAGACCCCTTAAGGGAAAGGCATAAACATTTCAGGCAGAATTAAATATATACACCCGGTTTATGACTGTATAAACATTATTTATAAAGATAAAGCGGATATTTACATTTCTCGAATTGTTATTTTGAATATTTTTGAGTAGTGTTACCATAAATATATAAAATAAATGAAAATAGTAACATTTATAAAAGGATTCTGGCGTAAAGTCAGGACTAGCTCCTTAATCCGTGATTCAGCAAGTACTACTTTTTTTAATACTGCCGGTAAAGCAGTAGGATTTTTAATCCCCTTTTTTATAGCAGCCTGGTTTGGAGTAACTAGGGCGACCGATGCCTTTTTCTTTGCCTATGGCATAATTATTTTTATCTCAGCAATTTTTTACCCCGTAATGGAAAAAGTTATTGTGCCATTTATTGCTAAAGTAAGATCTGATGGCGGGGATGTAGGGAGATTTATAGGCAGTGTATCAGTAATAATAACCGCGGTGCTTATTGCTTTATCCCTGATTATTATACTGGTAATTAAACCGGTGCTTTCAATAATTACCAGATTTGATGAGAAGTCTTTAGAGTTAATTTTTATAATAATACTGGAAACCATACCCCTTATATTTTTTCTTACCTGGACCAGTATGCTGGCAGGGGCTATAAATGCGCATAAAAGATTTATACTGCCTGCACTATCACCTGCTTTCCGTGCGGTAGTATGCTTATTAATTATTTATTTTTTAAAGGACTTATGGGGTGTGCATGTTATAGCTCTGGGGTATGTTATTGGGGAGATTATAAGGTTTTTAATATTATTTATTTTTGTTTTTAAAAAGAATCTCTTTAAAATAAGATTATCTTTTAAAATTAATAAGGAAAATAAAAGATTTTTAAGGGTTTCCTCTTATCAGGTTCTGGGAATGCTGGTTGTTGGTCTGACTCCTATAATAGATAAAACCATGGCATCCTGGCTCGAAATTGGAAGTGTTTCTATTTTAGAGTATGCAGACAGACTTTATATGATTCCCACAACCTTTTTATCTACAGGAGTTATGGTTGTACTTCTTTCTTACTGGAGCGAGAGGTATTTTAAACTGGGTAAACAAAGGTTAAAGGAAGATATGAAGAAGGCACTGATAGTGGTGACCCTTATAGCGATATTTATAGCTGCAATACTGATTGTTTTTAGCAGGTGGATTGCTTTACTTGCTTTTGGTAGGGGAGAGTTTGATATGGAAAAAATTCCTGAAGTAAGTTTGGTGTTTATATTTTATCTTGCAGGGTTTTTCCCCTATATAGCAGGTAGAATTTTTGTTCAGGCGCATCTTGTTTTAAGCAATACAAAAGCTCTGCTTAAATGCGGGATATATATTAGTATATTAAATATTATACTTAATTATATTTTTATGAAATTTTTTGGTGTGGCCGGTATTGCACTGGCCACATCTTTTACTTCCATATTCAGTTTGTGTTATCTTGGTATTGTTTTTTTTAAAAAACTAGGGAAAGAGGGCTAATATAATGGATAAGGATAATTACCGTAATAGGTGTTACGATAGCTTTGTAAGCAAACACTGGAAATATACCCACGAATTATCCAAAAGGGAATATGTTTTTTTAAAAAAGGTTTATAGAAAAAGGTATGGTCCTTTTTTACCTGCCGACTTAAATGCTAAAATTCTTGATATTGCATGCGGGGCCGGGCATTTTTTATATTTTATTCAAAGTGAGGGCTATAAAAATTCATATGGTATAGATATCAGTAAAGAACAGATAAATTTAGCAAAGAAAATGGGGGTAAAGAATGTTGAGGAGTCGGATTTTATGGAGTATTTACCGTGCTATAAAAAAAGTTTTGATGTGATTACAGCCAACGATATTATGGAGCATTTAAAGAAAGATGAATTAATGAATTTTCTGGACCTGTTATACAGGTGTTTGAAGAAAGAGGGCATATTAATAGTAACTGTTCCAAATGCAATGTCGCTTTTTGGGGCAAGTGCCGTTTTTGCAGATTTTACCCATGAAATAGGATTTACACCCGGTAGCCTTGCGCAGGTTTTACACGCATGCAATTTTACCAATGTAAGAGTATATGGAGAGAAACCTGTTGCCCATGATTTTATGAGTGCTGTAAGAAAAGTTATATGGTCCATTTTTAAATTTGGTTTAAAAATTTGCATCCTTGCAGAAAGAGGAACCGGCCGGGGATTCAGGAAGTACAAGTATATATTTGAACCAAGAATGTATGCGGTGGTAGAAAAGAAAGACATGGAAGTGCAGGGTAATGAATAAAAAAAGGATTCTTTTTATGGTACCCTCTCTGGCGGGAGGGGGAGCTGAGAGAATATGTGTTAGCATAATCAGAAATATTGACAGGAAAAAATTTGAGCCCGGTATTATTCTATTTGAAAAGAGGGGGAGTTACCTGCAGGAAATACGGGAAGATGTAGTTATATATGACTTAAAGAAAAAAAATAGGTTTGATTTTCTAAAATTGTTAAGGTTATCTGTAAGAATTTTTTCTGAGCTAAAACCGGATATTGTTATCAGTTTTTTAAGTTATGCAAATTTTATTAATGTTCTTTCAAAAATTTTAAGCTTCCCTAAAATTCCCGGTAAAATCATTATTAGTGAGCGTAATTATTCTTCTATATATTTAAAGTACGAAAGAATGAGAAAAATAAAAGAAATTCTTTTAAGAGTGCTTTACAGGAGAGCTGGTAAGGTTGTTGTTATAGCTGAAGGAATTAAAGAGGATTTGATTAATACATTCAGGATTCCACATGAGAAAATAATAGTAATTTATAATGGTATAGATGTTAATGAAATTGAAAAGCTTGGCAGCGAACCTGTAAATAGCGTGCTATTTAATGACAGTGTTCCGATAGTAATTGCCTGTGGCAGTCTGACATTTAAAAAGAATTTCTCGTTTTTACTTTATGCTTTTTCTGAAGTTTTGAAGGTACTTGATGCAAAGCTTATAATTATGGGAGAAGGAGAGGAAAAAGAAAAGCTTACAGGTCTGTCTGAAAAATTAAAAATAGGTAGCAGAGTATTTTTCCCGGGCTTCCAGAAAAATCCATTTAAATTTATAAAGAGCGCTGATGTATTTGCTCTGTCATCAAGATGGGAAGGATTTGGCAATGTGATTGTTGAGGCAATGGCATGCGGAGTTCCTGTTGTATCAACAAATTGTCCCTCGGGTCCAGGTGAGATTATAACTGATGGAAAAAACGGGCTTCTTGTTGATGTTGCGGATGTAAAGGGCATGTCTGAAGCAATATTGAAGTTATTAAGAGACAGGAAGCTTGCCGGGAAAATAGCCCGGGAAGGAAAGAGGAGAGCAGAGGATTTCAGAGTTGAGAAAATGGTAAGAGAATATGAGAAACTATTTGAAAAGTAGAATTTTTAATTCATATTAATAATGGCTGTCTTTCATGGAATATTTTTGGTGATAGAAAATGAAGGTTCTTTTAATAAATAAATATTTATATCCGAAAGGCGGAGATGCCGTAAGCACTCTTGAAACAGGAAAACTACTTTATTCAAGGGATAATGAGGTTGTATTATGGGGGATGGATAGCCCTGAAAATTTAGATTTACCCTATAAAAAATACTTTGTTTCTTATATTGATTACAACAAACCACTGGGTATTTTTAAGAAATTAAAGGTTTCCATGAAAATTTTGTATTCATTAGAGGCGAAGCGTAAAATAAGTGAGCTTTTAAAAAACTGGATGCCTGACATTGTACATCTAAACAATTTTGCCCACCAGATTTCGCCATCAATACTGGATGTGTTTAAGAAATACAGGATACCTACCGTGATGACCATGCGTGATTATAAGATGGTCTGCCCTGCATATTCAATGCTATTGAATGGAAAGCCATGCGAGAAGTGTAAAAATGGTAAATATTATTATTGCTTTAAAAATAAGTGCAACAAAAATTGCAGAGCTAAAAGCTTTATCAGCATGCTTGAAATGTATCTTCATCATAAAGTCTTAAAAATATATGAAAGTATTGATTATTTTATTGCACCAAGTAAGTTTTTAATGAATAAAGTAAAGGAAATGGGGTTTAATAAGAGGGTTGTTTATCTACCAAACTTTGTTGACCTGGATGTATATAAACCCGATTATAATTCTAGCGAAGACTCTATTGTTTATTTTGGCAGGCTTTCTGAAGAAAAGGGGTTAGAAACTCTTATAGATGCTGTTAAGAATTTAAATACTAACCTTAAGATTATTGGGAGCGGCCCGTATAAAGATAGACTGAATAATAAGGTTATTATAGAGAAAATAAAAAATGTGTTTTTTTTAGGATATAAAAAGGGAGAAGAATTAAGGAAGATAGTAGGAGAATCGTTAATAGTGGTTGTTCCATCTGAATGTTATGAGAATTGCCCCCGCTCAATACTAGAATCTTTTGCACTTGGAAAACCAGTTATTGGCTCAAGGATAGGGGGTATCCCGGAGTTAGTAATTGATGGTGAAACCGGATATACATTTAAAGCCGGGGATAGTAAAGATCTGGGAGGAAAGATAGAATATATGCTTAGTAATACTGATGAAGTAAAAAAGCTTGGAAAAAATGCAAGAAAATTTGTTGAAGAAAAATTTAACCCTGAAAGGCATTATAGAAAATTAATTGATATTTATAATAATGTAATAAAAAACAATAGATAATATAGGAAAAATAGGTATAAAAGGCGGTTGATTTATGGAAGCTTCAATAATAGTGACTTACAGGTGCAATTTTAAATGTTATATGTGCAAAATATGGAAATATCCTACAAGTGTTGAGGAAGAGTTTAAACCTGAGCTACTGGATAGGCTCCCGGAGCTTGATTTTTGCAATATAACAGGTGGTGAGCCCTTTTTAAGGGATGATATAAGCGAAATTGTAGGGATTCTTAAGCAGAAGTCCAGGAGAATAGTTATCAGCACAAATGGTTATTTTACCGAACGTATTATAGAGGTTGTAAAAAATAATAAAGATATTGGAATAAGAATAAGCATAGAGGGCTTGCCCAAAATCAATGATAGGTTGAGAGGGGTGAGGGATAGCTTTGACCATGGACTGCGTACATTATTAAACCTTAAAAAAATGGGACTGAAAGATATAGGATTCGGGATAACAGTATCTGACAGGAATGCTGAAGACATGCTTGAATTATATGACCTGGCAAGGTTTTTAGGTGTGGAGTTTGCTACTGCAGCAGTGCATAATGGATACTATTTTCATTCTTATAATAATAAAATCAGGGACAGGCAAAAAGTAATTGATAGTTTTAAAAAATTAATTTTTGAGTTATTAAAATCAAAAAGGCCGAAGGACTGGTTTAGAGCTTATTTTAACTATGGTCTTATAAATTATATAAGAGGTAAAAAAAGATTGCTTCCATGTGAAGCGGGAACGGAAAATTTCTTTATGGACCCCTGGGGAGAAATAAGGCCGTGCAATGCAATGGAGGATAAATTCTGGTTTGAAAGCATGGGAAATTTAAAAGAAAAAAAATTTAATGAAATCTGGAACAGCAAAAAAGCAGAGGAAATAAGAGAAGAGGTTAAAAACTGCCCAAAAAACTGCTGGATGATTGGAACAGCAGCACCGGTAATGAAAAAATATATTAAGATACCTTTAAAATGGGTTATAGACGCTAAATTTTTAAAAAAGATTAAGGTGGAGGACCTATAAGAATGAAAATTGGTTTCGTCGGGCAGAAAGGGATTCCAGCAGTTTGGGGAGGTGTTGAAACGCATGTAGAAGAGCTATCGGCCAGACTGGCAAAGAGGGGGCATAAGACAACAGTTTATGTTAGAAATTGGTATACCCCATTGGATAAGACCAGGTATAGAGGTGTTGAGCTAAAACACATGCCCAGCATCCATACAAAATATTTTGATGCTATAACCCATAGTTTTAGTTCCAGTATTAATTCCTTATTTAAGTCATTTGACATAATTCATTATCAGGCAATGGGACCGGCCCTGCTTTCGTGGATTCCAAAAGTTTTTCGTAAAAAGGTTGTTGTTACAATTCACAGGTTTGATTATGATTCAGCAAAATGGGGATATTTTTCAGGGAAGATTCTTAAACTCTCAGAGAGATTTGCACTTTCGGTGCCCGATAAAACTATTGTAGTGGCCAGATATCAAGAAGAAATATATAAGAATAGAGGTTATAATCCTGTATATGTTCCTAATGGCGTTAATATTCCTGATTTTAGGAAGGCAAAAATTATCAAAGGAGAGTATGGGCTGCAAGGGAAAGATTATATTTTATATATAGGGAGATTAGTTCCTGAAAAGAGATGTGATTGGCTAATAAATGCTTTTAAAAAATTAGATTCTAATGGCGAAAATAGTTTAAGACTTGTTATTGCAGGAGGGTCAAGTTCCACAGACGAATATGTTAATAATTTAAAGAATATGAGTAAGGATAATAATAAAATCATTTTTACAGGATATGTTACTGGAAGAAAAAAAGAGGAGCTTTACAGCAATGCACTTTTATTTGTTCTGCCTTCTTATTTAGAAGGATTACCCATTTCAGTTCTTGAGGCATCAAGTTATGGCCTGCCTTGCCTGGTTAGTGATATTATTCCGCATAAAGAAGTTATTACTGATGGAGTTAATGGTTTTTTCTTCGGGAGCAGCGGTTATGGCGATCTTGAGGATAAACTAAAGAAAACATTGCTTTTACCACAGAATAAATTAGAGAGAGTGGGAAAGGCGGCAAAAGAGAATGTCAGGAGAAATTATGATTGGGACCACGTGGCTGATAGCACCGAGAATATATATTTTAAGGTTTTAAAAGGAGTAAAAAGAAATTCAAAGTAATACTGGTATGAAGATATTATAATATTTACTAAAATTAGATATGTTAATAAAGGAGCAGGCTGCATTTTAATTATTTATGACGGCTGACATGTAAATTATGGTTTTGGAATTTATAAAAAACCTCCCCAGGAGGAAGCAAAAACTAATATACGGAATAATCCTGTTTTTAAGTGATACGATATTTCTGGCTATAAGCTTTTCTCTGTCATATTCTCTCAGGTTCTATACCACGCTCTTTAGCTTTATGGAATCAGGGCCAATTTATACCATTGATATTCATTATGTTTTCTATTCAGTAATTTTCACTCTCCTGACTTTGTTATTACTGGATATTTATCAGTTATATAACCGGGATCAGATATATGAGGGTTCAGGCTATTATAACAGGATATTTAAAGCAGTAAGTATAAATATAGTAATTATAATAATTGCAGGTTATCTGTACGAGACTTTTTCTTTTTCAAGAATATGGGTAGCTCTTTTATATTTCTTCAGTGTCCTCTTTCTTTTTACTGGAAGGTTTCTAATTTCGGTTATAACTAACTATTTTATTAAGAAATTAAAATTATCATCAAGGACTTTAATAGTTGGTATAGGGGAGAATGCAAGAAGGATAAAAAATGCCCTTGAAAATTACAGGATGGAAAGTTTTGAGGTAGTGGGTTATGTGGAGAAAGAGGAAAAAATTAAGAGCAGTAAAAAGTATAGCGATGAATTTAATGTTTTAGGGTATTTGAAGAATCTTAAAGAAATAGTGAAAAAAAACGATGTCCAGAAGGTTATTATTTCAGGAAAGGAATATAAATATTATGAGATACTGAACATGCTTGAAAAAATAAAAGGTATGGATGTTTTAATACTTATGTTCCCGGGATTTTTTGAATTTTCAATAAAGAGAATGAAAATGAGGGAAGTAGGTAGAATTCCTTTAGTCCAGATATCAAATGTGGGATTTTTCGGGATTGATTTATTTTATAAAATTTTAATTGATTATGTCCTGGGGGGAGTGCTATTTTTAATATTTGTTCCTATATATTTGATAGTAGGGTTTCTAATAAAAGTGGATTCCAGGGGACCGGTTTTGTACAAACAAAAAAGATACACGAAGGGCATGAAACCATTTTACATGTATAAATTCAGGACCATGTATACCGGTGCAGACAAAAGGCTTGCCGGCTTGAAGGATAAGAGTGGGGTAAATGGTCCGATATTTAAAATGAGAAATGACCCGAGAATAACAAGAGTAGGAAAATATTTCAGGAGGTTTTCTATAGATGAGCTTCCGCAGATAATAAATGTTTTAAAAGGGGAAATGAGTCTGGTTGGCCCGAGGCCCCCCATACCCGGTGAGGTAAAAAGATATGAGGAGTGGCATAAGAAAAGATTAAATGTAAAGCAGGGTATAACAGGGCTCTGGCAGGTTAGCGGGAGAAGCGAGCTAAGTTTTGACGAGATGGTGAGACTTGACCTTTATTATATACAGAACTGGTCTATTGGAATGGATATAGAAATAATAATAAAGACTATGCCGACTGTATTATTCGGGAGAGGCGCATATTAAGTATTTGCTTTTATTTATTGAAGAAAATTATTTATCTTTTTTATTTTTTACTTTATTCCGCAGTGGTTCTTAAATAAAATATTTGCCTTAAGCAGTTCTTCATAATCATTTATGTTGATATTGTAACCGTTAAGAAAATAACCGTAAGCTTTTCCTTTGCTGGCTACATTATTTATAACGGATGTTATGTCTTTTTCTTTCCTTACGGAATACGGTGGTGTGTTACGTATAAAATTAAATATTTCAGTTTTGAATAAATAAATCCCGCATCCCCTTATCATATAAGGAGGGCTGTCAGGTTTCTCTATTATTTCCAGTATCCTGCCATCTTTATCTATATTTGCCGAGCATGTCTGCCTTAAAATATCTATGTCTTTTTCTTTTACTACTACCTCGGTAGCGATTGATCCGGTGCTGGAGAATAAATCAATCATTGGCTCCAGTGAGTCGGCAATAATACACTCATCGCTTAAAATAACCATAAACGGCTGTTTTTTTGTATATTTTTCGGTCAGGAGGATTGCATTGGCAAGGCCATCCAGTTTTTTTTGTTCTATAAAATGGATTTTTGCCTTAAGGCCTGTTTTTATATTTTTGTAATACTCTTTTATTTTTTCTTTATGGTAATTGACAATAATATATATGTCCTCTATTCCCAGTGATTCCATAAGGTCAATTATATGGTGTAATATGGGACGGTCATAAATAGGAAATAATGTTTTTGGGAGAAGGTTCGAAAGGTAACCAAGCCTTGAGCCGGCCCCGGCAGCCGGGACAACTCCTATTTTAATTCTTTTTTGCATTTATTATTAAATATACAGTTAAATTGTAAGATTTTAAAAAATTTTGTCTTAAATTTTATTTCCAGAATGCTTTTTTATCATAGTTAAAATTTGTGAATTACTAAAATTGTTTAAAATGTCTTTATATTAATATATAATTTCAATAAATTTCGTATTATTAAGAGAGTAATTTGAGGTATGAATTTTACCAGAAACATGTCTGAAAGTAAAAGATTTAAAGGTTTTTTAAAGAATAATTTATTTTTTGTAGTCGCACTGGCGATATGTATCTTCCTTGTTTTTTATAATCTGGGGGAGATAGAATTCTGGGGAGAAGACGAGGCGCAGACGCTGCTTTATGCTTCCAGGTTTATTATAGGTATAAAAAATCATTCCCTGTCAAATGCCACTTCCATATACTCAAATAACACTTTATCTTTTGTAATGTTAATCCAGGTACCATTTATATTACTGTTCGGCGTATGCGAGCTGGCTTCAAGGATGCCTGCAGCAATAGTTACTATCCTTACTCTTTTTATAATTTATAAGATAGGGCTATTGTTTCTGGACAGGAAGTCTGCCAATTTTCTGGCATTGCTTTATGCGGTATCGGGCGCAGTGGGCTTATTTAAAAGTTCAATAGGTGTCGGTTTTTATCTATTTTTTATTCTTCTCGGATTTTATAACATTGAAAAATTCCTGTACGCCCCGGATGAAGGAGAGAGGGGCAGGTTTTTAAACCTGCAGGCAGGTTTAATTTTTATTGTTTTTGCCCTTATTTCAGTTCTTGACGGGTACTTTTTTATTCCATTTTTTATAATTATTTTGCTTATTAATATAAGGAAGATAGGAGTCAGGAGGTTTTTACTGAGTCTTATAGCGCCGGTAGTAATTTTTTTATCTTTTATTTACTTTGAGTTTTTTCTTGCAAGAAAATTAACCGGGATGAATAATGCCACATACAAGCATTTTCTTGGAAGGCGGGGTAGCCTGGAATTAACTTTTAATTTTACGGAGTTCATCCAGGGGCTTATAACAAGTTATTCTATTTATTTTGTAATTTTATTTCTGGTTTCACTGGTAATTTTAATTGTTTTGCTGGCTGCTAGAAAAATAAGAATTCCGGGTCCACTGGGGCGCATCGCACTTCTTTTTTCTTTTCATTTTTTTGTGTGGATATTTCTTATGGAAAAAGAGAATGGGCATTCGTTGAATAGTTATCCGGTAATGCTGCTTGTAGTTGCCTTTGCTTTTATGGTTGTGAATGGGCTAATTGAGGAAAATAAGTTTTTAAGGAGAGGCACCAGGGTGACAGTTAAAACATTTCTTACTGTTTTACTGGCTGCAGCTATATGTTTTAATCTTTATCATACTTTTATAGTCTTTAATAATTTATCTATTGAAAAGGAAAAGTACCCCGGTATCTATATGCCGGGGAATATACCGGCTGGATACGTATGGGGGCATAAGGTAGGTATAAAAAGTGCTGCGTACCTTTTGAGGAAAGACAACTTTTTTACTGGTGGAATGGTTTCCCACTATGGCTCTGCCTTTAATTTCATTTATATGGGCGGAGAGATAATAGTATATAATTCAAGCAATGCTATTGAATATAGGATGGAAGGAGAAGATATTACTGAAAAATATAAAATAAGGTACATAGCAATTTCCCCAGGTTTTTTTAACAAGGAGTATCTGGATTATATAGATTCGCAGGGCTTTAAAAAGATAGTTATTACTCATAGGGGTAAGGAAATTTATTACGTATATGATGTCCTGACAGCAAGCGACGAGGTTGTAGTAATTGGAAGAGACCAGTATGATAGAGAGTATAATAAAGAGTATGCAAATATTAATGTTGCGCTGCCTTATTTTAATAGTTTTTAAATTTAAAAATAGGGTTTTTAATCATTGAAATTTGATGACAACAGGAATAATAAATAGTTACAAAAGGGTAAAATAATGAATAAAAATAACAAGGGAAATAGCTCAAAAAATTCAATAAAAATAAGGGACCTGATATTAATATTTGTAAAGAGAAAATGGTTTTTTATAATTTTTTTTATGGCAGTTCTTGTAGCAGGATTACTTTTTACTTTTATTAAGACTCCACAGTATGAAACATACTCTGTTCTGAAATTAAAAGGTGTGTATTATGATGAAAATCTTTATAAGTATTTCCCCGGGGAAGCCAGTGAGCTGGGGTTTTTTGCCCCGGAGATGGATGTAAAAGAATTAGAAGGCTCGGTGCTCAAGGGCATCGCTGAAGGTATCCGGGATGACGGCTTATTGGAAGAGGTATCGGGCAGGCTGGATTTTGAGATAAGTAAAGAGGAACTCGGACAGATAGTAAGCATACTTACGGATAGCGGTAATAAAGTGGTAAGAGTTACAACAACTTATGATAACGCAGATGAGGTATATCAGATAAATAATACTTTAATCAGTGTATATCTGGAAAGCAATAGAAATAAGAAATCAGAGATAGCGGATGATGTTATCCTTGAGATTAATAATAAGGTAGCCGCGTTGCAGGGCAAGTGCGAGGAAAGCAATGCCGGGAATGAGCTTTCAGGTGATACTGATGCCGGGCCGGATTCGGCTGAAAGCATAATTGATGACCTGAATAAAATAAAATATAACCTGGAAAGCAATAGGGAAACTTACATTAATAATGTGGGGATGCAGGAAGAACCTTTTATCCCCTCAGAAGCTATGAATATGGACATTTTAAAAAGTCTCTTAGTTGCTGTTTTTGCAGCAGTAGCAGCCGGTCTTATAGCGGTATATTTGCCCGGTGTTTTTAATTCATTCAGGGAATAATTAAATATTTAAGGTGTTATTTTTAAAGCAGACGCTTTTTTATTTATGGATGAAATTTCAACAAAAGTTAGTATAGTGATGAGTGCATATGGTTACCGTGAATATATAGATAGCTCAATTAAAAGCATACTGGACCAGACACTGTGTGACTTTGAATTTATAATTATTGATGACGGCTGTGATTATGACCTGTTTAAAATAGTCAGGCAGTTTAACGATAAGAGGATTATTTATATCAGGAACCCCCGGAATATTGGGCTGACAGTTTCACTGGTAAAAGCTATGGAAAAATCAAAAGGGAAATATATAGCCAGGCATGATGCTGGAAATATATCCCTTAAAAACAGACTTGAAAAACAGTATAAATTTCTGGAAGAGAATAGCCGGTATTATCTTGTAGGATCTTCAGTGGAGCTTATCGATGAAGACGGCGATACCATTTGCAATTTGATTGCAAATGATGACCCGGATTATATAAAGAAGAAATTGCCTGCATACAATTGTATTAATCATTCCACAATCATGTTTAGAAATACAGGTGAGGCAGGTTACCGTAAAAAATTTAAATACTCGCAGGATTATGATTTTTACCTTAATTTATTATCAAGGAATCTTATGCTGGTAAATATTGGAGAGGTACTGTTAAAAGAGAGAATAATAAAGTCGTCAATAACTTACTCAAGAAGAGAAGAGCAGGAATTTTATAAAAAACTGGCACAGAGATTTTATAATGAAAGAATAAAATCAGGCAGTGACAGTTATTCTTTGTTTGATGAAAAAAATTTACCCGGCAGAATAAAGGCAGGTGGAGTAATAAAAAGCGGAGACGGTAAAAGCTATTTTTATGAAAGGCAGAAAATATACTATTTATTGTTTTCAGGAAGAACCGGGAGGGCAAGAAAAAAAATACTTGGTTTGTTAAAAAAGAGATTTAACCTGAAGCTATTTGTATATCTTATAACCAGTTTTTTCCCTTTTGCAATTAAAATAAGGAATAAAATTAAAGGTCTTGAATACAAGTAAGAAATAAAAAAGATAAAAAAATGAAGAAAAAGACAAATATACTTTATATGTCGAGGACATCAAAATTAACCGGTCCTGAAAATATATTGATTGATGTAATAAGAAAGCTGGATAAAAGAAAGTTCTTTCCTGTAGTTGTTCTTCCGGATGATAAAGGTCCTTTTTTTAAGAAGCTTAAATTATACGGGATAGATGTAATAGTCAGAAGAATGCCCTTTTTAAGAGTAACCCGTAACCCTTTTTTAATCCTGTGGTTTTTTATAAATATTGTTGTATTAAATATTAATTTTTCTTTTTTATTAAAAAAACAGGATATAGATATAACCGTCTGTAATTCAGTCCAGGAAGCACTTTTTTTATTTCTGGCTGTAAAATTTTTAAGGAAAAAACTTATAATTTGTTTTAAGAATATACTGGACAGGGAATGGAAGAAGAAATTAAGAGCAAGGTTCTGTGATATTTTTGCGGGAAGTATAGTGGCAGTATCAGATAAAGCACTTGAAGATTATATATTGTTTGCTGATAAAGGCAGGGCTAAAAATAAAATTATAGAAACAATATATGATGGTGTTGACTGCAGGGAATTTAAGAGAGATTTTGCGGAAAGAGATGCCATAAAAAAGTACAGGAATAGCAGTACTGAAATTATTATTTTAAATATTGGAAATTTAACTGAATTAAAAGGGCAGATGCTCCTGCTGGAAGCGTTAAACTCCGACAGGATTAGAAATTTAGCAGTAAAAACCCTGCTGCTTGGTGATGTCTATCATAAAAGTGAATTACCATATAAAGAGAGAATTGAAAAATATATCCTTGAAAATAACCTTGAAGGGAAAGTTTTTATGATGGGATACAGGGAAGATGTCAGATATTATTTAAACGAATCGGATATCATTGTTCACTGCCCCGTGAAGGACGATGCTTTCCCCAGGGTGATTCTTGAAGCTTTTTGCTTTGGAAAAATTGTAATTGCAACCCGGGTAGGCGGAATACCAGAAATGATAAAGGAGAATTATAATGGATTCCTTTGTGGTGTGGATAAAGAAAAATTGGCGGATAAGATCCTTTATGTATGCAGCAACATTGACAAACTGGGCTATATCGGAAGGAATGCCCGGGATATGGTAGGAAGAAAATTTAGTGTAAAAGAGCAGGTAGTGGAAACTGAAGGGGTATATAATAAAATATTAAAAATCTAAAGATTTTAAAATGGGTATATAAAAAATGAAAAAAATTGGCATGATAACTATAAACTATAATACCGAGGATTTGCTTGAAAAGCTTATCAGCTGTCTTATAAGGCAGAGTTATAAGAACTGGGTTCTGCTTATTGTAAATAATAGCCCGGATAATACTGAAATCAGCAGGGTAATAAAATCCTTTAATGACAGCAGAATAATGCTTGGCGGCAATAATAAAAATCTGGGTTACTCGAGGGGCAATAACCTTGGCTTCAAATATCTTATGGATAATAAAATAATTGGAAGTGATGATTTAGTTTTATTTACCAATGAAGATATTGTAATCAAGGATAGAGATTTCCTGGCTAAATCCATAAATTCAATGGACAAATTAAAAGGTGGTTTTCTGGGGCCAAAGATTATAAATAATGACGGGTCATTGATGCTTCCACATGTAAGGAAAGCAGGTTTTTTAAAATGCCTTCTTCATATGGGTAATAATGGGAAAGTTGATAATATTTTTAAAATAAACAGGAGCTTAAAAAACATTACCAGGCCAAGGAAAGTATTTCTACTTAATGGTGCATGTTTTTTCTGTAAAGCTGAAGATTTTATTAAAATCGGGATGTTTGATACCAATACTTTCATATATTATGAAGAAGAGCTATTATTCCGAAGGGTTTTTGATGCCGGAATAGATGTTTTTTATAACCCGGAAATCATCGTCTATCATGAGCACTCGGCTTCTGTCAAAAAAAGCTTTTCTATCGTAAATAAAAAAAAGTTTGTATATGATGGGGAATTATATTTTTTAACCAGAATACTAAAAGCCAGCAGGTTTTTGTTGTTGTTGTTTAAATCTGAGCGGGCAGCAGAGTTTGTACTTCTCAGAATATGGCTGTTTTTAAGACCTGTTGGATAGGTAGCAAGTAGATTTAAAGTAGCAATTTGTAATTATGGAAAATATGCTTTTAAGTAAAAATAAAATAATGAATATAGAAGCAAGGGAACTGGTTTATGTCCTGTTTGCTCTCCTTCCGGTGTTTATTCTTATGAATAAATTCCCGTTCTTTACTATATTTTCAATTATTGCCCTGCTTTTATTAAGTATCTATTATTTTATAAAAAATAAAAAAATCTCAGAGCAGCATTTAAGAGCTGATATTTTACTCGGGATTTTAGCTTTATATCTGCTGCTGAGCTATTTTATATCAGGGCAGCCCCTTATTAATTTATTTAATTACTGGTTTATAAGATACGATGGAAACTTCTTTTTTAGCTATTCTCCTTTTATTATTCTTGCCATACCTTTTATTAGCTACAGGAAAGCAGCAAAAATCTATTTCCAGTTTTTATTTATTGCATTTACTTTTTTTGCAGTGCTGGGTTTTTTTGAGTATATAAATGATATAAGCTCTTTTATGGTAAGGATTGATGATGTATATGTTGGTCCTATGTTTATTGCACTTAATAATTCTCATAACGCCACTGGCTCTGTGTATTCCATAGCAAGTATATTTGCATTTGCTTTTTTCCTTGAATCATATAAAAAAGAAAAAATTGCTTATGGTTTTATCTCTATTCTGTGCTTTATTGCACTTATTATTACCAAGAGCAGAGGTAGTATGGTAGCATTTGCCATAGGTATATTTTTCCTGCTCTTGTTCGGGAGTGGTTCTTTCTTAAAGTTTTTAAGAAACTTTTTTATTCTTATAGTGGTGTTAGTTCCTTTAGTTTTTATAACCGGAACTTTTGGGAGGGTAATGCAGATATTCCATATTTATGACCTGAGTGCCCTGACAAGATTTTCATTGTGGGATAAAGCGATTCTTTTATATAAACAGAGCCCAATTGTCGGTATTGGTTTCGCAAGATACAATGATGTTCCGTGGAATTTCGATAAGGTTCCCCTGAGTGGAAATCCGGGTATATTTTCAATGTATACTTCAGCCAATTATATTTTTAATGATACCAATGCCCACAGTTCCTACCTCCACTTTCTGGCCGAAACAGGTGTTATTGGATTAATTCTGGCAATGGCATTCTGGATTTTCTGTTTTGTTATAATATATAAAGCTTACAGAAGAACCGGGGATAATTTTTCAAGGAAAATTTATTTATCAGTAGCGGGAGGAATTATAACCCTTTTTATGCTATCGGTAACCGAAAATTATATGACTGCTCCTACAGTTATGATCTGTCTTTCGCTGGCCACTTCGCTGGCAATAGGCCTGTCTGGGAGAAAAGAGGTGGGTACCCGTGGGTTATAAGATTTCAATCGGGTCAAATATTATTAAAGGTCCCTGGGGCGGAGGGAATCAGTTTGCCATCAGTCTTTCAAGGTATTTAAAAAAAAAGGGATGGGAGGTAGCTGCAGGTCTTGATGATAGGGATATAGATATAATAGTTATGACAGAACCTCGTATAACGTCGGAATCAGGAGCATATAACCAGAAGCAGATATCGTGGTATCTAATAAAAAAACCGGATACGGTCGTGGTGCACAGGATAAATGAATGTGATGAGAGGAAGGGGACCAGAGGGGTTAATAAATATTTAATGAGGGCGAATAAAGTTGCAGATTATACTATATTTATAAGCAAATTTTTGAAAAGTCTGTTCATAAAAAAAGGGTTTTTTAAAGGAAGAAACTCATCTGCTGTTAAAAATGGTGCGGATAAGGCAGTTTTTAACCGAAAAGGTTTAAGGAAATGGGATGGGCAATCTCCCATAAGAATAGTTACCCACCACTGGGGTTATAGCTTTAAAAAAGGTTTTGATATCTATAAAAAGTTTGCTGCCCTGGGCTCTGTAAAAGGGGTAAAAATTCAGTTTAGTTATATAGGTAAAATTCCGGAAAGTGTCAAATCCGGCGGTATGAAGGTAATACCTCCTCTTTCAGGCAGGAAACTGACAGAAGAACTTAAAAAAAATCATATTTATGTTACCGGCTCTGTTAGTGAGCCGGCAGGGATGCATCATATAGAAGGGGCAATGTGCGGTCTTCCGCTCCTGTATAGAAACAGCGGGGCACTTCCAGAATATTGCAGTAGTTTTGGAGTCATGTTCGAAGGAGCAGGTGATGTTGAAGACAGGCTGGGGGATTTGATGGATAATTATGATTATTACTTTAGTAAGATGGAAGGGTATCCTTATAATTCAGAGCTTATGTGCAGGGGTTATGAAAAAATATTTTTAAATTTACTAAAGGATAAAGATAAGCTTGGCGGGAGTAAAAGGCGCTTGAGATACACGGCGCTTTTTGTAAAGGAATCTTTTTTTTATGTACTGGAAATAATTTCTCTAAATTTTAAAAAAGTCATTAAAAAGGTCAGGGGCATGTAGATGGCCGATAAGAAAAGAATTAAAATTATCTCTTCTGAATGTGATGTTTCCCTCAGGACTATTACGAAGGAGGATATAGAAATAATAAGGAGATGGAGAAACGAAAACCGACGGTACTTCTTTTATAAAGGGATAATAAAACCCGCCCAGCAAATGGAGTGGTTTAAATATTATATTAATAATGAAAACGAAAATATTTTTGTTGTTGAATATGAAGGTATCAGGATAGGATGTATTGGTTTTAGATTTATAAATAATACCATTGATGTGTATAATGTAATTCTTGGTGATAAAAAATTTGGCGGCAGGGGCATAATGGGTAGAGCTTTAAAATTAATGTGCAGTTATATTATGGATAATTACGGAAGGGAAATTACACTTATGGTTCTGCCGGAAAATAAGGCAAAATTGTGGTATATAAAAAATGGTTTCAAGGAGACCGACAGAGAAGATGATCATATTCCCATGAAATTAGACATTAACAAATTTGAGTATTTAAAATATAATCTTGAAGTTAATTAGAACTTGAGGGAGGGTTAACATGATATCAGTTTTCGGTTCCAAGGTCGGGAAGGAAGAGATTGAAGAAATAAGGACCAGTATAGAAAATCAGTGGATTGGTATTGGGCCAAAAACAAAATTATTTGAAGAAAAATTTGCAAAGAGGCTGGAACTTAAGGATTTTGTGATGCTTGATAGCGGCTCTAACAGCATATATCTGGCAATGAAATTACTTGACCTTCCTGCCGGTTCCGAAGTTATATTGCCTACCCTTACCTGGATTTCCTGTGCTACAGCGATAATACTTAATAACTGCAAGCCGGTATTTGTGGATGTGGATTTTGATTCCCAGAATATTACGGCAGAAACAATTGAGCCGGCAATAACAGATAAAACCAGGGCTATAATGGTGGTTCACTATGGAGGTAAACCGGTAAAGTTAGATAAAATTATGGAGATGGGTTTTCCTGTTATAGAGGATGCAGCCCATGCAGTTGATTCAAAAATAGGAGGCAGGTACTGCGGCTCTATAGGGGATATAGGTATTTATAGCTTTGATGGAGTTAAGAACCTGGCAATAGGTGAGGCAGGAGGCCTGACCTCCGGAAATATTGAGATAATGAAAAAAGCAAGGGCACTGAGATACTGTGGTATTGAAAAGTCAGGGTTTGAGGCCTCTGTGACAAAAAAAAGATGGTGGGAATATAATGTTGTGGATTTTTTCCCCAAAATGATTCCTGATGATATAAGTGCTTCTATTGGACTGGCACAACTAAAAAAATTGGACGGTCACCAGAAGTATAGAAAATATATGTGGGATATATACCAGGAGGAATTCAGCAGGGTAGGATGGTTGGAAACACCTCTGAATGCGGAAGAAAATGAGACTCATTCCTATTTCACTTATTTTCTTAGATTGAATAATGATAAGAGAGATGAACTTGCCCATTACATGTATGAAAAAGGCATATATACTACCTTGAGGTATCAGCCGCTTCATATGATACCAATTTATAACTCAACTCATCTAAAGTTAAAGAATTCCGAGCTACTAAACGAGGTTGGTTTAAATATACCTCTGCATCCGAATTTAAGTCAGGATGATATTGAATATGTCGTAAAGACAATCAAAGAGTTTGGTAAAAAAAATAATTTATAATTCATTTTCTTAAAATATTCATAAGGAGAAATTTTGTCCGAAAAGAAAATAGTAATAATAGGGGGCGGTGTTGCAGGACTGGCTGCCGGTATGCACCTTGCAAGGAGAAACTTTGATGTAAGCATTTTTGAAAGAGGGGATAATTGCGGAGGACTGGCGTCGGGAAAGATTATTGACGGTAATATATACGAGTACGGGCCTCACTTCTTTCATACAAATAACCCCCATATTCTTAATGAAGTAAAGGAGATCGCCGGCAGCGAGCTTATTGATTTTAAAAGGACAATTCTAATTAAGTTTATGGATGATTACTTTGTATATCCCCTGTCTATTTTTGAGGTTTTAAAGAAGCTACCCAAGAAGATGGTTTTTGCTGCTGCTGAAAGTCTTATTAAAAATAATATTAAAAGGATATTTAAAAAGCCGGCAGAAGAAAATTCAGAGACATTACTACTGAAGTATTACGGGGATATTCTTTACGAATTGTTTTTTAAAAATTATATTTATCATGTGTGGGGGATATACCCTGATGAATTTTCACCTGAATTTGCCATGGAAAGAATACCCCGGATTTCAGGGAGCATATTCTTGAATAAGATAATCTCGCCGGTAAGAGCAAAGCTTACCCGTCAGTCAGCCGATCATTTCGTTGAGAATGTGGACGGCCAGCTTTTTACTACCAGAATTGGTTACAGGGGTATTATAAATAAGATGGCAGAAGATATTAAGAGAAATGGCGGCAGGATATACCTGAATTCAGAAGTGGTTGGAATAAAAGTTAATGATAAGAGCGTTAAGGAGATTTCAGTAAATTCGGGAAAAACCTGTGACTATAAGGCCGATGCTTTAATAAGTACAATTCCCATAAATAAGACAATTACGATTATTTCTCCTCCTGTAAGTAAGACTCTAAGGGAGTCATCGGAATCACTTGAATTCAGGGCGCTTGTTTTTGTTGGGGTTCTGGTTGACAGGCCAAAGGTGCTCCCGGTATCTTTTATGTATTTCAGGGAACATGCTTTTAATCGTATTTATGATTCTTCATATTTCAGCCATGATACAATTAAGCCCGATACCACGATACTGGTTGCGGAAATAAGCAGCGGTAAAAAAGACAGGTGGTGGAATGATGACCAGTATTGTAAGGAAATGGTTTTAAAAGACCTTTTGAGAGAAGATATTGTAAAGAAAGAAGATATTATGGATATGAATGTCTACAGGTATGAGTATGGATATCCTGTATATAAGTTAGGTTATGAGAAACATCTGGGTAATTTATTGAGTTACATAGAGAATATGGAGAATTTTGAAACGGCAGGAAGGCAGGGTAAATTTAATTATATAAATGGCCATGTTGCCATGCAGATGGGATTTGAAGCTGCAGAGAATATAATTAAAAAAACAGGATAGGTAGATTTGAATAGATTAATAAACCATGGTAGTTTTTAAGGAAAATTAAGAAAATCTTATGAAAAATACTTGTCTATCAGGCAATAAGCTTATTTCTATTTCTTTAAAATATTTTATTATTTTGATTGCCGTAGTTTTTTTAATTGGCTATTTTTCTATATCACCCGGCGGGTATCATATCTACAGGGGTGAACAAATCCCGATTATAACCGGGGATGGGTATGGCTATTATTTTTATCTTCCATATTATTTAATAAACTACAGAGATATACATTTTGAAAGGCTTTTAAGCCCTTCCGAGTTTGAGCAATTCTGGGATCATTACCAGGTGGGCGAGTCCATTATGATTCTGCCCTTCTTTATGATAGGGCACTTATTATCAATTATTTTTAAATATCCTCTGGATGGGCACTCTTTTATTTATCAGCATGCTGCCGGACTATCGGGTCTATTTTATGCAGTAGCTGGAATTTATGTATTAAAAAAAGTCCTGGAGAGATATTTTTCTAAAAAAGTAACACTAATTACTTTACTGGCAATAATATTTGGTACCAATCTATATCATTACGGGACGCTTGGCAGTTTATTAAGCCATTCTTTTTCTTTTTTCTTATGTTCTCTGATTATTTACCTCATCCCCTTATGGTTTGAAAATCCCGGGTCAAAAAAGATAACTTTAATTCTTGGCATTGTGGCAGGATTGGTAATGGTGGTCAGATTGCCCAACATACTTATACTATTGTTTTTATTATTCTATAGGGTTCACAGCACAGGAGATTTAAAAAAAAGATTTATCTTTTTCTGGCACAACTATAAAAGCATTTTACTAATTGCCATTGTGATAGCTGTTATTTTTATACCGCAAATAATAACCTGGAAATTAACTTTCAATCAATGGCTGGTTTATTCATACGGAGAAGCAAAATTCCATTTTGACCAGTTGTATATAGCGAGTGTCCTTTTTTCTATCAGGAGAGGGCTTCTGTTCTGGTCTCCAATTCTCTGTTTTGCAATAGCTGGCTTCTGGTTTATGAGAGAAAAAATGAATGATTATTTTACAGCTTCCCTTTTATTTATTCCTTTGATTATTTTTATAAATTCAAGTTTTGCCAGGTGGTGGTTTGGTTCGTCTTTCGGTCATAGAGGTTTTACAGAGTTTTTACCGGTATTTGCACTGGCAACTGCAGCGTTTTATTCATCATTAAAGAATAAGAGAATTAAAATAATCATTTATATATTAACTACTGTATTTATCGTTTATTCTATATTACAGATGATTCTCTGGTGGAAGGGGTGGGTACCGCATGATTTAGTGACATTATTATCATATAGAGAATTTTTTATGAGAATATGTTCTTTCTTGAAATCCATTATGTAAAAATTGAAATATAAAAAACAACTTGAATTATGAACAGGATGAAAAATAAAATATTAAACTTAATAGTAATTATATCAACATTAATTTTGTGTATTTTTATACAATATGTTTTATATTTCCTGGATAAATCAATCTATCTGGGTAGTTTTTTGATGCTGATAGTAAGTGTCTTCTTTGTTTATATAGGTTTTTTTGATAAAGAGTTATTGATTTTAGATGGACTATTTATTATAGTCTGTCCTCTTTTGTTTATATTTAGTAAATTTGATTTTTCTAATTATATCGCATTAAATCTAATTACCCTTTCTTTTCTGGCTGTGGCTATTTATTTATTAAAGGAAAAATTAATTTCGGGCTACCATAGATCAGGAAAAATTAATTTTAAGAAAAAGATTGGATATACCCTGGCTTGCCTGGGAATACTTTTTATTGTTTTATCTGTATTTAATAATCGGGAGGAAACAGCAAATGCATTGCTTAAGTTCTTTCAGCCGGAAAAATATTATAAAGAAATAGATAAAGTAGAGTTAAATGGAGTTGAATATACAAATGAAATAAAAGTTGTTATTAATAAACCGGAAAGCGGTGACAGCGTAAGTGGATTATTTGAACTGAAGGGCTGGGCAGCGGATTTGAGTGATATAGAAGATGCCTCCATAGATAAGATATATGTATTTCTGAATAGTAAGCCGCAGGATGGAGGTATTTTTCTTGAGAGGGTTGATACCAAGATACGAAGGGAAGATATAGCTGAAGAATATGGTGAAAAATATAAAGATGCCGGGTATTATATGGTAATTAACTCCCGGAGACTTAAAGATGGGTTAAATAAAATTTATGTTTATGTGCATAGCAATTATTCTGGATGGGGATATGCTAAAGTAGAAGTTTATGTAAATAATTAGAAGAAAAATAGCTTATATTTTATTTCAGCCTTCTTTCTTTAATACAATTATCATTGACATCTCTATTTTCTTAAACAATATATATTTTTCAAAGATTTTTAATAAAGGAACTAATTTGTTATATAAACTTAAAAATTTTTCATTGATAACGCTTCTCCTCAGGATAAAACCGTTTAAAATCCATCCAAAAATTGCCGTAAAATTAAAATAATGTGATTCTATTAATTTAAATTCTGTATTTTTTAATATCCTGTCTATATCTTTTTTATTATATCTTCTCAGGTGGCCAACGCTTTTATCAATAATATTATACAGGTATTTATGGGCAGGAATCAGAAGGATAAGGTTTCCATTTGCGTTTAAGACATTATGTATATTCTGTATGACTTTAATATCATCTTTAATATGTTCTAAAACATTAATTGCAATGCATGTGTCAATATGAAAGTTACCGTCTGAAGAATTCTTTATATTCTCCAGGTTAAAGTTTTCAACATAAACATTTTTAAAAGTTTTGTATCTGGATGATAATTTTTCCACGAAGGTTTCGTCAATATCAGATAAAATAACGCTGTTATTCCCGTTCTGGCTGATCAAGATTTTAGAAAAGCTGCCCAGACCCGAACCGATTTCAAGTACATCACCCTTTATAAAGGGCTTTATTTCTTCATATATCCAGTCATAGAACCTGTTTGCTCTTTCTGAAAAAATCAGCTGGTTGTCTTTGCCTTCCGGTGAATATTCACTCATTTTTTTTAATTTAAATTAATTCTATATATTTTTACTTAAAATGGGCCTTAAATTCCTTGAGCCGATTTATTAATAAATAGATTTCTATCATTTTACCATTGTTTTTTGGTTTCACAATAGAACTAATAAATTTTCGGAAAGATATTTTTATATAAAAAAATATATATAATATTTTATTGTGGCGGCAGCTAGTGATAGAATTTATAATATTATTTTATTGCTAAATCAGGAAAAGTATCCGCGCCTGAATGAAAAAATGGATGCTTCTCATATTGCGGATTGCTGTTTTGGTTTTAAGCGAGGTTTTTTAATCTAAAGAGCTGATTTTACCTGCTTGTATATAATTATTTACCTTAGTTTTTAAAGGTTTAGTTTAATATTAATGCAGTAAGTGGCTATAATAGTAAGTATTATGAATAGTTAGTTTATAAATAATTTAATGGAATCTAAAAAAGTACTTATACTTGGGGTTACCCACCCCCAGATTGATGCGATATTATACTGCAGGAGAATGGGATATGAAGTCCATGGCTTGAGTTATCACCGTGAAGGTATGGGTATACCTTATCTTGATTTTTTTGACAGGATTGATATAGCAGATAAAGATGGGGTTTTGGATTATGCCAGAGAGAATAAAGTAGACCTGATTTATTCAACCGGTTCGGATGTCGCTTTACCAACTGTTGCTTATGTGTCCAAAAAATTGAGTTTGCCCCGGGATATAACCTGTGACCAGGCAATGCTTTTAATTGATAAAAGCAACTTTAGAAGTTTTGCCCTTAAAAATGGCTTGAGCCCTGTTAAATTTAAAGTGGTTGAAAAACCAGGTGATTTTGAGGACTGGGATTATTTTCCAGCAATAATAAAGCCGGTTGACAGTCAGGGACAGCGGGGAGTCAGGAAGGTAGATAACAGAAGGGAGATTGAAAAATATTTTCCCGTTGCCTTAGGGGAATCATTTAGCAAAAAGATAATAATCGAAGAATTTTTAGAGGGTAAGGAAATTAATATTTTAATATATATGTATAACGGGGAAGCCAGGTATAGTTTTGTAATTGACCGTGTACTGGTGGAAGAAACCATACCAGGGGGATATTCTGCCGGCATGCCGGTTGGTGTGGTAAAAAAACATATAGTTCCATCTTTTATACCGGAAGAGGACCAGAAAAAGATACGGAGGATTGCAGTTGAATTTATAAAGATGGCGGGCGTAAAATACGGTCCTGTTTATATACAGGGAAAATACAGGGATGGTGATTTTAAGCTTATTGAGGTTGCCCCAAGGTTAGATGGCGGGCATATCTGGAAAATAATTAAATATAAATATGGTATTGATTTAATAAAAATTTGCTTTGACCGGCTCTTGGGAAAAATTAATTCAGGTGATGTATTCCCTCCAATAAGTGAAAAAGATAATAAAAGGTATCAGATTGAATTCTTTCATCAGAAACCCGGCGAGGTTTTTAGGATACCCCCAGACTTTAAAAAAGATGAGTATCTCGAGTACAGTTTTTATTACAGGAATGGCGAAAAAGTGAAAATCTCAAATGGCCATTTTGAAAAAACCGGTTTCCGGATTACTGAAATATAATATTTTTATTATAAAATTTAAAAAATATTATATAATTAAGTACTAATAAATTAATATAAAATCTAAAACTTTAAAAATAGGAGGGACTGCAATATGAAAAAATCGTTTGTTTTATTAGTTATCGTAGCTGTATTTTCTATGTTTATATTCGGGGGTTGTGCTGGAAGTTCTCCGGAATCAAAAAAAGTAGTTGTTGCCCAGCAGTATGGCCTGGGGTATGCACCTATTATGGTGATCCAGGAGAAAAAGCTGATTGAAAAGTATTATGAAGGTGCAGAGGTAGAGTGGGTTCAGCTTGGTTCAGGCGGTGCCATAAGAGAAGCTATGGCTGCAGGAACAGTGGATATAGGCAGTATGGGAGTCCCGCCTTTCCTTATATCATGGGATAAAGAATTGGGGTTCAGGGTTATATCGGCTCTCTGCAGGATGCCTCTTGGGCTTCAAACATACCATGAAGAGATAGAAACACTTGGTGACATAACACCTGATATGAAGATTGCCCTGCCGTCTCCGGGCAGCATCCAGCATATTCTTCTTTCTATGGCATGCGAGAAACAGCTGGGTGACCCGACTGCGCTGGATGACCAGATTATTGCCATGACTCACCCGGATGGTGCCAATGCGCTAATTAATAAAATTGAAATTGATGCCCATTATACTTCGCCGCCATATATTTTTATGGAATTAGAAACTGAAGGTATTCACCAGGTACTGGATGCAGAGGAAGACTGTTTTGAGGGACCTTTCACCTTCCTTGTAACCATAAGTACGGAAAAATTTAAGGAATCAAATCCTGAGCTTTTTACGGCAGTGGCAGATGCACTGGATGAAGCAATTGTCTGGATAAACGAAAACCCTGATGAAGCTTCAGAGCTGCTGGCGGAAGGTATGGATATGGAAAAGGATGAAGTTTACAAACAGCTTACATGGACAGGAGTAGAATTTTCTAAAAATCCGGAAGGGATGCTTGAGTTTCTAGATTTCATGAAGGAATCTGGATATGTAGCGAAAACGACAGATGATGTCTCCGAGCTTATCTGGGATAACCTTGATTACAAGGAAGCAAATTAATATATAAGTAAAAGTAAAAAAGATAAATATGAAAGAAATAAATCCGGATTATAAAAACCATAGTAAAATACGGCTGGCATTATCCAGTAAAAATTTAAGGGAGCTATGGATAAAAATAGGATTTATAGTAGGTGTTATGATTATATGGGAAGTAATTGCCCGTTTTGGCAGAGTTTCTTCTACACTGTTCCCACCGATATCTACTATTGGCATAGCCCTGTGGGATAATATTATAACAGGGGAGATTCTGGAGCATCTTTTATATTCGCTTTACCTTATTTTTATAGGAATAGGCATAGGGATTGTGCTAACCTTTATCCTGACTGTGCTTTATATGATCTATAAACCATTTGCGAATATACTGGATATAGTTATATCTATTATGCACCCCCTGCCAGGAATTGCGCTGCTGCCTATTATTATGTTGATAGTCGGTCTGGGGGCTAAGGCCATAGTAATAGTAATTATACAGTCTGTAATATGGCCTGTTATGGTTAATTCAATTGCAGGATTCCGGTCTATACCAATTACCCAGGTAGAGTTGGGAAGAAATATCGGTATGTCTGAATTACGGCTGGTATGTTCCGTTATGATTCCAAATGCTTTTCCACATATTTTTGCAGGTTTAAAGATTGCATGGTCAAGGAGCTGGAGAGCACTTATTGGTGCAGAAATGATTTTCGGCGCCACCGGGCTGGTAGGAGGACTTGGCTGGTATATTTATAAAAAAAGATATTTTTTGGAAATACCTGATGTTTTTGCGGGGCTTCTGGTAATCGTGGCTATTGGAATTATTGTAGAAGAAGTAGTAATGAAACAAATTGAAAAGAGGACCATAGTAAAATGGGGAGTAACTGTTTGAAATGCGTAAGGTTTTGGAAGTTGAAGGTTTAAATAAAAGCTTCAGGATGAATAAAAAGAATATTCATGTATTGAATAATATATCTTTGTCACTTATAAAAAGAGACTTTTTAACCGTACTGGGCCCTTCGGGATGCGGGAAATCAACTCTTATAAGATGTATCTGTTGTTTCGAAAAGATTGACGGCGGTGTAATTAAAGTTGATGGAATGCTGGTAACCAGGCCCGGACCTGACCGGCTAATGGTTTTTCAGGAGTTTAATCAGCTTTTTCACTGGAAAACTGTCTGGGAGAATATTATTTATCCGCTTAATTTGAATCACAGGAATAAAACAAAAAAAGAAAGAGAAGAGATTGCCAGTAAATTTCTGGAGATGGTTAATTTAAAGGATTTTAAAAATGCTTATCCCAGGCAGCTCTCCGGAGGAATGTGCCAGAGGGTTGCCATTGCAAGGGCTCTTGCAATCGGGCCTAAGATTCTGCTGATGGATGAACCGTTCGGCGCACTGGATGCCCAGACAAGGAGCATTCTGCAGAAAGAACTGATGGATATATGGAATAAGACAGATATAACAATTATATTTATTACCCATAATATCCAGGAATCTATCCTTCTGGGAAATAAGATAATGGTACTTTCGCGGATTCCTGCGGCTATCAAGGTATTGGTTGATAATACCATACCATTTCCAAGAATGCCGGAAACCCCTGAATTTATGGATTTATGGAAGGAGCTTTATTCTACACTGGATGTTAAGAGATTTTAATTAATATGGATTAATTTATAAAAATTATTATTTGATAAGCAATATGTCTTTAAAGATAAATTAAATATAAGTCTTTTGGTTGGGAGTCAAGAGAATAGAATGTGTGATTTAAGTATTATTGTTCCTGTTTATAATTCAGAAAAAACAATAGGTGAAGTTGCCAGGCAGATTAAGAAAGCGCTGGATAGTAAGCTTGAATTTGAATTAATAATGGTAAATGATGGAAGTGCTGATTCCAGCTATAGAAAATGCAGAGAGCTTTTAGAATCAAATAATTTTATAAAATTTATAGATCTTTCCAAGAATTTTGGTCAGCACAATGCCATACTTGCAGGCCTTGGCTTTGCCAGGGGGGAATTTATAGCTGTTATGGATGATGACCTCCAGTCTCCTCCTGATAAAATATGGAAGTTAATAAATAAAATAAGGGAGGGGTATGATGTTGTCTATGCTAATTACATTTACAAAAAACACAATCCGTTGAGGAACCTCGGAAGTAAAATTAATGGCCTGATGGAAACAATTTTGCTTAAAAAACCAAAGGGTATAAAAACTTCCAGTTATTTTATAATAAGGAAATATATAGCAAAAGAGGTAATTAAATATAAGGGTCCTTATCCCTATTTGGCCGGGTTGATTTTAAGGATTACAAATAATATAGGGATTGTTAATGTCGATCATAAAGAAAGACCATACGGAAAGTCTAATTACAGTTTTATAAAGCTATTAAAATTATGGGTCAACGGGTTTACTAATTTTTCTGTAAAACCACTGAGGATAGCATTGTTTATGGGCATGTTCCTGGCTTTTGCTGGATTTGCATTATCTATCTTTTTTATAATAAGGAAGTTTATGAATCCAGAAATAGCAATTGGTTGGACTTCAATTATTGTAGCGGTATTTTTATTTTCCGGGATTCAATTAATCTCGGTAGGTTTGATTGGGGAATATGTGGGAAGGAGTTTTTTGTCCCTAAACAAGCAGCCGCAGTATGTGATTAAAGAAAAATATAACGTAGAAGAGCAAAAAAAAATTAAATAATAGAGATAAAATAGATGGAAATCTTCACCCTAATATGATTTTTAAATGTCTATAAGAATTATAATTACATAAGCTATAATTATGACATCTACCAAAAATGATAGTTTAAAGCCAGAGAATACTGGTAAAAAACTATCAAATTTTTTTTCAAAACCAATTTATGTCTTTATCATATCTATAATTATTAATTCGTTATTATTTGCTTTATTTTTTTGTTTTGTTACGCCAAGGTTCCGGACTAATGATGATATTGCTATGATGGAATTTGCATCGGGCAGGATAAGCGGGCAACCCGGTGAATACCTGATTTATATCAATATTATAATAGGGAAATTACTTTCGTTTTTGTATTTGAGCTTTCCGGAGATTAACTGGTATCCGGTACTTTTTTATTTTATTCATTTTTTATCAATGACAGTTATATTTTATTGCCTGCTGCTAAAGAAAAAAAATATTTACGCTGTCCCAATTTATCTTTTATTATTTTGCTTTTTAGAACTATACATGCTTGCGAATCTGCATTTTACAACAACAGCTTTCATTGCAGGACTGGCAGGTATTATCCTATTTTTTAAATATATTGATACAAAAGGGGCAAAATTTTACACTGCAATAGCAGGAAGTATCTTACTGCTGGCAGTTTCCGGGCTTATTAGAAAAAATGTATTCTATCTGGTGCTGGGGCTGTCTGCAGGGATGCTTGCATTAAAGTTTATAAAGAGGAAATCCTGGAAAATACCGGCGATACTGGTAATTATGCTGCTGGTGTTTGGCTTATTTAATTTAATTAATGATTATTATTACCAGAAAGACGAGGACTGGAGTTTTTACCAGGAATATAATAAGTATATTGGAAAAATTTGCGGTTACCCTGATTTTAATTACAGTGACAGAAATAGCAACGTCTATAATAGCGTGGGCTGGAGCAAAAATGATGTTAGTATGCTCAGGTCATGGTTTTTTTGTGACCTTGAGCTGTATTCTATGGAGAAGCTTGATTATGTAGTATCCAATATTAAGGTAGACAGGGGGGCAGGAGAGGTCTTTGGAATCCTCGGAAGAGAATTTGCTAAATTAGATATAAAAGTTAAGTGGTTTACCGGTTTTTTTCTGGCCATTGCCCTTTTGCTATCCGACAGAAAAAAGAATAAATATATTTTTTCAGTAATATTTTGTTCTTTTATAATGTCAGTTTATCTTTCTTATACGGGAAGACTTACGGACTGGGTTTTTTCTCCAATATTCATTTTTAATTGTGTTATAGCTGCTTTTTTTATTTGTAATGAAAATGCAGACAGGAGTTTTAAAGTATTAAACAAAACAATTTTCCGGTTAATAGTGCTGGCAATATGCCTGGTGCTTGTCATCTTTACATTTATATCAGTATCAAAATACAGCAAAATAAATGAGGTAAAGCAGCAGCAACTGGAGCAGGTAATTGAGAAATTAAAAGGAGAAGACGACAGGATATATGTGAGCTGGGGAGCTACAGGCCTCCGTGATAAAGTTATATTTTTCTCTACTGATGAGTTAAAGAATTATCCTGGTACGATACAGCTTGGCTGGAGGGTTCATACTCCTTATTACAACAGTACACTGGAAGGATATTCCGTTGATAACATATATACAGCAATCGTTGAAAGGGATGATATCTTTATGATTTGCAGAGAAGGCGGGGTTAATATATTTAGTACTTTTATGTCCGAGCATTACGATAGAACTGTATCGGCTTCTCTTGTTTATGAAGTGGAGGACTTTCCGGTAAATGTGTATAAATTTAAATGAAACAGCAGCGGATTTCATGCATATTTTTAAAAAAGAAATGAATAAAAAGGATAATATTATAAGAAATATAAGAAAAAATTTTATAGGCAGGAAGTTAAAAATATCTGCTATATTTTTATTTTTTGCTTTGCTGGTTGCTTCAATTGTTCTAAAGAATTTTTTAAATGTTGAAGCCTATTATTACCCGGCTTTTTTTGTTATTTTAATCTTTTTTTTATACCTCTGTTTTGAATTCGGATATAAAATATTTATATGGTTTTCCCTTATTTTAATGTTACTGGTTTTTCTTTTTATTTTAATTGATGAAAATCCTCTGTCAGAATTATCCGGGATATATGCTTATATTTTCCTGGGCTTAGGGGTGGCCGGTCTTCTTTTAGACTATGTAAGGGAAAAAGTTAAAAAAAATAGTCTTCATTTTAAGAATTATAAATTAATTTTATTATTTATTTTAATACTGGTAGTAATATCCCCATTTATTTTATATAGAAGTTATCTGCCCCATCTACCGGGTATTATTAAAAATATAAGTTACTATTATAAAAGGGATAGTATAAAGTTAGATGGCATTGAATTATCGGAGAATATAATAATTAATGTAGAGTATCCTGAAAAAGATGTGATACATAAAGGGATAGCTAGAATTTCCGGATGGGCGGTCGGGGGCAATTCATCGGACGGTCCCGGTATAGATGAAATTGAAGTTTTTATTGATGGCAAGCCCGGTATAGGAAAGCGTATTAATTTAGATTCTATCACTATAGAAGAGGGCCCGCCGGCTCGTGAGCTGGTAGAAAAATTTTACAGTGGTTGCTATGGCAGTAGTCCTGATGAAGAGACACTGGATTACTGGGTTGCAGAAATAGAATCAGGCAATGCCTCTTTTGATGATATGTTTAAAGATTTTATTTTAGATGAGGAATTTAAAAATAAAAATTTAAGTGATGAGGAATACGTAAATTTGCTGTACGGGTTACTGCTGAATAGAGAAGCTGATAAAAATGGTCTCAATTACTGGCTAAATGAATTGAATGAAGAGAAGGATAGGGATATCATATTATATGATTTCTTGAATTCATTTGAGTATAGGGGTTTATGCAGGAGATATTATAATGATATATCTGAATATCTTGTTTATGCGAACACAGGCATTAATTTAAAAAAGGAAGATATCGGCGATGAGTATGGAGAACAATTTGAAATGAGCGGGTTTAATTTCCTGTTTGATAGCAGGGAATTTAAAAATGGAAAGCATACCCTGTATATCTATGCACATTCCCCTGAGTTTGGGTGGGATTATGAGATGGTGGAGATAAATATCGAAAATTAAATTAAAGGTGAATATGAATAAGAAGATTATTGATAAAAAAATATTCAGGTGTCCTGCCTGCGGGGACGAAAACTTATTATTTGAAAAAAGCATAATAAAATGTGGTAAATGTGGTGCTTTTTATAAATTTAATAGCGGCAGATACTTTTTTGTAGATGGAGCCGTCTTACCTGATGATTTCGTTGATAAACTTAAATACAGATTTAAAAAATTCAGTGTTTTTTACACTTTTCTGATAAGAGTTATAAGTCCAGTTTTTACAGGTAACCAGCTGGTTAGATTCGTTAAAGCTTACGTTACCGGGAGGGCTGGCACATTCCTTAATCTTGGCAGCGGGAACAGGTTGCTTTCACCTGAAATAATAAATGTTGATATCTTCCCTTATAATAATGTCGATATCGTCGCAGATATCCAGAAGCTTCCTGTAGCAGATGAAAAAATCGATACTGTCATATGTTCTGCAGTTCTTGAACATGTAAAAAATCCTTATAGCGTGGTAAATGAAATTTACAGGGTATTGAAAGAAGGTGGCCGGACGTATTGTTATATGCCGTTTATATGCGGATTCCATGCAAGCCCGGATGACTATACAAGATTAACATATGAGGGCATGAAAGTTTTATTTAAGGACTTTAAGATTATTGAACTGGGAGTTGGCGGAGGTCCTACAAGTGGATTATTGTGGGTGCTTCAGGAGTGGCTTGCAACATTGCTGTCTTTTGGATTAAAAAAGCTTCATTTCGTATTTTATGTTTTTTTTATGTTAATAACCTTTCCATTAAAGTACTTTGATATTATTCTTTCAAAGTTTCCAACGGCAAGAAACATTGCCAGCGGGTTTTATATAATTGCAAGAAAAAAGAAGAAGGTTGGTAATAATATATGAAAAATTTTTATATATCTGTCAGGAATTAATAAGGACTAGTTTTTTATAATTAATTTAAGCTCGTTATAGCAGGTATTAAAATGAAAAATATATACAGTAAAAGTTTTTTTGAAAGTAACACTGCATGGAAACTGGTTAAGAAATACGAAGTAGATAAATTAATAAGATATTCAATAGACGACCGGAATGTGATGGAGATAGGACTTGGAAACGGCTTTACGACAGAATTATTATCAGATCATTTTCAAAAGGTTATTGCTGTTGATATCTCAGGAGGAGTGATTGAATATGTAAAGAAAAAATTGGTTACAAGAAAGAATATTGTATATATAAATAGTCCTATTGATAAACTGGATTTTAATTTTACGGTTTATAATTTTTATTTGGGGCACATTTTAGAGCACCTGGAATTTCCAGTAAAGTTATTGCTCAATATAAAAAAAATAATAAAAAGCGAAACTATAGGTTATATATCTGTACCAAATAGTAATTCAATACACAGACAAATAGGGGTGGAGATGGGACTGCTTGAGAGCGTGAATACCCTGAATGAAAATGATATAAAATTTGGGCACAGGAGATTATACAATTTGAAAAAAATTAAAAATCATATAAAAAAAGCGGGATTTAATATATTAAAGATTGGCGGTTGTTTTTTAAAGACGATGACTTATGAACAGATCAACAGGTTTTGCAGTGAAGAGCTTATAAAAGGGTTCATAGAGATAGCCGATAAGTACCCGGAAATAAGTGGAGATATTTATGCAATTGTTAAAAAAGGTAATTAATTCTTATACAGGTAAAATTCTAATTTTAGGTGCAGGAGTTTACCAGATCCCTTTAATAAAAAAAGCAAAGGAAATGGGGCTGAAAACAATTGTTGTAAGTTGCAGGGGTAATTACCCAGGATTTAATATAGCAGATAAGAATTATTATGTAGATACGACCAGTTCTGAGGAGGTACTTGATATTGCCAGAAAAGAGCATATTAGTGGAATATGTACAACGGGCTCAGATGTGCCTATGGTGACACTGGGGAAAGTTGCTGATGAATTAAAACTGGTGGGTATTACTGAAAAATCGGGGATTTTAAGTACCAATAAAGTAAGAATGAAGGAAAGATTTAAAAAATATAATGTGAGAGCGGCTAATTTTATGAAGGCAAGCAGTGCCAGAAACACTAAAGAAGCAGTTAATGTTTTTAAACTGCCTGTAGTTTTTAAAGTCGTGGATAGCTCCGGCAGCAGGGGGGTATTTATTGTCAGTAAAATTAAAGAGATAGATAATATAATTAAGGCAGCGCGTTCCGAAACAAAGAAAAATTATTTCATTGTTGAGGAGTTTCTGGAAGGTAGGGAGTTTGGAGCGCAGGCACTTGTTTATAATAATGAGGTCAAGTTTATTCTCCCTCATGGTGATTTTGTTTTCAAGGCAAATACGAATATTCCTGTGGGCCATTTTGTACCGATTAAATTGAAAAAAAATATTGTTAGAGATTTATATACACAATTAAAAAGGTCGATAAGGTCATTAGAGCTAAATAATTGCGCAATTAATGCAGACTTTATTTTAAAGGATAATAAAGTCTTCGTCCTGGAAATTGGAGCAAGGGCAGGAGCAACCTGCCTTTCAGAACTGGTTTCTATTTATTTTGGCTTTAATTATTACCAGTTGATTATAAATATGGCTCTGGGTAAAGAACCTGATTTTCGTTTTAGGAGAAAGCTGCCAAATGCAAGCATGCTTCTTTTTTCTAATAAGTCTGGGAATATCAGGAAGATAATAGATAAAAATATACCTGATGAAGATATAGTCGAGATTAAGTTTGATTATGGTGTGGGGGACAGGGTTAAAAAGTTTAGGGTCGGGTCAGATAGGATAGGGCATATAATTGTTAAGGGGAATACTTTAAAAGATGCCTTAAATTTACTGAGAAAAGTTAGAAAAAATATTTTCATTCAAGTTGAATGATTTTTGGTTGAAAAGCGAATTTTATAGAAATTCATTAAAGAAAGAGATTTTTAGTATGGATAATATAAATATTCCATTTAACAGGCCTTCCATACTGGGGAAGGAATTGGAGTATATAAGACAGGCGGTAGAAAGCGGGAAGATTAGCGGGGATGGGATTTTTAGCAGAAAATGTGCAGAAATGATGCATGAAAGATATGGGGTGAAAAAAGTGCTGCTGACAACATCCTGCTCGACTGCCCTGGATATGTCTTCTATTTTAATAAATATTAAACATGGAGATGAGGTTATTTTACCTTCATATACCTTTGTTTCTACGGCAAATTCGTTTTATTCAAGAGGTGCGAAATTAAAGTTCGTAGATATAAGAGAAGATACTTTAAATATTGATGAAAGTAAAATTAAAGAAGCCATAACGCCACAAACCAGAGCTATAGCAGTTGTTCATTATGCGGGGGTATCCTGTGAGATGGATAGAATTTTAAAGATTGCGAGGAAATATGATTTATATGTTATCGAGGATGCTGCACAGGGTATCGGATCAAAGTATAAAAAAAATTACCTTGGAACCATGGGGGATATTGGATGCATGAGTTTTCATGAAACCAAAAATATTACCTGTGGAGAGGGAGGGGCAATCCTTATAAACAACAAAAAATTTTTCGAAAGAGCCGAGATTATAAGAGAGAAAGGAACTGATAGAAGTAAATTCTTCAGGGGTGAGGTTGATAAATATACTTGGGTGGATGTCGGCTCTTCATATTTACCATCTGAGATTTTATCGGCTTTTTTATATGCACAGCTTGAAAATATAGGGTTGATTATAAACAGCAGGAAAGAATTATGGAGATATTATTATGATAATCTTGAAGGGCTGGAAAAAGAAGGTTTTATTAGAAGGCCTATCGTCCCCCGGGATTGCAGCCATAACGGGCACCTTTTTTATATTATTGTTAATAGTGAGGTTACAAGAGACCGGCTGCTTGAATATCTTAAAAATAAGGGAATACTTGCGATTTTCCATTATCTGCCACTGCATCTCTCATCAATGGGCAGGAGAATGGGATACAGGGAAGGCCAGCTTCCTGTTACCGAAAAAATTTCTTCACGGCTGGTCAGGCTACCACTATTTTATGGCCTAACCAGGGGCGAGCAGGATACAGTGCTCGGTAATCTGGAAGATTTTTTTAAAAATAAAAATCCGGGTTATTAATTACAGAAGGATTTACTATCCGGGGGAAGGTAATTTTGAAAGACGGGGATATATACAGATATATTCTGGAAAATAAAATACCGGAAAAGCACTGGTGGTACAGGGTCAGGAATAATCTTATATATATGGTATTTAAAAAAATATTAAAATTCAGGGAAGAAAAAAATAAAAAAATACTTGATGTGGGAAGCGGTTACGGCCAGGCATTTCATGTATTACAGAAATTTGGAGATATTTACAGCGTGGATAGTAATAAGAGTTGCACGGATTACCAGAAAAAAATCTATAAGAATGTTGTTGTATGGAACAGTGAATTCCCTGACAGCAATTCTTCAAATTATACTTATGATATAATTTGCATGTTTGATTTTCTTGAACATGTAAAGGACCCCGGCAGGATATTAGAATATTCCTACAAAATATTAAAAAAGGGAGGCTTTTTATTAATAACTGTTCCGGCATATCAATGGATGTGGACGGATTATGACGTTAAAGCGGGGCATTTTAAAAGATATTTAAGGGGCGGTTTAATATCGGAAGTTAAGAGGGCTGGTTTTAAGAGCATATATTCAACTTATTTTATGAGTCTCCTGTTTATTTCTGCTGTAATAGTTAGAAAGATTATTGATCCCATTAGAAAGAAAAGTAAAAAGTCGCCAGTTCCTGAATTAGAGAGCCCCCCGGGTTTTTTAAATGAAACTCTATACCATATTTTTAATCTGGAAGCTCCACTAATTGGGAATAAAATATTTATACCCTTTGGTCTATCGATCCTGGGGACATTTAAGAAATGATTTGTGTAATTGATTAAGATGAAGGCGGGGTTATAGAATGAAGAGTTTTAATAATCTATTTATTTTAGAAAAAAAAAGTGATTTAAAAGATTATTTTCTAATAAATTTAATCACCTTAATTATATCATTTACTTTTGCTTCCACTTTTATATTTTTAAGAGCTGGCCTGGAAGATAAGAATATATTTCTGACTCTCAAGGTTCTAATTGTCAGCTATTTTATAATTTTATTACCGCTTTTTTTATCAGGTGTATTGGGTTTTATCCGGAAAAAAGATATATCAAGTTTTATACGATATGAACCATTCTTTTTACTGGCAGGTTTATTATTTGTAATTTTTATTTCTTTTGTATCACCTGTTATAAATTTGATAATATTTATTGAAGCTTCTGGTCTTATTTTCTTATTTTATTTTTTATTTGTTTTTGTAAAAAACAAAATTTTTAATTTCAAATATTTTTTTATTATTCCCCTGGCTATATTTTTTTCTCTGTTTATAATTTTTTCCCTCTGGAGTTCAAAATTTCTCCTGTATTATATGAGTCCCGTATTCTATGAGAAATTGTTCACAGGAGAGGCTTTAATTGACCCGATATTCCACGGGGCTGTTTCAAATATGATTAAAAATTATGGGGTACCCGGTACCGGCCTTAATGATACTGTTTACCTGCCGTACCATTACTTAAGCCACTGGGTTTTTGCCCAGTTTTCCAAGCTGCTTGAAATAAATACATTGAAATTTTATGAAATCGGGTATCCTGTTATATTTATGCCACTATTTTTCAAGCTTTTTTTCCTGGCAATTAATAAAATAAGCTACGGGACAAAAAATCTTTTTAAAAGCAAGTTATTCTGGTTATTATTATCTGCGGTTTTTACCGGCCTTTTCTCAAAATTTATATTGGAGAGATTTTTCATATCCAATTTTATAATAGTTTCGGAATCTTATAACCTGTCAGTTATACTGGCTTTGTTTACTTTCCTGATGATAGCTTTTTTTGAGGAGGGGGATTTTAAAGGAAGAATATTTTTATATTCAAGATATGCTTTTTTCATTATCCTTTTACCTTTACTTATATTTTTAATGGGAATGGCCAAATCTTCAACGATGGTTATTTTTGTCATCGCATTGTTTTACCTTTTTATAAGATATGTATACTACAGAAAGATTATTTATAATCTAAGTGCTGCTTTGATTATAATCGCAACTTTTTTATCATTGAAAATTACAACCCAGACAGGAATGGAGACTTCGGGATTTGAGCTTTTTCATTTTTTTAATGTGGTAATCCAGAAAAGAAATGAAGATTTAGTCTGGCCGGTAACTTTAATCTTTTTTATTACTCTTTATTTCTTCTGGTCTATTTTGTTTATTGTTCTGGAGAATATAAATTTAAAAATTAATAGTAAAAATGGCTTAGTTGAGAATTTTAAAAAAAAGAAGACAGTAAAAATGGAAATTGTCATACTCCTGTGCGTTGCAGGGGTTATACCGGGTATTTTTCTTAAAATCGCCGGTGGCGGTGCTAACTATTTTTCGGAATTGCAGAGGTGGGTATCTATAATTCTTCTGCTGGCAATGGCTGCATCGGGTAGTTTTATTAAGATTGGCATAAGAAGAATAACCGGAAAATTTAAGAAATTTTTGGTTATTCTTTTAATAATAACTTTATTATCAGGTATTATCTATAATTGTTATATAGAGTTCGAATCCTTTTATGGGGATTATAGCCGGAACAGGGAAGAGTATAATAATATAATTAGCGGTGGTATTGAAGATGATCTGACGTTATACAGGAAGGAACTACTTAAAACTCTGCTGCAGCTTGATAAGCTTACCATATCTGAAAAAAGTAATTCTCTTATTTATATACCTGTTGACAATGAGAGATTCTGGAATTTAAAGATCCTTCCAAAAAGCCTTTCTGTACCGCTTATGGTTCCTGCAATAAGCGGGATAGCGATGATTTACGGGCTGCCGGATGAAGGTTTGATATATACAAAGAGTTTCGGTTACCGTTTATACAGGACGACCAGCAAGGAAGTAATGGATAAGAGTATCGAGGAGCTTTATTTTGAGATTAGTGAGAAAGGATACAAAAACTTGATTTTGCTTGATTATGATAACGGGGAGTTCTCTGTAGATTTTATAAACGAAAACAACGTTAAGGAATATGAAAATTATAAGGAATATGAAAGCTACATTTACGGACTTTTCAGGAGATTATCTGAATATTGCTCCGGGGAAGATATTGAGTTTGAAAAGATTAATGATGTCGTGGAAAGCTTAGAAAATAAGGAGGTACTGATAAAGGATATAGTCCCTGAAGTAATTCTTGATGAAAAATCACTGGTAAATTCCATGGATGATAAAGAATTTATAGAATTGTTATATTTAATCCTTCTGGATAGAAGTGCTGATGAAAATGGTCTTAAGCACTGGCTTTCAGAAATTGAAAGAGGTAAGAGCCGTAGGGATATAATAGACTGTTTTATTAGCTCACAGGAGTTTAATCAAAAAATAGGTGATGTGAATTAAGTATATTTGATGTTGGATTTTTTAGGTTTTGCAATAATACTGGCAGGTTTTTACCAGGCCATCGTTAAAGTTTGTGGCTGGACTGTAATCTAAATCTTTTTTTATTTTATTCAGCGAAGCCAGGCTGTGTCTTACATCCCCTTTCCTTTCATCTGAATATACGGCGTTTATTTCTTTTTTAAAATATTTTGATAGAAGAGTAATGATTTCATTTAAGCTGATATTTTTGCCGCATGCCACATTATAGTAATTCCCGAACGCATCCTTATTTTCAGTAAAGCCCGCCAGGTAGTTTGCGTAAATTACATTATCTATGTAGGTAAAATCTCTTGTCTGGTTCCCGTCACCGTAAATTATGGGTGGCTTCTTTCCTGTTGTTATTTTCTTTAAGAATATGGGTATAACTGCGGAATAAATTGAATCGGGGTTTTGCCTCCTGCCAAAAACATTAAAATACCGGAGCGAAATAGATTCGAGACTATATAATCTGTTAAACAATCCACAATAATATTCTGCAGCCAGCTTGGTAACTGCATAGATTGATTTGGGATTTGGCGGCATGGATTCGTCTTTGGGAAGCTTTACCGAATCACCGTAAACAGATGAAGATGAGGCATATACGAACCTTTTTACCTTATTTTTTACCGAAGCTTCCAGAAGGTTCAAAGTCCCTTCTATATTAGCGGAGTTGGAATCAAGCGGTTTTTCTATGGACCTCTGAACCGAACCGAGGGCTGCCTGGTGCAAAACGATATCAATACCTTCTGTACTTTTAAGGCACTGGTTGTAATCCCTTATATCCCCGTTTATAAATTTGAAATCAATATTTTTATTTTCTTTATCGGCGCCGGACAAAGCGTAATCGATATTTTTTTTAAATCCTGTTGATAGGTTATCAAACCCTACAACTCTTGCCCCTTTTTTAAGGAAAAACTCCGTAAGGTTGGAACCGATGAATCCCGCACATCCGGTAATAAGAATTTTTACATCTTTCTTTATAGCTAATTTATTAAGATTCAATATTTAAAGTCTCCAGTATCTAAAGCCCATTTTTTTAATTTTTTCTCTGTCAAATATCCATTTAATGTCAAATATGAAGGGATTTTCCTCGCTCATTTTTGATTTTAACCCGGCAAGGTCTATTTTCTTAAAGCAGTCATGTGCAACACAGAAAATGGCAGCGTCAACATCCTCAATATCTTCATAATTTATAAGCTCAATTCCATAATTCTGCCTGACTTCCCCGGTATTTACCACCGGGTCATATATCCTGACATCAAGATTATGCTGGGTAAGGTAGTTATAGATGTCAATTACACGGGAGTTTCTCGAGTCTGCAACATTCTCCTTAAAGGATATTCCAAAGAGAACCACCTTAAAATTAATATTTTTATGATGATTGGTAAGCAGTGTTTTGAGTATCTGCTCACCTATGAAAAACCCCATATTATCGTTTATTTTTCTGCCGGCATTTATTATTTCGGGGTAATAATTGACTTTTTTGGCTTTAAAGGACAGGTAATAAGGGTCAACTCCGATGCAGTGGCCTCCTACAAGTCCGGGTTTGAAATCCAGAAAATTCCATTTGGTTTTTGCGGCATCAATAACTTCCCTGGTATCAATACCAAGTTTGGAAAATAATATGGCAAGCTCATTTATTAATGCTACATTTATATCCCTCTGCGTATTTTCAATTACTTTTGCTGCCTCGGCTGCTTTTATACTTTTTGCCTTAAAGATACCTGCTTTTGCTACCATTCTGTAAACACTGCTTATAACTTCCAGGGAATCTTCATCCTGCGCTGAAACTACCTTGATTATATTTTCGATTGAATGCTTCTTGTCCCCCGGATTTATCCTTTCCGGTGAATAACCAACGAAAAAATCTTTTTTGTTTTTAAGTTTTGATTCTTTTTCAAGGATAGGTATGCAGAATTCTTCAGTTACTCCGGGATAGACTGTAGATTCATAAACAATTATTGAGCCGGCTGGCATATTCTTGCCTACAAGAATAGTTGATTTTTCAATATAGCTCAAATCAGGATTTTTATAGGTATCTATTGGAGTGGGAACTGTTATTATAAAAAAGTTTGCATTTTTTAGGTCTCTGGCATTACCGGTCAGGGTACAATTTTCTGAAAGTAAATCCGGGATTTTAACTTCGTTATTTTCATCTATACCATTTTTTAATTTTTTAATTTTTTGGCTGTTAATATCAAAACCAATGACTTTAAAGTGACTGCTCAGTGCTACAAGCAGTGGAAGACCTACATAACCAAGACCAATAACAGCAATTTTTCTTTTTCTATCTTTAAGTTGTTTAAACAAACCTTTAATTTCCATCTCTTTTAAATTATAATGATGTGAATTTAAGCATTGCAAGAAAATATTATATTTTGCCAACAATTATTTTATGTAAATATACATTAAATTTAATTTAAATTCTATTATTTTTCATTTAGAAAACATAATGGGTAATATAAACTGATTAGCATTCATGTAGAATATAAATCGTGATCAGTATAAAGAAAAAAATATATTACATAGTAGAGCCAATAAACTGGTCTATTAATTGGGATGGAAGATACATAACTGGAAACATCGCCAGATTATTTGGCCAGCCAGCCAGAGTGTTGAAAATTTCAAGAGTAAGAATATCCAGGATGAAAAACCAGATTCTTCATTTTGGTTCCAGGGGAACTTACCTTCCTTCTAATTATAAATACGTTAATAGCGAAAATGATTTAATCTTAACCTGGTTTCATGGCACTGATAAAGATGTAAATTATATAAAATTATTACCGGAAGTATCAAAATCTCTTTCTGTAATACACACGTCATGTACCATAACAGGAAGCCAGCTTATAAAATGGGGTGCTGAAGAGGATAAGGTTGTGATTATTCCTATTGGTGTGGATATCGGTCTTTTTAAGAAGGGGGGTAATTACAGCAAAGAAGTAGCAAGGGAAAAAATCGGCATTCCGGCTAATTCGGTATGCATTGGCTCATTCCAGAAAGATGGCGAAGGATGGGGTGAAGGGAACTCCCCCAAATTTGTAAAAGGTCCTGATGTTTTTTGTGAGGTAATGAAAAGACTGAACGAAAAATATCCTGTATTTGTTCTGCTGTCCGGCCCTGCAAGGGGTTATGTGAAAAAACGACTTCAATCCTCAGGGATTCCGTTTAAGCATTTGTACTTAAGAAATTACCCGGATATAGCAAAGCTTTACAGGGCTATTGACTTTTATTTGGTAACTTCAAGGGCTGAAGGAGGTCCCAAAGCACTTCTGGAGTCTTTTGCTTCCGGAGTGCCCCTGGTAAGCACCGATGTGGGGATGGTCCATGATATCGGGGAAAATGGTTATAATGCTATGGTAAGCAGGATAGATGATATAGAAGGACTTACCCATAACTGTCAGAGGATAATAGAAAGTGAAAGCTTAAAGAAAAAGATAGTCATGGGTGGGTTTGAGACTGTTAAAAGTTATGACTGGGAGATAATAGCAAAAAGGTATTATAAAGAGATTTATTCAAGATTTCTATAGATTGATTAAAATTTATTATTTTTTAAGTGGTTCTAAATGATTTATATACCCTTTTATGAATATGCGGGAAGCATAGGCGGGCCTTCAACCTTCATGTTGAATTTAAGGGAATACCTTACGGAAGCCGGCTATCCTTTTATTGAAGATAGAAGTAATTGCAGGAATGCAAGCGGCATTTTTTTTCCTATTTCTTTTGACAGCAGGGTGCTGGGATTTTTTAAGAAGAATAACCTGCCTATAATACAGCGTCTTGATGGGGTTTATTATCCTTCAAAACATGGTTTAAAATACATTTATCTAAACTGGGAAATAAAGAAAGATTATTTGAAATATTCGGATTTTGTTATATTTCAGAGCAAATACAGTAAAAAAGAATGTTTTGCTATATTGGGAGAGATAGATAAGAATAAATACCATATAATTTATAATGGTGCTAATAAAAGTATCTTTTCCCCTGGGAATAAAAAATTTAATAAAAATAAAATAATTTTTACTGCTGTTGGTTCTTTCAGGAGTGTAGATATGATAGAGCCAATAGTATTAGCACTGGATTTATTAAAAGACAAATATAATATTGAATTTAAAGTAATAGGGCCAGTGCTAAATAAGAAGATTTTAAATTTTATAAATAGACCATATATAAATTATATAGAGCAGATGGACAAAGAAGGAATTTCAAGTGAATTGAAAAATACAGATATTGTAATTTACAGCCAACTTAACCCACCCTGTCCTAATTCAGTGATTGAGGCAATATCCTGCGGTATACCAGTTGTTGGATTCGATACTGGCTCAATGAAGGAGTTGCTTTATTTTTGTCCAGAACTCCTGGCATATGTATCGGAAGATGTTTTTCAAAGATATAGAGATTTTAGATACGAAAGACTTCTGGACAAAATGATATTGTGTATAGAAAATTATCAAGAGTTTAAGATGAAATTTCTTAATTTCAGTTATTTGTATGATTTCAAGAAAACCTATAGAGAATATGTGGAAATTTTTGAGATGACAGGAGCTAAAAATGATAAAGTGGTTTAATAAAAAAAAATATATTAAAAATGAAATAGAGATAGATAATAATTTATATAATGTTTTTGTTAGAGAAAAAATTTTTTCTCGTAGAGAAGCTGTAAGGATAATTGTGGTAAGTTACCAGCCAAACAGGTATTCTTCCGAACTATTGAAGTTGTGTATTGAAAGTATACAGAAATTTACCGATACGGATTACGAACTATGGGTTGTGGATAATAATTCACCTGCTGGAAATATAAAATGGATTGATGACGTTAGAGATATAAATATTGCATATATCAGGACGGAACCAAAGGGAGGGGCTTCTTACGCTAATAGTCTCGCTCTGGAGGTAGCTGCCAGATTAATAAATCAGAATACGGGATACCTTGTATGCTTTCATGAAGATGTGGCTGTATGCAGGTACGGATGGCTGGATTATATGTTATCCAGAATGGATAAGAAGATAAAAGCAGCAGGTTTCCGGTTAACCAGGGCAAGGGTGCCTGGGGGAGTCTTGCATGTTTGCGGCTATATAATTGATTTTAAGTTGTTTAGAGAACTGAAACTTAGTTTTTTACCGGAACTGCCGCAGTTTGATGTGGGAGATAAGGCAATCTATTTACTTAAGGAAAATGGCTTTGATATATTTCACACGCCGAATACTTTCGACAGCCCCGGGCTGACCGGTTTGATACCGGAGACAATGGAAGCTTATGATTTGAATGTAACCAGGTCCTTTAATGATAGGGATGAGATAATTTATATGCATCTTGGCAGGGGTATACCAAAAGCTAAAGGTGAGTATAAGAATAAAGAAAAAAGTTCTTCGGAGCAGTGGAGTGGTTATATAAGGAAAAATTTGCTATCTGAACCATTCATTCAGTTTATAGAGCCAGGTAAAGTTAATGAATTTGATTTTCTGGATACCTCTATAAGAAAATTTTATGTCCAGAATTTTATAATAGATAATCTGGATTTAATTCCCGGTAGCTCAAGTGTCTTTTATTATGGAGAGGAAAGCAGGGAACTTGATGAAAAGAAGCTGAATATAAAGTACCAGATGGCCCTGCCTGCAGGTAGCCAAAAATTTAATTGTGTGGTATTTCCTGAAATGGTAAAGGATGCAAAAGATACAGGAGATATACTTAAATGGGCATGGGAAAATTTAAATAGGGGTGGTATTTTACTGCTGACCATTCCCCTTTTGCCGGGGAGAGAGTGGGAGCAGGCAACAGAATTTAATAAATTTTTTAAATTTGTAATTGACAGGTTGTGGAAGATAGGTTTCAAGGAAGTTTCTGTAGTAAAGCAGGGATCCCGTGACAGTTTAAAGCTTTACTCGGAGCTTGGTAAGTTAAAAATAAAAACCAGGGATCTGGATGAAGATAAAACCAGAATTATTGTAAACAGGACTGTAAAAAGAAAGTTTAAAAATATTTTGAAAGCAGAAAATAAGCCTGGAAAAGGTGAGATATTAAAAGTTGATAATATTACCACAGGTTATGGAATAAGGGCAGTTAAATAATGGATATTAAGAATATAAAAAGACAGTTACTTGAAAGTATCGGCAAAGTTATAAAGTACTTTAAAATGAATTTTAAAGACAGTACTTACGGCATGGCAAACCTTGCTGTTGCTTCTCTTGACGGGTTTTTATTAAGTGTCCTTCTGGTTCGCTATCTGAGCGAAGAAGACTTTGGAAATTATAAGTTGTTTTTTTCAGTCTTAAATATAATGATTATACTTTCGATTAATGGTCTCGGCACCTCTGTTACAAAAGCAGTTGCTAAAAGGTTTAAGGGGTTTTTTAAGAAGGCAGTTATAGTAAGCGCCCTATTTTCTCTTATTGCCAGTGCTGTTCTTATAATTCTTGCTTTTAGTTATTACAGGGGTAGCGGGATAAGATGGCCTCTTCTTTTTGCAAGTTTCGTAGTCCCTGTGTATTTCGGGTTAAATACCTGGGAGCCATATTACTATGGCGAGAGAAGATTTAAAACGGTCTTTTTGTTGAATTTATTGATGGGTGGTACCAGGTTTTTGTCATGTGCACTGGTCCTTTATTTTTACCGGAATTATTTTTATACCATTATCGCTTACCTTCTTGTAGTATCAATTTACAACATAACTTTCTTTTTCTGGATAATTAAAAGAATAAAACCGGAAAAAATTGATAAAGAAAAAGAAAAGGATTATTTAAAACATGGATTCAAGCTTACCGGTTCAAGTGCTGTTTCGAATATTGCCACAAACATTGAGAGAATATTACTTAATTCTGTTTCCAATGCTGCTATGGTTGGTGTTTATAGTGTTGTACATGTATTCCCTCAATTTATAAAGAATAGCTTGAAAACTCTTGTAAATGTACCGACGGTCAAGCTGGCGGCCCACCCTGAAGCTGATAACAGAAGAATAGTTAAGAAAGGCCTGGCTTATATTTTTTTATTCGGCCTCGCAGTTTTTGCCATTTTCTGGGTCCTGACCCCCTTCCTGCTGAGATTCTTTTTTAATGTGGATAATCTGGATTTAGTAAAAAAAGGCATTGTGGGAGCTCTGGATATGATTAGATATGGCAGGCTGCTGCTCATACCATTAATTTTTATGCCTGTTAGCTTAACCATCAAATACCTCGCAAGCTACCAGGGGAGCGGCAGCAGCGTACTAAAACTTTTTACGACCATAGATATCATGAAGCTGGCGCTGCTGGCTATCTTTGTTCCACTGTATAAGATTGAGGGTATAATAATTGCTTTGATTCTGGCTGAGTTTCTTTCTTTTATAATTCTTTTAACCTGGTTTTTTAGAAGTAACCGGAGATTCAGAGTAGAATAAGATATGGTGTAAGGAGGTATGGTGTTGAAATGCTAAAAAGAATTAAAAGTAAGATATTGTTTATAATTGTTAGAGTTTTACTTAACATTGACAATTTTATCTATAGCAGGATTTCGAAGTATTCCGTTATGCTGGGTAAGGGGATACACCCGAAGCACAGATTGATAAAATATCATGATTTCTTCCTAGACAATATTAACCCAAATGATACTGTTTTGGATGTTGGATGCGGGAACGGCTCGGTTGCCTTTGATATAGCTAAGAAGGCAAAAAATGTGGTCGGGATAGATATAGATGAAGATAATATCGGGGCCGCAAAGAAAAATTTTTTGCTTGATAATGTGGATTATATCTGCGGCGATGTATTGAGCTGGGATTTCAGGCAAAAATTTGATGTTGTAGTGCTATCCAATGTACTGGAGCATATCGATAAAAGGGTTGATTTACTTAAAAAAGTTAAAAATCTTGGAGATAGACTTTTAATAAGAGTTCCCATGATAGACAGGAGCTGGGTTGTTTTATATAAAAAAGAGCTGGGTATTGATTACCGGCTGGATAAGACCCATTATATTGAATATACTTTTAATGATTTCCAAAATGAGGTGGAGTCGGCAGGTCTGGAAATTGCAAGTTACTCCATCCAGTTTGGGGAGATATGGGCAGTAGTTGAAAGTAAGGCTTGAATTTATGCAATAAGGATTTCAGGTATTTATTTTTTCGGCAAGTATTATTGTCCAGGGTACTGGTTTTGCTATTTTTAAAACCTTAAAATGTTTTTTAATAAGTCCGGTGAATTCTTTTGGGGTCCAGTGATTAATGTGACCTGGGGTATTACCCAGATTTTTCAAGTATCTAAATGACATAACGTTTAATATTCTCCACAAAGGTTCATGCGGCACTGAAAAAATAATCCATTTTTTAGCTACTCTTTTTATTTCTTCTAATGCATTTTCAGGGTTATCAAGGTGTTCAAGTATTTCAATGGTTGTAACAGCATCAAAGAAATTGTTATCAAAAGGAAGTCTGTAAGCTGAACAATTTATAAACTCAATGTCCCTATATGTATTTTTGGCTTTTTCTAATGGTTCTTTGCCCAGGTCTATTCCTGTAACTTGGCTCTTCTTTTGCAATGCTATCTCATTTGTTATATATCCTTCGCCGCACCCGATATCTAATAAATTATTATAATCCAGCGGCTTTAAGATTATTTTAATGTTTTTTATGAAATTACTGGTAAGAAATCTGGCTATGATGTTTTTTGAGCCATATTTATTATAATAATTTCCGTATATAAAATTATCATTTTCAATTTTATTTTTTCTCATAATAAATAATAGCAGGAAGTTATGATTTCATTTTAAAAAATAATTATTGTTTAATTTTTTTATCAATATCTTCTGAACCTGATAACCGCTGGTCTGATTTTATCTCCATCAGCAGTCTTCTGTTGACTGATATCAAGTCCCCGATAAGCCCCAGGATAAAGAATAAAAAACCAGTGATTATAAGTATAGCTGCAAGAATAAGGGATTGGATGTGCTCTCCTGGAATATCTTTTGCAAGTATATAAAGATATCTTATCCCCAGTGCAAGGCCGGGTATATTAAATATAATACTTACTATCACAAAGAAACGGAGGGGCTTGTAATATAAAAATATTCTAAACATGGTAAATATGGATTTTAATATATAATTCGGTATGTTCTTAATCAACCTTGAAGGTCTTGCCTGCTTATTTACCCTGATGGGTATTGATAACATGGGGATACCGCTCAGGCCTGCCTGTATTATGGTTTCAATAGTGTATGTGTAATTGGAGAAGACGTTTATTTTACTGGCAGCCAATCTTGAAAATGCTCTAAAGCCGCTTGTAGTGTCTCCAATTTTAGAGTTTGAAACTATTCTGACGACCAGACTGCCAAATTTCTGCAATATTTTTTTCATGGACGAAAAATTCTTTATTTTATCTATTGGTCTTGCTCCAATTACTAAATCTGCCTTATTTTCTAAAATAGGCCTTATTAACTTTTCTATATCATCGGCGTGATACTGGTTGTCAGCATCGGTATTAACTATTATATCTGCGTTGTTGTGCAGGCAGTACTCTATACCTGTAATGAATGCCCTTGCCAGGCCGGCATGCTTTGGGAGCTGAAGTATATGTTTAACCCCGCATTTTTTTGCTGCTCCCACAGTATCATCACTACTGCCGTCGTCTATTACGAGATACTCTATTTTATCGACACCCGGGATTTTTTTAGGCAGGGCGTTTATAGTTTCGGGGAGAAACTTTTCTTCGTTATAACATGGTATTTGTATAAACAGCTTCAATTTTAATAGCTTCCTTTTTATTTAATTGATTGTTTATTTTTTATTTTTTCTATAACCATGAAAAACCCTGCCACGCCTGATGTCATTATAAGCGGGTCAAGCGGCAGGCGGTATCTGGTATATACATGTGCAGCGTAAAGGGTACCAACAATAATAATTGCCGAAATTACGAATATATAAATAAGTAATATTCTTTTATTTTTTCTAGAAAAAATGATACCCATAATCCCGAATACCCAGAAATAAAATATTGGAATCTTTACGCTATCCCAAATAATTTCAATAATTCTTACCATGCCCGGTGAGCCCTGTGCATCTTCAACATCCGATGCAATTTTTTCATATTTTTCATTGAAATTATCCACCTCTGATTGAATGGGCAATTCATTGTCCGGGCTTGATAACATCCACCATATATTGGAATAAGGGATTAGTTCTCCTTCGGTGGGCTCGGGTAAATCTTCTTTACTGATATTTTCTATATCATTTAAATAAATTTTTGTATCTTTCGGAGACGGTAACTCTGCTATGGTCTGTTCTATGGTGGTGAGAAGTATTATATCTTTTAAATAATGTTTAAGATATGATAACGTATTTGCTCTGATGGACTCAAAGGCGACCTTTTCCAGTAACGCATACTGGGAATCCCAACCCTCGGTCCTGTCAACCGAGACAATAATGTCACCTAAAAATCTTCTACTGGGTTGATAGTTTAAGATCTTTTCAAGTGTAATATCATATTTCCTGTAAAGCTCTGTATCCAGCAGTTCTTCTTCTATTATTGAAACCAGCTTTTTTGAATTGGGTCCGTTTTCAGCACTGAAAAGCGATTCCTGCAAAGTGTAAACCCTCATAAACGCGGTATAATTGGAACCGCGGGATATAGTGTAATCATTAAATCTGACCCCTTTATAAATTACAAAAGAACCAAGGATAACAATCATGCATAACAGATATATGCCTGCAAGCTTGAGGATTTTTTTAAATTTAAGTTTTAGCAAGAAGACAGCTAAAAAGGTGGCAATTATTACCAGGCCGGAGGGACGGGTTAAAATTGTAAATGATGAGATAATGCCAAGAACTGCCCAGGACCAGATGTTTTTATACTCGAGTGCATATTTTAAGGAGAGAAAAAATAAAATTATAAACCATGAGAATAAGGCGTCCGAGCCTATCTGGTGAAACTGTATGTGAAATGGAATCATAAGAATGAAAAGGACAGTTGCCACTCTTGCAGTGTTCCTCCCCCATGATAATGCAAGAAGATAAATTGCAGGAATTAATGTAAGAAGGAGGATTTCTGATGCAATGGTTACCGCAAGAGTTCCTCCGGCCTGAAGTAAGAATCCATAAAAGAGGGGTGCAATTGGTGTCCTGTACGTTAATACCATTGGGAGCATGGGTTCTTTATTAAAGATATCAACGAAATAGTAAATGTAACTGTGTCCGTCAGGACCATAGTGAAGAGGATAAGCTATCCATAGAATTATGTGCAGGATTATGGTGACTAAAAAAGCCGGAATGATAAATCTTAAGTCTTTTTTGAAAATGTTTTTAAGGTCTGAGCCGAAATGGCTAAAGTTGTTATTATTATAAATACTGTTTTGTATTATTTTATTTTTTTGCATATTAACTAAATATTTAATTTTAATTGCGCGGTAAATAAAGTTATGATTCTTTGTTATTATAATAATTTTTATTTTTTTTTAAAATAAAAAATAATTCTATATTATAAGTGCTTTATTATTGCTTCATTATTTTAAACTTTTTTTATGATAAAATACGTTAAATATAATAAATGTATACAAATTTATACTTCAGAAAATAGATTGCATGGGTAATATAGCTTTAAATAGAAGAGAATTAAAATATTATATAAATTATATTGATTATATAAATCTTAAGAGTAAATTACTTACAATTTTCTCTAAGGATAGAAATAGCAATCCGGAAGGGTATTACATCGTAAGAAGTCTATATTTTGATAATAAATCAAATAATAACTATTACGAAAAAATAGCAGGGGTGGAGAAAAGAAAAAAATACAGAATTAGAATATATAATCTAAGTGAGAATCCCGTCAAATTAGAGATAAAGTCTAAATCGAATAGGATAATATTTAAGGAATCAATATTTATTAATACTGGGGATGTAAATAAAATAATATCAGGTGATTATAATTGTTTGTTGAATTATAAAAATGCAACTGCTAATAAAGTTTATTACATGTTTAATAAAGATTACTACAGGCCGGTTATTATTATAGATTATAAAAGAGACGCCTATTATGTCGATCTTAATAATATAAGAATTACTTTTGACAGAGATATTAAAAAAGATGAAGTAAGTCTGGATGATCTATTTAAAAATAATTTAAACATGTCTGATGTTCTAAATAATAACAAAATCATAATGGAGATAAAATATAATTCTACGATTCCTGTGTGGATAAAAAACTTACTTCAGCTTGGAAGATTTGAGATGTGTGCCATAAGTAAATATACCTTATCCAGATATATAGAGGGTTAATAACAATATAGTAGTGGGAAAGGAATAATATATGGGAAAGATAACATTTCAGGAGATAATAGATTCAATAGGACTGGAACAAGTAGTCCAGATAAATCAGGACTTAAATATCTGGATGATACTTATAAACCTGGCTGTTGCTTTTACACTTGCCATGTTTATTTATTTCATATACAAAACCACGTTTTCGGGTGTGCTTTATTCTAAAAACTTCAATATTACTTTGGTTTTAGTATCTCTGGTTACGGCAGCGGCTGTAATAGTGATAAGCTCCAATATAGTACTTGCTCTCGGAATGGTAGGGGCACTCTCCATCGTAAGATTCAGAATGGCAGTAAAAGATCCCAAAGATGTAGGATTTCTATTCTGGGCTATAACAAACGGGATTATATGCGGCATATCCGCATATAATCTTGCGGTAATATCTGTACTTTTTATTGGCCTTGTAATTTTTATAATATCCAAAAAGATAAGATTTACAGAACCGTACCTTTTGATAATTGATTCCAGAGAGTTAAAAATCCAGGAAATAGAAGAAATTTTAAAAAAACATACTCTTCTTTATAAGATAAGGTCAAAAATAATAGAAAAAGATAAAGCCCAGCTTATAGCTGAGATAAAAATAAGAAAAGATAAAATAAAAAACCTGACTGATGCTATAAAAGAGTTAAAAGATATAACATTTGTAAAACTTGTATCTTATGAAGGTGACCTGGAAGAAGGGTAATGTTTAAAAAAAAAGATCTTGTTATAATGTTGTCACTCGCTTTCCTTCTGGTTGTAGCAGCACTGATATTTGTATCCAACAGGCAGCAATTCAGGATCGGAGATATAAATGCGATAATTGATAATGATTCAGGAAAAATATTTGTAGTGCTTCCTGAGGGATCACCGGCAATTCAGAACATATATTTTAACTTCCCCTTTAAAAATAATTCCGTATATATAAAGAGAATATCAGAAGGTCCAAATAAATATGAAGAGTCTGAAGAAATAAAGCTAAAAAGTGGGGAAACTTATAATTTCGGAGATTTTATCTCACATTCTAAAATCATAATAAAATCAGCTGGGTCTTCTATAGAATATGACCTCTGGGTGACTACCGGAGATATCCCCATCATTTTAATAGAAACGGAAGATGTTATTCCTGATGAACCTAAGATAGACTGCACTTTAAGTATATTGTCGGAAAAAGAGTTATATGATATTTCCGAAATAGCTTCAGAAATGGAACTGGTGGATATGAAAAAAGATATCCCAAAAGAATCTTATAGTCTGAATATAGAAGAAAACCGCATAACCGGAGATGTGCCCCAGGTACTTGATTTTGAGACTTCAAAAAGATTCAAACTTTCGGCATTATATCCTGATAGTTCACTCTTAAGACAAGAGCTTTCATGGGATATATATAAATCACTATCAGGTGAAAACATTGCTCCTGAATCAAGATTTGTAGAACTATACCTGAACGGAGAATATCAGGGGGTATATCTTCTTTCGAGAAGGGTTGATAGAAATATGTTTGGAATTGCAAATTACAGTGAGGATGATAAGGAACACAGTATAATTTATGAAGCATCTAACAGTAGAGCCGATTATTCGAATGGAATCAAAGGTTTTTCACAGATAGAACCTGATTGTGAACGTGATAGCTCTTACTTTAAACCTCTTGAAGAGCTTATTGATTTTATCACTAATACAGATAAAGAATCATTTATGGAAGATGTGGAAAGTATTGTTGATATTGATAATCTTATAGATAACCATATTCTTTTTTTACTTAGCGGCAACACGAATGAGCTTGCTCCAAATCAATATATTTATCGTGGAAATGAAAGTGGGGATAAGTTTAAGCTCTGTCCTGGTAGTTATTATGTTACAGGTTTTGGAATAGATGAGAATTCATCTATGGTTAGTTCAACGGATATTTTTTATCCAGCAAGATTATATAATCGTCTATACGAAGATGAAGCATATAGGGAGAAATTAAAAGAAAGGTGGAATTATTTGAGGGAGGAGGAAATAATAACTCTAGATGTTATATATAAGATTATTGATAAAAAAACTCTGACTCTTAAAGAAGCTGCGAATAGGAATTTTAAAAAATGGTATGCAGCAAGTGGTATTTATGATAATGATTATAATTTTACTGATGAAATAGAATATATAAAGGAATTTATAGGAGACAGGATTGAATGGTTGGATAGTTATATAAACTATCCGCATCTTATCAAGATAGGAGATGAGTTTGCCTATATTGACGAAGAAACCAGTACCATATTTTGCGCACTTCCTCCAGAATCTGATACAGTTCAGGAAATAAGCTGGTATTTTTCTCCTGGCACCGATGTTTATATCGAACCTGTCTCCACAGGCGAATTTATTGTTCCCGGGAATGAATACGCCAACTTTGAAAAAATGATAGCTAATGGTAAAAATACAAATGAATTAACTGTTTTTATTGATGAACCTCTGGAAGGTGAAATCTTGGAAGGTAACGTATTTATTTACGGATGGGCATTAAATGAAAAAGTTAAAGAAAATACTGGGGTAGAACATATAATTCTATTTGATGGATCGGTAAAAAATATCAATTCTTATTTAGGAGAGGCAAGAATTGTTTCCCGAGAAGATGTATCTGAATATTTTGACAATGAAGCTTATCTTAATGCCGGCTTTGAACTTTCTATCGATACGACGTATCTGGAAAACGGTCTTCATAGTATATATGTATATGCATTTGATAAAGAGGAAAACTATTCGGTAGGGAAAATTGATATCATGGTTAACAATATAGCTTATAAGCAGAAAAACTATGAAATGATCAGATTAAATTCAGGCCAGAAATACGATTTTAATGAATTGATATTCCATGGAATACTGACAATTGAAAATGAAGACAGCAAAAAGGAATATGACTTTTACCTGACAGATTGCGATATTCCTATAGTCGTAATAAACACGAACAATATTGATATACCAGATGATTTCAAAATAAGTGCGACTATGAAAATAATCTATAATGATTCAGATGAAAAAAATTATATAAATGGCACAGTTTTTAATTATTACAATAATATCGGTATAGAATTAAGAGGCCATACTTCTCTGGAGCTATCACCCAAAAAACCTTATTCTATCGAAATAAGAGATGAGAATAATGAAGATAAAAATATATCAATACTGGATATGCCGGAAGAATCAGATTGGGTATTGATTGCCCCTTACAGTGACAGATCATTAATGAGAGATGTGCTGGCTTTTGAGTTAAGCAATCAGATGGGGTTGTATGCTCCGCGAACAAAATTCGTAGAGGTTTTTTTAGACGGAATAGAAGGCCAAACAAACCAGCTTGGTTATAGAGGGGTGTATGTTCTTACTGAAAGGGTGAAGCGAAATAAAGATAGAGTGGATGTTGAAAAATTAGACTCTAATGATGGCAGTATTATATCAGGCGGGTATATTTTAGAAATGACTGAACCATCAGTGATCCAACCTGAAGAATTATATTTTAAAACTGATAGAGGCTTAACATTGATAATTAAATATCCGAGAGGTGACAATATCACAGATAAGCAAAAAGCCTGGATTACTGATTATGTAAATAAATTTGAACAAGTTTTATATAGCGATAGTTTCAAAGATGAAGAGGAGGGTTACCGGAAATATATAGATGTTGATTCTTATATTGATTATATAATATTAGGTGAATTGTTCAAAAACCGGGATTTTTTCTGGAAAAGCACCTTCATTTCTAAAGACAGATATGGAAGATTAAGGCTGGGTCCTGTATGGGATTTCAATTTAACTGCCGGCAATATAGGTGAAGAATTGGATTTAAATGAACCCACAGGATGGAAACACACCAAAACAATCTGGACGGAAAGACTTTTTCAGGATGAATATTTTGTCAGGAAATTCATAGAAAGATGGAAAAAACTCAGGCAAAATGCATTAAGTGATGAAAATATATATAAGTTGATAGATAATAATGTAGACTTGCTATCTGAAGCCCAGATTAGAAATTTCGAAAAATGGGATATATGGGGCACATATGTATGGCCCAGCAAAGGGCCATATGCAAAATCATATGAAGAGGAAATAGAAAAATTAAAGAATTGGTTTTCGGATAGAACTGCCTGGATTGGCCAGAATATAGATGATCTATTAAATTCCAATTAGTTATTTTTATTATAGGTTATATATAAAGTTAATGATTTTTTATCCATTTCAATTTAAAATAATAAATATTATCCTGTGAATATAGTATATTAGTAATAAAAGTTTTAGCAGTAGCGGCGGATAAAGAAAAAAAATAAAAATTATATGGGAAATTAAGTATAAATTATGTTAGATAATAAAAGAACTGCACTTGTCCACTACTGGCTTACCGGGATGAGGGGAGGAGAAAAGGTGGTAGAGTCCATCTGCAACCTTTTCCCGGATATTGATATTTTTACACTTGTGTATAACAGGGATAAAGTTTCAGAGTTAATAAACCGGCATAAAATATTTACATCCTTTATTCAAAAAATGCCTTTCTCAAAGAAAAAATATCAGACATATCTTCCATTTATGCCTGTTGCCATAGAGCAATTTAATCTCTCGGACTATGATATTGTAATTAGCAGTGAATCAGGTATTGCCAAGGGAGTTCTGACCAACCCGGAAACATGTCATTTCTGTTACTGCCATACTCCGATGAGGTACCTCTGGAACATGTATTTTGATTACCTCAGGAACGAAAGAGTGGGATTTTTAAAAAGGAAGATAATAGAGAGATTTTTCAATTACCTGAGGGTATGGGACCTTGCTACAGCTTCCAGGGTGGATTATTTTATAAGCAATTCAAATAATGTAAAGAAAAGAATCTTAAAATACTATCGTAGGGATTCTACAGTGATTTATCCTCCTGTTGATGTAGAAAATATGGTTTTTAAGCCAAAGAAAGAGGATTATTATTTGATAGTAAGCCAGCTTGTGTCATATAAAAGAATTGACATTGCTGTAAGGGCTTTTAATGAGCTTAAAAAGGAACTTATAATAATCGGGGAGGGTAGCGAGTATAAGAGACTTAAAAAAACGGCAAATTCAAATATAAAGTTTATGGGCTGGCAGCCACAGGATGATTTGAAGCAGTACTATGCAGGTGCAAAAGCTTTTATATTCCCCGGTGAAGAAGATTTTGGTATAACTCCGGTAGAAGCACAGGCAAGCGGCACACCTGTAATTGGATTTGGAAGAGGGGGGCTAATGGAGACAGTAATTGAAGGCAAAACAGGGCTATTCTTCCACAGGCAGGACTGGAGGGATTTAATGAGTGCTGTTGAAAATTTTGAGTCAAAGCCGGATATGTTTGACCCCTATAGTGTAAGGGGTAATTCTCTGGGGTTCAGCAGGGAAAGATTTGAGAGGGACTTGAAGAAATTTATGGAAGAAAAATACGGGGAATACTGCGAAACTTTTTTATAATAGGATAGCAGGAAAGCAGGTAGGGGAGTAAATCTTGGGTAAGAATCTGGTTTATGACAATTACAGGAAAAGAGAATTTCTTTTTGGAATTTTTCTTTTTTTTAGTGATTTAATTTTTCTATCTTTATCATTCCTATTATCTTTTTTATTAAAGTTCAGGGCAGAATCCTATGAAGTTTTGGGAGTTAATGTTGAATATTATATTATATATTCAATTGTTGGGATATTCTTAATTGTAATTATTTTTGCATTCAGGAAATTATATAGTTTCAGGAATCTTTACCGGGGGATGGGAGAAAATGAAGGAGTTGCTTCCAGTGTTATTATAAGTGTATTCCTGATAATAATGTTTAATTATTACTTCAACAGGGAAGGTTACCAGCTTTCCCGTTTATGGCTGTTATATTCCACCATAATTCCCATAGTTCTTGTTATTTTAAGCAGGACTGTAGTAAAAAGATTGTTTTTTATATTCCTCTCCAGGATGAGAGTAAAAACAAATGTGGTAATTATCGGTATAAATGAGGAAAGCAAAAGGATTGCACATACCTTTAGAAAAAGCATGATTGAAAGAATTAATGTGGTCGGCTTTATTGATGATAAATATGATAAAAATGAAACCGGGGAGTTTGATGCCCGGGGAGATATAAAAGTACTGGGGACGCTTAAAGATCTGGACTCAATAGTTAAGAAATATAATGTGCACAGGATAATAATTTCGTCTCCTGAACTTAAATATTTTGATATCCTTACTCTTATGGATAAAATAAGTGAGCAGAATATAGAGGTCCAGATGTCGCCATCTTTGTTTGAATTTTCGGTATCAAGGATGAAAATGTTTGACTATATGGGAATACCATTAATACAGATACAGAAGGTTGAGATAAAGGCGTTTGATAAGATTATAAAGTTTATAATTGATTATTCGATAGCAATAGTATTATTTATTATATTTACGCTGCTTTATCCTGTAATTGGTATTTTAATAAAGATTGATTCAAGGGGTCCGGTGCTGTATAAGCAGCAGAGATATGGCAAAAATTTTAAGAAAATAAACGTTTACAAGTTCAGGACCATGAGAACCGGAGCCGATAAGGAAGAAGAATATATAAAGAAGATATATGACAGGAAAAGCGAATTTAAGATTAAGGAAGACCCCAGGATAACAAGAGCAGGCCGCTTCTTAAGAAAAACTTCCATTGATGAGTTACCGCAGGTAATAAATGTTTTAAAAGGTGATTTAAGTGTGATAGGTCCAAGGGCGCTTGCCGTAAAAGAAGGCGACCAGCTGGAGGACTGGGAAAAGAAGAGGATGCAGGTTAGTCAGGGAATAACCGGGCTGTGGCAGGTTAGCGGTAGAAGTGATGTTAGTTATGAAGAGAGGATTAAACTGGACTTATATTATATACAGAACTGGTCAATCTGGCTGGAGTTTAAAATAGTTATTCTTACCATTATGAGGATATTCCGCGGGAGTGGCGCCTACTGACACCGGAATTATATAGTTTGTTTTTTGAAATATAGCTGAATCAGTAAAGTTACCCGTAAATATTGTTTGAAATACTTAAAAATCCTTTTTTTTAATTTAACGCTGGTTTCCTTAGTTGATTTGACATAATTGAATATTTGTGCAATTATAATCAATACTAATATTATAAATAAGTTATATAATTAATTATATAAATTTAAGTAGTATATAAATAGTAAAAAAATAAAAAACTTGTAGCAATGAAAGATAATAATATTAAGAAAAAAATGCTGGCTTTACCTTGCAAAATAGTGTTAGTTGGGATTCTTTTTTTTATTCTATCATTAATCACCTTCAATATTGGTTGTCAGACGCTTGATAACACCGGTAATCTTTCAGATAAGGACCTTAATGTTTCTTCTGGTAACTCAACTGATACGGAAAATGGTGTAGCAGACGAAAATGGAGATGAAGATACACCTGACGGTGGAGAGGAATCCGGAGAAGAGGACAATAGTACTTCCGAAGAAGGAGATTTGTCCGGTGAAGATACCGGAAATAATGCAGAAGAACAGTCTGATGAAGCAGAAGGTGATTTATATATAAATATATATTACGCAGATTTGCAGGTTAAATACCTGGTTGGTGAATCAAGGAAAATATCCCGGGGCGAAAATAAATATGTAGAAGCATTAAATGAGCTAATGAAGCTGCCGGTTAACAGCAGCTTAATACGCCTGATTCCTGATACAACCGTAATTAATTCAGTTGAAGCAGAAAAAGGAATAGCAAAGGTAGATTTATCAGCAAATTTTGTGGAGGATAGACTTACAAGTGATACAGAAGACATTCTGCTGGTATATTCTGTAGTTAATACGCTGACTGAATTTTCCGATGTTGATGCAGTGTATTTTTATATTGATGGAAAAAAGTTAAATGTTTTAGGGATGCTTGATCTCCAGAATCCATGTTACAGGAGGAGTGATTTAATCAAGAGTTAATTATTAAACATAAAAAGAAAGTTTTATTAATTATGAAAAAACTATCAAAAATTTTTAAAATTGTTGGAGTTTTTCTTTTTGTATTTGTATTTTGTTCATCAATGTTACTATTGCCTGCGGGCAAGAGCCTTAGTGCAGCGGGAAACGGCATAAAGGTTTTTATTGACCCCGGTCATGGCGGGAGAGACCCCGGTGCCGTATGGAATGGGTTAAAGGAAAAAGATGCCAATCTGGCAATTGCCAATAGGCTCAAAGCCAAACTGGAAGCGGCTGGTTTTACGGTTATTATGAGGAGAACAGGCGACCAGTATCATACACTTGACCAGATTGTCAGTATGGCGAATAACAGTAATGCGGATATTTTTATTTCAATTCATAACAATGCTTCTGTTTCAACATCGGCACATGGAACAGAAACTTATTGGTGCGCAAATGGAGTAAATGGCTCCAGCCAGCTGGCAAACCTTGTACAATCAAGACTTTTAAGCCAGATTGGCAGGGCAAACCGTGGAGTAAAGACTGCTAACTTCAGGGTTATAAAATACACAAATATGCCAGCAGCACTGGTAGAATGTGCTTTTGTCTCTAATCCAACCGAGGCAGCGCTATTAAAAACAGGCAGCTTCCAGGAAAAATGTGCAGTGGGGCTATTTAATGCAATTAATGAATTTTCTAAAGGAATAAACAAGGATACAGGAGATTATACAGGTGGAAGCGGTGATAGTTCCGCAGGATTTTCAGTGATTGTTGATTATCCCAGCAATAATACCACTGTAAGTAGTAGTTTCCTTATAAGTGGCTGGGCTGCTGATTTAAATAATATTCCCCCCAAAGAGCTGGCAAAGGTAGAAATCTATAAGGGCACGGAAAAAAATGAAAGTAATTTCCTTGGAACCTGCTCAAGGTTTGAACGGCCTGATCTTGGAAGAAGCGATATCCTTAATAGTGGTTATATGCTAAGGGTTAACCTTGATTCACTCGTTAAAGGTGAGAATATTTTAGGTGTTTATGCTTATGATACAAATGGCAACTATAGCTATAATATGGTTAAGATAAATGTAGTTAAAGAAGATGAACCCGAAGAGCAGCCAAATAGTATTCCGGTAGCAAACCCGGGCGGACCTTATGAGGGAATAGTGGATGAGGAGATAACCTTTGACGGTTCGGCTTCAACTGATTCCGATGGCAGTATTGCTGAATATATCTGGGATTTTGGCGATGGGAACAGTGGCAGCGGAGCAGGTCCGGTGCATACCTACAGTGAAGCCGGAACTTATCTGGTAAAACTTACAGTTAAGGATGATAAGGATGCTCAATCTGCTACGGTTCAGGTAAATGCAACTATTTCTGAATCTGAGGGCGAAGAAGAGGATGAAGAAGATACTTCTGGCGAAGGCGAGGTTTCTTCAGTATCAAATTCCACAGTTGTAGTAGGTTACAGGGAAGTAACGGTTGGACAGCTGGTAAGTTTATTTACCGGTAGAGACTCGGATAAGACAGAAAGGGCTACAAGATTAGCGGAACTATATATTCAGTATGGCCAGTTATTTGATATAAGAGCGGATATTGCCTGGGCACAGATGTGCCATGAAACAGGTTTTCTGGAATTTACCGGTGATGTTAAACCGGACCAGAATAATTTCTGCGGGATGGGAGCAGTTGCTCCCGGTATTCCTGGTAATAGTTTTGCTACGGAAGAGCTGGGAGTAATAGCCCACTATGCACATCTTGCATGGTATTATTATCCTGACCATGTTAATGAGTACTGCAGCAACCAGTATGATCCGCGACATTTTGACAACTCGCATTACAGATATACCGGTGATACCACCCTGGGCTTTTTAAATGGAAGATGGGCGCCGGGTTCTACATATACCGGTAAAATCATACTATTTGCAAATGAAGTATGGCAGGCGTCTGATGATGAAACCGGCACTACCGATTATTCGGTAACTGCAGATGCAGGCCAGGATATAAGTGCAAATGTTGGCGAGGAGCTTACTTTTGATGCATCTTCAAGTGTAATTTCCCCGGTATCAGAAGCAGGAGCAATAACTTACCAGTGGGATTGGGATAATGATGGAGAGTATGATATAACCACTGAAGATTTAACTGTAAAACATGTTTTTGGTGATGCAGGAGAATATGAAGTTAAATTAAAGGTAACCGCATTTGAGGACATAGAGTCCGAGGATACGGTAATGGTTAGTATAAATGCTTACCCGGTGGCTGACCCGGGCGGACCCTACGAGGGGACGGTAGATGAGGAGATAGCCTTTGACGGTTCTGCTTCAATTGATTCCGATGGTGATATTACTGAATACGCCTGGGATTTTGGTGATGGGAACAGTGGTAGTGGAGCAGGCCCGGTACATACCTATGATGAAGCTGGAACTTATACCCTGACTCTTGAAGTAAAGGATGATGCCGGCGCTGCCTCAATACCTGAGTATACGGAGGTTGTTATAGGTGAGGAATCAGAGCAGTCTGATGATGAAGATGAAGGCGATGACGAAGGTGATGGTGAATCTGCTGAAAACGCAGCCCCGACAGCTGACCCGGGCGGACCCTACGAGGGGACGGTAGATGAGGAGATAACCTTTGACGGCTCGGCTTCAACTGATTCTGACGGAAGTATTGCTGAATATACCTGGGATTTTGGCGATGAAGAAAACGGCAGCGGAGTAGATCCGGTTCATACCTATACGGAGGCAGGCAGTTATACTGTAACTCTTACTGTCAAAGATGATGATGATGAATTATCTGACGGAGAGTCAACGACGGTTACTATAACTGAAGCTGAAGGTTCTGGAGAGGAAGACGGTGATGAGGATGATAATGAAGGCGAAGAAGATGAAAATGAAGATGAGCCGGAAGAAGTTATATCCAGAGCAATTGGTGAAGGTGTTGGTGTATTTACTATGGTTGTTGATTATCCAAAAAGAGATGAGGATGTTTCTGGTAGGGTTGTTATAAGCGGCTGGGCTGCAGACCTCAAGAATAAAAGCCCGATACAACTGGCAAAAGTTGAGATATATAATGGTTCGGGAAGATATAAGCATAATTTTATCGGTACTGCAAGAATATTTAAAAGGCCTGACCTCGGCAGGATAGATATCTTAAACAGCGGTTATATACTCGGGTTTTCCCTTGAATCAATTCCGGAAGGTGAGAACACGTTCTGGATATATGCTTATGATTCAAACAATAATTACAGGTGCGCATCTGTTAAAGTGAATGTAGTAAAGGAAGAAGCCGTTGAGTCAGGTGATGATGGAGAAAGTGATGGAGAAGGCGAGAGTGGAAGCAGTGATGAAGAAGGCGACGGCGAAACCACTGAAAACGTAGCTCCCACAGCTGACCCGGGCGGACCTTATGAGGGAACAGCAGGTCAGGAGATAACCTTTGACGGCTCGGCTTCAACTGATTCTGACGGAAGTATTGCTGAATATACCTGGGATTTTGGCGATGGTTCAACAGGGACCGGAGAAAAACCGAAACATACCTACACAAATTCAGGAAATTATGCAGTTACCCTTAAGGTAAAGGATGATGGCGACAGTTTATCTGATGCTGTTAGTGTCAGTGTTGCAATAAAAGAAGCAGAAAAGACTTATCCTGCTAATACTTCTCCTATAACCAATGGCACCAGTGTAGTTGATTATAAAGAGGTAACAGTTGACCAGCTGGTAAAACTATTTGTTGATAGAAATTCCAGCCAGTTAGAGCGGGCAAGGAGAATTGCTCCCATATATATAAAATATGGCAGGCTTTTTAATCTAAGGGCAGATATTGCCTGGGCTATGATGTGCCATGAAACTGGATTCCTTGAATATACAGGGGATGTAAAACCGAACCAGAATAATTTCTGTGGCATGGGAGCAGTTGGAGGAGGTGTCCCCGGTGACAGCTTTGCCACTGAGGAGCTGGGAGTAATAGCCCATTATGCACATCTTGCATGGTATTATTATCCTGAGCATGTAAATGAATACTGTAGTAGTCAGTATGACCCGAGACATTTTGGGAGTAGTCATTATAAATACACCGGTGATACTACACTCGGCTTTTTGAATGGAAGGTGGGCGCCGGGAGCTACATATACAAGTAAAATAATCCTTTTTGCAAACCAAATTTACGGGTTTTAGATTAAGGCAGGAACTGACCGTCCTTTGTTTATTGATATTTTTCATGATTTAATCTATCTTAGATTGAAAGTTCTGGTAAAATCTTTAATGAAGCAGGGAATATATTTATTGTTTTTATTTATAAATTACACCTATCCAAAGGTAGATAATGCGGCGGTACTGTAATATAAATGATTATAGTCTTAATAACAGGATTTTTAGGTTTCTAGTATTTCTAATTTTTTTTGCAGTATTTTTTTTATACCACAGAGATGTTATATATGACAATCCGGGGCTACTATATGCGGCCAACACTCTTATATTCGTTTTATTTATTATCTCTGTTTACAGGATTAAAATAGGTTTATATATTTTTATTTTTTTTATTCCGCTTTTAAGCTTTATTACTACTGTTCTGGGGATAAGGAATATAAATTTTATACTTTCTTTATTCTTCTCCCTTTTTCTGGGATTTCTTGTAAATAAATCTGAAAACATTGAGGAAAGTTTATATAGCCGCAAATTCGATTTATATTATGAAAAGGAAATTGCTCCTGCAATATTTACCTTTATATTGATTGTCCTGGCATCCAGCGTTATTACTATATATCGTTATGCAAATTTTATACCCTTTCTGTCTTCAGAGTACCATAACCTTGCAGTGAATATAGATGGCACGGGTTCTACGGGATCAATATTATGGACAATAAAGTTTTTTTTCAATTATTTAATAGGGTTTGGCCTTTTATTTGTAATTTTTAATACTTTTAAGGAAATAAAAGAGATTATAAGGGCAGTTATAGTAATAATTTCTTCGAATATAGTTTTTTTCGTAATTGGGTTTTATCAGCATTTTGTAAGTCCTACTTTTGGAAGTTTCAGCCAGTGGGCTGAAGCAAATAGAATTAATGCAACCTTTACGGACCCTAATGCACTCGGTAATTATATTATACTGGCGTTCCCACTGTATATCATACTGATTGTTTATCATAGAAAATGGTATCAGAGATTACTGTGGTCAGTTTTACTTGGTGTCCTTATTTTAATAACTTTATTTTCAGGTTCAAGAAATGCAATGGCAGGAATAGTTGTAGCTATTATTGCATTTGCAATTACCGGAATTGTACGGCTGGTTAAATTCCTTATCTTAAAAAGCAAAAAATCAAAAAAAGTAAGAAATACTTCAGTGACACTGGCTGCGTTAGCCCTGGTGATACTTGTTGTTTTTATCTCCCTTTTTGCCGTAATCAGGGTAAGCCGTGTTGAGTTAAAGGATAAATACAGGCCGCCGGAAACCGGAATTGCCCTGTTTGATAGGACTGTGGATACTATCTGGATGAGCTATAATGTTTACCGGCAGGCAGGTTTTATAGAGGCCTTTAAATCAGTTTCCTCGGAAAGGCACTTTATCTGGGCACAGGCCCTGAATATGTACAGGGACTATAAGATTACAGGCGTGGGGCTCGGAGGCTTTATAATCGAGCTTCCCAATTATTACCAGGTGAATGATTCGGCAGTCAGGATAGTTGATTATACGGGGAATTACTACCTTCAGATATTGTCCGAATTAGGAACAGCAGGACTGGTGATAGTGCTGTTTATCTTCTTTATAATAATAAAAAAAGTATTTTGTTATTACAGGGAGCGCAGGTCCTTTAATAAAGAGGATAGGTCAGACTGGTTTTTAACCGGTTTCTTTATTTCATTTATCTCAATGGTGGTATTGCTATTTTTTGGCCCGCATACCAATTTTAATGAAATTCAGTTCACATTCTGGCTTATTATAGGACTGGCACTTACCTTTATAAGGATAAAAGAGTCTGGATTTTATAATAATGGCTATGATGTAGAATACAGAAGGCCGGCAGGCAATAAAAGCTCTTTAAATATTGTAAGGAAAATTAATCTTGATGCCGGACAAAAGATAAGTTTAGCACTTGTTGTATTAATCTTTTCCGGTATTTTCTTTTATAATTCGTGCTCGGGTTTATCCATAAATAAGAGGCAAAATGAGGTCGGCTGGGAAAATTCATATGGCTATTATCATGAGGAGAATATAGAAGACAGAAAAATAAGGTGGATATCAATGGATGCCTGCAGTGTCGTGGAGAAAGAAGGCGGTAAACTTATTGTTCCTGTAAAGGACTCAGACCCAGCAGGGCATCTACTCCCATTATTTATAAGATTCTTTGTAGACAACAGGATGGTAAAAGTAGTAAAAATCAGTGACAGTCAGTGGCATGATGTAGAAATAGGCCTGTCAGGTTATAAAGATGAAAAATTTACCTTTACAATATCCTGCAGCAGAAGCTGGGTGCCGAAAGAACGGGGACTCTCAAATGATACGAGAAAGCTGGGTGTTATGACCGGTGAATTCAGATTTGTGAAATAGAATATTAATAATTAAAAATCAAGGTTGACTGCGTTAGTTAAAGGGCATATGTTATTTTTTAAAATTTATTAATGTTATAATAATCCCTAAATTTTAAAAGTATATTTCCCGAAGACAGGATTTTAGGCATTATTTAAAAAATATCTAAATTTAAAGATATATACAAATTTTTTAGGTTGCAATATTAAAATGTTTGCGAGTATAAAAAAACTTTTTTCATACAGGGAGCTTCTTAGCAGTCTTACTAGAAAGGAGCTTAAGGTAAAATACAGGGGTTCTGCTCTCGGATTCCTATGGTCTTTATTAAATCCTATTTTAACCATGCTGGTATATTCCTTTGTATTTTCTATTGTTCTTAGAGGCGGAATGGAGCAGTTTGCTATTTTTTTAATATGTGCACTCCTTCCATTTAATTTCCTGTCAAATTCAGTAAATTACGGTGCAAGCAGCATTATTGGAAACAGCAACCTGATAAATAAAATATATTTTCCAAGAGAGATTATTCCGCTTTCCATTATTATGGCAAATCTTATTAATTTCTTTTTTGAGCTTGCAGCATTGTTTATAGTTCTCGGGATTATGGGTTATAATTTTTATATCTACCTTTATCTTCTTCCTGTGATAATATTTTTTCAATTTTTCCTTGTTGTTGGCATGACTCTTCTGGTTTCAGCCCTGAATGTTTTTTTCAGGGACCTGCAGCATCTTATAACCATTATTATGATGGTATGGTTTTTTGGAACGCCGATTATCTACCCGTTAAGTATGGTTCCTGAAGAATACCAGGTTTTTATAAAAATTAACCCAATGACCATATATTCAGCTTATTACCGTAGTATTTTTTATTTCATAAAGTATCCTGAAGTCGGAGGATTCCCTTCGCTGCAGGATACTTTAATTGCTATTGTTATTACTTTTATAATATTTTTTGCAGGATATTTAATATTTAAAAAACTGGAATACAGGTTTGCTGAGGAAATTTAGGCAGAATTTTACAGGGTGATTAATTTATGAAGAGGGATAATATAAGTTACAGGGAAAGAAGGATTAAAAATTCGGGAGATGATATAGCAGTAGAAGTAAGTGCGGTATCAAAAAGTTACAGGATTTATCATGAGAAAGTTCCCAGCTTAAAACAGACAATACTTACGCTAAGGCGAACTACGTACGAAGAATTTTCTGCACTTAATGATATCTCATTTTCTGTAAAACATGGAGAAACCTGTGGAATAATTGGCCCGAACGGCTCGGGGAAAAGTACACTTCTCAAGCTGATGGCGGGGATTATCCGTCCTAATTCGGGAGAGATAAATATAAACGGGCCTCTTTCTGCACTACTGGAACTGGGAGCTGGCTTTCATCCCGACCTTACCGGCAGGGAGAATATTTATATAAATGCGGCAATACTGGGAATGAAAAAAAAGGATGTGGACAGGAAACTGGATGATATTATTGAATTTTCCGAGCTTGAGAGATTTATAGATACGCCTGTAAAGAACTACTCATCGGGTATGTATATGCGTCTCGGCTTTTCCGTAGCCATTAATGTAAATCCTGATATTTTGCTTGTAGATGAGGTTTTAGCTGTAGGAGACCAGGCGTTCCAGGCAAAATGCTATAAAGTTATATATGATTTTATGAAAAAAGGAAAGACAATAATAATAGTTTCCCATGACCTTGATACCATTTCTGACTTATGCAGCAAGGTTATATTCTTAAAAGACGGCAACATAATGGATTCAGGTAAACCTCTGGATATGGTATCCAAATACAGGGCTTATGTTGAAGAGCTGGAGAAAAAAAGAATTATCGAGCAGCAGAGAGCGGAAAGAAAAAAAATTTTTAAGACAGTAATTGAAGGGAACCGGAAGGTTATTGACGGGGAGGAAATAAGCAGGTTATCCAAATTAAGTATTGATGGGGAAACTTTAAACCGTTTTGGTTCAGGTGATGCAGAGGTTACAGGTGTGGATCTGTATAATAAAGAAGGAGGGGAGATAGATTACTGTAAATACGGAGATGAGGTAAGGGTTGTCTGTAAGATTCTGTTTAAAAAGCAGGTTGAGGAGCCGGTATTTGGCATAAGGATAACAGATTACCGGGGCAATATTATTTTTGGCACTAACACCAGGTTGAATGAAATTAAAACCGGTACTTTCAAAAGCGGGGATAAAGTATCCGTTGCTTTTTCTTTTAGAATAAACTTGATAGGAGGGGAATATTCCGTATCTCCTGCTGTTGGTTATAACGATAATAAGACATACTGTGACTGGGTAAACGATATGTTTACCATAAATGTGATTCACCGGAATATAGCTGAGGGGCTGGTAGATCTGAATCCGGAAATAAGCATAGAAAGATAATTTTTTTAAAATGTTTTTTATTTTTCAAACAGGGCAGTTTTATAAAGGGATACAAGGAAATAAAAAAATAAGAAATAATGAAGCTGTCCCGTTATTTAGATTGATAAATGGAACCCGGGGAAGAGATTATTTCGCGATAAAGCCCTGTTGTTAATTGCGCGGTTTTACGCCAGCTGAATTTTTTTGCCCGGATAAGTGATTTCTCCTTTAGCTTTTCTTTTATATCCTCATTTTTTATAATATTTAAAATCTCTTTTCCAAACTCCTGCTCATCTCCGTTCTTTAAAAGTATCCCGCTATCCCCGATGACTTCTTTAAGGGAAGAAGTATCCCGGGCTACTACCGGAAGACCGCAGCTCATTGCCTCCAGGGGAGGCAGGCCAAAACCTTCAAAAATGGAAGGATAGGCAAAGAGTTCTGCCTGGTTGTATATCTGGACAAGGTCACTGTCCGGCACTCTCCCAATAAATGAGATGTCTTCCTTAAAGGTGCTGTTTTCTCTTTCTGCATAGGTGGGTTCACTTTTCCAGCCGGTTCTTCCAGTTATTACCAGCTTGTAACCAGAGCCGGCATCAGTTTGTTTTATATAGTTAAAAGCCTTAATTAAGGTAGTAAAATCTTTTCTGGGCTCAATAGTGCCGACTGAGAGAATGTATTTTTTATCTATACCGTATTTTTTAAGTATACGTGTATTCTTTTCTTTATGGGTTAGTTTTTTAAATATGCTGTCTGAAGCAAGATAGATGACGTAAATTTTTCCAGGGTCTATATTAAAAAACTTTACAATATCGTTTCTTGTGCTTAACGAGTCGGCAATTATTTTTTTTGCAGAGAGTATGCTTCTCTTAACCTCCCGGGTGTACTTTTTTATAAACCACTCAAAATTAAACTGCGGGTACCTGATAAAGGAAAGGTCATGAACAGTTATAACCAGGTTTTTGTTAGTTGTAGGAGGGATAAGGTAATCAGGACAGTGCAATATATCAACTCTAAAACCGTAAAGCTCAAGAGGAGGGAATCTAAATCTGTCCCACAGGTCAAGTTTTTTCTGTGAGGTTTTATAAAGTTTTAACTCAATTCTGGGTCTAAAATCATCTTTGAGCTTTCTTATTATTTCAATATAATCATCAGATATATATCTCCCGGTCAGGATATAGGTATTTTTTTTATCGTTTATGATAAGGTTTTTAACAAGGTTAATTATATATCTGCCGGCCCCAATATCCGGTCCGTGATTTACCAGCGTGGAAATATCTATTCCGATTCTTAAGTTAGTGGCTCTCATTTTATCTTATCTATAAAATTATGGACGGATGTAGGTTCATATTCTAATTTGTTATGAAGTATGTTTTTAAATAAATCTATTTCCATTCTGAATTTGGTGTCCCTTAGGTTTATAAGGTAAGTTATGATTTCTTCATATCTTTCATTACCTATAATGGAAAATAACCTGCGGTATGAATGATGGAGGTTTTCTATGGAGCAGACCGGTTCATTCCTTACCACATCAAAATAGGTCTTTTCCCCCCAGCTGTATTTTATGACTTCATCGTCTGGTATCTGCCTTGAGAAATTCATATAGTTCCTGTCTTTTTTTAAGTAACCGGTGCTTTCCCTGAAGTCTTTAATTATTTTTTTGGCTGTAGTTTTAAGGTTAACATCTTTTAAGTTCTGTTTTTGAATATCTAATTCATTAGCCATAATTCTATCAAGATTAGAGGGCTCGGCATTTTTATAAGCTGTTTTTAGAAGATTTAATTTCTGGTAGTAATATTTTCTCTGAAAAGCGGTTGCATCATCCCTGAAATTATAGGCATACCTATGATAGCAGATTGAAGGGGCGCATGACCTGAATTTATACCCGTGGAGATTTGCACGGTAGCAAAAATCAACATCCTCGTAAAATAAGAAAAAGGAAGAGTCTATAGCTCCCACTTTATTTTTATAAAAAGCGTCGCGTTTAATCATACAGGATACAAAGGATACCCCGAATATATCCTCGGCTCTATTATACTGACTCAAATCCAGCTGTCCGAGCCCGTAATGACCGAGGTAAAGGTTTTTATCAAGGTAAATTCCCACACTTTCAAGGAAATCCTTATGGTAATAAAACTTGATTTTTGGGGCTACACCTATATAAATGCTTTCAAGGTTATTGATAGAATCAACCATCTGTTCAATAGCATCGCGGTTGTAAACTACATCAAAATTTGATATTAAAATAAGGTCAGAGCTTGCGTATTCCAGGGCCTTATTAATACCTTCGCCAAGCCCCAGGTTGTGACTGGAACAGACCACCTTTATATCTTTAAATTCATTTTTTATGGTTTGAAGAACGTTATAGGTGGAATTATTATCAAAAATAATAACCTCGATGTCTTTAAGAGTCTGAGCTTTTATTGAATCAAGGCATTCTTTTAGTACAGGATAAGTTGAGTTGTAATTAACTATAATTACAGATACTTTCCTGGAGGGATGTGGTCTGGATTTATAAGAAGATTTGGTGGGCCTGATATCTGCATCCTTTAAATTAAGTATTTTTTTAATAAGCTGGTGATATTTCTCTACACTGCTTTCCCAGGTAAAATTAGCAGCATGTTTACCGGCATTCTGTCCCATCTCTTTCCTGAGTTCAGGACTGTTTACAAGGATTTGTAGCTTTTTAAGAAATTCGTTTTTATCTTTTACAATGAAACCGGTCTTACCGTTCAGGGAAACTTCTGAATGAGCTCCTATATCATAGCAGATAGTAGGTCTTTTGAAGCTATGAGCTTCTGCGACCGGCAGGTCAAATCCTTCCCAAAGCGAGCAGGTGGTATAAATATTACAGGATTTGTAAATTAGAGGCATCAGTTCTTCTGGAGCATTGCCTATGGACAGTATGCCCTGATTTTTGAGGAGTTCTTCGTCATTTCTTGAACCGTATCCCACTGCAAGAAGCTTAATATCTTTATTCTTTTTAAGAATTTCATGGTATATATCTATTAATTCTGACAGCCCCTTATACGGCTGGTTTGTTAGATTAAGCCTGCCCACAAACAGCAGTAATATATTTTCCGGTCTTACTCCGAGATTTCTCCTGAAGCTTATAATTTCTTCCCTGGTGATGGAAGCTTTCCTATAGTGGTCGCACCCGTTGTATATAACGGTAGCTTTGAGCTTGAGATTTTTAGGAAGGCAATTAAGAAGGTAACGGGATACTGGTACGATTTTGTTTGCTTTCCTGAAATATGAAATGTTCTGGCTTATTTTCATATATTTATATCTTAATCTTCTCCTGAAAGGCAGGCCGCCTGCATATGGTATCCCGTGTTCAACGACCAGGACCGGTTTATTTAGCTTTGGTATAAGACTGTAGAAAGGGAATGACTGTATTATAAACAGGTCAATATCTTTACTGTTAAGATAAGGGATTAGCTTCCTGATTCTTTTTTCATAGACCAGCGGATTAATGTGAGGTTTGGAATAATGAAGTTTTTCTATATTATATGATTTACGGTTGGTGAAAGTTTCATCAAAATAATTACAATATACCTTGCAGCTGTATCCTATTTCTGCCAGGCCATCAGCAAGCCTGTCAACTACCAGGTCTACTCCATGGCCTTTAATCATTCTATCGGTTATAAAGGCAATGTTTATTTGTTCCACTTTATAAGCTTTATTTTTATATTAAATCTTTAAAATAATAGGTTTTACAGGTTAAAATTATAATTTAAATTTTATCATTATGCTAATAATAAAGGAAAATATTTATAGCCCCCAAAATTTTAATTTTGTTTAAACCGCGGCTGCTTCCGGGATGCAGATAGATATTGTGTAAAAAAATAGATTGTTTGTTATAATTTACAATAATTTATCTAATATAAACACTAATAATTTTTAGGAGAGTAGTTCTTATGAGAGATATTCTTACTTTCCCTGATGTTTCCGTGTCAATTGTTAATCTTAACGGGGAAGGATATTTAAAAGAGTGTCTTGGTAGTCTGATGGAGCTTAAATATCCTGAGGATAAACTTGAAATTATACTGGTTGACAATGGTTCGACTGATAAATCCCTTGATCTGGTAAGACTTAATTACCCCGGTGTAAAAATAATAGAAAATAGGGGGAATATGGGTTTTGCTTTTGCAAATAACCAGGCAGCAAAAATTGCTAAAGGTGAATATATAGCTTTTCTAAATAACGATACCAGCGTTGATAAAAACTGGTTGATTGAATTACTAAAACCCATATATAAGGATAAAGAGATAGTTGCCTCGGGCTCAAAAGTCCTTTCCATGGATGGTAAAAAGATTGATTTCGTGGGTGGTATGATAAATTTTGAGGGCAAAGGTTTCCAAATTGATTACGGTAAGCCGGCAGAAGGGGGAAGACCTGACGGATACAGGTTTCTGCCCTTTGTAAATGGTGGAGCAATGATGATAAACAAAAGAGTTTTTCTGGACACCGGCGGCTTTGATGAAGATTTTTTTGCCTATTATGAAGATGTTGACCTTGGATGGAGACTGTGGGTACTGGGATATAAGGTTGTGTTTTCTCCGGGGTCTGTGGTATACCATCACCATCACGGGACCTCCAGGGCGATAAGTGAGGATAAGTTGAGATTCCTCAAAGAGAGGAATTCACTTTATTCAATATTTAAGAATTATGATGATGAAAATCTATCTAAAGCTTTTTCAGGGACTCTCTCCAGTGTTTTTAATCGTGTTTTTACTGATGTGAAATTTGATTATAAAAAGTATTATGACCTGACCAGCTTAGTCTCAAAACAGCAAAAATCAGGGGGGGTAAGCATATCGGAAGAACCCTTAAGCTCCCTTATGGCTGTAAAAGACTTTTTTGATAACCTGCCTGCCCTGATGGAGAAAAGAGAAAAAATCCAGGGAAATAGAAAGAGAGACGACAAGGCAGTTTTTTCTTATTTTAAGGGCCAGTTTCTATCAGTGTCACCCGACCCTGATTACCAGAAGACGCAGATAAATTTATTAAAATCTCTTGGCATTTACAGAATATTTGAGAAAAGCATAAAAAGAAAACTTCTTATAGTATCAAGTGAGGTAGTTTCCGCGGAAATGGCCGGACCGGCAATAAGAGTATGGAACTTTGCGTTGGTCCTGTCCCAGCACATGGAGGTTATACTGGCAGTTCCTAATAAAGCTGACCTGCCCGAGCAAAATTTCAGAGTAGTTCAATTTACAGATGACGGACAGTTAAGAGAGATTATTAAAGAAGTTGATATTGTATTGAGCGGAGGGATGGCTTTTGCCAAATTCAGGAGCATAAAAGATTCAGGGAAATACCTGATTATAGATATTTATGACCCCTATAATCTGGCCTCTCTGGCGGAGTATAGCACCGAACCAATAAAGAAACGGCTTGAGATACACAAATCAATACATAATATTTTCAATGAGCAGTTTTATTACGGGGATTTCTTTATCTGTGCTTCAGAAAGACAGAGGGATTTCTGGCTTGGTATGCTGGCAGCTTTAAACCGTGTAAATCCACATTCTTACAATCAGGACCCTACATTGAAGAAGATGATAGATGTAGTTCCCTTCGGTCTTCCTTCTGCTAAGCCCATTCATAACAGGGATGTATTAAGAAATAAAGTAAGAGGGATAGACAGTAATGATTTCGTTGTTATCTGGGGCGGGGGGATTTATAACTGGTTTGATCCATTAACCCTCATCAAAGCGATGTCTGAAATAGCAAAGAGAAGGGATGATATAAAACTTTTCTTTATGGGAGTTAGACACCCAAATCCCGAAGTTAAGGAACTGCAGCTTGTAAATGATACAGTTAACCTTGCAAAAAAACTAAATGTGTATGAAAAGAATGTCTTTTTCAATTTTGGATGGGTAGATTACAGTGACAGGCAAAATTATTTCATGGAAGCAGATGCAGGAATAATTACTCATCCCGAACATATTGAAACCAGGTTCTCATACCGCACAAGGATACTGGATTACCTGTGGACAGGTTTGCCGGTAATTTCTACAAGAGGGGATTACTTAAGTGATATTGTTGAGAGAAAAGATCTTGGAATTACTACGGCTGATGGAGATATACAGGGAATTGTAAGTGCTATTACAAAGCTTGCCGATGATAAGAATTATTATAACCGGTGCGCCGGTAATATAAAAAAAATAGCAGAAGAATACACATGGGAAAAAGTATGCCGGCCTATTGTTGATTTTTGCAGGGATCCTGTATCAAGTGCTTTAAAAGAAAGAGAAGATATTAATCTTTCGGGTGGTGACGGGGAAAGTAGGATATCTCAGGGGAAAATTAAAAGATCGGGAAGGGGCAGGTCTTATCTTGCAAGAAGGTTCCTTTATCACTTATTTAGAAGTGGCCCCAGAAAGACTTCAAAATTTGTATCCAATTATTTAAAAGGTAGATAAAAAAGGGATTCTTAAAATAAAAATAGAAAATATAGTTATGGGAAACAGGTATGGAGCTGAAAAACCAGGATAAGAGAACAAACAAAAAAAATCTTATACTGAGAATTGTAAATATCGTAGTGGTGGTAGGTTTTGGAATTTTTATGGTATGGTATCTTCTTAATGAGATTAATATAGAGAGTATCAAGAATGCATTCATAAACATAAATAAATCCTTTTTAATAATCGGCCTTTTAGTGATGCTTTCCAGCAATTATTTCAGGGCTTACAGGAAAAATACCCTGATTGGCTCTGATAGGGTCGGTATGGGAGATATGTTCCTGGTAGCCCAGATAAGGAATACATTCAACATGGTCCTTCCTGCCCGGACCGGGGAATTATCCTATGTTTATGTCCTGACCACAAGATTCGGATTTCCCCTGGAGATAGGGGTTTCTACTCTCATGGTTACCCTGGTTTTTGACCTGGTAATAGTATTTTCCCTGATTATAATCTCAATAATAATTGTGGGTATAAATACTTATTCAATATCATCAGTTTCGGTAATTGTTATAGCAGCTGTCCTTCTATTAATATCTCTTTTGATACTTTTTTATTTATCAAAAATAATAAGCTTTTTCCTTTTCATATTTAAAAAGATACTCAAAAAGTTCAGAGTATCTGAAAAAAGGATTATATATAGGATTTACAGTAAGCTGATAGATATTAACGAAAATATAAAAATAATCCGTGAGAGGGGTGTGTACTGGAAGGTATACTTTGCATCAATAGCAATCAGGGTGCTTAAATTTTCTTCTTATTATTTAATAATCTATGCAATTATGCAGCCAATGGGATATAACTTTAATAGTCTGAATTTCTGGGTGATTTTACTGGCCACATCAGCAGCAGAGATATCGGCGGTGCTGCCGACTCACGCCCTGGCAGGTTATGGAACCTATGAAGGCGCTTTTGCTCTGGCGATGGTAATACTGGGTTTCAATAAGGAAATAGCGATTGTATCAGGATTTAGTTTCCATACTATAATATTGTTATTTACAGTAGCTCTGGGAATAATATCTATGATAATAATAAGTCTCCCATTTTACAGGATAAGGAAATAATTTTTTAAATTTGTTTTAGTATTTGGAATTGATTTGTATTAAAATTATTTTTTAGCATAATCAGGCAGAAAATTTTATTTTAATGGTTAAAATAAAGCTTTTTTTAAATAACTTATGTAGAACGATAGCATCAAAAGAAATTTTTGATAACAAGGGTTACCTCAGACGCCTTTATAAATATTTTTTAGTGGGGCTTCTGGTAAGGTTAATATTTATCCCCTTTTTTTTCCAGAGGGACCTACTCTCAACCTATCAGAGAGCTGCGGAAACTGTTTTCACCGGTGATTTCAGCTCTAATTTTGAACAAATGCTGACACATATTATACACTCTGCTTATCTACTAATCTTAAAATTTATATTCCCTGCTATAAATGAAATATCTTCGGTACTTCTTGAAGAAAATACATGGGTATCCTGGATTAATTTTAACAGCAGTTATAATGTATTTACTCTCCTGACCCTTTTTAAAATACTATATCTGCTATTTGATATTGCCTGTATGTTTATAATCTTACAGCTTTCATTTGATGGCGAACCTGAAAATAGACTAAGGGTTTTTAAGTTCTGGATATTTAACCCGGTGGTGATATTCGTCCTTTATATTTTTGCCAGACACGACATTATCGGAATATTTGCCACCCTGCTGGCGCTGCTGCTGGCAAAAAAGGAAAGAAAGTACTGGGCTATTATTGTGCTTGCTCTTGGCATAGCGTTGAGGTTTTTCCCTATAATGATACTTCCTCTTCTGATATTTTACCTGGCGCGCACAAAGAGAGATTACGTTACTCTGTCTATAATAGGGGTTTCCGGTCTTGCCGCAATGGAGCTATTTTCTTATTTTTATTTTGGAAGGAGTCTGATATTTACCCTGCTTAACGCACAGCATTTTAGTTATATACTGTCGCCAAGACTGGAACTTATAATACATGACCGCATTTTTATTTTTGTAGCAGCATACGTAGTTATAATCTTAAGTTATTTTCACGCAAAGAAGGAGAATTTTGACCTGCTTTTAAACTACGGTGCAATAATATACCTGGCTTATGTAAGTCTATGCTACTTTCACCCTCAATATATGCTATGGATAGTGCCTTTTCTTGTAATTATTTTTGTAAGAAGAAGGTCACTTTTATATTATCACTGGATTCAATTTGCCCTGCTCATGATTATATTAATATACTGGGGTGACCTGGTTACCAAGTATGTTTTTGCTCCTATAGACCACAGATATTTTATATTTTTAACAGGTATTATCCCGATTATAGAACGATTTTATGATTCTGCGGCTTTTGTAAATATTTTCAGAAGCATTTTTACCGGAGTGTCATTGTGGATGATATACCTTATCTATAAAGATAATAAGGAGTTAATGGGAAGTAAATTAAATAATAACAGGCTCTAAGGAAATTATGGCAAATATAAATTTAAAAATTAAAACAGTCGTAACCGGCTTACTGTTAGCGTTGACCCTGCTGTTACTTACAGGATGTACAGGGATTTTCTATATTCCCGGTGCAAGTTACGGCTATTATATATGGGAAAAAGACGGTAGCATATTTGTGGAGTGGAGTGTGGACCGGAAGGATACTAAATTTGACGGAAAGGTTACAACCGACGGGGAAATATCGTCATATAAGCTAAAAGAATGGGAAGAGGATAGCGATACAATTAAGGTGGAAGAAAATGAAATTAAATTTTCATCTATCCTGGATGGCGAGGATTATTCGGATGGATTTAGTTTTACCCCGGATGATTATACCTATCTGGAATTTGATTTAAAAATTAATGATGGCTATGATTTATCACGGATAAATGTTGGCGGTTTCCTGGAAAGCCCCGGAGATAGTGTGTTCAGGGTTGAAAAAGATTATTTTGATAAGGTAAGGATGAAACACTGGTATCAGAAGCGCCCGTTCCCGGAGTTCTTTTATAAATTGTTTGCCAATAAATATTTTACATTCCTGTATCTCTTTATATTGGGAGTGATTGTTATAGAGATTTTAAGGATAACTGTCATTGCAAGAAAGAAGAAAAAAATTTTATGGATAACATTTTCATATGTAATACTGGCTGTAGTAGAGGTATGTATTTATTTTATTTTAAAGTTTTTGGTTAGTTAGGATTTGTCTTAATATATGGGGGGATTTAACAGTGAAAGTTGCAATTATAGGGGTTGACGGACAGCTCGGGACCGATATAAATAATTTTTTTCAAGAAAAAGGTCTGGAGACTAAAGGTCTGGTTGGCTTAAAGGATATTGATGTCTGTGATTATAAATTAAGTGATAATGTTTTAAAAAAAATTAACCCGGACATTATTATAAACACGGCTGCCTTTCATGATGTTGACAGGTGCGAGGATGAAGCTTTGGAAGCTTTCAAGGTAAATGCTTTGGGGGTTAAGAACCTTGTATTAATATGCAGAGAAATGGATATTCCCCTTATGCATTTCAGCACTGATTATGTATTTGACGGAGAGAAGGGCTCTCCTTATATAGAAAGTGACTGCCCGCGCCCGCTGAGTGTATACGGAATATCTAAACTGGCGGGGGAGCATGTAATCCAGTATATTCTGGATAAATATTACATAGTAAGGTTATGCGGCCTTTACGGACATGCGGGTTGCGTGGGTAAGGGTAGTACCAATTTTGTAGAGATGGTAATAAGAAGGGCAGAGGAAAAGGAAATAAGAATTGTAGATGATCAGATAGTTACCCCTACCAGCACCATGGATGTTTCCAGAAAGCTTTTTGAGCTGATTAAAAAAGAAAAATATGGCATTTATCATATGACCAATACAGGGAGCTGCTCCTGGTATGAGTTTACCACTGAAATATTTAAGCTCATGGGAATAGCTGCTAAGGTTCTGCCTTCTACTGCAGAACAATTTGGTGCGGGAGCAAGGAGGCCGGCTTATTCAGTTCTGGATAACCTGAATTTAAGAAAGGCAGGGCTGGCTGATTTAAGGGACTGGAAAGAAGCACTGAAAGACTATATTGATGGCAGGAATAAATAGATTCTAATCTATATAAAGGAAATTGTTAGAAAATCAGCATGTTTAAGCAAAAAACTTCTTATACCATATACCAAGATTAACAAGAGCCCATAGAATATGGTTATGATTATGTTTTAGCTGGAGATGCTCATTTACAAGTGTTGAAAGGTATGGACCGTTAATATTTTCTTTAATGACCGGTGACTTTTCAAAAAGGTCTATCATGTAATCTTTTAGTTCTTCCCTCAGCCAGTTTTTAATCGGCAGGCTGTAGCCCTGTTTGCCTCTGTAGATGATTTTTTCAGGCAGGAAGTTATATTTTTTCAGGGTTTTTCTTAATATATATTTTGTTGTTAATTTTTTAAGTTTTAAATTTGCAGGGATTGAAGCACATAATTCTGCAAGTTCATGGTCCAGGAAAGGAACCCTTACTTCAAGGGAAGTTGCCATACTCATCTTATCAACTTTCATAAGTACGCTGTCAGCCATAGTTAGTTTTATGTCCACATAAATATCTTTATTTATTGGAAGGTCTGAATTGCAGGCTCTGGAAAAATGATATATGGGGTTAAAAGGAGTAAAAGATATATTATCCCTGATAGTTTTTGTAAAGATATTTTGTTCGATTGCCGGGTTAAGGAAATACTGCCACCGCATAGCTCCTACTTCTTCTGGATACAGCGTTCCCTCTATAAAACGCTTGAGCATGTTTATGGCACCCTTTTTCTGTGGCTGGTCGGGCAGTTTCATAATAAGTGGCGATATTACTTTTTTCCTTACAATAGAAGGGAGAATATTATAATAACGGTTTAGCCGTGCTGCTTTGAGCCGGTCATAACCCAGAAACATCTCATCTCCACCTTCTCCGCTGAGGCAAACCTTTACTTTTTCCCTGGCTTTTTTGCTGATAAGGTAAAAGGGGATGGTGGAAAGGTCAGTCATAGGCTCATCCAGATGGTAAAGACTTTTTTCTACATCTTCGGGAGAAATAGGGTTAATCATTAGTACATTATTTTCTGTACCAAAGAAATCCGAGACTATTTTAGCATAAGGAAGTTCCGAGAAGGTTTCATCTTTATAACCAATAGAAAAAGTCTGGATTTTTTTGGGATATAATCTTGAGACAAAGCCCACCACTGTACTGGAATCAAGTCCTCCCGAAAGGAAAATCCCCAGTGGGACATCGCTGATAAGTCTTGTTTTGATAGATTTTTCCAGGGATGAAAAAATTCTGTCTGCCGCCTCGTCTTCATCAAAAATTTCTGGCTTGAATTCAAGGTCCCAGTATTTTTGTATCTTTAGATTGCCATTTTTAAAGATTGCATAATGACCCTGACGGAGTTTGTAGATATTTTTGAACATGGTATCGGGAGCAGGGACAAATTCATACCCAAGGTAGTAATACATGGATTGAAGGTTTACTTCCTTTTTAACGCAGTCTGCCTTGAGGATACTTTTTATTTCTGAACCGAAAATTAATTTCCCTTCTTTCAGGTAATAATAAAGGGGTTTAATGCCGATTCTATCCCTTGCAAGGAAGAGCTCTTCTTTTTCTTCGTCCCAGATGGCAAATGCAAACATGCCGTTAAACTTTTTGAGACAGTCCGGACCGTATTCCTGGTAGCTTTTTAAAACTACTTCGGTGTCGGTGTGGCTGTTAAACCTATGCCCTCTGCCAATCAGCTCCTTTTTTATTTCCGGAAAATTATATACTTCTCCATTGTAAACAATCCATAGTTTTTCGTTCCGGCTGGACATCGGCTGGTTTCCCTTTACGGAAAGGTCAAGAATACTTAGACGGGAGCTACCTATAGAAAAGGAAGGAAAAGTTTTTATCCCGTTAGTATCAGGTCCCCTGTGGTGAATTTTCTGGACCATTTTATCAATTAGCTTTTCGTCGTTCCAGTTAAAACCGCAGATTCCACACATCATATTAATCCCTTTTAAAAATATATAAATATTGCCTGCCGGATAAAACCAGAAATACCGCAAATAAATAAACTATTCTATGTATCTTGCTTATCCTGCTCTTACAGATAGTTATTATCTTTATACCACTTTGCTGTTTGCTTAAGACCTTCTTTAATTCCAACCTCTGGGTTATAGTTTAATTCCCTTCTGGCTTTATCAATTTTAAAAGCCCTGTTCTGCCTATACCAGTCAACCCTGCGCCTGAATAAGGGCGGGGGAATTTTAAATGGCATGCAGATAAATTCGCATAAACAGGCAGCTACGTATAAAGGGAGAAAGGGAAGTTGTATGAATTTAACTTCCTTGCCCATTGCCTGGCCTATTTTTTTAACAAGTTCTTTGATGGTAAAGTATTCCTCATCAGCGATAAGGTAAACTTCGGCATCTTTCTTATCACTTTCAAAAGCAGCATAAAAGCCGTCGTTAAGATTATCTATATAAACGGGATGATAGAGGGCTTTTCCGTTACCAAACATATAGAATTTACTTTTTTTTGCAAAACGGAATAGGTAAAAAAACCTTTCCGGGTCGCCAGGGCCATAAATCGCAGTAGGCCTTATAATAACGCTTTTAAGGCCCTTTGCTGTAAATTCCTTTACAACTTTTTCTCCTTCATATTTGCTGTATTGATAATAATCAACCGGTTCTATTGGGGAATCTTCATCACCGGGGGGATTTTTGATATCTCCATGTACTCCCTGAGTTGAGCAGTAAACAAATTTTTTTAAGGGTTTTTTGATTGCTTCCTCGCAAATAATACGGGTTCCTTCTACATTAACATCCCAGTAGGTCTTTTTCGGGGCGTTGATTTGCCTGAAGGATGCAGCCAGGTGGAAAACACCTTCTATGCCGTCTAAGGATTTTTTTACTGCTTCCCTGTCAGTAACCGAACCCAGGATAATGTTTGCACCTTTTTTTACAAGATCGTCATATAAAATACCCTTCTGGTTATCCAGCGCTGTGACGTCATGCCCTTTACCTATTAAATATTCTACAAGACGGCTGCCGGTAAAACCGGTCCCGCCTGTTACCAATAATTTCAATCTGCTCCCCTTTCATTAAAATTTAGATAGTTAAATAATCAAAAAAAATTCAAGGGTAATTTGCTTTTGATATTCTATATCATTTGTGACTAATAAGGAAGGGCTTAACCTTAAAAAACACATAAAATTCTTTTTTAATAAGTGTAATTTTAATGTTGTTCTACAAAAGAAGGGGTATTCTGGCTGCTTCTTTTAACTTAAAACCTTCTCTTTACTCCTTTTTTTGTTATAATTAGTTAAAAATTTTTTAAGTAATTTAAAAAAGAAGCAAAAAACAAAAAATAATGAATATAGCAGTAACAGGAGGAGCAGGATTTATCGGCTCCCATCTCTGTGAAAAGTTAATAAATCTGGGGTTTAAGGTAATCTGTATAGATAATTTTGATGACTTCTACAGCCCCGGACTAAAAGAAAATAATATCTCAAAAATCATTGATAACCCCCGCTTTAAGCTTTACCGCTCGGATATCTGTAACCCAGTGAGCATGAAAGAAATATTTTCAAATAATGATATAGAAATTATAATACATCTGGCGGCAAGAGCAGGGGTAAGACCATCAATAATAAACCCTGTTTTATATGAGAAGGTAAATGTTTCGGGAACAATGAACCTTCTGGAGTGTTGCAGGAAACATGATGTAGGGAAGTTTATTTTTGCTTCTTCATCTTCGGTTTATGGGGGTAATAAAAAAATACCCTTTTCAGAGAGCGATAGCGTTGACCATCCCATATCTCCCTATGCAGCAACAAAGAAAGCAGGTGAACTGATTTCTTACACTTATCATGATTTATATAAAATATCAGTTTTTTGTTTCAGGTTTTTTACAGTTTACGGGCCAAGGCAGAGGCCGGAAATGGCTATACGTAAATTTACCAGGCGTATATTGAATGGCAAGCAGTTAGAAATTTATGGTGATGGCTCTTCCTCCAGGGATTACACCTATATTGATGATATTATTTCTGGATTGGTTAACAGTCTGGAAAGTATAAAGGGTTATGAGATTATAAATTTAGGAAATTCAAAAACAGTAAGGTTGATGGAGCTGGTAAGATTGATAGAGAAAGCCACGGAAAAGAAGGCAGGCTTGAAATTTATGGGCAGCCAGCCAGGCGATGTTTTTACAACCTGCGCGGATATAAGAAAAGCAAGAAAAATGTTAAAATATTCTCCCGGGACTAATATTAAGGAAGGTTTAGCAGGATTTATAAAATGGTATAAAGAAAAAGCAGAAGAGGAGCTATTTGATGGCTAAATTGGAAAAATCTAAAAAAAATAATGGTTCTGGTATTGATTTATCTGTTGTTATTCCTGTTTACAATGAAAAGGAAAGCATTACTAATCTCTGCAAAAAACTTGAGCAAACTCTTTCCACGATGAACTTAAAGTATGAAGTGCTGCTTATAGATGACGGTAGCACAGATGGTACTTTTGAGAAGCTTATAAAGGTCCATGATAAAAATAAATCATTTAAGGTAATAAGGTTTAGAAAAAATTTTGGTCAGACATCGGCCATAAGTGCCGGCTTTGATTTCTCGGAAGGTGAAGTAGTAATAACTCTGGATGCGGATTTACAGAATGACACGCGTGATATTCCGATTTTAATGAAAAAAATTAATGAAGGATATGATATTGTTAGCGGCTGGCGTGTTAACAGGAAAGATAAAACTGTAACCAGGAAGTTCCCCTCAATGATTGCAAATAAAATAATATCAAAACTTACAGGAGTTTATCTTCATGATTATGGGTGCACCCTTAAAGCTTACAGGAGAGCAGTAATAAAAAATATTGACCTGTACGGTGAAATGCACCGTTATATACCTGCTATAGCAAGCTGGATGGGGGTAAGTGTTGCAGAGGTCCCGGTCAGGCACCACAGCAGGAAATATGGGAAATCCAAGTATGGTGTTTCAAGAACCATAAAAGTAATTCTTGATATAATAACAGTAAAATTCCTTTTAAGCTATTCGCAGAGACCAATACAGATATTCGGGCTGCTTGGTTTGTTTTCGGTTACTGTTGGTTTTATTATGACAGCTTACCTGATTATAATGAGGATATTCTTCAGCCATCCTCTTGGGGACAGGCCGCTATTCACCCTATCAATATTTATGATTTTTATAGGCATTCAGCTAGTTACCATGGGGCTTCTTGCAGAAGTGCTCATGAGGGTACATCACGAAGTCCAGGATAGGTCTATATATGTGATAAAAGATATGATTCTAAAATAAATTTAAGTTTATAATGAACAAATTAAACCGCATTTTTGACCTGCTCAGGATTTATTTAAGCTACTGCCTTAAGAGGGAATATTGCAATTCTTATCCCATAAGAATCTGGATAGAATTATCCAGCAGGTGTAATCTAAAATGCCGCTTTTGTTATAACAGAAACCTCCCGCCCGAACAGAGGGGCGATATGGATTTTAAGCTATACAAAAAGATAATTGATGAAGCTGCAGGTAAAGTTCACGATGTTAATCTTTTCCACAGGGGAGAACCGCTTCTTAATAAAAATATAGTGCCTATGATTGCCTATGCCAGTAGGAGGGGGATAAAAACCAGGATTCATACCAATGCAACTCTTATGAATAAGAAGCTTGACAGAGAGATGGTACTGGCAGGTCTTGACCTGGTATCCTTCTCTTTTGATGGATACACAAAGGAAATTTATGAAAAAAACAGGACAGGAGCCAGATTTGAAGAGAGCCTTAAAAATATAATCGATTTCCTTAAAATAAAGGAGCAATTGAAATCAAAGAAGCCATATACGGTTATACAGGTTATGCAGGATGAAACTGAATTAAGAAGTGATAAAATAGAGAAACAAAAAAGAAATTTTTTAAATAATTTTAAAAATCTTCCACCTGATAAAATAGTAAGCAGGGTTCCCCATAACTGGGGAGGTTTGATTAAAATAAGTGGGGCGGGCAAAAGAAATGAAGTAGCCAAAAGGAAGAAGAGAGCTTACTGTACCTTCCCCTGGTATTCACTGACTATTTTTTTTAACGGAAAGGTATTCATGTGTCCCCAGGATTTTGAAGGAAATATTTGCCTGGGGGATGTCAATGAAGAGAAAATAGGAGAAATTTTTAATGGAAAAGCCATAAGAGAAATGAGAAAAATATTTAAGTCCGGTATTATTGATAATTTAATTCCGTGCAGGGACTGTGATAGAATTGGTAGAAAGTCTTTTCTGGGTATTCCTCTGGAATATATTGGAGTTTTTATAAGAGAACATTTAAAAAGCTAAAAAAATTCATATGAAAATATTAAAAAATATGGGATATTTAACAGGTTAAACGCCTGGATTGAGGTATGGATATCTTTTTTGTGATAAACCAATTGGGATTTTGTTCGTCTTAGAGTTAAAGATTTTTAAATGGATTAATTATAGAGGGAGGATGATCAGGATAGAAAGATATGAGGATAAGATTCAGAAAGAACTTTTTTCTAAAAAAAAGTCAAAAGTTGCTAAATATATAGACCTTTTTGTGGGCAGAAAAGGCTTTTTTAATTTGTTAAAGCATGAGCTGATAACAGTTTTATTCCAGGATATGCCCGGGGCTATCGGTATTTTTTTCAGGAACTTATTCTACCCCCTGCTTTTCAAGAAAGTGGGAAAGGGCGTAAGCTTCGGAAAATCAATAACTATAAGACATCCCCATAAAATATCAATTGAAGATAATGTGGTAATAGATGATTACTGTGTCCTGGATGCCAAGGGGTTAAGCAATAAAGGTATTAGCATAGGCAAACATATTTTTATCGGCAGGGGCAGTATATTAAGCTGCAAGAATGGAGATATAACCCTGGGAGAAAATGTAGTAGTGGGATTTAACAGCGAGATATTTTCAGGAAGTAAGGTAATCATAGGTAAAGATACGCTGATTGCTGCTTATGTATATATTATTGGCGGAGGACATGATTACTCCCGGGTTGATATTCCTATAGCCGAGCAGGAAAAACCTTCTTATGGTATTGAGGTTGGAGAAGACTGCTGGGTAGGTGCAGGTGCTATGGTTTTTGATGGTGTGAACATAGGAAATGGTACCATAATAGGCGCAGGAGCAGTGGTTTCAAAAAATATCCCGCCTTTCTCAATAGCTGCAGGCTCGCCTGCGAGGGTTGTTAAATCTAGAAAATAACGTAATTAAAAGATAACTTAATAATTACCTGCAAAAAATGAAAAATAAAATTATTGCTTTCTATAGGAAGAATAAGAAATCAATACTTCTGGTATTAAGAATTGTAGTAAGCATTTCATTGATTACTTATTTAATTAAGACGCGGTTCGAAAATTTTTCCAGCATATTTGAAATATTAAAGTCATCCGATATAATCCTGCTTCCCAATATAATCCTGCTTCTGCTTGCCATGTTAACACATGTTTTTGGGACCTGGATAACGGCATTCAGGTGGAAGGCACTTTTAAATACGCAGGATGTAAAACTGAGTACTGCCACATTAAGCGTGACAGTACTTATAGGTTTATTTTTTAACAATATTTTGCCTACTATTATAGGTGGTGATGTGTTCAGGACCTATGATGTTTCAAAAAAGGCAAAAATTCCTTTGAGCTCATCAGCTTCGGTAATTCTGGTAGAAAGGTTTTCCGGTACAGTAAGCTCGGCTATTTATGCTGTAGCAGCCTTATTTCTCGGTTTTACTGCTATTGGTAATCAGCCGGTGATAATACCTATTGTCATCTTTTTTGTGATAGTTGCGATTATAGCTCTTATAATTATGAAGCCCTCTATTTTTGGCATAGCTAAGTTTTTAAAGAGGTTTAAGTTTGCAAACAGAATAAAGGAAAAGTTATCCAATGCTTACAACACTCTTATGAGTTTTAAAAACCACAGAATAGTCCTTTTAAAGGTTTTGGTATACAGTTTTTTTCTTCAATTTGCTGTTATACTTAACTGGTATCTTTCTGCTATGGCCCTGGGAATTAACCTTAGTTTGACTGCATTTATATTTATAGTGCCGGTAGTATCAACTATATCTATGATTCCCATTTCAATCGGAGGCATCGGCCTGAGGGAGAATTCACTGGTTTTTATTATGGTAGCCATGGGAGTAGCAAATGAGAAGGCCGCCCTGTGTTCATTATTAATACTGTTTATGTTAATCCTGGTCGGCCTGGTAGGCGGGATTGTATATGTTGTCAGGCCTTATTTTGAGGGTAAATTTAAAAAAGAAAACGGCCAGGAAAGATTAAAAGTTTAAAGTGCTTAGAACTTTATGAAAAAAGCCACTCAGGTGGGAGTTATAAAAACTAAAATCTGCGATTTCAAAAAAGACTATAAGCGAAAAAAGAAAGATAAACACAAAGAAAAGATAATATAAAATTTTTATAATTAAAATACTTTTCATTTTTTTAGTAATTATTTTTATTAATATTTTTTAATTATTATACTACTTTTACTATTTTCATTTAACCTTACCTAACCTACCCTGAGGGTAGCTGAAAGGAGCCGGGCATATTACTGGCTTATTTTTTCTGGGATTTTCTTTTCAAAAGGTACAATATTTCTTCCTGATTAACCCTGATTCTTTTAATTATATCTGCCGATATACCTACTATGAAAAATATAACCGAAATGAAAAAGAAAGTACCTCCCACAAACCCTGACCAGACATTCGGATGGAATGACCCGATTGAGATATAGGTATAAAGCAGAATAGAGCCAAATAAGATGCTTACTATAAAAAAGAAAAGGGCAATATATGAAAAAAATGTAAATGGTTTGTGGTCTCTATAAGTTTCAAGAATAATTTTAAAAGCATTTATACCGTATGTAAAAAGATTGGAAGAAATTTTTGAAACTCTTGAAGGGAAATATTTTACCTTTACCGGAACTTCCATAATCTTAAGTCCTTTAAATGACAGGTCAATAAATGTTTCCTGCGAAAAAGTGAATTTGCCGTGCAGATTTAATGAAAGCATGGTTTTTTGCGAATATGCCCTGTAGCCGCAGGACACGTCATAAAACTTTTTCCTTACCAGCTTGCTTATTAATCTTGACATTAACTTGTTTCCCCAGAATTTGGATAAAGGCATCCTGGGGTAGTATTTTTTGTCAATAAAACGGGAAGCGGTCACCATGTCTGCTTCGTTTTTGATGATCGGGTCAATAAGCCGGGGTATATCTAACGGGCTAAACTGGGCATCACCATCAATGCTTACCATTAAATCAAAATTATTCTCCACAGCGTATTGAAGTGCTTTACCAAAAGCTACCCCGTAACCCATATTATAGTGATTTTTTAAAACTTCAGCCCCTGAATCCATAGAAATTTTTACAGTTTTATCTGTAGAACCGTCATCAATAACAAGGACATGGATTTTTAATATTCCTTTAATTTTTTTAGGAATATTTTGTATTACCTCTCCAATTTTTTCTTCTTCATTATATGCCGGGATTGCTACTAGCAGCTTTTTTGTCATATTACTTACTTTTATATAGTGTTATTTTTAATATAATTAAACCCTAAAGTTATCTTTTATTAAATTGGGCTTACTAAAAAGTTTGCTTACAAATAAAACCAGAGCATAATTAAATAAAAAGTTCCCCGGATTTCCGGGAAAAATTTTATTTAACTTAAATAATTTTATAACTATAACACAAAAAGTAGTAGGGTTTAAGATTTTTTTATGTTTTAAAGGATTTAAAAAAATTATAAAAACTTATAATTTACCCGGTTTTGATATAAAATGTGTTTCACGATATTTGTTTGTTTTGGGTAATTAAAAAGAAATAAAAATGGGATTTAGAGATACCAATAAAAAAAATTTTTATGTCATTATAATTATTCTTACTATAAGCATTAATTTAATGAGCGTAATTGCGAGTAAATATATTGGTATGAATCTTAATCTTTCCGGAATCCTTGTTTTCTGGTTGTGTGTTCTTATATTAACCTACGGCTTGAAATTTGCATTCTGGTTTATTCTGCACAGGAAATTTAAGCTTTCCTTTATATATCCATTCTTAAGCTTGAATTACTTTTTCTCCCTTTTGCTGGGAAAGATATTGTTTGCGGAACCTATTACTTTAAGAAAAATAATAGGTTCAGTAGTTATAGTGGCGGGGGTTTTTGTTATAGCGCTATCGGGTAAAAAGATGGAAGAGGTTTAAATTATGCTTTATATTTCTTTAGCGGTTATAGTTCAGTTCCTGGTTGCTCTAGCGCAGGTTATACTTAAAATAGGAGCCAGGGGAGTAGATTTAAAAAAACCAATTGTTTGCAATTTGAAGAATAAATACCTGCTCTTAAGTATATTTTTATTTCTGCTTGTCCCCGTGATATCTATAATCACTATGAGGGTAATTGATTTTTCAAATTTTTATTCATTTACAGCGCTGAGCTACTTTTTTATAATGATATTTTCATGGGTTATTCTTAAGGAAGATATTGACAGGTTGAGAATTATAGGTAATCTTCTGGTTATCGCAGGCGTAGTGATATTTAATTTATAGACCATTTTTTATTTATGTAAGGAATTATAGTAAGGAGTATATATTGAAGAAGGTCCGGGAATTTATAATAAATAGGAGTGTTATTATATTAGCAATTCTTTCTGCTGCTATCCCACTGATTATTTATCTTATGACCCTGGAGCGCAAATTAATCGGGGGAGATACTGGCTGGTACGCCCTTCAGGTTACGGAGATGAGTCTTATGGTTCCTACCGGATATCCGGTGTTTTCCATGCTGGAAAAACTTTTTACCTTCCTGCCCATTGGTGATATAGCTTACCGTCTTAATCTTTTCTCTGCAATATTTGGAGCGCTATCCATTTTATTTTTATTTCTCTCAATCAATAAGCTGGTAAAGAATGAATTTGTAAGCTTTGTAAGCTCTATGATATTTGCTTTTATCGTTCCCTTCTGGGAAGTGGCAAACAGATTAGAATTTGATACGCTGCATACTTTTTTTATAGCTTTATTGTTTTTTTCGGCAATTCTTTATAAAGAGAATAAAACAAGAAAATATCTGTATTTTTTCTCATTCTGTATTGGTTTAAGCTTAACAAACCACCCGCTTGCGTTTTTTCTGGTACCCGCAATTGTTTTATATGTAATTATCATAAATCCGAAAATTTTTAAGAACGTTAAAGCAATTTTTATCAGTATATTGTATTTTATTCTGCCTCTGCTATCTTATTTATATCTTCCCATAAGGTCTCTACAGGGCTACGGGGAAGTAACTACTCCTTTGCGGTTTTTTTATTATATAACCGGGAAAGGTGTGACAGGAGAGCTTCATGGTGGAAGTTTCGGAGATAAGAACATTTCTTTAATTATAAAGGTAATTAAAGATTATCTGGGTATGATTTATGAGACTTATGGTGTTCTGCTACTTCTTATAGCTCTTATAGGGCTTATTATATTGTTTAAGAAAAATAAAAAATTTGTGCTCTGCACATTGTTGCTGGTAATTTTAAATCTTGTTGTCCCGCCTTTGTATGCAGGTCATGCGCTCCGGAATTACCTTCTTAATTCAATGATTGTTTTTTCTTTTTATATTGCTTCCGGGTTTATGTTTATACTGGATAGCATGATTTTATTGTTTAAGAAATCACTTAAGGGCAGGAAGGAATTAAGAATTGACAGATTCTTAAAATATTTTATGTTAACTATAACAGGGTTGTTTCTTGTTTTCCTACCCTGTGGTTTAATAATAGAAAATTATCCTGCGCTAGACCATTCCAGAACTTCTTATGTTTATAAGTTCTGGGATGAGGCATTCAGCAATATGGAGAGTAACTCCAGGATATATGTTCTTGCTAAATCAACAAATATTGGAATATTTGTGAATAAATATGAATATGGTGATAAAAATATAGAATATATATCCCATAAAGTTCACGAATATTCTGCAAAAAATATGATGGAGGCACTTGATAATGGTATTACAGTATATTATGTGGGTAATGATGAGGTATTGAAAACTATGTTTAAGGCCGAACAGGTAGGAATAACCTACTTATGGGCAAGATATGATGAAATGCTAAGACTTTACATGGTTAATGAAGCCATTGCCGATATTCCTGAAATTAGTTACTCCAGCGATAGCTACACCAGGGAGTTTGGAGAGGAATTTACTATAGAATATAAGATTAAAAATGAAGATAAAGAAAGTGTCAAAATTACATCACTTGAGCTTGAGCTTCCTGGAAATATTAAATTTTTAGAAACAGTTCCTGGCGGATACATTGAACAGGGTCCGGGCTTAAGCCAGGGTATATATATGTGGGTTAGTGATTCGTATATTATAGAAGCCGGCGGTGAAATAAATTTGATTATAAAGCTGAAAGGTGCAGCACCGGGTAAATCACTGATAAGATTCAGGTTAACAACAGGCGGTTTCTATGTAGACTGTGATGATATTGAGATAGAAATAAAGGATTGATCAGGAATTATTAACTGGAACCTGGTTAATTTTTTAAGTTTTTTATTGTATTTAAAATATACAAAGAAGGCGAAGATGAGCTGGAGAAGATGTAATGTTTGAGGTAAAAAAGCAGGTTAAAATAATTAATACGGCAGTATTATTTGTTTTTATATTAATTATTTCGTTAATTCTTACCGGGTGTTTGTTCTTTGAAGGATTGGGCAGTATTGGTACTGCTGATGATAATAATTCCGGGGGAGAGCCATTATTTTCAACATCCTATATAGAATTTGTTGATATTGATAATAACACTACCTACCCGGGTGAGAATATAGGAATCAATGTAACGATCATAAACAGCGGTGATGCAGAGGCAAAAAATGTAAAAATCAATCTTATCGCTCCTGACCTGTTTAAATCAGGCAATGCCCAGACCTCCTGGGATATTGATGTTCTGAAACTTGGAGAAGAAAAGATATTTAATACCAGTCTGGTCTTGATAGATGATATAGATGAGGACATACCGGTGGAGATTAAACTGGAAATATCTTCGGATGAAGTGGATTCTTTTATCGGTTCCGGATACAGCATAATGGTTTATGGGGTTAAGCCATTTGAAGGTGACTTTATCCCAATAATAGGTATGCATGCAATAGAAGACCATATTGGAGCTCCGATAGAACTGTATACCGGCCATTTTGATAAACTTTGCGGTGTTCTGAAGGAATACGGTTATGAAACTATTACCTTAAAAGATCTTCTGGACTACATAGATTTCGGAAAGGCACTGCCCGAAAAACCTGTAATCATAACCTCTGACGATGGTTTCCGGGATGTTTATACCAACGGGTTTCCAATTCTTAAAAAATACGGATACAAGATGACTGTATTTCTGGTAACAGGTGCAGTAGGAGAGACTGAAGCAGAAAGAAAGACAAATGAATATTTTGAGAAAGAGGTTAATCCGGAAAGGCCCATACGACCCATACTTATATGGCCTGAAATTAAAGAAATGTATGAATATGGTTGTGAGTTCCAGTCACATACCGTAAATCATATAAGATTGGGAGTGGCTTCTGATGAGGTCGTTCTATATGAGCTTACCCAATCAAAGGAAGATATTGAATCCCATCTCGGAAATGAAGTTTTATTTGTCGCCCTGCCTAAGGGAAATTATTCTCCTGATAATTACCCTTTGTTTGAAGAAGCGGGATATAGAGGCGCACTCAGGCATGCTGGAGGAGCTGAGAATATAAGTACAATTGATCTCTATAGTATAAAAAGGGTTGAATTTAATAGCCTGATTTCACCTGACCAGTATGCCAGTTATCTGGAACTGGATAGAAGTATAGGGATTGACTATGAAGTTGATGATTACATTAAGAAAACAGGAGAGGAATTTAATGTAGAGTTTAGTATAAAAAATACTGGTGAGGATAGCGCCAGAATTACTTCACTGGAACTGGAACTTCCGGATAATATAGAACTGGCCGGGGTGGGCCCGGACGGCAATATCAACCAGTATCCCGGTGTTAGCGGTGGTATGTATATGTGGGTAAGTGATTTATATGTGGTAGATAGTAACAGTGAGATTAATTTAATAGTCAAGCTTAAGGGTGTTTCTCCCGGGCAATCTATTATAAAATTCAGGGCAACTTATCGTGAGAATTATATTAACTGTGATGATATTGAAATAGAGATGAAGTAATGGTAAAGGATAGGATTTTTTAGATGTCAGCTTTTTGCTATAATATTAAAGCTGTTTTTTTAAAATTCAGTTATTGAAGTATTAACGGTATAAATATTATGGAAATTTTTAAAAAAATTTTAGATTATATAAAAGCTAATAAAAAGTGGTTTTACCCTGTAGTTATTCTCATTGTAATTGCAGTTTCATTTTCTTTCTTCTATTATTACAGGATTTATCTGGTGGAGCCAAATTTTACTGATGAGCGTTTTAATTACGTATACAGTGATGCAGGGGAATATATTAAGCCCGGTGGCAGCATAACATATGTAATAAATTGCAGGAATACCGGAAACAGGGATGTTGAAAATCTTGTTGTAGAGGTTGGCATACCGGAATATACATCTTTTGTCTCATCGGATAACAATAATATATTAAATAGCAATGGTGATGATGGAGTGTTATCTTTTGAGGTAGCTGAGGTGCTTGAGAAAAATGAAAAGGCAACGCTGTATTTTATGGTGGAAGTAGATAAGTCGCTGGATAAGGATACAGTAATTGAACTTAATAAAGTGAAATTCAAATATCAAGTCGGGGAAGAAGTATTCAATAAAGATATCGCTATAGACCTGGTTAGCAAGATTGAAAGCAGTCCTGATTTAAGTAACTTTAAAGTGGAAGTTGTTGATGAAAATGACGGTGAGACACTGCTGGGAGATGTTTTGCAATATGAACTAACAGTTAAAAATACAGGAGATATGGATGCTTTTGATGTGGAGATTAAAAGTGGTGTATCGGAGTATGTAGATATAATTGAGGATTCTATTTCTGGTTCAGGAAAATATGAAGGTGATTATGTATTGTGGGAGATTGATAATATAGAAGTAAACAGCCCCCGCACCTTTTCCTTTAAGGTAAAAGTTAAGGAAAATTTAAGCGGTAATGAACTTATAGCCAGTAAAAGCACATTAAAATATGGGTCAGATACAATAGAAAAGTCAGTAGAGGAAAAGCTGGACCTTTCTTCTGATTTAGCCGGGTCGGAAGCGTATATATATGATTCAAACGGTGGGGAGCTTTATCCAGGGGAAAGCATAAGCATAAGAATTGTTGTCAGGAATACAGGTGATAAAAAAGAGGAAAATTACAGCATAATCTGTCCCACGCCAGCAGGGGCTACTTATATCAGCAAATCCGGTACTGCCGAGGGGATAAGATGGAGTGATGAAATAAGGGGTCTTATATGGGATTTATCAAACCTTGGTGCCGGCGAGGAAAAGGAAATAACTTTTAGTGTAAAAGTAAATGAGGAGCTGGCCGGAAAAGGTGGGGCAATAACCGCAAATTTTAGAGTGGAGAGCAGTAGCGGAGTAATTAATCTGCCGCAGAAAAGCTTAAGTGTAAGAGGCAATGCCAGTCTAACTATCGTGGCAATGGGAGACTCATTAATAGCAAGGTCAAACTGGGTTCAGATGTTTGACCAGCTTCTGGAAGCAAATTATCCATATGCTGAATATAACACAATTGCCAGTGCAAAGTGTGGCGAGCTGGCACGCGGTGGTTATGCAAGGTATGACAGCACGGTTGGACCTTATAATCCCGGCATAGTTATAATTGCCTATGGGACCAATGATGTGGGCCCCACCTACTCCGAATTTTCAGTCAATCTGGAGGGTATGGTTATTAAAGCAAAAAGCCAGGGGGCAAGGGTATTTATAAACCTTATTGGACCTATCAACTGGCCTGATAAAGGAGGTTATGCCAAATATAATGATGTAATAAGGCAAATTGCTGCAAAACATGGTGCGGTAGTCATAGATGTATTGACACCTCTGTCGCAGAATCCGGGGGGATATCTCAGTGATGGGATGCATTACAGCTCAGCAGGTGCTTCGGTGGTAGCGCATACAGTATTTAATTATGTTTCGCAATATCTCGGAAGTATCGGGCAGAGATTGTAGTATTTATAAATGCTTTTACCGGCAGAAAAAAATTATCTAATTTATGTATAATAAAGATTGAGAAGGGGAAAGAGGTAAATTTTGAGAATTTTACTGATAATATTTTCTTTTATTAATACAATTTTCTATATTCTAATATATTCCTATTTTGATAAGATACTGGAAATTTTGGAAGGGGTAGACCTATCTCCGGTAACCGCAAATTATATAAAATTAGCAGCGCTTTTGATTGCAGGTTTTAGTATAGGTGCAATGGCAATGCTAATGCTCCGGCTTAGACTGAAAAAGAGTTTTTTTAGTTTTAAGAATCTTCTTACTGTGGGTGTTTTCCCTTTTATCTGTCTTTTACTATCCGAAGGTACAATAACAGGCATTATTATAGATAAGCTCTTTAATTCCAGCGAAAAGGTAAGCGAACTTGCATTTTACCTTTTCTCCAACCAGTCTGTCTGGTCTCTGTGGCTTGGCTTTGCAGTGGGTTCATCACTACGCTTAAGTTTTTCAAGAAGGAAATTCAAGCATGTCTCGGTTGGAGTAAAAGAGGATAAAAACTCTAAAAAGATTGTGAGGCCTGATAAAGAAAATAAGGATCATAATCATCCCCGGGAATATTAGTAAGTTTCTGAAGATTTGAACCATCAACATTAACTATAAATATTTCAAGCTGTCCATTTGCATTGCCCTCAAAGGATATATATTTATTATCGGGAGATATATCAGGGTGTCTGCAGTACTGTAGGTCTCCGCTAACCTTTTTCAGATTACCCCCGTCAATATCCATAGTATATATTGAAGAATTGTCGCTAAAAACAATTTTTTCTCCGTCAATAGAGATTGCAGGGACTCTCTGCCTCATATCTGTATCGGATATTTTCTTTGCATTCTCACCATCATAATCCATTAAATAAAGTTCCTCATTTCTTGAAGGTCCTGTTTCGTAAATAACCCTGTACTGGAAGGGATGAGCATAAGGGTGCCAGTCGTCTATATTTGGATTAAATGTAAGTCTTGTCATGTTGCTTCCATCACTGTTCATCCTGTATATTTCATATTTCCCCTCCATGCATACCTCAAAGAAAATGAACCTTCCGTCAAAAGACCAGGCAGGATATCCGCTTCTCCATGGATTGTAGGTTATCTGTTCCTTTTCTGTCCCATCCCAGTTCATGACTACAATCTGCCATACTCCGCCTATATCCGAAGTATAGGCAATTTTTTCGCCATCTGGAGAAACAGCGGGGTAATTATCTTTTCCGGAGTAATCTGTTAGCTGTGTAAGTTCACTGCCGTCTATATTCATTATGTATATATCTTCATTGCCGTTTTTGCCGGAGGTAAATACTATTTTCTTAACAGAATATTCCATGTTGGGGTCTCTGGGCTTTCCTTCGATAATGTCATCCTTATTTATAGCCCATCCGCTTACTTCTATGGATTGATTATCTAAATTAGCTTCCACAGAGATTATTGTATTGGATTCTTTACTTTTACCTTCTATCGTAAAATCCCTTAGACCCAGATTATAGCTTCCTGAATTGGAAAAAGAGTAAATATAAAAGGTGTTCTGGCTACCTGGCTCAAGGTCGCTTCCATCAAAATATAGTGAATAACCTGAATTAATATAACTAGCGTTTCCGAATGCATTGGCTACATCCGACCTCTCAATCCCATAATCTGCTTCACTAAGAAATTTCCCATATCCTCTGGGTCCATTAAGGTATATTTCAACACTATCAATCCCGGGGCTTTCCTGGCAGCCTGAATCTATTGACCAGCCTGAAATTCTGATGTCTGACTTATTATCTTCTTTTATAGCTTCGTTATTGGGTGGATCGTCTATTGACAGGTTTATATTTTCGTCAACTTCTTCTTCACCGGGGATTACTACCTTTTCCCGGGTGTAATTCCATCCATATTTTGGTATTAAGGCGTATACATAAATATAGTGGGTTGATCCTGGCTCAAAAGTATAACCAGTATCATTACTTACAAAAAGGTAGCCGGTTTCTGAAAAATATTCGCCGTAGATAGTAAAGGCCTCCTGTGAAGTCATACCATATACTGCTTCTCCCAGGAGTGTGCCGCTTTCTCTGTCACCATCGAGATATATTTCTATTACTGTGACTTCATCTTCTTCAAATTGATCTTGTGCCCCGTCTTCACTGATTGCCGTGTCTGTTTCTTCCTGGTCTGCTGTATCGGTTTGTTCCGGTTCAGAGGCTTCTTCTTCGGGGGCTGGTTTAAATATGGTATATTTCAGGATTATAAATCCCAGGGAAATTACTGCTACTAAAAGTAGAATTATCATAATGACTGTTATTATTCTCATTTTTTTATTTAGATATTATTGGAATTAGACATTAAGATTTTAAAGTATTGATTATAATGGATAGCTCTATAAATGTATATTTTTTAGATTTTAGAGTATAACAGAATGCGTCATTAATTGAAATTAATATTTTTTTAAGTTAACATTTTACTATCCATCCCTGTAATCCTGGAGTAATTGTAAAACATAACTGGAAAAAATGGTAACAAAATAAAAGATGAGACTTGTCCTTATAATTTTTAGTTTTATAAATATCGCTCTTTATTATACTGCTTATGCATATTTTGATAATATCATCAGTGCCCTGGCTGTTTATAATCTTCCGGTTAGTCTTTTAAACTTTTTAAAATTTATTATTATTCTTATTCTTGGTTTTATGATAGGGTTTCTAATAGTTATTAGCATGAAGCGGGGCTGGCGTAAGAATTATTTTGATATAAAGACATTTTTACTGGCAGGCTGCATTCCTGCTGTTGCTTTACTTCTATATAAAACCGGTTTTGTAAATATGATAGTGTCCAGATTGTTTAATTCAAACTTAACTGTCTCGGAACTTGCTTTTTATTTTTTTTCCAGGGAAACCATCTGGACTATTTGGCTCGGGGTTGCAATAGGCGCATCAGTGAGACTAAAATTTAAGTCTTCCCCCAGGAAATTCAAGCACCAGGTTATAGATTAATTGTATTATAAGCCCGAAAGTGCAGGTATCTACTGGCGATAAAGAAAACTTGCATCCTTATCAATATAGGAGGAATTGGTTATATTTGTTTTTTCTCCGGTAGTGAGGTTTATCAGGATTAAGTCTTCCCTGGAACCTTTTCTTTCCTCATAAATTATATATTTGTTATCAGGCGAAAATGATGGGTGTCCATCTTCATCGGAATTATCGGTTAGCCTGGTTTCATTCTGACCATTATAGTCCATAATCCATATATCAGCGTATCTGCCCGAGTATCTCATATATGTTATTTTCTTTCCGTCAGAAGATACATCCGGGACTCTTCTCCGGGGTCCATCACTGCATATTTTTATTATTCCGGAGCCATCATGATTCATTACATAAATATTTTCATGACCGGTAACCCCGGATTCGTAAATGATGTCATATCCCTGCGGGTGCCCTGATGGATGCCAGTCATAAGAATTATGGTTGAAGGTAAGTCTTTTCTGTCCTGTTCCGTCGCTTTTAATTCTATATAATTCCCAGTCACCGTCTGTATAGGCCTCAAAGTATATGTATTTACTGTCGTAGGACCAGGAGGGATATGCACATTTAAAATTATTGTGTGTAATCTGTTTTCTATTTTCGCCATTCCAATCCATAACCATGATCTGCCATACACCGCCTATATCTGAAGTGTAAGCAATTTTTTCACCGTCAGGTGACACTTCGGGATAAAGGTCATTTCTATGGCTATCTGTTAATCGGGTAAGGCCTGTCCCGTCAATGTTTATGCTGTATATATTGTCGTTACCATCTCTGTTGGAATTAAATATTAATCTTTTAATAGTTGCCTGTTCATCGGCTTCTGACGATTCCTTTTCCTTTTCTTCCTGGTATCTTGCCAGTACGCTTCTGTCAATAGCCCAGCCGGTTATTTCAATAGTATTGTTGCTGATGAAATATTGCGTATTAATTTGAGCATTAATTATTGCTTTTTCTTCCTTTGTTCCTGAAAGATAAATTTCCCTTTTTTTATAATTAAAAGAGTCGTCGGTGGAGCTATATGCATAAATAAATAATGTATGGGTAGAGCCGGCTTCAAGGCTTATCTGCTTTTCAAGCTGGTAACCGCTATTTAAGTAGTTCTGGTCTTCAAGAAAGTCAGCCACATCCTCCCTTTCTGTGCCGTACGGGATATCACCTATGGACATTCCGTACCCTTTTGGCCCGTCAAGGTAAATTTCTATATTTTTTATACCTGGATTCTCTTTGTTCCTGAGGTCAACAGCCCACCCCTTGATTAAATGGAGACTGGTAGTTATGGACTTTTCTTCCGGCTTGTCCACAAAAATAGTTATTTTTTTCTCTTTAGTTTCTTCTCCTGAAAAATTTATTTCTTCCCTTATATAATCCCAGCCGGATTCTTCAGAGTAGAAATAGATATAAATATAATGGGTCGAACCGGGAAGCAGATCTAGGCTGCTGTTATTTTCAATGGTAAATCTAAATCCTGTATTTAAAAAATCCTCGCCATATTTTTCTGATGCTTCTGTAGATTCAAGGTTGGAGATTGTTTCACCCAGATATATGCCATTTTCCATGTTACCGTCTAGGAAAAATTTAACGGTATTATTTTTTATCTCCTCATCTGCTTCTTTATCTTCTTCTTCACTATCACCAATATTCTCTATATATTCTTCTTCTACGAATTCCTCATCAGGTTCATTTCCAATGTCCTGGGTTTGTGTGATGCCGGTTTCCTTATCTTCATGCTGGCTTGCAGCCGTAGAAGAATCATCACTACGATTATTTTCCCGGGGTTCCTGATGCTGGCTGTCTTCTTCAGTCGTGGTTTTACTATTTTCCGGAAACATACGGGCAAGGTTAATAATATAGAATTTCTGAACATCTTCTGCTATTTTTATTGCCGGGCCAGAGGTTTCTGCTCTATTATTATAATTCAATGCTGCAGTTTCCTCGTCGTAAGCTTCCACATCCCCATCATTTTTACTTATATTGATGATTGATAAGCTGAGTAGAGAGGTTATTGATAAAAAGAATATTAGAAGTATTATTATAATAATTCTCATATGCAATATGATTTGCTTTTAATGTTTTTATTGTTTTTGTTATGGTAGTATAAATTTTTCATTAGAACAACTATAATTAAGAAACTTAAATAGTCTTTTAAATAATATTATATAATATAAAATTAATTATTGTTTTTATAATCCTGATTATACATGCAAAGCAGGGTAGCAAGAAAGTATGATTTTTTTAAGGCATTAAATTATGAGCAGGGTATTAATAGCGGGTATGAGCCCGCTGCCATTTGAAAATGACAGGAAAGTTTATGGTACCGGCATAAGGACCTGGCAATTTATTCTTCCGCTTTTAAAGAGAGGTCATGAGATATGTGTTTGCAATTATGCTATCCCCTCTGCATATCCGGAAGATTTCAGGTCAAAATATATAAAAAGTTTTAAATACAGTTATAGTGATTTAAAAAGTAATGAAAGCGCAGCCGGCGTGGAGTATCCCCCGATGTCAGATAAAAAAGGTAAGGAAGCAGCCGGAGGCAGTCCCGGAGAAGGCGGGGCAAACAGAGACAATTCCGGCTATAATTTTGAGTATAATATACTAAAGAAAGAGGATTTTGAAAATGTTGAATTCCTATCAAAGATTTTTACAGAATTTAAACCGGACTGTCTGGTGGGCTGCACCTTTTATCCCTCATATATAGTCTCAAAATTACTTGCTTACAGGAGTATTCCGTTCTGGGCTGATTTATTCGGCCATGTAATGGCCGAAGCCCAGGCCCGTGCTTATGTAGATGAAAGTGACGGGTGTCTTTTCCATTACTGGAACAGTGAATACAATATTATATCAGGCGCTGACATTTTTTCATGTGTTTCTTCAAGACAGAAATATGCGCTGGTAGGTGAACTGGGAGCTACGGGCAGACTTAACAGATATACTTCGGGTTATGATTTTGCAGAAATAATCCCCTGCGGTATTCCCGAAACTGAGTACAGGCATACCGGAAATGCGATCAGGGGAAAAGACGGAGTAGCAGATGAGGACTTCGTGGTCCTTTGGACAGGAGGTTATAACACCTGGACTGATGTCGAGACTCTATTTAGAGGGCTCATATCTGCAATGGAAAGAAATCCCGGAATAAAATTTGTATCTACAGGAGGGGAAATTCCCGAACAGGATTTAAAAACTTATCCTCATTTTTTATCTATGATAGATAAAAGCCCTTATAAAGATAGGTTCATAATGAGAGGGTGGGTGCCCGGAGAAGATGTCCCCAATTACTATCTTGAAGCAGATGTGGGCATAAATATAGATAAAGATATTTATGAGGTCAAATTGGGTAGCAAGAACCGCATCCTGGACTGGTTAAGGGCTGGACTATGTGTGCTGTCTTCAAATGTATGTGAATTATCGGATATTATTGAAAAGGAAAAAATTGGTTACACATTTAACCCTGGTGATTATAAAGAATTGAGCGAAAGTTTAATTTATCTGGCCGGCCACCGGGATGAAGCAGGAAAAACTGCAATTGCTGGTAAAGAATATGCGATTCTTAACTTTAGTTTTGATAAAACTACCGCCGGATTGCAAAAATGGGCTGAAAATCCTGTATTTTCTCCTGACAGGGGAAAGAAGAAAGAATTGGTTTCGGAAAGGGAAGAGGCAATTAAAAATCTGGAACAAATAACGCTTGACCAGAAAAAAATGATAGAGGAAAGGAACAGGCGTATATCTGAACTTGAGGGGATAGTTAAAAAAGGTTTCATTCATAGGATTTATAATTATTTCAAGATTGCTAAAAGAAAAATATCCCGCTAAATCAGGGGATGTATAAAACTTAAAAATTTAAGAATTGCCAAAATCTAAAGGAAAATTTCTGTTTTTAATATTACTGCCATGGATAATAAGAGCTTAATAGTAATTATAACTTACAACAGCCAGGATTTTATTGAAAAGTGCCTTCTTTCAATAATAAAGCAAAACTATAAAAGATGGTTTTTAATAATTGTTGACAACGCTTCTAAAGACGGCACGGTTGAAAGAATCAGGGAATTCAGAAATATGCACCCTGAGATAAATCCCGGCAATTTAAAGCTTATTAAACTGAGGAAAAATATAGGATTTGCCGGTGCTGTTAATTATGCGGTATTCAATTTTATAGCAGAAAAGAAAAAAGATATAGAAAAGCACCTTAAATACCTGGTTTTATTAAACCCGGATATTTACCTTGCAGGGGACTCTATGAAAAAAATGATTTTGTTTCTGGATAGAGCAGATAAAAAGAAATTGCTGCCAGGAAAGATTGGAGTTGCAGGCGGGCTTATTCTTGATTATAGAAAAAATACAATTCAGAATCTGGGCGGGAAAGTCAGTAATAATTTTATTACATCACATATAAGTTCTGGAAAGAATTATTATAGTTTTAAGAAAGAGTTAAAGCATGGGAAAGCGAGGAGTGGAAATTTTAATTTAATTAATGGAATGCTTAATGTGGATTATGCTACAGGGGCATTTTTTATTACAGAATTTAATTTATTTAGAGGTATGGGTGGGTTTGATGCAGGGTATAGGCCTGTATATTTTGAAGAACTTGATTATTGCCTTAAAATTAAGAAGGCCGGCAGTAAAATTGTTATAAACCCGGACTCCGTTGCCAGGCATTTTGAAGGAGCTTCAGTAAAAAAATTCAGCAGGAATTTCTACAGGTTCTACCATAAAAACAGGGTAAGGTGTGCATTAATAAATCTGGGGTTTCTGGATTTTTTCAGAGTATTTCTAAAAGCTGAGATAAGATGGATAAGGAGCAGGGCGACGAGTGACCAGTATGGGCCTCTTTTTTATGCATATTTTTTAAATTTTGTGTTTTTGCCTTATAATTTGATAATTAAGATAAAAAATCATTTAATCTTAAATAAATTAGAGTTAAAATGATTTCAATCCTTGTGTAAGCAAAAACTGCTTAAAGGCATAACAGTGAAAGATTCCGGGTAATCTTTTAATGATAGAGGAGAAATGATGGAATTAAAAAATAATGAAGAGGGTAAAAAAAACCAGGCAAAAATCTGTATAATCAGTTATGACATTATTGGCAAAAAGATGGCCGGACCGGGAATACGATTCTATGAATTTGCAAAGGTCCTGTCAGATTATCTTGATGTTACATTGCTTGCTCCCAACAGGATAGATATCGATACCGAAGGATTTAAAACCAGGCAGTACAGGATAAGTAATTATAAGAGCTTAAAGAGAATTGTTGATAATTCAGACATTATATTAATACAGGGGCACATTCTTTATTATTTCCCATTTCTTAAGGATTTTAAGGGAAAGATTATTGTAGATCTTTATAATCCTTTCAACCTTGAAAGTCTGGAGATGTTCAGGGAAAGCAGTATGATAGAGAGGATTAGGATTGATAAAAATAATTTAAACATATTAAAACTCCAGCTTACCATTGGTGATTTTTTTATTTGTGCCAGCGAAAAGCAGAGAAATTACTGGATAGGTATGCTTAATGCTGTGGGCAGAATCAATCCATATAATTATGACTCGGATAATACATTAAGAAAGCTAATAGATATAGTGCCTTCAGGCATACCCTCCCGGCCTCCCAAGCATTCTAATATGTCTATTAAAGATGTCATTCCTGATATTAAGAAAGAAGATAAGGTGGTTATGTGGGGAGGAGGCATATGGAACTGGCTTGACCCTATTACGCCAATAAAGGCAATATGGGAAATCATGAGGAGCAGGAATGATATAAAACTTGTATTTATGGGAGTAAAACATCCTGACCCCAAGCTTCCTGAAATGAAAAAGTGCGTTGAAGCCATAAAACTTGCAAAGGAGCTGGATTTATATGGTAAAAATGTATTTTTCAATGAATGGACTCCATATAATTTAAGGCAGACCCTCCTGCTGGATTCAGAAGCAGGTTTGTCAATACACAGTGAGAGGATTGAAACAGAATTTTCTTACAGGACCAGGGTCCTGGATTATATATGGGCAGGTCTTCCTGTAATAACCACCGAGGGAGATTCTATTGCTGAAATAGTAAAAAATAAAAGCATAGGGGAAATTGTAAAATATGAGGATGCCCATCAGCTTGCAAGGGTTATAGAAAGTGTGTTAACAAACAAGAGTCTGAGGGAGATTTACAGCAAGAATCTGAAAAAGGTCGCATCCGGATTTTACTGGGAAAATGTGACAAAGCCGCTAATCAAATATTGTGTTGGCCCCTATTATTCGGTTGATAAGAGAAAGATAGTTGAATTGATAAATTTACAGAACAGCAAAGTGTCCAGGATCATAGAGAAAAACTTTGAAGGTTATGCAAATGTCTTAAAGATAACCTCTACTAAACATAAGGATGAGGAGATTATAAATAAAAAGGATGTTGGGAAAATATTCAGTGTGGAGGTGGATGAAGGTGCTGCTGTTTCAGGTGATGAGGATTCCGGGCTGGATGAAATTGGTGTTTTAAAATCTAAAATAACCCAGAGGACAAAGTTTGACGGTATTATTATAAACAATGCTTTTTTAGATATTACGCCGAAGTTTTTCTATGACCTTACAAATGTATTATCCTCAAAATTAAAGAAAGATGGCTTACTGTTTTTCTCTATCCCTGAAAAAAGAGGACTTTACAAGCTCCTGGGGGAGGGAAGGAAAACAGATAAAACCAGTTCAAGGATTGATGATTTTACCATTGAGTTTATATTTAAAGATACTGGTTTCAAAATCATAGAGAAGGGTATCTGGGATAATTTCGAAAGCAACGCGGCGGAAAGCAGTGAAAGTGAAATTGATGAAATATACGGCAAGAATGAATTATTTGAGCTTTTTGAAATAAAGTTAGATAAGGAAAGATTTGAAAATTTAAAACTTTTAAGCCGGCTAAATATTTTAGAGTCAGAGGAGCTTACTGAAGATAAAACTTTAAAAGGGAAATTAAGAAAGTATATGTATCTTCTTACCAGTATGTATTTTGAAAATTTAAGAAAGAGCTATAATGAGTCTATAAAAGCTATTAATAATAACATTCAGCTTCAGATAAATAGAGAAATAAATGAGCTAAACCGAAAAAACCGTGAGAGATTGCTTCTGATATACTTTAACATATTCAGGACTCTTTATAAGGAAATTAAAGGCCTGGGATATGACGTTAGCAGTCTTAGAGAAGTTCTGGGTGACTTTAAGCCAAGGGATAAATCAGGGATGGTAATAGATATTAATCAGAAACTGGAAGTTTTAATGAGAGACCTTGAAAATATTGACAGGATAATGGGGCTTTCGGTATCAAATAAATATTATCTGGTAAAGAAGAAATAATTTTTAATAAGATTTTTTTATGATTAAAAGGGGAAGTAAATTGAGTTTAGCCAGTTCTATAATGTTAATATTGTTAAGCATCTCCATAGCTGTAGGCGGGCAGTTATTGTTAAAGGTGGGTATAAATCATATTGGTGTAGTTAATCTTGGCAATACCAGCGCTTTAAAGCAGCTATTTTTCGGAGTGGTTAGAAGTCCAATGGTTATAGGTGGATTATTTATGTATGTAATTTCTGCTGCTATATGGCTTATAGTATTATCTGCTGTAGATTTAAGCTTTGCTTATCCTTTTATTGGCTTTACATATGTAATGGTACTTATACTTTCAAAGTTCATATTAAAAGAGGATGTGAACCCCATCCGCTGGATAGGCACAATTATAATAACTATTGGAGTAGTGGTAATTTCCAGGGGTTAATATCCAGATTAAGGGTAAGGTGAGTTTTTTAATTGGGCCAGGATGATGATCCTTTAATATCAATTATAACAGTAAATTTTAATGGCAAGCCATTTTTAAAAAATCTTTTTAATTCTATAGCCAATCTTAATTATCCGGCTGAATCAATCCAGACGATAATGATTGATAATAATTCTGCTGATGGGTCTGTTGAATTTACAAAAAAAGAGTTTCCATGGGTAGAAGTGGTTACTCTTAAAGAGAACAGGGGTTATGCCGGTGGTAATAATGAAGGATTCAGGCATTCAAAAGGCCGGTATATAGCTTTAATAAATAATGACTGTATCGTTGAAAAGGATTGGCTGGCTGAAATGCTGTCAATCTTTAAACAATCAACGAAAGATTCAAAGATAGGCGCTGTGGGGTCCAGAGTTGTTTTTTATTACAGATATTTACCTTTTCAGCTGATTGCAAGCAGTATCAGGCAGGAAGGAAGTGGCAAAAACAGGAAGTCCAGAAGACTGGGTGTTAAGATAGGCGATCTGACTGTAGGTTACAGTGGAAAGGGAAAGAATTATGGTGTTGATTTAGATAAGAGTGTTAAGTATCTGGATGGCTTCTATCCTGCTGAGCCGGATAAGGAGGGAGGAATATACCACTGGACACAGGGTAATGCGATACTGGCAATACCGGTAGAAAGTCCTGATAGAGATATGAAAATAAAGTTTAAGGTATGCTCGCATATTTCACCAAATAATTTACAGGTTGTTCTGGGTGAAGAGATATTAAAAGATATAAAACTTTCGCGGAAATTGAAAACAGTAAAAATAGAAATACCAGAACGTTTATTTGTCCACTGCAAGGATATTATAAACAGCTGCGGTGTTAAAATAAATAATTCATTCTACAGCAGGGACAGAGGTTTTGAGAGCATTGATGAAGGCCAGTACAGCCGTGTTGGGGAGGTATTTGGTGTTTCCGGGAGCAGTTGCATGATAGATAGAAAAATGCTTGAAGAGGTGGGCTTTTTTGATGATAACTTCTTTACCTATTATGAAGATATAGATTTGTTCTGGAGGGCACGGCTAAACGGCTGGAAAAATTTCTTTACCCCAAAATCCGTGGCAAGGCATTTTCATTGCGGGACAGATAAAGAGTGGTCCTATAATTTTACTTATTATGTAGTAAGAAACAGACTGCTTATGATTTTTAAATGCGGCTGGCCTCTTTTGTTTCTAAGGTGTTATCTGGTATTTGTAATTTCAGGTTTAATTCATGTGCTGTATTATCTTTTTGGCCTGTTAAAAGGCCTTAAACATAAAAGAATTGACATACCTGTAAGAATAAGGGTATTTTTTGAACTTTTTTATTTATTACCAGGAAATTTGATAAGAAGAATTAAAATCAGGACTGGCGGTAAAGTAAAGGACAAAATTATAAAAAGCTGGATGAGGAGTTTTTAGCAGGTTTTTATGAAAAATATTGCTATTTATGATAGGTATCTATCAACAGCAGGCGGTGGAGAGCGGTACAGCTGCAAGATTGCAGAAGTCTTATCTAAAAAAGAAGGATACAGTATAGATTTAATAACCGATATATATGCTAACCTTGAAGAGATATCAGGGAAGTTAAATCTTGATCTCAGAAGTGTTAATTTAAAGGTATTCCCTTTTATATCAGAAGATTATGCTTCAAAAATTACCGAAAAATATGACCTTTTTATAAATGCGACTTATCTGAGTTCACTTCCCGCATACGGCAGTAAAAATATATATTTATGTTATTTCCCAACTCCTTTTGATGTTGATTTTAGGTTTATTCATAAGTTTCTTCTATTTTTTTTCAGGTGCTCGTCTGTGTGGTTGTTTAAAATTGCAGATAGGATAGGGAAGGGTTTTGATGAGATAGGAATAGAAGAAGGTTTGTACGAACCAAGAAGATTTTTATTAAGAAGAGGAAGCTGGAGCAGCGGAAGGGTCAGGTTAGAAATAAAAGAACCGGGACCTTACTTAAGGCTGGGCTTTAAAAACCCGGAGGTAAGTGCAATCGATTTAATGAAAGTAAATATCAGGGTATCTGAAGAAAGAGAAAAGGGAGAAAAACTGTTTTACAGTAAGGATATTGTTTTGAAAAAAGGTGTTAAGGAAATTATTGAAATCCCGCCTGGAACTCCCGGTAGACCTAAAGTAGTCCTGATTTCGTCCGGTACCTTCGTTCCTTCAGATGCTGATAAAAATTCTAAAGATTCCAGAAAATTGGGTGTGGTAGTTTACAATTATAGTAAAATAGCTTTTTTAAAGAAAATAATTTTAAAGATTTTAGGATATATCCCATTATTCCTGGCTACTTACCCTGAGAATTTAAAATTCCTTGATACTTACCATAGAATAATTACTATCTCTAAATATTCCAGGAGGTGGGTAAAGAAATTATGGAAGCGGGAAAGTAATATTCTATACCCGCCTGTTGACATAGATAGTTTTAAAGTAAAAACAAAGGAAAAGATTATTCTTAGTGTGGGCAGGTTTTTCCCGGAGCACCATAATAAGAAACAGCTTGAGATGGTAAGAGTTTTCAGGCAACTGGTTGATAGGAACCCTGAAGAAATGAGGGGTTATACTCTATATCTGGCAGGAGGATTGAGCAGGAGGCCTGACCATCTGGAATATGTAAAAAAAGTAATGGAAGAAAGTAAGGGTTATCCTGTAAGAGTGGTTACCAATATAGAGTGGGATAAGCTGGTGGAAATCTTTGGGAGCTCATTTATTTTCTGGCATGCTTCAGGGATGGGAGAGGATGGAGAGGCCCACCCTGAGAAGTTCGAGCATTTTGGGATTACCACCGTAGAGGCAATGGCCGCAGGGTGCATTCCCGTGGTTATAAATAAGGGGGGACAGAAAGAAATTATAGAAAATGGTTATAACGGATTTTTATTCAACAGCTGGGAGGAGCTTAAATCTATAACTCTGGATATAATAAGAGGGAAAGCGGATATAGAAAAAATAAGGGAAAATGCTGTTATAAGCTGCCGGAGGTTTTCAAATGCCAGATTTGAAGATAATTTAAAATCAATAGTTAACAGGGTATTAAAGGATAGTTAAAAACAGGTATTTTAAAAATTAAAAAATAAGTTATTACAGGGATAAAAATTGGATATAAGCATTATAATTGTAAATTACAACAGTCTTGATTTTATTAAAAAGTGTATCAAAAGCATTAAAGGCAATATAGATAAAGATGGGCTGGATTATGAGATACTTATAGTTGATAATAATTCAGATGATGGCAGTGTTGATTATCTGAAGGAAAAAAGTAAGGGAAGTGGCAGGTTTTGTTTAATAGCAAATAAAAGTAATGCGGGTTTTTCAAGAGCTTCAAATGCCGGAGCGTTAAAAGCAAAAGGAAGATACCTGCTTTTTTTAAATCCAGATGCGAGGTTTTTAAGCGGAAGTCTTAAGGATTTAATTAATTTCTACGAAAGAAAAGATAAAAACGGGAAGGCAGGGGTTGTAGGAGTAAAAATCTTAAATTTTAATGGGACTCTTCAGTACAGTCCGCGGTCTTTTCCTACTCTGTCGAGACAGTTTTATGAAAGCTATTTCCTGTACAGAATTTTTAAAAAAAGCCGCGTCTTTGGTTCATATTTTTTAAGCTGGTGGGACCATGATAACGCTACAGAAGTGGACTGGCTTACGGGTTCATTTATGTTTATAAAGAAGGATTATTTTTTAAAGGAGGGCATGTTTGACCGGGATTATTTTATGTATAGTGAAGACGCTGACCTGTGTCTCAGGTTAAACAGGGAAAATTTTAAGAATTATTATTTTCCTGATATGGTAATAGAACATGCTGATAGCGGTATTGCCTCAAGGGATATGGCTGTGAGGGAAGCAGGTATATGGGGAAGCAGAAGATTATATTTTAAAAAGAATTATTCTATGGCACATGCCATTGTGTTGAGCCTGCTTTATCAGGCGGGAATATTAAACAGGATACTGCTTTTTTTAATCCTGTCTGTGTTTAAATCGGGGAGCGGCAGTAAGGACAGGATGGTTTCTTTTTTTAAGGCCATCAGGATATATTACAGGAATTTATAATTATGAAAAAAAAGCAAAGAAAAATCCTTAAAGATGTAAGCTTTATAACCACAGTTTTCAATGAGGAAAATAGCATTATTAAATTTATGGAAAGCTTGATGGAACAGAGCTGCATGCCCGGGGAAATAGTTATAGTTGATGGGGGATCCAGAGACTATACTCTCAGGAAAGTATCAGATTTCTTTAAAAAAAGAGGGTTACATGAAGAAAGCGTGAAGGAAGAAGGTCTTTTAGAAGGCAGCAGCATGGAAGTCAGGGGAAAGCTAGAGTTAAAGGATGCTGGCGGTATAGTTAATATAAAAGTCATTGAAAAAAAAGGGGCAAATATATCTCAGGGGAGAAACGAGGCAATAAAAGCAGCATCGGGCAGGATTATATGTGCAAGTGATGCCGGGTGCATTCTTGATAAAAACTGGATGTTAGAGATTACGAAGTTTTATAGCAGCTCTTCTACTTATGTGGTAGGGGGATTAAGTATGCCATACTGCAGAAATTTTATTCAGAAGTGTCTGGCTGTCTGTGTGATGCCTTTAAAGGAAGAAATAAATTCTTACAGGTATATGCCTTCGTCCAGGAACATAAGTTTTATAAGGAAAGTGTGGGTTAATGCAGGTGGTTATCCTGAAGATATGGATTACGGAGAAGATATGAAATTTAATTTTAATATAAAAAAAGAAGGTTACAAAATAAGGTTTAATCCCGGTGCTGTTGTTTATTGGAAGATGAGGGAAAACCCTGTTCAGGTATTCCGTCAGTTTTTCAGGTATGCAAAAGGAGATGCCAGGGGCAGAATGTATCCAAACCGCCATATAATAAGATTTACCGGGTTTCTGGGAATTATATTAATTATATTAGGAGCATTTTATTTAAGTAAATGGATCTTTTTTGCACTTATCCCTCTTTTTATATATTATACATACAAACCATATATAAGACTTACCAAATCATTTGAAAATAAAAATAATTGTAGCTTTTACGGTAGAGAAAAGCTGCTATCTATTCTTTTTATACCGCTATTGCTTCTTCAAATTGACCTTTCAAAAATGTGCGGGTATATCAGGGGCCTCATAGAAATATAATAGAATTATAAATTATTATAAATAAAAAATAAAAATTTCAAAAAAGTATTTAAATATTTTTGAATTTGTTTTATAATATAATCTAAAATATATAATTTAACAATTTTATTATATAAATTTTTATTAAATATTATATAATAATAAAAATTATATATTATTATTATAATTATAAAAGTAAAAGTCGTTCTGGAAAAGATAAGATATTTAAGGAGTGGGATATGGATTACGATGATGATGTAAGAAAAATTGACACAAATGAGTTGAGAGTAAATCTTACGAAGTATTTAACTGAGAATTTAGGGGACACCATATATATTACCAGGTATAACAGACTGGTAGCAGAGCTCAGGGTTTATACTGAAGATACCAGAAGAAAAACAGAGCTTAGGATAGCTAAGAAAATGCTTGAAGCTGCTGAAAAGGGAAAGAATAGCAAGAAAAAATAAGAGTAGCTTAAAATGCTTTGGATAAATAGCGCGTATCCCGGGGGCAGGGCTGTGTGCTATTTGCAATTTATGAGTTTTTGCTTTACAAATTGAAGAATAGTTTTTTAAGTTGACTTGCGGGATAATTGTGCTAATATATAGAAAATTCTGAAGATGTCTTAAAGGTAAGATACGGGACGAGTTAAGTTTATGAAAGTTTACAAAGAAAAACACAGTTATATAAAAGAAGTTATTAGCATGTACCTCTGGCTGAAAGATAATTCCTGCTGGCAGAGCATATAGACCTGGCTGGCGGGAATTTTTATTTTTACCTAAAATCCTTTTTTATTACCATTCACAAACTTACAGATCTAAATTAATCAGTAGTAAATAAAAATTCTAAGAATATCCGTGTAATGGCCGGGTAAAGGGCTCCCTGTAGGGAGTTCTGTCTTTTATTAGCTGTATACTGTCTGAACTATGATTTTTAATGATGTGAAAAATAAAAAAATATATTTTAATAAACAAGCAGAGAAGGTATAGAATATGTTTTTTCCTTCAAAAAGTGAATATATGCAGAAAGCTAAAAATTATAATCTGATACCGGTATATAAAGAATATATTGTTGATACCGAAACTCCTACTTCGTTGTTTATGAAAACTGTAGGTCCCGGCAGGAAAGGATTCCTGCTGGAGAGTATAGAAGGTATAAAAAATTTATCCAGGTATTCTTTTATCGGTATTGGCTTTAGTAATCTAATAGAGTTTAATAACGGGACTTTTTCTTTAAGCAGCAATGGTGAAAAAATATACTATATAAAAACTATAAGTCCTCTTGAAGAGCTGGAAAAGACCTTAAAATGTTACAATCTTTACAAAAATCCGCAACTAAAGCATTTTGTGGGCGGTGCCGTAGGATATTTAAGTTATGACCTGGTAAAATACTTTGAGGAAATACCCATGCCTGAAAATAATTTATCTATTCCTGAAATAATGCTTTATCTAACAGAAGTGGTAATTGTTTTTGACCATCTGCTAAACCGTATAAAAATAATCTCTACGGTAAAGATTGGAGAGGGGATTTCTGCTGAAAAGTCTTATGACAAATCGGTTGAGAATATTGAAAGTCTTGAAGAAAAAATCAAGAAAAATAGAGGAAATAATTTTAAAAGCAGCTTTAGCCCGGAAGGCATAGGGAGTATTACCAGAGACTTAAAACTGAGTTCCAATTTTGATAAAGAAAAATTCCTTGAAGGAGTAGAAAAAGCAAAAAGGTACATAACCAGCGGAGATGCTTTCCAGATAGTTCTATCGCAGAGGTTTTATACCAGTAAGTTCTCAGATTCTTTCAGTATTTACAGGGGGATTAGAACCGTAAATCCATCTCCGTATATGTATTATTTTGATTTTGGGAAGTTTAAGATTGCCGGGGCTTCACCTGAACCTCTTATTAAAATTAAGGGAAGCAAAGTCCTGACCTATCCAATTGCCGGCACGAGAAAAAGGGGTAAAAATGCCGGGGAGGATAGAGCCCTTATAAAAAGTTTGTTAAACGACGAAAAGGAAAAAGCAGAGCATAATATGCTGGTTGACCTTGCCAGAAACGACCTGGGAAGAATATGCAAATATAACAGCGTGAAAGTAAAGAAATATATGAGCGTGGAGAAATACTCTCACGTAATCCATCTGGTTTCCAGGGTTGAAGGTATCCTTGACAAAAAAAATTCAATATATGATGCATTAAAAAGTGTTTTTCCTGCGGGGACTTTATCTGGTGCTCCAAAGATAAGGGCAATGCAAATTATAAGTGAGCTGGAACCCGATAGGCGTGGACCATACGGAGGCACAGTTGGATATTTTGGATATGACGGTAATCTTGATAGTTGTATCACGATAAGGACGGCCGTTATAAAAGATAATGTAGCTTATATCCAGGCAGGAGCAGGTATTGTATATGATTCCAGGTCCGAGAATGAATATAATGAGACCTTAAATAAAGCAGCTGCTGTTTTTAAGGCCATTGGCTTATTTAAATAAATAATAATATAAATATTAAAAAGACGGGAGATTTACAAAATGAAAGATTTTTTGGAAAAAATTTTAAATGGGATAGACCTCAACCGTGATGAAGCATATAAAGCTATGGAGTTCATAATGGAAGGCAGGGCAAATGATTGTCAGATTGCAGCTTTTCTTACTGCCTTAAAGATGAAAGGGGAAACAGCTGCCGAGATAAGCGGTTTTTCAATGGCTATGCTGGATAAGGCAGTAAAAGTAAAAAGCAAGTACGGGGACCTTGTTGATACCTGTGGAACCGGGGGTGATGGGCTATATACTTTTAATATCTCTACCACTGCTGCATTTATAGCTGCCGGTGCAGGGGTACGGATTGCGAAACATGGTAATAGAAGTGTGTCAAGCAGGAGCGGAAGTGCGGATGTTCTGGAAGAACTCGGAGTAAATATCGATCTTGAATGCAATGATGTAGCAGAGTGTATAGACGACATTGGAATTGGATTTATTTTTGCCCCGAAGGCGCATAGAGCCATGAAATTCGTGGCCAGGGCAAGAAAAGATATGGGAGTTAGAACAGTTTTTAATATTCTTGGACCCATTACAAACCCGGCACTTGCAAACGGGCGCGTTCTGGGAGTATTTGATAAAAAATTAATTGATATAATGATAAATGCGCTGAAGAATCTTGGCGTGGAAAGGGCGTATGTCGTGAACAGTGAGGAAGGACTGGATGAGTTCTCTGTTTCGGGCAAAAGTATGGTAGCAGAGTTAAAAGAAGGAAAAATTACAAAATACATTTTTGACTCCGGTGAGTTGGGCTTTAAAAAATCAGCAGTTTCAGACCTTAGAGGAGGGGATGCAAAAGATAATGCAAAAATACTTAATGATATTCTTACCGGGAAAGAAAAAGGACCAAGAAAGGATTCTGCCTTAATTAACGCTGCTGCAGCAATAGTTTCAGGACGAAAAGCAGGCAACCTGGAAGAGGGGCTAAGGATGGCTGAATGTTCTATTGAAAGCGGCGGCGCTTACGATAAATTATTAAGTTTGATTAAATATACAAACAAGAAAACAGCTTAGTAGCAGGAGATTTTAAAAACCGTCAAAGGTAGATGTTAATTATCAGAAGGGGATTAATTTGAAATATTTGAAGGAAATTCTGCTTTTAAAAAAGAAAGAAATAGAAGAAATCAGGGAAATAAGAGGGATTAAAAAGGACGTACTGCAAGTAGAATCCGAAAAAGGAGGCATTGAAGAAAAAAATAGAAGCAGAAAGGGACGTTTTGTAAAAGAAATTGATAAAGGCAAAGTAAACATTATTGCCGAGATAAAAAGGGCGTCTCCTTCCAGGGGGATTATTAATGAAAAACTTGATATTGAGAAAACAGCCCTGCTTTATGACAGGTTTAAAAGCTTTATCTGCGGAATTTCTGTTCTTACGGAATCACTGTATTTTAAAGGAAATACAGTAGATATAGCTGCTGTTAAGCAAAAAACAAAATTGCCGGTTTTAAGGAAAGATTTTATTTTTAATGAAGCCCAGATTTACCAGAGTGCTGAGCTTGGAGCTGATTGCATTTTGTTAATAAGTTCAATCATGGGTTCCAGGAAGTTAAAAAATCTTTATAGTCTGGCTTCTAATATCGGGCTTGATGTGCTGGTTGAAGTCCATACTACCGGGGAGCTTGATAAGGCACTTGATATCGGAGCAGAACTAATAGGTATAAATAACCGCAACCTGAAAAATATGAAAGTAGATGGGAAGAGAATTTATGGTTTTTTAAATTATAGAAGGCGGGAACTTTCTGATAAAATTTTAGTCTGTGAAAGCGGTGTTAAGGACGTTGAATATATTAAAGAGCTGTTTTTAAATGGAATAAATACTTTTCTGATCGGAGAGTATTTTATGGCAGGAAACCAGCTTGAGAAAACCCTGAAATATATGGAACTGGAGCTGGGAAAGGATAACCTGGTATAAAGGCGTAAAGATAAAAGATTATTAAAATAGGAGAGATTTTATATGGTCTGGGTAAAAATATGCGGAATTACAAATTTAGAAGATGCCAGGATAGTATCCCGTTTAGGAGCGGATGCCATGGGATTTATTCTGTCCACCGATAGTCCCAGGAGAATAGAATTGAATAAGGCAAAAGCAATAATTGATGCTCTTTTTAAAGGGAAAGATAAAATTTCAACGGTGGGGGTATTTGTAAATGAAAAAATAATAGATATACTTGAGTGTTCAAGAAGGTTGAAGCTTGATTATGCCCAGCTTTCAGGTGATGAGGACAGCACTTTTTTAAAAAATTTAAAAGATGCATCAAAGGGGTTAAAAATTATAAAGGCCATAAGGATAGAAAATGGAGATAAGGCTGTTAGAGATACCGGTGCAGGGATAAGGAAAATAAATGAAGGGCTGGAAAGCGCGGAGCGTTTTGCAGATTTTATATTGCTGGATAGTTATAAAAAAGATATTTATGGAGGAACAGGGATAACTTTTAACTGGAAAGTTGCAAAGGATTGCAGCAGCAGGATTCCGGTTATATTGTCAGGAGGGCTTGAGCCCGGAAATGTTAAGAAGGCTATGGATATTGCGGAACCGTTCGGGGTTGATGCATCATCGCGGCTGGAGCTTTATCCGGGTAAAAAAGACCCGGAGAAATTAAGGGAGTTTATAAATATTGTAAGGGCGGTAACAGGACGGAGAACATAAAAAATATTATAGGATTTTAAAGGGATTTTTTAATAGACATGGAAAAAGATAAAAGAAAATTTAAAAAAACAGGGAAAAATAATTTTAAAAGCAGAAAAAATTATGGCTATAGAAATGGATACTTTGGGGAATTTGGTGGTATGTATGTACCTGAAATACTTATGGGTGCATTAAAAGAGCTTGAGGAGAATTATTTCAGGTATAAGAATGACAGGAATTTCCAGAAAGAACTGTCCTTTTATTTAAAAAATTATGTAGGAAGGCCAACACCTCTTTATTATGCAGAAAGGCTTACCCGCAAATTAGGCGGAGCAAGGATATATCTAAAACGTGAAGACCTGTGCCATCTTGGGGCTCATAAAATTAATAATACCATCGGGCAGGTTCTTCTGGCCCGGAAAATGGGAAAAAAATTTATAATTGCAGAAACAGGCGCAGGGCAGCACGGTGTAGCAACTGCTGCTGCTGCGGCGCTATTTAATATGGGCTGTAAAATTTTTATGGGGACTAAAGACATAAAGAGGCAGTCATCCAATGTATATAGGATGAAACTTATGGGCGCGGAAGTGATAGAAGTTTCTTCGGGAAGCATGACTTTAAAAGATGCGGTCAATGAAGCTCTTCGTTACTGGGTGTCAAGGGTGGATGATACTTTCTATGTCATGGGTTCGGTGGTAGGTCCCCATCCTTATCCCACTATGGTCAGGAATTTTCAGGTAATTATCGGCAAAGAAACAAAAAAACAGATACTTGCTGCAGAGGGAAGACTTCCTGATTACATTGTAGCATGTGTTGGGGGAGGGAGTAATTCCATAGGTATATTCTATCCGTTCCTGAAAAATACTGATACTTTAAAACTTATAGGAGTTGAAGCAGGAGGAAAAGGAATTAAAAGCGGAAAACACGGGGCAACATTAAGTTATGGTGACAGAGGTGTGTTCCATGGTGCATATAGTTATATATTACAGGATAATTATGGCCAGATAGAAGAAGCTTATTCTGTTTCAGCAGGCCTTGATTATCCGGGTGTGGGTCCCGAGCATGCTTATTTTAAAGAAAAAGGGATAGTAGAATATGAGTATATAGTAGATAGCGAAGCTCTGGAAGCATTCAGGACACTATCGCTTTACGAGGGGATAATCCCTGCCTATGAGAGTGCCCACGCGCTGGCTTATGTTGAGAAGCTGGCTCCGGAGCTGGATAAAGATAAAATAATAGTTGTGAATTTATCGGGACGTGGTGATAAGGATATTGAAGTAAAATAAATATCAGATGTTAAATATTAAAAAAACAGGCAGGGCTTTAAGCCGTAGCTTTTTTAAGGTGAAATATGAATAAAGATAATAACAGTGTTATAGAAAAGGTGTTTAAGGATTTAAGGAAGAATAAACAGAAAGCTTTTATTCCGTTTATAACCTGTGGCTTCCCCAGCATGGAGGGTTTCCTTGAATTGTTTAAGATTCTGGATAGAAATAATGCGGATATAATAGAGGTTGGTATTCCATTCTCAGATCCTCTGGCAGATGGGCCGGTTATTCAGGCAACTTCTAAGATTGCCCTGGAAAATGGGATAAATACCGATGTTATTTTTAAGTATTTGACAAGAGCAAGGGAGGAAAGCAGCAAGCCCATAGTGATTATGACTTACTTTAACACCGTTTACCGTTATGGAGTGGAAAAGTTTTTAAAAAAATCTAAAGGGGCCGGAGTAAATGGTATCATAGTACCTGATTTACCACTGGAAGAATTTAAGTATTATTTTAAAGATTTTAAAGAAGCGAATATAGATAACATAATGTTTGCTTCTCTGACTTCAAGCAGGGAAAGACTTATGGCTGTTGCCAGAAAAAGCAGGGGATTTATATACTGTATTTCAGTAAAAGGTGTAACTGGCGTTAGAAATAATGTAAATCCTGAAGTTATAAGTTTTTTAAAGGGCTTGAGGAAAATAACAGAACTGCCGCTGGCGCTGGGTTTTGGGCTTTCTAACAGGAAGCAGATTGCTCAGATCAAAGACTATTGCGATGGGGTTATAATAGGAAGCAAGATCTTGTCTCTGGTGCTTGAAGCAGATGACTTTAAAGACGGTATTAAAAAAGTAGAGAGTTTCATATCGGGTGTTAGTGATGTATTAAAATTTTAATATTTTTACATAAGGTATACTTATGTAATTGATATTGTTTTCAATATTAAGGTTTGTTGGAATAGATTATTATTTTTTAAAAATTTTATTCATTTTATGTCTAATATGTTTTTGGAAGAGTATATTTAATAAATTATTGACCGCAATTCCAAATCCTTCAAATTTATCAGCACATTCTACTTGATTCTTTATTTTTTCTTTTCAAATATAAATTCACAATGATCTTTCCCATACGCAATGGTATTTTCCCACGAGCTCCCACGATGAAATTTAAGCTCTGGAAAAGCTTTTGAATAAAATTCTTTATCTACTTCGCAAAATAGTCTGGTTAATTCTGAAGTTCCTGTCTCGGTAAAGAAACCATGGAAGGGACATCTAGTAACAACACGATGGCAAATGTTATCATTCCGTTTTACATATTCCCTATTGCAAAATCGACCCGCTCCCTTTTTATCAACTAAATCAAGATAACTTATAAGTAACTTCATAGGTTTCTTGCCGGAAATCTTTAAGGACTGTAAAAGTGCCATTGGTTCATTACAACCAATAGGAACTATTATTTTTCTCATTATCTCAAAAGCCTTTTCTTTATCAAATTTTGCCTGAAGTTCTATATATGAAGCAGTAACAAGAGAAAGGCGTTTGATAAGTCCTGTTTCGGTGTTCTTAATTTTTGCCCAGTGAGTTTTTTTAAATATAGCATTTTTTCTAATCAAGCATCTGGCTAAGAGTATAGGCCATAACCATCCAATTTCTTTGCTCAAAACAGACTTTGTAATTTTAATCTCCTCGATTTTCATACTCTTCCTACTTGTAAAAAAGTTTCATACTTATATTCTCAAAATAAATATGGGAATAGTCTCCATTTATTTACATTCTTTATTAATTTACGTTTTCTCAAACAATTACACAAATGATGTAGTGTTTCGTTCCCCTATTAATCCATTTCTAATATCCTTTTTAAGTTTAAATTGTCTTCTTCCATATCCTTTTTAATTAAAGGAAACCAGGATTTAAGCAGTTTTAAAATTAAATTTGAGATAATATTTGCTCTAAACCCAAAACTTTCAATATGAGTAAAAATACAAATGTCTCCTTTAGTTTTCCCAATAAATGATATTCGTGTCCCAATAAGTCGACCAAGCCAATGTACAGATTCAAAATCAGCCCTCCAACTCAGATTCTTTTTTTCTATATTAGTGATTTTACATTTGATTTTGAACCACTTCCCATCAACACATTCCTCAAAGTAAATAATGTCTCCTTCATCCAAGCCTCCAGTTATTTTTATGAATTTCTTATGATTTGGATGCCACTTTGTAAAATTCTTATCGAGAGTTTTAAACCAATTAAAAATCTTATCAGGTGTTGTTTTTATTTCTATTGAATCTTTTAGAGTAATCATATCTTAATTTCTTCTTTCAATGGTTATTTATTTTTTCCCTTTGGATAAACAGATATACAAATTCTATATAGACTTATTTCCTTTTTTATTATTATGTTAGATTTTTTACTAAACTGTCAATAAAAATTTATTATTTTGAATACGAAGGTAAGTTATTCTAAGGTAAAAATGTTCTGGGATTAGCCGATACCCCGTTTACCTTACTTTGTAATGAAGATGGGTACCTGTGCTTACACCTGTATTTCCCATAAGACTGATTAAATCTCCCTGTCTGGTAATATATATTTAAAGGTTTGCCCTAAATAAAATAGTGAAATGAGACCTGTTGTTTAGGCATAAAATAAATCAATTACTACTAGCTTATGAGCCTTTATTTTATTATTTTTGAATATAATATTAAAATAATATAATTTATAGTATCTCTAAATAGTTTAATAGATGTATAATTTAAATTAAAGAAATGCCGGATTTTAAGAAGGGTAAAAAAATTAAAGATTTAGTGATAAGCATAGTCAGCTATAATAGTCTGTCTTTTTTAAAGGAGTGTCTGGATTCCATATTAGAAAATCCGCCAGAAAAAGATTACCAGATTATTGTGGTTGATAATGCTTCCAGCGACGGAACTGTTGGATTTATAAGAAGAAATTATCCCGGAATAACACTTATAGCGAATAACAAGAATATAGGATTTGCTGCAGCTAACAATAAGGCTATAAAAAAATCTAATTCGAAGTATGTACTTTTGATAAATAGCGACTGCATTGTTTATAAAAATTCACTTGACGGCCTGATAAATTTTATGGAGGAAAATCCGGAAGCAGGTGCAACGGGGCCGAAGATAGTCAATAGTGATGGCACTATCCAATTATCTTGCAGGAGATTCCCGTCTATGTTCAATGCCGCAGCCCATACTATACTGGGGGATATATTTCCCCGGAACCCTTTTTCAAGAAAATACAAGCTTGCTGATATATGCAGGAATAAGCCCCTGAAGGTGGACTGGGTCTCGGGTTCCTGTATGATTATAAGAAAGGAAGCTCTGGAGGATACCGGATTTCTTGATGAAAGATACTTTATGTATGTGGAAGACCTTGATATTTGCTACAGGATGCGGCAAAAGAAATGGGAAGTATATTATTACCCAGACGCTGAAGTGATGCATCATACCGCAGGAAGCGCAGGAAGCGGCAGATTGGGGAAAATCAAATCAAGTTTCAGGATGCAGAAAAGTGTTTTTTATTTTTTCTGGAAAAATTACAGGAGAAGCTTAAAAATAATATTTATGCCTGCTATAATACTTATTCTTGGATTAAGAATGTTTTTTGCTACTATAAAAAGCCTTTTCCCGGATAAGAAATAATGAGATATACGGTTGTTGCAAAATGGCCGGTGGATTTATGGGTTTTTTATATAAAAATTTTATATTAAAATAATCACATAGATTTATATAAAGTAGAGAGGGAATGAATTTTTGAAAATTTTAATAACCGGAATTGCAGGATTTGTGGGGGAACATCTTGCCTCTTTTCTTATGAATGAGGGAAAGCATAGTATTACCGGTATTGACCTGGATTTTGGAAATTTTAATTCCGGTGGTAGATTGTCCAGAGAAATAGAACTTGTCAGGGTTGATCTGACAGACAGGGATAGGGTTTTTAATGTTATTAAAAAGTTAAAACCGGATCAGATATACCACCTGGCAGCTCAGAGTTCGGTTAGCTATTCCTGGGAGAATCCTCTGGAAACTTTCAGGATTAATGTTTTTGGTAGCATAAATATTTTAGAGAGCATTAGGAAGCATTGCCCCGGCTGCAGGCTAATTGCGGCATGCACAGCTGAAGAATACGGTGAAGCAGAAGATAAAGATAAAGCTATAGATGAGAATTGTAACATCTATCCGGAGAATCCCTATGCAGTAAGCAAATCTTCGCTTGATTTTCTTTGTTCAATTTATTATAAAGCATACGGGCTTCCGGTGTTTATAGCCAGGTCTTTCAATCTTATAGGGCCCGGACAGTCGGAAGGATTTGTTGCCTCCGACTTTGCCAGGCAGGTAGCCCTGATAGAAAAAGGAAGGCAGGAGCCAGTAATAGAGGTTGGGAACCTTGAACCTTACAGGGACTTTCTGGATGTAAGGGATGCTGTTAAAGCATACTATTATATTATGAATAAAGAAAAAAGTGACCAGGTTTATAATATCTGCTCGGGAGAAAAGAGAAGGATATCGGAATTGCTGGATATTCTTTTATCTATAAGCAAAAGGAATGATATTAAAGTAAAAGTTGACCGGAGTAAATTCAGGTTAATTGATGTTAGGATGATATACGGGGATAATAGTAAATTAAAGAAACAAACTGGCTGGAGTCCTGATTATTCTATTGAAGATTCACTCAGGGATACGCTTGTTTACTGGAGAAAAAAAATTAGTTAGGTAAAATGATAAATTACTGTAAGGAGCTAAATTGAAAGCAGTGATACTGGCAGGAGGGGAAGGAACAAGATTGCGTCCAATTACTTTTTTAAATCCAAAACCCATGCTTCCCCTTGCAAACAGGCCTTTCATGGAGAATTTTGTTTTGTGGCTTAAATCCCATAATGTAAAAGATATAATTTTTTCCGCAGGATACCTTTCAGAAGTTTTTAAAAACTATTTTGGGGATGGCAGGAAATTTGGGCTGAAAATCACTTTTGTTAAAGAAGACAAGCCGCTTGGCACCTGTGGCGGGGTGAAGAATGTAGAAAAATACCTGGGCAGTGATAGTTTTATGGTGTTTAATGGTGATATTCTTTCTTCACTTAATTTGACTGATATGATAGCTTTCCATAAGAAAAAAAAGGCGGATGTAACTATATCTGTAACCAGTACCGAGGACCCTTCGTCTTACGGCCTGGTGCCTGTTGACAGTAAAGGCAGGATTACAAGGTTTCTTGAGAAGCCGAAGGAGGAAGAGATTGTTACCGATCTGGTTAATGCCGGAATTTATGTTATGGAGCCACATATACTGAAAAATGTGCCGGAGGGTAAAAAGTACTCCTTTGAAAGACAGCTTTTTCCCGGCCTCCTGGAAAAGGGATACAGGGTTTTTGGTTATGTTTTTAACTCTTACTGGCTTGATGTGGGGACACCCAGGAAATACCTGATGGCTAACTGGGATGTGCTATGTAAAAAGGTAAGTTTTAAATTTCCCTGCAGCGAAGTAATGAAAGGCATATGCGTAGGAATGGATACCAGGTATTCAGAAAGTAATTTTGTTTCGGGACCTGTAGTTATTGGCAATGGAACAAAAATAGAAAAAAATGCTAAAATAATGCCCCTGACTGTAATAGGGGATAACTGTTCTATATCAGAAGGCACAGAAATATCGGAGAGTGTCATTTTTAACAATTGTAAAATAGGGAAAAGATGCCATATAAAAAAAGCAATAATCTCCAATAATGTGAGTATTGGAGATAATGTTACAGTAAAGAACTATTCGGTAATTGGTGATAATAGCAGTATAGGTGAAAATAATATATTGAAAAACGGCATTAGGATTGGTATAAATTCAAGTATTGCGAAAAGCCCTATTAACTTCTAGCTTAAGCTTGATGACTAAACAAGCTGGTTGGATAAATTTTTTTAGAATTGAGAGGAGTAAAAATGGTAAAGGCGCTTATAACGGGAATTACCGGCCAGGATGGTTCTTACCTGGCGGAGCTACTGTTAAAAAAAGGTTACAAAGTTTATGGCATGATAAGACGTTCATCAGTTGAAAATTTTGATAGGATAGAGCATATAAGAGAAAAAATTAATTTTATGCAGGCGGACCTCCTTGACCAGTTATCGATAATAAATGCTATAAAAGAATCTCAGCCCGATGAAATTTATAATCTTGGTGCAATGTCATTTGTGCCTACATCCTGGAAACAGCCGGTACTTACAGGGGAGTTTACGGGCCTGGGGGTAACGCGGGTCCTGGAAGCAGCAAGGCATATGGACAGGAAGATAAAGTTTTACCAGGCGTCAAGTTCGGAGATGTTTGGAAAGGTAAGAGAAGTTCCCCAGAATGAAAATACCCCTTTTCATCCGCGCAGCCCCTATGGTGTGGCAAAGGTTTATGGCCATTATATGACTGTGAACTACAGGGAGAGTTATGATATGTTTGCATGCAGCGGTATACTTTTTAATCATGAATCGCCGAGGCGTGGTCTTGAATTTGTTACCAGAAAGGTGACTTATGGAGCAGCCAAAATAAAGTTGGGACTGGCAAAAAACCTATTACTCGGTAATCTTGATGCCAAGAGAGACTGGGGATATGCTAAAGATTATGTAAAGGCAATGTGGCTTATGCTCCAGCAGGATAAGCCCGAAGACTATGTTATAAGTACGGAACAGACACATTCAGTCAGGGAATGGGTAGAGCTAGCATTTAATTGCCTTGACCTTGACTGGGAAAAGTATGTTAAAGTCGATGAAAGATTTATCCGTCCGGCTGATGTTGACTTTTTGGTAGGAGATTCCAAAAAAGCAAGGGAGAAACTTGGCTGGGAGCCAGAAACAAGTTTTAAGCAGCTGGTTAAAATTATGGTTGAATATGATTACAATAATTTAAAAAAGCAAGTTTAATAATAAATTTTTAGGGAAAGTTATTTATGATGGAGAAAATGAATATTAAGTTTGGAACTGATGGCTGGCGTGCCGTAATAGCAGAACAATTTACTTTCAGGGGAGTTAAGGTTGTTTCTCAGGGAGTCAGCAATTATCTAAGTAAAAAGGCCGGCGGCAGTAAAAAACCATGCGTGGTGCTTGGATACGATACTAGGTTTCTTTCGGAAAAATTTGCCATGGCGGCAGCAGAAGTTTTTGCCCTTAATGATATAGCAGCATATTTTTCTGACAGGATTATTCCCACTCCAGTGTTATCCCATGCGGTAGTTGATAGAAAAGCTGACCTGGGAATAATGATTACTGCCAGTCATAATCCCTATTACTATAATGGTTATAAGATTAAGGGTCCTTTTGGCGGCTCTGCTACCATGGATATAATCAGGGAAGTTGAGAAAGAAGTAGATGAGGTAATAAAAAATACTTCAAAATATGAAAGATTCCTGGTAGATTTTGAGGGCGGGGATGAAAATGGCATAAAAAAAGCTGATTTCCTGTCAAGGTACAGTGAAGATATATTAAGCCAGGTAGATAAGGATATTATAAGCGGCTTTACATTTGGGCTTCTGTTTGAACCGATGTATGGCGCATCTCAGGGAATATTTAAAGATATTCTTGAGAAATTAAATGCTTCTAATGTTACCGAGATACATTCAATATTTAACCCTTCTTTTGGCGGGATAAATCCTGAACCTATCGGGGATAATCTTAATGAGGCCAGGGAGGTTTTAAAAAATAAGAATTGTAAGATGGCTATTTGCCTGGATGGAGATGGTGACAGGATAGCTGCCCTGGGTGAGGATGGGAATTATATCAGTTCCCACCATCTTTATTCAATTTTTTTATGGTACCTGGCACATGTGAAAAAGATGAGGGGAAAAGTGATAAAATCTGTAAATCTTACATCCACAATAGATAAAATATGTGCAAAGTATAATCTTGAACTTGTTACCACTCCTGTTGGTTTTAAGTATATAGGAGAGGAAATTATTAAAGGTGGAGTTATTATGGGCGGTGAAGAAAGCGGAGGCCTGTGGGCAGGGGGAAGCTTGCCGGAAAGAGACGGCATGCTGATGGGTCTAAAGCTTCTGGAAATAATATGCAGTCTGGGAAAGACCGTAAACCAGATTCTTGATGGGATTTATAATGAATTCGGCTATTTTGTGTTTGACAGAATTGATTATGAGGTTGATTTAAAGCAGAAGCGAAGATTAAAGTCTATCATGGAAAAGGGCATACCTAAAGAATTGGAGAAAGCAGGGGTTAAAAATGTCATAACTGTTGATGGCCATAAATACATCATGGAAGATGGGGGATGGATAATGATAAGATTGTCAGGGACTGAATCGGTAGTGAGGATATATACGGAAGGCGAAAGTAAGGAAAAAACAAATTACCTTCAGGACCTGGGCAAGAAAATAATAGATGGAGCTGTTTAGGGAGATAATTTTTGAAAAATTAATATATTCTAAAAAGATAGAAGAGGGAGATTTATTATGAATATTCTGGATGACCTGGAAAAAATCAGAGAAATTGACAGAGAAGGAATACTTGAGGCAGAAGAAGGATTTTATGAGCAGTTGCTTGATGCAAGGGAGATTGCAAGTAGGGCTAACCCGGAAGAATTGAAAGGGGAAAGTTATAGCGGAGTTGTTATTTTGGGCATGGGTGGTTCCGGATTTGCCGGGGATATTATAAAAGCTTTGATTAAAGATGACATTGATATACCGGTTGAAGTTGTAAAGGGATATAATCTGCCCTCTTATATAAAAAAGGGATGGCTGGTTATTTCTATAAGTTACTCCGGAAATACTGAAGAAACAATTTCCGCAACCGGACAGGCGCTGGAACGGGGCTGCGAAGTTATTATTATATGTTCTGGTGGTGAGCTTGAAAAAATTGGTAAGAATAATGGTAAAACCGTGGTAAAAATACCATCAGGAATGCAGCCAAGGGGTGCCGCAGGTTACCTTTTTTTCCCTGCTTATCTTATGATGGATTATCTGGATATAGTTAAAATACCCTCAGGTGATATAGAGGAAGCTCTGGACCTAATGAAAGAAAAAGCCTCCCTTTACAGAAGGGAAGTTGGTATTGATAAAAATCCTGCCAAGCAGCTGGCTTTAGAAATCTCGGATAATCTTCCTATTGTATACGGTACGGAAGGGATACTGAGTGTAATTGCTTACAGATTAAAATGTGAGATAAATGAAAATTCTAAAACCCCATGCTGGTGGAATGAGTTTCCGGAATCAAACCATAATGAAATAGAGGGATGGGAAAGGTTAAAGGGGGTTACGGATAAATTTGCAATACTGGTCTTAAGAGAAAAAGATGAATGGATAAGGATGAAAACCCGGATAGAAATAACCTTAAAATTGATTGAGGATAATGTCAGCAGCATAATAACAATACCGGTTGAGGGAGAATCAAAACTGGCAAGGGCGCTGTCAACAATGTATCTTGGGGATGTAGCCAGCGTTTACCTGGCATTTCTTTACGGGATTAACCCTAGCCCGGTAGAGAAAATAGAGTCGTTGAAAGCTGAACTTAAGAAAATAAAGTAAAATTAGTTAAAATTAGGCAAAAAAGTGCCTGGAAAGGAAAGTATTTAATGAAATTTGATGTAAAAGATATTGATTTAGCCCGGAAGGGTAAAGATAAGATAGAATGGGCAGCAATAGAAATGCCGGTACTAAAAGGTATAAGGAAAGATTTTTCAAAGAAAAAGCCACTTAAAGGTTTTAATGTGGGAGCATGCCTTCATGTCACTTCGGAAACAGCAAATCTTATGATTACTTTAAAAGAGGCAGGGGCAAATGTAGCTTTATCAGCATCAAACCCGCTGAGCACCCAGGATGATGTTGCAGCTTCTCTTGTAAAGGATTATGGCATAAAAGTATTTGCTATTAAAGGCGAGGACAATAAAACCTATTACAGGCATATAAATAGTGTTCTTGATACCAGGCCTCAGGTAACAATGGATGATGGTGCAGATTTGATTTCTACCATACATAGCAGCAGAAAGGAATTAATTGATGGTGTATATGGCGGAACAGAAGAAACTACAACCGGGGTAATAAGACTTAAGAGTATGGAAAAAAAGGGTGTTCTTCGCTATCCCATTATTGCTGTAAATGATGCAAAGACAAAGCACTTTTTTGATAACCGCTATGGAACAGGCCAGAGCACGATAGATGGAATTTTAAGGGCAACTAATATTTTGCTTGCAGGTAAAAGGTTTGTGGTAGGCGGTTACGGCTGGTGTGGTAAAGGAGTAGCGTTAAGGGCAAAGGGCATGGGTTCAATAGTAATAATCCTTGAGGTAGATCCCTTAAGAGCGCTGGAAGCTAAGATGGATGGATTTGAAGTTATGAGCTCCCTAGAAGCAGCGAAAGTAGGGGATATATTTCTATCGGTTGCCGGTGATATGAACGTAATAGGCGAGCCAATTCTGAAGAATTGCAAGGATAATGTAATTGTGGGCAATTCAGGACATTTTAATGTTGAAATTGATTTGGAATACTTAAAGAAAAACAGCAAGTCAAAAAGGAAAGTCAGGCCTTTTGTAGAAGAATATTTAATGAACGACGGCAGGAGGATATATCTGCTTGCTGAAGGGAGACTGGTAAATCTTAGTGCGGCTGAAGGGCATCCTGCAAGTGTTATGGATATGAGTTTTGCGAACCAGGCTTTAAGTGCAGAATATATCTTCAGGAATAGTAAAAAAATCTCAAAAAAAGTTTATCCTGTTCCTGAAGATATTGATAGGAAGATAGCTGAATTAAAGCTTAAAAGTATGGGAGTTAGAATAGATAAATTAACCAAGGAGCAGGAGGAATATCTTAATTCATGGGAGATGGGAACATAAGTAATAGTTTTAAGGAAAAGGGTAATGTATATACTCTTAGATGGAAAAAGAATGTTTTAGAACTTATAGATCAGAGGAAGCTCCCTTTTAAAGAAACATATGTAAAATGCAGGTCGGTAGAATGTGTGGCTAAAGCTATAAAAGATATGGTTGTAAGGGGAGCACCGGCAATAGGAGTTGCTGCTGCTTATGGTGTTGCACTGGCAGCACTGGAATTTAAGGGTGGGAATAAGGAAGAATTTATAGGTCATGTGAATAAGGGTATAAAAATACTTTCCGGAACCAGGCCTACGGCTGTAAATCTTTTCTGGGCACTGGATAGGATGAAGGGGAAAATGGCCGGAAATAGGAAGCTGGAAGTTAATGAGATTAAGGAAAAATTAATTAGAGAGGCAACTGATATTGAAAAACATGACCTGGAGATAAATTTTAAGATTGGCCATAATGGAAAAGAAATTTTAAATGGGCTGGGTAGTAAATTAAGGATTCTTACCCATTGCAACGCAGGGGCCCTGGCTACATCAGGTTATGGCACCGCCCTTGGCGTAATAAGGGATTTGAATACCCATGGCAATCTATTCCATGTGATTGTAGATGAAACAAGACCTTTCCTGCAGGGGGCAAGGCTGACTGCATGGGAGCTTTATCAGGAAGAAATTCCTTTTTTTATAATATCCGATAATATGGCAGGATATTTTATGTCCAGGGGGGAAGTGGATGCAGTTTTGGTGGGCGCTGATAGGATAGCCCTTAACGGGGATACTGCAAATAAAATAGGGACTTTAGGCCTGTCCATTCTTGCAGGTTTCTATAATGTACCCTTTTATATTGCTGCTCCGCTTTCAACGGTTGATATAAAAATAGAAAGTGGGGATAATATACCAATAGAGTACAGAGATAATAAGGAAGTAAGGGAGATACTTGGTAATTCTATAATTCCTGAGTTTATGCCGGTTGTAAATCCTGCGTTTGATATTACCCCGGGTAATAATATAACTGCAATAATTACTGAAAAAGGCGTAATATACCCACCTTATAAAAAGAACATTATTAAGATTTTTAAGTATAAAAGTTAAAAAGTAGAGAGTGGTGTATAACCAGCATGAAAGTTAAAAGGGCAATGATAATGGCAGCAGGCCTTGGGACAAGGCTCAGGCCGCTTACTGACCTTATATCCAAGCCGATGGCTCCAATAGTTAACAGGCCGGTTATGGAACATATTGTAAGACTTCTGGCAAAACATAATTTTACAGAGATAGTTTGTAATCTTCACTGGTATCCTGATGTTATAAGAGATTATTTTGGTGATGGCTCAAAGTGGGGCGTGAATATATCTTATTCCTATGAAGAAAAGCTTCTTGGTACTGCAGGAGGAGTAAATAATGTAGAAGATTTTTTTGAAAATAATACATTCCTGGTTATAAGCGGTGATTCTTTAACTGATATTGATTTAACAAGTGCCAAAGCATTTCATAAAAAGAAGGGAGGAATTGCCACGCTGGTATTAACCAGGGTTGAAGATACATCTCAATATGGAGTGGTGATAATAGATGGAAATAATAGGGTAAAAGGGTTCCAGGAGAAACCCTTGAGCGGGGAAGCCAGGTCAAATCTGGCAAATAGCGGAATATATTTTTTTGAACCGGATATATTTAGTTTTATGCCCTCAAGGGGTAAATTCTACGATTTTGGCAAAAATGTTTTTCCAGATCTTTTAAAGAAAAATATTGAATATTACGGCTATAATCATAATCAGTACTGGAATGATGTGGGCACTCTTGATGAGTACCAGCAGGGTAACTTTGATGCCCTTGAAGGCAAAGTTAATGTGGGAATTCCCGGAAAGAAGATAAAGGAGGGAGTCTGGGTAGGCAAAAACTGTAAAATTCAAGAAGGGGTAATAATAATTCCGCCGGTATGCATTGGTGATAACTGTACCATAAAAAAAGATGCGAAACTTTTCGGACCGATAATTCTGGGAAATGATACAATTGTAGATGAAAGGGCAGTATTATACAGGGGTATAAAATGGGGCAGTGGCTATATAGGGAAGGATGCATCTTTGATTGGTGCTATTATAGGGTATAATGCAAAGATAAAAGATAAAGCTTCTGTTCTTGAAAAAGCAGTTATTGGCTCAAGAAGCATTATAAAAGACGGAATAAAAATTCACCCCAGCGTGAAAGTTATGTCCGACAAAGTGATAGATATTGATACGAAAGAAACCGGAAAAGATTAATAAAAAAAGTTTTTTAGATATTTTAAAAGATATTATCGCTCCGCCATTGTGTGCTGTTTGCGGTAATGTTGATCCTGCATTACTCTGCGACCAATGTTTATCCAGCATTATCAAGATTGGAGGTAATGTATGCCGCTATTGTGGCAGGCCTTTGTGTATGGATGAGAAGGGTGACAGGATATGCAATTTTTGCAGGATAGAAGACTTTAATTTTTACAGGCACAGGAGTTTTGCTGTTTACAGTGGAGGAATTAAAAAAATAATAAAAAAGTATAAATATGATAGGATATATGCCTTAAAGAAAATTATCAGCATGTTTCTGGGGGAAATATATGTCAAAAATTATAAATATGAAAAAATAGATTATATGGAAACAGTTCCGGGAAGGCATATGGAAATGATTTGTGAATCATTGTCAAGGTTAATTAAAATTCCATTTATTGGTAATATAATAAGAGTAAAGAAAATTTTGAAACAGCAGAACCTGGATTTTATGCAGAGGAAAAATAATATAAACGATGCTTTTAAAGTAAGGGATTGCCTGGTATATTCCGGTAAAAATGTCCTGGTTGTAGATGATGTCTGGACTACGGGAAGCACGATGATGGAGGTTTCAGATGTTTTAAAAAGGGCAGGTGCGGATAAGATTTATTTATTAACTCTGGCAAGGGGGATAAAATGAAAACGCCCAGGTTAAAAGGAACTGTAAAGTGGTTCAGCCCAGAAAACGGGTTTGGATTTATAGTGGCGGGATCAGAAGATAAAGGAGATATTTTTGTCCAATATTCTTCCATACAGATGGATGGATTTAAATCACTTAAAGAGGGTCAGAAAGTGGAGTTTGAATTAAGTAAAGACGAGAGAGGCAATGTAGCAAAAAAAGTGGTAATGATAGGGTAATATATAATATATAGACGTGGTTGAAATGTTTTTATTATTAACTTTTAAAAAAATTAAAATGGTTTAGGGAACAGGAGATAATTATGGCAGATTTTATTATTAGAAGTAAAAATATAAAGCTGGATGATGAGATTCGCAGTTACGCCGAGAAAAAAATAAAAAATAAGATAATCAGGATTTTAGATAAAGTAATAAAAATGGAATTAAAGCTTACATTTGAAAAAAATCCCAGAATAAATTTAAATAATCTTGCGGAAGTTACAGTTTTTACTACAGGTTCGGTAATAAGAGCAACTGATTCAGGGGCAGATGTTTTTGAGGCGGTAGATAAAGTAAACAGCAAGCTGGAGAGATTAATAAAAAAATACAAGGAAAAACTTGTTGACAGGGGAAGGAAAGGCAGCAGCCGGAAAGGACCGGGTAATATGGACTGGACCGGCGGAAATTCTAAAAGTATTGATGAAAAAATCAGGAAATCAATAGTGAAAACGAAGACTTTTACTTTAAAGCCGCTATCTCCTGAAGAAGCAGTGTTGCAGATGGAAATGCTGGGTCATGACTTTTTTGTTTTTATTAACTCAGAAACCGAAAGAACTGCAGTAATGTACCGCAGGAAAGATAAAAATTATGGTTTGATAGAACCATCTATATAATTAAATTAATCTGGTTAAGGTGACGTGAATGTTTAAAAGAATGGGGAATATACTTAGGTTTGGTGAAGGTAGAAGAGAAAAAAAGTATAAAGAATTAATAAGCACAATAAATAGTCTTGAAAATGATGTAAGTTCACTTTCAGACAGTAGTCTTTCAGCAAAAACTACAGAGTTTAAGCAGAGGTATGGGAATGGTGAAAGCTGTGAAGAGCTGATGCCGGAGACTTTTGCAGTTGTCAGGGAAACTGCAAAAAGAACTCTTGGTATGAGGCATTTTGATGTTCAGATAATGGGCGGGATTGTTCTTTTTGAAGGGAAAATTACCGAAATGAAAACGGGTGAAGGTAAAACCCTGGTAGCAACACTTCCGGTGTATTTAAATTCAATAGCCGGCGGCAGCACTCATCTTGTAACTGTTAATGATTACCTTGCTAAAAGAGATAGTGAGTGGATGGGTGAAATTTATAAATTTCTTGGATTGGAAGTAGGTCTTATTCAGCACGGAATGCCGGCTTCTGAAAAGAAGCATCAGTATAGATCTGATGTAGTATATGGAACAAATAATGAATTTGGGTTTGATTATCTCAGGGACAATATGGTAATGAGTAAGGACAATATGGTACAGAACGGGCATCCCTATGTTATTGTTGATGAAGTTGACAGTATTCTTATAGATGAAGCCAGAACCCCCCTTATAATATCAGGTATTGCGTATGGGACTACAGAGATTTACAGGAAATTTGCACGGATAGTGCCGCAGTTGAAAAAAGACGAGGATTTTGAAATAGACGAAAAGGCAAGAACAGCAGCGATTACGGAAAATGGTGTGGAGAAAGTAGAAGGGATACTGAATATAGAAAATTTATACGATCCTTCAAATTTCTTATACATACATTCATTGAATCAATCTCTCAAGGCCTGTTACCTTTTTAAGAAAGATGTAGATTATATGATAAAGAATGAAGAGGTTGTAATTGTTGATGAGTTTACGGGAAGACTTATGCCCGGAAGAAGATACAGCGAAGGTTTGCACCAGGCCATAGAAGCAAAAGAGGGAGTAAAGGTAAAGGATGAAAACCAGACTCTGGCTACTATTACTATCCAGAATTATTTCAGGATGTATGAAAAAATGGCGGGCATGACCGGTACAGCGTTAACCGAGGCAGCGGAATTCAGGCATATATATAATCTTGAAACTGTTGTAATACCAACCAACAAACCAATGATAAGGGAGGATCTTCCAGACTTAATTTACAAGACTGAAGAAGTAAAATTTAACAGGGTTGTTGAGGATATAATTTCAAGGCATAAGAGAGGCCAGCCAGTGCTGGTTGGAACTATATCTATTGAGAAATCCGAGAGGTTAAGCGGGATGTTAAAGAGAAGAGGCATACCCCACCAGGTTTTAAATGCGCGGTACCATGAAAAAGAAGCAGAGATTATCGCCACGGCGGGCCAGAAAGGTACTGTTACCATAGCCACTAATATGGCAGGAAGGGGTACTGATATAGTGCTGGGTGAAGGCGTGGTTGACCTTGGAGGTCTTCATGTGCTGGGGACTGAAAGGCATGAGAGCAGGAGAATAGATAACCAGCTGAGAGGAAGAAGCGGCCGCCAGGGAGATATTGGCTCAAGCCAGTTTTATTTGAGTACCGAGGACGACCTGCTGAGACTTTTTGGCTCGGAAAGAATTTATAAGATAATGGATACTTTTAATTTCCCTGATGATTTACCGATTCAACATAGTATGATAAGCAGGGCGATAGAAAATTCACAGAGGCAGGTAGAGGGGAGAAACTTTGAAATAAGGAAACATGTGCTTGAATATGATGATGTTATAAATAAGCAGAGGGAAGTGATTTATGCAAGAAGGAGAGATATTCTTGGGAAAGATGATTTGAAGCAGATGGCTATTGATATGATAAAGGATGTAACAACAAAAAGTGTTGGTATGCATATAAGTCCTTCAGATTATCCTGAGAATTGGGATCTGGAAAATCTTTCTAATTATATAACACCGCTATTTACAGCAGGTATGGTAAACGAAGTTATAGACAGGAAAAAGATAGTTGAAGGCAAGTGGAGCCCCGAGAGGTTAAAAGAGGAATTATTGAATAAAGTTTATGGGATTTATGAGAAAAGGGAAGATGAATATTCTTCCCCGGTGATAAGAAAACTTGAAAAGATAGTGATGCTTAATGTTATTGATAATATGTGGAGGGGCCATCTTCTTGAGATGGATTACTTAAAAGAAGGTATTGGCCTGAGGGCTATTGGCCAGAGGGATCCGCTGGTGGAATATAAGAGAGAAGCATTTCAGCTGTTTAAGGAACTTATGGAAGAAATAAAATTTGATACGGTTAAATTACTTTTCAACGCCAGGATAGTTAAGAAGGAGGACCAGGAGGAACCTGAAGCTAAAAAAGGTCTAAAAATAGGGAATGTAACTGCAAGCGGCCCGGCAAAATCTGGTGCAGGGGTATTAAAAACTGAACTGGTAACTAAAAAGAAAATTGGGCGCAATGATCTCTGTCCCTGTGGAAGCGGAAAAAAGTATAAGCACTGTTGCGGAAGATAAGCAAGTTAACAGGATAAGTAATTTTATAAATAACAGGTTTAATGATTATGAGCTAACTGGAGGTTTTTAATGATAGAAGATTATAAATCGAAACTGGATAAATTACTAAAGAAACTTATTTTTTTAAGAAACTGTCTTTGAAGTAGATAAGAATAGTAAAAGACTGGAAAAGCTGCAAAAAAAAACCCTTTCTGAAGATTTCTGGGAGGACCGGGTTAAAGCACAATCAATAACCCAGGAAGTTGCAGGGTTAAGGGGTATAACTGATAGAATTAAAGAAATAGAAGAAAAAATAGAAAATGCACGGCTGGCTATAGAAATACTTGAAGATGAAGAAGATGAAAAGCTGGGGAAGGAACTGGCCGTAACCTTGGATGAAGTAAAAGATTTACTGGCCGGCCTGGAAGAAGATGCGGTATTAAATGGCAAATATGATTCTTATCCTGCTGTGGTGAATATCCACCCCGGAGCAGGGGGAACGGAATCCCAGGACTGGGCAGAGATGTTGCTCAGGATGTATAAGCGCTGGATAGAAAGGAAAGGGTTCTCTTATAAAACAAATGATTATCAGGTTGGTGAAGAAGCAGGAATTAAAAATGTTACTATTACGGTAACAGGCAAAAATGTATATGGCCTGCTTAAATCGGAAAAAGGAATTCACCGGCTGGTAAGGATTTCACCTTTTGATTCTTCTAAACGCAGGCATACTTCTTTTGCATCGGTGGATGTGGTCCCGCTTATGAATAAGGATATTGATGTTAAATTAAACAAGGAAGATTTAAGGATAGAAACCTTCAAGTCAAGCAGTGCAGGGGGGCAGCATGTAAATGTAACGGATTCGGCAGTAAGGATTACTCATTTGCCCACGAATATTGTGGTCCAGTGCCAGAATGAAAGGTCCCAGATGCTTAATAAACAGGCTGCTTCTCAGATTTTAAAGTCAAAATTATTTGAGCTGGAGAGAGAAAAGAGTAAAGAAGAAGTTAGCAAAGTAAGGGGAGAAAAAAAGGAAATTGGATGGGGAAACCAGATAAGAAGCTATATTCTTCAACCCTATCAGTTGATTAAGGACCACAGGACAGGGGTTGAAATTGGTGATGTCCAGTCGGTGCTGGATGGTAATATAGATTTACTGATAAGAAGTTTTCTTGAAAAAAGTTTGTACAGAGCGTAAACTCTTGATTATTAAAAATAAGGGGATAATGAAAGAGCTGGCTTCAAATGAATATGATTGAATTTAGAGATGTAAGTAAAATATATGATGATAATATGGCAGCATTAAAAAAAATCAATCTGGTTATTAAAAAAGGGGAGTTTCTCTTTCTGGTAGGTCCGAGCGGTTCCGGAAAATCTACCTTTATAAAATTAATTATTAAAGAAATCAGTGAAAGCAGAGGCAATATATTTATAGCGGGGAAAAATATCTGTAATCTTAAAGCAAGTAAAATTCCCCAGTTAAGGAGAAATGTAGGATGTGTTTTCCAGGATTTCAAGCTCCTGCCTGATAAGACCATCTTTGAGAATGTGGCGTTTGCCCTTGAAGTTATAGGAAAACCTGGTTATGAAATAAAAATTCTGGTGCCGCAGGTTTTGAAACTTGTAGGTTTGTATAATAAATTGAACTCATATCCGAATCAGCTGTCAGGCGGGGAACAGCAGCGGGTTTCAATTGCCAGGGCTTTTGTTAACCGTCCTCCCATACTTCTTGCCGATGAACCAACAGGGAATCTTGACCCTACAACATCGGAGGGGATTATGAAGATTCTATCCCGGATAAATATTATAGGTACTACTGTACTTATGGCCACACATGACAGGAATATAGTAAATTCAATGAGGAGAAGGGTAGTAGAACTGGAGGAAGGAGAAATAATTAGAGACCAGAAGAGGGGAGTGTACGGGGATTAATGGTAAGGCCAAAATATTTTTTTAGCGAAACCTTTACCAGTTTGAGACGGAACTTTTTCATGGGATTTACTGCAATTACTACTGTAGCTATCACTTTATTTATTGTCGGCTTCTTTTCCCTGATAGTATACGACATCCAGGGTGTAATAAATTCGGTAAAGAGCGAAGTTGAGCTGGAGGTATATCTTGAAGATGACACCTCAGAAGAATTAAGAGACTTTATTGAGAATGAGATATTAAGCTGGAAAGAAGTTGATTCTGTAAATTATGTATCAAAAGAGCAGGCCCTGGAAAGTTTCAAAGAGCAATATGAAGGAAGTGATATTTTAAAAGAGATTGGCGGCAATCCCCTCCCGGCTTCTTTTGAAATAACTTTAAAAAGCCCTGAAAAAATTGACCGCGTAGCACTACGCTTCTACGATAAGGACGGTAATTATATAGATGGAGTTAATGATGTGATATGGGGAAAAGACTATGTTGATAAACTTTTTTCAATAACTGCAATTATCGGTACAGTGGCATTACTCATAATTATAGTTCTTCTTCTGGCAGCTATTGTCTTAATATTTAATACTATAAGACTATCAATCTATTCACGCCGTAAGGAAATCGAGGTTATGAAGCTTGTTGGGGCAACCAACTGGTTTGTAAGAATACCCTTTTTATTTGAAGGATTTTTTGAAGGATTTACCGGGGGTATTGTTTCTGCTATATTGTTATACTTTGTCGGTAATTTCTTACTTATAAAAGGGGAAAGGATAATAGCAGATACAATTAGGATTAAAGAGCTTGCTATGATTGGGAGCGGTAATGTTATTTTTTTTGTATATATAGGAATAGTGATAGCAGGTGGACTTATTGGAATCTTGAGCAGTGCTATTGCTTTAAGAAGATATGTTAAGATTTAAGGGCTATCAAAGCTTAAGAGTTTTAAAATTTTAAAAAAAAGTATTAAAATAGTTATAACAAAAAATGAAATAGAATGATGATTAAAAGTAAAAACATTATAGCCATATTTGTAACAATAATTATAGCACTCTCTAGTTTCATTCTTGTGTGTATTCCAGGTCCGGAGCCTATTTATGCTCAGACTCTTGAAGAGGAATTAGAGCAGATACAGCAGGAGAGAGAAGAAACACAGGAAAAGATTAAGGAAGCAAAAAAATCTGAAAAACAGTATAAAAATGAGGTAGAGCAGGTAGAGGAAGAGTTGCTGGGAGCACTGTCAGACCTGGACGATCTTAATAATAAGCTGGCTGAAGCAAAGAGTGAATTTGATAGAACTACCATAGAAATGGTTCTAAAAGAGGAAGAGCTAAAGAATATAGAAGGCAAACTTGATGAGGGTATAAGTACATTAAACAAAAGGGTTGCTGCCATTTATAAGAATGGTAAAGGGAATATACTTGAAATTCTACTTAAGGCAGAAGATTTTCTTGATTTTATATCCAGACTGAAGCTTATGAATCTTTTTGCAGAACAGGATACCCAGAATATCCTTTTGATAAAAGAGAAGAGAGATGCAACCATAGGTATAAAAAAATCTATAATTGATTTAAGGGGAAAGCAGGAGGAATATAAGAGCAGAGTTGAAAAACTGGTAACGCAGGCCGAGCAGAAAGCCAATGAGGTTGAAGGAATTTATGATGAAAAGAAAAGCTTGCTTTCAAGAACCACTGCAAATAAAAATGCTCTTATCAGGATGGAGAAAGAGCTTGAGATTAAAGAAGCAGAGGTTAAGAGAATTCTTGAGAGTTATAAATATGGTACTGCTCCTTCCGGAAAGTTTATGTGGCCTGTTGCGGGAAGGATAACATCCAGATTTGGATGGAGGATACACCCTATATTCGGGGTAAGGAGATTTCATTCGGGCATAGATATCGCAGCTCCCTATGGTTCGCTGGTAAAAGCTGCAGATGGAGGCCAGATTGTCCAGGCAGGTTATTTCGGAGGATACGGCTACTCTATTATGGTGTATCATGGAGGCGGTTTTGCCACATGGTATGCCCATCTTTCCAGCATCAATGTTTCAGTGGGTCAGTTTGTTGAGAGGGGGCAGGTAATAGGGCTGGTTGGCTCTACCGGGTGGAGTACCGGTCCGCATCTACATTTTGAGGTAAGGATTAACGGAAATGCTCAGGACCCGATGGGTTATTTATGATAATTAAAGGAACTTAACTGATTGGAATAAGAAGGGTGATATTTAAATGAAAAAAATTGTGCTGAAGATAGTAATATCAGCAGTGGTTATTATATTCGTATTTTCTACCGGAGTATGGGCTGGTGTTAGCTTTAGTTATTTAAAGGATTATTCGGAAACGTTAATAAATAATATTACAGGGTATAGCAATCAGGGCAATACTCCGGATGATACGATTAATATTTATGATGGGACAGATGTTGAACCAATTATGGATGCCCTGGATTTGATTTCAGGTAATTCGTTATCGGAGAAAGGTAACCAGGCGCTGGTAAGGGCAGCTCTGGAAGGCATGCTTTCAGCTCTTGATGATAATTATTCGGACTATTTTAGTGATGAGGAATACAGAATTATTATAGAGTCCTATAACGGGACCATAAGCGGAATTGGTGTTGTTGTTACGCTTGATGAGGAGGAAAGGGTAGTAATTGTAAGGGTACTTGAGAGTACACCTGCTTCTAAAACTGATATTAAAGCAGGCGATATCATAACTGAAGTTGAGCATACGGATATAAAGAATATGGAACTTGAAAATATAGTGGCTATGATTAAGGGAGAGACCGGAACCGAGGTTGACCTTAAATTTTACAGGCCTTCCGATGACAGTAGCTTTGAATTGACTATTGCAAGGGCTAAATTTGATGTTCCAAACTTAGTATCAGATAGGATTGAGGAAGATATAGGTTATATCTGGTATTATGATTTTCAGATGAGTGGGGTAGACCAGCTTGACAGGGAAATTCAAAAATTAATTAATGATGGTATAAGGGGCCTAATACTGGATTTAAGAAATAACCCGGGTGGCGCATGGGATGATGCCATTGAAGTTTGTGACTTGTTTTTAGACGAAGGAACAATTGTTACTGTTAAAGGAAGGTTAGATGGTAAGGAAAGAATTGATGAATATATTGCAGAAGAAGGCAAATATACAGAAATTCCCATGATAATCTTAATTAACGGTTATTCAGCAAGTGCTTCCGAGCTGGTCGCAGGTGCACTAAAAGATAATGACAGGGCTGTTTTGATAGGGGAGAAAAGTTATGGCAAGGGTGCTGTCCAGGCGCTTTATGAACTTTCAGACGGGTCAGGAATAAAATTTACCACGGCAAAATATTTTTTACCGTCGGGGATTTCTGTAGAGGGGGTTGGAATAAAACCCGATATAGTAGTTGAACTGGAATTGGATGCGGAGGAAGACTTTCAGCTCAATAGAGCTATAGAAGAGATGAAAGTTCTGATAAGCGAGATTGAATGATCAAAAAAAAAGATAAAAAAAATTTGGAAGAAAATATAGAAGTAATCGCCCGGAATAAAAATGCCTTTAGAAATTTTTTTATCCTGGATACCTATGAGGCCGGTATAGTGCTGGAAGGGTGCGAAGTTAAGTCAGTCCGCGACCATAGGGTGAATTTAAAGGACAGTTACGCCCGTGTAAAAGGCAAGCAGCTATTTCTTTATAATATGCATATATCCCCCTACAGTAAGGGCAGGACTGAAGATATAAATCCTACGAGGACAAGAAAATTGCTCATGCACAGGAGGGAAATCAATAAAATAACAGGGAAATTAACCGATAAGAGTCTTACGCTGGTTCCGCTAAAAATATATATAAAAAAAAATGTGGTAAAGGTAGAGCTGGCACTGGCCAGGGGCAAGCTTAAGAGGGATAAACGCAGGGATATACAGGACAGGGAACACGAGATTGAAATAAAAAGAGCTTTGAAAAATCATTAGTTTTGATATAGAATAAGTCAGCGCTGAAAATAGGGTTATTCCTCATGATAAAAGGGGGCGACCTGGGTTCGACGGGGATAGGTTGAGCTTAAATTGCAAGCCGAGTATCAGAACTCGTAAATAACTGAGCAAAAAACAAACGCTAATAATAATGAATTAGCATTAGCAGCCTAATTTAAGCTGCTACGTCTGTGAAAAGTTTCCTGTGCTTTTCAACAGGCGCCGATTAGCAGGATACCTTGATATGATTTGTCTGCAGTAGTGTCAGGGGAAGTTTTATGCGGACTGGCTTTTTTAACCGTGTCCATACGGGTGAAAAAGTGAGAATTTAAAATATGGACTAAGCTTGTAGATATTTAAGTGGCGATGTCTTCGGACGCGGGTTCGATTCCCGCCGCCTCCACCATTGATTACAATTCAAATAGTGGCTTTCATTAATTTTCTGGATTTATTAAAAAGATACCGGAAAATTTTTTTCTAATAGCGATTTTGTAAGGACTCTGCTATTGGGTTGGAGGCTTAAAAGTTACTTCAATATAGACACAAGCGCATATAAAAGCCATTTGAGAGAAAGTATATCTTCAGGGTTAAATGAAATACATGCCCCTTTGATCTGCATCAGGCAGTATGACAAGGAATTTATTGGAAAATTGATGGATAAAGCAGAAAGTTTGGAGGCCAATATTGTAAAAGAAATACTGCTAGACAAGTACAAAGAAACCTCTTAGGTCTTGGGATACTGTCTATAAGGGTTAGCGTTTATAGGAGCAATAATTTAACGACAAGACTTATAGGTAAAATTGTAAGGAATAATCTAGGTCTTGAGACAAAACATACACGCTATGGCAATTCTTGTTCTTTTTAGCTTTGTATTTGCCTGCACTGATGATAGTGAACAGGAGGAGAAAGATTACACCACTGAATATAAGCTGGCTGTGATTGATAAAGGCGGCTAATTAGATGAAGATGACCCAGTAGTTACTGAGTATAAAGTAGTACCAGAAAGCTTGAAATCCAAAGTCATAAATGATGAGGTGGATATAGCAGATACAGTAGTAACCGCCCAGAATATTTTAAGGGATGACTACCAGATAAACTTAAGCATATTAAAGATCATGACAGACTTAGACAATTCCATTCCTGATGATGTAAAAAACTGGACTTAGAGGATATTGCCACAGCATATATAGTGCTTTTAGTGAGTGATTAAATTATAAATACCTTTATCTATAAATATCATATCATATTAAAGGATTATTTTTATTTCATATTATTAGTAATATAATAATATTCACTTAAATTTATACTACGCATAGCATATGAAATATTATTAGCACTAAGGATGGAAGAATTATAAAGAGAAAACTTCTATATATAATTCCAATAATACTAGTATTTTCACTTATATCCTGTGTATCTGTAGAAGAAGAGCCAGAAAATAATCCTCCTATTGCTGATGCAGGAGAAGACTTGTGCTGTTTTTGTGGAGAGACTTTTACTTTAAACGCTGGTAATTCAGAAGACTCGGACGGTGACAGCTTGGAGTATAAGTGGACTGTTGGAGATGATGTCTATTTTGGCAAAGAATTATCGGTAAGCTTTGAAAGCGAAGGGATGTACACTGCTAATCTTGAAGTATCGGACGGGCTAGCTACTGATATGGATTCTATCGAAATTACTCTAGAGCTCAAAGAAGAAACTGTTGAAGAAGAAGCCGAAGAAGCAGTCAAGGAGGAAGAGGAAGAGGCCGAAGAATTAGTTGAAGAAGAGGGGAAGAAAGAAGGAGAAGCCGAGGAAGAAATCGGAGAAGAATCCCAGGAAGAGCAAGCCAAACAGGAAGAAGTAGGCCAGGAGGACATACCCCGACAGGAACAGGAAGAATAACAACAAGGAGAGCAACAGACCACTTATGGAATTGATATTGTATCTTTGACTTCACCTATTTCAAGGGGGTCTCAAGCTTCTATAACCATTGATACTGCTCCTAATGTTTTATGTACGATTACTGTTTATTACAAATCAGGTCCCAGTAAGGCACAAGGACTTGATCCTAAAAATTCTGATTCAAATGGAAAATGTAGCTGGTCCTGGAAAGTAGGTACGAGGACTACTCCTGGAAACTGGCGTATAGTTTTGACTGCCGAAGGGGTGGGGCAGACCGAGACTACTTTTACAGTGACTGAATAATTTTATATAATTGTACCATCAAAACACGTATAAGGAGGTGATTTTTTGCGTGAAAGACATTAAAAACAAATATGTTGGTAAGTGGGTAGCTTTAGATGAAGAAAATAGGATAGTATCATTTGGCGACAAGAATAAAGTTGAGTGCGATATTAAGAAATATGCAAATATAAAAAGCAAATATTCTATTAAGCTTTATAATATCATTGATATTGAAATAAGCAATATTATCAAGAGCTTATTAATCAATCTCTAATAATCCTTTGCTTATTGCAATTATGGTACTCATATATATGAGCTTACCATCATCGTTATAGAGCTTTAACAATCTTTTAAAAGCGGGTGAATTTTCACCTTCAAAACAGTGTTTTTCTATATGTCTAATAAGCTTAGTCATAAAGGTTTCTAATTTATCAAGATTGTTATTGATTTCTCCTGATTTATGTAGTTTTTCAATATCGGAAAGTTCGGCAAGTAATTTTTTATTTAGCTCATCTTTTAAATCAGCCATTTTAATTCCTTTCGTTCTTTGACAATTTAATAATAATCGGTATAGCGGGTGAACTATACCGACGGTATCCACACCTCGGCATGGGTTGGGGCAGAAGGTTGCCCAATTCCTTCACTTTGGGGCACTCCTTATTCAATCAAGATGAACTACTTTATTAACACCCACACTCCAGCTTGACCTTCTTTCCCACTTTCTTGGGTGTTTCAACCTTTCCGGGTGTTCGCTAGTAGGAAAAAGAAGTTGCATTGGGTTAGCAATACAATTTCTACCATACCTTAGTCTAAAGAAACGCTTGTATTTTAACCACCTCCAAAATCAAGGTTTCGCACCGTGTGGTGTGGATACCATTATAACAAATTAACTACCGTCTCTTAATATATTTCTAAAAAATATATTTGATTTATATAAAATAACTATTAAATTTAATGTGTTAAAATATAGATATGAAAGGAAGAAAAAAACAAGTGGATATTAAGCATACACCGAAAGATTACACTAAAGATAAGTTTATGGAAGATTTACGGAAAGTTTGCCGGCCAGTTAAGAAACAGAACGACAAGCGGAAGTCATCATCCGGTAGAACATAGCACTTTCATTACCCCTATTGTTATATCTAAATACATATTCATTGATATAATTCTGTAAGTATTTCTTTGATACCGAATGATATACACCATTAACACCACGCTTAAAGAGTGACCAGAAGCCCTCAATGTTATTTATATGTACATCATTAAGTACATATACCTGTTCGGCATGATTGATAACATCATGCATATATCCCATTTTATCAAGTGGTTTATATGACATAAATTCATCGGTATAGATTATCGCTTTAGGGGTAACATTTTCTTTAATTAAAGGAATTAATGTACCAGCTTTACAATCAGCAATTTTTTGTGCTACCAGTTTGCCATCACGTTCAATAATTCCAAATACGGGGGTTTTATTTTCTGAACCACGACCACGTTTCCCGCGTCTTTTACCACCCACATATGTTTCATCAGCTTCAACAATCCCGCGTCTTTTACCGCCAACATATGTTTCATCTACTTCAACAACGCCATTCTTTTTAGTCGGTTTTTCATATAGCATTTCTCTTATCTTCTGAAACATACGCCATGCAGTCTTATAGGTTACTCCAAGCTCCCTCTGTAATTGTTTGGCACTTATCCCACATCTTGTTTTACTCATAAGATATATGGCATAAAACCAATACCTAAGCGGAGTAGTTGATTTTTCAAATATGGTATTAGCCATTGGATATACATGATAACCGCACCAGTCACATGAATAACACATCCTGTTTTTAATCCTATGATGTGGTGTTACCTTGCCATACTTTTTGCATTTTGGGTTTTTGCATATAATACCATCGGGATACCTATATTCTACCAGCCACTTAAGACAAACATCATCACTATTGAAATCATTTAAGAATTTATCTAATGTATATTTCATAGCATACTCCATAAATAAATAATATAATATTATAATTATAATACATAGGTTATACGTGTGTCAAGGGTATAATTACCTAATTTTATATAACATTATGTATTTTAGGTTCTAGTGTTAGGATTTTATTTTGTATAATAAAGAGAAAGGTTTTAATTTACTAGTATGAGAACTGCGAGTCCTAAATTGACCCAGGAGTCTGCACTTGAGCGAGAAAATGAGAGGATCTTACAATATCAGAGAAACCATAAAGGTAGCACTCCAAAATATAATAAGAAATAATACTTAATTACTTGCCTAACAATGAAAAATAGTATTGATGCCATAGGTTGAGATTTTGTCAATAAGTATTATTTATGTAAAATTCATTGAAGAGTACATTTATAGATATTACTTTTTACAATGAATAATATTAAAAGTAATGGTTCAAGTCCCTAATAGGCTACTTTAAAAAAAGGGTAGAAAATAAAATCCTGAATTAAATTTCTAATGCTTCACATATTTCTTCGAAACCCTCATCAAATTTTTTTTTAATATTACTGTCCTTTTTATTTTTTCTATTATCTCTTTTCCATTTTTCAAATTCTCCACCTGCTTCTTCTCCTGAACAATACAACAATCTACCCTTAGTTTTTGCCAAGGGGTCCCATATACGATGGTCATTGGTATTAACTTTTACACCAATAATACATATAATATCAGCCTTAGATATTTTCTCTGCAAATATATCTTTTTGCTCTCTAATAAATTCTTTTCCAGCAGTTACTCTCTTTATGGGTTCGTAGTAACACATCACAGGAGGTATTTTATTTATGATTTCTTCTTTAAATTTATTATAATCTCTAACCATTTTAATATTGTGCCCTGAAGTTACTAAACAACGATAATCAAACATCATATTACCAGGAGATTTAACATTAGCATCAAATAAATTACAGCTCCCATGGGGTAAGATTAATTTTATTTCAATCTTATTTTTTTTAAACTTAAATCCCAATCCGTCAGGAACTATATCAAACCCTTCCACAGAAAAAGATCGTTGTAACAATAGGTCATAGTTAACCGTAGAAAAGGTACCATTCCACTCGGCCTTAATAATTCGCTTTACTAACTTTTTATAAAAATTTAATGGTCCTGGTTTAAAATTAAAAAAATAACGAGCCATAGATCTTTGAAGTATTGAAACTTGCTTTGGATTTTTATTCCCATATTCAACCATTCCATATTCAAAGTCTGGTTTAAAATCTTGAGCTAATTTTTTAGGTATTGCACCCCATACCTTTTTATCATAAATAGCTAAAGCATTAAATAAATTTTCCCCAACTGGAGGTGTTTCTATAAAGTCAGAACCAAAACTTGCTCCAGCTCCAAAGAAAATAATTTTATTTTTTAAAATTATAAATAATCACTCTTAATTTTTTTCTGTTTTATAATAATATTAATTATATGAATAATTTTTGAGATATAAAAGATACTAATTGGAATCTAATATGTAAATAGACTCTTTTAGAGATTGATGAATTAGAAATTATTTAACTAAGATTTTAATTAAATGAGTTAATTCTTTTATAATCTGGTTCAAAATTGTAATGCTTGGGGCTACCATTTCAGATAATAAATATTCTGTGATTGTCTTAACTTAATTCAATTTTAAGTGATTTTTCAATTATAAATATTATTTTTGTATGTCTGTTTAAAAAGCGTTATTATAAATATTACTTTTAGTTAGAAATAATATTTTCTATACGAGGGAACAACATAAAAAAATTAGTAATTATTGTCTACGTAAGACTAGATTAAAGATTCTAGCAAATATGTAAAAAATATAAATAAGGATTATGATTATAAAATTTATTTCTATTTGATTTTAAAGAGGAGTTAAAGCATGAAAGGAAAAGCAGTAAATAGAGGGATTGAAAATGTCAGGAAGAAGGGCAGCAGGGTTTTCAGTGAAGGAGCACATATGCTTCCGGGAGCATGCCTTATGCTTGCCGAAGGCGTTATGGATTCCTTAAAAGATTTAAAAAAACCTTTTGTTACCATAGTAAATTCTTATACCACACAGATTCCCGGGCACGCGCACCTTGATAAGCTGGGTGCCATCTTAAAGGAAGAACTGGAGAAAAGCGGGGTTAATGTATGGTATACAAATATAGGAGGGGCAGTCGGAGATGGAATAGCTATGGGGCATTTCGGAATGAAATACTCCCTTCCTTCAAGAGAATTAATTACCGACCAGATTGAGACTATCATAGGTGCCCATCCGCCCGATGCATGGATCGGGCTGGGTAACTGCGATAAGATTGTTCCTGCAATGTATAACGCCATGGTAAGAATTAATATTCCTTCTATGTATATCAGCGGCGGACCGATGTTAAGCGGTGAGAATAATACGGATTTAATTTCAGTTTTTGAGGCTGTGGGTAGATACAGTTCGGGAAAGATGAAGAAAAAAGAGCTCGAGAAGCTGGCTGAATCTGCCTGTCCCGGCTACGGGAGTTGTGCGGGAATGTTTACTGCAAATTCAATGAATTGCCTGGGGGAAGTTCTGGGCTTTGCTTTACCTGGGAATGGGACGATACCGGCCACCCGGAGAATAAAAGGTGCAAAAAGGCAATTTAAAATAAATCCCGAAAGGATTAATCTTGTCAGGGAAGCAGCAAAAAAGGTTATCTATCTTATGAAAAATAAGATAAGGCCTCTTGATATTTTAAATAAAAAATCTATTGACAATGCCTTTATTTTAGACCTGGCTATGGGGGGCTCAACAAATACTGTCCTGCACCTTCTGGCCCTGGCACATGAAGCAGGTATCGGATACAGCCTTAATTACCTCAACAAACTGGCAAAAACGACACCCAACGTGGTTAAAGTTTCACCTTCCAGACCTGAAATTCATATGGAAGACATTAACAGGGTAGGAGGTGTGAGTGCTATACTTAAGGCTGTCTATGACAGCGGGAAATCAAAGCTTGATCTTGAGGCAATGACCGTTTACGGTAAACTGGGCGATTATGTTTTGAAATCTCCCGCGCCCGATGGTGAAGTAATCCGTCCGGCTGGTAATGCTTTTTCTCCTGAAGGAGGGCTTTCAGTCCTTTTTGGGAATATAGCAAGAAATGGCTCTGTGGTTAAGACAAGCGGAGTGGATGAGGATATGCTCAGTTTTAAAGGAAAGGCACTTGTCTATGATTCTCAGGAAGAAGCTCTTAAAGCCATACTGGAAAATAAAGTTAAAGATGGCGATGTGGTGGTAATACGCTATGAGGGGCCAAGAGGAGGTCCGGGGATGCAGGAAATGCTTTCTCCAACCGCAGCGATAAAGGGTGCGAACATAAGGGCGGCCTTAATTACCGACGGGCGTTTTTCCGGAGGAACCAGGGGGCTGTGCATCGGTCATGTTTCCCCGGAAGCAGCAAGTGGGGGTGAAATAGGGCTGATTAAGAATGGTGACATAATTGAAATTGATGTGGGTAAGAATAAGATAAATGTAAAGGTTTCAGAGAAAGAATTAGATGAAAGAAGGAAAAAAACTACCCCTTTTAAATCAAAAGTTACAGGTGGCTGGCTGGCAAGATATTCAAAGTTTGTGGAGAGCGCAGATAAGGGAGCTATTATGTCGCTCTGATTGTTATAAAGCTGGAGTCAAACACGGAAGTATCTGCTAAAGGAGGTTAAATGATTACAGTCAGGAAGGAAGATGATAATAAATTTCTGGTAACTGTGGAAGAAGGAAGCAGCAGTACAGAGCATACTGTTAATCTGGATGATGAATACTACCGCAACCTGACGGGTGGGAAAATTACCAGGGAGGAACTTATAAAAAAATCTTTTAATTTCCTTCTTAAAAGGGAATCAAAGGAATCCATACTGCCGGAGTTTAATTTAAGTATAATTAAAAGTTATTTTCCCGAATATGAAAGGGAAATAAGGATATAGGAAAAAGGGCACCGGGTTTTATACCGGTGCTTATGAAGGAAGGAGGGAATAAGTGGCTGCTATTAAAGAGAATATCAAGAAAATACTTGATGAGCTGCCGGATGGAGTTCGGCTTATAGCTGCGGCAAAGAAAAGAAAGCCTGAGGAAATGCTGGAAGCTGTTAATGCAGGGGTAAAAATCATAGGGGAAAGCTATATTAAAGAAGCGAAACGGGCTTATGAATTGATAGGTGATAAAGCAAAATGGCATTTTATCGGTATTCCGCAGATTGAGAAACACGACCTTTTAAAAAGGAAGAATCTTAAGATGTTTGATATGATTCAGACTATTGATTGCCTGGAGATTGCAGAGGATATAAACAAAAAGTGTGCCGGGTTCGGGAAAGTAATGTCGATTTTAATTGAAGTAAACAGCGGTAAGGAACCACATAAATTTGGGGTATTACCGGGAAAGGCGGTCGGTCTGGCAAAAAGAATTTCGGCTCTTTCCAATTTAAAATTAATGGGTCTTATGACCATGGGACCCCGCTTTGGAGACCCGGAAAAAACAAGACCATATTTTCAGAAAACAAGAGAAATCTTCGAACGGCTTAAAAAAATGAGTTTATCGGGTGTAGAAATGAAGTATCTGTCTATGGGAATGACAAACTCCTATAAGGTTGCCCTGGAGGAAGGAGCAAATATAGTAAGAGTTGGAAATAAGATTTTCGGGGAAAGAGAAAAATAGCATATAAATTTGAGGGAAGCTTTAATTTTTTTGCATGAATTTGGATTTTCTCTGTTATAATACTATTAAAGTAGTGTAAATATTTTGTTATAGCTTTAATAATAAAATTATAATATTGAAACCTCTCTTTGTTGATTGTGGGACTACTATAAAAACTGTTTATGCACACATATATTTTCACCATAAAAGTTAGCCGGTTGTTAAGAACGCTCTTCTAAAAATATTATAAAAGAATAAGAAAAAAAGCGATAATACAAGGTTTAAATTATGGTTAAATCATTAGTCAGGAATTATAAATTAATAAAAGGAGGATAGTGTGGTAGAAGAAGTTAAGAATAGGGCCATGCCGCTTCTGGGAGATAAATTTCCCGAGATGGAAGTACAGACAACCCATGGTGTGATGAAACTGCCGGGCGATATGGCAGGGAAATGGTTTATTCTGTTCAGCCATCCGGCAGATTTTACTCCTGTTTGCACAACAGAGTTTGTGGCTTTTCAGAAAAGGTATGACAAGTTCAGGGCATTAAATTGTGAGTTGATAGGGCTCAGCGTTGACCAGGTCTTTGCTCATATAAAGTGGGAGGAATGGATAAAAGATAATCTTAAGGTTGAGATTGAATTTCCCATAATTGCTGATACGGGAGCTGTAGCTGAAAGACTGGGTCTGATTCATCCGGGTAAAGGGACAAATACAGTAAGAGCAGTTTTTGCTGTGGACCCGGAATCAAAGATTAGGATAATGCTCTATTACCCTCAGGAATTGGGAAGGAATATGGATGAAATCTTAAGAATCGTGGAAGCAATGCAGTTATCCGATGAAAACAAAGTTGCAATGCCTGCAAACTGGCCCAACAATGAAATTGTGGGTGACCATGTCATAATATCACCTGCAAAGGATGTAAAGACTGCAAAAGAGCGGCTTGAGAAGTCAAAAGCAGGGGAATTTGAATGCTTTGACTGGTGGCTGTGCCATAAGAAATTAAAGAAATAGGGTTTTTCAGCTGCTTTTATCCGGCTATATTATTTTAATTAAGCCCGGCTGTAGAAAATTAAATAAAAAATATTAGAAAGGATATATCCGTAGAGTAAATCCTTAAGGGGTATTTTTTTAATTTTTGACATCTTGATTTGACTTCAATAGATTATAATTTATCCTACAGAAGAATTTATAATTTTAATCACATGTTTATATACTGGGATAGAGCAATTTTTATTTATTTTTATTTCAAAAATTATATAATTAGAAGGTTAAAAAACTAAAAAAACATTACAGCAGAGGTTTCAAAATAATAAATTATATTGAAAGGTTAATTTGGACAGCAGGGCGATAGGAGTATTTGATTCCGGGGTTGGCGGTCTTACTGTATTAAGGGAAATAATAAAGAGTGTTCCCAATGAAAATACCATTTATTTCGGGGATACAGAGAGGGTTCCATACGGTCCCAGAAATTTAGATGAAGTTAAGAAATTCGTTTTTAAAATAACGAAGTTTCTTTATAATAAAGATGTTAAGCTGATTGTTATTGCCTGTAACACTTCTACGGCAGCAGCTTTTAATGACCTAAAAGAGCGTTATGATATACCCATAGTAGGGGTAATAGAGCCGGGAGCCAGAACTGCTGTCTTTAATACCAGAAATAAAAGGGTTGGAGTTATTGCCACTAAAGGTACTGTAGAAAGTAATGAATACCGGAAAGAAATTGCCAGAATTGATAAAGATATAAAGACATTCCAGGTGCCGGCTCCTTTGCTGGTTGAATATATAGAAAGCGGTGTTCTTGGAGGAGAAAGTCTTGACAGGGCTATTGACGGGTACCTGAAACCGTTACTTGATGCAGGGATTGATGTATTAATACTCGGCTGTACCCATTTCCCGTTAATAGAAAGAAGGATTTTATCCCGCAGTGGTGATGGAATAAGGGTGATAAGCTCAGCAGTAGAGACTGCGAAAGATGTAGAAAAAATACTTATAAAAGAAGGGCTGTGCGCGGGTGGTAGCAGGAAACCGCAGAGGATTTTTTACGAGACCGGCAGTACCAGCAAGTTTCTTGAGGTGGGAAAGATGTTCCTGGGAGAAGAGATAAAGGAAGTTACAAGGACAAAACTTGATATGTAATAAAGAATATTTAAACATTATTTTAACAGGGAAGGTTTGTTTGCAATGGTTAAAAGAATTGATGACAGGGAGAATGACCAGCTGAGGGAAATCAAAGTAACCCGTAATTATATCTCGCATGCTGATGGTTCGGTATTTATTGAAATGGGCAAAACCAGGATTGTATGTACGGCTATTGCTGAAGATAAGGTTCCAAGGTTTCTGGCAGGAAAGGGTTCCGGGTGGATTACTGCTGAGTATGACATGATACCCGGTTCGGCACCCCAGAGGATAATCAGGCCGCAGACTGTAGGAAGAATTAACGGGAGGACCCATGAAATACAGAGATTAATTGGGAGGTCGCTAAGGGCAGTAGTGGATTTAGACAAAATAGGTGAGAGGACTGTATGGATAGATTGTGATGTAATTGAAGCTGATGGCGGGACCAGAACTGCCTCAATTACCGGCAGTTTTATTGCCTTGTTTGATTGCATGCGTTCAATGATTAACAGGGGGATTATAGACGCAATGCCCATAGAGGATTTCCTGGCTGCTATAAGTGTGGGGATAGTAGATGGCAATATCCTTGTTGACCTCTGTTTTGATGAGGATTCAAGGGCACAGGTGGATATGAATGTAGTAATGAGCTCCAAAGGTGAATTAATTGAAGTACAATCTACTGCTGAGACAGAACCTTTTTCCAGAGAGGATTTTGATAAGATGATGGGAAAGGCAGCCGGTGCCATTGGTAAGATTACAGAGATTCAAAAGAAAATATTAAGCCAGGACTTATAAATAATTTGTTATTTAGAATTGAAGGGCTGGCATCTTGCAAATAGTAATTGCTTCAAAAAATACTGGTAAAATAAAAGAGATAAAATCTTTCTGTAATGATGTAGTAAAAGTTAAGTGGTTGACTTTTAAAGATTTTAACGGATTTCCGGAAATTGCAGAGGGAAGTGATAGCTTTTTAGAGAATGCAAAAATCAAAGCTGAAGGTATTTCACTTTACACCGGTAAAATCACGCTTGCTGATGACTCAGGGCTGGAAGTTGATTTTTTGGGCGGCAGGCCGGGAGTAAAGTCTTCAAGATACAGCGGAGAAAATGCTACAGATAAACAGAACAGGGATAAGCTGCTCAAGGAACTGGATAATGCAAAGAAGATTTCTGAAAGAACTGCGAGATTTTTATGCAGCATGGTGCTCTGGGATCCGGAAAAAGGATTTATTTTTGAAGCAAGGGGTACATGTGAAGGTTCTATAGGTTTTGAGGAGAAGGGAAGCGGCGGTTTTGGATACGATTGCATTTTTATTCCATCAGGGTACAATAAAACGATGGCACAGCTTGACCCTGAAGAAAAAAACAGGATAAGTCACAGAGGCAGGGCTCTTAAAGCTCTTTATGAGTTTATTGTAAATTTTTAGATTTATGTTATTATTTTTCGTGCTAATTTTTTGGATTATGTGAAATAACCGGGGTGTAGCGCAGTTTGGTTTAGCGCACCTGCTTTGGGAGCAGGGGGTCGGAGGTTCAAATCCTCTCACCCCGACCATTTTGGGCGGGAATAGCTCAGTTGGCTAGAGCGTCAGCCTTCCAAGCTGAAGGTCGCGGGTTCGAGACCCGTTTCCCGCTCCAATTTTTTATAAAAAATTTTTATTTGTTATAATATTTTATGCGATTTTGCGCCTGTAGCTCAGCTGGATAGAGCAACGGACTTCTAATCCGTGGGTCGGGGGTTCGAATCCCTCCAGGCGTACCAGAAATATAGGTTTGCGGGATATATTGCCAGGAGGGGTACGGATAGGAGCTAGTAGATATTCATGCCGTACCATAAGTTAAGTATTGGTTGTATAATTTATTTGAAAATTACATGGTGAGAATAGCTCAGCTGGCAGAGCACAGGATTGTGGATCCTGGGGTCGCGGGTTCGATCCCCGTTTCTCACCCCATATTTAAACCTTGCGCCTGTAGCTCAGTTGGATAGAGCGTCGGACTTCGAATCCGTGCGTCGGGGGTTCGAATCCCTCCAGGCGTGCCATATATAAGTGGGCCGTTAGCTCAGCTGGTAGAGCACCTGACTCTTAATCAGGGTGTCACAGGTTCGATCCCTGTACGGCTCACCATTTTTTGGCGAGAGTGGCGGAATTGGCAGACGCGCTAGACTTAGGATCTAGTGGGGTAACACCTGTAGGGGTTCAAATCCCCTCTCTCGCACCATTTTACTTCTAAAAAATTACCCCATAGTTAATTTGTATTTTATTTATTTTCTATTATAATAAATGTCTTAGCGTGGAAATAGGAAGATCTACTATATATTGGGAGGAATTCAATTGGGTTTTAAGATAAAAAGCCAGAAAAAAATTGATTTAAATAAGGTTAAAATGGATATAGAGATAACAAATAACCTACTGAAGAAAAATATTGGTAAAGCATATAAAAATATATCCGGCAAAACAAATATACCCGGTTTTAGAAAAGGAAAGATACCATATCAGGTAATAGATTCAAATTATGGCAAACAGTATGTGCTTAACGAAGCAGCCAGTCTCTCTATCTCTGAGTTATATCCGGATATAATTACAGAATCCGGTTTAAATCCGATAGATTACCCCAGAATAAATATTACACAGCTTAAGGAGGACTTACCTCTGGGATTTGAGGTAGAGCTGGATCTTGAGCCAGAAATAGAACTGCCCAGATATAAAGGTATAAGAGTTACAGGAATTTCTACTGATGTGTCCGATGAAGAAGTAGAGCGGCAGGTAGATAGTATAAGGGGGAGCTTTGCTTCTCTAGAACCGACTGAGGGTAACAGGCCTGTTAAAAAAGGTGATTATGTAACACTTGACTTTGATGGGAAAATTGACGGCAAACCATTTAATGGTAGCAGTGAGCAGGATTATCTCCTTGAAGTTGGTTCAAATACTTTATTTACTGATTTTGAGAATTCACTTGTTGGAGTAAAAAAGGGCGAGAGTAAAAAGGTAACTCTTAAATTACCTGAAGATTCCAAAGATAAAGAAGTAGCAGGCAAGAAAGCAGATTATAAGATTTCTGTAAAAGAGATAAAAGTCAAAAAGCTGCCAGAGCTGGATGAGGGATTCTTAAAAAATCTGGGGGATTACAAGGACGAGAATGATCTTAGGAATAGTTTAAAGGAAAAACTGGTTGAGCAGAAAGAAAATTTTAGAAAAGAAAAGATAATGGGGGAAATTTTAAATCATTTAGTTGATAATATGAAATCTGAAGTTTCCGAGATAATGGTAAAAAGAAGGGTCAAGCAGATGAATGAAGAAATTGACCAGAATTTAAAAAAGCAGAATATAACCAGGGAAGATTATATTAAAGCAGTTAAAATTACGGAAGAAAAACTTAATAAGGATGTAAGAGACAGAGCTGAAAGAGAAATAAAAGAGTATTTAATCTTTAAAGCATTAGAAAAAGCTGAAAAGAAAAATATTGAGCCTACGGAAGACGAGATAAATAAAGAAAAGGATAATATATTAAAAAGATATGACACTGAAGAGGATATTAAAAAAGTTGAGGAATTTTTTGAAAGTGCTGATGGGAAAGAAACACTCGTCCAGACTTTAAAGAGAAGGAAAATATTTGACTTGCTTATAAACAATGCAAAGATAGAAGAGGAAAAAAATACAGGTAGCGTGGGCAATAGAAGTATATGGAAATCAGGTAAAAATAAAACAGGAGATGAAAAAAGGAATAAAAAATTGTGGACTCCTGGGTCAAAGTAAATAAAGAGGTGAGATGATTGAAATGAATAACAATTATTTAGTCCCGATGGTAATCGAGCAAACTAATAGAGGGGAGCGTTCTTTTGATATTTACTCCCGGCTGCTTAAAGAGAGAATTATTTTTCTGGGGGTTGCTATTGATGATAACATAGCAAATCTGGTCATGGCACAAATGCTTCATCTGGAAGCGGAGGACCCGGAAAAAGACATTCAGCTGTATATAAACAGCCCTGGTGGGGTTGTAACTTCCGCGCTTGCCGTATATGATACAATGCAATTTATAAAGTCTCCGGTATCTACTATTTGTATCGGGCAGGCCGCAAGCGCAGCTGCAGTTCTGCTGCTGGCAGGAGAAAAAGAAAAGAGATTTTCACTGCCCAATTCAAGAGTTATGCTGCATCAGCCGTCTGGAGGCGTTTCAGGAACCACTATTGATGTTGAAATCCATGCAAAAGAGATGGTAAGAATAAGGGCTCTTTTGAATGGAATAATTGCAAAACATACAGGTCAGGATGTAAAAAAAGTGGAGAAAGATACTGAAAGAGATTTTATATTGAATGCGGAAGAGGCAAAGAAATACGGCGTGGTAGATGAAGTTATTTATAAAAAGTAACATCAGGCAATAAATTTTTATTTGAATAATTTAGGAAATATATTACTGGCATAAAATATTAAAGTATAAATAAATTAATAAGGAGAGTGCATAAATTTGTCATCGGGGGATAGAAAAAAAGGTGATTTTTTAAAATGTACCTTTTGCGGTAAGTCTCAAAACCAGGTAAAAAAGCTAATTGCAGGTCCGGGGGTTTATATCTGTAATGAATGCGTTGATTTGTGTAATGAGATTATTGATGAAGAATTAAAGAAACAGAAGAAAGTTAGTTTCAGGAACCTGCCAAGACCTGGCGAGATATATTCAATCTTAAATGATTATGTAGTGGGGCAGGAACGGGCAAAAAAGGTATTGTCTGTAGCAGTTTACAACCATTACAAAAGGGTTAAATATGAGGATAAGCTAAATCAGGATGATACGGAAATTGAAAAAAGTAATATTTTACTGATAGGTCCCACCGGATGCGGTAAGACGCTACTGGCCCAGACACTGGCAAGAATATTGAATGTTCCTTTCTGTATAGCTGATTCCACGTCATTGACGGAAGCAGGTTATGTGGGGGAAGATGTGGAAAATATATTGCTGAGGTTAATACAGGCGGCAGATTTTGATATTAAAAGAGCTGAAACAGGAATTATTTATCTGGATGAAATAGATAAGATAAGCCGTAAATCGGAAAATCCTTCTATTACCAGGGACGTGTCAGGAGAGGGTGTCCAGCAGGCGCTGCTTAAAATTCTGGAAGGCACTGAAGCAAATGTTCCTCCGCAGGGCGGTAGGAAGCATCCGCATCAGGATTTCATACAGATTAATACTAATAATATACTTTTTATATGCGGTGGTTCATTCAGCGGCCTGGAGAGTATAATTGAAAAGAGGATAAATAAAAGCAGCGTTGGATTTGTTTCAGGGAAAATCCCTGCTCCGGCCGAAAAGATTGATAAACTTCTCCCCCAGGTTATGCCGGAAGATTTGTTAAAATATGGCCTGATACCGGAACTTATCGGGAGGCTTCCGGTAATAAGCACTCTGTCCAATCTTACCGAAGATGACCTGATTAAAATCCTGGTTGAACCTAAAAACTCGCTGGTAAAACAGTATAAAAAGATGTTTAAGATGGATGATGTTAATCTGGAGTTTACCGATGATGCTTTAAGGGAGATTTCAAAGCTTGCTTCAAAGAGAGGGTCGGGAGCAAGGGGCTTAAGAGCAATAATGGAAGAGGTTATGCTAAACGTGATGTTTGAGATACCGGAGCGTAAAGATATTAATAAGTGTATAATAACCAGGGAAGTTATAAGGGATAAGGTTGAACCCGAGATACTGGGCAGGTCTAATAATAAAGTATTTCTGAAAAATGAGGAAAAATCAGCTTAAAATGTTTGAGGGAATTGAAGGCAAGTATAACCCTTCATCATTTGAAAAAGAAATTTATAGTTACTGGCTGGAAAATAAATATTTTTCTGCAAAAATAGACAAATCAAAAGAACCATTCAGCATAGTGATCCCCCCTCCCAATGTTACAGGTTATCTTCACATTGGCCATGCCCTTAATAATACCCTTCAGGATATAATCGTAAGGTATAAAAGAATGAAAGGGTATAACACTGCCTGGGTGCCTGGAACGGACCACGCAGGAATAGCTACTCAAAATGTAGTTGAGAAGTCCCTGGAAAAGAAAAACATGGACAGGTTCCAGCTTGGAAGGGAAAGGTTCATTGAAGAAGTATGGAAGTGGAGGGATGAGTATGGCAGCAGGATAATAAATCAGCTGAAGTCGCTTGGATGTTCATGTGATTGGGACAGGGAAAGATTTACTTTTGATGATAACTATGTAAGAGCAGTAACAAAAGAATTTGTAACCCTCTATAACGATGGTTTGATTTATAAAGGGAATTACATGATTAACTGGTGCCCCAGGTGCAGGACTGCAATTTCAGATATTGAGGTCGAGCATGTAGAAAAAAAGGGAAAACTGTGGGATATCAAATACCCCCTGATAGACTCCGGTACAGGCAAACCCAGCAGTAGTGAATACCTGATAGTTTCAACCACAAGACCCGAAACTATGCTGGGGGATACAGCGGTGGCTGTAAATCCTGAAGATAAGAGATATAAAAGATATAAAGGAAGACATGTCTTCCTGCCTCTTATGAAGCGGAAAATACCGGTTGTAGAAGATTCTTTCGTGGATATGGAATTCGGAACTGGTGCGGTAAAGGTGACGCCTGCTCATGACCCCAATGATTTTGAGATTGGCAAAAGACATGGCCTGGAAGAAATAAACATATTTGAAGAAGATGCTACATTAAATTCCAATACAGGGGAATATAAGGGGCTGGACCGTTATGAAGCAAGAGAGAGAGTTTTAAAGGATTTAGAAAAGCATGGATATCTTGCCGGCAAAACCCCCCATGTATCATCAGTTGGGATTTGTTCCCGCTGCAACACTGTAGTGGAGCCCAGAGTCTCGATGCAGTGGTTTGTATCAATGAAAAAGCTTGCTGCACCCGCTATTGAGGCAGTAAAAGATGGAAGGGTAAGAATAATACCGGGTAAATGGCAAAAAATATACTTTGACTGGATGGAAAAAATAAGGGATTGGTGCATATCCCGTCAGTTGTGGTGGGGGCACCGGATTCCAGTGTGGTATTGCAAGGATTGTAACAAAATGATAGTCAGCGAAAAAAAACCACTGAAATGCCCGAATTGCCTGGGTAGTAATCTTGAACAGGATAAAGATGTTATGGACACCTGGTTCAGTTCCTGCCTGTGGCCCTTTGCAGTTTTTGGATGGCCTGACGAAACTAAAGATTTAGAGTATTTCTTCCCGACCGATACTCTGGTAACTGCTCATGACATTATTTTCTTCTGGGTGGCAAGGATGATTATGATGAGCTTATATTTCAAAAAAGATGTCCCCTTCGGGGAAGTTTTTATAAATCCCCTGGTAAATGATGAATCAGGACAGAAAATGAGTAAATCCAGGGGTAATGTGGTAGACCCCATGGATATAATTGAAAAAAAAGGAGCAGATGTTTTAAGGTTTACCCTGGCGTCTTTAACCACTCCAGGAAAAAATTTAATTCTGGGAGATGAGAAAATTGAAGGGGTAAGGAATTTTGCAAATAAATTGTGGAACGGGTCAAAATTTGTAGCATCTAACCTGGACGAAAGTATTGACTTTAACAACACAGAGATGGAGCAACTGGATTTAAATATCTGGGACAGGTGGATAATATCAAGGTTTAGCAGGGCAATAAGGGAAGTAGAGAAATATCTGGGCAGTTATAAATTTTCTTTTGCATCAAAACTCCTGGTAAGCTTTTTCTGGAATGACTACTGTGACTGGTATATTGAATCAGCAAAAGTCAGGGTATATCAGAAGAAGGATGAGGAAACCAGGAAAAGTGCATTATATATTTTATGGTATATTTTGGAGAGGTATCTGAGGATTCTGCACCCTTTTATGCCATTTGTAACAGAGAAAATATGGCAGAATATCCCGCATAGCGGGCAGAGTCTGGTTATAAAGGATTTTCCTGAATTTGAAAAGGCAAAAGTGGATAAAAAAGCAGAGGATAAAATAGAGGCACTTTTTAGGGTAATAAGTGAAATAAGAAAGACAAGGTCAGAACTAAAAATAAATCCTTCAAAAAAATTAAAGGTCAGCCTGGAAACCGGTGATAGAGATAGGGCATTACTTGAAGATAACAGAAAGTATGTTTGCAGTATGTCAAAAACAGATAAAATGGAGTTTGGCGGCTGCAGTGGCCAGAAAGGTTATGTGAAAACTACTGCAGGCGGCATAAATATATATATTTATGTACTTGATGCAATTGATACTGGGCTGGAGATAAAAAGAATAAAAGACCAGATAAAAAAAGCGGAGATTCAGGCGGAAAAGAGCAGAAAAAAGATTTTGAATACTGATTTTATAAGCAAGGCACCTGCTGAAATTATCAGCAGGGAAAAGGATAAACTCAAACAGGCGGATAAAGTACTGAAAGTATTGGAGGAGCAGCTGGCCAGGATAAAGGGTATTGGTTAAAAATCAAAAGCATAGCCAGAGTGTGATATAGTGAATTATGGTCAGGTATGCAAATATTTAGATGATTGCCTAATTTTTGGGATAAAACCGGGTCTGGAAAGAATCCGTAAATTACTGGAACTTTTAGGTAATCCCCAAAAAAAGGTTGGGTTCATCCATATAGTGGGAACAAACGGCAAGACATCAACTACAAGAATTGCTGCTGCTATACTGAAAAATCATGGTATTAAAACAGGTTATTATATTTCCCCTCATATAAAGAGCTATAAAGAAAGAATATGGATTGATGGAGAAGATGTTTCTGAAAAGAAATTTTCCGGAGCTTTTAACAAGATATACATTTATATTAAAAAAGTAAACGAAATGGATATAGAGGGGCCCCTCACCCAGTTTGAAATAATTACTGCAATGGCATTTAAGCTTGCTGAGAGTGAGGGTATAAGAGCTATGGCGCTGGAAGCGGGAATGGGTGGTAGGTGGGATGCTACTAATGTTGCCAGAGCAGAGGTTGTAGGGCTTACCGGCGTGAGCCTGGAGCATACGAAAATTCTTGGAAATAACATAAGAGAGATATCTTCCGAGAAAGTGCAGGTTATAAAGGAAAATACACTGGTTGCAACAACAAGCACTGACAGGGAAGTACTTGAAATTATAGAAGGGAAAGTTAGAAGTACCGATTCACGGCTTTTTTTATACGGAAAAGATTTTTATATACAAAAAAAAGTAAATCTGGGGCTTTACGGGTGGCTTCTTGATATAAAGGGGGTTAAAGATACCTGCAGAAAACTTAAACTCCCCATCCCGGGGATTTATCAGCCATTAAATTTATCCCTGGCTATGGTACTCGCAGAGCTTTATCTTGAAACTTTAAATAAGAAGTTAGATTGTAAAAAGGTAAAAGGGAGCATTGAAAACCTGAAGATAAAAGGAAGGTTTGAAATTGTAAGGGAAAATCCTCTTGTGATAGCTGATGCCAGCCACAATCCCGAGGGTATAGAGAAACTGGCTGAAAGTATGGCAGGTTATTTTCCAAAACGTAAAAAAATAATAATTTTTGCTGTTTTAAAAGATAAAGACTATGAAAGCATGGTTGAAAAAATAATTAATGTAAGTGATATTTTGATTTTGACCTCAAGCCTAACCGGGAGAAGTCTTGATGCAGGCAAGCTGGAAGAAGTTGTAAGAAGGAAGGCCAAAGAATCCAGAAATAACACAGGTTATCCGGTGGAAATTTATAGGATAAAGAATATAAAAAATTCCATAAAATTTGCTTTAAAAATTTCTGATATAAATGATATTATATGCATTACTGGTTCAATAACTAATTTGGAAGATGTTGTAAAATAATATTTTATTTTGCCAGGTTATAGAATAATAATAAAAACTTGATATGGGGGATTAATGGACTTATTTGAATATGTTAACGATATTGTAGATTTTTTCAAAAATCCTATATGGGAATATCTATATTACAGCATAATTTTTATTTTAATTATTATATGGCTTGCTTTTGTTTACTGGACATACAGGGATGCAAGACTGAGAAGCGAATCTTTTGCACCGGCTATTTTTTGGGCGCTGGTTGTATTATTGTTCAGCTTTCCGGGTTTGATACTATATTTAATATTAAGGCCGCCTGAGTTTATAGATGATATAATTGAAAGGAACCTTGAAATTGAAAAAATGGAGATGCTGCTTGATAATAAGCAGCTAACCTGTCCTGCCTGCGGGAAGCCTGTTAATTATGATTATCTAATATGTCCGTACTGCAGGAAGAAATTAAAAACCCCCTGTATTAATTGCGGGAAACCTCTAAACATGGACTGGAAAGTGTGTCCTTATTGTAAGACGCCCCAGTAAAAATGAGGAAATCCTTAAAAAGTCCGGGGTTTATTAAGATTTAAGTAAGTGTGAGATGTTAAGTGTATTATGAAAGGTATTTATGAGCGATACAGAAAAAAGCCTGGTTATAATAAAACCTGATGGAGTAAAGAAAAAAAAGATAGGAGAGATTATATCCCGTCTGGAAAGCGAAGGTCTCACTATTGAGAAGTTAAAAATGATTAAAATTGACCGCGACCTTGCCTGTAAACATTACTGTGACCATAAAAGCAAGGAATTCTTTGATATGCTGATTAGTTATATAACTTCCGGGCCTTCAGTAGCAGCGGTTGTAAGCGGTAAAGCTGCAATTTCAAGGATTAGGGAACTTATGGGACCCACTGATTCTGAAAAAGCAAAAAAGGGAACAATCAGGGGGGATTTTGGTGTTGATATAACTACAAATGTAATTCACGGTTCGGATTCTCCGGAAAGCGCCAGAAGAGAAATTAAACTTTTTTTTAAGTAGTGGAACAAAAACGATAGCAGCTAAAGATTAAGAAATATTTTATTTTAAAGGTGGCTGATGGGTAAGAGAAGAGGAAAAGTAGTTTTTTTTATAGTGTTGCTTGGGGGTATTATAGGAGCTATTTTAGGTCATGTGCTAAAAGACCTGGTGCCTATTTTGGACAAAGGATTAAAGGTTGGAACTGATTCCCTCAGTCTTAATCTGCATTTGATTGATGTAAGTTTTGGGATACATTTAAATATTACACTGGGGGCTATAATAGGAATACTTATTGCTTTTTTATTAGCGGATGTTGGAAGAAGACGGTATTAAAAAAAAATTGATTTTAGCTTCTGCTTCTCCGAGAAGAAAGAAGATACTTGAACTTTTAAAGTTAGATTTTGAGGTGATTAAACCTGAGGGTTTTAAAGAGGAGCAGTTTAAGGATCCTTACAGGATGGTAGTGCATAATAGCATAATCAAAGCTAGAAATGTTTATAATTACTTAAAAGAGCGGGAACTTAAGGAAAAGGGCAATAGTTACACCGGAGAATTCCTGATTGCAGGTTTTGATACTATTATATATATTAATAGAAGGGTTCTGGGTAAGCCGGCCGGCAGGGAGCAGGCAATAGAATTTTTAAATGCTCTTTCCGGGAGGGTTCACAGGGCAATAAGCGGTGTCTGTATTCTGGATAGTGCTTCGGGTAAATATGTTTATGGTACTGAATCCACCAGGGTTAAATTCAGGAAATTAACTGAAGTTGAAATTGAAAGATATGTGGATAAGGAGGATGTTACCGATAAAGCAGGTGCTTATAATATATTTGGATATGGAAGTTTACTGGTAGAGAAGATAAATGGTTGTTTTTTTAATATAGCCGGATTTCCTATCGCCAGATTTGTGGATTTATTAAAGAAATCCGCCTTTAATGTTATTGATTAATTAAGGAGCTAATAAATGCAGTTGTTTGATTTTTTTCTAAATATAATAGGTAAGGATATGGGTATAGACCTGGGAACAGCCAATACCCTGGTATATGTTAAGGGCAAAGGAATAATTCTGGAAGAGCCCTCAGTTGTGGCAATTGACAGAGAGAGAAAAACAATACTGGCAGTTGGTAAAGAAGCCAAGAGAATGGTGGGTAGAACTCCTGATAATATAATAGCAACGAGGCCTTTAAAGAATGGAGTAATTGCAGATTTTGAAACAACAGAAAAAATGCTCAGGTATTTTATCCAGAGAGTTCATAAAAATGTGGCTTTTGCCAGGCCAAGAATAGTTATCTGTGTACCGTCAGGAATTACCCCTGTAGAGAAAAAAGCAGTAGTTGAAGCTACTGAACAGGCCGGGGCAAGAGCAGCTTATATAATTGAAGAGCCTCTGGCAGCAGCAATTGGTTCGGGTCTTTCCATTGATGAGCCAAGGGGTAGTATGATTATAGATATAGGAGGAGGTACCTCAGAGGTTGCAGTTATATCGCTGGGAGGAATAGTGGTGAGCCAGTCGTTAAGGATTGGCGGAGATGATATGGATGACGCAATAACATATTATTTAAAAAAAGAGCACAATCTATATCTGGGGGAAAGAACTGCAGAAAAAGTAAAAATGGAAATAGGATCTGCATTTCCTCTTGAAAATGAGGAAAAGATGGAGATAAATGGAAGAGACCTGATAACCGGCCTTCCTAAAACCATTATTATTACTAGCCAGCAGATAAGGAGAGCGTTAGAGAAGGTACTGGGTGATATCGTAAATTCTATTGTTGAGGTACTTGACGTAACACCCCCGGAACTTTCTTCGGATATAATGAAAAAAGGTATTGTTATGGCAGGAGGAGGTTCATTGCTTAAGGGTTTAACAGAGAGAATCAGCAGGGAAACACATTGCCCGGTTTACCTTGCCGAAGACCCGATGGCAGCGGTGGCCATAGGAGCAGGTAAATGTGTTGAGGATTTCAATACTTTGAAAAGATATTTAAGATATTCAAAATAGCTGGTTTTACATTCAATCTATAATATTTACTGATGGTTATATTAAACAGAAGAGTCAGGAACTTTATTGTTCTTGCTGTAATAATCTTTTTATGTCTGGTTGTCATTACCGCAAGCTTTAGACAATCCGAAATAATTAATAATATAAAGTCTAAAACCATTGACTTTTTTAAACCAATCCAGGAGAAGTTTTTTTCTTTATTCAGCCCGGTTATAGGTTTTTTTAATTCTATAAGGGATTATATAAATTTAAGGGAGAAATATCTGGATCTTCGGGCGGAAAATTCCGGGTTAAGAGAAGAATATGTTGACAGCGTGAATCTCAGGGTTGAGAATGATTCTTTGAGAAAATTACTGGATATGAAACTCAGAGAAGGTTACGAAACCATAACGGCAAGGGTAATAGGGTTTAATAAGGGAAGCTGGCAGTCGGAAATAATTTTAAATGCGGGTATCACCGAAGGTGCCTGCCAGGGAATGGGAATTTTAAGTGAAGAGGGGCTTATAGGAGTTATCACCCAGTGCGGCAGCAAGTCCTGTAATGTCAGGCTTATTAATGACCCCCAGAGCAGTATAGGGGTAAGAATTCTGTCTTCAAGAAAACTTGGTGTCCTGAAAGGCAGCCAGGACGGGAAAATTATATTAAATTATATACCTGTAGGCGAGACTGTATTTAAGGGGGATATAATAATTACATCTGAATATGGGAATCTTCCCGGTGAAATCCTGGTGGGAAGAGTAAGCAAAGTAAGCGAGGATGGAAATAGTCCATATAAGATTATTGAAGTAGAACCATTTGCCGATTTTAAAAGATTGGAGTATGTACTGATATTAAAGCAATAAATGAAAAGTATCGGTTATGATTATGAAAAGTTTCTCCAAAATTCTGCATTTTTTTATTTTAATAATCTGCTTGTTGCTCCAGGTTGCTTTTTTTGGGTATCTTAAGATATTCTCAATAAGTTTTGATTTAATCATGGTTGCCATAATAGCGGTTGCACTTTTTGACGGCACATTATGGGGCATGTTGTTCGGGTTTATAGTGGGCCTGGTAATGGATTTGATGACAGGAAATATCATAGGGATAAGCGCATTTGTTTATTCTATAGATGCATTTATGGCAAGAAAGCTTATTTCCGCAGGATTTAAATCAAAATTATTAACCCATATATTTATTGTTTTTCTTGTTACAGAAATTAATATTTTAATATTCAGTTTAATTTATTATTTATTTAATTTCGGCATTAGCTGGTTTGGTATGGGGCTGGATATGATTATAAGGCCGGTTTGTAATATTATTTTAATGCTTATTATGTTCCCCCTGATTAGGATAAGTTCAGGCATGGATAAGGAGACTGAATTTGAATTCAAATATAAGAATAAGGTTTAAAATTTTATTTTACCTGCTGGTAATGATATTGATTGTGCTTATTTTAAGACTTTACTTCATGCAGGTTATGAGCGGGGAGCTTTATGCAGAATTAGCATCTGAGAGTATTACAAGAGAAAAAACTATTTCAGCTCCGCGTGGTGATATTTATGACTGCAACGGGAAGTTACTGGTTAAGAGCATACCTGTAAAAGCCGTGGCTGTGCAGCCGAATATTGTTTCGGGAAATGAAGATGTTATGAGAATTTTAAGTGATTGTCTGGGTATTTCCTATTATAAGATAAAGAAGAAAGTAGAGGAGAGCAATGTTTCTTATATGGATAAAGTTATTATAAAGCAGGATATTGATACTGCCAGCGTTATTTATATTGAAGAAAACAGTGATAAATTACCGGGAGTGGAAGTGGTTGATGTTTACCTTAGGCAGTATAAATATGGCTCCCTGGCGTCTCATATTCTGGGGTATATAGGGGAAATAAGTGAAGAGAAGTTAAAATCGGAGGAATATAATTATAATTACGAGGGCGGAGACCAGATAGGGTTGGGTGGCCTGGAAGAAACTTATGAGAGTGTTCTCCGGGGTAAAAAAGGAAAGGTGGTATATGAAGTAGACCCCCTTGAAAGGCCGGTGAGCATAATACAGGAGAAAGAGCCAATTAGCGGAAATGACCTCTATCTGACTATTGATATTGATTTACAGAAAGTTGTTGAGGAATCACTCTACCAATCAATACTTGAAGTAAGGCAGAAAAAAATTAAGGACACTGATGAATATTACAAAGTCACAGGCGGTGCTGTAGTAGTACTCAGTCCCGGGGATGGCCAGATACTTGCCATGGCAAGTTATCCTACTTACGACCCGGAATTATTTGTGGGAGGTATATCGGAGGATGACTGGAATAATTTGAATGACCCGGATAATCATTACCCCTTTCTAAACAGGGCCATTTCATCTTTTCCTCCAGGGTCGGTTTTTAAGATAGTTACTGCTTATGGAGGACTTAATGAAGGAGTTATAACTGAAGGAAGCAGTTTTAACTGTGCAGGTGTATGGTACGGGCTTGGAGGGAATTTTCCGTATTCCTGCTGGCTAAAATCAGGACATGGCAGTCTTAATATTGTGGGCGCTATTAAAAATTCCTGTGATATTTATTTCTACCAGGTGGGATATGGGCTTTTAAAGAAATTAAATAATACTGAGGAGCTTCTACAGAAATATTCAAGAATTTTTGGCTTTGGTTCTGAAACCGGCGTGGATATTCCGGGTGAAGATATTGGACTGGTACCGGATAAAGAATGGAAAGAAGAGTATTTTAAAGACCAGAAAGAGAATGCAGTCTGGTTTCCCGGTGATACGGTTAATATGTCTATAGGACAGGGAGACTTAAAGGTAACACCTCTTCAGATGGCACTGGCGTATTCTGTTATAGCTAACAGGGGTATAAAGTACAGGCCCTACTTAATTAAAGAGATAAGAGATGATGAGGACGTTTTGTTTACAGGTGGTTCGGCTGAAGAATACCAGGATTTACAATTAGAAAAGGATTTTATTGAAATAATAGAAAAAGGTCTTACCCAGGTAGCTGGCCCCGGTGGAACTGCTTATAGCGTTTTTATGGATTTTCCTGTAGATGAAATACCTGTTGCGGCAAAAACAGGTACTGCCGAGTTTTACGGAAAGCAGGATTATGCGTGGTTTGCAAGTTATGCTCCGGTAGGTGATCCGGAGTATGTAATAGTGGGCATGCTAGAGCAGGCAGGTTCAGGCGGAAGCAATGTTGCGCCAATTGCAGAAAAGATTTACAGATACTTATTTAATATTGATTAATGGTAATTATTAAATTGAATTATTTATTTAGTTTATATAGTTAAATGATAAGAAGGAAAAACAAAAATCCATTTGATCTGGAAAGTTACGGCGGGGAGAAGAAGACTATTAACTATGATTTTATATTGTTCTTCATGGTGCTGGCTATCTCTTCTTTTGGGGTGATTGTAATTTACAGCGCAACCAGAGGAACTCTTCCCGGCGGGGTTACTGACCCTCAGTATTATCTGAAAAAACAATTAATTTACCTGGCTGCAGGAATTGTATTATTCGTTGCATTCCAGTTTATAAACTACAGGAAAATTGAAAGATACTGGTGGCTGTTTTTTATTGCGGGCATTGCCTCGCTTGCTGCTGTGCTTCTTTTTGGTTATGAAGTGCATGGTTCAAGAAGCTGGATAGATTTAGAGTTTACGACTATCCAACCCTCAGAATTTTCAAAGATTTTTATGGTAATATGCCTTGCTGCGGTATTATCAAAATGGAAGAGGGAAAAAGAACACCGGATAACTTTTAAAAAAGTTATTATATCTCTGGCTGTGTCTCTTTCTTTTATGATGATGGTATTGCTTCAGCCGGATTACGGGACTGCGCTGATATATTTTATCGTATATATATGTTTATTGTTTATCTCCGGTGCTAATTTTCTATATATTATTTCGATATTTGGAATGACAGTGGGAAGCATTTTTTTTGCTTTTAATGCCGGTTATATAAAGCAATACCAGCTGGATAGAATCCTTGTTTTATTGAAGCCGGAGGCATATCCGGATGAAGGTGCAGGTTATAATCTTTTCCAGTCCAAGCTGGCAATAGGTTCCGGAGGTCTCCTGGGCAAGGGTCTCTTTCTGGGAAAGCAAACCAATCTGAGTTATGTTCCCGAACATCATACTGATTTTATATTTTCCGTTATAGGGGAAGAACTGGGGTTTCTTGGTGCGGTTATAGTAATAGTAGTTCTTGGAGTTATTGTATGGAGATGTTTTTATATCGCTTCGGTATCGTCTGATAGTTTTGCGATGCTTCTTGGTGCAGGCGTGGGTTTTATTATTTTATCACAGGTAATAATAAATATAGGTATGACTATAGGTATAATGCCTATAGTAGGAATTCCATTGCCCTTCTTAAGCTCCGGGGGCTCTAACCTTATAAGCATGCTGCTGGGAATTGGTCTGGTAGAAAATATATACAGGTGGAGAGAAGTCAGAAAGGAACATGAAATAGCTTATCAGCAATTTAAATAGTATGGGTAAACAGTAATTGAGAATAAATATGGGTGATATAAAAAGGCTGGATTTTGAACTGCTTGAAGAACTTCTGGAAGGTATAGAGAAACCCGGAAGATATATAAATAAGGAAATAGGAACAAAGAGTAAAAACCTTGGGTTGCCGGAGGATTTTTCCGGTATGGTTTTTATGGCTCTGGTATTTCCTGATATTTATGAAGTTGGGATGTCTAATCTCGGCATCCAGATTATATATGATATTGTAAACAAATATAAAGATTTCTCGGTTGAAAGAGTTTTTTCGCCATGGGTGGATTTTGAGAAAAAACTCAAAGACTGCAATGTAAAAATATTTTCACTGGAAAACAGGATATTTCTTGACTGTTTTGATTTAGTTGGCTTTTCAGTACAGCATGAGATGTTGTATACCAATATATTAAATATACTTGACCTCGGCGGAATAAATGCACATTCAGAGCAGAGAGGGGAAAATACTCCCCTGGTTGGTGCGGGTGGTTCTGCAGTAGTAAATCCTCAGCCGCTCTCTAAATTTATGGATTTTTTTGTTATAGGTGACGGCGAGGAGGTAGTTGTTGATATTCTTAAGAAAGTCAAGATATATAAAAAAAATAACAAAAGTAAAAGCTGGCTTTTAAAAGAAATTAGCAGGCTGGACGGGGTATATGTCCCCCGTTTTTATAAATTTTATTACTATAAAAATGGACTTATTAAGAAGTTTGAGCCCTGCAAAAAAGTAAAAAAAGCAGTAGTGAGGAAACTTGATAAATTTAATGTGGTTACAGACCCTATTATACCGAATATAAGAACGGTGCATGACAGGTATATAGTAGAAATTATGAGGGGATGCTGGAGAGGTTGCAGATTTTGCCAGGCAGGTATTATTTACAGGCCTGTGCGTAAAAGGGAAGTTGAATCCCTGATAAAGCAGAGTGTAAGCGGTATTAAAAATACCGGTTATGATGAAATTTCTTTTTTATCTCTGTCATCGTCTGATTATGAGAAAATAGAACATCTGGTTGAAGGTGTAACCGGTGCTTTAAAATCAAAAAGACTTTCAATATCGATGCCTTCCATGCGGCTTAACAGTTTTAACTTGAGGTTTCTGGAGCTTATACAGAGTGGCAGAAAGACAGGACTTACCTTTGCCCCCGAGGCGGGCACGCAGAGAATGAGGGATATAATCAATAAGAATATTAAAGAAGATGAAATGCTTGAATGTATTAAAATGGCTTTTGGCAAAGGATGGGAGAAGATTAAGCTTTATTTTATGATCGGCCTGCCTTTTGAGAATGAACAGGATATTAAAGGGATAGTAGAGCTTGTAGAAAAGATAATTAATGTAGCCAGGAACGAAGTTCCTGGAAGGAAGCTAAGAAGGCTGAAAATTAATATCAGCATAAATGCTTTCTGTCCCAAGCCATTTACACCCTTTCAGTGGGTGGGGCTTGAAAGCCCGGAAAGTCTTAAAAAAAAGTTTAGCTATATTTTAAGCAATACACCAAAAAGGTATATAAATATAAAGTGGTCTGACCCTGAGAGGAGTTTGATAGAAAGTGCCCTTTCAAGAGGCAGCGAGCTGCTCTGTGATGTTATAGAGAATGCATGGAAAAACGGGGCAAAGTTTGATAACTGGTCCGACTTCTTTAATTTCGGCATCTGGGAAAAGGCATTTAAAAACTCCGGTGTGGATATAAGCTTATTTACTACCAGAAACTTTCCTGTTGATGAAATACTTCCCTGGGATGTTATTGATATAAGGGTCAAAAAGAGCTCTTTACTGAAAGAATATGAGAAATCAGGAAAATATGTTTAATGTAATGATAAGATTTAAATTTTATAAAAAAGATGAATTCAAGTACCTGTCTCATCTGGATATTTCAAGGATTATAATCCGTGCTTTAAATAGGGCGGGGTTTAATCCGGTGTACAGCCAGGGGTATAATCCAAGGCCAAAAATAAGTTTCAGCAACCCGACCCCGCTGGGAGTAGAGAGCTTTGCAGAATACGGGGATGTGTCTATTGAAAATAATATAGAAGAAGAGGATTTTAAAAAAAGGATTAATATGGAACTAAAGGAAGAAATTCAGGTTACTGAAGCAAGGAAAGTGCCTGTAAAAATAGATAGCTTAATGAGCCAGATAGATATAAGTCTTTATATTTTTGTCCTTGATACCGGTAATTCCGGTAAAGCCCGGCAGGAAAAATTCTATAAAGGAATAGTTGGTTTAATAAGGAAGTCTGATTTTTCAGACTCCATATTTGACCTTAAAAAGGTGACTTCAGGGAAAGCTACAAATATTATCCTGCTAAAACTGTTTGGATATGCTAAAATTTTTAAAGAAAAGGATAATAGGATTTTTAAATTTAATAGTTTCTATCTATTTTTAGGAGACCTGTTGGAAAAATACGGGATAAAAATTAATGATGTAAAAAAAGAAGAACTATTTGTAATAAAAGGGAAAAGTCTTAAAACCCCTATAGAGATAATTTAAACAATTGTTAAAGGAGTATAGAAAAAGTTGAATAAAGAAATATTAATAAGTGCAGACAAGAATGAAACAAGGATTGCCATTTTAGAGTCAAAGCAGGTCACCCAGCTGTATTTCGAGCGGAGAAGCAAAAAATCTCTGGTAGGCAATATTTATATCGGCAGGGTTAAAAATGTTCTTCCAGGGCTGGATGCAGCTTTTGTAGATATTGGTGAGGATAAAAATGCTTTTTTATATATAAATGAAGTAGGTTTTGATGCTGAGAATTACGATGGAGAAGAAATTCCCAAAAAGATACAGCATATTCTTAAACCCGGCCAGATGATACTGGTCCAGGTAACAAAAGATGCCATGAAAACAAAAGGAGCCAGAATTACCACTTTTATATCAATCCCGGGTAAGTACCTGGTACTGGCACCTTTTAATAAAGGTTTAGGTGTTTCAAAAAAATTAAATTCTAAGGAAAGGGATAATTTAAGGGAAATTGTTGGAGACCTAAAAGGCAGCGATGATTGCGGACTGATTGTAAGGACTGCAGCAAGGAAAGCAAATAAAGACCAGTTAAAAAGTGACTTAAAGCAGCTTAAAAAAAAGTGGAATTTTATAAGTAAGAAGGTTACTTTTCTAAATAAGCCCAGATTAATTTCAAGTGAATATTCATTAGTAATAAAATTAATGCGGGATGTGTTCTCAGAAGAGTTTAGTGCCATATATGTAGATAAAAAAAATGTCAAGAGGGAAATAGAACATTATCTGAGGTCTGTGGGATTAAAGTTTGGTAATATAATTGTCCATCATGGTAAAGAGGATTTGTTTGAATCATTTAATGTCAATGAAGTAATTGAGAACGCTCTTGAAAGCAAGGTGTGGCTGAAATCAGGCGGTTTTATAGTAATAGACTACGGAGAAGCAATGACCACAGTTGATGTTAATACGGGTAAATATACTTCAAGCAAGGGTTCGGCTCATACAATATTAAGGACCAACCTTGAGGCAGCGGAAGCTATAGTCAGCCAGTTGAGACTCAGGGATATTGGCGGAATAATAGTGATTGATTTTATTGATATGGCAAGCGAGAAGGACAGAAAAAAGGTTCACAGCAAGTTTATGCAGTGCCTTGAGAGTGACAGGACAAAAACTGAAGTCCTACCTTTCTCCAAGCTGGGGCTTCTTGAGATGACAAGGAAGAATGTTTCTGATGGGATTCTGGGTACAATGTGCAAGCCCTGCCACGATTGCATGGGTTCGGGTTTTGTAAAGTCAGAGGAAACTATAAGACTGGAGATTGAAAGGAAAATTAGAAAACTTGCCAGGGAGAGCGGACCTAAGGGATTTTTAATAAAATTAAACTCTTCAATAGCAGCTCAGGTTATTGGCTCTGATGGCAGGAATCTAAAGCATCTTGAGAAAATAACCAAAAAATATATTAATATCCAGGGAGATTCAAAGTTACCTTTAGATGCTTTTATGCTGCTCGCAGAAGGTTCGGTTAAGCAGGTAAAAGAAGCCGCGCAGCCGTTCAAGATAGGAGATATACTCAATCTTGTTGTGGAAGAACCGTATTTTCATAATAAAAGCGATGCCATATCAAGAGTTAACGGGTATGTTGTCCAGATTATAGACGGCAGCAAGTATATGGGTAAGAGACTGAAGGTAGAAATTAGATCAGTGTCAAAGACCAGTGCTGTAGCAGAAATACATGATTGAAAGAATAAAGTCTTTAAGTAGCGAAAAATTTAAAGTTATTATTTTGTCTCTACAAGTTTAAAAACTTACTGCTGAGCGGGATACCGGCATAAAAAATACTTACCTCTTCCATAAGATTTATTTAAAATAACTTTATTACTTATTTAGTTTATGCAATTTATAAGAATACTTATAATTAGTAGCTAACTTATATAAAATTATTATTGACAAATATAAAATATAAATTATAATAAAAAAAATTACATATACTATAGAATAGTTTGTTTTTGACTAAATTATTTTATAGTTAAATGTTAAAAAATTTTTGAACAACGGACGCTTCTCATTTTGCCCCTGTACGTAGTAGTATGTATGTAGATTTGCATACATACTACTACGCTCTAGTATTTAATTAGCTAAAGCTTTTTATACCCCTGAAAATAAAAAACAGGGTCAATACGGATTAAAATGATTGATAAGTATTAATAATGTTCAAATAAAAGATTTATTATTAAATCTTCAAATTGACAGGGCAATAATATTTGTGTTAATATTGCAATCTGTGATTTTAAGTAAAAATGGAGGCGCAAAATTTACGCAATAATTTCAAGTGGCGGGAAACAATATAAAGCGGAAGAAAATAAAGATATAATAGTAGACAGGATAGAAGGAAAAGAAGGGGCAAAAATTACTATTACAGAGGTAAACTTTTTAAGTGATGGTGATAAAATAAAAATTGGAAGACCCCTCGTGTCCAAAGCTGAGGTTAAAGCCACAATAAAGAAACAAATGAAAGGCGATAAAGTGATTGCCTTTAAATATAAGCCCAAAAAAAGGTACAGAAGGAAAGTAGGGCACAGGCAGTTGCTTACCATGTTACATCTGGATAAAATAAGTGTGAAGAAATAAATAACAGGAGAAAATTATGTCCAGCAAAAAAGGTGTAGGAAGCAGCAGAAATGGAAGAGATAGCAATCCGAAATATCTGGGTATAAAAAAATCCGGGGGTCAGTCTGTGATTGCCGGAAATATTATTGTCAGACAGAAGGGGACCAAGTATAAACCCGGTAATAATGTAGGAATAGGAAGAGACCATACCCTCTTTGCTCTGACTGAAGGAAAAGTAGAGTTTATAAAAAACAGTAAAAAGAATAAAGTGGTAAACATAATTTCTGCTTGATTAATTAAAAATCTCAAGCAATTTATAGAATTCCAGCGTAATGCAATATAACCCCGGCTGAGCCTGCAGCAATAATCACAAGTATTGGATGAACTTTAGTTAGAAGAAGAGCCAGAAGACTTATTACCATAATTACAATAGCAGCGGGATTAACATTTTGAAGGAAGTAATTTACGGAACCGGCATCCAGAAGAGTTTTAATATCAAACCCCTCTTTAAAGAATGTGTTTATGGCTACAAATATAGTGGCCTGTATGATTAGTGCCAGCACAACAGGCCTTATCCAGTAAATAGTTTCTTTTAATATCCTGTGATGACCGTATTTTGACAGATAATATGATATGACAAGAATTAGAATTAACGATGGCAGAACAACCCCTGTGGTTGCTAAAAGCCCACCCGGAATTCCTCCAATTTTATAACCGGCAAAGGTAGCCATGTTTATTGCAATTGGACCAGGTGTCATTTCTGATATTGAGATTATATCTACAAATTCCTGGCCTGTTAGCCATCCCTTGGAAATTATCTCCTTTTCGATAATGGGTATCATGCCGTATCCTCCACCGAAAGAGAAAAGGCCTATTTTAAAAAATGTAAAAATTAAATTTAAATAAATCATTTTATTTTTTTGCTGATATTTTTTAATAAGTAAATTACCAGCCCAATTGCAATTCCCAGTATGATAACATAAATGGGATGGAGCCCTGTAAACAGCAGCAGGATAAGGGCCAGTACAGTTACCAGAGGGCTTATTTTATCCTTGATTCCGGTTTTTGCTACCCGTACTGCTGCCATAATCAGTAGAGCTATTACGGCGGAGCTTATTCCCATAAGTGCTGCTTTTACCACGCCTGCAGTGCTGAAATATGAGAAGATTTTTGCCACTGCAATTATTATTGAAAAAGATGGGATAATTACCCCAAGCAGTGCTAACAGGGCACCCGGGTATCCCCCTATTTTTTTACCGATAAATATTGCCGAATTTACTGCTACAGCCCCGGGGAAGGATTGGGAGATAGCCAGGATATCAATCATTTCATCCCGGGAGATCCAATTCTTCTTGTTTACTATCTCCCGTTCGATTAAGGGGATCATTGCAAAACCCCCTCCGAATGTGAAAATGCCTATTTTAAAAAAAGTTAAGAACAGGAGTAATTTGTTTTTCATAATATTTTTTTTATTTTTTAAAATGTGCAGTTATTTTAGTTGCAAAATTGTTTTTATTAATAATCAATTTTCCACGGTATTTAACTGATATTAATGCACCAGGGTAACTCATTATAATTTTACTGGTCCAATCTCTTAAAAACAGGATAATTTTATATAAATTCTAAATAATTTTATCATATATAACATTATTAGTTATAAGATGCCGGATAATTTAAAGTTATTACAGGATGTTATTTGATTCTGCCCCTTATCTGATAGCCCAGGCGTTTTTTATTTACTTGACTAGGGGAATTCTTTCTGTAATATTTATGTAAAATTAATTGATTTTTCTAAAATATCCGGGTGGGGATTATTTATGAAAGGTAAAATGAAGGCGCAGCTATTTTATGGTCCTAAAGACATAAGATATGAGTATGTTGATATACCGGAGATAGGAAAAGATGAAGTGCTCGTAAGGATAAAAAGCTCCCTCACCTGTGGTTCAGACCTCAAGACATATAAGAGAGGACACCCGACCATGATAAAGGAATCTTCTGTCTTTGGCCATGAATGGGCCGGGGATATCGTAGAGAAGGGTAGTGAGGTAAAAAAATATAAAGCCGGAGACAGAATAGTATCGGTAAATACTGCCCCTTGCGGCAGTTGTTTTTATTGCAAGCTGGGTAAGTACTCCCTATGTGAAAATCTTGTTTATAATAACGGCGCTTATGCTGAGTATATAAAAGTGCCGGGGAATATACTGGATAAAAATACATATAAAATACCTGCAGGAATTGAATACAGGGAAGCTGCCCTGCTGGAACCACTTTCCTGTGTGGTGCACGGCATAGAAGAATCCTGCATTAATAAAGGTGATACGGTAGCGATTAATGGAGCAGGGCCGATAGGGCTTATGTTTGTGGCGCTGGCAAAGTTAAAGGGTGCTGTGGTAATATCTGTTGATTTATCTGACGAGCGACTGGGGTATGCAGCTGAGTTTGGGGCAGATTATACTGTTAACGGCAGGAAGGTAGATAATCAGATTGAAGCAGTGAAAAGGTTAACTGGTATGGGAAGAGGGGCAGATATTGCAATTGATGCTACGGGCATACCTGAAGTATGGGAGATGACAATACTTATGGGAAGAAAAGGGGCGCTTATAAATCTTTTCGGAGGTTGCATGCCCGGTACATCTATTAATATTGACACTGCTCTTGTTCATTATTCGGAGCTTACTATTAAGGGAGTGTATCATCATGCCCCGCATTATGTAAAAAAGGCCTTTGAGTTAATAACATCACGCAGTGTCAATGCGGCTAAATTCATAACTGCAGATATGCCTCTTAAAAAGCTGGTGGATGCGCTGGAGCTTATGGACAGTAAAAAGGGGATAAAATATAACATTTTGACATGATTTTATTATGAAAGCTTTGTTTTGCTACAGTAAGGATAAATTCGTGCTTGAAGAAATGGCCAGGCCCGAAATAAAGAAAGACGAAATGTTGATTGAAATGGTCTATACAGGGCTGTGCGGGTCCGATATTATAAAAATCTTTGACCCGGCAGTAAAAAAACCGGCAGTCTTCGGGCATGAAGTGGTGGGCAGGGTAGTTAAGACAGGAAAGGATGTAGAAAGATTTAAAACGGGTGATACGGTGGTAGCGGCCCATCATATACCATGTTATAAATGCCATTACTGCCTGCACGGCAGCCATTCAATGTGCAGGCATTTCAAGGATACAAATATATATCCGGGAGCATTCAGCCAGTACATAAGGTTATCAAAAGAACATATAGATTATACTACTTTTAAGATACCGCCTGGTGCTAACTTACTGGAAATATTATTTATGGAACCTCTGGCCTGCTGTGTAAGGGCTATGGATAAAGTCAGTTTTTTAAAAAAGGACATCTTTGCTGTAGTGGGAACAGGGGTAATGGGGATGTTATTCATACAGCTTATTAAATTGCTGGGAGGCAGAGTGGTAGCGGTTGATGTTGATGATAATAGATTATCCCTGGCAGGGAAGTTAGGTGCGGAATATACTGTAAACCCATCGAAATGTAATGTGGTAGAGAAAATTAGGGAAATTACTGATATAGGTGTTGATGTAGCAGTGCTTTCCGTAACGGACAGTGATACTTTAGAAGCAGCTCTTCTGTATTTAAGAGAAGGAGGAACAGCAGTTATTTTTGGAGCATCAGAGCACAATAGCAGAATAGAGGTTAATTTCTGGGATATATACAGGGGGGAAATGGCTATAATCAGTGCCTATTCGGCTACTCCGGATACGTTAAAACGTGCTTATGATTTAATAATCAAGGGGGAATTAAATCTTTCTCCTCTCATATCCGGGGCAATGCCGCTGAAGGATTTTAAGAAAGGTCTTGATCTGATGCTGCAGAATAAGATATATAAAGCAATTTTTAAAATTTGAAAATCATGGCCCCTCAGGTTATTATTTTAAATATTATTTATAAATACAGCTTAATATTGTAAAGATAGCTTATTTTTTAAAACAGGTATGTTTTTAGACGAAGCAAAAATTAATGTAAAGGCAGGTAATGGCGGAAATGGTATGGTGGCTTTTTTTAATTTAAAAAGCGGGAGGAAGAAAGTTCCTGGTGGAGGAAATGGAGGAAAAGGCGGAGATGTAATAATACAGGCATGTTCGGACATGAGCACTTTATATGGATTTAAAAAAAAAGTGCACTTTAAAGCAGGAAACGGCAAAAGCGGACAGCCGAATAACAGGAAAGGTGAAGATGGCATTGATTTAATTATAAAGGTTCCGGAAGGGACTGTGCTTATAGATGGTAAGAGTAAAACAATTGCTGACCTTGACATAGCTGGAAAGGAGATTATTATTGCCAGGGGTGGTGCGGGTGGAAGAGGAAATGCAAGTTTTGTATCTTCTTCAAGGAGGTTTCCTGCATTTGCCGAGATAGGAGAGAAGGCGGAAGATTTCTGGATTAATCTTGAATTAAGACTGGTAGCGGATGTATCACTGGTCGGATTTCCCAATTGCGGTAAGTCTACTATAATAAGTCGTGTGTCTGCTGCAAAACCAAAGATAGCAGATTACCCTTTTACTACGTTAACCCCGAATTTAGGTGTGGTAACCGTAGATGAAGAAAATTTTGTAATAGCAGATGTTCCCGGTCTTATAAAAGGAGCTCATAAGGGTTCAGGTCTGGGGGATAAATTTTTAAAGCATATAACCCGGTCTGCTGTACTGGCAGTAGTTCTTGATGGAGAGAGAATTTTGGACGAAAGAGAAGACATAGTAGAAACTTTTAATGTTTTAAGGGAGGAAATACGGCTATATGATAAGAATTTATTTAAAAAAGATTATATAGTCTTGATAAATAAGATTGACTTAATTAGTGATAGTGATAAGTTAAGTAAAATAAAAAGCACCCTTGAGCGTAAGAGTGGCACTAGTGTTTTTCCAATATCAGCAGTTACCGGTAAGGGCCTTGACCGGATGGCATGGAGTTTATATGAGAAGGTGAAGGCCTGCAGGAAAGCCGCCAGTATTGAAAAAGAAGCGGGGCGTAAAAAAGAAGATAGGATAAAAATCTATAAATCTGTTAAGAAAAGAGATGATACAGGGGGAATCGTAATTGAGAAGAGCGGTAATGAATATATTGTCAGGAATAAGAAGCTGGAAAGAATGGTTGCAATGACCGACCTAGAAAATGAAGAAGCACTTGATTATTTGATGTACAGACTTAAAAGGATAGGTATTGCTAACAGATTAAGAAAAAGAGGTATAGAAGAAGGAAGCACAATTATTATAGGGCGCCTTGTTTTTTCACTGAGGGATTGAATTTAATTTACGGGGTAATAAATGGAAAAAAGGAAAGAATATATAAAAGACATAAGGAGATTGGTTGTAAAGATAGGGTCAAGCAGCATTACTTCCAAAAAGGAAGGCCTTGATATTGCCAGCATAGAAAAATTTGTGGGGGAAGTTAGCTCCCTTATTGAAAAAGGAATTGAAGTTCTGGTAGTTACCAGCGGGGCTATTGCTGCAGGCCTTGAAAGTTTAAACATTAAAAAGAAACCAGGTGAGCTAGCCATACTCCAGGCAGCTGCATCAGCCGGGCAGGTTGAGCTTATGAGTCTTTACAGCAGCTTATTTTCAAAACGTGGAATAAAGATAGGTCAGATACTTCTGACCCATGAAGACACAACCAGAAGGAAACAGTACCTTAATATAAAAAACACCATAGAAACTTTAATTGGCATGGGAATTATACCTGTAATTAACGAAAATGACAGTGTAGCGGTAGATGAAATAAAATTTGGGGATAATGACCAGCTGGCTGCGATGGTGGCTGTTTTAACAGAGGCCGATATCCTTATAATTTTAACTGATACTGAAGGAGTGTATGATAAAGACCCCAGGGTTTACAGCAATGCAAAGTTGCTCTCCAATATAGATAAAATAAATGAAGATATAGAAGATGCTGCTGGAGGAATAGGGTCAACTTATGGTATTGGCGGGATGAAATCAAAAATAAAAGCAGCAAAGATTTGCTCTTTTTCAGGTATAAAGACGGTAATTGCAGGCAGCAAGGGTAAGAATGTCCTTAATAAAATTATTTCAGGGGATAATGTAGGAACTTTTTTTGCCCCGGGATCAGAAAAAAAAGTAAAAGGGGTTAAAAAGTGGATAGCTTTCGGAAAAAGGACCAGGGGTGTTATAGTTATTGACAGAGGAGCCGAAGAAGTTGTATTGAATAAGGGCAAGAGCATACTGGCAGTAGGTATAGTTGAAGTAAACGGTAAATTCAGCAAGGGGGATACGCTAAAGGTACTTTCGGTTGACGGTAAATTGATTGCAAAAGGGATAAGCAATTTTTCAAGTGAGGATATAGAAAAAATAAAAGGAAAAAATAAGGGGGAGATTCTATCTGATTTTGGAGAATCCATGAATGATGAAGTAATCCACAGGGATTACCTGGTTGTTTTTAAAGAATAATTTCATTATCTATTTTATGTTATAATAAATTAAAAAGCTGGAGGATCGATTGGATAAAGTACTGGAGATAGCAAAAAGAGCGAGGGATAGTACCAGGTTCATCTCTAGTGCAGGCACCAATATCAAAAACAAAATACTTTATGATATTTCAAAACATATTGTTGCAGGTGCAGAGGAAATTATAAGAGAGAACAAAAAGGACCTGGAAATATCTAAGAAGAAGGGTGTTTCAGAAAGCTTAATGGACAGACTGAAGCTAGACCGGGAAAGGATAGAAAAGAGGGCTGAAAGCATAGATAAAGTTATAAAGTTTACCGACCCTGTGGGTGAGGTAATCTTTGGATATAATCTTCCCAATGGTTTAATTTTAAAAAATGTAAGGGTTCCGCTGGGTGTAGTGGGGATAATATATGAAGCCAGGCCGGAGGTAACTATTGATGCAGCTGTTTTATGCCTTAAGGCCGGAAATTGTATAATATTAAGAGGAAGCTCCCATGCACTTAATACAAATAAAAAATTAGTAGAGATAATGACAAGGGCTCTTAAAGATAATAATTTTCCAGAAAGTGTAATACAGATTATTCCTTCTGCTGAAAGGGAAGATGTAACGAGGTTAATGCAGCTACGTGAGTATATAGATGTCCTTTTTCCCAGAGGAGGCAGTGGCTTAATTGATAACATAGTTAAGAATTCAAGAGTTCCTGTTATAGAGACTGGAGTTGGAAACTGCCATATCTATATAGACAGCGTGCTCGGAGGTATCAGCAGTGAAGAGATTGCGGAAATAGTTATAAATTCAAAAACTCAGAGGCCTGCCGTATGCAATGCTGCTGAAAAATTACTGGTGCATAAAGATGCTGCAGCAGAAATTCTTCCTTTTATTCTTAAGAAGCTTGAAGATAAAAATGTTGAGCTGGTGGGATGCCCTGCAACCAGGGAAATATATACATCAATAAAGGCAGCTTCTGAAGAAGACTGGTATAAGGAATATCTTGACTACAAAATGGCTGTTAAAGTAGTTGGCAGCACGGAAGAAGCAATAAGTCATATAAATAAGTATGGTTCACATCATACTGAAACCATAATAACATCAAGTTATGAGAACTCTGTTTATTTTACCAGAGAAATAGATTCTTCTACGGTTTTTGTTAATGCATCTACCAGGTTTACGGATGGTGAACAGTTTGGACTGGGAACTGAAATTGGCATAAGTACGCAGAAATTACACTGGCGTGGGCCTATGGGCTTGAGGGAACTTACTACCAATAAATTTATAGTATATGGTCAGGGTCAGACAAGAAAATAAAGTGGAAAAAAGCAAGGAATATAAAAAAATTGGAATTATGGGCGGAACGTTTAACCCGATACATCACGGGCACCTGGTAACTGCGCAGGAGGCATTGAGCCAGTTTAAACTTGATAAGGTAATATTTATCCCTACTGGTAATCCGCCCCATAAAGTAGAAGATAAAGTAGTAAGTGCTGAGGACAGGTATATTATGACTGTTATTGCCACTTCTTCTAATAGTAATTTTTTCGTTTCAAGAATGGAAGTAGAACGGAAAGGAAAATCATATACTATAGATACGGTGCGCCAGTTAAAAAAAATATACGGTAAGAATTCGCAGTTGTTTTTTGTAACCGGTGCAGATGCCATACTGGAAATACTGACCTGGAAAGATACAAACGAGATTGTGAATCTCTGTAGATTTATAGCGGCAACCAGGCCCGGGTATGATTTTACACGGCTGGAGGAATTAAAAAGAAAGTTATTCAGCAGCAGGGCGGATGCTGATAAGAGGATATTTGTAATGGAGATACCGGCTCTTTCTATTTCTTCAACTGACATAAGGAGCAGGGTAAAAAACAATAGGCCAATTGATTATTTACTACCTGAAGGAGTTAATAATTATATATTAAAATATGGACTTTATAAGTAAACTTAGCTTAACCGGTGAACAGAAAAAGTATCTTAATAAATTGGATAGGAAAATTAAGAATATAATGCCTGAAAAACTATATCAGCATTCTATAAATACCCTTGAACTTGCAAATGGTATAGCCGAGAGTACTTTTTCCGATCTTGACCTGTTCTGCCTGAGCGTGGCATGTATTTTGCATGATTATGGTAAAATATTCAGCTATAAAGAGCTGGTTAGGATAGTAAAAAAGAATAAGCTTGAAATAAGTGATTTTGAATTGAATACTCCGGAGCTACTGCATAGTTTTATTGGAGATTACCTGGTTTCGAGGGATTTCAATATTTCTGAAAATAAAATACTTAAAGCAATAAAGTTTCATACTATTGGTTATTGTGATATGAGTATTGAAGATAAGATTTTATTTATTGCTGATAAGGTTGAGAAAGGCAGGAATTACGAGGGGGCGGAGGATCTCAGAGCGCTTGCTTTAAAAAATTTAAATTTATGCTTATTAGAGATCTATAAAAATACTATAATATATATAGTAAAAGGAAATAAGCTATTGCATCCTGATACATCTAAGATTTGGAATAATATTTGTGGAGGTATTTAATATGTCTTTTGATGAAGAAGATAAAAGGTCTAAAAAAAATAACTCTGACGAAGATGAGTTCTATGACCTTGATAATGGAAATGAGAAAAGCAATGGTTCTATGGACGACTTCTTAAAAGATGAAGACTTTGAATTTGAAGGATATAAGGAAGAAAGTAAAGAGGAAGAAGGATCCAGGGAAGTAGAAGGTGTTAGGAGCAGAAGGACAAGACAGAGAAAAAAAAGAAGAAAAGGTATCTTTATAATAATAGCTGCAGTTCTTGCGCTTGTTATAGTTGCCGCAGGAATAGTTTTCTGGGTTGTTCCATGGGCTAAAAATAAGTTTTTCAGTAAAGAGGTAGTAACTGATGATGAGGATAGAATAGATGTTCCGGAATCCCTGGCGCTGGGTAAAAATATAAATATAGTTTTTACCTGTGCCGGTGAGAATTTGCTGGAGCCTGATGTCAGCACAATAATATTTTCAAGTTACTACAGCAGTGAGAATAAATTAATTTCGTTGTGCATCCCTCCAAAAACACTTATGGATATACCTACTATTGGCGTGGAATTGATAGGCAGGTCAGTAAATGAAGGAGGCATGGACCTGCTGGACCTTTCTTTAGAAAATAATCTTGGTATGGACATGGAAGTGGACTACCATATTCTTTTTGATGTGTATAATACGGTTAATAAATTGGGCGGTATAGTCCTGGAGCTGGAAGATAGCGTAACAGTAAAGAATTATGATGATGGTTCCAATTTTAACCTTGAGAAAGGAGAGAATCTTATAGACGGGGCAGAAGCATTAAGTTTCCTGAAATATTTTAGCGGTCTGGAAGAGGATGTGCCTGTAGAAAATATCACGAATCAGAAGCTGGTCATAGATGCAATTATTAAAAAAGCTGTGGGTGAGAGTGATGAAGACCTGTCAACTAATCTGAATTTAATAAAGGATTATATGGACACTAATCTAAGCATGGAGGAGAGCTTAAAAATATTTTCTACATTTTCCAGCATAGAACAGGCCAGTAATCAGGTTTATTCTCTGGAAGTATCATCTACTCCGGACCCGGAAGGTGAGAGCATATTTTATATTCCGCAGGATATATCGGAGCTAAGCGAAATATTCAGCAAAGAAGGAGTGGGAAAGCCCACAGAGGAGACCGGTGATTTTAATGAAACGGTAAAAATTACAGTGCTAAATGGGGCATATGATTCTCCTGAAGCTTTTGGGCTGGCAACAGATACATCTGAAATTTTTAGGAATTTAAAATTTGATGACGGCAGGAATAAATATGATGTAACCGATATAGGAAATTCTGATAATATATATGATAATACCCAGATTCTGGTATATTCCCCTGATGCAAACAAGCTGGCTGCTGCTGATGAAATTATACAGGTGCTTGGTACCGGGAGCATAAATATGAGGGAGAATGAGGCAATAAACTCGGATATTATAATAATACTGGGGAAAGACTACCTGGCTTTAGCTACCGGCTCGACAGAGGAAGACGGAGCAGAAACCATGATTGTGAAAATAATTGTTATAAACGGGGAAGGCACAGGCAAACTGGCTGCTACAGTTACTGATATACTTAATAATTATTTTAATGCTGATGAAGAAAGAGCGGTAATGCTTGAGCCAAGAAGTGCTGATAACTTTAATTATACCGAGACTGAAATAACTATTTTTAATTCCGGGGATGTAGTGGATGAGGTAGCACAGAGCATACAGGAACGGCTGGGTGTTGGTACGATAGAATATTCTGACAATAATGTTGACAATGTGGATATTAGCGTAACGCTGGGAAGTGATTACACAAGTCAGTGATAAAAAGGAAAGAAAGAGCTATTGATATAAAAAATAAATTAACCAATACTACTAAAATAGTTAAAGAAGTTGCCAGGATAGCGGATGAGAAAAAGGCAGATTATATAAAAATCCTGGATATGAGGTCAAGACTTATTATCACTGATTATTTCATTATAATCAGCGCTAAAAATACCAGGTTGACCAGGGGAATAGAAGAAGAGATCCGTACCTATCTTAAGAAAAAAAATCTTTTTACTATTAATATCAGCGGGCTGTCTGAAGGGAGATGGATTTTAATTGATTATAACCATTTTATAGTTCATATTTTTACAAATGAACTGAGAGAATATTATGAGCTTGAAAGGTTGTGGATGGATTCAGAAGAAGTAAAATGGGCCAAAAAATAATTATTATTCTGGAAGGGATAGATAATTGGGAGAAGTAAAACTAAAAAAACTTTATAAGCCGGAGGAAATAGAGAAAAGATTAATTAAGAAGTGGGAAAAGGAAAAAATATTTTCTCTTAAATCTTCAAAAGATGACCCTAAATATTATTTACTTGAGATGTTCCCTTACCCTTCGGGAGAGCCGCACATGGGGCATGCAAGGAATTATACAATCGGGGATGTTGTTGCAAAGGTCCTTTCAAGGAAAGGTCATAATGTCCTTCATCCTATCGGGTTTGACGCTTTTGGACTGCCTGCGGAAAATGCAGCTATAAAAAGTGGCATGCATCCTAAAGAAAGCACCATGTCTAATATTGAAAAGATGAGAGCAGCTCTTAAAAGAATGGGTATAAGTTATGACTTCAGTGATGAGGTTATAACTTCTGAGCCTGACTACTATAAGTGGACCCAGTGGCTTTTTTTATTGCTTTACAAGATGGGCCTGGCAGAAAAAAAGGAAGCGGCTGTTAACTGGTGTAATTCCTGCCAGACTGTTCTGGCAAATGAGCAGGTAATTTCGGGAAAGTGCGAAAGATGCGGCAGTTCGGTTGAAAAAAAGGTTTTATCTCAATGGTTTTTTAAAATAACTGATTATGCCCAGAGATTGCTTGATGATATGGAGCTTTTAGAAGAAGGATGGCCGGAAAGGGCACTTAATATTCAGAGGAACTGGATTGGGAGAAGTGAGGGCGCTACAGTTAATTTTAAACTTGACGGAGATAGTGCTATTGAAATCCCGGTATTTACTACAAGGCCTGATACATTATTTGGTGTTACCTTTTTTATTCTTGCTCCCGAACATCCCCTGGTGGATAAAATTGTAGAAGGTGAAAAATACAGAAAGGAAATTAAGAAAGCCAGGGATATAATTTCCAGGCAGAGTGATATTGAAAGGGGCTCGGCTGAGGTTAAAAAAATAGGATGTTTTACTGGAAGGAATGTAATAAACCCGCTGAATGGTGAGAAGGTTCCGGTCTGGATTGCAAACTATGTTCTTCTGGAATATGGTACAGGCGCTATTATGGCAGTTCCTGCCCATGATCAGAGGGATTTTGAATTCGCATCTAAATACGGAATCTCTATAAGGGAAGTAATTTCACCTGATGGGGAAAGCCATCACCGGCTGGATACTGCTTATACCGGGGAAGGAGTAATGGTAAATTCAGGGAAATTTAGCAGCGTCCCTTCAGAAAAAGGTAAGAAAGAAATAACTTCTTATCTTGAAAAAAATAAAATTGGCAAATTCAGCGTGAATTATAAGCTAAGAGACTGGCTGATCTCAAGGCAGAGATACTGGGGAGCACCAATCCCTATTATCTATTGCGATAAGTGCGGTACGGTTCCGGTGCCTGAAGAAGATTTGCCTGTCCTTCTTCCTTACGATGTGGATTTTAAACCGAAGGGTCTTTCACCCCTGACTTATTCTGACCGGTTTGTAAATACCACCTGTCCCATATGCGGCGGTAAGGCAAAGAGGGAAACAGATACAATGGATACTTTTGTCTGCTCATCATGGTATTTCCTGAGGTATTGCAGCCCTCATAATAATAAGAGTGCTTTTGACAGCAGGGAAGTTGATTACTGGATGCCTGTAGACCAGTATATAGGCGGAATAGAACATGCCAGCATGCATCTTATATACTCCAGATTTTTTACCAAGGTACTTTACGATTCCGGGCTGGTAAAATTCAAGGAGCCTTTTATTAAATATTTCCCTCATGGTATTGTAAATTTAAGTGGCCAGAAAATGTCCAAGTCCAGGGGTAATATTGTAAACCCATCCGAGATTTATAATAAGTTTGGAGCAGATACATTAAGGTTATACATACTCTTTATGGGACCGGCTGACAGCCCGGTTGACTGGAACAGCAGCGGTGTGGAAGGGGCAAACAGGTTCTTAAAGAGGGTCTGGAGACTGGCAGTTGGAAATATTAAGCTCATAAAAAATGAAAAGGATGAGAAATTAAGCAGCAGTAATGTTAGCGGGCATGGCCCCGGTGAGGATACTTTAGGTTTTAAGGTTAAAGATCAATATAATAGTGGGAAGTTAAGCGGACTGGAAAAGGAATTATATAAAAAGTTACACCAGACAATAAAGAAGGTAACAGATGATATACTTGACAGGTTTAATTTTAATACTGCGATAAGTGCTACTATGGAGCTGGTTAACCTTTTTTATAAATATCAGGAGGATGTATCCGATAACAGAAAAAATATTTTGCTGGTAAGGGAGGTAACCAAAAAATTATTAATGCTCCTTTCACCTATTACGCCATTTATAACTGAAGAATTGTGGCTTATGTCAGGTAACGGTGGGAGCATTCATAAAATTAAGTGGCCGGATTATAATTGTGAGATTGCAAAAGAAGAGCTGGCTACTATAGTATTTCAGGTAAACGGGAAACTAAGGGATAAAGCAGAACTGGCTGTGGATACCCCTGAAGACCAGTTGAAGGAGTTTGCTCTTTCACTAGAAAAAATAAAAAAATATACGGACGGCAGGAAAGTAGTTAAAGAAATAGTTGTGCCCGGTAAACTTGTTAATATTGTTGTAAAGTAAGCTTAAGCATAAAAAATAATTAATGCAGTTTAAGTAAATATTTTTAAATATTTTTTTTCTTTGGTTTTTTAGATGAGTTTTAGAATGGTGCTGCAGAATGCAGGAAGGTCATCAGGAATTCTGGATGTTACTATGTTCCCGTCAGCTACTACTTCCCTGTCAAGGTACTCCCCTCCGGCATTTCTTAAATCGGTAGCTACTGCGATGTAGCCGGTGACTTTCTTGCCTTTTATAATATCGGCTTCGGCAAGCATCCAGCCGCCATGGCAGATTGCCCCGATAACCTTTTGCTGAAGGTAAGATTTTTTTACAAGTTCGACCATATCCTTTTTAATTCTCATTTTATCAGGCGCGTTCCCCCCGGGGATAATCACTGCAGCAACATTATCAAGCTCAACTTCAGAAGGTAAAAGCTCGGATTTAAGTGTTGTCCCATATTTTCCGCGATATTCTTTATTTTTTTCCGGACCAACAACTTTTACATCGTAACCGGCTTCCTTGAACCTGTAGTAAGGATAAATAGCTTCTTCGTCTCTGTATTCATTTTCAATCATTATAAGTACTAATTTTGCCATAGAATGCTCTCCTGTATTTTATATATTTGAAACTATAATTATTTTAACAGGATTTTTTATTATATTCACGGCTGTTCTGCTGATTTTTTTCTTTAATTTTTTATGCCTTTATGCTATTGTATATTTATATAAATATCAAAAAAATATATTATATAAAACTCTACTGGTTTAAAAAGTTTTTAGTTATGAGAGAAATAATAGATAAAGTAAGATTCTTTATAGATAAAATTAAATATGGGAGAGGGAAAAACTTCTATATAACAGTAGTAGTGCTGCTTATTCTTATAATAACTGTTTTTTCTGTAATTTATATAAACCTTCAGATAGAAATAAAAAGAAAAGAAAATATACTGAAAAGCTATTATTCCGGGGATAATACGGCAAGCATTGAACCGGAAGGGGCAGCCGGGGGCGAAAATGGGGAAGTGGCAGGATCGGAGGGCAGCAATAAAAATTTACCTGCCGGCAACGGTAATTATTTCGAAAGTATTGATAATGATGGTGATTATAACCTGCAGCAGCCGGAAGTCACTATAAAAGTATATATCTGCGGAGAGGTAGAGAATTCCGGTGTTTATGAGCTAAAGCAGGGTTCAAGAATAATAGATTTAATAGAGGTTGCAGGAGGGCAGGGCGAAAATGCCTGCCTTGAAATTATTAATCTGGCCCGTATCCTTGTTGATGGTCAGAGAGTTTATATCCCCTCTATGGAGGAAGTGGCGAATGGAAATTCCCTATTTTTTACAGGAAATTATTCAGATGATTACAACGCTGCTGAGAATCTAAATATAAACATAAATACGGCAAATTTAAATGAGTTGGAATCACTGCCGGGGATAGGTCCTGTGATTGCAGGCAATATTATTAAATACAGGGAAAGAAACGGTTTATTTGAGAAAAAAGAGGAACTAAAAAAAGTTACCGGTATTGGAGAAAAGAAATATGAGGAAATAATTGAGTTTATATCAATTTGAAATGCATAAAAAAAAATATATTATCACTTATATCTAATGAGTATCTTCTTTTCTGGGCTCTGGGCCTGACTGCCGGGATATATGCCGGGAGCAGGAATGTTTTATGTGATATCTTCCCGGATTTAATCTTGATTTTGATTATTATATTCCTTTTTACTGCTGAAATGTTAATAGCTGCGGGGATTTCATCCGGTCAAAGGAATTCTTGCTGTTGTAATGAGAAACTTTTTATTTTTGTAATAATCCCGTTTTTAATATTATTTCTTATGGGGAACCTGGTTACAGGAGTGTATGAATCTAAAGAGGGTAGCAGTATATTTTTAAATATCTTTGATTATGAAAAAGAAGGCAGCAGTGTTGTTAAAAATATAATAATAGAAGGCAGGGTATCAAACCATCCACAGGTAAGCTATGGTAATCTAAACTTTCTACTGGCGGTGGATAAGATATATAAGGGCGGCCCGGGTGGTGCCCCGGAGAGCTTTTTAAAAGCAGGGGAGCTTATAAATGTAAAGCTTACTGACCCGGAGGGAAGCTTTATAAACAGGGATGACTGTATAATTTTAAATGGCAGTTTTAAAAAAATTCATTCAAAAAATTCCGGGTACGGCTTAAACAGCTATGATATTATTTTTGAAACTGAATATAAAAATCTTCGTAAAATTGAGTGCCTGGGTCCATTGAACAAGCTGTTCACCTTAAGGAGCAGGATATATGAATGCCTGAAAAATGCTTTTTATAGATACCTTAAAAGTGAAAATGCCTGCGTTGCTGAAGCAGTAATACTGGGAAACAGGAATAATATTCCGGACTGTGTTATGGATTCTTTTAAGAAGTGCGGGCTGTATCATTTATTTGCTATTTCAGGTCTTCATTTATCTTTTTTTGTGTCACTTATATATCTAATTTTTAGAAGGATAAGGAAATCAATTTTTTTATTCTGGGCTGTGATTATTTTTCTGGCTGCCTATAATTTTTTAATCGGTGAGAAGGCCAGCACGTTAAGAGCTTCAGTTATGGCTGTTTTTATTCTTTTAGCGGGGATGATGGGAAGGGAATTCAGCTACAGGATTATTCTCTATATTTCTTACATCATATTGATTATTTATAACCCGCTTTTTCTTTATGATCTGGGGTTCTGGATGACTTTCGTTTCCATGGCAGCTTTAGTCTTTGTTTATCCGGTTATGCGCAGCCTGGCCGGTAATGTTCCTGTATTTCGTGGCGGTAAGGCCGGTTTCTTTGTAATAAAAATAATCCTTGTTACCATTTCGGTGCAGGCGGCTTTATTTCCGGTACTTGCTTACTTTTTCAGGGAGGTTTCCCTGATTCCTGTGTTTGCTAATGTTTTTGTGATATCAGCATTTTATCCTTTTCTTTTTATTTTAATAGTTTCTTCAATTATTATAATAATCTGGCCCCCTTTAGGCGGTTTTATATTAAGGTCAGCCAGTATTTTTTCTGGATATATATTAAAAACGGTTAGAATCCTAAGCAGATTTGACTATTTTATTATAAATTTTGATAATTTTAATAAAGCAAGTGCCATAAAATACTATCTGGTATTTATAATTATATTAATACTAATACGCACGGCGCTGAGAAGGGCTGATAACGGGAAGTGAGAATTTTAAGCTATGTGCTATACTGTTATGATTTGAAAAAATTTTAATCAGGGATAAATTAAACAGGGATATGGTAATATAATTTATATTTTAAAGTCAGGATTTTAAAAATACAATGAGAAATATTATACATTTTGCCAGGAATAAAAGAATAAAATCGCACAGGAGCATTTTAATTTTTTCTTTTACCCAGCGCCTGTTTATGAGCATAAGCATGAATGTTATCGGGCCGGTTATCCCCCTTATTACCAGTGATCTGGATATTGGCCTGGAATATATGGGCAGGATAATATCTTTCGGCACTCTTGCGTTATTAATTTCAGTAATTGGTGCCGGCTTTCTGCTGGAGATATTCGGATTTAAGAGAGTTATCTTTGCCGGAGCGGTATTAATCCTTTCCGGTTGCCTTGGACTGGTATTTTCTTATTCCAATATCATATTTATAATAGCTTATACAGTTTTACAACTGGGTATAGGTGTAATAACTGTAGCTACCATGTCACTGGTGGGTAATCATTATTTTAAGAATAAATCAAAGAGTATATTGATATCTAATATAGGGCTGACTATTGGAGCAGTTATTGCCCCGTTGCTTGTAAGTCTTAGTGTTTATATCAATATGGGCTGGCAGTTTCTATTTTTCTATCTTGCCGTGCCACAGATTTTTTTAATAATATTATTGTTATTTTTAAGGGTTCCCAGGGGTAGGAAAGACATTAGCGCGAGAAGCTTAAAGAATCTTCTTAACGCTAATAGGATTATTGCTACCCACCCCTATATTGCCCTGTGCTGTTTTATAACTTTTCTTTACGTTTCTACAATGCAGACATTTTACACCTGGTTCACTTCATATTTCTCGGCTATGGATGTCAGTCTGGATACAAGCTCTCTGATTCTTGCTATTTATACTACCGCTACTGTTGTAGGAATGTTAGTTAAGAATTACATGGTTAAATATATGAAGGAAAAAGAGTTGCTGCTTGCAAGTATATCACTATCATTCGTTTTTTTACTTTCGGCATTTCTTATCCCTAACATTACGGCTAAAATAATTTTTATATTTTTATTCGGGGTAAATGTAGCAGGCAATTTCTCTCTGACTTTTTCAATGGGCTTAAATATTGGTTCGCGGTTTACCAACATTGTTTCCAGTTTACTGCATGCGTCTTCCTATCTGGGAGTGGTACTTTTTCAATACTTAAGTGGTTACCTGTCGGAGAATTTTTCAAAGAACAGTGTTTTATACATAGATCTAACACTCCTATTGCTTCTTATAATAGTTATAGCTATTATGAATAAAAGGGAGCTCAGATATTTAAGCAGAAACATAAACGTAACATAATAATTATACTGGAGACTAAGATTGGCTGCGAACAGAAATAATACAAAAAAGGAATCTCCAGGGTTGGATAAGCTTCTACCGTGCTATTTATATATTAGCCCCAGCTCTTCGCTGCTTGAAGATACAATTGGCAGTATAAAAAAATATCTTAAAGGGAAAATCAACTTTGATACAGATTTTAAGAATTTTAATGGGACTGAAGAAATCGACGAAGAGGAGTTTTTTAATTATATAAATACTCCTTCATTATTTTCCCCGAAGAAAGTGGTGGCAATAAAAAACATTGATAACACTAGCCTGGCATTACAGCAGAAATTGGCGGATTCTATATTAAAAAGCAGCTCCAGTCAAGGGAACATGGTTTTTATCATTACTGCTCTTAAGAAGAAACTGAGCCCTGCCCTTATGGATGCAGCAAGGAAGGAAGGCAAGATAACGCAACTGAAAACGCCTGTAATCGGAAGTTTGAAAAAATGGCTTGAAGAAAAGTCGGAATCAGACGGAATAAAATTTACAGGTGAAGCCCGGGACCTCCTGATTGAAAATGTGAATTTGGATTTAAATTTACTGAAGAAAGAATATGAAAAACTTTATGATTATATAAGTTCGGAAAAGGAAAAAATAATTGGAGAAGATGCAGTCAGCTCCCTGGTAAACAGGGTTTATTCATTAAAAGTTTTTGACCTGGTGGACTATGTTGGCCAGAGGGATAGATGTAACAGTCTTAAAGCTTTAAAAGCAATACTTGAGGAAGGTCAGAATTGGATTGGAGTGGTCACATTGCTCTACAGGATGTTCAGATGCTTTATATATATTAAATCAGGAAACAGCCATTCATCAGTTACGGATTATATCGAAAAAAATTTAAAAGTTCCTCCTTATTTTGTTGGAAAGCTGGTAAATAAATATATCCGGTATAGTGATAATTATACGGAAGCTGAGATATTAAAAGTATTTGATATATTAAACAGGTATGATATAAGTTTCAGGACAGGTATGATTGAAAGCAAAAACCTTGTTAAGAAACTAATTCCGGAAATTATAGATGTCAGTGTTTAGCTTAAAATTTTTTTTAGGATTTTTTAATGGAATTTACAAGCTTTGCTGCTTTAGATTTTTTATTTGAAGAAAAGTTTTTATGAACTGCGCCTTTCTTGGCGGCATCGTCAAGGTTTTTAAAAAGGATGTCCAGATTACTTTTGGCTTCTTTTTTATTTTTATTTTTTACTGCCTTAATTAATTTCTTCTCGTCAGTTTTTATCCTGGCTTTTAAAAGTTTGTTTTTGGCCCTTCTTTTAATATTCTGTCTGGCTCTTTTTTCCTGTGACTTTATGTTTGGCATTTAATTATTTCCTCTCCTGTAAACTTCAATTTTAAACGATTTTACATTTTAGCATTTTTTTAAATAAATAAAAATATTTATTGCCGGGCCGATATAAATGATATAATAAATTCTTTAATAATATCTATAATATAATGTATATATGGATGAAGATTATTTATTATCCAGGAAAAGAATATTCAGTGCCACTGTATTTGTGTTAATAGCGATTTTACTGTCAAAAGTTTCGGGTCTGGTAAGGGACCAGATGATGACCGGTTATTTTGGTGTAACTTATGATACAGATGCTTTCATATGGGCAGATTATATACCGAATCTTTTCAGGATACTTTTTGCAGAAAGCCTGATTATTGCTGCTTTCATACCCATTTATTCCGCGTATTTAAAAAAAGGTAAGAGAGATGACCTGAAAGTTTTTGTAAATTCGGTTATCAATATTATTATTCTTGTTTTTCTGGCAGCTTCTGTAATCATATTTATTTTTTCTCCCGAAATAGGTGTGCTGCTTTCAAAAATAGCCAGCAGACAGTTTGACATATATAAATTTACGGTGATGAGCAGGATTATGATTTTTTCACTGGTATCGATGTCCCTGTCAAGCCTGGCCACAGGCATACTGAATTCCCATAATGTTTTTACTACCCCCTCACTGGCTCCATTCGTTATGAATATAGTCACCATTATTTCTGTTATTTTATTTGCCGGGCGGATTGATATATGCAGCATGGCTGTTGGAGTGATGGCAGGCTCCATTATGCATCTTCTTATACAGCTCCCACAGCTCAAATTATCTCCGTTCAGATACCGGTTTAAAATTGATTTCAGGCATCATGGCGTAAGGGAGATATTTGCACTCACGGTGCCCATTCTTTTAAGTCTGGGTGCGGTTCAGCTTAATAACAGCATTGATTACTTCTTTGCATTAAATCTGGGCGGGGGTAATACTACTGCTCTAAATCTATCATGGAGGGTTGCCAACCTGCCCCTGGGAGTATTTTCGGTGGCAATAGTAACCGTTCTTTATCCTTTGATATCCCGGCAGGCGGTTGTAAATGATATAAAGGGCATTAAGGAAAGTTTTTCCCTGGGAGTAAGGGAAATCGGATACATGATGCTGCCGGCAACTGCAGGGCTTGTGATTCTAAGTTATCCTGTAATAAAAGTTTTATTTGAGCGTTTTTCTTTTGGGGCCGCGGATACAGAAAAAGTAGCATATATACTTATCTTTCACAGTCTGGGGCTGGTGTTTTTCGGGCTTCTTATGATTCTTAACAGAACGTTTTATGCGTTCAAGAATGTTAGAACGCCGCTAAAAGTTGCTAGTATATCTATTATTGTAAACCTTTTTCTTGACTGGATTTTAATAAAATTCATGGATGTAGGAGGTCTTGCCCTTTCAACATCTCTGGTTGCCCTGTGCAATGTGGTGATTTTGATTGTGATACTGAGGAAAAAAGTAGGTAATTTTGGAGGAAGAAGGATTTTTGTATCATTTGGAAAAATTTTTGCTTCCACGGCTGTGATGGGTGTGACAATTTTCTTTTTATGGAATTATGTAGAAAAATATGCTTACGAAGGTTTATGGCCTCTTATATTATTTTTATTTCTGACCATTTCTACAGGTATCGGCATATATGTGGGCTGCACTATACTGTTAAGGATGGAAGAGGTAAAATTTATATTTGGATTGTTTAAGAAATTTAAAAGGAGTGCTTAATTATTCAATATACTAATGGGATTTTTATTAAACTATGACAGACAGTAAATTAATCAGGAACTTTTCAATAATTGCCCATATTGACCACGGTAAATCAACCCTGGCTGACAGAATTCTGGAAATAACGGAGACCGTTAGCCGGAGAGAAATGCTAGACCAATTCCTGGATGATATGGAACTTGAGAGAGAGCGCGGAATTACCATAAAAGCACATTCGGTAAGAGTTCTTTATAATAGCCCTCTTGACGGCAGGCAGTATATATTTAATTTAATTGACACGCCGGGGCATGTTGATTTCAGCTATGAAGTTTCCAGGAGCCTGGCTGCATGTGAAGGAGCGATTCTGGTTGTTGATGCCGCTCAGGGAATACAGGCCCAGACCCTTGCAAATGTTTATCTTGCTGCCGGTAATAATCTTAAAATAATTCCGGTTATAAACAAGATTGATCTTAAAAGTGCGGTAATTGATGAAGTTGCAATGGGGCTGGGCAGGATACTGGGTGTAAGAGAAGAAGATATATTGAAAGTAAGTGCTAAAACCGGTTATGGAATTGAAAAAATACTGGAAAGAGTGGTAAGCGATATTCCACCTCCGGCAGGTGATGCCGGCAGTCCCCTTCAAGTACTGGTATTTGACTCCCAGTATGATTCATACAGGGGAGTTGTGGCTCTTATAAGGGTGGTAAATGGCTGTATAAGAAGAGGAGATAGAATAAAATTTATGGGTGAAAATATTACCAGCGAGGTTGAAGAAGCAGGCATATTCGGTCCCGGCATGATAAAGAAAGATTTGCTGGTTGCAGGTGAGGTTGGCTATATCATTACCGGGATTAAGGAAGTGAGCAATATAATGGTTGGGGATACCATAACCGGCCTTGAAAATCCTGCAGCAAAGAATCTTCCCGGATATAAAAAACCAAGGCCAATGGTTTACTGCGGTTTGTTTCCAATGGAAGGCGGAGACTACGAGAATTTAAGGAATGCACTGGGAAAGCTTTCACTTAATGATTCTTCCCTGGATTTTGCCCCTGAATCTTCAGGTGCACTTGGTTTTGGTTTCAGGTGCGGCTTTCTGGGGCTTCTCCATATGGAGATTATAAAGGAAAGGCTTGAAAGGGAGTATAAATTAAAGCTGATTACGTCCTCGCCCAACGTAGCTTACAGGATTACAAAAAGTGATAATTCTGTAATTGAGGTAAAAAGGCCTTCTGATTTTCCGGAGCAGGAGAAATTGATAAAAATAGAAGAGCCGTATGTGGAGGCAACTATAATAACTCCAAAAGACTACATAGGTGATGTTATGAAACTGGCAAACCGGAAGAGGGGAGATTTTAAGGACATGAAGTATCTTTCCCGGGAAAGGGTTGAAATTAAATATGCACTGCCGCTTTCGGAGATAATAGTTGACTTTTTTAATATTCTTAAATCGGTAAGTTCCGGGTTCGCCTCACTTGATTATGAGTTTCTTGAGTATAGAACTTCCGATTTGGTTAAGCTGGACATCCTGGTTGCAGGAGAAAAGGTTGAAGACCTTTCAATAATAACCCACAGCGAGAAGGCATATTATATTGGTAGAGAAATGGCAGAAAATTTAAGGAAATTAATACCAAGGCAGAATTTTGAAGTTTCAATTCAGGCAGCTATTGGAAAGAAGATAATTGCAAAAGAAAGAATAGCCCCATACAGGAAGGATGTTACTGCCGGGCTTTATGGCGGGGATATAACCAGGAAAAGAAAAGTCCTTGAAAAGCAAAAGAAGGGCAAGAAAAAAATGAAAAAAGTTGGCAGGGTTGAGATCCCGGAAGAAGCTTTTATGAGTTTTTACAAGCTGGATATCAAGAAGTAAGATTTTCATACAGGATGTTGATTGCAGGAAGTATGCAGTTAATCAGGGTTTTTAAATGACTTATCCTGTGCCTTGGAAATTATAATACATAAAGATTTAAAAATTAATATTTTATAAAAGAACTTTATTTTAGTAAAATGAAAGAACTGAAATATGTGTTTTAATATAAAAATTAAAAAGGAGAATGAATGATTAGGAAAATAGTCACCTTAGCTCTAATAATAAGCCTGGCAGTTTCTCTGCTGTTAGCCGGCGGTTGTTTTAATGCCGGAGAAAAACTTGCAGAAAAAATTACAGAGGGAGCTATAGAGAAAGCAATTGAAGATGAAACCGGAGCAGATGTTAATATATCTGAAGGGTCAGTAACTATGAAAACGGATGAAGGAGAGACAACCATAGGCAGCGGAGCCGATATTCCGGAGGGCTTTCCCGAGGGTGAAGTTCCCATATATCCTGATATGGAAATTGTAACTTCATCTAAATTTACTCATGACGGGAAGGATAGCTTTTCAATTATAGCTGAAAGCGAAGATACAAGTGATAAAATAGTTGACTGGTATAAAGGCCAGCTTGGTGGCTGGAATATTGATAGTGAGTTTGCTTCGGATAGTGCAGAAGGAAAGACATCAATGATTAGTGCCAGCAAAGATAATTATAATCTAACGTTATTCTGCGCGGAGGACCAAAACGGATTAACCCATATAACACTGGGTTTGGATTTAGAGTAAAAGATATCATATGAAATTGAATTAAAAATAGAATAATTGTTTAGAAAAAGGCAAACCGGGCAAAAAAGTAGCCCGGGCATAACAAAGGAAAAGACCAATAAGTGGTTGAATATAAGTTTGATATTAGTGTCGGATGAGATAATAAGAAATGGGAAGGTAACCGTTAAGAAGGTTGCCTTTCTATTTTGATTTTTAGTTATGTATATAATATAATTTCAGGGACTGGTAATCGTTGTTTCAACTTTTAATTTCATTCAAAGGTATTTTTCATAATATCCCGGGTGATTTTAGAAAGTTAGATTTTAGTAATGGAAAATAAAAAAAAGCATTTAATAAAATTCATCCCCGGTAAAAAATCCATAAAAATTCCTCACGGTTACAATTTATTGCAGGCAATGAGAGATTGCGGAGTTGACATCGAATCACCCTGCGGAGGAGTGGGAACCTGCGGCAGGTGCCTGGTTAGAATTAAGGAAGGTAAAGTCAGCACAAAGAAAACCAGGTTTATATCAGCAGAGGAAAAGAAAAGCGGATATGTCCTTTCATGCCTTTCTAAAGTTGAAAGTGACCTGGTTGTAGAAACTTTTTCAGAGAATGAGGTCAGTGCAAAGATAGAAAAGGGCATATTTACGGAAATGGAATCCAAGGAATATTCAGATATTAACAGGAGCGAGATTTCTTCAATTGAAATCAAACCCTGGATGGAAAAAGCGGCGATAACCGTAGAGAAGCCGTCTCTCAGTTACGGAACCAGCGATTTATTCCGTTTAAAAAAAAGTATAAGGGAAAATTTAGGTGTAAAAGACTGCATAGTGCCAATTCAACTGATTAAGAAATTGCCTGCTGTCCTTAGGAAGAAAGACTGGGAAGTTACGGTAACTGTTAATAAGAAAAACAGGATACTTATTGACATAGAGGCAGGCAAAGTAAGTAATAAATGCTGCGGGCTGGCGCTGGATATTGGAACTACATCCCTGGTTCTTTATCTTGTAGATCTCGAGAGCGGAAAAATATTAGCTTCCTGGTCAGAATACAATCCCCAGATAAGGTTTGGCGAGGATATAATAAGCCGAATAGTTTATGCAGGGAAAAAAGATGGGCTGGAAAAATTAAGGGAAGTGGTTATAGATTCGATTAATAATATTATATGGAAGTTACTCTTTAACGAGCACGTGAAAGCAAATAAAATTATTTCAATGATGGTTGCCGGTAATTCTACGATGATGCATCTTTTCTATGGAGTTACCCCAAAATATATAAGGGAAGAACCGTATGTTACGGCAGCTAACAAATTCCCGGTTGCCACTGCAGGAGAGATAGGTATAAAGAATATTAAAAACGCTCGCGTTTATAGCATGCAGGGAGTGGCAAGTTACCTGGGTGGTGATATAACATCAGGTGTTCTGGCAACGAATATGCATAAGAAAAAAGAGCTGGCTCTTTTACTGGATTTAGGTACTAATGGCGAGCTGGTGGTAGGCAATTCTGAATGGATGATGGGTGCTTCGTGTTCCGCAGGCCCTGCTTTTGAGGGCGGAGGAGTAAAATGCGGCATAAGGGCAGTGGATGGAGCAATTGAAAAAGTAGCAATTGACAAGCATTCATATAAATGCAGCATTGAGGTAATCGGCGGGGAAAGGCCTAAGGGTATCTGTGGGTCGGGGCTTATTGATGTAATTGGAGAAATGTACCTTAAGGGAGTTATTGATAGGAAGGGTAAATTTAATAAGGATACAGGGAATAAATACATAAAGCTTGATGGAGATACATGCCGTTACATTTTGGTAGATGGCGAGAATAGCGCAGATGGAAAAGATATATATATAACTGAAGTTGATATTGATAATTTAATAAGGGCAAAAGCAGCTGTTTATGCGGGTATAAAAACACTGCTGGAAGAAGTTGGCTTGAGTATATATGATATTGAAAAGATATATATAGCAGGCGGGCTCGGAAAGCATATCTATGTCAGAAATGCCATAGTAATAGGCATGTTGCCGGATATTGATACCGGGAAATATTTCTTCCTCGGGAATACATCGGTTACAGGGGCATATCTGAGCTTACTTTCAGATAATAAATATAAGCAAAGTTCGGAGATTGCAGGAAAAATTACCTATGTTGAGCTGAGCGTCAACATGAAATTTATGGACAGGTATGTGGCAGGTTTATTCCTTCCTTATACTGATATGAAGGATTTTCCATCTGTAGAAAAGGGTCCTGACTCATTTAATAAAGAATGAAAAAAAGGATTTTTAAATAAAGCTGGGAGTATATAAATAAGTAAGGGATTAAAATGCCGGTTCTAATGGTATTATTTAGAAGATTTTAAGGAATAAGTGTCATCCTTACAAGATATATCCCGGTAGCTGGCCTGTGTATATGAGTTTCCGGCAACCATTAATTGAGAGAAAGAAATTCAATTGGGAAGCCTGGATTATGGTTATGGTTTTTTTAATAAATAGCTTTCCTTAAAGATTTTATGTTTTATACTGAATTAGTTATAAAAACAAACTGAAGTTTTATTTTAAAAATGATAAAATGTCATAATTGTGCTTTTTCAAGGAAGAGAATTTTTTAATGATAGCCAATACTAATCAGAGGAGATGAGATAGACTTGAGCTTCAAGATTCCAAAAAATATTTATTCAGGAAAGGTTAATGTGCTGGAACTGGGTAAAGGTGATAATAAAATCCTGGTGGGCGGAGAATCCGCCCTTCCTTTTTACAGCTTTGAAGGTGAAATACCAAACAGGCCAATTATTGCTATGGAAGTTTATGATAAAAAACCTGAAGACTGGCCTGAAGTAGTAAGCCAGTATTACAGTGATGTTTCTGATGACCCTGTAAAATGGGCAAAAAAAAGTATTAACCGGTATGGAGCTGATGCCATATGCCTCAGACTTACAAGGATAAATCCGGAAAATGAGGACCTGTCTCCGGAAGAGGCAGCAGAGATAGTCAAAACCTTAAGGGAATCTATAACCCGGCCCCTGATAGTGTATGGAACAGGACCTCTTGAAAAAATTGCTGAAGTAATGAAGAAGATTTCTGAAAAAAATAAGGATGAAAAGATTTTAATGGGCTGGGTTGAGGAAGATAATTATAAAACTATGGCGGCTTCGGCAATAGGATATAAAAATAATGTCGTAGCATTAAATCCGCTTGATGTAAACATTGCAAAACAGCTGAATATACTGCTTACCCAGCTGGGCCTGCCGAATAATTATATAGCGATGGACCCTTCAACCTCCGGATTGGGTTACGGAATAGAATATTGTTACTCTGCTATGGAGAGATTAAAAATAGCTGCACTTATGCAGGATGATAAAATGACTCAGATGCCTATTATAACCGATGTCGCGCCTGAGGTATGGAAATTAAAAGAAGTTAAGGAAAGTGAGGAACATTACCCCCAGTGGGGCAACCAGGAGGAAAGAGGAATAAACTGGGAGGCCATTACAAGTATGAGTATGTTGCTTGCCGGTGCGGATATTCTGATAATGAGGCATCCCAGGGCGGTAAGTTTGATTAAGGAGTTTATGCAGGGATTAGTATAATTTATTGGCTATTAAAGAGATGGTGTCGCAAATAGAATGAAAAAAAATTATGACGAAATACGCAGTAATATAAGCGATGATGAGGCGGTTGCAAGGATTTTAGATAAGCTGGGTAATAAAGCAGCCACTATATTTGACCGGGCTGAATCAGTTAAGGGATGCCCTACCGGTAAAAGTATTTCCGGGAATTGCTGCAGGATCTGTTCAATGGGACCGTGTATTGTGACCGAAGAAACAACTGGAATTTGCGGGGCAACGATGGCGACTGTTACCGCCAGGAATTTTGCCCGTCATGTTGCAGCTGGCACCGCCGTAAATTCTGGCCATGGAAGGGAAATGGCCCGCCTGCTTGGTTTGGTGGCAGAAGATAAAGCCCCTGGTCTGGAAATCAGAGATGAATCAAAATTAATAGATTTTGCAAATAGTCTGGGAATTGAGTCTGAAGGTAAGAACGTAAGAGAGATTGCAGGGGAAGTGTCAAAGAAAGCTCTATCCTGTATCGGCCAGCAGTCTGGAGAATTAAATTTAATAAAGGTGGCGCCGGAGAAAAGGCAGGAGTTATGGAGGGAAAAAAATATAGTACCGGAGGGGATAGACAGCGAGATAGTTAAAGTTATGCGCGGGACCCATGTGGGAGCTGACCAGGACCCGGAGCACATTATGGACCAGGCAATAAGGTGTGCCATATCTGACGGCTGGGGCGGGTCTTTGATAGCCACTGCTATTAAGGATATATTATTCAAAACCCCGGCGGCAGTCAGGTCAAAAGCAAACCTTGGAATGCTGAAAGAAGATGAAGTCAATCTGGTAATTAATGGATATGAACCGGCATTGTCTGAAATTATCATTAAACTTTCGGCAGAAAGCGAACTTATAGAATATGCGAAGAGTAAAGGTGCTAAAGGTATTAATGTGGTCGGGTTGTGCTGTAGCGCAAATGAAGTATCAATGAGAGAGGGAATACCTGTGATTGGAAATTTTCTGTCGCAGGAAGCTGCGTTAATGACTGGTGCAATAGAATTAATGGTAGTTGATATCCAGTGTGCGATACAGGCGCTTGGCGAGCTGGCGGAGAGTTATCATACAAAACTGGTTACCACCAGTTCCGGGGCTAAAATCACGGGAGCCATGCATCTGGAATTCAATGGCAGCAATGGTATAGAGCTTGCGAAAAAAATTATAAAAATGGCAATAGAAAATTTCCCTAACAGGAAGAATAAGCCGTTTATACCGGATGTGTCATCTGATTTTATAGCAGGATTTTCACCTGAATATATAAAATATATGCTTGGGGGGAGATTCAGGGAGTCTTTAAGGCCATTAAATGATGCTATTATTGACGGCAGGATACAGGGTATTGTGGCTATAATAGGTTGCAATAATGTAATGCAATGCCATGATAAATATCATAATTACCTGGCAAGGGAATTAATTAAGAAGGATTACCTGGTTATTTCAACGGGATGTGCGGCTATTGCGATAGCAAAGAGCGGCCTTATGGATCCGGAGGCAATAAAATATGCTGGAGATGGATTAAGGTCTATTTGTGAGGCAGTGGGCATGCCCCCGGTATTACATATAGGTTCATACGCGGATAGTTCAAGGATACTGGCTGTTTTATCAGCGTTGGTAAAAGAAGGTGGGCTGGGTGAGGATATCAGCGACCTTCCGGTAGCTGCTGTCGCACCTGAGTGGATGAGCGAAAAGGAAATTTCAATGGGAACATGTACAGCCGCATCGGGTGTATATACAATTTTTAGCGGTGAGCCAATTCCTGTTGAATCAAGCGGTGAAGTGAAAGAGATAATGACAACAGGGTGGCAGAAAAAATATAAAGGGCAGCTGGTATATATTTCAGATGCAGAAGAAGCGCTGGGTAAAATTTTAAATGTGATTGTCGAAAAGAGAAAAGCTCTTAAGATTGATGCCAAAAAAGAAAGGGTTTTACTGGATATGGAAGCAAGGAGGGCATTAAGAGATGTCTAAAATAGTTGCATCTATTGCTGTTAAAGGTGCATATAAAATTGTTGAACGTGCAGAAAAAGAGCTTAATGATTGCATTGGTAAGTATGGAAGAGACCAGAAGCTGGAGTTTCCCGATACCGGTTACTTTCTTCCTATTATATACGGCATGACTGGAAAAAAAGTAGAAAAATTAGGGGATGGAGAGAAAGTTATAAATAAGGCAAAGGAACTACTCCCACCTGTCCCCGGTGAAAAATTATGGCTCCCCTATCTTGGGAATACACTGGATGCAGGAGTAGCAACACTCTGGGCAGAGGAGATAATAGAAGCTATAAAATATATAGATGGCTCGTCACCTGTTAGCGGTATATGGCTGGGTTCTGCTGTAGATGCAATTATAAGGGAAAGAGGAATTGAGTTTGTAGATGGGACGGCGCCGGGGTTTGCTGCCTGTGTAGGGGCCTGCAGGGACAGCAAGACTGCAGTCAAGATTGCAAGGGAACTTCAGGAAAAAAATATTTATGTTTTTATGTCAGCTTCTACCAATGGTATATCAATGGCCGAGCAGCTTCAGGAAGAAGGGGTAGAACTGGGATGGGATACCAGGCTGGTACCCTTTGGAAAGGATGTAAGTGCTACTATTTATTCACTTGGATTTGCAACCAGGGTTGCCCTTAGCTTCGGCGGAATTCAGCCGGGAGATTACAAAAGAATGCTTTTATATAATAAAAACAGGGTTTTCGCATTTGTCCTGGCTCTTGGTGAAGTAGATGAAGAAAAGGTAGCTAATGCCGCAGGTGCCATAAATTATGGGTTCCCCACAATTGCCAATACAAATATTCCTGAAATATTACCCAGGGGAATATGCACCTACGAACATGTAGTTTCTAATATTCCCGATGAGGAGGTTGTTTCAAAAGCGATAGAGATAAGGGGCTTAAAGATTACCGTAGAGAAGGTTGATATTCCTGTAGCTTTTGGACCTGCTTTTGAAGGTGAAAGAGTGAGAAGAGCGAACACTTATATTGAATTTGGCGGAAATAGAAGCGAGGCGGTGGAATTTCTTCATGCTGCCCCTTCTTTAAAAGTGGAGGATGGAAAGATTGAGGTAATCGGCCCGGAGGTAGATGATGTAGAAGAAGGAGGGGTGCTTCCTTTAGGAATTGAAGTTCTGGTTTACGGAAGAAAGATGCAAGAAGATTTTGAGCCGGTTATGGAAAGGCAGATACATTATTTTATCAATTATGCTACCGGTATATTCCATATGGGCCAGAGAGATATTACCTGGCTCAGGTTCAGCAAAGATGCGGTAAAAGCCGGTTTTAAAATCAGGCATCTGGGGAATATCCTGCATGCCAGGATGCACTCGGATTTCGGCAATATAATGGATAAAATCCAGATAAATATTTATACAAAACCTGATGATGTTTCAAAGCTGAAAAAAAGAGCAAAGGAAGTTTTCAGGGAAAGGGATGAGAGACTGAGCAGCCTGACTGATGAAAGTGTGGATACTTTTTATTCCTGTACGCTGTGCCAGTCATTTGCTCCGAATCATGTATGTGCGGTTTCACCTGAGAGACCGGGCCTTTGCGGTGCATACAACTGGCTTGATTGTAAAGCGTCTTACGAGATTAATCCAACCGGACCTAACCAGCCCATAAAGAAAGGTGAGGTACTTGATGAAAAACTGGGGGTATGGAAAGGAGTAAACGAATTTGTTTATAAAGCTTCCAATCAAACCCTGGAATCTTTTTCGGCGTATTCAATGATGATAAATCCCATGACTTCCTGTGGTTGTTTTGAAGTGATAGTTACCATCCTGCCTTCCACTAATGGAGTAATGGCGGTAAACAGGGAATATCCCGGAATGACGCCAAGCGGTATGAAGTTTTCAACTATGGCCGGTATGGTTGGTGGGGGGATCCAGACCCCTGGTTTTATAGGCATCAGCAAATTTTTTATCGGCTCAAAGAAATTTATAAAGGCAGATGGCGGATTGAAAAGACTGGTATGGATGCCCGGAGGGTTAAAAGAAGAAATAAGGGATTTGCTGGAGGAGAGGGCTAAGGGAATGGGAATAGAAGATTTTCTTGAAAAGGTTGCTACTGAAAAAGAGGCAGAAACTGAAGAAGAAGTACTGGAATGGATACAGAAAGTAAAACATCCGGTTCTGGAAATGGAATCAATGCTTTAGATAATAAATTGTGAAAGTGCATGTATGCACAAAATTAAGGTAAGGAGAGTATGGAATGGGCTTGAGCGGTCTTGAAATATTTAAGAAACTGCCAAAGACAAACTGCAAGGATTGCGGGTTTCCAACATGCCTGGCTTTCGCTATGCAGATTGCAGCCGGAAAAGTTGAGCTGGACAGATGTCCGCATCTTTCTGATGAAGTAAAAAAAGAACTTGCAGAAGCTTCCCAGCCCCCTATATTAAAAGTGGAAGTGGGAACAGGCGAAGATTCTTTTGTGGTTGGTGAAGAAATGGTGCTGCACAGACATGAAAGGACATTTGTAAACCAGAACGCATTTGCATTGTCAATTGATGATGAACTTGGCATAAGCAAGATTGAAGAGTTGCTTGAAAAAGTAAATTCAATTGCCTATGAGAGGGTAGACCAGGTTTTAAAAGTTAATGCTGTCTGCATCAAAAATAAATCCAGGAATAAAGATAAGTTTATGGAGGTAATAAAGAAAGTTAATTCACTTACAAAGAAACCTTTGATATTAATTTCAGAAGATAAAGAGACATTAAAAAGTGCGGCAGAAGCTTATAAAGAGAAGAAACCCCTGCTCCACGCAGCTACTGCAGATAGTATAGATTTTTTTGTTAATGTTGGTAAAGAAACCGGTTGCCCGATAGTAGTTAGGGGCAGGACATTTGAAGATATAGCGGATATTACCGGAAAGATGCGTAATGGGGGAATTAAGAATCTGGTGATAGATATTGGCTCAAGGAATTTTAAAGAAGATTTCCGTAGCCAGGTTCTGTTAAGGATGTCTGCCATAAAACAGAAAAACCGGCTTTATGGCTACCCGACTATAGTTTTTCCCAATGAAATGACAGGAGATTCCTTAAAGGAAACTTTAATAGCATCTGCTTTTGTATCCAAGTATAGCTCAATTATTGTTCTCTCTAATGTTGATTACCAGAATATTTTTCCGCTCCTTATTTACAGGCAGAACATATATACAGACCCGAGGAGGCCGATGCAGGTAGAGCAGAAAGTATATGAAATAGGAAAACCGGATGATAAGTCGCCGATACTTATTACAACTAATTTTTCACTTACTTATTTTATAATTTCTGGTGAAGTGGAAAACAGCAAGGTTCCAACCTGGCTTTTAGTTATGGATGTAGAAGGGCAGTCGGTTCTTACTGCGTGGGCTGCTGGTAAGTTTGTTCCCGAATTGATTGCCCAATATATAAAGAAAAGCGGTATTGTCGAGAAGGTAAAGAAAAGGGAGATAGTGATACCGGGATACGTAGCCCAGATGCAGGGTGAGCTTGAGGAAGAGCTGGGAGAAGGATGGAAAGTTATTGTTGGTCCCCGTGAGGGAGCAGAAGTCCCCAAATTTTTGAAGGAGTACACTGCATAGGAGCAGGCAGTGCATTTTAATATTTTTTGTTTTTTAATATGATTTTATTTTCTGGCGCCAATGGGTTGGTTTATTAAGAACTCATTTTAAGGTAATTTTTTTTGTAGGTTCATTATATTTTTTAGATAACAGGGGTGATTAAAATAGCTAAATTAATTGACGGCAGGAAGATATCACAGGATATAAAAAAAGAAATAACAGAAGAAGTAAAAGAACTAAAAAAAACCAGGGGAGTTGCACCGGGTCTGGCAGTGATACTGGTAGGGGATAACCCTGCTTCGGAAGTGTATATAAGAAATAAAAAGAAGGGCTGTGATGAGGTTGGATTCTATTCTGAGACAATAAGGATGGATAAAAGTATATCTAACAGGGATATTCTGGATGAAATCAAGAAGCTTAACCAGAGGGATGATATCCATGGCATCCTTGTCCAGCTTCCGTTGCCGCCACAGGTAAATAAGGCAGAGGTCCTGGAAGCTATATACCCGGAAAAGGATGTGGATGGATTTCATCCCATAAATACGGGAAGACTGATAGCGCAGCAGGATTGCCTGGTTCCCGCTACTCCATCCGGCATTATAGAAATGCTGAAGAGAGAAAACATAACCATAAAGGGAAAGAATGCTACCATGGTGGGGCACAGTGAAATAGTGGGCAAACCGACATCGCTGCTCCTTTTGAATGAATGGGCTACTGTTACAATATGTCATATTGAAACCAGGGACCTGAAGTTCAGTACTTCAGGAGCTGATATCCTTATTGTTGCTGCCGGTGTTCCTTACTTAATTAAAGAAGATATGGTTAAGGAAGGCGCAGTGGTTATAGATGTGGGAATTAACAGGATAACAAAAGATAAAGCAAGTAAGGAACTTCTTGAATGGAGAAAGGAAGACTTTGAGAAAAAGGGTTCTACTCTTATAGGAGATGTGGATTTTCTAAAAGTGGAGCCCAAAGCTGGCTATATTTCACCTGTTCCCGGTGGAGTTGGCCCGATGACAATTGCGATGCTTCTTAAAAATACTTTAAAAGCAGCAAAAATGCAGCTTTAAAAAAGGGCTTTACCGGTCTTCCATATATTTTTTAAATATCTTTTCTCCTCTTAGCTCAATGAATGTATCAAGTACTTCCTGGTATCTTTCACATACCGGGGTGCTGTTATTATCATATATAAGCATTGAGGAAAAGGCGCAGCCGCCGCCGCAGAGGGGAGCGAATTTACACTCTTTGCATTTTTTCATACTCATTATGTTTCTTGAGGTCCATAGTTTCTCTCTGTCCGGGTAAAATTCAAGTCCGGGGCTGAATCTTCCTATAGCATATTCGGGCTTGCCTATGGATTCCCCGCAGGCATAAATATATCCGTCAGGGCCAAAAATATTCATTTCCAGTATATTGCTCTCGCAGTTGTAGAATTTTGGGGAAACATTGGGCGATCCTTCTAAGAGTTCCAGTATATGCCTTACGGGCTTGAAAGCATAAAAACTAAGCACGTCTTCCAATTCCGGATGGTTGTCATACAATATAATTAATTTTTCCAGTAATTTCTCTTCGGGTATTATGATATCGTCATAATCAAGGGTGCTGTGGTCCGTAACCAGTGCAGGTAATATTTTAAAATCAGGGTGGCCAAGCCAGTTTTTTTTACTGACATATTTGTAAAGCTCCGGTAGATAGTCAATATTGGTATTGTCAATATTTATCCTCATGTGGGTATTAATATTATTTTCTAAGAGGAGGTCTATGCCCTCTTCTATTTTGTCAAAACTGCCTCTGCCGGAATGGAATTTTCTCCTGCTGTCATGGATTTCAGGTGGCCCGTCAATGGTTATCTGGAGCATGTTGATTCTATTTTTTACCGGTTTAAGTATGTCCAGAAAATCTTTTACCAGTACCCCATTTGTAACTATGGTTATGGTTGCATCTTCCTCTGCTGCAAATTTGAGAATTTTCTCTACATAGTTTTTACTCTTTGGGAGAAGGGGCTCTCCTCCAAAAAGTTCAATAGAGTCAATATTGCCTGATTTCTTTTCTGATATTTTCCTGGCAGCTTTAATGGAGTCATTAAGTACTTTTTTGCTCATGAATTTATTTGGATTGCCGGGAAGGTCTTTCTGGAAGCAGTAAATACAATCAAGGTTGCAATGGAAAGATGGGCAGAATACAAATCTAACGGGTTTTGAAAATATTTTTTTTGTATAGTTAGAAAAAAGCTCTTTAAATATCTGGTCTTCTTTTTTTGAATCGGTATAGAAATACCCCCTATCCATAAGCCGTGATAAAATACCGGATTCTACTTTATCAAAACTTTTCTTTTCTATCAGTTGCCAGATATAATTTTCTATTATATCCAGTGCACCGGTCAGGGTATTATTTATCAGGGTATACTTTGAATTTATTTTTTTTGAGTAGTTGTAACTACTCTGGAATAATTCCATTATTAGTAATATCTACACTATCATGGGTGGTCAATCCACCAGAAACACCATATCCAGCAGCACATGGGGCTCATATAACCTTTTAACCCTTCCATCTTCAGGTCATTATTCCAGAGGTCTTTGGTTTTGTTGATGGACTTCAAATATTACTCCCTTCCTGAAGTAATTTTTATGTTACAGCTATATAATTATTATATAGTTATATATGTTACTACTATAAAGCTGTTATATCAAACTGGTATGGTAATGCGGCAGGTAAAAAAAGATTAATTTCTGGTATCCAAAATTTTAGGAAGGTTATGTTATATTTCTAAAATTTATCTAAGGAAAATAAACCAGTTACCTATTTTAAAAATAAAAACAATCTGGAGCAGTAACAGGAGAGCGAACATTAAATACATTAAAACCCTGGGAAGCAGGCGGCTGTAAATTTTTCCCGGGTCGGTTCTTGAAATGGATTTTATCCTGTTTTTTATCTTTATGTGGTTGAGCAGAGTGAAGGGGGAGAAGGTAGAAGTATAGGGAGTATCCGGATTCATTCTTCTTGTTGTGATTGAGTTTAGCTTCAGGATAATTCCCAGGATGCTTCTGGATATCTCTTTTTTGGACTTGCCGGAGTATTTTACCATGAGCTTATCGCTGTCTTTTTCCTGTTCAGCCCTTATCAGGCCGTAAGCAATGTAGGAAACAGGGTTAAAGAAAAAGAGGTCTCTTAATATCAGAGCCATCCATCCTATAAAATTATCCTTTCTTTTTATATGTGAAAGTTCATGCTGGATCAGGGTTTCTTTTTCGTTTAAATCAAGCTTTTCTATTAGAGTTGGCGACAGGACCATGGTGTAGTTTTTAATGCCGGCGACAAAAGGTGAGAAGAAATCCCTGTGGGTAAGACTTACAGCAGGTGTATTTAATTTTATTTTACTGGTGTAGCGGTCCATAATTTTATAGAGATCAGGCACATCCTTACGGCTGACCCTTTCTTCATATGCCAGTCTCCTGTAGAAAAAAAGAAGGTTAATCCATCTTGCCACCAGTACCATGATTATAATTATAGATACAAGAAATAGAATCAGGTAGTTGATGTCGGAAATGACCAGGGGACCTTTGTCAAAAATTTCAAAACTTTTAATGATATTGGCAGGGTCGGGAAACCTGATTGCTCCGATAGTGGTGTTTACGTTAAAGTGCTGTTTGCTAGTATCAAATTTTTCCGCAATTGCTATAAATGGCTTTATCAGCGGTATAAAGAAAAATAAAATTCTTATATTTGAGTCTTTAATCCTGAAGATAAAAAGGAATAATAGTACCAGTACAAGACTTATAGCACTTGTATAGATAATCGGCAGAATGTAATTTATTAATATTTCTAAAAAAAACATAAAGATATATGTATTATGTATTAATTATATAAATACTATTGCATAATTTAATCCTGACAAATACACGAGGGAAAAATTTTTTTAATATGATTACACTAACATAAATCTCAGCCGAAAATAATTTTAAAATTTTCTTATATTTTTCCTCTAACCAGCTTTCCGGACTAGCAATGTAAAAATATATTTATTACAGGTAATCAGTTTTAGTGCTTGTCTATCTCTTTTAATAGCTTATTTATCCCTTCTTTTGAGATATTCTTGCTGTCAGATAAAAATCTTGAGACCATTCCTCTGGTACTATCCTCAAGCAATTTGTCAGAAACTGATTTTATTATTCTCTTTGAAAGTTCCTTTTTGTCAACAGCAGCAGAATACAGGTATGTTTTGGAAGTCTTATTCTGCTTTAGAAGGCCTTTTTCAGCCAGGGTAGTCATTGTTGACATCACAGTGGTATATGGTATGAAACCATGCTCTTTACTTTCAATTTCTTTTCTCAGCATGTCCTCATGCACTTCCCTTACTGTTACTTTGCCGCTCTTCCAGATAATCTTCATTATTTCAGCTTCTAAATTGCTTATGCTGTTGAGACCATTTATTCCTATCTCTTCTGATTTTTTCTTGACATCATCACTCTTAGCCATTTTTATTCACCAACCTTTTTAATAATTTTTTCAGTCCGTCAAAACATTTCCAAAATAAAACTTGAAATACTTTATACTATTTTTAAGTAAAAATCAAATCAACCTGTAAACTTATATTTAGAACCCGTATTTGAGCACTTCCTCTATCTATTTTTACTTAAAATATTAAAAATACTGATATTATTAAATAATATTAGTACTCTACACTATTAATTTTAACATATAATGAGTAGGATATAAAATACTTTTATACATGAATTAATTAGAGTTTTTTATAATCATTTAATAGAGTTTTATATTTATATTTTAAAATCATATATTTATCATTTATATGCTTCTAAAACTATGGCGTGGTAAAGCCAAAATATTGCTTGAAAAATAATTTAATTCTAATAAAATTTAACCTATGGTAAATTAATTATGAGCATATAACTTAAATGAAAAGTAAATTTTTTAAATGTTTTTAAATTTTATACAAAAAAATAAGAATACTTCTTTATTTTTTATATATGTGATTATTGCCGGCATAATTATTTTTTTGCTTCTGAATTCAGGTGGTTGCAGGACCAGGGATAATGCCGGAGATATAAATAATATAGGGTCAAACCTTATGGTGGGCTGCGACCCTACATATCCAGCTTTTGAGTTTATGGAAGATGGTAATGTTGAGGGTTTTGATATTGATATTGCAACAGAAATTGCCAGCAGGATGGAGAAGGATTTAGAAATAGTGCAAATAGACTGGGAGAGCAGCTACCAGATTCCCGGGGATATAAAACTTGATATGGTTATATCAGCTATTCCAATATTACCTGATAAAGACGATATAGTTGATTTTTCAATTCCTTATTTTACTATGGAGTATATGTTAATTGTCTTAGATGAGGCCGATATCAAGATTAAGGAAAATATGGAGGGGGGACCCTTAGGGATATTGAGTAGCGAAGAAAAATACATTGATGAGGATTATCTGCTTAATTTTGAAGTTGAAAGATATAATGATGTAGTTATTATGATTGATGCCCTGAAGAATAAGGATATTGGCGGAATGTTTCTTTCCCTTCCCGTGGGGGTTAATCTTATCACTGGAAATACCGGGATTTATAGTGTGCTGGAAGTAGTAAAATCAAGCAAAGAATTTGGAATTGTCTTTAGTGAAGGGAGCACATTAAAAGAGGAAGTCGACAGCATCCTTGAAGAGATTAAGGAAGATGGAACCTATGATGAAATTTACAGTAAGTGGTTTGATTACGAATCTTAATGATATGATTGATGGGGTGTTTTTAGGCGAGCGGATTAACTTTTAAATTAGTTTTAATGTTGTAATTATTTTTCGCAGTCTTTCGTGTTTTAATATTATAAATTCATGAGTCTGGGGAGAAATATGTTAATAGTAGGGGAAAATATAACTGTAACTTCAGAGGTTATAGGCAGTGCGGTTAAGGAAAGAAATGCAGAGCCCATTATTAAGATAGCAAAAGAGCAGAAAGAAGCAGGCGCGAACTATATAGATGTAAACATAGGCCCGGCAACAAAAAATGGCGAAGAACTAATGAAGTGGATGGTTACAAGCATTCAATCTGAGGTAGATGTAAATCTTTCTCTTGATACTAAAAATATAAGTGCTATTGAAGCAGGTCTGAAAGTACATAAGGGCGTTGCCATGATTAATTCTGTTACAGGTGATAGGGATAAGCTTGATATTCTTATGCCCATGGCGAAGAAGTATAACAGTAAAATCGTGGGAATTGCTTTAACCAAAAAAGGGGTGCCCCCCGATGTTGACAGCAGGTTAGAAATAGCTATAGATATAGTTAATTCTGCGCTGGAATATGGAGTGCCTGCAGGGGATTTGTATCTGGATCCTTTAATCCTGCCGGTATCTGTCCTTCAGGAGCAGGTATTAAATTGTATTAACGCACTGAAGGCATTTAAGGAACTTAAGGAAGTAATGGGACTTGATGACGAGCCAAAAACTATAGTGGGGCTAAGCAATGTTTCCCAGTCTTCTCCTCACAAACTTAAGAGTCTTATTAACAGGATATATCTTGTAATACTTTTAAGCAACGGTCTTGATAGCGCTATAGTTAATCCGCTTGACAGGGAATTAATGAATGCTGTCAGAACTTTTGAGATACTGACCAATAAAACATTGTATGCACATTCATATCTTGATTAATATTTATGCTGGCTGCATGAAAGATGATAATAAATAAAAAAAGTAGATAAATATCCGGCGGCAGGAGCTGGATTACAGGGAGTTTATAGGCAGGCAGTAAGTAGTAGATTAAAGTTAATGATTTAATCTGTATTAACTTTGTATTAACCCGCCCAGAAAATATTTATGTTTTTTTATCCATTTACTAAATATTTATTAAATTTGCCGAATTTATTATATGGCTATTATAAAATTACAACAAAATAATTAGAATTTTATCATTATTATATTGAATTAAAAAACAATCGTGATAGAATTAAAAATCGGGTAAGTTAATTCAGGCGTCCAAGAGTTTGAGAACTTACCCCCCTTTTTTTACTAAACTTTTACTTAAATACTCACTTTTTTAAATACAATATCAATACACTGCCGATGAGCTGCTTGTTGAAGTTAACTAAACTTTAGTAAATGGGTTTAGCATTTTTAAAAAAGTTTATTATTAACCCGGATTAATAAAAACAGGATAAAACAAGGTTAATTTTTTTTAAATGGCATTTAGAATGTACCTGTCTAAAGATAGCTGCTGTAAAAGAGGTTATATATAATTATTTAAGCCAATCAAAAATTGCCGGTAACACTGGTAACCGGAATAACTATTATTCTTAAATTATTCTTCTTAAATTCCGATTATTCTGCAATCCTTGCATATATTATAAGTCTTCTCGTGGCATAATATTTTGGTGTACAGGTTGACAGCACCAGGGAAGGGTAATCAGTATTTTCAAGGACAGACATGTCAGTGGGGAGTACAGCTTCCATACCCGTAACTATATAGGTGAATTTTTCGTTACCTTCTGTCTCTATTATTATTTCGTCACCTTCTTCAAGCTCACCCAGTCTATTAAAGGGAGCACCGTAGGTAGTCCTGTGACCGGCCACAAGGCAGGTGCCTTCTTCGCCCGGGAGAGCAGAGGATATGTAATAGCCCGGTCCTTTTCTTAAAGTTGCGTAGTCGGTTCCTTTATTGACAATCCAGTCCAGCTCAATATCGGGGATTGTAATCCTGAAAGGGACTTTTTTCTCTGTATCAACGGGAATATTTTCTTTTTCAAGCTTTCCATTTATTCCATCACCTTTTTCACCGCCGGTTAATTCCGTTTCTTCTTCCCATGAGGAGAGTATATCCAGTTCTCTTCTTGCCATGATAAAGCTGGTGTAGAAGGGCCATATTATAACCGAAAGCCCCATTATTATCAGGGCTATTCCGGTGTATCTTATAATTTTTATTTTATGTTTTTTATAGAATTTTTTTATTTTCATAGGGGAAATATTATCATTATTATTGTTAATAATAAAATAAGGATTGATACTGGATTATAGTTTCTTAATTCAACGGTTGCTGCAGTAAAAGCTTAAAAAAAATTATTTTATAAGAAAAGTTTGACATTTTAGTAAAAAATGTAATATAATCCCGTTATAAAAATATAATAATTTAGATATTAAAATATTTATTTTAATTTAGGTGCTTTGATACTTTTCTCTAATTTGGACGCTTTGAGAAAAGAGGAGCAAGTAGCGAAACCGACTAAATGCAGTCGGTTTTTTTTATTTAAATTTCAAATGGAACATAAGATATATATGAAAAAATTTATTTATGCAGCACCGGTATTTATTTTAGCGTTAATTATATCAGTTAGTATTCCGGGATGCAGTTTATTTAAGAGAGCAAGCGACCCGAACCTTTTAAAAGCTGAGAAGGAAGAGCTGGGCATAACCGGTGAAGAAATAAGCGCTGAAGATATGGAGTCAATGGATAAATTATTTGCAGACAATATGGAGATAAAAACTATCTCAGGCGTTGAAGATGCTGTAAACTTAGAAAATCTAAGTTTAAACAATAATGAAATAACTGATATATCACCCCTGTCAAAACTTACAAAACTACGTATATTAAATCTAAATGGTAATCTAATCAGTAACATATCACCTCTTTCTAATATTAACAGTCTTGCAAATCTCGGGCTGAATGATAATAAAATAACAGATATAGGACCGCTTGAGGATTTAGTAAATTTAGAAAGTGTCAGTCTGGGCAAAAATGAAATATTAGACATCTCTCCATTAATAGGTCTTGATAAATTAAAGGTGGCTGTTCTGGATAATAATCTGATTGTAGATATCCCCTCTTTATTAGAACTTACTAATTTAGAGGTTCTGGGTTTAAACAGGAACCAGATAGCAGATGTTGGCGCTATATCTGAATTAAAAAATCTAAAGAACCTTTCCCTGGCTAACAATAATGTATCAGATATCAGCCCGTTATCAAGCTTATCTAATCTTGTATTAATTATGCTGGGCAATAACCCGTTATCAGATATATCAGCGCTGGGTGAAATGGAAAAATTAGAGATTGTAAGTCTCAGCGAGTGTGAGATAGAAGATATATCACCGCTGGCAGAGTTGGAAAATCTAAAGCAGCTGGCTCTTTCAAAGAATAAGATATCTGATATTTCATCACTTTCAAAGATTAAAAGCCTTGAATCACTCTGGCTGGAAGATAATGAAATAACAGACATCTCAGCTTTAAAGGAACTTCCGAATTTACAGAAGCTTTATATTAAAGGCAATCCTGTTGCAGATGAAAGCCAGGTAGATGAATTAAGGGATGCGGGAGTTGAAGTGGATTTTTAGGATATAAGTAATAAATTATAAGGTGATTTTAATATAAGGGCATTTTATAATTAGAATATTGTATTATAGATATATAAAAAATGTCTGACTATAGTTTTATTAAAATAACAGTTTTATAAAAAAAGTTTGGTATTTTTCTTAAAGATGTAGTATAATTTCATCACTTAAATATTATAGTTATATAAAATTTATAAAATACTTTTATTGAATAGAGAGCAAAGGAAGAAATAGCTTAATTTTTGATTTAGTAGCTTTGATGCTTTTCTCTAATTTGGACGCTTGAGAAAAGAGGAGCAAATAGCGAAACCGACTAAATGTAGTCGGTTTTTGTATTTATATAGGGATTTTTAAAAATAACTCAACTGGCTATGGGGGTCGGTTTTAAATAATAAATTAACCTAAAATAAAGAGGGGGAAAAAATAATGAAAAATAAAATAATCAATATGTGTTTATTATTGGGAGGTGAAAGGATATGAAATTAAAAAGACTTATGGCGTTATGCCTGGGGATTGTTCTTATCGTATTCTTCACAGCACCATCTTTCCTATTTGGTGAACCCGGTGATAATTCAACTGCAGAAGGACCGGATAATGGCCAATATGAAATGGATCCTAATGATGCTGATTATTCCGATGAACCTGAGGAGGCGCCTGCAGGTGAAGAGATGGATGTTTATTGTGTGGATGAAGATGTAACCTTGACCGACGCTACGGATGCTTACAGCGAAACAGGTACGGATGTATCGGATGAGCTTCAGGCAAATGGTGTTGATGAAGTAAATGCTGAGGCAGCCGAGATCATGGCAACAACTGCTACAGGTGCTACCGATGGTCAAAATCAGGATGCTGTGTGGGATATAATAGATAATAATGTGGACTACACTCCTAATGATGATGTGGAAGAAGTAGTACTTGCAGTTATGACCATGGCAGATGGTTTTGTCGCACTGCCTGAAAACAATGATACTGATCCTAGTAATGACGTGTCGTTGCAGGAATATCTGGATGATGAAAATGTAAATGAAGTAGAAGTGGCCCTTGATGCGGATACTCTGGTAGATGAAAATGGCGATTATAATGAATTTGAAGCTACTGCTACAATGGAAAATCCTCTGGTTCCGGGTATTACCGATGAAGGTAAAACTGTTTCCTGGTATGTGCTCTTGGGTTCATATAATGTCAGTTTTTCACAGACGGACCTTGTACTTGAAACTACTTCCACTATGTATGATTACGAGGATGATAATGACGGCAGTAATGCCGAGGATACCGATGGCGATGGCGCGATAACCGATGATAATTACGGTTTTGCAAGCATCCCATACTATTTCTACTGGTGGGGAGAAGGTTATTCCGAATTTGAGGAAATGTCTGTTAACATAGGCGCATGTCTTGATATTGATGAGGATGGAGAGATTGACAAGGAACAGGGAGAAGACCTTGATGAGTTCAATTCAAATATGAATGTTATACAGACTATTGAAAATCCTGATTATGATGATACAGAGGATCCGGGATCTTATAATTCCCCGCATATAGTTGCAACTGACGTAAATGGAGATGTAATTACTGAAAATCCGGATAATGTGGATATTGACTATTTCAATGCCGGTAAGATGGTAGTTACTGAAAAACAGGGACAGGACGGAATTTATGGGACGTATGAAGATGTTTGGATAGGTACATACTGGACACAAGAGACTGGTATAGTATGGAGTCATTGGGAAAATGGTGCCCCTTCGGTTACCAAACCTGCTGGCTACTACTTTGAAGATAGGGAATGGCATGATGAGGAAATCACATACCCCGAAGCATACGACCAGAGATTCGTTATAGAAAGCTACAGTGAGCCGTGTGATGACGATTCCGGCACTTATACTGCATGGGGAAGCTTTGAGCTTAACAAGACTGATTCCGAGACCCAGGGTCCGGTTGAAGGTGCGGTATACAAGCTGACCTATATCGGCGGCCAGACTTTCACACCTGATGTAACGGAATATACTTTAACCACAGATGTGGATGGCAATGCATTTATAGATGGACTGCCATGGGGTACATATTCGTTAACTGAAGAAAGTGCTCCTCCGGGATACGCCGTTGATACGGCTACTTATACTGTTTATATCGGAGGAACCGCATTATTCATGACAGGTGGCGCATTAAATGCAGTTGAAGATATCGTAGATTGTCCTTTGGGCTCCATTACAGTTACAAAGACAGGTCTTGAAGGAGACGATGAGGCAAACCTCTCGCTGTATGATTCTAGTGATAACCTGATCGCCACTTCACCACAGACAGTATCAAATGGTGGATTGGCAAGCTGGATAGATCTTCCTTATGGCGGCTACTATATAGTCGAAGACTTTAATGGAATAACCAACGTATATACCTATACGGTTTCTAATCCTGTTGCTGATATTACCGTTAATGGTGATGAAACTGATACCATAACTAACACTGCCGAGATGGGCTCCATTACGGTTACAAAGATGGGTCTTAAAGGTAATGATCAGGCAAACCTTTCACTGTATGATTCTAGTGATAACCTGATTGCCACTTCACCGCAGACAGTATCAAATGGTGGATTGGCAAGCTGGATAGACCTTCCTTACGGCGGCTACTATATAGTCGAAGACTTTAATGGAATAACCAACGTCTATACCTATACGGTTTCTAATCCTGTTGCAAACATTACCGTTGATGGTGATGAGACTGACACCATAACTAACACTGCCGAGATGGGCGACCTTACGGTCCACAAGACAGGTCTTGAGGGAAGCGATAGGGCGACCTTTACACTTACAGGCCCAGGCGGAGTATCTTATGGTGGTGCGTCGATATGGAATCATGGAAGTATTCACTGGCAACAACTGCCATATGGTAGCTACACTTTAACCGAAACATATCCGTCTGGTAACGTATATACTTACACAACAGACCTCTCGTCCGATCCTATAATAATTGGCCCGGATAATACATGGCCGACGATTGAGGTAGTCAACACTGCCGAGAAGGGTTCAATTACAGTTACAAAGACAGGTCTTGAAGGTAATGATCAGGCAAACCTTTCGCTGTATGATTCTAGTGATAACCTGATTGCCACTTCACCGCAGATAGTATCAAACGGCGGAACTGCAAGCTGGATAGATCTTCCTTATGGTGATTACTACATACTTGAAGACTTTAATGGAATAACCAACGTATATACCTATACGGTTTCTAATCCGGTAGCTAATATCACTGTTGATGGTGATGAAACTGATACTATAACTAATACTGCCGAGAAGGGTTCCATTTCGGTTCACAAGACTGGACTGGAAGAGAGCGACCAGGCAATATTCTCACTTTCTGGCCCTGGTGGCCCTTATACTGATATCACTCTGAGTGAAGGTGGAACAGGTGGATGGATTGACCTTCCATTTGGCTCTTATACCCTAACAGAGAGTTATCCTTCAGGTAACGTATTTACTTACACAACAGACCTATCATCCGACCCGGTAGTTATCGGTCCGGATAACGAAAATCCTACGGTCGAAGTGGTAAACACTGCAGAGAAGGGCTCCATTACAGTTACAAAGATAGGGCTTGAAGGAGACGATGAGGCAAATCTGTCACTGTATGATTCTAGTGATAACCTGATCGCTACTTCACCGCAGACAGTATCAAACGGCGGAACTGCAAGCTGGATAGACCTTCCTTATGGTGATTACTACATACTTGAAGACTTTAATGGAATAACCAATTTATATACCTACACAGTTTCTAATCCGGTATGGTCAGGAACAATTGAAGGTGATATAGGTGCAGAAGTTCCCGTAGTTATAGAGAACTGTGCCGAGAAGGGCTCCATTGAAATATTCAAGACTGATGCTGTTACAGGGCTGCCTCTTGGCGGATCAACATTTGAATTGTATAGAGAGGGTTCATGGATTCTGGTTGATACACAGATCCTTGGTCCTGATGGCCACTACAAATGGATAGACTTGCCATATGGAACTTATAAAGTGGTAGAAGCAAGTGCTCCAGCGGGATATCTGCTTTTCGGGAATCCGCCTATCGGTGAGTTTGTATTTGGTTTGAATAGCGAAACTCCGAATGTTATCCTTACGCAGGAAATAGCTGACCCGAGGATACCTGGAGATATAACACTTAATAAGAGCGGTCTTGATTATGATGATACTGCAGGATTTACACTGTATGATTCAAGTAATAATCCTGTAGGAGGAGAAAAGACGGTAACAGGTAACGGTTCGGTTGTCTGGACGGATCTTGAGTGGGATACATACTCAATAAAGGAAACAACCACTCCTTCCGGATATAATACTATAGCAGATATTACCGGAATAGTTATTGATTCCAGAAATGAAGGCCAGCAGAGCTACACCTTTGACAGAGAAAACACGAAAAAGGTTAGCTATCGTGGTTCGGTAACCCTTACAAAGAGCGGGCTTGACTCTACCGATGTTGCAGGATTTACCCTGTATGATTCAAATGGTGCTGCAGTTGGCGGAGAAAAGAAGATAACCGGAAATGGTACTGTAAGCTGGGGAAATCTCCCATTCGGTACCTACAGAATTGTAGAAACTACCGTGCCGTCAGGTTATTCAAAAATGAGTGATATTACTGGAATAGAAGTTAATTCGGCTAAGAGAAACCATAGTTTCAGCAGAACTAACTCCAAGACACCTCCTGATGGTGGGATAGAGGTATTGGGTATTACGGAACTTCCATTCACTGGAATGAATCCTGCTATTCCAATATCCGGTGTTTCCATAATACTGGGTGGACTGGCAATGTTCATAGCTTCACTGAAAAAGAAGTTCAGAAGGAAGTAATAAATATAATATAATATATAGAAAAATAGCCCGGGCATATTGTCCGGGCTATTTTATTTTAACTTTAACTCTATTGGGATATAATTTTCTCTAAAATTTAACTGAGTGGCAGATGGATAAAACCAGGAAACAAAAAATAAAGATTATTCTGCTTTGTATTTTTGCTGTACTGACTGTGTCATTTCTTTTTTACCTTATTTATTCAAATATTTTAACCGAAAAGGAAAGGGCGTCTTATTTATCACAGTGGGAGGAAGGTAAAGAAGCTTTACTTGAAGAAGAAAAAGCAGACGAAGATAGCAGTGGTGCGGAAGCAGACATGGAGACTTTTAACACTTCCGGCGGTGGTGCACAATATGAGATTAATGGCGGCCTGGATTATAGTGCATTAACATCGGGGGATTTTTTTCCTGCGAAACTGACTATCCCGCGGATAGGCCTTGAGCTTGTTTCCTGGGAGGGGGCGGAACCCCAATCCCTAGAGCAGGGGCCCGGCCATATCTCTGAAACGCCGCTTCCCGGAGATACCGGGAGGTGTACGATATCCGGCCACAGAACGACTTACGGCTCGCCTTTTAACAGGATTGATGAGCTTGAAGAAGGAGACCTTATTTATCTGGAAACTATTAAGGAGGAATTATTCGTGTATGCTGTTACAGGTATGGATATCGTTAGCCCCGAAGATGTATATATACTTGAGGGCTCATATAAGAAGGAACTTTTGCTTACAACCTGCCATCCGAAATATTCCGGTGCGAAAAGACTGGTTGTAATCTCTGAGCTCCTGAATCTCTATCCGATGGGTCTGGATATTTATGGAGGGGTGAAATGAAAGGAAAAAGTAAAATAGCCCTTGTAATTCTTTTAGCAGCAGTTATTCTGGTCGGTCTTAATGTTATCCTTGTTGAACACGGGAAGATAGCAGCAGAGAGAGAAGCCAGAGAAGAAGAACGGCTCAAAAGGGAGATGCTTGAGGAGATAAAGTTAGAAGAAGCGAGAGAGGTTGTAGAATATTATCTTGAGTTTGAGCCTGCCAGGGATGAATTTATCAAAGAAACGATTGAATTATCAGAAGAGATGGAAAGCGAGTTTGTAAATATAGACCGGATAAAAGAGCTTGTATCTCGCCGGCTTGATGCTGCAATTGCATTCAGGGATAAATTTCTTATGATTGAGAGCGTCCCTTCCCCGCTTGAAACTTTCCATGACTATGAGCTTGAATTTATAAAAAGCGATATTGAAACCATCGGGCTTGTGCTTTCATATTATGACAGTGAAAGCTACTCAACATATAATAGCAGTATCTTAAATGAGCTTTACCTGAAAACCGGTTTGCTTTACCAGAGGGCTGAGGAAGAGTTATATAATGTATGCAGACAATATGAGATGAGATATCTTTTTGAGTAAATTAATCATTATTAATGGAAAAAGTAGAATCATAATGATTGAATGAGATATATGCAAAGCTATTAAGGAATTAAAATAAGACTTTATATTTATTTTATTCCTGGAAGAGATTCTTTTTATTTCTCATGTATTCCTCGTAATAATTATCCACATAGATTTTTATAAAATCAGGGCTGCTTATAAGTGGGGCAATGTCAGATTTTAAAAATGACTTATGTTTCCTGGCAAGCTCCTTAACTTTTAAATCCAGTTGTTTTACAAGAAAATTCATGCTAATGCTGGTGCCAAGCATTTCTGAAAGTCTTTTTAGATTGGGTCTGATAGATTTTTTTAAGAACCATAGGAGGTCAAAATAATCCCTGCCTCTAATCACTTCGGTATTATTGATACCCTTAAATATTTTTCTTACCAAAATAGCGTGTATTTTGCCGGACATAAGGGAAGACAGGTCATAATGAACTGCCGCAAAATTAAAACCATAAATGGATTTTGAAGTAGTCTCGAGGTTAAAGTATTTTGATGGGTTTACTGAAAAATCGAGCTTTACAAATAGCAGATTGCTTTTATCTTCTTCTGCCAGACCCAGTTTATGTAAAACTGGAAACTTTAGCAATATCTGTTCTCCGCGCTGCTTTAAAGCCAGCTTTATTTCATTATACTTATATCTTTTTTTATAATATTCTTCAAGGTCATCAAGCAAAATCTTACGGTCAAAATTCTCCTTAAAATCAAAATCTATGTCTTCTGAAAGTCTCGGCAGATTATAAAAATGTCTTAGGCAGGTGCCGCCGGTAAAAATAAGATTTTTATTATATTTAGAATTTGTATAGATAAAGTAGAGTACATATACCTGAAGATACTCCTTTAATAAGTTAAGGATATAAGCATCATGCGAGCCTCTGTCTCTTTCTTCGATTAATATTTTTTCTAGTTCTCTATAAATCATTTTATAGCAGTTATATTTTTTTAATTATCTCTGCAAGTTTTAAATATTTTTTTATACCTGCAAGCTCACAATATATTTTAAATTCCTTAAAATCTTTTTTCTTAAAGTTTTCAAGATTCAATCTGAATGATTCCATCACAGCAAGGTCTATTTTTTTAAATCTTAACATTCTTAAATAGAGCCAGTCAAAAAGGGCCTTGGCTTTTGTAGATTCCTTAACTATAAAGCCATTTTTTTCCGTGATATTAAAACCTGTAAAAAGCTCATCTTTTATATTCCTGTATATAAAAAGACCAAGATTGTTTCTATATATTCTACTTGATTTGATGGTTATGGAATTAATAGAATAGATTGATTCCGTTAATACTCCGTATTTTTGTAAAATATATTCCAGACTTAGATATGACGGCTCCCTCAGTTTGTTTGATATAAATTCAAGGTATGGAGTTTTGTTTCCCAGTCTTTCAAAATAATTTGAGGTAACATAAAACCCCTTTTTTAGCTGTATTAAAGTACCATTTTGAATCCATCTCTTAACGTCTTGCGAAAGAGCGTTTTTATTTATATCAACAAACTGCGATATGGTATCTTTATTAAAATAGCTGAGATTTTCCAGTTTTTTAATTTTTTTAACTTGATTCATAATTAGTACATATTATATACTAATTGTGAAATAAGTCAATCAGCCTCTTTTCCTGTTTTTTTATAGCTTCACTTAGGAAGAAGTTCAGGAGGAAGTAACAGGTATTATATAAAATGAAATAAAATAGCACGGGCATATTGTCCGGGCTATTTTATATTTTAACCAGTATTGTTGTATAATTTGTTGCACAATTTAAAAATGATACGGGAAGGGTTTATGTATCATAAGGTAATAGGAGGGAATATAATGCCCGGGTATGGAAAAAAAATTACAGTAAGGATTATCTTGCTTTTTATCTCTATGATTTTTTTATTTTTACCTTTCGCTTACCTGTGCTCCGGGTGCAGGGAGGAAAAGGAGGGCGAAATAGACATAAGCGTGGTCGGTGACGACTACGAAAGCTGGTTTGAAAAAGAATTTTCTAAATATGTTAACTCTATTGAAGTGGATTCGGGCGAATTCATTGATTTATCTTACGAAGATAAAGAATACTTGATGGAAGTCGCGTATAAGGCGATAGATGACTATTTCTCGGGTTCGGATGTTGATGAGGAGTCTTTATTTTTAGAAAAATATGATGATGTAGATAGGAAGGTATTTATCGGGTTCGGTTTAGAGGGATGCAAAAAGGGGTCATATTCTGCAAGAAAAAATAACCTGGCGGAAAGTGTCTATGTCGCGGCTTTAAGGACCATAGAGGACGCTAGATTCGGAGGAATAACCGAAGATGATATAGATGATCTGAAAATAGAGATAATTATCCTTGGAGATGAAAAAAAGTTAGACGGGGGTTATGAAAAAGGAATTCATGGGTTAAGGATAGAAAAAGGGGAAAGCGGAGCAACTTATTATAATACGGTTGCCGTTGAAGGAAATCATAGTCTGGATACATTGCTTCTAAAGTTATGTAAAAAGGCGGACTTAGATGAGGATTGCTACAGTGATAGTTCAACAAATATATATTATTTTCCCACCATACATTTTGCGACCACCAGGTTTTCAGATGAGATTACTACTTTCTACAGGTGTAACGAAATTGATTTTAGGCCTGATATAGATAGCGAAAAAATAGAAAGCTCCCTTGACCTTGCCGAAGCGTGGATGCTTTCCAACCTGAATAGCAAGGGTTATTTTAATTACCAGTACGAACCTTCAAAAGGCGAATATTATGATGGCAATAATATGATAAGACAGCTTATGTCATCAAGATGGCTGGCTGAAAAAAGCAGTGAAAATAATGAGCTACTCCGGATGCATGAGGAAAACCTGGATTATATTTTTAAAAACTGGTACCAGGAAGACGGCAAGATGGGGTATATATATTTTAAAAATAAATCAAAAATCGGTGCAATTGGCATAGCTCTGAGAGTCCTGGTTTTCAGCCCATATTTTGAGCAGTACAGGGATGAAGCTACAAAGCTTGCCAATACATTACAGTACCTCCAGAATGAAGATGGCTCCCTTGGGGCGTGGTATATTGAACCCGGCTACTCCTATGATGAAGAAGAACTGCTGACTTATTACAGCGGCGAAGCTATATTGAGCATGGTAGAACTGTATGAAAAAACAGGAGATGAAAAGTATCTTGATGCAGCGATAAAATCCCAGGATTACTATGTCAATAAATATGTTGACCTTATGGATGCTAATTATTTTCCGGCTTATGTTCCCTGGCATACGATGTCTCTTTATAAGCTGTATTTAATTACTGGTTCCAGTAAATACAAGGATGCAATCTTTAAGTTAAATGATAAGATTATCCAAATGCAGGACCAGGACGGGAAACCATATATTGATTATCTGGGGAGATTTTATGACCCGGACAATCCCGAATACGGCGTGCCCTTTTCAGGCAGCACTGGAGTTTATGTGGAAGGATTGACCTACGCTTATGAATTGGCTGAGCTTGATAAAGATTACGGGAGGATGTATAGATATGAAAAATCAATTCTTCTCGGTGTTCATAATCTAATCAATCTTCAGTTTGACGGTACGGATATGTACTATCTCTCACACCCTGAGAGAGTAGAAGGGGCGATTAGATTCAGGGTTGATGATAACAGGATACGGATTGATACCACGCAGCATGCCATAGATGCATTAAGCAGGGTATCAAATATTTTTTATAAATAAAACTAAATTGTTCCAGAGCATGATAGACAATTCTGTATAAATCTTGCGTCCTGATGATATGAAAAAAGTAAAGTTTTCAAAAGTCAAAGTGTCAAGAATAATTAAGGTAACGTTGTTTCTAGCAGCTTTCGCGGTAATATTATTTTTATTATATCCCTTGTATATAAATATCATAACAACATTGAGACAGGAAGATATTTTATCAAAGTGGGGATCACAGGAAGCGGCTCTATCAGAGGAGGGGGCCACTACAACCGGGCTGGCAGGGGATTCTGGAACCACTTCAGAAAATACTGCCTCAGAGGATAGCGTTAAAGATGGTAAAACCCTGGAAGGGTCCGTCAGCCGGGACACTGCAGATTACGGGGATATTGAAATTGGCTTTGATATTGGTAGGGAAATATTAGACTACAGTAATCTAACTGCGGAAGACTTTTTCCCGTTGAAGATTAAGATCCCCAGAATTAAGCTGGAGCGGATAGTAAACGAGGGGGCTGACATACTGACTTTAACAAGTGGGCCGGGGCATATTGAGGGAACCCCGCTTCCGGGTGATACCGGAAGGTGCACTATTTCCGGTCACAGGACTACTTACGGCTCACCCTTTAATAGGATAGATGAACTTCTTGAAGGTGACCTGATTTATCTTGAAACGACAGAAAGCGGGACTTTTATCTATGCTGTCAGTGAATTGGAAATAGTCGGTCCAGAGGATGTATATATTCTGGAAGGTACTGGTAAAAAAGAGCTTTTGCTTACTTCATGCCACCCGGAATATTCTGCAGCTGAGAGGATTGTATTAATATCAGAACTTATAAATATATATCCCCTCAAAATAGCATCTATCGAGGTTAAATAATGGATTAAATGAGTAAGTTAAATAAAGAAAAATTAGCTGCATTGATACTGGTTATAATTATTATAGCACTTGTAATATACAATGTATTTTCCATGGAGATGCAGAAAATAGAAAACCGCAGAGAGTTGGAAGAAGAGGCAAGGCGGGAAATTGAGATGCTTGAAGAGATAAAGTCAGAAGAAGCGAGGGAGATTGCAGAGTATTACCAAAAGTTCAGGCCGCTTAAGGATGAATTTATTGAAAAGACAGTTGAATTATCAGAAGAACTTGACAGCGAGTTTATAAACGTAGGCCAGCTAAAAGAGCTTGCATCTAAAAGGCGTGATGCGGTAACCGGTTACAGGGAAAAATTACTCCTTATTGAGAATATCCCGGCCCCGCTTGAGACTTTTTATAATTATGAACTGGAATTTATTGATAGTGACATTGAAACCATAAATCTTGTGCTGTCATATTATGAAAGCGGAAATTATTCCACATTTGATGAGCCAAAAATAGAAAAGCTCTATCTTGATACGGAAGCACTCTTTATAGAGGCGGAAAAGGAGATGAAAAGGGTGTTTGAAAATTATGGGCTGGTATATATTCTGGAAGGTGCTGAGTAAAAGCATTTTATTGAAATTATTGGCAGGAAATTTTACAGCATGAAATATTTTTGGTGTTTTTACCTTCACCAAAAAATATTTATGCAGATGACCCGATGCTTTTTAGAGGTATCTTTTTTAAAAAAGTTCGCTGCAAATATATGCTATAATGAGATAAAATTATTTTTAATCCTTGTAACCGGTCATAATTTAATACCATGGGAAAAGAAAAGAATAATAAAGAGAGCAGTAAAAAAACCACTGATTCAAAATATTTATTAGATGACCTTCTTAAAGTTGATATTGAAAATAATAAGGAGCCGGAAAGAATTATTGATGCCATCCGTAATGAGATAGCAAAACATAATTATTATTACTACATTAAAGATAACCCCATAATAAGTGATGCACAGTACGACAGGCTGATGAGGAACCTTGAGGAACTGGAAAAAAGGTATCCAGGGCTTGTGACTTTAGATTCACCCACCCAGAGAATTGGCGCTCCACTTGAAGGGGGCTTTTCCACTGTGGAGCATGGCGAGAGGATGCTGAGCTTACAGGATGCATTCAGCTATGGTGAGTTAAAAGATTTTCTTACACGTGTATGCAAAGACCTGGGAAAAAGCGAAGATGAGGTGGAATTTGTTTGTGAGCTTAAGATAGACGGATCAGCAGTTTCACTTGTTTATGAAAACCAAACATTTGTAAGGGGCGCCACCAGGGGTGACGGCGTGAGGGGCGAGGATATAACTTCAAACTTAAAAACCATAAAGGCAATACCCTTAAGACTTTTAAAAAAAAGCGGGACCGGTATCCCCAAAAAACTTGAAGTAAGGGGAGAAGTATATCTCGGGAAAGAGGAGTTTAAGAGAATTAATGCCGTCAGGGAAGAAGAGGGGCTTTCATCCTTTGCCAATCCAAGAAATGCTGCAGCTGGCTCACTCAGGCAGATAGACCCCAAAAATACTGCTAAAAGAAGGCTTAATATATTTATATACGGGGCAGTAAATGCTGAAGTTCATGGTATCTCAAGCCATTACAGTATGCTTCAGTACCTTTCCGGGATGGGGCTCAAGGTTAATCCCAATATAAAAAAGGTAGTGGGTTTTGATAAGATAAAGGATTACCTTGATTACTGGGAGGATAAGCGCAAAGGGCTCTCCTATGAGACTGACGGGGTGGTTATAAAAGCGGATAGCTTTTCATTCCAGAAAAAACTGGGGCAGACCTCAAGGAATCCCAGGTGGGCAATTGCCTATAAATTCCCTCCCGAAGAGGAGGTTACGAAAATGGTGGATATAGAAGTAAGTGTGGGAAGGACGGGAGCGCTTACACCGGTAGCAGTCCTTAAACCGGTAAAAGTAGCAGGTTCAACCATCTCCCATGCAACACTTCACAATGAAGATGAAATAAAAAGAAAAGGGGTTATGATTGGCGACTGGGTGGTAATACACAAGGCAGGGGATGTTATACCTGAAATTGTAAAGGTAATAAAGGAAAGAAGGGACGGCACCCAGAAGGAATTTAAAATGCCGGATAAGTGCCCGATGTGCGGCTCGGAGGTCATAAAGCCGGAAGGAGAGGTGGCTTTAAGGTGCACTTCCATTGCCTGCCCTGCGCAGCAGTACGAGAGGATTGTCCACTTTGCCTCAAAAGGGGCTATGGATATAGACGGGTTAGGGCCAGCAATTATCAAGAAACTTCTTAAAGAAAAATTAATTGGAGACCCTGCAGATATTTATTACCTGAAATATGATGATATATTTTCACTTGAAAATTTTAAGGAGAAATCAACAAAGAACCTGCTTAAAGCTATAGAGGAAAGCAGGAAAAGGCCGCTTTCACGACTTCTTTTTGCGCTGGGAATTAGATATGTGGGCTCGCACACTGCAGAATTGCTGGCAGGAGAATTTTCAGACCTTGACGGGCTGATAGGAGCGGAGTATGAGAAAATTGAGGGTATAAGGGAGATAGGGCCAAAAATAGCTGAAAGTGTGGTTGCTTTCTTCAGGCAGGAGCAAAATCTAAAAGTTATAGAGAAGCTGAGGGAAGCGGGCTTGAACTTTGGTTCAAAATCCAGAAAAGTTAAAGAGAAGGAAGCTTTCAGCGGTAAAACTTTCGTTCTTACAGGAAAGATTGGCGGTTTCTCAAGAGATGAAGCGGCCAGGGTCATAGAGGGCTTTGGCGGCAGGGTAACCTCAAGCGTAAGCAAGTCTACTGATATGGTTATTGCCGGAGAGAGCCCGGGAAGCAAGCTTGATGATGCCAGGAGATATAAGGTTAAGGTTATAGGTGAAGATGATTTTAAGGAAATGATAGAGAAGTAGCCCTGCGCAGGGCTTGAGCTCTTTATTTATATATTTTATTTGAATGTATTGCCTGGTAATATACAGGCTTTAAAAATCCTTTGGATTAAGGAAAATATAATAAAAGATTTATAAAATTTTAACAGTTGTTTTTTATATGTCTAACAGAAGTTTTAAGGATAAAAATCACCCGGAAAGCCAGGGACATGTCCTGAATATAAAGTGGAATGCCCGTGATGCGATAATTTCACTGGTTTTTTTAGCAGCGGTCCTTATCGGCGTTTATTTTGGCTCTGCCTGGCTATTTAAAGTTTTTGGGGACAAAGAATTTTTTAATTCATCCAATATAAGCAATTCAAGTTTTGTGGTCCTGTATGCGATCCAGGTTGTTCTAATGCTGGGGGTAGTCTGGTTTTTTGCCCTATTTAGAAGAAAGTCTGGCTTAAGGGACCTGGGACTGCGTTATTACAGTATCCTTAAGACAATATGGTATTCTTTTATCTCACTTGTGGCTATTTTTATTGTAAGTTTTTTATATGTTTTTTTATTGAATTCGCTGTTCGGGATAGAGGCGCCTTCCAGTAAAATTGAAGTTCTCGTAAGAAATGGAAGCATATCAAGCAATACCCTTCTGGTAATAGTGACGTTAATTGCACCTTTGAGCGAGGAGATTTTTTTCAGGGGTTTTTTATACCAGGCATTTAAAAAAAGCTGGGGGGTTAATGCGGGGCTATTTCTATCCTCCTTCCTTTTTGCTGCAGTTCACCTGGAAATATACAGCTTCATACCCATTATGATTATAGGGTGGCTGCTTGCGTATGTTTTTGAGAAGACAAAATCACTCATGCCCGCAATTTTTCTGCATGGAGTTTACAATCTGGCACTAATAATGATTTTACTGGGAGAGCTGGAAATTATAAAGCTGTATTAATAGAACAGAATATTTGTTAAAATGTTATATCTAAATCTGCCTTTAATTATCGTAAGTTTTAATATTTAGGGCTATATTAGCATTTTGTAACTTTATAAGGTAGATATAAATAGGCAGTTTGCATATTAAGAAAGGGTAAAGCAATGGGAAGAATTTCTAAAGATGATGTTAAGCATGTGGCAAAGCTTGCAGAGCTTGAAATTGGACAGAAAGAGATAGAGAAGATTACATCCCAGCTGGATAAAATCCTGGATTATGTGGCAGAAGTAAGCAAGGTGGATACAGAAGGAATAACCCCTATATCGCACATACTGGATATAAAAAATGTCCTGAGGGAAGATGTGCCTAAAAAATCAATAACCCAGGAATCTGCGCTTGAGAATGCACCGGATGAAGTAGATTCCGGCTTTAAGGTTCCCAAGATAGATTAAAAAATAATAAAAATAGGTTAGCGGGAGAGGTTTTGGAAACATATTACCTTACAGCCCATCAGTTAAGGGATAAGCTTAAGAAAAAAGAAATAAGCTGTAGCGAAATAACAAAGAGTTCCTACAGGCGGATTGAAGAAGTTGAAGATAAGGTAAACTCCTTTATAAGACTGGAAAAAGAAAGTGCGCTTTTAAAGGCAAAAGAGGTCGATGCCCTTATAGCATCCGGAGGCAGCGTTGAAGACCTTACCGGAATTCCAGTAGCGGTAAAGGATAATATATGCACTAAGAATATTACAACTACATGTGCTTCAAAAATTCTTAAAAATTATGTTCCGGTATACAATGCATCTGTAATTGAAAAGCTTGAAAGCCGTAATTATATCCTGCTGGGAAAGTCAAATATGGATGAGTTTGCGATGGGCTCGTCAAGTGAGAACTCTCATTTTGGGCCTGTAAGGAACCCCTGGGATGTAAACAGGGTACCGGGAGGTTCAAGCGGCGGACCTGCTGCGGCAGTGGCGGCAGGTGAGGCAATATGTGCCCTGGGTTCTGATACAGGGGGCTCTATCAGGCAGCCGGCGTCCCTTTGCGGTATTGTGGGGCTGAAGCCGACTTACGGAATGGTATCAAGATACGGGCTGGTGGCCTTTGCATCTTCTCTTGACCAGATAGGGCCGCTTGCAAGGGATGTTGAAGATTGTGCCCTAATGCTTAATGTAATCTGCGGCCATGACGAAAATGATTCCACATCCATAAATAAGGAAATCCCGGATTACAGGAGTTTCTTAAAACCTGATATTAAGGATTTGAAGATAGGGGTTCCTTCAGAGCTTATGGTAGAAGGCATTGACGGGGAGGTAAAGGAAAAAATACTTAAAGTAATCAGTATGGCTGAAGATATGGGGGCAGAGGTTGAAGAAATTTCAATTCCCAGCTTAAAGCATGCTTTAAGCGTGTATTATATAATAGCGCCTTCTGAGGCAAGCTCCAACCTGTCAAGGTTTGACGGTGTGAGATACGGATACAGAAACACGGAAGCAAGAACTTTAAGGAAGATGTACAGGAAGAGCAGGGCAGAGGGCTTTGGAGATGAGGTTAAAAGAAGAATAATGATTGGGACTTACTGCCTGTCAGCAGGTTATTATGATGAATATTATGAGAAGGCGCGGAGAGTAAGGACATTGATTATAAATGATTTTAAGAAAGCATTCAGCAAATTTGATGTTCTGCTTTCTCCCACATCGCCTACTACTGCTTTTAAGATTGGGGAGAAAACAGAGGACCCCCTGACCATGTATCTTTCAGATATCTGTACAATACCGGTTAACCTGGCAGGGCTTCCCGCGATTTCAATTCCGGCAGGACTTTCGAAGGACGGGCTTCCAATAGGTGTTCAGGTTATCGGTAATGTATTAAGGGAAGATAATATTTTAAGAGTGGCCTACAGTCTTGAAAAAGCAATAGGTTTTAATGATAGGCCAGGGCTGTAGTGGAGTGCGGCAGGGCTAATATGATATTTTTAAGTTTATATTTTTTAAAAAGTTTGATTACGGGAGATCATGGGAAAAGAGAGTAAATATCAGTCGGTAATAGGGCTTGAAACACATGTGGAGCTTGACACGGAAACAAAGATGTTTTGCGGGTGTAAGCTTTCTTTTGGTGATGAGAAAAACACACATACCTGCCCGGTTTGTCTTGGCCATCCCGGCTCGCTTCCGGTTACCAATAAAAAAGCAGTTGAGTATGCGGCAAAGATTGCCCTGGCATTGAACTGCAGAATTAATAAATATACGATTTTTCACAGGAAGAACTATTTTTATCCTGACATGCCTAAAAACTACCAGATTTCACAATATGACATTCCGCTTGGGGTAAAAGGTCATCTTGATATTGACATGGGGAGCTACACCAGGAGAGTAGGGATAACCAGGGTGCACATGGAGGAAGATACCGGAAAACTTCTTCACACGGGGTCAACCGGCAGGATAAGTGAATCTGAAGCAAGCATAGTTGATTTTAACAGGGCAGGCACTCCCCTGATAGAAGTTGTAAGCGAGCCGGATATGAGGTCGCCTGAAGAAGCAAGGGAATACATGATAGTCTTAAGGAATTTGATATTATTCCTGGAAGTAAGTGATTGCAGCATGGAGGAGGGCAGCCTCCGCTGTGATGCAAATGTTTCGGTAAATGTAAAAGGAGCCAAAAAGATAGGGACAAAGACGGAGATTAAGAATTTAAACTCTTTCAAGTTTTTACAGAGAGGGCTGGAATATGAGGTAAAAAGGCAGGTTGAGATACTTGAATCAAAGGGCAGGGTTATCCAGCAGACAAGGCATTATGACAGTAAAACCGGGACTACAAAAACCCTCAGGTCCAAGGAAGAGGCCCATGATTATAGATATTTCCCTGAACCCGACCTGGTTCCTATTTGTGTTGAAGAAAAAATGATAGAAGAGATTAGAAAAACGATCCCTGAGCTGCCGTCCGAAAAAGCCAGGAGGTTTGAGGAGGAGTACGGTTTGCCCAGGGGCGATTGCATATTCCTTGCCAATAGTAAAGAGATGGCTGGTTATTTTGAGGAGAGCTGCAGGTATTATGATGATGCCAAGAACATTGCAAACTGGATAATGGGTGATTTCAGCGCGCTTATGAATAAAGATAAGATAACGACAATAAAGGAGAGCAGGGTAACCCCTGAGAATCTTTGCAAGATGCTTAAGATAGTGGATAAGGGCCAAATCAGTTCCAAGATGGCAAAGTCAGTATTTGAAGAGATGTTTACAACAGGTAAAGACCCTGAAAATATTATTGAAAGCAGGGGCCTGGAGCAGATAAGTGATAAGGGTCTTCTTGAGTCGGTTATTGATGAGGTGATAGGTGAAAACCCAGGGCCGGTAGAGCAGTTACGCGGGGGGAAAGAAAAGGCGCTGAGTTTTTTAGTTGGTAAAGTAATGGCAAAAACAAAGGGGAAAGCAAATCCGCAGCTGGCAGTTGAGATTATAAGAAAAAAAATAGGTTGATTATCTAACAGAAATTAATATAATTTTAGGTGAGTATCCCCTTATAACAGGTACACTTGCCGTCTTTTTGATACATAAAAATATTATGAAAGTTTTAATATGATATCAAGAAATTCTTTGGTAAAATTATAGGGTGATTAAGAAATGAGCAATTTATTAAACGAAAGAGATACAGAAACTCTAGTTGATAATCAACTCAAAAATCTTAATTGGGATGATAATCCGCAAAGTCCACAAAGAAATGTTTTCAAACAAAAACCCAAAACTACTACGCAGTATGATAAATTAGGTGGATTAAAGCCTGACTATATTCTATATAGAAAATTATCAGACGAGCCGTTAATAATAATAGAAGCTAAAAAGCCTAAGGAAAACATCGATAAAGCAATTAAACAGGGTGTATTATATGCTCAAAAAATAGACGCTCCGATAGTTTATGCGACTGACGGTGTATTTACAAAAACATATCATTTAAAAAAACAGAAACCACTCTTTTTAAACGGTGAGGAGGTAGAAGAGTTTATTAGTGAAGTACTCGCATTAAACTATCTTTATGATAATGAGTATATTTCATTAGATAAAAAAGTTATAAATTCTCGAAAAGAATTAATTTCAATTTTTGATAGAGCTAATGACTTACTTAGAGATGAAGGACTACAAGCTGGGGTTGAAAGATTTAGCGAATTTGCCAATATTTTATTTTTGAAATTAATAAGCGAAAGAGAGGAAATAAAAGAAAATAGTGGTAAAAAAGATTATATTCCTCTTGAGTACAGGTGGAACTATTTTAGAGATAAAAGACCTGTAGAATTATTGAGTTATGTTGGAAAAGTCGTATTAAAGGAATTTAAGGAAAGGTTTGACGATAAGAGTATTTTTGAGGATATTAAAATAACAAACCCTGATACGTTTAAAAATCTGATAGATATGATTGATCCTCTATATTTAACCGATACAAATACCGATATAAAGGGAGATGCTTTTGAATATTTCTTAAAATCATATAGTAGTGGTAATAATAATGATTTGGGTCAATATTTTACGCCAAGACATATTATTAAGACTTTGGTTAAATTACTGAGACCAATGTTTGGTGAAACTATATACGACCCATTTTGCGGAACGGGCGGCATGCTCACAGAATCTTTTAAGCAAATTAGAAGTACAATGCCACAGAATGAAAATTCCATCAATGTTTTGAAGAGATCATCATTATATGGAAGGGAAATAACAAGCATTGCCAGAATTGCAAAAATGAATATGATACTTATAGGGGATGGTCATTCCAATATAGAAAAAGTTAATAGTCTCGTTAACCCAATTGATAATAAATATGATATTGTAATAACTAATATACCCTTTTCCACCAAAACGCCACATGGTTCTTTTTATAATCTTCCAACCGATAACGGAGATAGTATTTGTATACAACATTGTTTAAAAGCCCTAAATAAAGCTAATCACAATAGTAGGTGCGGAATTATTGTTCCAGAAGGCTTTCTTTTCGATTCTACTTATAGGAAAGAAAGAGAATTTATAATAAGGGATTTTGACTTACATACAATAGTCTCATTGCCCGATGGTGTATTTCTACCATATACACCACAAAAGACAAATATTCTATATATAAAAGTTAAAAACAAGAAAAAGAATAAAATATGGTATTTCGAGGTTAAGAATGATGGTTTTACACTAGATAACTACAGAAGACCCTTAAAAGGGGATAATGATTTGGACAAATTACTTGATGGAATAGAATTTTCTTTTTTAGAGGTAGATAAAATTAAAAATAAAGGTTTTCAGTTGGTAAAGAGTATTTATGAAGAAAGGGGTTTAAGGTCAAAAGATTTTAATTCTTTCCCATTATCAAGATTAGCAGATATAAAATTCGGACAAAGTGCGCCTCAGGATCCAGAGTTATTTTCTGATGGTGTATACCCATTCTTTAGAGTATCAGATTTAGCAAGAGAACATATTTCCTATAATTTAATAAAAACAAGAGATAAGTTGAATGAAAGAGGTATAGAGAATCTGTATAAATTTCCCAAGGGGACTATATTGTTCCCGAAAAGTGGAAAGACTGTATTAAAAAATCATAGAGGGATTCTTGGTTGTGATGGATATGTTGTAAGTCATTTTGCGTGTATAATACCTCATGCCGATAGGATTAAACCTCTCTATCTATTTGCTTGTTTATTAAACATTGATGCATCTAAATTGCTATTAAATAATGGTTATCCATCAATCCGAAAAGAAGTCTTTGAATCTATTCTTATACCAATACCAAAAGACAAGAATGTCCAAAAGGAAATATCTGATAATATACATAAAATAATAAATTATACTTCACAGATAACAAGTATTGAATTTAAAATTAAAGAAGAATTCTCTGAATTTTCTATTTAAATATAAGAAAAATGGTAGATAAAAAGCAATTTAAATTGATAATTAAACGTGCTTCCCAGCCGATAAGACCAGACTTAGAAAAATCGGGAAAGGGGAAAGACGATTATTATAGCGATAGACAAACTCGTCAACATAAGACTGAAGATACTTCGGGGAAACACAGTGATAAGTACCATTGATTGACCTTTTTAGTTGAGACCAGAAGCCCTCGATTGTGTTGGTGTGTGCTATACCGTTAGCCCATTGTTCTTTGAAATGACTGACTGTTTGATGATTGAAGCCTAATTTTCTTACTACATTATAGCTTCTATATTCATCAGTCATAATATTTGAGCCAAGTTGGACACTATCTCTCATTATATTCTGGACGGTATAGGAATTGGTATTAGAAACTACTTTGGCTTTAAGGTTCCCTTTTCGTTGAGCTAAACCCACAACCGGAGTCTTATTTTCAGAGCCACGACCTCTTTTGCCTTTATGCTTACCACCGATATATGTCTCGTCAATCTCAATGATGTCTGACAATAAATCCTTATTCTGTTTGAACAGTTGTCTTATCTGTTTGGCTATTCTCCAAGCACATTTATAGGTAACTCCGAGTTGACGTTCCAACTCTTTAGCAGAAACACCATTTTTAGATACAGAGAATAGATAGATAGAATAGAACCAATCTTTTAAACTAGTAGAGGATTTATGAAATATGGTATCGGCTAATGGGCTAATCTGATAACCGCAGTATTGACAGGAATAGACCTTACGGTTTTCTATTCTATAGAAATTAGTTTTCTTTTTACAGGAAGGACATGATTTTAAATGACCATAACGATTGTTAAAGATTTCATCAAGACAAGCATTGTCGTCTGGATACATTTTGTTGAAGTCTTTTATTGTAAATTTATCTTTCATCATGCTATAATCATACCAGATTATATACGTGATGTCAAGGGATAATTGCCTAATTTTAAATTTGATAGGTATTTATTTTTTATTGTTTTTATGTGGTTTTTTGATATCTTTGTAACTAGAGTTATGTTCGGTTTGCAGGATGCTGAGTGAGGCTGGCTTGATTGTTTTTAATTGATAAAGATAGATTTTTTATATATAAAAAGTTATTTAAAATTAATTAATGGTGGAAAGGGATTTAAAATGGTAAAAAATATTGGGATTCTAACCGGTGGGGGAGATTCATCAGCAATAAACGCAGCCATAAGGGCTATTTTTATGAGGGCATCACAGTATGGATATAAGATAATAGGAATTAAAAACGGATGGGAAGGTCTTATTAAAGGAAGTGCGGAAGAGTTGTGTAGAGAATCAGTTTCAGGAATTCTTTCTGAAGGCGGCACTATACTGGGAACATCCAGGACTAACCCATTTAAAGTAGAAAATGGAGTTGAAAAGGTTAAAGAAAATATAAAAAAGCTTGAGCTTGATGCGGTAATAACAATAGGCGGGGATGATACCAATGGAGTTATAACACGTTTAACTCAGTATGGAATAAAGGGAGTAGGGATACCCCAGACTATTGATAATGACATTGCACATTCTGATTATTCCATAGGTTATGATACGGCGCTGGAAGTTGTTACCGGATGCATTGACAAGCTTCACACCACTGCATCTTCGCATCACAGGATAATGATAGTAGAAGTTATGGGAAGAGATTCCGGCTGCCTGGCGCTAAACGGAGGTATTGCCGGGGGTGCGGATGTTATATTAATTCCGGAGGTTCCTTTCGATTATGATGACATAGTGAATACTATTGAGAGCAGAAGAGAGAGAGGTAAGGACTTCAGTATAATTGCAGTAGCGGAAGGAGCAAAGCCGGCTGAGGTTGAAGGCCAGGTAGCATCTTCAGAGGAGATTGACAGTTTTGGCCATGTAAGACTTGGCGGTGTGGGTAATGTTATTGCCAGGGAGATTGAGAAAAGGACTGGCTATAGTACCAGGGTAACCATACTGGGACACTTGCAGAGAGGCGGAAGGCCGACTGCTTTTGATAGGATAGTTGCTACAAGATTGGGAGTAAAGGCAGTTGATCTTGTCCATGAGGGTAGATTCGGAGAGATGGTAGTTATGGAAAATGGAGTAATAAAGTCTGTTTCACTGGAGAAAGCCATAAAGGAAGAAAAACCTCTGGATAAAGAGCTTTACGAAATATCAAAGCTTTTTAAATAAAAAGCCCGTTAAGGTAAAAGCAATATAGTTTGGTTACTTTAGATATTAATAGATAATATATATTGTTAGGTTATAGAATTTTATAATTTAAAGTTAATTGGGTGTAATTGGTAGTTATTGATATATAGGTTAAAAATTGCTAAATTAAGACTGCATTTCTGGGGCAGGCACATAAGCTTAATGCTTATGCCCTATCATTTTTAGGTTATTTCTATTAATTAATAATTCTGAAGTTTTATCTTAATGTTTGTTAATACTATTAATATGTAAGTTTTTAATCATCTCATCAATTTCTTCTTCGGATAGATTATTAATACTAAATCCTTTTTGCTGTAGCCATTCTTTAAATTGGCTCTGTGATTTTTTCATTGATTTTTCATATTGAAGTTCTACAATCTTTTCAAGAAGCTTCTTATTTTCCATGTATTTCTTGTATGAGATTATTACAGCTTCGGGGATACAGTCTCTTGTGACGATATAAGTTTCATTTTTATCAGATATAGCATCTACAATTTCTTTGATATTGTTTCTGGCATTTGTAATTCCAATTATTTGTTCCATAAGGCTCATTTCCTGTAGGTATTTTAATCGTACATTTAAATTCAAATTTAAATGTGATTAAATATTAAATAATATATTTATATAATATTATAGTATATAATAGGTATAGAAATAGTATTGACATAGTTAATAATATATTTTATCCTACTAAAACAAATTTCTTTAAATTATACATATATACAAAAGCACTATTGGATATATATACTAATATAAATGATAAAATAAGTAAATATATTAATTCTTTTAATATCATATTAGCAGATAGGGATACTAAAACATTTAAGAGAGTTCAAAATTTATTCAAAAAATTTAAATTTATAAATTTAAATAGCAGTTTTGCTGTAAATTTTATTTTGGAATATGAAAGAATTGATATGGTTATTATAAGCAGAAAAATTTCTAATTTATCAGATATTGTAAGTAGAGCTAAAAGAAAAAAGATAAATGTCTATATTTTAGGGAAAGATATAGGCTCTCCAATAAATGAAAATGAAATAGAAAATTTAATATTAAAAGAAATAAAAATAAGAAAACTTGATAAAAAAAGCAAGTGGGTTGATTTTAAGGATTTTTACTAATATTTAATTATTAATTAATATAAAGACAGGCAGGGAGGTGTAGTTTGGACTATTTCAAATTAAAAGAGAGGAATACGAATATCAGGACAGAAGTTGTTGCTGGGATTACAACTTTTATGACCATGGCTTATATTATATTCGTAAATCCGGCAATACTATCACAGGGTGGCGAAACGGGAATTCCTTTTGAGGCTGCAGTTTATGCAACGTGTATTGGTGCGGGGCTTATGAGTGTATTAATGGGCGTCATAACAAATACTCCTTTTGCGCTTGCTTCAGGAATGGGCATAAACGCAGTAGTTGTCTTAACTATTATTTATGGGCTTGGTCTTAGCTGGCAGCAGGCGATGGGGGTAGTGGTTATTGAAGGGCTTGTTGTTACGGTTATGGTGCTGACAGGCCTGCGCAGCATGATAATGAGGGCGATACCAATGGGTCTAAAGTATGCGATTGGAGTTGGAATAGGGCTTTTCATTGCATTTATTGGAGCCCAGGAGGCAGGTTTTGTTGTCGCTAGTTCTTCCACCGTGGTAACTCTTGGTGATTTTACTGCAAGTTATACCCAGCTGGCAGCTTTTGGGCTGGTGCTTACATCAATTCTTGTTGCTTTCAGGATAAGAGGCGGGATTTTGCTGGGAATAATTGGGACAGCGGCCGCAGGTATGATATTCAGGATAATATCCATTCCTAAAGAAATTATAAAGATCCCTGCGATTGAAAATTTTAGCACCTTTTTTAAAGCAGATGTGGTTGGTGCGGTATGGAGCAAAGGAATGCTGAATATAGCTGCATTGGTAATGATCTTTGCATTGTTTATGACTGACTTTTTTGACACTATGGGTACAGTCATAGGCGTAGGCGGAGAAGCAGGACTGCTTGATAAAAAAGGAAGCCTTCCTAATTTAAAGAGTGTTCTTTTAGTAGACTCCCTTGCAGCAGTAGCCGGTGGCTTATTTGGTGCCAGCTCGATAACAACCTATATTGAGAGTGCATCAGGAGTATCCGACGGCGGAAGGACAGGAATAATGCCTACTGTGACTGGCTTCCTTTTTATTATTTCTATATTTTTCTCTCCCCTGATTGCTGTTATTGGTGGAGGAATAGAAATAGCGGATGGGGTTTTTAAATATCCTGTTACCTCATCGGCGTTGATTGTAGTTGGTTTCTTAATGATGTCAGTTATGAATAAAATTGATTTTAAGGACTACGAAGTAGGAATACCAGCATTTTTAACCATAATTATAATGCCGTTCACATACAGTATATCTTATGGAATTGGGTTTGGTTTTATTAGTTATACTTTGATAAAATTATTCAGGGGTAAATTTAAAGACCTTCATCCGCTGATGATTATAGTGAGCGCGCTGTTTGCTGTAGCATTCATTGCGGAGGCGATAGCAAAAAAATTTGCGGGAATATAGTATAATTGTAAAGAATTTTAAAAAATAAAAAGTTAAAAGAATAATATAACTATCCATACCAGGGCAAGTGGCAGGTTGAGGGCGATAAAATAAAAACTCTAAATATTGACTAAGTCACTTACTCTATAGAAAATTCTACGGTCTCTGTTTGTTCATCGTTAAGGAAAATTACTACATTGTATCTTCCTTCAGGAAAACCGCTTTCCATGGTCAGACTGAAACCGACATAACCCGAACCAGCTTTATCTGTGGTAAAATCAGTTGAATTAATTAAATCCTTTGTTTCCAGATAATTCCACTTGGTGGTTATTTTATCTTCGGTGGTCATATTTTTGATTTTAACTGATGCCCATATAATATCAGTTCCTGACGGGAAGACAGTTGTGGGCCCTAAGGGCTTGTATTCACTATCTACATTTTTGCAAGTAACTACTTCTTCAATCTCAAAAGGACTGGGAGTGCAACCTGCTGTAAACAATGCAAAGCTGAGTGCTATAATTAGGGAAAAAATTGTTACTTTAGTTTTCATATGTGTCCTTTTCTATATAGTTAGTGCCTTGTCTAATTATTAAATTAATAATAGAAGAATTTTAAGATTTTGTAAATGAGGATGTATAAATATTGAAGTATGTAATATTATGAGTTATAAATAAATATTAAGTAATTTAGGCGGTATTAAAAAATATGGAAGAATATAATAAGAGAGAGAAACTTAAAGATTTTTACTTAAAGATTAAAGATTGTACCAGGTGTGAGCTTTCAAAAACCAGGACAAAATTTGTTTTTGGGGGCGGAAGTGCCTATGCCGAAATTATGCTTGTAGGAGAAGCTCCTGGCAAAAACGAAGACCTGCAGGGGCTGCCTTTCGTTGGCCAGGCAGGAAAGATACTTGATGAACTTCTTGATTCTATTGGATCCAGCAGAAATGAAGTCTTTATAGCAAATGTATTGAAATGCAGGCCTCCTGGAAACAGGGACCCGAGGGCAGAAGAAATTGAAAGCTGCAAAGAGTATCTGCTCCAGCAGATAGAAATAATTGACCCTAAAATAATATGTACTATGGGTAAATTTTCCACACAGGTACTGCTTAATACAAGTAAGGGGATTACGGGCCTCAGGGGGAAGATATTTAAAGTTAATAACCGTCTTATTATGCCTATAAACCACCCTGCAGCTGCGTTATATGCTCCTTCAAGGATGGAAATTTTAAAACAGGACTTTCAGAAAGTAAAAAAGCTGGTTGACTCTAATGGAAATATAGAAAGCTTCCAGGAAGATTTATTAAATATTGAAGCTGGGGGCAAAGAGAATAGTGGCGAACAGTTAGGGCTCTTTTAATATGCAAATTAAGGTTATTTCAAATTCTCCTTTCTTCACAAATGGTTTAGGCAAGACCTTCTCCAGGGTTATTTCAAGAGGGGATATTATCCTTTTTACCGGTGAACTTGGTGGCGGCAAAACAACCTTTATAACCGGGATTGCGGAGGGTTTAGGCCTTGTGGGAAAGGTTTCCAGTCCCAGTTTTACCATACTTAACGAGTATGTGATTAGCAGCCGCAGAGAGCTTGTGCATGTTGACTTGTACAGGTTGGAAAATATTGATGAGATAGAAGGGATTGGCCTTGACGATTACTTCTATAAAGATACTTCGATTATCTGTGTGGAATGGGGAGATAAGATAAAGGAATATATAAAAAAAGAATTTCTGGAAGTGGACCTGAGCTATATTATGGATGATGAAAATTCAGGAAATAAAAGAAAGATTATTTTTAAAAGCTCGGGGAAGTACTGGGATGGGAAACTGGAAGAATTTAAAAGTATACTAAATAAGTAGAAATAATATTATCTCTGTTATTATGGGTTAATCTTTAAAGGTAGCGTTATGAATATTTTAAGCATTGACAGCAGCACCAAATTTTTAAGCGCGGCGGTTAGCTGTGATAATAAATTGCTTTCGGAGGTAAATGATAAGAGCAAATCAAGACATATGGTAAATATAATAGGGATGGTTGACGGCGCTCTATCCAGAGCAAAACTTACCTTAAAGGAAATAGATGTTTTCGGGGTGAATGCAGGCCCCGGGGATTTTACGGGAACAAGGATAGGGGTTAGCGTGATAAAGATGCTGTCCTGGCTGGAATCAAAGCCGGCTTACTGCATAAATTCGCTTGATTCGCATGCCCTGGGCATGTGCCTGGTAAATAGCGGTTATATTATAAATTGTCTTAAGAAGAATAAACCTTTTATGGTGATGTCCTGCCTTGATGTAAGGAAAGAGGAAGTTTATTTTTCTTTCTACGAACTTACGCAGGAAATCGGTAGCAATAATAATAAATATCTTGCTGAAGTTAGATTAAAAAGGGGGCATTTTTTTATAAAAAAGTGGGGTAAAAGTTTCTTGGCCCGGTATGATGACCTTAAAAGTCTTTTAAGCAGAGTGGTTGAAGATGAAATTTTAAAAAATCAGGCGGACTCTGCCGGAAGCGGAGATTTAAAAATACTTATAGGGGGGAACTGTTACTTAAGTTACGGGAAAGTGCTCTCTGGTATAGCCAGCAGTAGCAAAACATTTATTCTTGATAGAAAAACATTTTACCCCCGGGCAGGGTACTTAAATGTTTGTGCATATTACAATGCGGTAAGGAAGGTAGCAACAAAAAATCTTATTCCTGTGTATGTCAGGGAATTTATACCTTTTGGAGGTGCGAAATAAGGGAGAGGGCATAAGGCAGCCCCGGGAAGAGGGCCTATAAGATAGCATATAAATAACAGGCAAATACAGAAGGCAAACTAATGGAATAAACAGGAAAATTGTAAAGAATAAAGTAAGAAAGAAAATAAAAAAGCAAAAGGATTAAAAACATAAGTAAATCTAAGGCAGCATAACAAAGTATTGATAGAAAGCTGTGATATGAATATAAGAGAAGGCAGCAAAGAATAATATGGTAAAAGAGGATATACATATACTTGGGATTGAAACTTCTTGCGACGATACTTGTGCCGCGGTGGTTAAAAACGGCTCTACTGTGCTTTCCAATGTAGTTTCATCCCAGGAGGGGATTCATAGTAAATACGGTGGTATTGTTCCCGAGGTAGCGTCAAGAAAACACATAGAAGTAATAGATATAGTCATAAAAGAAGCAATAGAGAAGGCCGGCGTGGATTTTGGGCGGATTGATGCAGTGAGTGTTACGAACAGGCCCGGCCTTATAGGGTCACTTCTGGTGGGAATGGGAGCGGCCAAAGCCATTAGTTACTCAAAAAATATTCCGCTAATTGCTGTTAATCATCTTGAAGCTCATATTTATTCCAACATACTGGTAAATCCTGATATAGGAGGCAATTTTATAGGGCTTATTGTTTCCGGGGGGCATTCCAGCCTGTATCATGTTGATGATGACTGGAATATTAAAGAGATAGGCCATACTGTGGACGATGCTGCAGGGGAAGCATATGATAAAATTGCCAGGTACTTAAATCTTGGTTACCCGGGAGGGCCTGTTATAGATAAACTGTCGCAGGAAGGCAATCCTTATTATATAGATTTACCGAGGCCAATGATTGACAGCGGTGATTTTAATTTTAGTTTCAGCGGGCTTAAGACTGCCCTTATTTACAGGACAAAAAAATCTAAGGAGATTATTTCAAAAGAAAATATTCCCAATCTTGTTGCCAGCTTCCAGCGTTCAGTAGTTGAAGTTTTAACTGAAAAAACCATAAGAGCTGCAAAGAAGTTTGGTGTGGAAAAAATACTTATCAGCGGTGGCGTTGCTGCTAACAGCGAGCTCAGAAAGGAATTTTTAAAAAAAGCTGGTGAGAATGATATAAAGGTGCATATCCCGCCTCTTTACCTGTGTACCGATAATGCAGCAATGGTTGCCTGTGTCGGGTATTACAGGTTTTTAGAAAAAGAGTTTGACAATTTTAAGGTTGATGTTTACTCCAGGAGCGATATGTAGCTAAGATTTTTAGTTGTATTTTAAGAACAAAATTTCATTGAATTTTTTCTTGATTTTTTAATTTCGTTATAATATTATTGCTAAAGGTCAGCAGTCTATATAAGAGAGTGCTTGTTATAATCGGCACATATGTGTAAATATACTAATTTAAAAAGGAGGAAAGATAATGGGATACAGACCACTTGGTGACAGGATACTGGTTAAGCCAAGTCCAAGCGAGGAAAAAACTAAAAGCGGAATTGTTCTTCCTGACTCTGCAAAGGAAAAACCCCAGCAGGGTAAGGTAGTAGCTGTTGGTAGCGGAGCAAAAGACGAAAAGGGTAATAAAATTCCAATGGAGATAAAAGTTGGAGACAAGATCCTTTACTCTAAGTATTCAGGAACGGAAGTAAAGATTGATGGAGAGGAACACCTGATTATAAAGGAAAGTGACGTATTAGCAATTGTAGAATAAAAGTTTTTATTTCAAAGGAGGGAAACAAATAATGGCTAAAGAACTTAAATACAACGAGGTTGCGAGGAGATCCCTTGAAAAAGGGGTGAATACGATTGCAGATGCAATTAAGGTTACCCTTGGACCTAAGGGAAGGAATGTAGTGCTGGATAAGAAATATGGTTCTCCCACTATCACAAATGATGGTGTAACAATTGCCAGGGAAATTGACGTAGAAGATGTTTTTGAAAATGCAGGAGTCCAGCTATTAAAAGAGGTTGCTACCAAAACCAATGATGTTGCAGGGGATGGTACCACTACAGCTACACTTCTGGCACAGGCCATGGTTAAAGAGGGCTTGAGGAATGTTGCAGCAGGTGCAAACCCTATGCAGCTTAAAAAAGGTATAGAAGAAGCGGTTAGTATAGTAGTGGATGAGATAGGCAAGATGAGCTATGACATTGCTACTGATAAAAAGAAAATAGCCGAAGTAGCAGCTATTTCAGCTGCAGATGAAGTTATAGGAAATACAATAGCTGACGCTATGGACAAAGTGGGTAAAGACGGAGTTATTACCGTAGAGGAATCAAATAAGTTCGGAATTGATATAGAACTGGTTGAAGGCCTGCAGTTTGATAAGGGATATTTATCACCTTATATGGTTACGGATGCCGAGAGGATGGAAGCTGTTTTAAATGAGCCTTATATCCTTTTAGCAAACCAGAAGATAGCAGCTATAGGGGATTTAATTCCTATTTTAGAGAAAATACAGCAATCAGGAAAACCGCTTTTAATCATTTCCGAGGATGTTGAAGGAGAGGCACTGGCAACTATAGTAGTTAATAAACTAAGAGGTACATTGACTGTTGTTGCTGTTAAAGCTCCCGGCTTTGGTGACAGAAGAAAAGCTATGCTGGAAGATATTGCCATTGTAACCGACGGTAAGGTAATAAGCGAAGAAATTGGTATAAAAATGGAAAACGTTACCCTTGATATGCTTGGTTCGGCAAGGCAGGTTAAAGTTGATAAGGAAAATACGACAATTGTTGAAGGCAAGGGATCGCTGAATGCAATAAAGGGGAGAATCAAACAGATTAAAAATGAAATAGAACAGAGTGATTCAGATTTTGATAAAGAAAAGCTACAGGAAAGATTGGCAAAGCTTACAGGCGGAGTAGCAGTAATAAAAGTTGGAGCTGCAACTGAAGTAGAATTAAAAGAGAAAAAACACAGGATAGAAGATGCTCTTTCAGCTACGAAAGCTGCGGTTGAGGAAGGAATTGTTTCCGGCGGCGGAGTAGTGCTTATAGGTATAATTCCAAAGATTGACCTTAGCAAATATGAAGGTGATATCAAAACAGGTGCAGCCATTGTTGCCAGGGCTCTTGAGGAACCATTAAGGAGAATTGCTGAAAATGCAGGCCTTGAGGGTTCAGTTGTAGTAGAAAAAGTAAAGAAATTGGAGCCCGGTGAAGGTCTGGATGCTCTGAATGGAAAATATGTCAATATGATAGATGCAGGAATTATAGACCCTGCAAAAGTTACAAGGAGCGCGCTGCAGAATGCAGCATCAATAGCAGCTCTGCTGCTCACAACCGAGGTAATTGTTGCAGAAAAGCCTGAGAAAGAAAAGGGTGGTCCTGCAATGCCTCCAGGCGGAGGATACGGCGGAGGAATGCCTCCTATGTAATAACATAAACATTTGCCGGGATTTAAGATGAGGCAGTATTAAGGATGTTTTAACTTTTTAGGTATATGGTTTACCGGCAATGATAGAAAATTAAGGGCTGGTTTTAATTATAAAGCCGGCCCTTTTTTATTTCTAAAAAACGGTACAGGAAAATATTCCAGGTGTTGTAAACTCATCATTTCAGCAGGTAATATAATTGATGTAGCGCAGATTAGCTTGCGTTTACCTGAATAATAATTAAGGATAATGGAAAAAATAGCTTAAGTATCCCTGCGGTAGGAAAAATAATCAAAATGCCCGGTTAATACCTTGCTTTATAAATTGAATAAATCATTAACTTATAGTAATATTTCTTTTATTATTATTTTCACAGGTTCCGTTGTACAGTTTTCCGGTTTTTTATATTTTTTAGGATTTTTATCTTTTAATTTTCTGGAATTTTATAGTTATAAAAAAAGTTATATGTATTGTAAGTATGGGAATTGAATTATTTTACAAAATATTACTTGTAATAGCATCTTATCTATTTGGTTCTTTTCCCACTGCGTATATAGTGCACTGGGTAAAAAAAGGCGATGACATAAGGAAATATGGAAGCGGGAATGTAGGGGGCACCAATGTCACGCGAACTCTTGGTGCTGGTTACGGGGCAACAACTATAATTGCTGATATCGTTAAGGGATTTATACCCATACTTGTACTTTACTTTATTTATCCCGGTGACTTAATACTTCTCTCTGTCGTGTCTGTTGCTGTTATACTTGGCCATGACTTTACTGCATACCTTAAGTTTAGGGGAGGAAAGGGAGTAGCAGCTTCAATTGGAGTGGTCATGGGTTTTGCATTTCTTCCTTTTGTAAATATAGCGGACAGTGCTGTATGGATTAGGATACTGCCATTTTTTATCATTTTTGGAACATGGGCCATTGTTTTTGTAATTTTCAGGATTGTTTCATTAGCTTCACTTAGCGGGGCTATTATAAATCCTGTTGTATTTTATTTTACCGGATTTGCATGGCCTGTGGTTATAGCAGCATTTTGCTTGAGTTTACTTATTTTTATCACACATAGGGAAAATATAAAAAGGTTAATATATAAAGAAGAAAAAAAAATTAAAGGATAAGGGGTATAAATGGAAATTGAAATTGGCAAAGGTAAAAACGGTAGGAGGTCTTACGGTTTTGATGAAATATCAATAGTGCCCAGCAGGAGGACAAGAGACCCGGAAGATGTTGATATTTCGGTAAATATAGGGGATTACAAGATGGATTTACCTGTCCTTGCATCAGCAATGGATGGTGTTGTGGATGTAGGTTTTGCCATAGAGATGAGGAAAATAGGCGGGCTTGCTGTACTTAATCTTGAAGGTTTGCAGTGCAGGTATGAAAATGCTGATGAGGTTCTGGACAGGATATCACAGTTTTCCAAAGAGGAAGCTACAAGAAAAATGCAGGAAATCTATAAAGAGCCAATGAAAGAAGAGCTTATAGCCAAAAGGGTAAGGGAGATAAAAGCCGGAAGTGATATTGCCTGTGCATCGCTGACTCCAAAAAATGTTGAAAAGTATTATAAAATAGCAATAGATGCCGGTCTTGATATTCTTATAATTCAGGGGACTGTGGTAAGTGCCGAGCATGTCAGCAAGACAAAAACACCGCTTGATTTGAAAAAATTTATTCCAGAATGCTCTGTTCCGGTTATAGTTGGAGGTTGTTCCTCTTACTCTACCTCTCTTCATCTTATGCGTACTGGTGCGGTTGGCGTTCTGGTAGGAGTTGGCCCTGGTGCTGCCTGTACCACAAGACAGGTACTGGGCATTGGCGCGCCACAGGCAACTGCTATTGCTGATGCTTCGGCAGCAAGGATGAGGCACCTTGAAGAGACAGGAATTTATTCACTGGTTATAGCTGATGGTGGTATGCGTACCGGCGGTGATATTGCGAAGGCCATTGCCTGCGGTGCGGACCTGGTTATGATAGGATCACCGCTTTCAAGAGCTAAAGAAGCTCCCGGCAGGGGCTATCACTGGGGTATGGCTACATTTCATCCTGATCTGCCGAGGGGTACAAGGATTAAAACAGAAGTAGTAGCCAGCTTAAAAGAGATACTGGTTGGACCTGCATTTGAAAATGACGGAACTTTAAACCTGTTCGGGGCTTTAAGAACATCAATGGCTACATGCGGATATGAGAATATAAAGGATTTCCAGAAAGCCGAGGTGCTTGTTGCCCCCTCTATTAAGACAGAAGGAAAACTTCATCAACAGCAGCAGAAAGTAGGAATGGGATATTAAAATGGATAGTGTACTGGTTATAGATTTTGGCGGACAATACAGCCAGCTAATTACCAGGAGAATAAGGGAGCTCAGGGTTTATTCAGAACTTGTTCCTTATGATACTGGTATAGAAGAAATAAAAGCAAAAAAGCCTGACGGCCTGATATTATCGGGTTCCCCATACAGTATCCTCCCGGGGGAGGGGAAAATTCCTGTTGCGGACAAAAAAATTTTTTCCCTGGGTATACCTGTGCTGGGAATCTGTTATGGAATGCAGATAATATCAAAATTATTTGGTGGAGAGATTGATGCTGCGGGACATGATGAATACGGGAAAACAAAAGTAAAATTAGATATAGAGTCACTGCTTTTTAAAGATTTAAAAACCAGGGAAACATGCTGGATGAGCCATAAAGACAGTGTGGTAAAAATTCCTCCCGGCTTTAAAACAATAGCTTCTACCTACAATTTACCTATTGCTGGTATAGAAAATGGGGAAAAAAGAATATACGGCATACAGTTCCATCCTGAGGTAATGCATACCCCTTCCGGAATTGAAATGCTCAAGAATTTTTTATTTGGTATCTGCGGGTGTTCGCCTACCTGGACCATGGTTTCAATAATTGAGAATCAGATAAAAAAGATAAAGGAAGAAGTCAGGGAAGGCAAAATTATATGCGGATTAAGCGGGGGAGTGGATTCTTCGGTAGCAGCTGTTCTGGTAAATAAGGCGGTTGGTGATAAGCTTACCTGTATATTTGTTGATCATGGGCTCCTGCGTAAAGGTGAAGCAGATCAAGTTATAAGAACATTCAAGGAACATTTTAAAATCAATATAATCCATAAAAACGCCAGTGATAGATTCCTGAGCAAGCTGGTGGGGGTTAACGATCCTGAAAAGAAGAGAAAAATAATAGGAAATGAGTTTATAAGGATATTTGAAGAGGAAGCATCCAAGATAAAAAAAGTAGATTACCTGGTGCAGGGAACATTGTATTCCGATGTTATTGAAAGCGGCACCAGGGATGCAGCAAAAATAAAATCACATCATAATGTTGGCGGTCTTCCGGAGGATATGAAAATTAAATTAATTGAACCCTTAAGGTTGTTATTTAAGGACGAGATAAGAAAGATAGGAATAGAGCTGGGCCTTCCGGATAGTATAGTGTGGAGGCAGCCATTTCCGGGACCCGGCCTGGCAATAAGGATAATAGGTGAAGTTACCAGGGAAAAAATAAAGATACTCCAGGATGCAGATGAGATAGTGGTTGAGGAAATAAAGAGGGCCAAGCTTTATAAGAAGATATGGCAGTCCTTTGCCGTACTTCCAAGTATCAGGAGTGTCGGTGTAATGGGTGATAAGAGGACTTACTATTATCCTATAATAATAAGGGCAGTCTTAAGCACGGATGCAATGACTGCTGACTGGGTTCGTCTTCCGCACAGAGTTCTGGAAAGAATGAGCAGCAGAATAGTAAATGAGGTTGAAGGAATAAACAGAGTAGTATATGATATAAGCTCGAAGCCGCCAAGTACAATAGAGTGGGAATAAAAGGAATTTTAAAAAGGTTAAAGGAGAGAATATATGAAAGATGACTTTAAGGAAAAGTTGAAAAAATATAGAGAGGAAATAAATGAAATTGATAAAGTAATGGTAGATTTTTTAAATAAAAGAGCAGTTGTGGTAATGAAAATAAAAAAGTTAAAGGAAGATAGAAATGTTCCCTTATATGATGCTAAAAGAGAGGAAGAGCTAATTGATAACATTGTAGAATACAATAAGGGGCCCCTCTATAATGACAATATTATCCAGATTTTTGAGAGTATCTTGAGAAATGTCCAGGTACTGGAAAAAGATGAAAATCTTTAAATTTGTTTAATTTTTAAATAACGGGAGTTTGAAATATTAATTTATAAAAAATTTATTTATATAAATTGAAAACCGGAAAATAGCATAGAAGGAATTACATTTAAATGAAACAAAAAAATAAAATAAAAAAGATTGCAAGAGATGATAATGATAAATTGATAAAAAAGGGTTATTTTACCGTTATTACAGGCCCGTGTGCAATTGAGAGCCGCGAGCAGCTGGAAGCAAGCGCAAAGATTATAAGTGACCTGGGCCTTATATATATGAGAGGCGGTGCCTATAAACCAAGGACTTCCCCTTACAGTTTCCAGGGGCTTAAAGAAGAAGGATTAAAGTACCTAAAGGAAATGAGTGAGAAATATGGCCTTAAAACAGTAACCGAAGTTACCGATACTAAGAATGTTGAAAAAGTGGCCGATTATGCGGATGTGCTACAGATTGGTACAAGGAATATGTCTAATTTTGCCCTGCTGGCGAAAGTTGGTAAAGTGGCAGGTAAAAAAAATAAAATAGTTATTTTAAAGAGAGGATGGGCGTCTTCTATAAAAGAATGGCTTCTTGCCGTTGAATATATAACTTCTGAAGGTAATGTAGAGGTAGTATTGTGCGAAAGAGGAATAAGGACATTTGAAACCAGCACAAGATTTACGCTGGATATTTCAGCAGTCCCTGTCATAAAAAAGTTGAGTAAGCTCCCGATAATTATAGATCCCTCACATGCTGTGGGGCAGAGCGACCTTGTTATTCCCGTGAGCAGGGCAGCAGTTGCGGTGGGTGCGGATGGCATCCTGGTAGAGTCGCATATTGACCCGAGCAAGGCCCTATCGGACGGACAGCAGCAGCTAAATGAAAAGGAGTTGCTTGATTTGATGAAACAGTTAGAAAAAGTAGCGAGTGCAATTGGAAAGAAAATAAGATAGTTTGATGCAATTTGGAACTAGAAAAATATTTAAATCCCCAGCAAATTAAAGCTGTAAGAAGTACCGAAAAACCACTTTTGGTCATTGCAGGCGCAGGTAGTGGCAAGACAAGGGTGCTTACCTACAGGATAGCATACCTTATTAATAATAAAGGAGTGGACCCCTTTAATATTCTGGCAATCACCTTTACCAACAAGGCAGCAAGGGAAATGAAAAGAAGAGTAATAGAGCTGGTTGGTAGAGTTGGAGAATATATGTGGGTTAGTACTTTCCACTCATTCTGCGCAAGGTTGCTCAGGTATGAGATTGACCGGCTTGGCATGTCCCGGAGTTATGTGATCTATGATGCTGATGACTCCATAAAACTATTGGCCAGTGTTGAAAAAGAGATGGACATGGACATCAGGAGATTCCCGCCAAGGATGATAGCATCGGTTATAAGTGATGCTAAAAACAAATTAATTGACTATGAAACTTTTTCCAGCAATGCAACAGATTACTTTAAAAAAATAGCGGCAAAGGTTTACACAAGGTATCAGGAAAGATTAATTAAGGCCAACGCCCTTGATTTTGATGACCTGCTTATGTACGCAGTTAACATTTTAGATATGTACCCGGAGGTTAAAACAAAGTATCAGGAAAAATTTAAATATATTCTGGTTGACGAATTTCAGGATACAAACATTGCCCAGAATGAAATTGTCCTGCTTTTGTCAGAAAAAAGTAAAAGACTGTGTGTGGTTGGAGATGATGACCAGAATATTTACAGCTGGCGCGGGGCAGAGATAAAGAATATAACAGATTTTGATAAACGTTTTAATGATACAGTAGTAATAAAACTAGAGCAGAATTACCGTTCAACCCAGAATATTTTGAATGCTGCAAACTGCATAATAAAAAACAATGAGAACAGGAAAAATAAAAATTTATGGACCGAGAACCCTAAAGGTGAGATAGTCTCAAAATATATTGCTTATGATGAAAAAGATGAAGTTTATTTTGTTGTCAGGAGGATAAAAGAATATATAGATAAGAAAAATATGAAATATAGGGATTTTGCTATCTTTTACAGAACCAATGCCCAGTCAAGAGCAGTAGAGGAATATCTGGTAAGGCAAAATATACCATATAAGATTTACGGGGGCCTGAGGTTTTATGATAGGAAAGAAATAAAAGACATGCTTGCCTACATGAAACTGGTAGTCAATCCAAAGGATGTGATAAGTCTTACAAGAATTGTAAATGTCCCACGCAGGAAGATAGGAAAGACAACAATCTCGGTTATAGAGAAATATTCCAGGAAAAACAATATGACTTTTTGCGAGGCCTTCTACAGGGCTGACGAAATAAATGCACTGAGTAAAAGCACCAAGGACAAGATAGCCGGGTTTGTTTCACTTATGTCGGAGCTCAGGGATTTTTCAATGAAGAACGGGGCAGGCAGGGTACTGGAGGAAATCTGGAAAAGAACAGGTTATATGAAAGAACTGGAAAATGAAAATACAATAGAGGCTTTAAACAGGATAGATAACTTAAAGGAGCTTTTAACTGTTACCAGAGAGTATGAGGATAAATCAAAAATTAATAATATTGCAGCTGATGCGGGAGTGGCTGATTTGACGGAAGAAAAAAAGAAGAAAGGAAAAGCTGATAACGGAAAAGAATCTGACAATACGGAAGGGCTTTATAACCTGGACAGGTTTCTTGAAGAAGTGTCGCTTCTTACTGATATTGATAATTATGATGAAAATACGGACGGTCTTGTACTTATGACTCTACATAATGCCAAGGGGCTGGAATTTCCTGTTATATTTATAATAGGGATGGAAGAAGGGATTTTTCCTCATTCCAGGTGCATGAATAGTATGGAAGAACTGGAGGAGGAAAGGCGGCTATGCTATGTTGGAATTACACGGGCAAAGGAAAAAGTTTTCCTGTCATCTTCACGCTCTCACAGTATCTATGGTGATACAAGCTTCAGGACTGTTTCACGCTTTATAAATGAAATAAGTGAGGATCTGCTTACAGATGAGAATATAGTTGAATCAAAAAATAAAAAAGGCGGGTTGGCAGGAGGTAAAAAAAGATATGACGGAAAGTGCATTTATAAAGAAAATGATCTTATAGAACATAAATGCTGGGGGCAGGGCAGGGTAATGAAGATAAAAAAACTCCCCGATGACTATGAGATTGATATAATGTTTAAAAGCGCGGGCTTAAAACATCTGCTATTAAGTTTTGCCCCAATAAAGAAAGTGAAGTAATTTTTTATGTGTATTCTGCGCGTTTAAGGATTCTATTTTAAATTTTCTGGGTTCAGACACTTAAGTTCGGGAATTACAAACATACCGTCTTTTCTTATAAGCACGTCATCAAAATATATCTTACCGCCTCCGTATTCTGGTGTCTGGATGCATACCATATCCCAGTGTATGGCAGAGTCATTGCCGTTGGGAGCTTCCTTGTAGCACCTTCCCGGGGTAAAGTGAAAACTTCCCATTATTTTTTCATCAAATAGTATATCTTTCATTGGCTTTATTATATAAGGATTAACCCCAAGAGCGAACTCACCTATATATCTGGAACCATTGTCTGTATCAAGGACCCTGTTAATTCTTTCAGTATCGCTGGCTGAGGCCTTAACGATTTTTCCTTTTTCAAAGGAAAGACTTATATTTTCATAGGTGATGCCCTGATAGATAGTGGGGCAATTGAAAGTTATCCTGCCTTTTACGGATATCTTTACCGGAGCTGTGAAAACTTCTCCATCCGGTATGTTATATTCCCCTGCGCATTTTATGGCGGGGATATCTTTAATGGAAAATGCTAAATCTGTACCCTTGCCGGTTATGTGTACTTTATCAGTTTTATTCATAAGCTCTACAAGGTTGTCCATAGCTTTTGACATTTTAGAGTAGTCAAGATTGCAAACATTGAAATAAAAGTCTTCAAATGATTCCATGCTGGTGTTTGCCAGCTGAGCCATTGAATTATTGGGGTATCTAAGGACTACCCAAAGAGTATTGTCAACCCTCTCTTCATTTACAGCTTCTACAAAATGCTTCATGTAAACACCTATTTTTTCAGGTACAATATCGCTAAGCTCGCTGATGTTATCGCTTGCTCTTATACCGATAAAAGCATCCATTTCCTTAATGCGGACAAGTTCATATTTAGCCATTGAGTCTAACTGCTTTACGCTGCATTCTTTAAGGAGTTCTCTTGTAATGCTGGAATCTTTAAGGTCAATGAAGGGAGCAGCCCCAATTTTATAAATTTCTTTTACCAGGGCCTTTACCAGTGGTATTCCCGAACTACCCACGCATTCGACCATAACCTTGTCTCCCTTTTTTACCCTGCAGGAATAGTTTACAAGATTTTCTGCCAGTTTTTTTATTCTTGGATCCATTGACTCACCTGCTGTTATTTTTTATTAAAATTGCTTCTATAAATTATATTATATTATTTTACTTAAAGAATCTTAATATGTTTTTAAAGGTACTGTACGGCAAATAATATTTGATTATGGCTTTATTTTATAAAAGGTTATTATACTCTAAAATTTTTTAATTGTAATAGAAAAAAATATATGTATTTCAACATCTTTAAAGGGTATCTATTTAAATTTTTAAATCAATCTCGGTTAGAAAATGGTCATATCCGTGCTTTTTTAGGATTTTTTCCCTGCCGTCTTTTTTAATTCTAATACCTTTTTTATCCGTTATTTCTCCTACCTTAAATCCTTTTACCCTGCCCATATTCTTTTTTGATACAGTAAATACCAGCTCAAAATCCTCGCCGCCGTACAGGGCAAAGTCAAGAGCATCTCTGCCGCATGCTTTTGCAGCTTTTTCAGTTGACGGTTTTACAGGAACTGAATCCGCATAAATTACAGCACCTGTCCCGCTCTGTTCACATATTCTTTTTACCTCGGAGGCCAGACCGTCAGAAACATCAATCATTGCGTTTATATATTTTAAAAAGGGTTTGACTTTGTAAAATTTTGCTTTTGGTTCCAGGTGTTTCTTTTTTACATTATTAAATCCGCTGATATTTTTTAAAAAGAGGTGCAGGCCGGCTGAACTGGAGCCGAGGTCCCCGCTTACCATAATTGCATCACCGGGTTTTGCAGATGAACGGAATTTAAGATTTTCTTTTTTTGCTTCGCCAAGCATGAAAATATCTATTGTAAACTGACTGCCGTGTGTTATGTTACCTCCAATTATTTCAATTTTGTATTTTCTGCCTGCCTGCCTCAACCCCATGTATATTTTTTCTATAATTTCGGTATCCATTTTTATAGGAATTACTAGGGAAACAAGGAAATATTTTGGTTCTGCACCCATGGCTCCTATATCGGAAACATTTATTTCTACGGCTTTCCTGCCAATCTGGCGGGGTGTGAAATATCTTAATGAGAAATGGTCACCTTCTACCAGGGTATCGGTAGTAAGGACAAGGTAACTATTTGCGTATTTTATGACAGCAGCATCATCACCTATACCCTTGACTATTTTCCTGTTAACCGGCTTTTTTGTTAGCTTATTTATTAAGGCGAACTCGCCGCCTATTTTAGAAATATCCATTTTTATTTTTTTATATTTATTTTATCTAATTTTTTATTTTATGTCGCCATCATCACCGCGTAGATATTTATTGACCAGAGCAATTGCGCAATACTTTCCGCACATGGTGCACTTGTCGTCACTTATTCTACTCTCTTTTCTGTACCTTTTTGCTTTTGCCGGGTTAATAGAGAGATTTATCTGTTTTTTCCAGTCCAATTTTTTTCTTGCTTTTGCCATTTCTATATCTATGTCCATAGCATGCTTTTTACCCCTGGCAATATCTGCTGCATGAGCGGCTATTTTGGAAGCAATAACTCCTTCTCTTACATCATCAACGGTGGGGAGCCGTAAATGTTCGGATGGGGTAAGGTAACATAAAAAATCAACACCGTAGTAACCCGCGAGAGCTCCGCCTATGGCACCGGCTATATGGTCATAGCCAGAAGCTATATCAGTAACAAGTGGACCAAGAACATAAAAGGGAGCATTGTTACAGATCTTTTTTTCCAGCAGGACATTTGCTTCTATCTGTTCAATAGACATATGCCCTGGACCCTCAATTATTACCTGTACTCCTTCTTTTCTGGCTTTTTTTGCTAATTCGCCAAGTATTAGCATTTCCTGTATCTGTGCCCTGTCTGTTGCATCAGCAAGACAGCCGGGCCTTAATCCATCTCCCAGACTTAAGGTTACATCATATTTTTTTGCTATTTTTAGTAACCTGTCAAAATTTTCGTATAGGGGGTTTTCTTTTTTGTTATAAAGTATCCATGTAGCCAGGAAAGCCCCGCCCCTGCTTACAATATCAAGAAGCCTTCCCTGATGCTTTAACCTTTTAAGGGACTCGGTAGTTACCCCGCAGTGTACAGTCATAAAGTCAACCCCATCTTCTGCCTGTTTTTCAATTACCTCAAAAAGATGGTCTTCTGTCATACTGACAACCCCTTTATTTTTTGCAGTTTCAATGGCGGCCTGGTAGATGGGGACTGTTCCTACGGGGACAGGGGAATTTTTTATAATAGTCTTCCTTATTTTGTCAATATCACCCCCGGTGCTTAGATCCATTACGGTATCAGTTCTTGCTTCTAGGGCTGCCTTTAATTTTTTTAATTCATCATCAAGGTCAAAGTGTTCTGAAGATGTCCCGATATTGGTATTAACTTTAATACTTGTGCCCTCTCCAATAGCACAGATTGGCTCCAAGGAGGGATGTTTCTTATTGTAGGGGATTACCATGCTTCCTTCTTCTATTTTTTCCCTTATGTATTCAGCATCTACATCTTCACGCTCTGCTGCTTTTTTCATCTGTCTGGTTATTTTTCCACTTGATGCCTTTGTTAGCTGGGTCATTTTATATCTTAATCCTCCTTTAATTTCTCTGGTATGGTTTAAATTTTGTTATTTCCTAGAATTATCTTTCTAAATTCACTGCATTTTTTCTCCACGTCAGAACTTGCAACAATAGCTGATATTATGGCTACCGATTTTGCGCCTGCTTTGAGTACTTCCTCTATATTATTTTTATTGATGCCGCCAATAGCTACCGGGGGTATCTTTATTTTCTCTTTTACCTCTCTGACAAATTTTATACCGGAAGGCATTCCCGCATCTGGTTTTGTCCGGGTTTCAAATACAGGACTTATCCCTATATAATCAGCACCTTTCCTCTCGGCTTTTAGTGCTTCTTTTATATTGTGTACGGTCAGGCCAATAATTTTATTGCTACCAAGTATTTTCCTTGCAATGCGGAAAGGCATATCTTCATTGCCAAGATGCACCCCGTCGGCATCTACCGCGAGGGCAATATCGACCCTGTCATTTATTACCAGCATAGCGCCGCTTTTTTTACAGAGTTTTTTTATTTCTCCTGCTTCTTTTACCATATCTTGCGTATTTTTATCTTTTTCCCTGTACTGGATTATTTTTACCCCTGCTTTTAAGGCCGACTCTACATCTTTAAGAACTGTCTTTTTTGTCAACTTTGAGTCGGTTATAAAGTAAAGGTCTATATTTTTAATCTTGACTTTCATTTTTATTTAATCTTTTCTGTTCTTTCCATTATTTTTATTGTGTTTTCGTCAATATTATAAATCTCATCCATAAGCATTTCCTTATAAGAGGCAGGCCCTTTTGCATTTTTAGCTGCCACCTCTCCGGCTATTCCCAGCAGTGAGAGGGCATTCAGTGAAGCGACAGCGCAGTCTTTTTCAATAGAAGCAAATGTTCCTATTGCCGAGGAAGCCATGCAGCCGGACCCCACAAAGCAGCCCATCATTGGATGGCCATTTTCGCAGATATAACTGTCCTTTCCGTTTGATATAATATCCTCTTCACCGGTTATAACCACAGTGAGTTTTTCCCTGGCGGCTAATTTTTTTGCTATTTCTAAAGGATTCCCCTTTAATGATATCGCTTCTACTCCTCTGGTTTCTGCCTCGGCGCCTGCTATTGTCCCTATTTCTGATGAATTACCCTTAAGTATTGAAATCTTTACATTATCCAGTATTTCTTTTGACTTATCTGTCCTGAAATCAGTGGCACCTGCACCAACAACATCAAGAATTACAGGTATTTTTTTCTCATTTGCTTTCCTGCCGGCTATAATCATTGATTTTACAAGGTCTACGGTCAGGGTTCCTATATTTAAAACAAGAGCGCTGGCGATAGAAGTCATTTGCCCGGCCTCTTCCGGGGCATGCGCCATTACGGGAAGTCCCCCGATGGTCCTGACTATATTTGCACAGTCATAGATTGTTACCCAGTTTGTTATATGATGCACCAGAGGTCTTTGTTCTCTTATTTTTTTTAGATTTTCTATTGTATTCAATTTTACCCTTTCTATATAAAATTTAATTTAAGTTCTGGCCATCCGGCTCGATTCTTTAAGAGATGGCCTGATACCGGCAAAAGGTACTTTTGCCTGGCGTAAAATTTTTAACAGCTTTTACCAAACAGCATCTCTTGCCCTTAGAAATATCAGGGAGATATTTCTAAAATAAAAAAAACTACCAACCTGACCTCTGATTAGTAGTTTTTTAATTTCTACTTTTCCTACGCTAGCATTACCCAGGTCAGGTTTAAGGGTCGATAGTCTAACAACGGACTATCCTCTCAGCTTTTAAAAGCTCCCCTAAGTATTTGCAATATTTAATTTTCAAAAAATTTTCTTTATAATATAAAAGAAAAAAACAGTGCTAAGTTACAAAACGTAAGTGATATTAGCACAAATGATTTATATTAACAATGGTTTAAAGAATATACTTAAATGATTAAAGTTATGGTAAAGTGATTTAATATGAAATTTACTGAAAGAAAAGTTGGTATTTTAAGAGAAGTAATTGATAAATTCGTTGCGAAGGCCGACCCTGTCTCTTCAAAAAGGATAGCACAGGGTTCGGAGTTTGACTTGAGCTCTTCAACCATAAGGAAAGAAATGGCAGAGCTTGAGGAGATGGGCTATCTTACCCATCCCCATACATCGGCAGGAAGGATGCCTACTGATAGGGGCTACAGGTTTTATGTAGATAACGTGATAAGGGAAGAAATAAGGGAAGAGTTAAATATGAATATGGCCGCTGATGGCAGGGAAAGCGGCGCTTTTGAGATAGCGGTTGATAAGGATATGGAAATTGAGACCATACTTCAGAAATCCACGGAGATGCTGGCAAGGTTCACGAATTATCTGTCAATGATTGTGGCTCCTACAATCCAGCAGAGCAAGTATAAGCATATAGAGCTCTTAAAGTTTAACAGCGGAAACATACTGATGGTCCTTATTACCAATACCGGAAGGGTATATAAAAGAAGCACGCCGATGGGCGGAAAATATACTGACCTGGACCTCCAGGCAGCAGTAAATATAATGAATTTACAGCTCAGGGATAAAAATATTGTTGATATTAACGCAGATGATATAAAAATACAAAAAAGTGAGCCATATCTGATACTGCTTATAAATAAAGTTGTTGAGATGATAAAGGAGTGCATCAAGGAAAATTTGCAGTATAATAAGATTTTCATTCATGGAGCATCTGTGATACTCCAGCATCCTGAATTCATTGAGCTGAAAAAAATCCATAATATTTTAAGGGTTATAGAAAATGAGTACCTGCTTATGAAATTATTGCTGGATTTTTCAGATGACAGCGGTTTTGTAGTAAAGATTGGTTCAGAATTATTTGAAGAAGGAACCCAGGATTTAAGTCTTGTAGCATCAAGGTATAAGATTTATGGCAGCTCAACGGGAGCCATAGGCGTTCTGGGGCCTAAAAGAATGGATTACTGCCGGGTTATAAGGAGTCTTAATCTTTTCAGGAGGGGCCTTACGGAAATATTTAATTCCAGGGCTTAGCGCTTAAAATAAGAGCTAAAGGTAGAGGCGTTATGCATAAACTGGAAAAAAGTGTTAGAATGGGTTATTATTTCTGCGCTATTTATTTAATAATCATGTAAAATGTTTAAAAATTAGTTTTGTTTTGAGGTGGTTTTTAGAAGTGGCAAATAAAAGAGATTATTACGAAGTTCTGGGACTGTCCCGGGATTGCAATACAGTAGATATAAAAAAGGCATACAGGAGACTTGCCCGTCAGTACCATCCTGATGTAAATAATGGCAATCCTGAGGCGGAAGAAAAATTTAAGGCAATTTCCGAAGCTTATGCAGTTTTGAGCAATGAAGAGAAGAGAAGCCAGTATGACCAGTTTGGATTCAGCAGGAATCTGTTTAAGGATTTTGATTTTGGAAGTGTATTTTCGGAATTTGGTTTAGGGGATATTTTTGATACGATATTTGGCTCCGGATTTGGCAGATCTTTCTCCGGCAGGCAGGGGGGCATGCGCAGGGAGAGGGGTTCCGATATAAATGTTAATGTAAAAATAAGCTTTAAGGAAGCTGCCTACGGTGTTAAAAAGGAAATTGAATACAGAGTGGATGATATTTGCCCGGTTTGTCACGGAAGGGGCGCTGCCGCAGAGGACGGGGTAATAACCTGTCCGGAGTGCGGCGGGGCTGGAAGGGTAAGGATTGCAAGACAGACCTTTCTGGGAAGCATAGTAACCACGTCAACATGCAGTAAGTGCGGTGGTTCCGGTAAGATAATAAAGGAGCCCTGCAGCAAGTGTAAGGGAAGGGGCTATTATCCGGAAAAGAAAAAGGTAAAGGTGAATATCCCCGGTGGGATTCATGATGGTGACAGCCTGAGGTTGTCCAGGAAGGGAAATTCACTGGGCAGGGATTCTATAAATGGAGATCTGTATGTAACTGTAAGAGTAATTCCTCACCCCGGCTTTAAAAGAGAAGGTGATAATATACTGTCCGGTGTTGATATATCTTTTGCGCAGGCAGCCCTTGGCTGCAAAAAAGAGGTAGAGACCCTTGACGGTAAAGAGGAAATAACCATCAAGCCGGGTACCCAGCCCAATGAAAAGATTGTCTTTAAGTCCAGGGGTATGGTTCAGCTAAATGGCTACAGGAGAGGTGACCATATAATAAATATAAATGTTAAGATTCCCACCCGGCTTAAGAGGAGCGAGGCAGAGCTTTTAGAAAAGTATGCCAGCGGGAGGAAGGAAGCTTTCAGGGGCGGAAAAGAGGGAAGTTCCTCCGGTAAAGAGGGTGCGCCTAAAGGCAAATAAGTTTTTTATGGTCCGGAGTATTCCTTTTTATGCTATATTAACCTGGATTAACCTTTTTACCTTATTTTAAGCTATTTAATATATTTTTAACTTTATAGGCAGAGAAGCTAAGAAATGAGTTACCCTTATTTTTTTGTAGATCCCGGTTTTATTGATGAAAATGAAATAAAAATAAAAGGAGAGGACTTAAACCACCTTAGAAATGTGCTGAGGGCAAGGGTCGGCGATGAAGTCCATATATCTGATAATGAGCATTTCAGGTATAGAACTGAAGTTTCGGGTATCGGCAGGGCTGAAATTGCATTGGTTATAAAAGATAAGAAGCAGATTATAAAGAAATCTCCACAGATTATTTTATTTCAGTGCGTGCTTAAGAAAAATTCAATGGAGTTTGTTATCCAGAAATCAACCGAGATAGGCGTGCATAAAATAGTGCCCGTTATCAGTGAAAGAGTGGTTTCAGATGTAAAAAAGGTTTCCGGTAAGATTAAAAGATGGCAGAAAATTTCTGATGGGGCTTCCAAGCAATGTAAGAGGGATTTTAAGTGTGAGGTAGCGCCGGCTCAGGATATTTACAGTATAGGCGTTTCAGAATATGACCTTTTTTATGTTCCCTATGAAAGAAGTGCCAATGATAATAAAAGTTTGATTGATAGCAGAAAGTCCATATCAAGTGCTTCTAAAGTAGCTTTTTTAATAGGGCCTGAGGGCGGCTTTGGTGATGGTGAGGTAAATTCCCTGAGGCAGAAGGGTGCCACCGAGATAAAGCTGGGAAAAAATATTTACCGTTCCGAAACTGCAGCAATTTATTTTTTATCCGTACTGGACTACCTGATTGGAAACAGGAAATGACTGGTATTAAATTTTCTATAGATACCCTTGGTTGTAAAGTAAACCAGAGTGAATCTGATTTTATTGCAAGGCAGCTGCAAAAAAAGGGTTTTAAGCTGGTCTCCCGCAACCAGGGCCCTGATTTCTGCCTGGTTAATACCTGCACTGTAACCTCGCAGAGCGACAGGAAAGTAAGGCAGCTTGTAAGAAGGATTAAATCAGATAACAGGGAAAGCAAAATCATTGTTACCGGCTGTTTTGTTGTATTTAATAAGGACTTTTTAAAGGAATGCGGAGTCGATTTTGCGGTGAAAAATAAGGAAAAGGACAGGATACCTGATTTGATTGCGGAGGAAGTGCTGAAAGGGAAGAATAAAAGCGGGGTTGCCGGCATTTCTCTAACCTGCATTATGATGCACTCAAGGCCGGTTGTTAAGGTCCAGGATGGTTGCGAGCAGAATTGTACCTACTGCATAATTCCAAAAGTGAGGGGAGGTTATAAAAGTGTTGCGTACAGGAAGGTCCTGGGGATTGTAAAGGAGCTTGAGGAAGATAATTCCGAAGAGATAGTCCTTACAGGCATAAATATAGGGAAATACGGAATTGACCTTACAGGGAAAGGGACTGACAACGCAGATGAAGTAGGTGATTTTAAGAGTCTGTTAGAGGGAATTACCGGAGATACCGGCATAAAAAGGATAAGGATAAGCTCTATTGAGGTAGATGATATTGATGATGGGCTGCTGGATGTATTAAAAAGAAATGAGCTGCGTATTGCCCACCACCTGCATATCCCACTCCAGAGCGGAAGTAATAAAATACTGGAGCTAATGGGAAGACCGTATACTGCTGAATATTATCTGGAAAAGGTAAAAATGTTAAGGAAGTTTTTTCCTGATATCGCCCTGACTACGGATGTCATGGTGGGCTTTCCCGGTGAGGATAATTATGATTTTGACCGGACTGTGGATCTGGTAAGGAAGGCTGCCTTCGCTAAAGTTCATGTTTTTAAGTTTTCAAGAAGGAAATATACACCTGCTTACAGGATGCCTCATCAGGTAGATGAGAAGGTAAGATCTGACAGGAGCAGAGTTTTAAGGGAAATTGGAGGTAAGCTGCGGGATGGCTACCTTGAAAGGAACTTGGGCAGGGAAATTGATGTAGTCTGTGAGAAAATGGGGGATGATGGCATTGTGGGCGGAACATCAGGTAACTATATTAAGGTTTATTTTAAAATGGATAAGAAAAAGTTTGGCAAATTTAAAGGAAAAATAGTAAAGGTCAGAGTTGATTCTGTTTATAGAAACGGACTTATGGGAAAGCTGTCTTAGTTTTTGGATAATTAATTGATTGTTTTATATAAATACCTCAATTTATATAGCTTCTTTATCGAATATATATAATGCCTATTAAATATATCAGCAACTGGCTATGAAGCATCTGCAAAGTTTTATTTAAAATGATAGAATACGTTTATATAATATAAATATATTATAAGGTAGGTGGTAATGAAAAAACTATTACTAATTCTCTTTATAATAACAATCACTTTGCTGCTAATTACAAATATATCTGGATGCAAAAAGCCACCCGAGCCTACTGACTGGCGTAAAGTGTCCTGGCAGTGGTCTTCGCCATATGAGGCTCCAAAAGGAGATAAGATTGTCTTTGTTTCAAACCGTGATGGAAACTGTGAGATATATTTGGTTAATATAGATGGCACAGGACTTAAGCGCATTACAGATAGTCCAGGAAATGAATACCAACCTGACTTATCACCTGATGGGACTAAGGTCGCCTTCGAATATCCTTACTCTATTCATGGTGAAGAAGATAAAGAAATATATATGATAAATACAGATGGCTCTGGAAGGAAAAATCTTACAGACAATGAAGATTATGACTGGGATCCCTGCTTTTCACCTGATGGTTCTAAGATTGCTTTTTCTTCGACCCGTGATGGAAACCCAGAAATATACATAATGAATGTAGACGGCTCAGACCAGATAAGGCTTACAGATAGTCCTGGAGGTGACTGGGGCCCCTGCTTCTCGCCTGATGGGACTAAAATTGCTTTTGTGTCAAGACGTGATGAAATTATTGATAAAAGAGAAATTAGCGATAAAGATGTAGATGAAATTTATAATCCAGAAATCTATATAATGAATGTAGATGGCTCTAATCAGACAAGGCTTACAGATAATAATGATAATAAGTGCACATTTGGAGCACCTATAGATGAGGAACCCTGCTTTTCACCTGATGGTAAAAATATTGCCTTTACATCATATTGTGAAGGAGATGGTATTTTTATAATGAATATAGATAGTTTTGAAAAGGAAGAATTCATAGGCTTTAGTTCGAATGATACATCTTATTGTCTTTCACCTGATTGGTCTAAGTTTGTTATTTCAAATAGTTATGGACCAGGGGAAGAGGAAGGAAGAGAAATATTTATATATGATGTAGGTGATAAACACAGGGAACATGGGATAAATCTTTCAAATAATCCGGCAAGTGATTTCCTTCCCTCCTTTTAAATTTTTATATAATTTATATACAGAATAATTCTTTTAATAGGGATTTATAGTAGGTTACTAAATTAAATAATAAAAAGATAAATATAATCCTTTTATTTCCAGAGTAATAACTTTTAATACACATATGATAGATTATAAATTGTATGTTATAAATTTATAATATATTTATAACACAAAATAGACCAGGAATTTTACTACGGGATTTAAATTATATATAAAAAGTAAAAAGTTCCTTCTTGTAACGCTCATCTTAGTTTTTCTAATGATGAGCTTTATTTTTCCCGATTCTATATTTGCCGGATTTGGAAGAATTACAGCTACAGACGAAGATGATGAAACCGAAGCACTTTATAAACTAAATCTTATATTATTAATTAACTATGACGCAAGTGATGAAAGAATTGGTGAATGGGAAGATAAGTTTAATGAAGCCTCAAAACTGTTATACAACTCTACGTAAGGGCAGATGCAGATAGGCACTGTAAAGGTTTTTATAAATGAATCAGATGTATCGGACATAAAAAATATTGCTGATATAGTAATTGATCATAAAGGGTATGCACATGCAAACGTCCACGGCTTGCGTGTTAAAGGAAAAAAAGTTCATTTGTATGATGATGATTTAGAAGATCACGGAGAGGTAACGATTGTTCATGAGCTGGGGCACTATGTTTTTAATCTAAAGGATGAATATGAGGGGTATTATTATGATGAAAAAGAAAAAGAATGGGTTTTTCAGAGCCCAAATAATAAAGGAGAAAAATTTCCAACTCCTGCAAGGTGCACCGGTGAATCAAGTGACCCTGCAAGTTTGATGGATGCATCACATACTTACCATGTAGACAGGACTGAATGGTGCACCCCAAATAATGATGGTAAAAACTGGGATACGGATCATAATCCAGGTTTGACGGATGACGATGGCACAGAGTGGGAAAATGAGCAGGAACATGAGCACCATATGTCATGCTGGGAGACAATATACCATTACTGTATGGATAAATATGGGATTCTAATGGAGATACCTGAAGTCGAGCTAAGCACAGAAACACCACCTAACCATGAAGATATAGAATGGATTGTATTAAGCGGCGAGCCAAGGACCGTTATAGCTATTGATAATTCCCAGCAAATGTTACCTCCTGAGAGGCTGGAGCTTGCAAAGGATGGAGCCAATATCTTTGTAGATATTGCCGAAATAGGAGATGAGATTGGTGTTATCTCTTATCATGAAAGTCCTTCAGTTATATTTCCTATTCAGAAGATCTATGATAGCCCAGAGATGAAATTACTCAAAGAAGATGCTATGGTTCCTTTATATTCTCCTGACGGGGAAAAAATTGCCTTTACAAAAGTTACTGGCATTCCTTCTGGAAATGAAAATTACAATATGTATTTGATGAATGAAGTTGGCTCTGATGAGATTCAGCTTACAGATTACTCCTCACCATATTTAAGTTTTGATATCCCTGCATTCTTTACGCCAGGCGGATATTGGCTTACTTTTACAAGGTCTAAAGCAGCTTCATTAGAAGCACCTGTAGATCATACGAATTATGCTATTAGATTAGATGACCTTGATGAGAAACATTATATAGGGATGGCTGAAGGAGCTTTCTTACCACGTTATTCACCTTACTGGGAAAGAATGGTATATTCAGCTTCAAGCGATGAGGAGTACCCCTGTATTTATGTACAGGAACCTGGAATATACGAAGACTTCGAATGGGAAAGACTTACACCTGTTGAATCTTTCCCCTGTTGGGAACCCAGTTTTTCACCTGATGGAACTAAAGTTTTATTTGCATCTATAGTAGATGGAAGTGTGACTAATTCGGATATTTGCATAATGGATGTATATCCTAAGGACGTAGATCCTGATACAGGCGTAGCCAATATGTACTTAGATCTTTCCAGTTTGAATAGACTTACTTATTTACCTTCATATGAAACTAGCCCCTGCTATTCACAAGATGGCTCTAAAATTGCCTTTGTATCAAATCGTGATGGAAATGATGAAATTTATATGATGGATAAATATGGCTTTGATAAGATAAGGCTTACTTACAATCCAGAGGGATATGAAACTAGCCCCTGTTTTTCACCAGATGGAACTAAGGTTGCTTTTACATCCGTCTATGATGATGGAAGTTCTGGAATCTATACTGTTGACATCACTGGTAGCCTTGAGCCACCAACAAGAAAATTTGCAAAAGAGGCCATTGATTCTATATCTATTTCTGACGTTGAAGATAGCAACGTGGCATTGACCTTAAGGACTTCACTAGACCAAATAATTAATACTGAAGAACGTACTGGTAATGAATCTATTATTTTAATCTCTGGAGACCAGTATATTGAATTTAATGAAGACATGGATAATGTTATTAAAGATATCATTGAAGAAGGCGTAAGAGTATATACTGTAGGAATAGGTGATGCAGATAAAGAAGCGCTGGCAGATATAGCTTATTTAACAAATGGTGAGTATTATTATGCAGGAGATGAAGGAGATTTAGATAAGATTTTTAATAGTATATCAAAAGATGTTCATTCAATGTATCCCATTAGAGAGCTATTAGAAGGTTACATCGGTCCTTCCGAACAGATTGAAGATAGTGAATATATAGATTCATTTACCGATGAAGTAATGTTTTTTCTTTCATGGGAGGGTAGTGACCTTGATTTAACACTCATAAGGCCGGACGGCACAATAGTTGACCCGGAGGTGGCAGATAATGATAGTGATATAAGATACTTAGAAGAAGAAACATATGAATTCTACAGGATAAAAGAACCGATGGTTGGTGATTGGCAGGTTATAATAGATGCTGTAGATGTTTCAGGCCAGGAGTATTTTAATCTTCAGGTAATGGCAAAAGCCAGTGGTGTTGTATTTGATGCAAAAACGGATAAGGAAATTTACACCTATCCCGAAAAGATATTAATTAAATCAAAAGTACAAGCTTTATATCCGGTTGCCGGCGCAGAAGTTACGGGAACTGTTTTAAGACCAGATGGGAGCAAAACTGATATTGTTTTATATGATGACGGGCTCTCATTGCATGGGGATGAATTCCCCGATGATGGTATGTATTCCAATTATTTTGCCGAATATACTGAAGACGGGGAGTATATATTTAATATGGTTGCGGTAAATACAGAAGGTATGCAATCATTGGCTAATATAGAACTTACTACTGAAGAACTTCATCCCCAGCCTATTGACCCCTTTACAAGGGAGGCAAGTGTGTCTATAACAGTTACAGGCGTCCCTGAAGAGCTGCCCACAGAACTAATCCTCGATTTCCCTTTTTCTATGCAATATTCTGATATTCTTTCTGGCAATGCTACTCTTACTTCAGAAGGAGAACCCCTTGAAGGCAAAGAGTTAGAATTTGGCTGTATGCTTCCTATAGAAGTACTTACTACAGATGAAAATGGTATTGCATTTAGCAGTCCATATAAAGTATTGGATATGTCCGGTACTTCTACTGACCCCATATGTGTAAATTTCTATGGAGATGACTTGTACCTCCCCGGTTACTCTGAACAGTATATAGAGATAGAAAAAGAAAATGCTTATCTTACCTACACCGGAGATACCATAGTAGAAGTAGATAGTCCTGTTACTTTATCATGCAAGGTATCAGAAGAAGAGGATGGATACCCCGGAGATATAACTCTTTCTGGCCCAGTTTATTTTACTTTAACTACAGAAGAAGGGTTTGAATCCATCTATACTGCTGATATAGACTCCAATGGTATAGCTACAGTAAATATAGAGCTTCCAGTGGGCCTGTACTCTGTAGTAGCTACAATAGATAGTAATTACTACATTGCAGATGCGTCAGGAGAAACACTTGCCGTATATGACCCACAGGGTCCTCATATAACCGGAGGAGGATGGTTTATCCCGGAAGGTAAGGAGGATAAGGTTAACTTTAACTTGAATTTAAAGTATAAAAAGGATGGCACCCTTAAAGGTAACTTAAAAGTTACCGATCATAATACTGGTATAAACTATAAAGCAGGTGATTTTAACTATATGGTAGTAGTAGGAAGTAAGGCATACCTGAGTGGTAACCTTACTATAGATGAAGAAGGTAGCTATCCCTTTGAAGCTTTAATAGAAGATAATGGTTCTCCGGGCAGTGATAGTGACAGGTTCAGTATTGATATACTGGCCAGTGGTGAGCATATAGTATTTGATGAGCTGATTGACGGTGGAAATACTGTTATACATAAGTAGGTATTTATTACCATTCAAAACCCTATAATTATCTCTCTTATTATTGATATATAAGTTACTTAAAGAAAATAAAATAATAAATTGCTGCCATTACATTTATTCCTCATTTTTATTCCTTCTCCTTAAACCCTCTTTTATATCCCTGCCTGTTACCTATTGGACTATCATGTGATATAATCCACCTTTCCATACCAACAGGTAGATTTTCTCTGATACAGGCATAAATGGCAGTAAAAATTTAATGGCAGCTTAAATTTGTAAAAGTTGTAAAAATCTGGAAAAATAGTATAATCACGCACTTAGGATAAAAATAGGCATTAAAAAAGTGTAAAAAGAATCAGGTAAGTATTAAAATATATAAGTAGATTAAATAAATCTACTTATTAGTAATTTTATAGGGATATTTTAAAAAAATGGAAGATTGTCTTTTTTGTAAGATTATAAATAGGGAAGTTAAAAGTGATATAGTATTTGAAAGTGATAATGTTCTAATATTTAAAGATATATCGCCGGAAGCGCCGGTGCATCTTCTTGCTATACCAAAGAAGCATATTAGCTCTATCATGGAGATTGGCGAACTTGGTGACAATACATTAAAAGAATTAATGGAGGCAATAAGCAGTGTGGCGAAAGATATGGGCCTTGATAAAGATGGATTTAGAGTGGTCACCAATACCGGCAGCAATGCAGGGCAGATTGTTAATCATCTACATTTTCATATACTTGGAAAGAGGAAATTCGACTGGCCTCCGGGCTAAAACTTGTTTGCGCTATATTAGTTGCCCATTATGTAACTTCATATAAATTTAAAAACATTACAAAAAAGAAATCTTCAGAAAAAGGAGGATACTTTGTCTCCGGTAAAACAGAAGTTAAGTATTGCTTTTGAAGGCAGGCATTCAATGGCTGAGCTCATTGGCAGCAGGGATGAATTGCTCCGCCTTATTGAGAGAAAATACAATGTGGATATTTTTGTTCTGGGAAATGACCTTGAAATATCAGGAAAAAGTAAAAATGTAAGGGAAGTTGCAAGACTGATAGAAGAACTGGCACTGCAGATAAATCTCGGGCAGAAACTTAATTCCCAGAAAGTAAGTGATTCAATAAAAATTATGGAAGATAAGACAAATCTCCAGCCCCATGAAGTATTTAAAAGCAGTATAATAGTAAATAGCGGAAAGAAAATAAAGCCGCGTACCATAGGGCAGAAGAAATACATAGAGGCAATAAAGAAAAGCACGATTGTTTTCGGGATTGGGCCTGCAGGGACCGGTAAAACCTATCTTGCTTTAGCCCTGGCTGTTGAGGCATTGAGAGAAGATAAGGTCGGGCGGATTATCCTGATAAAGCCCGTGGTTGAAGCAGGGGAAAAACTGGGGTTTTTACCGGGTGATATGTACGAAAAGGTAAATCCGTACCTGCGTCCCTTATACGATGCTTTATATGAAATGCTGGATGTTGAGAAATTTCAGCAGTACAGGGATATGGGGATTATTGAAGTGGTTCCTCTTGCATATATGAGGGGAAGGACTCTTAATGATTCATTTATTATTCTTGACGAAGCACAGAATACCTCTCCGGAGCAGATGAAGATGTTTCTTACAAGACTTGGGTTTGGTTCAAAAATAGTTGTGACCGGAGATATTACCCAGATTGACCTGCCTCATGACAGGGAATCCGGATTGATTATAGTGGAAAATATTTTAAAAGGAATAAAAGGAATTGATTTTGTATACCTGACCTCAAAAGATGTGGTAAGGCATGAACTGGTACAGAGGATTGTAGATGCATATAAAAAGCATGACGAAAAGAGTAAGAAAAAAGAAGAGAAATAAGAAGAAGGCGTTAGATAAAGGGAAATACTATTGTAAAATAAAGAGATAAAGTAAGGTAGATAATATAAAAAAATTTGACTTTAAAAAATTTAAATGTGATTAAAATGATGTGCGGAGATAAAAAAAATAAAGAATTAGAGGGTAGCAGTAAGAGTAAATGGAAAAATTTTGTAAGTTTTGCCACCAGGTATTTTTCTTTTAGGAGCAAAGTTGCCCAGAAGATGTATATTTTTGTTTTAACCCTGGGGCTGGTAGTGGCTATTCTTGTGTATAGCTATTCACCCGATATAGGTATAGAACTTGGGCAGCCCAGCCCGAGAACCATAAAGGCAAACAGGGCCATTGAATTTGAAGATCCGGCGAAAACAGAGGAAGATAAAAATAAAAATGAGGCAGAGGTAGAAGATGTTTATGTTTATGATATAAATATCTTAAACGGTGAAGAAGGAGCGTTATACCAGATAAAGTACTTTTATCTTCTGGCTGGTATAGTCCAGAAAAAAGATAAGCTCTTCGAGGAAAAAGTCGACTATATGAATAATATGTTAAGTGGACAGTATTCAAGTTCCGTTATTTCTCTTGCTTTAAATCTCTCTGCAGATGACCTGAATATGCTTATGGAAAAGACGCAGGATATAGCAAGGCAAATAATGAAAGAAGAGATAAAGCCAACAGAGGTTGATATTGCTAAAAACGAGGCCATAAGTCTTGTTAAGGCAGATGATGAAATAAAATCTGAATATATTCCCATTGTAACAAGCGTTCTGGAAAACAATATAAGTCCAACGGTGGTTTTCGATCCCGTGGCTACCGAAGAGGAAAGGCAGGAAGCAAGACTTGATACCTCACCTCACATGGTTTCCATACTTGAAGGCCAGACAATTGTTTTTGAAGGAGAGATTGTAAACGAAGATGATATACTCAGACTTACTAAATTGGGCTTGTTTCAGGAAAGATTCAACTGGGAAAGATTTACATATATATTCCTGATATCTTCAGCAGTGCTGTTTCTTTTCGGATTTTATATATTTAAATTTAATTTAAATATATTTAATAACACAAAAAAGTTGGTTATTAATGCATTTTTGATAGTAACTTTTACAGCACTTATAAGAGCACTTACTGTTCTTTCATCCATACATCTAAATTTATGGAATTATCTGTTTCCCATAATTGCTGCATCACTTATATGCACCATATTATTTAATACCCGCCTTGCAATGATGATGACAATATGTCTGGGAATATTTGCAGGCATTGCAACTGATTTTGATTTTAGCCTGGCAGTTGCATATATACTGGGGGGCATTTTCTCAACTTATATGGTATCAAAGGTGTCACAGAGATCCGGAGTTATGCGGGCAGGATTCTTCAGTTCACTTGTCCTTGCTTTCCTGTTTTTGACCATTAATCTTATTGGAGGGGAACTGCAGGTAATAACTCTGTATACTTTACTCGGAGTGCTAAATGGTATAATTTGTGCTGTAATTGCTATAGGATTTCTTCCTTTTATTGAGTCCACTTTTAATGTTACTACTGCAATGGGGCTGCTGGAGCTTTCAAATACTGACCAGCCGCTCCTTAAGGAACTTCTTATTACAGCTCCGGGCACTTACAACCACAGCATCCTGGTAGGGCATCTTGCAGAAAACGCGGCAAAAGCTATAGGAGCAGATGCTCTGCTGGTAAAAGTGGCAGCCCTTTACCATGATGTCGGCAAGATGAAAAGGCCTGAATATTTCTATGAGAACCAGGCAAGTATGGGCAATGTTCATGACCGCCTGAACCCTTCAATGAGCAGGCATATAATATCAAACCATATAAAGGACGGGCTGGAGCTGGCTGCAAAAAATAAAATTCCAAAGAAAGTTTTAAATATTATTTCACAGCATCACGGAAATTCAATAATTTCCTATTTCTATGAGAAACAAAAGGACAGGGAAATGGCTTCCAACAGTGTTTCAAATGGGTTAAAGGAGCATTTCCGTTATCCCGCTAAAAAACCACAGAGCAAAGAAGCAGCAATTCTTATGCTTGCTGACTCAACGGAAGCAGCAGTTAGGTCTATTGAGAAGGTAACACCTAAAAAAATTGAACAGATGGTAAATGACATTTTTGAGGATAAGCTTAAGGACGGACAGCTGGACGAAACAAATATGACTTTAAAAGAGATAAATATAGTTAAAAACACTATGATTGATGGAATAATGTCTATATACCATTCAAGAATTTCATATGATGAGACCGGTACAAAAACTACAAAAGAACTGGAACCCAGAGCGGAGGCAAAGTGAAGGTATCGCTGATTAATGACCAGAGCAAGGTAAAGCTGGATATGGATTTGATGGAGAAAGTCTCTGAATATATTTCAGGTAAGTTTGATAAAGACCCTAAAAGCCATCTGAACATTATTTTCTCTGATATTAAAAGAATCCGGGAATTAAATAAAAAATACAGGAAAGTGGATAGGGAGACAGATGTCCTGTCTTTTTCATATATTTCTGATAAGGAAAATATAAGTCCTGTTAAGGATTCATGTACGGTAACCATAGGGGAAATATTTATCTGCCCGGAAGCTGCCAGCTCCAATGTTTCATCATATCAGAGCATAAACTGGAACTTCAACCTCGAAATAATACTGCTCATAATACACGGGATGCTGCATATATATAATTATGACCATATAAAAGAAGAAGACAGGGTTAGCATGGAAGGCATACAGGACAGCATGCTATCAGATATAAGGAGAACTTTCCGGCTCTAATAATTAAGGTTGCTATTTGATAAATTCCAGGGTATCGCTTTTTAAGCTTACTGGTTGCTAAATGATTCTTCAAATTGGCTCTGCCTATCTCCCATCTCATTCCAGATATCTGAAGGGACTATTTCTCTTAAATAATCAGTAACAGCATTAACCTTCGACCTCTCTTCTGTGATTAACGCATATTCGCTTGGTATGTTGTATTCAGTTCCGTTGTATATAATAGTTAATGAAGAACCGCTTCCGCCTTCGGCTATTTCTTCAGTTGTTTCCCACTGGTTTTTAAGCAAATTATTTTCTTGAATTAACTGGTAAAGTGTGTCCATCTGTCCCTGAGAAACTTCGAAATCAACCTTCCAGACTTCCGGAGCAGGAAGTTCCCCGTAACCCGGCTGGTATTCAAACACTCCTTTAAGGCTGGGACCTACTGTTATTCTGTAATAATAGTAATATTCGGGGGACAATGTACCTGTATCCCAGTACAATTTTGCGGTTAAATCCTTACCATTCTCCTCCGTGACGGTGCACCCGCCAGTAAATGTTAGAAACGCTGTAAGAAATACAATAGCAGCTAATGCAGAAGAAATAGCAATCCTGATATTAAAAGTTCTCATTTTAATTATTTTATTAATATGTTTATAATAAAATTATAACAATTATTTAAAAAAAATGGAAATAAAAGTTTTATTAAACCTCATGCTTGCCCATTAGCGGGCTCCGGAAAACGGTAACCACATCTTTTAATTTCTTGCGGTTAGAATAATTATTGCACTAAACTTAGAGTGCAAAGATTATCTTCAAGAAAGAGGCGGAAGCTTTATAATACTGCTTTAACTATTGACAGGTAATGTAAAATGAAGGTAGGCATGCTCTTCTATAAATTTAGAAATCAATATTTTTTTCGGCATGGAGAATATTTTTTATAAGGAAATTAAAGACTTTGACTGGGAACTGACTGAAAGGGTTGTAAAGCTCGAAAAGAAGAACCTGGGAAGAGAATTATCCATAAATCAGTGGGTTATCCCTGTGGTTATAAGGTATGGGAAGTTTATTGCAGCTGTAAATAGTAATGATGATTCTGATATTATAGGTGTGTGTGAGATTATAAAGAATTGGGAAAAAGAAAAATCTGCTTTTATACATTCTTTTTATGTTGATAAAGAATACAGGAACAAAGGTATCGGTAAAAATCTTTTAAAGAAGGTAATTGATATTTTGGAAAATGAGGGTTTCAGGACAGTGGAATTGACTATTGACCCTGACAATGAAGTTGCAATACATCTTTACAGCGAAGCCGGGTTTAAAAAAATTGGTTTTAGGAAGAGTGAATACGGCAGGGGAGTAGACCGTAGTTTAATGAGTCTGGAACTAAAATGAATAGTAATAATTTTAAATCAGGATTTGTAGGTCTGGTGGGAAGGACCAACGTAGGAAAATCTACGCTGGTTAATAGAATCATAAACCAGAAAGTAGCCATTACTTCGGGCAAGGCCCAGACTACGAGAAATAAAATTAATTGTATTTTAAATACTAAAAACTCCCAGATAATTTTTATTGACTGCCCTGGTTTTTTTAAGGCCAAAAATCTGATGGGCAGACGTCTTTATAAAACTGTTTTAAGTGTGATTGACGATGTCGACCTGATCGTAGCAATAGTGGATGTGGCAGGCGGAATAGGAAGCGGTGATTTTTTTGTTTTTGACAGGATAAAATCAAAGACACAACCAAAATTTTTGCTGTTAAATAAAATAGACCTTGTTTCCAGGAACAGGATAGAGAAAGAAAAAGAAAAGGTAAAGGGTTTTGATTTTTTTGACTATACCGGTGAGGTTTCTGCCGGAACAGGAGAAAATGTTGACAGGTTTTTAAAATCTTTAACAGAAAAACTTCCTGCTGGTCCCAGGTATTTTGAAAAGAATATGTCCACTGACCAGCAGCTTGAAAAAACAGTTTCAGAGATTGTAAGGGAAAAATTGTTTGAAAATCTATCCCAGGAGCTTCCCCATAGTATAAATGTAAGTGTTAACAGGTTTGAGGAAACCAGAAACAGGAATGGGGAGAGAATATCTGTTGTAGAATGCGATATCCATACTGAAAAGACGTCCCAGAAAGCAATAATAATCGGAAAATCCGGGGATATGCTTAAAAAAGTCGGTAGTGAGGCAAGACGCGAGATTGAAGGTCTGTTAAAAAGAAAAGTTTTTCTTCAATTATGGGTAAAAGTTGAGAAGAACTGGACAAAAAATGAGCTTTTACTTAATAAATTTGGCTACTGACTATCTTAAAGGATTATTGGAATAATAAATATTTTTTGAAGCAGTTGGTGATAGAAACAATAATAAGGTAATAGACCAAAATGGATAATATATATAAAAAATTAAGTTTATTTAATGAAAGGTCTGGTGATAAAAACGTTAACCAAAGAACAGTTAGCAAAAACAATTGACCAAACTTTACTTAATCCAGTTGCAACTTCAAAAGAGATAGAAGAGCTGTGTGTAAATGCCAAAAAATACCATTTTGCCGCTGTATGCATCAATCCTGCATTTATAGCGCAGGCAAAGAAAATACTTAACGGCAGTGATGTAAAGGTCTGTTCTGTGGTGGGTTACCCTCTGGGGGCAAATACCATAGAAACAAAAGTATTTGAGGCAAGGGATAATGTAAGAAAAGGGGCAGATGAGCTTGATATGGTTATGAATCTGGGGGCAGTTAAAGGCGGTAATTACGATTACGTTGAAAGGGAAATAAAAATAGTAGTAAATGTTATAAGGCGCGAGCAGATAGCGGAATATAACAAACATATTAATATCAAAGTTATAATAGAAACTGCAATTCTGACACGGGACGAAGTTAAAAAAGTTTGTTCCATTATCGAAAAATCGGGTGTAGATTTTGTAAAAACATCTACAGGGTTTGGCGTTAAAGGTGTTGAGCTTGATGACATAAGGTTAATAAGGGAAGTCGTAACCAGAAATATTGGCGTTAAGGCATCAGGGGGGATAAGGGTTTTCGGAGATGCACAGGCGCTTATAGATGCAGGTGCAACAAGACTGGGGACCAGCAGCGGAGTTAATATAATAAAAGAATACAGTGCTATTTTTGATAAATAAAAGATAAAGATGCCATCTTACAAAGCAAAGGCAATTACTCTAAGAACATATAAGCTGGGCGAGTCTGATAGAATAATCAAGATGTATTCCCTCGACGGTAATATAATCAGCGCTGTTGCAAAGGGAGCCAGAAAAATACGCAGCAGGTTCGGAGGAAGGCTTGAGCTGTTTAACCTTTTAGAACTTGAGCTTACGAAGGGGAGAAACCTTGATATTATAAATCAGGTTGAAATATTAAAGAGCTTTAAAAATATTGCACAGGATTTCTATAAGTTTGTTTTTTGTGAAATAATAAGCAATATTGTTTTAAAAACCCAGTCGTCAAGTGAAAGTTATTCTCCTGTTTTATTTAAATTAATCTATGTTTGCTTCAATGAAATAAATAATGCTGATGCCGAGGATATTTTATCGCTTAAAAAGATTCTGTGCTTTTTTGAGATTAAATTTTTAAAAATTGCCGGATATACGCCTCTTCTCAAGAGCTGCAGCAAATGTAACCAGCCGTTAGAAAATCTTTATTCCTTTAGCAGGGGAAAAATCTATTTTTCAATAAAATATGGAGGGATACTCTGCGGTAAATGCGGAAAGTCTCTGACGGTCAGGGAAATTCTGGGTGCTTCTGACTACAGGTTTATACATGATTTATTTAATCTTAAAATTGAAGATTTCAGGGATATGGAAGTAAGTCCGCATACCTTAAAAAAGGTGCATAAACTTTTAGAAGATTATATAATCTACCATACCGAGTGCAACATAGACAGTTTTAAATATCTTAAAAAATTGGGGATATAAACATTTTAATTCGTAATTTATCTGTGGTTCCCTGTTATTCTGCCTGCGGGTTTGATTGACTATTAAAATTAATGTTATTAAAATAAGTGAATTATGAACTTTCAGGATATTATTTTTAATCTACAGAAATACTGGGCAGAGAATAACTGTGTTATAAAGCAGCCGCTGGATCTTGAAAAAGGTGCCGGGACATTTAACCCGGATACATTTTTAAGGTGCCTTGGGCCCGAGCCGTGGAATGTTGCCTATGTTGAGCCCAGCAGGAGGCCCACAGACGGAAGGTATGGAGAGAATCCGTTTAGAACCCAGTACTATTACCAGTTCCAGGTACTGTTAAAACCCTCCCCGGACAATGTTAAGGACCTTTACCTTGGCTCACTTGAAAGTCTGGGAATTGACTTAAAGCACCATGACATACGTTTTGTTGAAGATGACTGGCAGTCTCCTACAATCGGAGCTGCAGGACTGGGATGGGAAGTATGGGCAGACGGTATGGAAATAACCCAGTTTACCTATTTCCAGCAGATGGGGGGACTTGCACTTAGACCTGTATCGGCAGAAATAACTTACGGGCTGGAACGCATTGCCATGTACCTGCAGGATAAGGATAGTTTCTGGGAGCTCAAGTGGTCTGATGATGTAAGTTACGGGGATATACACCTTGAATCTGAAAAACAATGGTCTATTTATAACTTTGAGATTGCTGATGTTGATATGCTCCTTGATTTATTTGAAAAATATGAGAAGGAATTTAAAAAGGTTATGAAAAAGGGTCTGGTCTTTGTGGGCTGCGAGTATGTGCTTAAGTGCTCACATGTTTTTAACCTTCTGGACGCAAGGGAAGCAATAAGCGTGGCAGAGAGAACTTCATATATTGCCAGGGTAAGGAACCTTGCTAAGATTTTATGCTCTGCCTACCTCAAGCAGAGAGAGGAGCTTGGCTTCCCGCTACTTGTAAGTAATAAGAAAAGGAAGAGATAATTTAGGGTATGGTAAAGAAGAAACAATTACTTTTTGAAATTGGAACAGAGGAAATCCCACCTTTATGTATTAAAGAAGGTACCGGTGGGTTAAAGATGGTTCTTGAGAATAAGCTGGCCGAAAACCGGATTAAATTTGATAGTGTCAGGACTTATAGCTCTCCAAGAAGGCTGGTTGCTGTGGTTGAGGGACTGGCTGAGATGCAGGATTCGGAAGAAAAGATAATCACCGGTCCGCCTGTAGGAATTGCCTTTGATGACAAGGGAAAACCTACGGAGGCAGCAAAGGGCTTTGCAAAAAGCTTAAATTCTAAAGTTAGCGACCTTGAAAAAATAAAAGTGGGTGATAAGGGTCTGTACCTTGGTAAAAAAAATATAGAGAAAGGCAAAAAGACAAAAGATTTACTTGCAGGAATACTCAAGGATTCTATACTTTCACTGGCTTTCAGCAAACAGATGACATGGGGTAATTATGATATCAAGTTTATCCGTCCCATAAGGTGGGTTCTTGCTCTTTACGATAATGAGGTAGTAAATTTTAAAGTTGTAAATCTAAGCTCCTCAAATATAACTTTTGGTCACAGTACAATTAATCCTTCCCCTATAGTTATAAAAGACAGCAGAAACTATTTTAAGCTTCTGGAGGATAAAGGAAAGGTAATAGCTGAGGCGGAAAAGAGGAAGAAAATAATAATTGCAAAGATAAGGCAGCTTGAAGGAAAGTTATGGAAAGGCAAGTTAAGAGTTGTCCTGGACGAAGACCTGCTGGAAGATGTTGTAAATATGGTAGAGATGCCTAATGTAATTGTGGGCAGCTTTCCGGAGAAGTTTCTCTATATTCCAAAAGATTTGCTGATAGAGGCAATACAGCACCACCAGAAATATTTTGCAGTTGTGGATAGCTCGGGAAATGTCAGCACAAACTTTATAATTGTCCAGAATGGGGTAAAGGATGAAGGCGGGGTAAAAGAAGGAAATGAGAGGGTGCTTAAGGCCAGGTTGAGTGACGCCGCGTATTTTTATGAGGAAGACAGAAAGCATAATTTTAGCTACTGGACAAAAAAACTAAAAGGGGTTATTTTCTTTTCCAATCTGGGCAGTATGCATGAGAAATCTTTAAGATTAAAGAAGATAAGTACCCGTATTGTAAAAATGTTAAAAGAAAGTGGCAGCGCTATAGATAATAATCTGGAAGAAGACCTTGCCAGGGCAAGCATGCTATGCAAGTGTGACCTTGTAACAAATATGGTAGTGGAGTTTCCTTCTCTGCAGGGGATAGTTGGATGCCAGTATTCAAAGGACAGGGGTGAGAAATTTGAAGTATCTGATGCGGTGTTTGAACATTACCTCCCGAGGTTTTCCGGTGATATACCCCCGTCAAATGATGTAGGACTGATACTGGCTATTGCAGATAAAATTGATACCATATCCGGAATGTTTATTGCCGGGGAAATACCAACTGGCTCCGCAGACCCATTTGCTTTAAGAAGGAAAGCTTCCGGTATAGTTCTTTCGGTGCTTAAAGGCAAATATGATTTTAGCATTGATGGTTTAATTGGTTACTGCCTTAAATTGTACACCGAAAATCCTGGTTTCAAGTATAAAAATGAGGTGAAAGTTGATAAGGAGGTCAGGGACTTTATCATAGCAAGGTTTAAGTTTATGGTGGGTAGGGAGAATAGGAGGATTGATATTCTTGAGTCAGTCCTCGGGTCCGGTTGCTCCTCTATCATGGATATCGGCTTAAGATTTGATTCTCTTGAAGAATTTATTGGAGAAAAGGACATAAAGAAAATATATTTCCCCATGGTCAGATGTAAAAATATAATGGGTAAAGGAGGATTTGGCAGGGTAGATTCCGGGTTGCTTACGGAAGAATATGAGAAGAAACTATTTTCATCAATCGAAAAAAAAGAGCCACTGATAAAAAAATTTATCAGAGATAAAGATTACAGGGAGGTTCTTTTAAAACTTTACGAATTTGGAAAAGTTGTTGATATTTTCTTTGATAAAGTACTGGTAATGGATAAAAATGAGAAAACAAGGTCTAACCGCATTAATTTGATAAAAAAAACATTTGACCTTTACATGATGATGGCAGATTTTTCCAAATTAATAGTAAATAATAGCTAATATCAAAATATTACCCTTAATTTTTTTCTGTTTTTCTGTTATCATATTCCAATTTGTCATTTCAAGATTATAAAATAAATTGTTATTTTAGCATAAGAAAGGGATTGGTAAAAAATGGCTTCGAAAAAATATGTGTATTTTTTTGGCGAAGGTAAAAAAGAGATGAAGAAACTCCTTGGAGGAAAAGGAGCTAATTTATCAGAAATGACCAATATAGGGCTGCCGGTGCCCTCTGGTTTTACTATAACAACTGAGGTTTGCAACCTGTTCTATGAACTGGGAAGGAAATATCCCGGAGGAATGGATGAGCAGATTGAAAAAAACCTGAAAAAATTAGAAAAACAGATGGAAATGAGTTTTGGGGATGAAGAAAATCCGCTGCTGGTTTCCGTAAGGTCAGGAGCGGCAATTTCCATGCCCGGCATGATGGATACAGTTCTTAATCTTGGCTTAAATGACAGGACTATAAAAGGCCTAATTAAAAAGACAGGTAATGAAAGATTTAGCTGGGATTCATACAGGAGGTTTATCCAGATGTTCGGTGATGTGGTAATGGGGGTAGAACATGATAAATTTGAGAAAGCGCTGCAGGCCAGAAAAGACAAAAAGAAAGTAAAGTTTGACACCGAGCTGGATGATCAGGATTTGAAGGCCCTGGTAGAAGATTATAAAAAGATTATAAAACAGTCTAAGAATAAAAGTTTTCCGCAGGATCCTAGAAAGCAGCTTAAAATGTCTATTGATGCGGTATTTGGTTCCTGGAATAATAAAAGGGCTATTTCTTACAGAAATCTTCACGATATTCCTCATGGTATAGGAACTGCTGTAAATGTACAGGCAATGGTTTTCGGGAATATGGGAGAAAGTTCAGGAACAGGTGTGGCTTTCACCAGAAATCCGGCAACAGGCGAGGATAAATTTTACGGAGAGTATCTTTTTAATGCACAGGGCGAGGATGTGGTTGCAGGTATAAGGACCCCACAGACAATATCCAAGCTGAATGAAGAGATGCCAAAGGTATATAAAGAGCTTGCTGATATAAGAAAGAAACTGGAAGACCATTACAGGGATATGCAGGATCTTGAATTTACCATTCAGGAAGGTAAATTATATATTCTTCAAACAAGAACAGGTAAAAGGACAGCAGCTGCGGCATTAAGAATTGCTGTTGACATGGTAAAGAAAAGACGTATTGATAAGCAAACTGCAGTGACAAGAGTTGAACCGCAGATGCTGGACCAGTTACTTCATAAGCAGCTTGATAATAAAGCAAAAGATAAAGCGAAACTTCTTACAAAGGGGCTGCCGGCATCTCCCGGGGCTGCCCTGGGAAGGGTTGTTTTTGATGCTGATGATGCTGTAAAAGAGTCAAAGAATGATAATGTTATCCTGGTAAGAACAGAAACTTCTCCTGAAGATATTCAGGGGATGGCGGTATCGCAGGGCATCCTGACTGCAAGAGGAGGAATGACTTCCCATGCTGCTGTGGTTGCCAGGGGTATGGGTAAGTGCTGTGTTGCCGGTGCAGAGGATGTGAAAGTATATGAGAGCAAGAAATATATTGAAATAAATGGAAGCAGGATAAATGAAGGTGATTGGATTACGCTTGATGGTTCTACCGGAGAAGTTTTCAAGGATAAAATCCCGGTAGTTGATCCTGAAATAGGAGAAGATTTCAAGAAATTTATGAGCTGGGTTGATACTTACAGGAGTATAGGAGTAAGAGCTAACGCTGATACCCCTCATGATTCAAAAGTTGCGCTGGATTTTGGAGCAGAAGGTATCGGACTTTGCAGGACAGAGCATATGTTCTTTGAAACTGACAGGATTAAAGCTGTAAGGAAAATGATAGTGGCAAATAGCAGGGAAGAGAGGGAAAAGGCTCTGGCAGCAATCCTACCCATGCAGAAAAAGGACTTTATAGAAATATTTAAGGTGATGAAAGGCCTGCCTGTAACTATAAGATTGCTCGATCCGCCTCTTCATGAATTTTTACCCCATGAAGATAAGGATATAAAAGAAATAGCAGGAGAGCTTGGAATAAAGTTTGATGAACTGAAAGGAACTGTAAATGCCCTTCATGAGATGAACCCAATGCTGGGGCACAGGGGATGCAGGCTTTCCATTACTTATCCCGAAATTCTCGAAATGCAGGCCAGGGCTATATTTGAGGCAGCCAGTGAGCTTACTCAAAAGGGATATAAAGTAAAACCGGAAATAATGGTTCCTCTGGTAGGCAATGTAAATGAAATAAAGATTTTAAAAAAGCAGATAATAAAGATTGCTGACGAGATATTAAAGAAAGGGAAAAAGAAATTTACCTATAAAATAGGAACTATGATTGAAATTCCAAGGGCGTGTGTTACTGCTGATGAGATAGCAAGGGAAGCAGAATTCTTTAGCTTCGGAACCAATGATTTGACACAGATGACTTTCGGATTTTCAAGGGATGATGCCGGAAAATTCCTTCCCGACTATATAGATAAGGGCATAATGGAAAAAGACCCATTTGCTACGCTTGATATAAATGGAGTTGGGCAGCTGGTTAAGATGGGTGTTGAAAAAGGAAGAAAAACAAAAGAAAAGTTAAAAATAGGTATATGCGGTGAACATGGCGGTGATCCAAATTCAATAGAATTCTGTCACATGATAGGAATGGATTATGTAAGCTGTTCTCCTTACAGGGTTCCGATTGCACGTCTTGCTGCGGCAAGGGCAGCCATAAAGGAAAAAGAGCAAAAAAGTTAAAAATTTAATAAAATATTTTAGGAACAACTCTCTTATAAAAAATATATTAGTGGTAAAATAAGTTTTAAGTTTGTTGAATTTAATAAGAAAAAAAGCCGTTTTAATACTTTTTATTGCAGTTAGATCCAGCAAATATATTTTATAACTAGTTATATTTAATCTTCTAAAAATAATGGGCAGAAGTCTAAAAGAGGGCGAAGTAGAGGAATTAAAGTCTAAGGCGGATATCTACAGCATTGTATCCAATTATGTGAAGTTAAAAAAAACCGGCAGGAATTTTACCGGGCTTTGCCCTTTTCATAAAGAAAAAACTCCATCATTTACTGTTGATACTTCAAAGCAGCTTTATCACTGCTTTGGCTGTGGTGAAGGCGGAGATGTTATAAGTTTCATAGAGAAGATTGAAAATATGGAGTTTGTGGAAGCTGTTGAATTCCTGGCAAAAAAGGCCGGTTATAAATTAAAGTATAATCACAGCGGCTCAAAAGAGCCATCAAAGCTAAAGAACAGGCTTGTAGAACTTAATGAGCAGGCCAATAAATATTTTAATTTTATACTTTTAAACAGCAAAAAAAGCATAGTTCCCCTGGATTATTTAAAGAAAAGAGGCTTTACAGAAGATACTTTGAAAGAATTTGAGGTTGGCTTTAGTCTGGATAGCTGGGATAGCTTTTCGAATTTTGCCATGAAAAGGGGATATAAAGCAGGTGAGCTGATAAAGTGCGGGCTTGCTATAGAAAGCAGTAAAAACGGCATTGGCGTTTATGACCGCTTCAGGGGAAGAATAATGTTTCCTATTAAAGATATAGTAGGAAAGACAATAGGTTTTGGAGGAAGGATTGTTTCCGGAGAAAGTAAAACCAGGGACCAGAAAGCAAAATATATAAATACCCCGGAAACAAGGCTTTATTCTAAGAGTAAGAATATATATGGTATAGATAAGGGCAAAAATTATATTGTTGAAAAGGATGAAGTGCTTATTGTAGAAGGATATACCGATGTGATGGCTCTTTCACAGTCAGGAGTAAAAAATGCGGTTGCCAGTCTGGGTACTGCGCTTACTTCTGAACAGATAATGATTCTGGGGCGTTTTACGAAAAATATAGTACTGGTTTTTGATAGCGATAAGGCGGGTATGGATGCTTCACTAAAAGGGATTGAACGGCTGAGGGAATATAATGAAAGACTGGATCTTTATTATGAAAATAATTTAAATATCAGGGTAGCGGTTCTTGAAGAGGGATATGACCCTGCTGATTTTGTATTCAAAAAGGGCAGGGAAGCTTTTATAAAAAAAGTTGAAGATGCGCCGGGAATCATTGATTTTACTATTGATGTAATTTTAAGCAAGTACAATATAGGAAGTATGGCAGGTAAACTTAAAGCAAGTGAACACCTGTTAAGGTTTATATCCACTCTTTCATCGGGTATTATACAGGAAGAATGCATAAAGAAAGTGGCTCAGAAATTAAATTTAAAAGAAAGCCTGCTTCTGGAAGAAATGTTAAAGAAAAAGTACAGTGGTACCAGTGCCCGGGTATACCGGGATGGGGCCTATGGGAGCCGGGAAAATAAAGAAGGAACCGGCAGTGTTGTTCCATTAAAAAGAATTGAAATAGATACGCTTAGATTAATAATAAACGGGCTGGGCAGTAGAATTGATGAGCTTCTGGATATGGGACCAGATTATTTCAGGTTTGACGACACCAGAAAGCTTTATATAACTGTAAGAGATGAGATTATGGGGGCTAAAAAAAATAATGAAAAGGTAAACTTTCCTGTTAAAATTTCGTCTCAAGCAATAGAAAATGAGGATATAAAAAAATTATATAATGATATATTATTCAGTGAGTCGCATTTTACCGACCAGAATATAAACCAGGCGAGCAGCGAAGTTATTAACAACCTGAAGATAATCCGTATTTCGGGAAAAATTGAAGATATAAGAAATAAAATGGTAGAATATGAAAAGAATAAAAGTGCGGAAGGCAGTGTAGGAAATGATGATTTTAATAGTAGCTACGACCAGCTTTACAGGAGATTGATAGAACTGGAAAAAGAAAGAATGAGTCTAAGATAATTTAAATTCAGAGGTGATTAAATATGAAAAAAGGGTCAGAATTCAAGCTGGAAGAAGTAAAAATGTTAATAAATAAAGGTAAAAATGAAGGCATTCTGACTACAGAGGAGATTGCTGAGAACCTTTCAGAAATAGATTTATCCAAGGAACAGATTGAGAACATCTATGATGTTATCCAGAATCTGGGAATAGAAATTGTAAGTGAAGATGATGAAAGCTTTGACAGAAGAGTTGAGGATAAAAAAAGTAAAGAGAAGGCTTTAAATAAACAGCTGAACATGAGTGTAAAGTCTCCTACGAATGACCCGGTCAGGATGTACCTTAAGGAGATTGGGAAAGTACGGCTTCTTACCGCCTATGAGGAAGTTAATCTTGCCAGGAGGATTGAAGCAGGGGATGCAGAGGCAAAGAGAATGCTTGTTGAAGCTAATTTAAGACTTGTGGTAAGCATTGCCAAAAAATATGTAGGCAGGGGTATGCTATTTCTTGACCTTATCCAGGAAGGCAATCTTGGACTTATAAGGGCAGTTGAGAAATTTGATTACAAGAAGGGCTATAAATTTTCTACCTATGCTACGTGGTGGATAAGGCAGGCAATAACAAGGGCTATTGCAGACCAGGCAAGAACCATAAGAATACCTGTACATATGGTGGAGACTATAAATAAATTGATAAGAGTACAGAGGCAGCTTCTACAAAAATTAGGAAGAGAACCTACTCCGGAAGAAATTGCAAGAAAAATGAAATTTTCGGCAGATAAGGTCAGGGAGGTTATGAAAATATCCCAGGAGCCGGTATCCCTTGAAACTCCTATCGGTGAGGAAGAGGATAGCCATCTGGGGGATTTCATAGAAGATTCTGAGGTAGAGGCACCTTCCGATGCTGCTTCTTTTACGATGCTTCAGGAGCAGCTTCAGGAGGTTTTGAATACATTAAATGACAGGGAAAGAAAAGTTATTCAGTTAAGGTTTGGGCTTCAGGATGGCCATCCCAGAACTCTTGAGGAAGTTGGAAGGGAATTTGGAGTAACCAGGGAGAGAATAAGGCAGATAGAGTCAAAGACACTTGGCAAATTAAGACATCCAAATAGAAGCGGTGTCTTAAGGGATTTTCTCGAGCACTGAGAAAACTAAATTGGTATTGAAATAAACTTCTTATATACTATAATAGCTTATCGTATGTTATCCATATTCCCCGATAGCTCAATGGTAGAGCATTCGGCTGTTAACCGAAGGGTTGTAGGTTCAAGTCCTACTCGGGGAGCCAAGTTTGACTTAACATCATTTTGAGACTGAATTATCGCTAAGATAGGGGAAATTTTGGCGGTTCGAAATTCATTATTTTCAAGATATAAGCCTTCCGGAAAAAGTATCTCCTGAAACTTTCTTTTTTGGGTATTATCTAATTTTAACCATAAGCTTGAAAGATTAAGTAAAAACTTTTTACCATAGTCAATTAGCTCATCTACATTGGATATCCCGTCTTCATAATCGTTAAGTTGGATTTTTTTAGTCAGTATTTCAGTTTCAACATCATTAAGTTTTTTACGGTAAGTGTCTTTTGAAAAGGTTCCATCAATTACAAGTTCATCAATTCTAAACTTCTTATTTTCAAGTAGTGTTATTTCTTTTCTAAGTTTTGAAATCATATTTTTATTTTCTTCCTGTTTTTTATCAATATACAATTTCATGTTTTTAAATATTTTATCAATTACTTTTTCTTTCAACTCAAAAGATTTTAAATATCCAATAAACAGTTCTTCTGCAAGCTCTTTTCTTATAGATTTAAATGTGCAACCTTTAGTTATGCAATGGTAATAAGGATATTTCTTATTTCTTCCTTTTGAGTAACTGCCGGTTAAGTTATTGTTGCAGTTTGGACATTTTAGAAATCTCTTTAGAGGAAATTTATTTTTGTATTTTATATTATAAGTGCCAATACTTTTAATATCTAAAATCCTTTGGGCTTTATAGAAAGTTACTTCATCAATTAAGTGTTCATGCAGTCCATCAATTAGGCTGTCAAAAAGTTTAGTTTTTATCTTACCTATGTATATTGGATTTCTTAAAATAAAGGTTACCATCTATTTATAAAGTTTCGGAATTATCCCTATACCTACAATAATGTATTAATATTTATCTATTAGATTATATTATCGCCATAATATTTATATCACCATTCTAACATAAAATAATATTTATTTTGTTATAATAGTATCCATACCT